>JAESFT010000019.1_pt1 | contig 599419 bp, 582 predicted proteins | sample 9269451 | NCBI WGS metagenome assembly JAESFT01 (sample SAMN14502557, study PRJNA617106) | algae metagenome | isolation source: Scytonema hyalinum WJT4-NPBG1 and co-occurring heterotrophs from well... | place: USA: Mojave Desert, Joshua Tree National Park, California | collected 2006-05-25
GGGTCTCCAGCACGTCGCCGGGCGGGAGCGGGCGCTCGATCCGCTCGGCGCGGCGGCCAAGCTCCGCTTCGATGAGGCCGATGAGCCGGTTCAACTCCTCAGGGGCATCGTTGCCGATGTTGTACACCCGGTGCGGTGCGGTGCTGGTGGCCGGATCGGGCTGGAGCGGGTCAAACGCAGGGTTCGCCTGGGCTGGCCTGTCGAGCACCCGCATCACCCCCTCCACGATGTCGTCGATATAGGTGAAGTCGCGCCAGACCCGGCCGCCGTTTGCCACCTCGATCGGGCGCCCTTGCGCGATGGCATGGGTGAAGGCGTAGACCGCCATGTCGGGCCGGCCCCAGGGGCCGTAGACGGTGAAGAAGCGCAGCCCCGTCGAAGGCAGGCCGAACAGGTGGCTGTAGGCGTGGGCCATGAGCTCGTTCGATTTCTTCGTTGCCGCATAAAGACTGACGGGATGATCGACGCTGTCGCGCTCGGCAAACGGCAGCTTGCGGTTGGCGCCGTAAACGGAGCTCGACGAGGCATAGACGAGGTGCTCCACCCCGCCGTGCCGGCAAGCCTCCAGCACGTTGAGGAAGGCCACAACATTGGCCGTGACGTAAGGGTGCGGGTCGGCGAGCGCCCGCCGGACGCCGGGCTGGGCCGCCAGGTGGATCACCCGGCGGGGCTTGTGGCGCGCAAACAGATCCCGCACCGCCGCTTCATCGGCGAGGTCCAGCCGCTCGCCCGTGAAGCCTTCCGTGCCGAGAAGGCCAGCAAAGCGCGCCTCCTTCAGGGCGGGGTCATAGTAGGGCGTGAAGCTGTCGACACCGACGACCGGCACACCGCGCTCAAGCAGGCGCCGGGCCACGTGGAAGCCCACAAAGCCAGCAGCGCCGGTCACCATAACGGGCACAACCACGCGCTTGAATCCTCCACCTTCAGACGTCGCCTGATAAGAGGTGAGCCCGGCAGTTGCAACCTCGTCGCGATTTGCCACCCAGCCGGCCCCGCGACGGGGTCGAGCAGGCCATCAAACGATTGCCGTTGAACACGCTGGAGGAGCGCTGAGCGATACGAGAAAGTGGCGGTCGCAAACTTACTGCGCTTAAGGTTGCACTAGCGGAGGTGTGCTCGCATGAAGCGGCCGGAGGATGCTATAGGTCGCTGCCCAGAATAGACTTCAATCACTGAGACGAGCACCTCTTTGCAGGGCCAAGCTGGAGCTCACGAGCTCTCTGTAGACGCTGGGCATTTCGCCGACGGGGCGATCCAGTGACATGCGAGGTTGACCTCGCGAGTTCCTTTTAGTGCTTCAGCGCGCCTGGCATGACCAGAGGAACAGTCGGAGCATTGGCGAGATCAGAAGGGCCGTTCGGCAGCACCAGGAGGCCTGCACGACGACTGTTGAGCATCTCCGGCACACCTCCGACCATCGTCGCCACGATAGCAAAGTGACCTTTGCAAGCTTCCGCTAGCACGGGTGCTCCTATCTCGGCGTGAGAGGGAAGCGCGAACACGTAGTTTGCTCTATACGACGGCCGAGGATCATCCTGTCGCCTCATAAAAAGCGATCGAGGCAGCGCAAACCGTCCCGGCGGCCTTATTTTCGAGCGCACCAGCCAATGCAGTCGCACCTCAGACTGCTGGTATGAGGCTTGTTTTCTCTGAAGAGTTTGCTGGTTTGTCCCTCGACACGTCAAAGTGGTTCCCGGGCCCCAGACCCAAAGGGGATCATGCACGATGGGGCGGAGCCTACTTCGTGAAACAGGACGGTCGCAGGTCCGACAGCGTTGATGATTTAGGGAATGGCCAGCTTAGAAGCCGCGCCTGTCGGGCGAGAAGTTTGGAGACCCGAGCGGCTGTAATAGAGATTTGTACTCGGGTCAGATCAGTTCTGCTTTCCCGCATGGGCGCCTGAGCGGAGCCGTGCGGAGAAGTTGTTCTGTTGCACGCGTGAAGATGCCGTCCAATCGGGGAGCGCGGTCGGCCTTTGGGCTCCCGAATAACGACAGCATCGATAAGATCGGAAGAGCCCGAGGTGTCGTTGAGATCGATGTGGTCGAGGCTTACCGGCATGACCGGATCGACTTCGTGGAAAAATCCCTGACTGGCCTCTGGTCGGCCAGGGCTCATCGAAGAATATGGGTCGTGACGCGGGCAACGATTGGGGGCCACCTTACCACGAGCTTGCAAGATTATGGCGTGCTCGTAACCGACAACGAGGTGGTCTGGTTCTTCGACGACAAGGAGTTCTTCCGGCACCCTCTGTACCGGGCCAATGATCCCATGCTCGGGCAATCGTATATGCTGCTCGATCTTGCAATATCCAAAGACTGGCCGGTCAAAATCCCGGCCAGCGGCTATATCGACCTGTTCATCGATAGCGTTAGACTCTACAGCTCGGATTGAGCGCTGGAATTCGCATCGTTGTTATTGGATCCGTATAGACGGGCATCAAATCGTCCTACCGACCAATCGCCCGCCCGCAGATAGAAGGGCTGATCCCAAACATGAATGTTAACCATTTCGGCAGCATCAACTTGAGGAAACTCGGCATCCGGTCAACGGTCGACTGGCCATGCCGCGTTTCTACGCTGAGAGTCCTTTCGGGTATGATCTGGACATAGAGCAGCCGTTTGCTGAGGTCGACGGTTGCCGTTTTCAGATCAGCATAGCCGGATCGTTCATCATGGTTTGCCCGAGTTGCGGGCAGGAGCGCTTCCGAGAGTGGCTTTCATACCGCGATCAGTGCTCGCAGGGACATGGGAAAATGCTCCCCCTGCCATTACGCGGACCGGAACGGGAACACCATGATGCCTTGTGGGAGGCGCGCAATCTTCCGTCGACGACGACCGTCGCCCAACGCAGATTGAGGCGCCTTCGCCTCGAAGCCAGCCATCTTGATGTGCCACGGTTCGGTAGTGCGGTCGAAGCTGATTTTCCGGATGGCCTTGCTGCGGGTTGCTGAGCTCTTGCCTCCGCACCTTGCCGCTACTGTTCGGTCGATCGCCCAACGCAATCAGCGCAGGGAGCCGCACTGGTGACCTCGAGGATTGATCAGAGCGAGCGCTGGCCGTTGGCGGTTGCTGGGCCAACCAACAACCCCGATTGGAACGGGGTTCCGCATTCCGTCAATTTGGTGCGAACCGCCGCTTTACAGCAGGTGGTCCTTACACAAGCTGCTAGTCCGCTTGAGGCAAAAGCCGAGCCGGCAGCTCGATCTCGCCTCTCGAACGATCCGCTGCCGGTCGGCGGCGGGGCGGCATCGGGACTTCCGCGGTGGCGCTTGCCGTCTGACTGACCTCGTCGGAGGCGCTGTTCTGCCCGTCCTGGTTGAGCTTGCGCCGCGCGGGTGCTTGCCTCTTGTCCACAGCCTCCGGATTGACAGACCTTGCCTCGAGGCGGGGCTCTCCCTCAAACTGCTGAGGGCGACTGGAGAGCTGTGCACCTTCAGGGCTCTGTACCTGTGCCTCATCGACCGGCAGTTCCGCCGGGGTTTGTTTCGGTTTCCTGGCCTGAACGGGGCTCGTCTCGTCGATGATCACAGGCTCACTGCCCGTGAAGGCGACCCGAAGGAGCAACTCCTCGCGGCCACTCCCCTTGCGCCCGCGGGCTTGGTTTGCGACGCGGTAATCGTAAAGGGAGCGCACCGAGCAAATCGATGCCCGGCTGTCGCAACGAACCCGCATACTGTCCGGCTTAAGTGTGTAGCTCCGTTGGGGCCAACGCTCAATGAAGCGACGCTTCTCGGTCAGCAACTGCTCTCGGCTGAGACGTTTTCCATGAAAGCGGACCGTGGCGCCATAGAAGCGTGCGAGGTCCTCGGCGCTCGCCGCCTGACCTGACCAAGCCGCGAGATAGGTTTCAGCAAGCTCACGAGCTGCCACCTCCCGCGGAGCGGCGCCGGTTTCGACCGCCGGCTCCGGATTGGGAGGAAGGGCGGCCTTGATGCGGATTGGATCAGACTGTGTCTCTCGAGGGGTCTCGGTCGACGCCCTTGGCGAAATGTCCGTGTCGCGCTCGCCTTCCGAGCGGCCCCCGAGCGTTGGATCAGCGAGCTTCACCTCAGCTGCGTGATGCTCGGGAGGCCGTTCTTCGAAACGTGGCGGATCCACCCAGGTCGCAGCAACCTGCTTTGGTGCGGGCGTTGGTTCGGCAAGGATTACGGGTGTGCCCGCGACCGCTTCTGCCGCCGGCTCGCCCAAGGCAGAAGCTGTCGGAGGGGTCACCGGTGCATCGGGCAAGGTCGCCTCGATGGGAGGTGCGGTCGCTACCGTGACCGCTGCGGGGGCGTCAACAGGAGCGTCGGGGCGAGGAGCCGCCCGATCCGCCGCAGCGACGTCAACGCCCGCCTCGGGAAGGCCTGACAGGTTCCTTTCCAGTTGCAGGTCCAGCGCGTGCGCGTCCAAACCGGCCTCCCTGGAAGCGCTCACGACGTCGATGGCTTCAACCAGCACAGGCTCCGTAACAGGATCGGGCACCGGGAGCGCCACTTCGGCCACCTTCAACGGCTCGGGGGCAATGCCAAGGTCCGGCTCCGGAGGGCTGGGGAGCGCAATCGAGGGTGCCGGGGCGGTGAACTCGGCGACCGTTTCCCGTGACACCGGCTGGGGGACGGCCGCAGCGGCCGGCGGATGAGAGGCCGGTCCGGCAGCCGGTTCAACCTTATCGTCCTTCGGCCCGTCTTCGACGAGAGCAGCATCATTTTCAGCACGGGCGCTGGGCGGGGCGACGCTCGCTGTGCGCGTCACAGGGCCAGCGTCAACCTGTGAGGCTGTGACGGCTGTCCCTGCACCCAAGGCCTTCAGATACTTGTACTCGTCGTAGACTTGGACGCCCAGCAGCAGCAGCCCGAACGATCCGACGGACAAGGCTGCCCAAAGACCCAATCGCAAGATCGACAGAAAGTTCGCACCCATCTTCCAATCCTAAAACGATGTTGGGCTCATGCTTGGTTCAAATAGAGCTTGAAGTCGTAAGGGAAATGGAGGCGGTTGCCTACAGGAGCAGTGTCACCCCCCGATGAAGGCGATCCGAATCCTCAGGATCATCTTCCTCACACCTGACGCAACAGGGCACCGCACTTAAGCTCGACGGCAAGTTGTTCAACACTCGCGTCGGCGCATCGCTGGGCGCGCTCAGGAAGCAATCGGCCTTCAGATCGATCTCTTCGCAGCAAGAGGCTGCGGTACTGGCGCTGTGACCCCGGCTGCCGATCGGCTTGGGAGAGCCTGATCGAAGGTACCCCTACGCTGCGCGGCTGAGGTGGGACGCGCTCTCGCTCTGAACCGGTACTTGCCCAAAATCCGTCCCCGAGAGCGCCGACCTCCAAACGTGAGCACGCATAGAGGCGCTGTGCCCAAGTGGCCGAGCCGAAAGCGCTCGCTGTCAAAACCTGCTGGGCGGCATGTCTGAATGCTCTGTTCAGGGCTCAATCATGCCATGGCAATTCCGGCGCTCGACCAACCGCATCGAGAAAGACAGCAAAGCAAGTAAAATACCCGATCAGCAGCCATTGCATGGTGTTTCGCCCCGGAGATGCTTTTGAGAGCTTTGCGCCCGCACGTCTTCGCGTGCCATGACCATTGTGCGCTGAATCGGGGCGGCTGTCTCGCTTAAGGAACCTTCGCCGTTGACGTGCGTCATGGAAACGGCGCCTTATGGCGCCGCTTCGACGACGGGGATTGGGATGAAGGGCGAGCCCAAGGTTCTGGACTATCTCAATCGCGGCCTGCGGAGCGAATTGACCGCCGTGAACCAGTACTGGCTCCATTACCGGATCCTGGACGACTGGGGCTACAAGGACCTCGCCAAGACGTGGCGCAAGGAATCCATCGAGGAGATGGGCCACGCGGACCGGTTCATCGAACGCATTCTCTTCCTTGAGGGCTTTCCCAACCTTCAGGTGCTCGACCCCCTGCGCATCGGGCAGACCGTCAAGGAAATCCTCGAATGCGATCTCGCGGCGGAGTACGACGCGCGCAGCCTCTACCAGGAAGCCGCCACCTACAGCGACAGCGTCGGCGATAAGGTGTCGAAGAACCTGTTCGAGGCCCTGATGGCCGACGAGGAAGGCCATATCGACTTTCTCGAGACGCAACTCAACCTCGTGGAACAGCTCGGCCTGCAGCTTTACGCGCAAAAGCACGTGGGCGGCCTCGAGGAGGACTGATCCGGATATCTCAGGCCGAGCAGGTCGGGACGGTACGGATCCTGGCTTTCCCTAATCCGCCCTCAAGGTCGGTGAGCGCTGCTCCATCAAACCTCAGCAGCGACGCCTCAGGACTACCTGCGAGGCGCCCCGCCGCAGGTGCTCAGGCCCTGAGGCGTTCCGGTTCGTCCACCACTGAGACCGGGAGCGTCACCACCTTAATGTCGGGATCGGCCTCGTCCGACCGGATGCCGAAGCCGAGGCGGCGGCACATCTCCAGCATGGTGGTGTTCTCGCGCAGCACCTGACCTTCGACGGTGGTCAGGCCCTCCGCCCGAGCCCATTCGATCATCAGGCGCATCAGCTCCCAGCCGAGGCCGAGGCCCTTGAGGTCCGAGCGCATCAGGATCGCGTATTCGCCGGTCTCGTGGTTCGCGTCCGCGTGGAGCCGCACGGCGCCCATCATGGCCCCGGTGCCCTCCTCGATCGCCACGAAGGCGATGGCGCGGGCGTAGTCGATCTGGATGAGGCGGGCGAGGAAGGCGTGGCTGAAGTCGCGGATCGGCGCGAAGAAGCGCAGCCGCAGGTCCTCCGGCGTGACCTGCTTGAAGAAGTCCAGGAACAATCCCTCGTCCTCGGGCCGCACGGGGCGGATGAAGACCTGCCGCCCGTCGCGCGCCGTGATGGTGCGCTCCCACTCGCGGGGATAGGGCCGCACCGAAAAGCGGGGATGGCCGCGCCCCTTCCGGGCCTCGGCGGGCGCGATGGCGACGCGGGCATCCACCGCGATGACGCCCTCCCGGTCCGCCAGGAAGGGATTGATGTCGAGTTCGCGGATCTCGGGATGGTCGGCCGCGAGCTGGGCGAGTTTCACGAGCACCAGCGCGACCGCGTGCTCGTCCGCCGCCGGCACGTCGCGATAGGCCTTCAGGATGCGCGACACCCGGGTGCGGGCGATGAGGTCGCTCGCGAGCTTCAGGTCGAGGGGCGGAAGCGCGAGGGCCTTGTCGTTGATCACCTCGACAGCGGTGCCGCCGCGCCCGAACACGATCACCGGCCCGAAGGTCGGATCGTCCGCGATGCCGGCGATGAGCTCCCGCGCCTTCGTGCGCCGCACCATGGGCTGCACGGTCACGCCCGTCACGCGGGCGCCAGGCTTGAGGCGTCCGGCGCGGTCGAAGATGTCAAGGGTCGCGTTGCGAACCGCCTCCTCGGTGGTGAGGTCGAGCTGGACGCCGCCGATGTCGGATTTGTGGATGATGTCGGGAGAAAGGATCTTCACCGCGATGGTGCCGCCGGCCGCCAGGATCGGCCGGGCGGCGGCCACCGCTTCTTCGGGCGTATGGGCCAGCGTCACGGGAGCGACCGGGATGTCGTAGGCCCGCAGCAGGCCGTTGACCTCGATGGGGTCGAGCCAGCGCCGCTCCTCCTTGATGGCGCCCGCGATGATGCGGCGTGCGGTGTCGGGCTCGGGGGTGAAGTCGTGCGGAAGCGCGTCCGGGGTCTCCATGAGTTCACCCTGCGCGTCGCGGTAGCGGACGAGTTGCATGAACCCGCGCACCGCATCGGCCTCCGTCGCGAAATGCGGGATCTGAGCCGCCTCGAAGGCCCGGCCGGCGGCGGGATCCTCGCCGAGCCAGACCGCGAAGACCGGCTTTCTCGCATAACCCCGGCCGCGGTCGCGGCGCACGGTTTCGACCACGGCCTCCGCGGAGGCGGTCGCGCTCGCGAGCGCAGTCGGCACGTTGAGGACGAGTACGGCGTCGTTCTCGGGATCCGCCAGCAGGGCATCGAGGGCGCCCGCATAGCGCGCGGCGTCGGCGTCGCCGATGATGTCGACCGGGTTGCCGTGCGACCAGGTCGGCGGGAGGATGGCGTCGAGCTTCGCCGAGGTCTCGGGCGAGAGGCCCGCGAGGGTGCCGCCGAGGTCGACGAGCCGGTCCACGGCGAGAACGCCCACGCCCCCGCCGTTGGTGAGCACAGCGAGGCGCTTGCCGCTGAAGGGCTTCTGGCGGCCCAGCGTCTCGGCGGCGGCGAAGAGCTGGTCGAGGTCGAGGACCCGCAGCAGGCCGGCCCGGCGGAACGCCGCATCGAACACCGCATCGGACCCTGCGAGCGCCCCGGTATGGGTCGCGGCGGCCCGGGCGCCCTGCTCGTGCCGTCCCGACTTGATCACCACCACCGGCTTGGCGCGGGCCGCGGCCCGGGCGGCGGACATGAACTTGCGGGCGTCGAGGATGCTCTCGATGTAGAGCAGGATCGCGCGGGTCGACCGGTCGGCGGCGAAGTAGTCGAGGCAGTCCCCGAAATCGACGTCGGCCTTGTCGCCGAGAGACACGACGGCGGAAAAGCCCACATTGCGCTGCGCCGCCCATTCCACGAGGCCCGCCGCGATGGCGCCGGATTGCGACACGAGGGCGAGATCGCCCGGGGCCGCGCCGCGGGCCGCGAAGCTCGCGTTGAGCTTGGCATGCGGGGCCATGACGCCGATGCAGTTGGGGCCGATGATACGAAGGCCAGTCCGCCGGGCGATAAGCCGTGCCTCGTCGTTGAGTGAGCCCGGGCCATATCCCAATCCCGCCGTCACGATCACGGCAGCCGCAACGCCCTTGTGCCCCAGCGCCTCGACGATCTTCGGAACAGCCGGCGGCGGCGCTGCGATCACCGCGAGATCCGGCACATCGGGCAGATCCTCGACCCGCGCGACGCAGGGCAGACCGTCGATCTCCCGGTGTTTGGGGTTCACGAGGTGGATCGCCCCCGTGAAGCCTGCCGTGCGCAGGTTCGTCAGGAGATTGCGGCCGAGCGAACCCTCGCGGGGGCTTGCCCCGACGAGCACGACGGAACGGGGATTGAAGACCTTGTCGAGGCGGTAGGTGGACACGATCCGCTCCTTCTCCTGCCGGCCGTGCCGGAAGGGGTTGGGGTGGTGCACCGGCACCACGACTGGTTCTGCGTACGCAACGCACCGACCGCTCGTTGGAACGAGCGGGCTCTTGCCGCACCCTTGATGTCTCGGCGGCTAAGGATCGGAACCGCTCGTCAGGACGGAGCGCGAGGCTGGCCTGCGCCGCGCGGCTCCTCCGCCTGACTTCAAGCCACCTGCCTCAGCGTCTCGCGGGCAATGATGAGCCGCTGGATTTCGGATGTGCCCTCGTAGATGCGCGTGATCCTGGCATCGCGCGCGTAGCGCTCGACCGGGTAATCGCGGCAATAGCCCGCACCGCCATGGAGCTGGATCGCCGTGTCCGTGGCCCGGTGCGCCGCCTCGGAGGCGAAGAGCTTTGCCATGGAAGCGGCCTTGGCGAAGGGCTCGCGCCGGTCCTTCAGGTAAGCCGCCTTGAGGATGAGGAGCCGGGCCGCCTCCAGGTCCACCTCGCGGTCGGCAATCATCCATTGCGGGCCCTGCAGGTCAGCGATGGTGCCGCCGAATTGCTGGCGTGACTTGGCGTAGGCCTTGGCGGCGTCCATTGCGGCCCGGGCGATGCCGAGGGAGAGCGCCGCGACGCCGATGCGTCCGCCCGCCAACTCGCCCACCGCCACGCGAAAGCCGTCGTTCTCGCGGCCCATGAGGGCGGAGGCCGGCACGCGGCAGCCGTCGAAATGCACCGTGTTGGTGGGCGAGCCGTGCTGGCCCATCTTGTGCTCGGCCTTGCCGACCACGAGGCCCGGCGTTCCGGCTTCGACGAGGAAGCACGAGATGCCCTTGCTCTTCGGGGCGTCGGCATCCGTCACCGCCCAAACGACGAAGATGCCGGCGAACTCGGCGCTCGTGATGTAGATCTTCGATCCGTCGATCACGTACCCGTCGCCGTCGCGCCGCGCCCTCGTCTTCATGGCGGAGGGGTCCGAGCCCGCGCCGCTCTCCGTCAGGCAGAAGGCGCCGGCGGGATAGGTGCCGTCGGCGAGGCGAGGCAGATGCAGCGCCTTCTGGTCGGCCGAGCCCACGGCCTGGATCACCTCGCCCACCATGTTGGTGACCGAGGTCGTCACGGCGGTCGCCGCGCAGGCATAGGCGAGTTCTTCGATCGCCAGCGCGAACGCCACCGTGCCGGCTTCCGTGCCGCCGTAATCAGCTCCGACATTGAGGGTCATGAAACCGTTCTGGGCGAGTTCCTTCAGGTTCGCCAGCAACTCCTCCCGACCCTCGCCGGCATCGAGCCGGTCCGCCAGGGGCGCCAGCCGATCGGCTGCCATCTTCCGCGCCGTATCGCGGATCATCTCCTCTTCGTCGGTCAGGCCGAACAGCATCGCTCACCTCGCTGGTTGACGCCAAGGTAGGCACGAGGACCCTGGAGGGCAATGCGAGGCGGTGACATGCCTCGAGGCGACAGGCTAACGCCGCCAGGCATAGCGCACATCGGGCTCGCGCTCCTCGTTGCGGGAGCCGTCCGTCCGTTCGACCGCGCGGAACCCGTGCGCCTCGTAAAACCGGCAGGCGCGCTCGTTGCGCTGGAAGGTCCACAGTTCGAGGCTCTCATTCGCTGCCATGGCCTCGCCCAGGAGCGCGGCGCCGATCCCCCGCCCCTGCCGGCTTTGCTCGACGTAAAGGTGGTCGAGCCAGCCCGGGCGAAAGGCGCAGAACCCGGCGAGCGCTCCCCCGACCTCCGCCACCCGCACATCGCAGGCCGGGAAGACGTGCCGGCCGAAGAAAACCGCGACCTCGTCCGGGCCGTGCAGAACGGGCAGGTAGGGAAGGCAGGCCTCACGCACCCTTCTGTGCAGCGCCGCGACGGTGGGGATGTCAGCCAAACCGGCCTGGCGCAGCGAGAAGGGCGTCACCGCGCGAGAACGCGCATGGGCGGGAAGAGGACTTCCACAAGGGTGCCCTCGTTCGGGTTCGACGAGATCTGCATCGCGCCGCGGTTCGCCTCGACGAGCGCCTTCGTGAGCGGCAGGCCGAGCCCGGTTCCGCCCCCCTTGCGGGCGGTGGCAAGCTGCCGGAAGGGCTCGAGCGCCTGCTCGATCTCATCGTCCGTCATGCCGATGCCGGTGTCGCGCACCCGGAAGGCGACCTCTCCACGGTCGGTCACCGCCGTCGAGACGATCACCTGCCCGCCCGCATCCGTGAACTTGATGGCGTTCGAGACGAGATTGAGAACGATCTGGCGCAAGGAGCGCTCGTCGGCCGACACCGTCGGCAGGCGCGGAGCGAAGCTGGTGCGCATCACGATGCGGTCACGGGAGGCCTGCTGCTGGAGGAGGGCCACGGTGGCGCCCACGAGATCGTTCAACTGGACGCTCTCGAGGTTGAGCTCCATCCGACCGGCCTCGATCTTCGCGAGATCGAGAAGGTCGTTGACGAGGCTGATCACATGCGTGCCGGAGGCATGCACGTCCTTGAGGTAGTCCCGGTAGCGCTCGTTGCCCACCGCGCCGAAGCGCTCCTCGATCATCACCTCGGCAAACCCGATAATGGCGTTGAGGGGCGTGCGGATCTCGTGACTGATCTTAGCGAGGAGGTCGGATTTCTGGGCGCTTGCCTCCTCGGCGGCGCGTTTCGCCGCGATGAGCTCGCCCTCGGCCTTCTTGAAGGCGGTGATGTCGCGCAGAACGGCGCAGAACTTGCGCTCCGCTCCCTCGTTGGCCCTTCCCATGGTCATGAAGAGCGGGATGGTGCCGCCCTGGCGCACCCTCCCCCACACCTCGCGCCCATCGTTCAGGAGACTCGCGACGCCGGCCTGGCGGAGGCCCTCGAGATAGCCGAGGGCGACGATGTGGCTCTCAGGCGCGAGCAGCACCGTGATGGCATCGCCGACCACCTCCTTGTCGTCGTACCCGAAGAGCGCCTCCGCCGAGCGGTTGAGCGAGAGGATGCGGCCCGTCTCGTCGAGCACGATCACGCCGTCGGTGGCGGTGTCCAGGATGGCTTCGAGTTCCGTCACCCGGGCCCGAACCCCGGCGAGTTCCTCCTGCGCCGCCCTCAGGCGCTCGCGGACATCCGCCTCCGAGATGCGGCGCACGAGCATGAGGCTCGCCGGGGAGCCCTCCCAATCGACGGAAGAATGGCGCACCTCGACATCGACGCTCTCGCCGCCGCGCGCGGCAAGGGCGACGGGCATCCCGCCATCCTGGCCCTGAAGCGCTCCGGGACTGGACCGGAAAAGCCCCGCAAGGCCGCCGTCGGCTTCAAGGCTGCCCAGGTCCCCATAGCCCGCGATGTCGAGGAAGAGGCGGTTGGCGAAGGCGATGCGGCCATCCCGGTGCACCACCGCCCCGAGCGGCAGGCGCTCGAGGATCCGGTCCGCTCCGACCGTGGCCGGCGAACGGGCCGGCTGCGGGTTTTCCGCGGGACCGGGCGGCTTGGGGTCGTCCTCGAACCGGGCGCCGAGCGCCCGCGCGATGTCGCGAAAGGCGCTGCGCTCCGTCGCGGAGAGGCCCATCGGCGCGGCGGGCCGGCTGCGGGGTTCGGGCTTGGGAGCCTCGGGCGGCCCGTCGGCCTTGGCGGTCCGGCCGCCCGCGAGGGTCGCGGCCACGCGCTCGCGGATGCCGGCGAACCAGCTGTCCGGCGCCGGCAGGGTCTCGAGCGCCCCGGCCGCTTCGTCCGCGGCCGGAGCACCGTCGGTTGGTCTCTCGCGGGCGGCGTCCGTGCGCAGGAGGCCGAAGCCCCGGTAGCCCGCCAGCGCCTTGTCGGGCCCGTAGACCGGCAGCCCCGCCCAATCGACGGGCACCTGGAGGTTGGTGCCGTCCACCGCCCAGAGCAGAGGGCGGCCGCTGAAGGTTTCATGGCGCGCCATGAGGCCTGCGACGCCGCCCTCGTCCACGACGATGGTGGCGGCGAGGTCCGCGAAGGTGCGCCCTAGGATGTTTCCGGCCACCGGCCCGACCACCTCGGCAAGCGCCGGCGCCACATGCGTGAAGCACCCCGACGCATCCGCCTGCCAGACGAAGCGCACGGTGCCGGACGGCTTGAAGCCGGGCGCCGGGTTCGACGGGGCGGCCGCGGGGGACGGCGCCACCACCTGCAGCCGCGGCGCGAGCTTCGGGAGCGCCCCGACCACCGCGGTCACCACCACCCGCTCGCCGTTCGGCAGCACGCCGACCCGGCACGCGCAGGTGACGGGCGGGCCGTAGCGCGACGGGTCGAGGCGGAGCCGCTCGAGGCGCAGGCCCTCGTCCGGCGACAAGCCGGCGGCAAGCCCTTTCAGGCGCTCCAGGCTCGGCAGTTGGGCCCGCAGGGTCCCGTCCTCCCGCGCAAGCGCGTCCAGCAACGGCATGGCGCCGGCGGACGCCCACAGGATGCGGTCGAGTGCCCCGCTCCAGACGAGCACGGCCGCACCCTCGCGCAGAAAGCTCGCGAAGGAGGGGTCGGCCTCCGAGGAGGCCAACCATGACCCGATGCTGTGCGGGGTATCCGTCACGGTGTTCCGAACGATTCCTGTGGGCGACGCGGCGGCCGGAGCGTCAAGGTTTAACGGCTTTTAAGCGAACGGCCGGACCGACAACGCGCGAGGCCGCCTGCCCCCCATCTTTACTTCATGATAGGGTTAACGAAAACCTAAGCTTTTCGAAGAGCCTCAACGGCCTTCGCCGGGGGGCGTTGTATTGCAGCGCACAACGTGATATTGCGCTGCACAAAAGCGACCTATATTCCTCAGGAGAGATCGATGGCGAACACCCCCACCCCGAACTACGAAATCCCGGCCGAGATGCGCGACTTCGCCGAGAAGAGCGTCGAGCAGGCCCGCAAGGCCATGGACGGCTTCCTCGGCGCCGCCCAGCGCACCGTCGAGACTTTCGAGGGCTCGGCCAACACCGTGCAGGCCAGCGCTTCCGACGTGACCCGCCGCACCTTCTCGTATGCCGAGCAGAACATCGCGGCCGCCTTCGACCTCGCTCAGCGCATGGTGCGCGCCCGCGACATGCAGGAGGCCATGCAGATCCAGGCCGAGTTCGTGCGCACGCAGTTCGAGTCGATGCAGGCTCAGATGAAGGAGTTCGGCTCCCTCGCCCAGAGCGCCATGTCCCAGAACCCGATGACCACTACGACGACCCCGAAGTCCAAGAAGTAAGCCCGGCGCTGAAAGGAGACGGTCATGGCTGCCCGCAAGAAAGGCCCGTCGAAGACGGTTGAACTCTCAGCCGGTGCGGCGCCCGCCCCGGCCGCGAAGGTGGCCCCAAAGGCCGTCTCCAAGTCCGGCGCGAAGCGCTCCAAGGCCGCGACCGCCGCGTCCCTGACGGCCGAGTTGCCGCTCGAGGTGACGCGGAGCGAAGCCGCCCGCGCGGTCCTGCAGGCGGCCAACGAGGCCGTGGAGGCGACCGCCGCGCGGACTCTCGTTCCCTCGACGGGCTACGTCTTCGAGGCCGGGGTCGAGGGTGCGCGCGAGGCCTATGCTCGGGCGCTCGCCGCCTCGGCCGAGTTGCGCGCCCGGGCGGCCAGCACCGCCAGTGCAACGACGCAGGGCGCCATGGAGCTGAACGGCAAGGTGCTCGAGGCCTGGCGCGTCCAGGGCGAGATCGCCATCGACCTGTGGCGCGGCACCCTGCAATCCCGCTCGCTCTCCGACGCCGTGCGTCTCCAGACGAGCGGACTGCGCCAAGCCTACGAGAGCGCCGTCGCCCATTGGCGGGACGTCGCCGAGGCGACGACGCGCCTCGTCGGCGTCACGGTGCCGTCCAGCGCCGCGGGCGAGCCTCGCTGACCCGTTCCGAACGAAGAGTCCCGGCGCCCTGCCGGGGCTTTTTTTGCTGCCGGGGCCCTGCGGTCAGTGCTGTCGCCCCACGATGGCCTGGCCCGCGATCCTGGAGCGGTGAAGCAGGTAGAACCCGTTGAAGCGGATCGCCGACGCCACGGCCCGCGTGTCGAAGGTGTCGCTCCGGGAACTGTCCCGGTTGATGTGGCCCGTGTACTCCCACGCCGGCGGCACGACGAAGGGCGGCACGGGACGATCCTCCGGCACCGCGCACAGAATGTCCGGCTCGGCGACACGCCGAAAGAGATTGAAGCGTCTCGAAGCGCCCATGATGTCCGGCCCCCAACGAAGTGTTGGGGATCTTGTGCCAGCCTTCGTCGACGCGCTCTTTCACCCGTGTTGACCTTGGGCGTTTTTCTCGTGAGCGCCCGGGCCCGTCACCTGCCCTCGGAGACCTTCAGCAACTGCAGGCGGCGGGCGGCGGTGCCGGCCGGGCCGGGTCCATAAAGACGGGCTTCCATCCCGTTCACCTGCCGGCGCTGCAGGTCGAGCAGGGCGCGCAGGCGCTCCACGCGATCGTGGAGCGAGGCGATGTCGTCGAGGAAAGGGCCGGCTTGGGTGAGTCGGTGCGGTTTGGCGTCCATGGGCCCATGGGAGCCGGGACCGGTTAATCGAGGCTGAACTGACGTTCCGCGAGCCCGCGAGGCCCTGTGCTTTCACCCGACGTGCTGTGGTGGGGATGTCACGCGCGAGGGTCAGGCCTCGCCGCCTCCGCCGGTCGAGACGCCGCGAGGCGCATGGACCTTGTCGAAACGACGGATCAGACCGGCTCGTGAGCCTGAAGCGGCAGGGAAGCTCCACCCCCGCTGCCTTCGCGTCGGCCCCTCAGCGCGACCGCCACCGAGATGGCGCCAACGCCGAGACTGGCCGCAAGGGAAGCGCCGAAGAGGGCGGAGAGCGCGCCGATCGGCCAGAGCAGAGCCGCGGCGAGGACGCCGAGGACGAGCGATATCAGAGCGTAAGCGGCAGCCATCGGCGCGCCCCCAGGTCAGGACACGAAGGCTGCCTGCCCTGCCTCTGGGGAAATCAAGAGAAATCTTGAGCCGCGCCAGCAATCAGAGGTCGGACGCCGCCCGGACGCCCTTGACCCGGTACCAGGCGCTCAGCCGGCCGCGCCGAAGCGTCAGCACGAGGCGCTCCGGCGAGGCTCCGGTCCCGGCAACGTCCCGGTCGACCGCCATCACGACCTGCCCGCGCAAGCCCTTGAGCCGCCGCATGCGCGATCCATAGACCTCGTCGAGGTCCTGCCGCCGCATGCCGATGTGGAGCGGACGGGTCGAGAGCGGGTCGAGGCTGAAAGTGTCGGCGACGTCGAGGTCCATGGGCGGTCCCGGTGCTGGGTTGCACCAGGACCATGCCGACGGGCGGTGAAGGCCCGCTTCCGTGGATGCGCGCAATTTGATGGATCGCGGGTTTTGTCCCGGCCCGTCCCGGTCGCCGATCCTGCTTGGCCGGCCCAGCGGCCTAGCGGATGGCCACCACCTGCCCGCCGGCGCTCAATTGGCAGTTCACCCGAGCCTGTCTGACCTGACTCCTGCCGCGCTGCGCGTAGCGCACCTGGGCGGTCAGGGGCGCGACCGTGACCCCGTCCGCCCGCCGCTCCTCAGCGCCGGCGCTCGCAACCCTGACCTCGGTCGAGCCGTAGCGCTTCGTGTTGGCGGTGATCGCCTCGCGGCAGCGCTCCAGCGTCGGCGACGCCGCACGAGCGATCTCGGGCCGGCGCGGCGGCGCGGCGCGGACGACGGCCGGGGCACGCGGCTTGGCCACGGCTTCAGGGCCCGGCTTTGCCACCCGCTTGGGCGCCCTGGGCTCGCGAACCGCGCGCCTCACCGGCACCGTCTCGACGACGTCCGGATCCTCCTCGATTTCGATGTAGACCGTCTCGTCAGGCTGGCCGGCGCGCGCTGCCCCGGCCAGGGCGCCCAGGGCGATGCCGCCCATGAGGCCGGGCAGGAGCCCTCGCCGCAGCCAGCGGGCGTCGGCCGGGCTCGCCGCCAGCATCAGGCAGGCGGTCAGGCAGGCCGCCACCCGCCCTGTCAGTCGTCGATGATTCATCTCAGGCCCCTCCCCTGGTGCCTGCGAGCAGCAGCGCTTCTCGGCGTCCTCGCGCTCGGGTGCCGATTTTCTGAACTCCGTCTGTGTCAGCAGTGAGGACTGAGCCGTAAGCGGCCCGGCGGATTTTTCGCCCCGCGGATCGGGGGCGTGCTACGCTCAAGCCTGCCGGCCTGAAGTCTGGCCCGCTCGCCGTCTGGCCCCCCGTTAAGGCCGCTCGAGACGGAGACGCCGATGGCCACCCCCACGCCCGCAGCCATGTGAAGGAGTACCGCCGTGCCGGATGAAAGCCTTGCCGAAGTGATCGATCAGGTGTCGCTCGTCTTCTCCGACTGGCGGCCCATGCGGCACGTGGAGGACCCGCTCCACAAGGATTTGTCGGCAGTCGCGCGGGCGGGCGACTGCCTCTTCGTCGCCTGCGACGAGACCGCCAGCGTCGAGCGCCTTCAGCGTCACGGGAACGGAATTTTCGGCAGCCATACGCATTTCGCCCTCGGCGCCTTCGTCGACCTTCCGGCCGGAGCCGAAGGCGAGATGGACATCGAGGGCCTCTGCGCCGAGGACGGCTATCTGTGGATCGTCGGATCCCATTCCCTCAAGCGCTCAAAGCCCAAGCGCGACGCGTGCAGCCCCGAAGACGCCCTCGCCCGCATGAAGGAGGTGGAGCGAGAGGCAAACCGCTACTTTCTGGGCCGGATCCCGCTCGTCGACGACGGATCGGGTCTCGTCGTGCCGGCCCGCTGCGACGGGGAGCGGCAGGCAGCCTGGGTGAAGTTCGGCCCGAACCGGAGCGCCCTTGCGGGCTGGCTGCGCGACGACCCGCACCTCGCCCCCTTCCTCGACATCCCCTCGAAGGAGAACGGCTTCGACGTCGAAGGGCTGGCCGTCCGGGGCGATCGGGTGTGGCTCGGCTGCCGCGGACCCGTTCTGCGGGGCCATGCGGTGGTGCTCGACTTCGAGATCAAGCCGAAGCGGCCGGGCCGGCTGAAGGCGCGTCGCGTCGACGGCGACCGGCGCTACCGCAAGCATCTCCTCGATACGAGGGGCCTCGGCATCCGGGACATGAGGCTCCACGGCGAGGATCTCCTGCTCCTCGTCGGCCCTACCATGTCGCTCGAGGGCCCGGCCTTCATCCTGCGCTGGCGCGACGCCGTTCACGACGACACGTCCGGCGTGATCGATCCCGCCCGGATCGAGACCGTGGCCGAACTGCCCTACCGCCTCCATGTGGACCACCCGGAGGGCATCGACCTGTGGCCGGAGGCCGGCCCCACCGGCCTCATCGTCATCTACGACGCCCCGGCTCCCGAGCGGCAGGAGCCGGAGACCTTCACGGTGAGAGCCGACGTCATCCGCGGCCGGTGAGCGCTTCGGCCGCCGGCGTCCGATGCCTCAGAGCGTCACCCCGACCGTCTTGTGCGGCACGATCACCTGCGTCCCCTTCCCCTCCATGGCCGCCACGAACCGGTCCGCATCCGGCAGCACGAGGGGGAAGGAGCCGTAGTGGCAGGGGATCGCGGCCTTCAGCTTGAAGAAGCGCTGGACCGCCATCGCGGCCACCTCCGGCCCCATGGTGAAGCGGTCGCCGATGGGCACGAGGGCCACGTCCGGCTGGTGGATTTCGCCGATGAGGGCCATGTCGCCGAAGATGTCGGTATCGCCCATGTGGTAGACGGTGGCCTCGCCGGGCGCTTTCACGATGAGGCCGTTGGCGTTGCCGAGGGGATAGTTGACGTCCATCTCGACGAGCCCGGCTGAATGGTCGGCCCGCACCATGGTGCAGGTGAAGCCGCCGAGATCCACCGTGCCGCCGGTGTTCATGGGCTCGAACTTCTCGACGCCCTGCTTCGCGAGATACATCAGAAGGTCGAAATTGGTGACGACGGTCGCGCCGGTGGATTTGGCGAGCTCCACCGTATCGCCCACATGGTCCCCGTGGCCGTGGGTGACGAGGATGTGGGTCGCGCCCTCCACCGCCTTGTCGCGATCCCCCTGCCAGGCGGGATTGCCGGTGAAGAACGGATCGATCAGGACGACCTTGTCGGCAAAGTCGAGGCGAAAGGCGGAATGGCCGAACCACGTGATCTTCATGAGGGCTCCCCGGGGATTGTTCACGGGGCGAGCTAGGGCAAGGCGGCCCGAATGGCTATAGGAACGGGGGACGCTCACGGGACCGTGCCATGCTTGCCAGCGACGACAGCCTGATCGCCCTCATGGAGGGCCTGCGGCCGCGGGCGCGTCTCATGGGCGTCGATCTCGGCACCAAGACCATCGGCCTCGGGCTCTCGGACGTGGAGCGCCGGATCGCGACGCCGCTCGAGACCATCAAGCGGGTGAAGTTCACGCCGGACGTGGCGCGCATGAAGGCGCTGGCGCTCAAGCACGACGTCGGAGGTCTCGTCGTCGGATTGCCGCTCAACATGGACGGCACGGAAGGTCCCCGCGTCCAGGCGACCCGCGCCTTCGTGCGCAACCTCAAGCCCCTCCTCGACCTGCCGGTGCTGTTCTGGGACGAGCGCCTCTCGACGGCGGTGGTGACCCGATCGCTCATCGACCAGGACGCCTCCCGGGCCAAGCGCGCCGAGAGCGTCGACCGCATGGCCGCGGCCTATATCCTGCAAGGAGCCCTCGACCGCTACGAGCGCCTGCTGTTCGACCGGCTCGGGCCGGAGGATGACGAGGTCTAAGCGGCAGGCTTTGGGGGCAGGAGCGCGTCGTCGGCAGCCCGCGCCCGAAGGGCGGCGGGGCGATGCCCGATCCGCCGCCAGTAGTCCTGGAACGCCGGGCGCTTCTCCAAGGAGCCGAACATCATGCCCCAGCCGATCTGCGACCCGACATAGACGTCGGCTGCCGTGAACCGGTCGCCGGCAATGTATGCGTGCTGCGTGACGGCGTGTTCGAGGGCATCCGTGACCGCCTCGAGACTGCCGTAGCCGACGGTCCCGCGCCGCTCGGGGGGCACCTCGAAGCCGAAGCCCTTGTTGCTCACGGCGGCCTCGACGGGACCGGCGGCGAAGAACATCCAGCGGTAATAGGCGCCGCGCATCGGGTCGCCGGGGGGCGGTGCGAGTCCGGCCTCCGGAAAGGCGTCCGCGAGATAGGCGCAGATCGCTGCCGCCTCCGTCACCACCGCCCCGCGGTGGCGGATCGCCGGCACCTTGCCCATCGGGTTCACCGCCAAATAGGCCGGGTCCTTCATGGTGGTGCCGTAGTCGAGCAGCTCGGTCCTGTAGGGCTGCCCCACCTCTTCGAGCATCCAGCGCACGATGCGCCCGCGGGACATGGGATGGGTGTAGAAGACGAGTTCGTCCGACATGGTGCTCTCGCAGGGCTCGCGGAGCCCACCGGACCCCGCCGCCACAGGCTTAGCGAGATCGCCCGCCCCTGTCAGCAGGGCACCGGAGGGGCCTCAGCAGAGGCAGCGCTTGAGGAGCGGCCGGGTCGGACGGTTGTAGTGTGCCCCCCGCGGGAAGTAGCGCGGCACCCGCACCACCGCCGCAGGGTGCGGCCCATAGACCGGCACGAGATAGGCGGGCGCATCCTCGTAGACGACGTAGCGGGCGTGCGGCGTCACCTCCAGCACCTCGACTCTCTGCACGAGCGCCACAGGGTTACGCTGGACGGAGCGGTGCTCGATCACCGTCACGTCGGCGGAAAAAGCGGGTGCCGCGAGTCCGAGGAGGCCCGTGAGGGCGAGTCCGGACACGATTCGATTTTGCCTCACGGCGGGTCCTTTCGTTGGGCCGTCCTCGCGCCTTGTGCCGCCCCGCCCCGCCGTCTAAGCGTGCGGCCTCTCCCGGCGCGCGGACGGCCGACGGCCTCCGCCCCAACAACTACAGCCAAGCTGTTCAGGTTCCATGACCGCGGTTTTCGCCAGTCTCATCCCGGTGTTCCTGGTCATCGCCTGCGGCTGGCTGGCCCGGGCGACCGGCTTCGTGGAGGAGCGGCACTGGCCGGGGATGGAGCGGGTTACCTACGTGATCTTCTTCCCGGCGCTGGTGATCGACACCCTCGCCCGGGCCGACCTCGCTTCCGTCCCGGTCCTCGGGGTCGGCGGAGCCTTAAGCTGCGCCATCCTGCTCATGGCGGGCCTGCTCCTCGCGCTCCGGCGGCCCCTCCAGACGATGCTGACGGTCGACGGCCCGAGCTTCACCTCCCTGTTCCAGGGCGCGACGCGCTGGAACACCTTCGTGGCCCTCGCCCTCGCGGGCAGTCTGCATGGCGGGCGGGGCGTCGCCCTGATGGCGGTCGCGATCGCCGCCATGGTGCCGCTCCTCAACGTGCTCGCCATCTACGTCTTCGTGCGCTTTGCGGGAGGACCGCGCCAGAGCGCGGGGCAGATCCTGAAAACCTTCGTGACGAACCCCTTCATATGGTCCTGCGCGGTGGGGCTCGCCCTGAACCCGGTCGTGCCTTACCTCCCGAAACCGAGCCTTGCCTTCGTCGAGATCACCGGCCGGGCCGCCCTGTCGGCGGGTCTCCTCATCGTGGGCGCCGGGCTCGACATCCGCAGCCTCGCCAAGCCCGGGCCGGTGCACATCCTGGCCATCGTGCTGAAACTCGTCGTCATGCCGGTGGTGGCGGTGGCCCTCGCCCGCGCCTTCGGGGTGGAGGGATCGGACATCGCCATCGCGGTGATCGCGGCCTCCGTTCCCACCGCGAGCGCGGCCTACGTCCTCGCCCGCCAGCTCGGCGGCAACGCCCCGCTGATGGCCGAGATCCTGACCCTGCAGACGCTTCTCGCCATGCTGACCATGCCGGTTATGATCACCGTGCTGACCATGCAACTATAGGTCTAATCATCACGCTTGTGTGATTCAAGGTTGCGCTGCTATCGTCGGGGTCCTCTCGCGATCCCAGCCCCCGCTCGATGTCCAAAGCGCCTTCCCGCCTGCCGAAGCACCAACGGGCCGCCGACGCCCCGGCGAACGCTCCCGATGGACCTGCCGCCGATCCGCGGGAGGTTGCGCGCTACATCGAGTCGTTCACGGGCGAGATGTCGTCGCTGGCCAAGCAGTCGGGCCTCGATCTTCTGGGCTATCTGCTCGACATGGCGCGCCTCGAGGCGGAAAAGCAGGGCCGGGGCGGCCGCTGACGGCCTGCCGTGCCGGCGCCGCAGGGGGCCGGCCCTCAGCGGAGCGAGACCGCGTTGCCGCCGTGGCGCTCGAGACGCCCCGCGATCTCGAGTTCGAGAAGGGTGGTCTGCACCACGCGGATCGGCAGTCCCGATTGGCGCACGAGGTCGTCCACCGAGACCGGCGAGGGGCCGAGCAGCCCGACGAGGCTGTGGTCGGAGCCTTCCGCGGGCTCGTCGTCCGGCGCCGCCAGGCGGATGGGCGCCGGACCGACATCCGGCAGGTCGAGTTCGTCCCAAAGGCTCTCCGCCTCCGGGGCCGGCGGCTCCTCGCGGATCCCCCCGCTCGGGCGCGGCGCGGCGGCGAGGAGCGGTTCGAGAACGGCCGTCACATGGTCGGGAGACGCGCAGAGGGTCGCCCCGTCGCGGATGAGATCGTTCGTGCCCTCGGCGCGGGGATCGAGGGGCGAGCCCGGCACCGCGAACACTTCCCGCCCCTGCTCCAGGGCGAAGCGCGCGGTAATGAGCGAGCCGGAGCGCCGGGCGGCCTCCACCACCACGACCCCGTAGGAGAGGCCCGACACGATGCGGTTGCGACGGGGAAAGTCGCGGCCCCGGGGCTCCCAGCCCAGGGGCATCTCCGACACGACGGCGCCGCCCTGGTCGAGGATGGCGCCGAGCAGCCCCTCGTTCTCGGCGGGGTAGATCCGGTCCTGCCCGCCCGCGAGCACCGCCACGGTGCCGGTGGCGAGCGTCGCCCGGTGCGCGCGGGTGTCGATGCCGCGGGCCAGCCCCGACACGACGACGTAGCCCGCTTCCCCGAGCTGCCGCGACAGCCGCTCCGCGAAGGTGAGCCCGGCGGCCGAGGCGTTGCGCGAGCCCACGACTGCCACCATGGGCCGGCCCAGGACCTCGGCCTTGCCGCGCACCGCGATGAGGGGCGGGGCCGTGTCGACCGCCTGCAGGCTCTTCGGGTAGTCCGGCTCGCCCATGGCGATGAAGCGGGCGCCGAGCCGATGCGCCTGCGCGATCTCGCGTTCGGCCTCGGCGCGGGTCGCGACCTTGAGGATGAGCCGCCCGCCGCGGCGGGCGAGGTCCGGCAGGGCGTCGAGCGCCGCGGCGGCGCCGCCGAAGCGGTTCACGAGGGCGCGGAAGGTGCGGGGGCCGACGTTCTCGGAGCGGATGAGCCGCAGCCAGTCGATCCGTTGCTCGTCCGTGAGGCGCGTCATCCCTTCTGACCGATCCGGCCCTCGGTGCGGGCCATGAGCCGCCCGATATTCTCCCGGTGCTTCCACCAAAGCAGGACGGCGAGCAGCACTGCGACCTCGGCCATCTGCCGCTCGCCCATGGACCAGAGCACCGCGGGGGTGACGGCGCTGGCGATGAGGGCGGACAGGGACGAGTAGCGGGTCGCGAAGGCCACGGCGAGCCAGACCGCCGCGAAGGCCAGGGCCGCGAGGGGCTTGAGGCCGAGCAGGACCCCGATGAAGGTCGCGACGCCCTTGCCGCCCTTGAAGCCGAGCCAGACCGGGAAGAGGTGCCCGAGGAAGGCGCCGAGGCCCGCAAGGATCGCGGTGTTCGGCCCCCATTGCCAGGCGATGAGGACGGCCGCCGTCCCCTTCAGCGCATCGCCGAGCAATGTCGCGGCGGCGAGCCCCTTGCGACCTGTGCGCAGCACGTTCGTGGCGCCGATATTGCCGGAGCCCACCTTCCGGATGTCGCCGAGCCCGGCGAAGCGCGTGAAGAGGACGCCGAAGGGAATGGACCCGAGAAGGTAGCCGAAGGCGAGCGCAGCCAGGAAATACGGTCCATCGAGGGACCAGTTCATCGATACCGGCATCAAGCCTCCGCACGGCGGTCGAACACGATCCTGCCCGCAACGAGGGTCAGAGTCACCCGGCCCTGGAGGCGGGCTTCGTCGAAGGGCGTGTTCTTGGAGCGCGAGCGCAGGCGGCGCTTGTCGAGGACCCAGGGCGCTTCGGGATCGAACAGGACGAGGTCCGCAGGGGCTCCCTTGGCGAGGCGTCCGCCCGGGAGGCCCAGGATCTCGGCCGGGCGGGTCGAGAGGGCGCGCAGCAGCCCCGGCAGCGAGATCCGGTCGGAATGGACGAGCCGCAGGGCTGCGGAAAGCAGGGTCTCGAGGCCGACGGCCCCGTTCTCGGCCTCGGCGAAGGGCAGGCGCTTCGTCTCGACATCCTGCGGGTTGTGATCGGAGACGATCACGTCGACCTCGCCCGCCGCCAGGGCCTCGATCATGGCCTGCCGGTCGTCCTCGTGGCGCAGGGGCGGCGAGAGCTTCAGGAAGGTGCGGTACTCGCCGATATCGTTCTCGTTGAGCGCGAGGTTGTTGATCGAAACGCCCGCCGTGACCGGAAGGCCCCTCCCCTTGGCGGCCCGCAGGATCTCGACCGAATCGGCGCAGGACACCATGGCCGCGTGGTAGCGCCCGCCGGTCAGCCGCACGAGGCGCATGTCGCGCTCGAGCATCACGGTCTCGGCCTCCCGAGGAACGCCGTGAAGGCCGAGGCGGGACGCGAACTCCCCCTCGTTCATCACCCCGTCGCCCACGAGATCCGGATCCTCCACATGGTGGATGATGAGGGCTCCGAAGTCCCGCGCATAGGTGAGCGCGCGGCGCATCACCTGGGCGTTGGTGACGGACCGCGCCCCGTCCGTGAACGCCACCGCCCCGGCTTCGGCGAGAAGGCCGATCTCCGTCATCTCGCGGCCCTGGAGACCCTTGGTGAGGGCGGCGGCCGGGCGAACGTTCACGGCCGCGGTGTCGCGGGCCCGCCGGAGCACGAAGTCGACGATCGCGGGATCGTCCAGCACCGGGTTGGTGTCGGGCATCGACACGACGGTCGTCACCCCGCCCGCCGCGGCGGCCTCGCCGGCGCTCCGCAGGGTCTCCCGGTGCTCGGCCCCAGGCTCGCCGATGAAGGCCCGCATGTCGATGAGCCCCGGCGCCAGAACCTCGCCGCCGCAATCGACGACCTCCGCATCGGCCACGGGCCCGAAGCGGCCGAGATCCTGGATCAACCCGTCGCGCACGAGCAGCGACCCGTGCTCCTCCCGTCCGGACGCGGGGTCGACGAGGCGCGCGTTGGAGAGGAGGATGGGTCTCATCGAGGCGGTCACCGGTTCGGCAGATGGCTGGCGAGCGCTTCCAGCACCGCCATGCGGACCGCGACCCCCATCTCCACCTGCTCGCGGATGAGGGATTGGGCGCCGTCGGCCACCTCGGAGGAGATCTCGACGCCCCGGTTCATGGGGCCGGGATGCATGACGAGGGCGTCCGGCTTGGCGTGGGAGAGCTTCTCCTGATCGAGGCCGTAGAAGCGGAAATACTCCTTCACGCTCGGCACGAAGGAGCCGTTCATGCGCTCGCGCTGGAGGCGCAGCATCATGACGATGTCCGCGTCCTTCAGGCCCCGGCGCATGTCGGTGTGGGTCTCGATCTTGAACCCCTCGATGCCCGACGGTAGGAGGGTCGAGGGGGCGACGAGGCGCAGGTTCGCCCCCATGGTGCCGAGCAGGATGATGTTCGAGCGCGCCACCCGCGAGTGCAGGATGTCGCCGCAGATCGCCACGGTCAGCCCGTCGAGGCGGCCCTTGTTGCGCCGGATCGTCAGGGCGTCGAGGAGGGCCTGGGTCGGGTGCTCGTGCGCCCCGTCGCCCGCATTCACCACGGAGCAATCCACCTTCTGGGCGAGGAGGTTGACGGCCCCCGCCGCATGGTGGCGCACGATGATGATGTCGGGCCGCATGGCGTTGAGGGTCGCCGCGGTATCGATGAGGGTCTCGCCCTTCTTCACGGAGGAGGAGGCCACGGACATGTTCATGACGTCCGCGCCCAGGCGCTTGCCGGCGATCTCGAAGGAAGATTGCGTGCGGGTCGAGGGCTCGAAGAAGAGATTGATCTGAGTGCGGCCCCGGAGGGTCGACTTCTTCTTCTCGACCTGCCGGCTGACCTCCACCTGTTCGTCCGCCCGGTCGAGCAGGAAGCCGATGTCCAACGGCGACAGCCCCTCGATCCCGAGCAGGTGGCGGTGGGGGTAGATGGGGGCGGTCATGCGCTCCGAGCCCTACGGGATCGCCCCCGAAAATCAAGTGTGGCGACCGGCCTGAAGAGCCTCCTCTTTTGTCTCAAGGCAGGAATCCCCACATAGGAGTGGCAACGGGGCGATTTGACTTCGCCCCCCTTTCCACACCAGTTAGGCGCGAATCCAGCCCGCCCCAGGCCGGGGTCGTCCGGTATTCTCCAGCATTTTCAAGGCCAAGGCTCGCCCCATGAAGGTTCTCGTCGTCGAGTCGCCCGCAAAGGCCAAGACGATCAACAAGTATCTCGGTCGCGACTACGAGGTCCTGGCCTCGTTCGGCCATATCCGCGATCTGCCGCCCAAGGACGGGTCGGTGGATCCGGAGGCGGACTTCCGGATGATCTGGGAGCTCGACAGCCGCGGCGGCAAGCGGGTTTCGGAGATCGCCAAGGCCGTGAAGGGGGCCGAGAAGCTCATCCTCGCCACCGACCCGGATCGCGAGGGCGAGGCCATCTCCTGGCACGTGCTGGAGGCGCTGAACGAGAAGCGGGCGCTGAAGGGCATCCCGGTCGAGCGCGTCACCTTCAACGCGATCACCAAGGACGCGGTGCAGACGGCCCTGCGCCAGCCGCGGGCCATCGACCAGGCGCTCGTCGACGCCTACCTCGCCCGCCGTGCCCTCGACTATCTCGTCGGCTTCACCCTCTCGCCGGTCCTGTGGCGCAAGCTCCCGGGCGCCCGCTCGGCGGGCCGCGTACAATCCGTCGCCCTGCGCCTCGTCTGCGACCGCGAATACGAGATCGAGACCTTCAAGCCGCAGGAATACTGGTCGATCATCGCGACCCTCGCGACGAAGGACGGCGGCGTGTTCGACGCCCGCCTCGTTGGGGCCGACGGCAAGAAGATCACGCGGCTCGATATCGGCAAGGGCGAAGAGGCGGAGGCCTTCAAGCGGGATCTCGAGATCGCGACCTTCAAGGTGGCGAGCGTGGAGGCGAAGCCCGCCAAGCGCCATCCCTCGCCGCCCTTCATGACCTCGACGCTCCAGCAGGAGGCCTCCCGCAAGCTCGGCCTCGCGCCGGCCCAGACCATGCGGCTCGCGCAGCGTCTGTATGAGGGCGTCGATATCGGCGGCGAGACCGTGGGCCTCATCACCTATATGCGGACGGACGGCGTCGACATGGCGCCGGAAGCCGTTCAGGCTGCCCGCCGGGTGATCGGCAAGGAGTACGGCGACCGCTACGTGCCGGACGTGCCGCGCCGCTACACGACGAAGGCCAAGAACGCGCAGGAAGCCCACGAGGCGATCCGCCCGACCGACATGGCGCGGCTGCCGAAGCAGGTCTCGCGCTACCTCTCGGCGGAGGAAGCGCGCCTCTACGAACTCATCTGGATCCGCACCGTGGCGAGCCAGATGGAATCGGCGGAACTCGAGCGAACCACCGTCGACGTGGCGGCGGCCGTGGGCCCCCGCAAGCTCGATCTGCGCGCCACCGGCCAGGTGATCAAGTTCGACGGCTTCCTCACCCTCTACCAGGAGGGCAAGGACGACGATGGGGACGACGACGAGGGCCGCCTGCCGCCCATGCAGGCGAACGATCCCCTGGAGCGCCGCCGCATCGCCGCGAACCAGCACTTCACCGAGCCGCCGCCCCGCTATTCCGAGGCGAGCCTCGTGAAGCGCATGGAAGAGCTCGGCATCGGCCGTCCCTCCACCTACGCGGCGATCCTGCAGACCCTGCGGGACCGCGAATACGTGAAGATCGAGAAGAAGCGGCTCGTCCCCGAGGACAAGGGCCGCATCGTGGTGGCGTTCCTGGAGAGCTTCTTTCGGCGCTACGTGGAGTTCGACTTCACGGCGGACCTGGAGGAACAGCTCGACCGCGTCTCCAATGCGGAGATCGACTGGAAGCAGCTCCTGCGCGACTTCTGGCAGGATTTCTCGGCGGCCATCGCCGGCACGAAGGAACTGCGCACCACCGAGGTGCTCGATGCCCTCAACGAGCTCCTCGGCCCCCACATCTTCCCCGACCGGGGGGACGGGTCGAACCCGCGCACCTGCCCCACTTGCGGCCAGGGCCAGCTCTCGCTGAAGCTCGGCAAGTTCGGCGCCTTCATCGGCTGCTCGAACTACCCCGAGTGCAAGTTCACCCGCCAGCTCCAGGCGACGGGGGTGAACGGCGAGGGCGACGGCTCGTCGGAGAACGGCGGCCAGCCCGGCGTTCGGGTCCTGGGCGACGACCCCAAGACGGGCGAGCAGGTCACGCTCCGCGACGGCCGCTTCGGCCCCTTCGTCCAGCTCGGCGAGGGCGAGAAGCCCAAGCGCTCGTCCCTGCCCCGCGGCACACCGCCCTCTGCGGTGGACCTCGCCATGGCGCTCAAGCTGCTGGCGCTGCCCCGGGAGGTGGCCCGGCATCCTGAGACCGGCGAGCCCATCCTCGCCAATATCGGACGCTATGGGCCCTACGTTCAGCACGGCAAGACCTACGCCAATCTCGGCAAGGACGACGACGTTCTGGAGATCGGCGGCAACCGGGCCATCGACCTCATCGTCGCCAAGGAGAGCGGCGCCGGCGGCTTCCGCCGGGGCGCCGCCGATCCCGGGCGCGAGCTCGGGGCCGATCCGGCGAGCGGCAAGAGCGTGGTGGTGAAGGCCGGCCGCTTCGGGCCTTACGTCACCGACGGGGAGACGAACGCCACCCTCCCGCGCACGGTCGCCCAGGAAGCCGTCACCTTGGAGGAGGCCCTGCAATTCCTCGCCGCCCGCCGCGAGGCCGGCCCGGCCAAGAAGGGCCGCGGCCGCAAGGGCCCGGCCAAGAAGGCCGCGAAGGCGGCCGAGAAGCCCGCCGCCAAGAAGGCGGCGGCCAAGAAGAGCGCTGCGAAGAAGGGCCCGGCCAAGAAGGCGGCCTCCAAGAAGGCCACCAAGGCGGCCGCAGGCTAGGCCGGCCGCCTCGGATGAACCTCGTCGACCAGGAACTGCTGGAAACCCTCTTCCGGCTCGTCGTCGCCATGCTGGCCGGCATGGCCATCGGTCTCAACCGCGACCTCCGGGGCAAGCCCGTGGGGATGCGAACGCTCGGCCTCGTCTCCCTCGGCTCCGCCATCGCGGTGCTCTCCTGCACGGGCTACGGCAGCCTGCACTACGATCAGGACGCGGTGAGCCGCGTCATCCAGGGCATCCTGACGGGGATCGGGTTTCTGGGCGCCGGAGTGATCCTGCACGACCGGGACGCCAAGGAGATCCAGGGCCTGACGACGGCGGCGACGGTGTGGGTTGCGGCGGGGCTCGGGGTAGCGGCCGGCATCGGGGCCTGGGCCGTCATCATCGCGGGGAGCGGGTTCGCCCTCGCGCTGCTCGTGTTCGGAGGGCCGCTGGAGCGGGTTCTGGAACGCGTGATCCGGGGCCGCGGCAAACCCATCGGCCAAACCGATGACGACGATTAATTAGAGGCCGATCCAGAGGCCCGCAGCCGCCGCGGCGGCGATCATGAGCCAGAGGATGCCGCCGATGCCGGTCCGGCGGGCGGCTGTCGGGGCCGGCTCCGCGTCCACGAACGCGAACGCCTCACCCGCCACGTGGGCGATGCGGTTCAGATGGACCTGTTTGGCCGTACCGCTGGGGGATCGAGACACCGCACACCCTCCTCTGACGCTTGAAGCCTAGCAGTTCAACGTGAACGTGACCTAAACGGTTCCTAATCCTTTGGTTCTGACGGCTTGATGACAAGAGGCCTTTGTCATGGGATCGACATGTGCGGCGGCTAGGGGAGCCGCGCACAAGAAATCCGTCAAGGAGGACCTCATGGACGAGTACGTCCCGACCCGCTCGCAGGCCTACGAAGAGTCCGAGAACGTGGGCACCAACACCAGCGCGAACGCCACCATGGGCGAGGTGATCGCCACCCGCTTCAACCGGCGCGACCTCCTCCGCGGAGCGCTCGCCGTGACGGCGATCTCCGCCACCGTTTCGCCGGTCGCCCTCGCGGTCGCCGAAAAGGCGCAGGCTCAGGGCGCCAACACCACCCCGTCCTTCAACTTCAAGGAAGTGACGGCGGGCTCGGACGAGAAGCACTACGTCGCCGAGGGCTATGACGCCGACGTGCTGATCCGCTGGGGCGACCCGGTGCTCCCCGGCGCCCCCGCCTTCGACCCCACGAAGCAGACCGTGGACGCTCAGTCGAAGCAATTCGGCTACAACAACGACTTCGTGGGCTACTACCCCATGCCGGGCGCCGCCAACCCGAGCGAGCACGGCCTCCTCGTGGTGAACCACGAATACACCAACGAAGAGCTCATGTTCCCGGGCCTCGGCCGCCAGGACACCAAGCAGGCGAACTTCGCCGGCATGACGAAGGAGCTCTGCGACATCGAGATCGCCGCCCATGGCGGCTCGGTCATCGAGATCCGCAAGACGAACGGCAAGTGGGCCGTGGTGCCGGATTCCAAGTACGCCCGGCGTATCACGGGCGAGACTGAGATGGAGATCACAGGCCCCGCCGCCGGCCACGACCGCATGAAAGTGTCCTACGACCCCGCGGGCAAGAAGGTCCGGGGCATGCTCAACAACTGCGCGGGCGGCACGACACCCTGGGGTACGTGGCTCACCTGCGAGGAAAACATCAACGGCTATTTCTGGGGCAAGCTCCCGGAGGGCCACGCCGAAACGGCGAACTACAAGCGCATCGGCGTGCCCGGCAATTGGTATGCCTGGGGCAAGTTCCACGACCGCTTCGACGTGTCGAAGGACCCGAACGAGGCGAACCGCTTCGGCTGGGTGGTCGAGATCGATCCGTTCGACCCGAACTCCGTGCCGAAGAAGCGCACCGCCATGGGCCGCTTCAAGCATGAGGGCGCGGCCGGCATCATCAACAGCGACGGCCGCTACGTGGTCTACCAAGGCGACGACGAGCGCTACGACTACGTCTACAAGTTCGTGACCGAGGCCCGCGTCGACACCCAAAACCGCGCCGCCAACCGGGACATCCTGGACCGCGGCACGCTCTACGTCGCGAAGTACAACGCCGACGGCACGGGCGAGTGGCTGCCCATGGTTCACGGCCAGGGCCCCCTCACCGAAGCGAACGGCTTCCGCAGCCAGGCCGACGTGGTGATCGAGACCCGCCGCGCCGCCGACCTTCTCGGCGCCACCAAGATGGACCGGCCCGAGGACGTGGAAGCCAATCCGAAGACCAACAGGGTCTACGTGATGCTCACCAACAACTCCCGCCGCAAGGCGAACGAGGTGGAGCCGGCCAATCCGCGAGCCGAGAACCGCTTCGGCCACATCGTCGAGATGTTGCCCGAGGGCGGCAACCACGCGGCGACGAAGTTCACCTGGGAGGTGCTGGTGAAGTGCGGCGACCCATCGGTCGCCGCGGTCGGCGCGACCTTCTCGTCGGCGACCACCAAGGACGGCTGGTTCGGCATGCCGGACAACTGCGCGATCGACGCGGCGGGCCGCCTGTGGGTCTCGACCGACGGCAACTCGCCGCGCCAGACGGGCCGCGCCGACGGCGTGTGGGCCCTGGAGACCGAGGGTCCGGCCCGCGGCACCTCCAAGCACTTCTTCCGCTGCCCGGCGGGCGCGGAGCTGTGCGGCCCCTACTTCACCCCGGACGACGCCACCTTCTTCGTGGCCATCCAGCATCCGGGCGAAGGCGACGAGGACGATCCGAACGCCAAGCCGGCCACCTTCGAGAACCCGGCGACCCGCTGGCCGGACTTCAAGGACGGCATGCCTCCCCGCCCCTCGATCGTCGCGATCACCAAGCGCGGTGGCGGCCGGATCGCCTGATTTCCGGCATCCCGACACAGCGAAGAGCGGCCCCGCGGGGCCGCTCTTTTCATTTGAAGGCGCGATGCAGCCCTGCATCACCCGAGACGGAACCGGCCTTTATCCTCAAGCTTCCGGGCTACCGGACCTCCCCGGCCGGTTTCCTTCGTCTACGATCTCGTCTATCGCGCCCCTTCCGGCGCGCTCTTGGGCCGCCCTTGGCGTTTACGTTTTGTTCTCATACATAGCTGGGAATGGGCTATAGTGCCAGGCAACGCGAATCATCACGGACAAGGTCGCCAATGACCGCAAAGACCACTTCATCCGGGGGCCGCGGGGGCGCCTCGACCAAGCGGGCTGCCGCTGCTTCGGCCCGCAACGCGGCCGTCAAGCGCTCGCCGCAGACCGGCACGCCCGACGAGGCCGGCTACGACGCCTCCGCCATCGAGGTGCTGGAAGGCCTGGAGCCTGTCCGGCGCCGGCCGGGCATGTATATCGGCGGCACGGACGAGAAGGCCCTCCATCACCTCTTCGCCGAGGTGATCGACAATTCCATGGACGAGGCGGTGGCGGGCCACGCCACCTTCATCGAAGTGGAACTCGAGGAAGGCAACTGGCTGTCCGTGACCGACAACGGTCGCGGCATCCCGGTCGATCCGCATCCGAAGTTTCCCAAGAAGTCGGCGCTCGAGGTCATCATGACCACCCTGCATGCCGGGGGTAAGTTCGACTCCAAGGTCTACGAGACCTCGGGCGGCCTTCACGGCGTCGGCGTGTCGGTGGTGAACGCCCTGTCCGAGACGCTGGAGGTGGAGGTCGCCCGCGGGCAGACCCTTTACCGCCAGGTCTTCTCCCGCGGCGTGCCCAAGGCCAAGCTCGAAACGGTGGGCCGCGTGCTCAACCGGCGCGGCACCAAGGTGCGCTTCCACCCGGACCATCAGATCTTCGGCAAGGAGGCTCATTTCCAGCCCCGGCGCCTCTTCAAAATGGCGCGCTCGAAGGCCTATCTCTTCGGGGGCGTCGAGATCCGCTGGAAATGCGCGCCGAGCCTCGTCGAGGGCACGGACGTGCCGCCGGAGGCGACGTTCAAGTTTCCGAACGGCCTCAAGGATTACCTCGCCCGGGACATCGAGGGGAAGGAGCTCGTCTCCGACCAGGTGTTCTCCGGCAAGATCACCAAGCCCGGCGGTCATGGCTCGCTCGAATGGGCGGTGGCCTGGATGGCGAATGAGGACGGCTTCTCGTCCTCCTACTGCAACACCATCCCGACCCCGGAGGGCGGCACCCACGAGAACGGCCTGCGCATCGCCCTTCTGCGGGGCCTGCGCGAGCACGCGGAGCGCGTCGGGCAGACGAAGCGCATGGCGCCCGCCACCACCGACGACGTGATGGCGACCTGCGCCTCCATGCTGTCGGTGTTCATCCGCGAGCCGGAGTTCCAGGGCCAGACCAAGGACAAGCTCGCGACCCTGGAAGCTGGCCGGATCGTCGAGACCGCGATCCGCGACGCCTTCGATCACTGGCTCGCGGCCTCGCCCCAGCAGGCGAACAAGATCCTCGACTGGGTGATCGACCGGGCCGAGGAGCGCCTGCGCCGCCGCCAGGAGAAGGAGGTCGCCCGCAAGACCGCCACACGCAAGCTGCGCCTGCCCGGCAAGCTCGCCGACTGCTCCAATGCGGGCGCGGCGGGATCCGAGCTCTTCATCGTCGAGGGCGACTCGGCCGGCGGCTCCGCCAAACAGGCCCGCGACCGCGCCACTCAGGCGGTGCTCCCCTTGCGCGGCAAGATCCTGAACGTCGCCTCCGCCGGCAAGGACAAGCTGCACCAGAACCAGCAGCTCTCGGATCTCGTCCAAGCCCTCGGCTGCGGGACGGGCACGGCCTATCGCGACGGGGACCTGCGCTACGAGCGCGTGGTCATCATGACGGACGCGGACGTGGACGGGGCGCACATCGCCTCGCTCCTCATCACGTTCTTCTACCGCCAGATGCCCCGCCTCATCGATGCGGGCCACCTCTACCTTGCGGTGCCGCCGCTCTACCGGCTGACGCAGGGCGCCAAGACGGTCTATGCCCGCGACGACGCCCACAAGGAGAAGCTGCTCAAGACGGCGTTCAAGGCGAACGCCAAGGTGGAGATCGGGCGCTTCAAAGGTCTCGGCGAGATGATGCCGGGCCAGTTGAAGGAGACCACCATGGACCCGAAGAAGCGCACGCTCCTGAAGGTCGTGGTCGAGACCGACGAGCGCCCCGACACCAGCGATACGGTGGAGCGCCTGATGGGCAACAAGCCCGAAGCCCGCTTCACCTTCATCCAAGAACGCGCCGCCTTCGCGGACGAAGACCAGTTGGATATCTGAGGGCCGGGTTCGCTCCCTCATGGAACAAGGAGGCGAGCCGTTGAGCGAACGGTGAGGTGCGGTTTCGCCCCTCCTGTCCGCCTTGCGAAAACTAGGTCCGGCGGCTCAGCCTGCGTTCTTGAACAGGATCGTCAACCCGGCCGGGCCGACCCTCTCCTCGTGCCAGAGCCAACCCCGTTTCTCGTAGAACGGGCGCCGTCGAGGGCTGGTGACGAGGTAGAGGCGGGTCCTCCCGGCGCGAAAGGCTGCGGATGTCGCCGTCTCGACCAGGGCGGCTCCGACCCCCCGTTCGCGGACGCCCTCTTCGACCCACAGGGCCGCCAGCCAGGGGGTCAGTTCGGGTCTCTCGTCCAGATCCGATGCGATGACCGAGACCGTTCGGAGGAACGTGTCGCCCTCGTGAGCGATGAGGGCGAAGGGGATGTCGCCGTTGCCGAGCGACTCCTGGGCGCGCCGCAGCAGGTCCTCCGGGCCCCGATCGCTGTCCTGCCAGAACGCCCGCCAGATCCGCTCGGCCATGATCGGCAGAAAGGCCGGGACATTACGCAAGTCGCTGATGATCATAGGTACGTGTAACAAAAAAGGCCCGGGGTGAGCCGGGCCTTTCTTGTTGTGTGTCTGGGGCGATCAGAACTTGAAGGAGACGCCCAGGCGCACGGTGTGGAAGTCGAAGTCGTCGCCGTCGATCTCAACGTTGTCGAAGCGGGTGTTGATCTCGTCGAACGCCGTGTAGCGGTACTCGAGGCGGGCCGTCAGGTTGTTGGTGAAGGCATGCTCCACACCAAGGCCGATCGTGTAGCCCGACGCGGTGTCGTCATCGTCGTCGAACAGGCCGTCGTTGCTGAAGCCGCCGCTCAGGCCGCCGAAGGCAAAGCCGCCGGTGGCGTAAACGAGGGTGCGGTCGAAGGCAAAGCCCGCGCGAGCGCGGATCGAGCCCTGCCAGTCGAGCTGGTTGGCGCCGATCGCGTAGGAGGTGACAGGTCCGCTGGGTCCGGTGATGGTGATCACGTCGAAGTCGTCATCGTCGTCGCCGAACACGCCTTCGATGTCGCCTTCCACGCCGACCACGAACGAGCCGAACTGGAAGTTGTAGCCGGCATGCGCGCCCGCCACGAACGCATCGTCGTCCTCGTCGTCGAACACGCCGCCGTCGAAGAGATAGCCGTCGTAGTTCGTCTCACGGTCGGAGAACTGATACCCAACCTGAGCACCAACGTAAAAACCCGTCCACGTGAAAACGGGGACAGCGGCGACCATCGGCGCCGGGGCGCGACGGGAGGGAAGATCGGCGGCCATCGCGCCGGCAGTAAAGCCCAGAAGGGCAACCGAAGAGAGAAGAATCTTTTTCATTTGTAAGGGTCCGTTTTCGAGGGATCCGGCTACGCTCATACCCCACAGCCCGGCCAAGGTCTGTCACCTTCTTGCAACAGCCACATCCCAAGCCTCAATTCGGCCTCACGTGAGGAGGCCTGCGACGGGATGGGCGCTAACGAGGCTGCGCGGCGAACCCCGAAAAACATGATCTCTCAAGGGTTTCGAGAGTAGCCCGCATCCGCGAAGTGACTTTCAACCTTTGTTGACCATGTTTTCAACTGCCAGGCTTCCTCACATGCGGCGCTCAGGGTCGCTGAGCCAGGCCTGGAGCGCTTTGATCACGGCCTCGGGCTGCTCGAGGGTCGGAAGGTGCCCGCAATCGGGCACCACCACGAGGGACGACCATTCCACCCGGTCGGCCATCTCGCGGGACAGGTCCGGGGGCGTCAGCCGGTCGTCGGCGCCGACGAGGATCAATGTCGGGATCTCGATTCCGGGGAGCCGGTCCCGCGCGTCGGTCCGCCCCATGATGGCGCGCTGCTGCCGGATGAAGGCGTCAGGCCCCGTCTCGTCCATCATCGCGAGGATCCGGTCGACGAGGCTCCGGTCGTCCAGACGGCTCGATTGGATGAAGCGCGGGAGCAGGGCGGACTTCACCTCGTCGAACCGGCCCGACGCCGCCTTCGCGATCAGCGCCTCCCTGTCTCCCCTCGCTTCCGGGGTGTCGGGCCGCGCGGAGGTGTCGAGGAGCGCGAGGCGGCTCACCCGGTCCGGCGCCTGCCGCAGGACCTCGAGGGCCACGTACCCGCCCATGGAGAGCCCCGCGAGGGCGAAGCGCTCCGGCGCCCCGGCCAGGAGGCGGCGGGCGATGGCGGCGATCGAGTCGTCCTGCCGGTGGTCGGCGACCAGAATGGGCCGGTCGCCGCCCAGGGCTTCGATCTGCGGCGCGAACAGGCCCCCCGTCAGGCAGAGCCCGGGAACGAGGATGAGCGGCTCCGGATCGGTCATGATTCCCCTTTTCGTTGACAAGCTGGCGTTCTGTCCTATGGTCCCGCGCGTTCAAGGCCAGGGCCTGCTTGCCCTGGCGAAACCAGTCCTGCGCCCGTTCGTTGCCGTTTCAGATGCGGCTGGCACAGCAGGCCGCCCCAACGGTAAACACCTCCATGACGTTCGCCGAACTCGGACTCAGCGACAAGGTACAACAGGCCGTCGCGGCCGCCGGTTACACGGAACCAACGCCGATCCAGGCGCAGGCCATCCCCCATGTTCTGGCGCGCAAGGACGTGCTCGGCATCGCCCAGACCGGCACCGGCAAGACTGCCGCCTTCGTGCTGCCCATGCTCACGAAGCTCGAAGCCGGCCGGGCGCGGGCGCGCATGCCGCGGACGCTGATCCTCGAGCCCACGCGCGAACTCGCCGCGCAGGTGGAGGAGAACTTCGACCGCTACGGGGTGAACCATAAGCTCTCGGTGGCCCTGCTCATCGGCGGCGTTTCCTTCGGCGATCAGGACGCCAAGATCACCCGGGGCGTCGACGTTCTCATCTGCACCCCCGGCCGCCTGCTCGATCATTTCGAGCGCGGCAAGCTCCTCCTGTCGGGCGTCGAGCTCCTCGTCATCGACGAGGCGGATCGCATGCTCGATATGGGCTTCATCCCGGACATCGAGCGCATCGTGAAGCTCGTGCCCTTCACCCGCCAGACCCTGTTCTTCTCGGCCACCATGCCGCCGGAGATCCAGCGCCTGGCGGATGCCTTCCTGCACAATCCCGTGAAGGTCGAGGTCGCCCGCGCGGCGTCCACGGCCACCACGATCACCCAGCGCCTGGTCGCGACCGGGCGCGAGTCGCACGAGAAGCGCGAGACCCTGCGCGACCTCATCCGCGGGGCGACGGACCTCAAGAACGCGATCGTCTTCTGCAACCGCAAGCGCGACGTGGCGGTGCTCCACCGCTCGCTGCAGAAGCACGGGTTCAACGCGGCGGCGCTCCACGGCGACATGGACCAGCGGGCGCGCATGGCGGCCCTTGAAGGATTCCGGACCGGCGAGACGACCGTGCTGGTCGCGAGCGACGTGGCCGCCCGGGGTCTCGACATCCCCGCCGTAAGCCACGTCTTCAACTACGACGTCCCGCATCACGCGGAGGATTACGTGCACCGGATCGGCCGCACGGGCCGGGCCGGGCGCACGGGCTACGCCTTCACGCTGGTGGGACCGGGCGACGAGAAATCCCTTCAGGCCATCGAGCGGCTCATCAAGCAGCCGATCGAGTGGGAAGGTCCGACCCTCGCCGAGCGCCCCCCGTCGAGCGATTCCCGTCCCTCCCGGCGGGAGCGCGACGGCGTGCGCACCAGGGTCCGAGGCCGGGGCCGCCGGGAACGCGGCGGTCGGGAGGATGTCCGGGAGGCGCTGCCCGCCGAGGCACCTGCCGCAGCGGAACCGCCGCGCGAGCGCGAGCGCCAGCCCCGTCCGGCCGAGCGGGCGGAGCGCCCCGAGCGGCAGCCGCGCCAGGGACGCGATCGGCGCAACGAGGGCCGGCGCGACCGGGGCGACGAGGGACCGGACGTGATCGGCTTCGGCGATCACGTGCCCGCCTTCCTGCTGACGCCAGGCTTGAGCGACCGCTCGAAATAAACTTCTCCCCCCGTTTAACGATCTTTTCGGTTGTTTCTGGTCATCTGATCGCGAGCAGCCTCCGACCGACGTCGGGCGGCCAGCCGTGGATGTCGGAAGACCATGCAGCCTGAACACGTTGACATCGACCGGTCCTTTTTCATCGCGCAGCGCGCGATCGAACTGATGAGGACTTACGGATCGTCGGCGGATCCGCGCAGCTACGAGGTCTGGTACACCTATGTGAGCGGGAGCAAGCCCGCCATGAACGACGTGATCAAGAAGATCACGGCCGAGCGCGGCTCCCTCAAGGATGCGGACATCGAGGCGGTCTACAACGACCACCTCGCGTCGCTGCGGGCCGCCCGCGACACCGAGAAGGCGAGCACCCTGATGCTCGACGAGATCGATCAGGTCATGAACATGATCGACGCGGCGCTCGGCTCCACGACACAGTACGGCGAACAGTTGCAGGCCTTTTCGAACGACCTCGCCGGCCCTGTGGACCGCAACCGCGTGCGGGAGCTCATCGCGAGCGTCGTCCTGGAAACGCAGCAGGTGACGGCCACCAACCGGCAGTTGGAACTGCGCCTCAAGGAAACCCGCACCGAGATCGAGACCCTGCGCGAGACGCTGGACGTGGTCCGGGTCGAGGCGATCACCGATCCCGTCACGGGCATCGCGAACCGCAAGCATTTCCAGGACATGCTGCACAAGTCGGTGGAGTCGGCGAATGCCAGCAAGGCGCCGCTCGCCCTCATCGTCATCGACATCGATCACTTCAAGCGCTTCAACGACCTGTACGGCCACCTCACGGGCGACCAGGTTCTGCGCCTCGTTGCCATGACCATGCGCGAGCAGGTGAAGAGCAAGGCGACCCTCGCCCGGTTCGGCGGTGAGGAGTTCGGCATCATCATGCCCGAAACCTCCCTCGCCCATGCGCGGGCCGTCGCGGAGGAGATTCGCCAGAGCGTTCTCAACCGCGAACTCGTGAAGCGCTCCACGGGCGAGTCGCTCGGCAAGATCACCGTGTCCGTGGGCGTCTCGGACTTCCGGCACGGCGAAGGCGGCACCTCGTTCCTCGACCGGGCCGATCAGTGCATGTACGTGGCCAAGCGCTCGGGCCGCAACCGCACCGTGACCGATGCGGACCATTCGGACCAGGACCGGCTTTCGAAGGTCGCCTAAGGGCCCTCTGCGGCAGGCTCGACGTCGTCCAGGAGACCGGTCGGCCGACCGTCCATGCTGACCGCATTCTTCTCGCGCCGGTAAGCGTCGAGACCGGCCTCGCCCTTGGCCGCCGCCCACCGCGGAAGCGATGGGCGCTCTCCCTGGTAGTCGAAGAACGGAACGCCGTAGCCGCAGGACGTCTGCACGAGGTCGACGTCGAGGCGGACGATCTGCCGGGCGCCGATCGGCTCGGGGCCGAACTGGCTCAGCATCGCCCGGTAATCGGGTGAACCGCGCCTATGACCCGCCCCCGGCCGTAAAGGCGCAGGATGAGCGGCGCTCCCTCGAAGGCACAGAACATGATCGTCAGGCGCCCATCGGCCTTGAGGTGGGCGGCGGTCTCGTTGCCGCTCCCGGTCAGGTCGAGATAGGCGACGGTACGGTCGTCGATGACGCGCAGGGCATCGAGGCCCTTCGGCGAGACGTTCACCCGCCCGTCCGACGCCGCGGAGGCCGTGAAGAACAGGCGCTGCCGTTCGATGAAGTCCCGGTGGCTGGGCTCGATGGTGGAAAACCGCTTGGCCATCGCGGGAGCCTACCGGGATCGGGGGTCTCAGGGGCGAGTGCCTTCCTGCCTTATGCCCGCCGCCGTGCTCGCGGTTTGGCCGCTGCCCGGCCGGCTGCCTCAATGGCGAGACGGCCCCAGCGCGCCGCCCCGGCGGGATCGTCGAGGCCCTCCCCCGGCATGAGCCAATAGCTCATCGCCGTCGCCCTGCCGTTCGCCTCGAAGACGAAGGGGCGGGAGCCCGCCGCTTCGAAGGCGGGCCGGCTCGTGTCGTCCACCTTAAGATAAAGCTCCCCGTCCGCTTCAAGCGCGAACATCCGGTCGCCCGCATAGATCCCCTGCCCGCCGAACATCCGGCGGATGCGAACGGGGCCGAGGTCCTGGAACAGGTCCTGGATCGACTCGGCGTCCAAGCTCTATCCCGCCGGCTGCATCGCCTGCGGGCTCGCCGGCGTGATCGCCACCGACTCGCCGCAGCCGCAGGCGGAGGTCTGGTTCGGGTTGTTGAACACGAACTGGGACGACATCTTCGTCGTCTGGAAGTCCATTTGCGTGCCGAGGAGGAACAGCACCGCCTTCGGGTCGACCAGCACGGTCACGCCCTTGTCTTCCACCACGTCGTCGTTCGGGTTGATGCTCTCGGCATATTCCATCGTGTAGGACATGCCGGCGCAGCCGCCGTTCTTGACGCCGACCCGCACGCCCACGATGGGGCGGTCGGCCTTGGCGATGATGTCCTTGACGCGGTTCGCCGCCGCATCCGTCAAGGTCATGACCTTGAAGCCTGTAAGTGCCATTCGACTCTCCTGACGGCCGGGTTCAAGGCCCGGGCAGATGAGGGTATGCCTTTATGTAATCATCCCCGGGCCCGGCGTCGAGTTCCCGCCGAAGGCAGCCCCCTACCACATGTCGAGGGCGACGCGAGCCTCGTCGGACATGCGGCTCTGATCCCAGGGCGGGTCGAACACCATGTTGACCTTGACGGCCTGCACGCCCTGCACCGAGGCGACCGCGTTCTCAACCCAGCCCGGCATCTCGCCGGCTACCGGGCAGCCGGGCGCCGTGAGCGTCATGTCGATGGTGACGGTGCGGTCGTCGTCGATCTCGACGCGGTAGATGAGGCCAAGCTCGTAGATGTCGGAGGGGATCTCCGGGTCGTAGACGGTCTTCAGGGCCGCGATGATGTCGTCGGTCAGCCGCTCCAGCTCATCCGGCGGGATGGCCGGGCTCGGCGAGACCTCGGGCGAGTTGGGCGCGACGCCCGGATTGCTGGCAACGGTCACGGTCTGATCCTTACCCGAACAGGGCCTCGGCCTTTTGGAGGGCCTCGGCCAGTTTATCCACTTCCGCGAAGGTGTTGTAGAGGCCGAACGAAGCGCGGCAGGTGGACGTGGCGCCGAAGCGGTCGAGAAGCGGCATGGCGCAATGGGTGCCGGCGCGAACGGCGACCCCGTGCCGGTCGATGACCGTAGCGACGTCATGGGCGTGCGCCCCCTTCATCTCGAAGGCGATGATCGCGCCCTTGCCCTCCGCCTCGCCGATGATGCGCACGCTGTTCATTCGCTTCAGGCGCTCGTGGGCGTAGACCGACAGGGCCGCCTCGTGGGCCTGGATCCTGTCGCGGCCGAGATCCATCATGAAGCGGACCGCCGCCCCGAGCCCGACGGCCTCGATGATCGCCGGCGTTCCCGCCTCGAACCGATGGGGCGGCTCGTTGTAGATGATCCCGTCCCGGGTGACCGTCTTGATCATCTCGCCGCCCCCCTGGTAGGGGGGCATCTTGGCGAGGAGATCGCGCTTTCCGTAAAGAACGCCGATGCCGGTCGGACCATAGACCTTGTGGCCCGTGAACACGAAGAAGTCGGCGTCGAGGTCCTGCACGTCGACCGTGAGGTGCACCGCGCTCTGCGCCCCGTCCACGAGCACCGGCACGCCGTGCGCGTGGGCGATGCGGATGATCTCCTTCATGGGCGTCACGGTGCCGAGCACATTCGACATCTGCGTGATGGCGACGATCTTGGTGCGCGGGGTGAAGAGCTTCTCGTACTCATCGATGAGGAAGTTGCCCTCGTCGTCCACCGGAGCCCACCGGATGATTGCGCCCTTGCGCTCGCGCAGGAAGTGCCAGGGCACGATGTTGGAATGGTGCTCCATGATGGAGAGGATGATCTCGTCCCCCTCCCCGATCGCCATGCGCCCGAACGAGTCCGCCACGAGGTTGTAGGCTTCGGTCGCTGATTTCGTGAAGACGATCTCGTCGACCGAGCCGGCGTTGAGGAAGGCCCGCACGCTCTCGCGCGCCTCCTCGAAGCCCTCCGTCGCCGCGTTCGCCATGTAGTGCAGGCCGCGGTGGACGTTGGCGTAGCCGGTCTCGATGCAGCGCGTCATGGCGTCGATCACGGCCCGCGGCTTTTGGGCCGAAGCCGCGTTGTCGAGATAGACGAGCGGCTTGCCGTAGACCTGTTGGGCGAGGATCGGGAACTGGGCCCGGATCGCCTCGACGTCGTAGGGTGCCGTGAAAGGTGCGTTCATCGCTTTCATCCCGCCTTGAACCCAGCCCTCATCCTGAGGAGCTGCGGAGCAGCGTCTCGAAGGACGAGGGCGTCTCCAGCGTCCTCTTGAACCGGAACCCTCGTCCTTCGAGACACCCGCTGCGCGGGCCCTCAGGATGAGGGTTCCTCACCGTTGCGCCTCAGGCGCGCGCCCGCAGCCAGCCCTCGATACTGTCGATGAGCGCGTCCTTGGCGGCCTCGTTCTCCACCGCCTCGACCGCCTCGCCGAGGAAGGCCTGCACGAGCAGGCTTTCGGCCTCGGCCCGCGGCACGCCGCGCGCCATGATGTAGAACAGGAGGTCCTCGTCGAGCTGACCGCTCGTGGCGCCATGAGCGCACTGAACGTCGTCGGCGAAGATTTCGAGTTCGGGCTTGTTGTTCATGGCGCCGCCCTCGGACAGGAGGAGCGAGGCCGACATCATGCGCCCGTCCGTCTTCTGCGCCTGGGGCTCGACGATGATCTTGCCCTGGAACACGCCCGTGGCCTCGCCGTCGATCACCGTCTTGAACAACTCGCGGCTCGTGCAGTGCAGGCCCGAATGGGTGACGACGAGGGTGGAATCGGCGTGCTGCCGGCCCTTGATCATCGTCGCGCCGTTGATGGTCGCAAGGGACCGGTCGCCCGCGAAGGTCACGAACACCTGATGCCGCGAGATGCCGGCGCCCACCACCGCATTCAGCGAGTTGAACGACACGGCTTCGCCGAGGCGCGCCGTGAGGGTCGAGAGCGCGAGCGCATCGTTGCCCTCGGCGTTGAGCCGCACATGGTCGACCTTTGCCCGATCGCCCACGACGAACTCGACGACATCGTTGAGCTGCGAGGCGGCGCCGTCCGGCCCCTCATGGCTCTCGAGGATCGTGACGGACGCGGCCTCCTCCACCACCACGAGGGTGCGGGTGGCGGTGGCAACCGTGCCGGCGGTGACGAAGCGCAGGTGAAGCGGCTCGTCCACGAGGGTGTTGGCAACGACCCGGATCAGCACGCCGTCCGTCATGAACGCGGTGTTGAGCCGGTAGACCGGGTTCTCGCGCGCGAGCGGCACGGCATCGAGATGCCGGATCATCGCGTGGTCGTTCCCGTGCGCGTCGGCCAGCGTCACAACCTCGACGCCCTGAGGCAGGCGATCGAGGTCTGAGGCCTCGCGGACCACGTGGCCGTTGACGATGGCGATGCGAACGGCCTGCGCGTCCACAAACCCCTGGGCATTCGCGAGTGCCGCTTTCGCTTCCTCACCCGTCGGCGCCTCAGCGAAAGGGGCGGCCTCGCGCATGGCGGCGCGCAGATCCGTGTACTTGAAGGCCTCGACGCGGCGGTGCGGCAGGCCGACCTCGATGAAGTCGCTGAACGCCTTGACGCGTGCGTCGCGGTCGCCCGGCAGCTTGCCCTTGGCGGCCTCGAAGGCCTGGGCGAGCGCCGTCTCGGCGGGAGTTCGCATGAGGGTCACGGCGCCCATGGCTTACTCCGCGGCCGTCTGCTGGCGGTAATCCGCATAGCCGTTTGCCTCGAGCTCGAGGGCGAGCTCCTTGCCGCCCGACTTCACGATGCGGCCGTTCGCCATGACGTGCACCGTGTCGGGCACGATGTGGCTCAGGAGCCGCTGGTAGTGGGTGATGACGAGGAAGCCCCGGCCCTGGGAACGCAGAGCGTTCACGCCCTCGGACACGATGCGCAGCGCATCGATGTCGAGGCCGGAATCCGTCTCGTCGAGGACGCAGAAAGCAGGCTCCAGAAGCGCCATCTGGAGGATCTCCATGCGCTTCTTCTCGCCGCCGGAGAAGCCGACGTTCAGGGCGCGCTTGAGCATGTCCTTGTCGATGTGAAGCTGAGCCGCCGCCCCGTTCACGCGCTTGATGAAGTCGGGCGTGGTGAGCTCGGCTTCGCCGCGCGAGCGGCGCTGCGCGTTGAGCGCAGCCTTCAGGAACGTCATGGTGGCGACGCCCGGGATCTCGAGCGGATACTGGAAGGCGAGGAAGACGCCCGCCGCCGCCCGCTGGTCCGGCTCCATCTCCAGGATGTTCTCGCCGTTGAGCAGGATCTCGCCGTCGAGGACCTCGTAGTCATCCTTGCCGGCGATCACGTATGAAAGGGTCGATTTGCCGGAGCCGTTCGGCCCCATGATGGCGGCGACCTCGCCCTTGTTCACGGTGAGGTCGAGCCCGTTGAGGATGCGCTTGTCCTCGATCTGGACGACGAGGTTCTTGATTTCGAGCATGGGTGTCTTCCTACGATGCTCATCCTGAGGAGCGCGCCCCGGCGCGCGTCGCGAAGGATGATCCAGCGAAACGCCCCTCGTCCTTCGAGACGCCGCCCCTGGGCGGCTCCTCAGGATGAGGGGCTGCGTTGCGATTAACCGACGGAGCCTTCGAGCGAGATCGCGATGAGCTTCTGAGCTTCCACGGCGAACTCCATCGGCAGCTTCTGGAGCACGTCCTTGACGAAGCCGTTCACGATGAGCGCCGTCGCCTCCTCTTCCGAGAGGCCGCGCTGCTGGCAGTAGAACAGCTGGTCTTCGGAAATCTTGGAGGTGGTTGCCTCGTGCTCGAACACGGCCGACGCGTTCTTCGACTCGATGTACGGCACCGTGTGAGCGCCGCACTCGTTGCCGATGAGGAGCGAGTCGCAGTTCGTGAAGTTGCGCGCGCCACTGGCTTTGCGGTGCGCCGACACGAGCCCGCGATAGGTGTTCTGCGAGCGGCCCGCCGAGATGCCTTTCGAGATGATCCGGCTCGTGGTGTTCTTGCCGAGATGGATCATCTTCGTGCCGGAATCGACCTGCTGCATGCCGTTCGACACCGCGATCGAGTAGAACTCGCCGCGCGAGCCCTCCCCGCGCAGGATGCAGGACGGGTACTTCCAGGTGATCGCCGAGCCCGTCTCGACCTGAGTCCAGGTGATGACCGAGTTCTTGCCCCGGCAATCGCCGCGCTTCGTCACGAAGTTGTAGATGCCGCCCTTGCCCGTCGCATCGCCCGGGTACCAGTTCTGCACCGTCGAGTACTTGATCTCGGCGTCGTCCAGCGCCACGAGTTCGACCACCGCCGCATGGAGCTGGTTCTCGTCGCGCTTCGGGGCCGTGCAGCCCTCGAGATACGACACGTACGAGCCCTTGTCGGCGATGATGAGCGTGCGCTCGAACTGGCCGGTGTTCTTCTCGTTGATGCGAAAGTACGTCGACAGCTCCATCGGGCAGCGCACGCCCGGCGGGATGTAGACGAAGGACCCGTCCGTGAAGACCGCCGAGTTCAGGGTCGCGAAATAGTTGTCGGTCACCGGCACCACCGTGCCTAGATACTGGCGCACGAGGTCCGGGTACTCGCGGATCGCCTCCGAGATCGGCATGAAGATCACACCGGCCTTCTTCAGCTCCTCCTTGAAGGTGGTGACCACCGAGACGCTGTCGAACACGGCATCCACCGCCACCCGGTTCTGGGGCTCGACGCCGGCCAGGATCTCCTGCTCGCGGAGCGGGATACCGAGCTTCTCGTAGGTCTTGAGGATCTCGGGATCGACCTCGTCGAGGGACTTCGGCGCGGCGTTCATCTTCGGCGCCGCATAATAGTAGATGTCGTTGTAGTCGACCTTGTCGTACGACACCCGCGCCCAGTTCGGCTCCGTCATGGTGAGCCAGCGCTTATAGGCGTCGAGGCGCCAGGCGAGCATCCACTCGGGCTCGCCCTTCTTGGCCGAGATGAACCGAATCACGTCCTCCGAGAGGCCTTTCGGGGCCTTGTCCATCTCCACGACGGTCTCGAAGCCGTACTTGTACTGGTCAACGTCGATGAGCTTGACCTGCTCGATCGTTTCCTGCACCGCAGGCATGGGCACTCTCCTCACCTCTCACGGCTTCAAGGGCCGCGGGCTGACGGATAATGACGGAAAAGCGGGCCTAAGCCGCGCTGGCCCGTCGCTTATATAGGGATGCCACCACCGTTTCGCACGTTTCCGCAAAGCGAAAGACGTCCTCCTCGGTGGAATTCCACCCCAGACTCACACGCAGGGCGCCCTCGGCGAGGCCCGGCTCCACGCCCATGGCATCGAGCACATGGGAGCGCTTCACCTTCCCCGACGAGCAGGCGGACCCGGACGACAGGGCGACGCCGCCAAGGTCGAAGGCGATCAGCGCCGTCTCGGCGCGCAGCCCCGGGACGGCGAACGCGAAGGTGTTGGGCAGGCGCTCGGCCGCGCCTCCGAACACCACCGCTTCCGGCGCGATCCGGCGGAGCGCGGCTTCCGCATGGGCCCGGAGCGCGCCCATCCGGTCCGCCTCCTCCCCGAGCCTCGCCTGCACGGCCTTCGCCGCCGCTCCTAAACCCGCAGCCGCCGCCACGTTCTCGGTTCCTGCCCGGTTGCCCCGCTCCTGACCGCCGCCCCGCAGGAGGCGGCTCGCGATCTCGAGGCGGTCCGAGGCGAGGACGACGGCGCCCGCCCCCTTCGGTCCGCCGAACTTGTGGGCCGACAGGGTCATGGCGTCGACGCCGAGCTTCGCCATGTCGAGGGGCACCTTGCCGGCAGCCTGAACCGCATCCGTGTGGATGAGACCCCGGTAGGCGTGGACGAGCTGGGCGGCCTCGTGGACCGGCTGGATGACCCCGGTCTCGCTGTTGGCGGCCTGGATCGAGACCAGGACCGTCTCGCCGACCGCGCTTTCGAGGCGGACCTGGAGCCAGGCGAGGTCCACGACTCCGTTCCCGTCCACCGGTATGCGCTCGGCCCGTTCGAACCGGTGGCCGTCGAGGACGCAAGGGTGCTCGGCGGCCCCGACGAGCAGGATGGAGGGCCCGGCCTCGCCCACGCGTCGGAAGCCGGGCGACAGGACGGTGTTGGCGGCTTCCGTGCCGCCGCTCGTGAACGTGACGTTCTTCGGTTGGGCCCCGACGAGCGCCGCCACGGCCTCCCGGGCCGCCTCCACGAGGGCGCGGGCTGCCCTGCCCTCGGCATGGGCCGACGAGGCGTTGCCCGGCATCTGCAGCGCGCGCAGGACCACCTCCGCCGCCTCGGGCCGAAGGGCCGAGGTCGCGTTGTGGTCGAGGTAGCTGCGCTGGCCCGATGCCATGGCGTCCGCTGGGGCTCCCGAATCACGAATGTCTTGCAATCGACCCTGGTGACCGTGCTAAAGGCCACCACATCTCTGCCGGGCGACGATGCCTGAGGGGTTTCCGCTGCCGCGGCAAGCCCCGGAGACAGTCTTTAGAATAATTCTAAAGACGATTTACGGAACGCCAAGGCCCTGAGTCAAGAAGCCCTAGGGTGTACAAACCCGGGCTCAACGGCGGATCAGGAGCCGCGCGCCGGGTCGGTGCCCGCCGGGTCGCCCGCACGAGAGGTCTGGAAGCAGATGCCTGAGGTTATTTTCACGGGTCCCGCCGGTCGCATCGAGGGGCGCTATCAGCCCGCGAAGCAAAAGGGCGCCCCCATCGCGATCATTCTTCATCCCCACCCGCAATTCGGTGGGACGATGAACAACCAGATCGTCTACAACCTCTTCTACAATTTCGTGAACCGGGGCTTCTCGGTCCTGCGCTTCAACTTCCGGGGTGTCGGCCGCAGCCAAGGCGCCTTCGACCACGGCCAGGGCGAACTTTCGGATGCCGCCGCGGCCCTCGACTGGGCCCAGTCGGTCAACCCGGATGCCCGCGCCTGCTGGATCGCCGGCGTCTCCTTCGGCGCCTGGATCGGCATGCAGCTCCTCATGCGCCGTCCGGAGATCGAGGGCTTCATCTCCATCGCCGCCATGGCGAACCGCTACGATTTCTCCTTCCTCGCCCCCTGCCCCTCCTCGGGCCTGTTCGTCCACGGCTCCGAGGACCGGGTGGCGCCGGTGAAGGACGTGGTCTCCGTCATCGAGAAGGTGAAGACCCAGAAGGGCGTCAAGATCGAGCACGCCACCGTGGACGGGGCCAACCACTTCTTCGACGGCAAGGTCGACGAACTCATGGAAGCCGTCGACGAGTACCTGACGAAGCGCCTCGGCAAGAGCGAACAGGCGGCTTGAGCCGCGATGTCCCTCTCCCCTCCGCGGCAGAGGGACCGCTTGCCGAAGGCAAGCAGGGAGAGGGTGAGGCGCAACGGTCCCTCTCCCGGTCGGCTCCGCCGACCACCCTGTCCCGCAGAGGGGAGAGGGTTTTTCCCGTGAAAACTCCGCCTCGAACTGATAAACGCGCCTCTCCTGTCATCCTTCCTGCCTGACGAGAGACGCGATGAACGCGCCGAAATCCGAATTCCTGAAGGTGCTCACCGAACGGGGCTTCATCCACCAGGCCTCCGATTTCGACGGCATCGACGCGGCGGCTCTGGAGGGCAGGCTCACCACCTATGTGGGCTACGATTGCACCGGCCCTTCGCTCCACGTCGGTCATCTTCTCTCGATCATGATGCTGCACTGGCTCCAGGCGACCGGAGCCGGACAGCCCATCGCGCTCATGGGGGGCGGCACCACCCGGGTCGGCGATCCTTCCGGCAAGGACGAGAGCCGCAAGCTTCTCACGCCCGAGCAGATCGAATCCAACAAGGAGAGCATCAAGGGCGTGTTCTCGCGGCTCATCCGCTTCGGCGAAGGCGCGCGGGACGCCGTCATGGTGGACAATGCCGAGTGGCTGACCACCCTCAACTACATCGAATTCCTGCGCGACGTGGGCCGGCACTTCTCGGTCAACCGCATGCTGTCCTTCGATAGCGTGAGGCTTCGCCTCGAGCGCGAGCACGAGCTGTCCTTCCTGGAATTCAACTACATGATCCTCCAGGCCTACGACTTCACGGAGCTCAACCGCCGCTACGGCTGCGTCCTGCAGATGGGTGGGTCGGACCAGTGGGGCAACATCGTCAACGGCATCGATCTCGGCCGCCGCATGGGCACGCCGCAGCTCTACGCCCTCACCTGCCCGCTCCTCACCACCTCGTCCGGCGCCAAGATGGGCAAGACGGCCTCGGGCGCCGTGTGGCTCAACGCCGACATGCTGTCGCCTTACGACTACTGGCAGTACTGGCGGAACACCGAGGATGCGGACGTCGCCCGGTTCTTGAAGCTCTTCACCCTCCTGCCCATGGACGAGATCGCCCGCCTGGCGGCGCTCCAGGGCGCGGAGATCAACAAGGCCAAGAAGGTGCTCGCCACCGAGGTGGCGGCGCTGCTTCACGGCCGGGAGGCGGCGGAGGCGGCGGCTGAGACTGCCCGGAAGACCTTCGAGCAGGGCGCGCTGGCGGAGTCGCTCCCCACCGTGGAGATCAGCACGGGCCTCCTCGAGACGGGCCTCGGCATCCTGACGGCCTTCGGCCCTGATTACGCCAAGCTCGTGCCCTCCACGAGCGAGGCGCGGCGCCAGGTGAAGAGCGGGGGCTTGCGGGTCAACGATCAGGCCGTCACCGACGAGCGCGGCGTGCTGCGGTCGAGCGACCTGACGCCGGAGGGCGTCATCAAGCTCTCCTTCGGCAAGAAGAAGCACGTGCTGCTGCGGCCGGTTCAGGCTTAAAGAGGACCGCAGCCCTCGACAGGCCCGCTCAGTTCCCCGTATCCCGCGGCGGGATCGGGACGGAGCCCGTGGGCTCGTCCCCCCCTCCGACCCCGAACAGCTTGCGCAGGAAGCCCGGGGCGACGGCGGAGAGCGGATTGACGGTCAGAGCGGGGGCGCTCGCCTGGCCGGTGAGGCGGAAGTTCACCGCGAACAAGCCCTCGTACTGCCCGCCGCCGAGGAGTGGGCCGAAGAGCGGCACCTGCGCGAAGGCGTTGTTGAGCCCGTAGGCCGGGACGAAGGTGCCCTGGATGTCGGTGCGGTCGCGGGCATAATCGAGATAGCCGCTCAGCGTGAAGCCGATCGCCTGCCCCCAGATGGCGGCGTCCCGGAAATCGAGGCGCCCCGCCGAGCGGGTGAAGTCCACCCGGCCCTTGGTGAAGGCCACCTCGTTGACGTCGATCCGGACGTTCTGCGACCGGCCGCTGGCATCGGTCGTCGTCACGGTCTGGCTCTGGGTCGGGAGGATGCGCTTCAGGGCCGGCTCGTTGCGCACGGTGAAATCGTGCAGGGTGACGAAGCCCGCCTGGGGGCCGTCGCCCGTGGAGAGCTGCACCACGAGGTCGCCCCCCTCCATCCGGCGGTAGACGTCGAGGAAGCGCAGGAGCGAGCCCGCATCCTCGGCCTGGGCGATGATGACCGGGCTTGCGCCGGCCCGCGGCACCGTCTGCGCCATGACGTTGGAGGAGCCGAGGCGGCCCTTGAGGTCGAGCTGGCGCAGGTTGTCCTTGCGCAGTTGCGCCTTGAGCTCCGCCTTCGTGATCGCCTCGCTGTTGTGGCCTGTGAGGATGTTGAGCGCGACGTCGAGGTCGATGTCCTTCGCGTCCTTGGCGGGCGCTTGGCGGTTCGCGGCCGCGCTCGCGTTGAGGGAACGCGTGAAGGGGCGCGCGTCGCCCGTGTTGCCCCTCACCGTCACCTTGAGGGGGCCGGCGGGGGTGCGCTCCATCTGCGCCCGCATGTCGTCGCCGGCCGAGAGCTTGAGCGTGGTGAGATCCGCCCGCTCGATCCCCCCCTCCGGCGTGAGGGCGGCCGTGCCGCGGATCTGCACGGGGCCGGAATCGAGCTGCAGGTCGCGAAGCTCGTGGACGCCCTGCCCCTCGACCATGGTGAAGACGAGCTTGCCCGGACGTCCCGCCGGCTTGGTCCAGCCCGGCACGAGGCCGTCCACGGCGGCGCGGGTAAAATCCGCCTCGACTCTCACCCCCTCGCGAGGGTTCTTGCCGAGGGGCAGCGCCGCCCGGATCGGCAGCGGCCCGGTGAGCTGGGGCCCGAACCCGAAGCCCTTCCGGGCCCGGGCGGCGTCGTCGAGGGTGAAGGTCACCAGCGCATCGCCCCCCGCCTCCCGGGTCTGGCGGGCGTCGATGGTGGCGGGCAGGCCCGCGAGCTTGCCGTCGCCGCGAATCGCGAGATTGCCTCGGTCGTAGGCGAGCGTCAGGAGCGGCATCTCGAGCCGCTCCTTGCCCATCACCTTATCGACAACGAGGTCCGACACACTGCCCTGCACCGTGAGGGGAAGGTCGCCGAAGGTCGGCGGATCGTTGATCGCGAAGGGGACGCTGACCTTAAGCTCCGCCTTGCCCTTGATGGCGGCGGGATCGAGGTCGATGACGGCGATCTGGCGCAGGTTCGGGGCCAGCATGAGGGCGCCGAACCCGTCCGCGCCGCCATGGATGCGAAGGCCGATCTGCGCCACGGCGTCGTCGTTCCAATAGCCGTCGATCACGAAGGAGCCGTCCGACACGTTGAGGCTCCGTCCGCCCGCCATGGCGGCGACGCTGGAGGGCGCGCGGATGTTCACCCGGGTCCCCGTCACGGTGCCGCTCGCCGCGAGGCGCGTGAGCGGCGGCAGGCCGTCATCGGCGATCAGGATGGCGTCGGCGAGGGCGAAGTCGAGTTGCAGGGCGCCGTCGGAGATCGGCCCGTCCCCGAGGGCCGCATCCATGTCGGCGCTCGTCATGGCCACCTTGACGCCGATCCGCTCGACGGTGCCGCCGGTGAGGAACTCAACGAGGAACCCGCGCACCTTGGAGGCCACCGCCTCCGGCCAGACCCGCAGGGCGTTGCGCACCGAGGTGTTGGCGGCGCGCACATCGAGCCTCAGGCCCCGCGGGTCCGCCGTGGGCGCGAGCACGCCCGTGAGATCCACCGCGAGCGCCGGCCCGCGCACCCTTAAGGATTCGATGGTCACCCCGTCGCTGCCGTTGAGTCGTGCCTCCGCCTCGTCGATCCTCACCGGCGCATCGCCCGCGGCGGCGCCTCCGACGACGGCGTCGCGGCCGCGCAGCACGGCCCGCCAGGCCGCGGCGCCGGGCGGCGCGGTCAGCTCGCCTTCGACGAGCGCCTTCGTGTGCGGCCCCTGGAGGTCGAGGCGGCGCAGATGCAGGGTGCGCCGGGCCTCGTCCCAATCGGTCTCGAGGGACACCGAGTCGAGCACGAGGGGCGAGGTGTCCGGATCCTGGATCTGCACCTGGCCCGAGCGGCCGGACAGGCGGGCCTTGAGGCCCGTGACCCGCCCATCCGCCAGACCCGCATGGATCTCCCCCGAGAGCTTCAGGTCGGCGGTGGCCGGAATGCCGGACAGGCCGGACAGGAGGAGCAGGTCCTGCACGGGCGCGTCGACCGCCCGCATGGCGGCCCCGTAACCGCCGCGCCCGTCCGCCGTCGCATCGCCCGCGAGACGCCAGGTGCCGCTCGGTCCCGTGAGGGTCGCGTCGAAGCGGCGCCCCCCAGCCTCCGTCCGCTCGAAGGCCGCGTCGACCCGGTCGAAGGTTGCGCGCTCGCGGCCGTCGTCGCCCACCACGGTGAGCCGCGTATTGGTGATCTGCGCCCGGTCGAGGGTGCCGATGATCCCGCCGGACCCGACGATGAGCTCGAAGAGGGATTCGGCCGCCACCGACACCGGCGACACGTCTGGCTTGCCTTCGCGCAGCACCTGAGGGGCGCCGACGGGAGGCGGCGCCGGCACGGCGACCGGGTCCTCCTCGGCGCCGAGCGGCTCCTGTCCCGGCACGAAAGACAGCGAGCCGTCCCGGTTGAGGGAGGCCCGCAGTTGCAGATCGCGGAACTCGATGGAGCGAGGCTGAAGGTTGCCGGCGAGAAGCGAGAAGCCGTCGACGCTCACGACGGCGTAAGGCGCCCGCAGCACCACGGCCCCTTCTGGGTTGCGGATGTCGAGCCCGTTCGCCCTGAGGGCCGGCGAGCCGTCCTCGAGCTGAACCACGGTCTTGCGCAGGGTCACGCTCCAGCCGGGCCCGATGCGGGCGGCCAGCGCCGAGGCCACCGCCTCGGGCAGCCGGCCGAAGCTCACCGGTCCTGCGCTGAGGCGCAGGTAGAAGAGCGCGGAGGCGAGGCTGAGGACGAGCAAGAGCCCGAGCTTCACGTAGAGCGTCCGGCGCAGGATGCGCGCGAGCCGGCCCGACCCGGCGACAGGGCGCCGGCGCAGGAGGGTGCTCGCGAGGGCTTTCATGCAGTGAGGCCGGCGCCGGTATCGTCGAGTGAACGGAACGGGGTGCGATTCGACGAAAACCTAACGCGCTTGGCCGATCCCCGCGACAAGCTTATGCGTAAAGGATCCCGTCGGATGGTTTGATGACACCACCAATCCGCCGAAAGGAAGGCAAGAATGACGTTGAAAATCGGGGACAAAGCGCCGGACTTCTCGCTGCCGGCGACGGGCGGGCAGCCCATCACCTTGGGGGGTCTGAAAGGGAAGAAAGCCGTCCTCTATTTCTATCCCAAGGACGACACGAGCGGCTGCACCCTGGAGGCGCAGCAGTTCCAGTCCCTGAAGCCCCAATTTAGCGCGGCGGGCGCCGAGATCATCGGCGTTTCCGCCGATAGCGTTAAGAGCCACGAGCGGTTCCGGCAGAAATACGGCCTGGAGTTCACCCTCGCCTCCGACGAGGGCAAGGCGATGCTGGAGGCCTACGGCGTGTGGGTCGAAAAGAGCATGTACGGCCGGAAGTACATGGGCATCGAGCGCACCACCGTCCTCATCGATCCGGAGGGCAGGATCGCCCGCATCTGGCCGAAGGTAAAGGTGCCGGGCCACGCCGAGGAAGTGCTGGAGGCCGCCAAAGCGCTGTAGCGCTTCGGCATTCCTTAACCTTAACGGTGCATCGTAGCGTCAGTCCTGTTCGGAACTGACGCGATGCGTCCCGTGTCCCTCCTCGCCGCGTATCCTGGCCGCCGCCTTCTGCGGCGCTCCCGCCCCGTTCCCGTACGGCGAGGCGCCCTCGCCGCCGCCGCTCTCGCCTTCGTCGTCCTCACGGGCTGGGCGGGAGCCAGCGTCTGGTACTTCATGTCCCATGACGAGGTGGCGCTGAAGCTTCTCGAGAAGCAGGCGGCCCAGAGACGCCACTACGAGGAGAAGATCACGGCCCTGCGGACGAAGCTCGAGCAGGCTTCCACCCAGCGCCTGGCCGATCAGGAGATGATCGAGGCGCAGCTCAAGGCTCTTTTAGCTCGGCAGGCGGCCTTCGAGAGCCGTCAGGCGCAGGTGGACGCGCTTGCCGCCGAGAAGACCGGCAGCATCGAGGTGAGATCCGCCCCCTCGCGGCCCGTCGAGGCCAATACGGCCGCGCCGAGCTTCCCGTCCCTCCCCGATCTCTTCCGACTGCGGCTCGGAGACGACGAGGCGGGCGAGCAGCAGAGCAGCCTCGACCGGGTGAAGGACGGCCTGGAGGGCGCCTCCAAGGCGCTGGCGGCGCTCGAGGAAGAGCAGGTGCGCAGGCTGTCCCAAGTGGCCGAGGAAGCAGAGACCCGTGGCCGGACGCTCCGGCTCGCGATCCGCAAGGCGGGGCTCAACCCGGACGCCTTCGAGACGGCCCTCGGCGGCACCGGCGGGCCTTTCGTCGCCGCCGAACCGGGAGACCGGTCCTTCGAAGCGGGCTGGCAGCGGGCCCAGATCAGCGTCGCCCGCCTCCATACCCTTCGCCGGTCCGTGACGGCCCTGCCCTTCGGCGAGCCGATCCGGGGCGAAATCGACCTGTCGAGCGGCTTCGGAATCCGGGCGGACCCTTTCACGCGGTCTCCGGCCATGCATACCGGCCTCGATTTCCGGGCCGAGTACGGTGCGGTGGTGCGGGCCTCCGGCGCCGGCAGGGTGGTGGTCGCGGAGCCGTCCGGCGCCTACGGCAACATGGTGGAGATCGAGCACCAGGCGGGCGTCACGAGCCGCTACGCGCACCTGTCGAGCATCGCCGTGGCAGTGGGCCAGGAGGTGAAGGCCGGCACCATGCTCGGCCGCGTCGGCTCGACGGGGCGCTCGACGGGGCCGCACCTGCATTACGAGACGCGCCTCAACGGCGAAGCCGTCGACCCGCAGCGCTTCTTGAGAGCGGGCGCCGCGATCGCTCCCGTCGTGACAGCGAGCCGCTGAGGCAATTGCAGAGCGGAGCCGGCCAGCGGCTCCGCTCTGCACCCTGGCCGGGTTTAGTCGATGTCCTCCACCTCGCCCGTACCGCCATAGACGCGCTGGGCGAGCGACGCTTCCATGAACGGGTCGAGGTCGCCGTCGAGCACCTCGCCGGGGCTCGTGGACTGGGTGCCGGTCCGCAGGTCCTTCACGAGCTGATAGGGCTGGAGCACGTAGGAGCGGATCTGGTGGCCCCAGCCGATATCCGTCTTAGCGGCGGCCTCGGCGTTGGCCTTCTCCTCGCGCTTCTTCAGCTCGGCCTCGTAGAGGCGCGCGCGCAGCATGTTCCAGGCGGTCGCCCGGTTCTTGTGCTGGGAGCGCTCCTGCTGGCAGGCCACCACGATCCCGCTCGGGATATGGGTGATGCGCACGGCCGAGTCGGTGGTATTCACGTGCTGGCCGCCGGCGCCGGACGAACGGAACGTGTCGATCCGGCAATCCGATTCCTTGATCTCGATGTTGATGCGGTCGTCCACGACCGGATAGACCCACACCGACGCGAAGCTCGTATGGCGGCGGGCGTTGGAATCGTAAGGCGAGATGCGCACGAGGCGGTGCACGCCTGATTCGGTCTTCAGCCAGCCATAGGCGTTGTGGCCCTTGATCAGGAGCGTGGCGCTCTTGATCCCGGCCTCTTCGCCGTCGGTCATCTCGAGCAGCTCGACCTTGTACTTCCGGCGCTCGGCCCAGCGGGCATACATGCGCTGGAGCATGTTGGCCCAGTCCTGGCTTTCCGTGCCGCCGGCGCCCGAATGGACTTCCACATAGGTGTCGTTCTGGTCGGCCTCGCCGGAGAGCAGGGTCTCGACCTGGCGGCGGGCGGCCTCGGCCTGGAGCGCGCGGATCGCCTCCTCACCCTCCTTGACGGAGGCGTCGTCGCCCTCCGCATCGCCGAGCTCGATGAGGGTGATGGCATCCTCGAGCTCCTGCTCGAGGCGCTTGATCGCCGTGATCTGCTCGTCCAGCACGGTGCGCTCGCGCATCACCTTCTGGGCGGCGTCGGCATCGTTCCAGAGATTGGGGTCTTCGGCGTTGGCGTTCAGTTCAGCGAGGCGGCGCTGGGCATTGTCCCAGTCAAAGATGCCTCCTCAGCAGCCCGACTGACTGCTTGGTCTCATCTACGAGGTGTTGGATTTCGGCGCGCATGGCTTGGATGTGGTCCGGGTGAGCCGCGTGTTTAAGGGGGGTGCGGCGGGGTGTAAAGGCGGCCCCGGCGCGCTCGGGTCTGCTGCCTCACGCCACACCCGGGGCGGCCCGCTCAAGCTGGAACGGGCGCAGGAGGGTCCTGTTGAAACGGGGTACCTCCTCACCAAGGACAAGCACGATGCCCCGCACCAAGCTGTTCATCCTGGCGACCGTCTCGCTCGGCACCCTCGTCGGCCTCACCTTCGGGGCCGATGCCCAGAGCCCGCCGCCGCGGCCGGCATCGCTTCAGGCGAGCGAGTACTCAGGGACTTTCAAGCGCGCGGACGCTGACATGCGCAAGGTGCTCGAGACGCATCAGGGGCTGAACCCGAAGCCGATCGCGGGCCTGTCGCCCGAGGAGGCGCGCCGGCAGCCGAGCCCGGCCGACGCCGTCAAGGCGCTCCTGAAGGAGCAGGGAAAGGACCCGGACGCCCTCATGGCGCAGATGAAGGTCAAGAAGCAGGACATCACTTATTCAGGCCCGTCGGGCGACATGCCGGCCCGGATCTACACCCCCGAGAATGCGGGCCCGGGGCCGCTGCCCGTGGTGGTGTTCTTCCACGGCGGCGGCTGGGTGATCGCCGACATCGACACCTATGAAAGCTCCGCCATGGCGCTCGCCAGGAAGGCGAATGCCATCGTGGTGTCGGTGGAGTACCGTCGTGCGCCCGAGCACAAGTTCCCGGCCGCGCACGAGGATGCGGTCTCGGCCTATTCCTGGGTGCTGAAGAACGCGCAGAGCTTCGGCGGCGACCCGACCCGCGTGGCGGTGGCGGGCGAGAGCGCGGGCGGCAACCTGGCCATCAACGTCGCCATGACGATGCGGGACGGCCAGGGCCAGCAGCCCGCCCACATGCTTCTCATCTACCCGGTCGCCGGCACCAACATGCAGACGCCCTCCTACCGGGAGAACGCCGACGCCAAACCGCTCAACCGGGCGGGCATGCAATGGTTCGTGCGGAACGCCACGAACGGCACGAGCGACCTTCAGGATCCCAAGCTCGACGTGGTCGGCAAGGCGAACCTGAAGGACCTGCCGGATGCGACGATCATCACGGCGGAGATCGACCCGCTGCAGTCGGAGGGCAGGCAGCTCGCCGACAAGCTGAAGGCCGCAGGCTCGAAGGTGACCTATCAGGATTACGACGGCGTCACGCACGAGTTCTTCGGCATGGACGCCGTGGTGGCGGATTCCGACAAGGCCCAGGACCTCGCCGCCCGCGAGCTGCGCCAGGCCTTCTCCCCGAGGGCCACGGGCTCGACCCGCGGCGAGAGCCAGAAGAAGCAGTAACGCCCCCCGGCAAAAGCGATGGCCGGCGAGACGCCGGCCATCGTTGAGTTCAGTAAAGGCCGCCGGTGCCGGCGCTCGCTGCGCGGCCCTGGTCGGCCGGCAAGCCCGCGGTGGCGTCGCTGCCGCCCATGGCCGGGTAGCTGTCCGGCGGGGCCGTGCCGGGCTTGAAGGCTTCCAGGATCGAGTTCTCGCCCTGACCGGCGCGCATGCCGCTCGACGGATTCACCCGCACGAGCTTGATGCCGGGGGGCACGCGGAACGGCGTCGCCGGCTTGTCCTTCAGGGCCATCTGCATGAAGTCCCTGAAGATCGGCGCCGCGTACTGGCCGGCCGTAGCCGAGTTGCCGAGGGATTTGGGCTGGTCGAAGCCGAGGAACACGCCGACCGCGAGGTCCGGCGAGAAGCCCACGAACCACACGTCCTTGGCGTCGTTCGTCGTGCCGGTCTTGCCGGCGAGCGGCTTGCCGACGGCCTTCACCACCTGCGCGGTGCCGCGCTGGACGACGCCCTCCAGGATCGAGGTGATCTGGTAGGCCGTCAGGGGGTCGAGCACCTGCTCGCGGGTATCGACGAGCTTGGGCTCGGCCGCGCCCTTGGCGTCCCATTTCGGCGCGTCGCAGCCCGTGCACTTGCGGTCGTCGTGCCGGTAGATGGTCCGGCCGGACCGGTCCTGGATTCGGTCGATCAGCGTCGGGCGGATGCGCCGGCCGCCGTTGACGAGCATGGAGTAGGCCGCGGTCATGCGCATGACCGTGGTCTCACCGGCGCCGAGCGACATGGAGAGCACCGGCAGCATGTCGTCGTAGATGCCGAAGCGCCGGGAATATTCGGCGACGAGCGGCATGCCGACATCCTTGGCGATGCGCACCGTCATCAGGTTCTTCGAGTGCTCGATCCCGTACCGCAGGGTGCGCGGACCGGTCGCCTTCGAATCGAAGTTCTTCGGCGACCAGGGCTCCTGGCCCGGCCCCATGTCGACGGTGATCGGGTTGTCGTAGAAGATGCTCGACGGCGTGTAGCCGTTGTCGAGGGCGGTGGCGTAGACGAAGGGCTTGAACGAGGAGCCCGGCTGCCGGAGCGCCTGGGTCGCCCGGTTGAACTCGCTCTCGTCGAAGGAGAACCCGCCCACCATCGCGTGAACGCGGCCCGTATTGGGGTCCATGGCGACGATGGCGCCGGAGATCTCCGGCACCTGGCGCAGGCGGAACTGGCCCTGCCGGCCGTCCACCGGCTCCACGTAGACCACGTCGCCGACATTGAGCACCCGGTCGACGGACCGGCGGGTCCATCTCACCCCGTCGGCCGTGATGACCCCCGTCTCGCGCTCGCGCACCACGCGTCCGGAGCTCTCCCGGCCGGGCTGCAGGCCGATGCGGGCCTGGCCGCCCGCGACCTCCAGCACCGTGGCGAGGCGCCAGGGCTGCACGTCCGCCATGGCGGGAACCTCCGCCAGGGCGAGGCCCCATTCCCGGCCCGCGAGGTTGAGCTTCTGCGGGGCGCCGCGCCAGCCGCGGGCTTCGTCGAATCGCACGAGGCCGTCGGTGAGCGACTTGCGGGCCATGGCCTGCAGCTTCGGGTCGAGGGTCGCGCGAATCGACAGGCCGCCCTCGTAGAGGGTCTGCTCGCCGTAGCGCTCGCCGATCTCCCGGCGCACTTCCTCCGCGAAGTAGCCCGACGCGATGGAGTTCGGCGACACGAAGCGCGGGTTGACGCCGAGGGGCTGCTTCTTGGCCGCATCCGCATCCTGGCGGCTGACATAGCCGTTCTCCGCCATCAGATCGATGATCTGGTTGCGGCGGGACATGGCCTCCTGGGTGCGGCGGAACGGGTGGTAGTTGTTCGGCGCCTTGGGGAGCGCGGCGAGGTACGCCACCTCCGCAATGCCGAGCTCGTGCACGCTCTTGCCGAAATAATCGAGCGAGGCCGCGGCGACGCCGAAGAGGTTGCGGCCCGGGGTAAGCGTCCCGAGGAAGATCTGGTTGAGGTAGAGTTCGAGGATCTTGTCCTTCGAAAAGGTCGACTCGATGCGCAGCGCGGTGAGCGCCTCGCGGATCTTGCGCTCGTAGGTCTGCTCCGGGGTGAGGAAGAAGTTCTTCGCCACCTGCTGGGTGATGGTCGAGGCGCCCTGCTTGCCCCCCGAGCGCAGGTTGTTCACCGCCGCACGGATCACGCCCTCGGGGTCGATGCCCACGTGCTTGTAGAAGTTCTTGTCCTCCGCCGATAGGAACGCCCCGATGAGGAGCTTCGGGATCGCCTGGATGGGCAGGTAGAGGCGCCGCTCGCGGGCGTACTCTGCGAGGAGCGAGCCGTCGGACGCATGGACGCGGGTCATCACGGGCGGCTCGTACTTCTCGAGGGCCGCGTGATCCGGCAGGTCCTTCGAGTAGTGCCAGTAGAAATAGGCGAGCGCACCGGTTCCGATCAGGAACAGGATCGCCCCGATGCTGAACAAGAACCCGAAAAATCGTAAGATGATACGCATCCGCAGGTGTTTCCGTCTTCGGCGCCGGATCGCGACGCGTGCTTCGCAGGTCTGCAGACGTCGGCCTCACGCCAACCCAGGCCAGCCCCTTGGGCTCGGCCCGACATTAACCGAGGTCTCCCGCCCCCGCCACCGCCTATCGCCCCGCTCTATGGTGAAACTGGGGCAAGGTTCCGTTACGGCAGCGCTTCAGGGAAGCGCCGGCCGGAGCGCCTGCCTCTTGGCGAAAAAGCGGTCGACGGCCGCCGTCATAGCGGTGGTGGAGCGCTCTCGCCACTGGTCCGACATGAGGAGATCGAAGTCCTTGCGGCTCGACAGGTATCCGAGTTCCACCAGCACGGAGGGGATGTCGTGCGCCCTCAGGACGCGGAAGCCCGCCTGCCGGTGGGGGTTCTTGTTCATGCGCGCCACGGTATCCAGCTCGCCGACGAGGCGCGATGCAAAGCTGTGGGAAAAGGCCCGGGTCTCCCGGAGCGTCAGGTCGCGCAGGATATCGGACACCTCCTCGGCGGCCTGCTCGCCGGGATCGAGGCCCGCCACCGCGTCCGCCTGGTTCTCCCGGTCGGCGAGCCGCGCCGAATCGGCGTCGGAGGCCCGCTCGGCTCCGGTATAGATCGTCAGCCCCCGCACGTCCTGCTGACCGCCCGCGATCGAATCGGCGTGAATCGAGATGAAAAGATCGGCCTTCGCCCGCTGGGCGATGCGCACCCGCTCGCCGAGGGGCACGAACACGTCCTGCTCGCGGGTCATGAGCACCCGGTAGCGGCCTTCGGCTTCGAGCTTCTTGCGGAAGAGCTGGGCGAAGGCGAACACGATGTCCTTCTCGACCATCCCGCCCGCCGCCGCCGCGCCCGGGTCCACGCCCCCGTGCCCCGGATCGAGCATGATCACCGGCCGGCGGTCGCCCTGGTCGGAGGGGGCCGGCTCGGCCGCGGGCGCGGCGAGCTTCGTGGCGCTCTCGGCCGCCGCCCGGCGGAACTCCTCCCGGTCGGCCTTGGCGAGTTCGACGATGAGGAGCGTCGCCCCGTCCCGGGGGCTCGCGATGGTGTCGATGCGCGACACCATTGCGGGCTGGCTCAGGTCCACCACCACGCGGGAGCGGCCCGGGGCGAACAAGCCGTAGCGGTAGGAGGCGATGAGCCCCTCCCGCTTGCGCCCGGTCTCAGGCGGCAGGTGGAACGCCACCTCGGGAAAGTCGATCACCACCCGGTCGGGCCGCTCCAGAACGTGGGCGGTGGCGGTCACGGGATGGGACAGGGTCACCTTGAGGCGGGTTCTCGCCCCGTCGACCTCCACCTCCATGGCGGCGGCGACACGGGGCTCCGACGGGCTCGCCGCCCGGGCGATTCCCGCGCCGGCAACGAGCACTCCCAGGCAAAACGCCAGGGCGGCCAAGGGCTTGACGAGCCCGCTGAGCAGCTTGTCGGTCATGGTGCGGTGCTTTGGGTTCCGCCCCCTTCGTACCCCATAGGCCCGCTTTGGTTAACAGACCGTCACCGGCGGGGGCCGGTTGAGGGCGCCCTGTGGCAGGTCGGTGACGTTACTCCGGGGTCACACCGGACCCGCGGCATCTTGCCAAAACCTGGATCTCCTCTGTAATGGTGGGGACCCCGTCCGGCGTGGCCGAATCTGACGGAAGGCCTGCGGAGACGGTTGTGTTGACCGATCCTCGAGGATTTCCGTCACCTCTACGGCAGGCTCCCGGCTCGGTGTCAGATGGCGTCTTGCGGCGCCGTATCTGCCGATGGCCGGCCCTCCGGCCCATCGATTTCGAAAGGGCCGTTGTTGGATGGTTGCGCAGGCGAAGTCAGATATGACCTTCGTACCGGCGCCTTCCCATGCGCGCGATTCTCGCGTCCTCCAGCGACCACGCCGTGGCGGCGCCGGAGCGGCCCTCCCCCACACCCATCTTCAACCAGAGCGCGTCGCTTTAAGGCGCGCAACGGCGATCGAACGCAATCCGAACGCAACCTTCCTCCGCGGACCTCAGATGAGGCCCGGACGACCGCCTCTTGAGCGGCCCCTGCATCAGGCTTTGCCCTCGATCGCCATGTCGAGAGTTCATCATGGCCAACAAAATGCTGATCGATGCCTCCCACCCGGAAGAGACCCGGGTCGTGGTGGTGCGCGGACAGAAGGTCGAGGAGTTCGACTTCGAATCCGCTAGCCGCAGGCAGCTGCGCGGCAACATCTATCTCGCCAAGGTCACCAGGGTCGAACCGTCGCTCCAGGCCGCCTTCGTCGAGTACGGCGGCAACCGGCACGGCTTCCTCGCCTTCAGCGAGATCCATCCCGACTACTACCAGATCCCCTTCGCCGACCGTCAGGCGCTGCTCGAGGCCGAGGCCCAGGCCGCCCGCGACGAGGAGGTCGAGGAGGAGCGGCGCAACCGCCGGCGCCGCCGCGGCCAGCCCAAGCGCTCGCGCTCCGACGAGACGGTGAGCGCCGCGCCCGAGGGCGAGGACGCGCCGGCATCCGAGACCGATGCCGAGATCGCCGCCGAGGCCGGCAATCCGCTGGCCGCCGTGCCGGCCGGCAAGCCCTCGCCCGAGGACGACGTGGCGCCCGCCGTCGAGGCGGCCGTCGTCGGAACGGACGAGGCGCCGGGCGCCGATGCCGCCTCGGACGCCGCCCCTGCCGCGGAGCCCGCCGACGAGGCCGAAGCTGTCGAGGCACTGGCCTCCGTCGCCGACGACGATGCAACGGACGAGGATGAGGACGAGGACGAAGAAGGCGAGGACGACGAGGAGGAAGACGCCGAGACCGCGGACGGCGAGCCCGTCGAGGAGCACGAGGTCGTCGAGCAGCTCGGGGGCGACACCCTCGACGAGGTGCGCGAGCGCGCCCCCCGCGTGCACCGCCGCCAGTACAAGATCCAGGAAGTGATCAAGCGCCGGCAGATCCTGCTGGTCCAGGTCGTCAAGGAGGAGCGCGGCAACAAGGGCGCCGCCCTCACCACCTATCTCTCCCTCGCGGGCCGCTACTCCGTCCTCATGCCGAACACCGGCCGGGGCGGCGGCATCTCGCGCAAGATCACCAACGCCGCCGACCGCAAGCGCCTGAAGGAGATCGCGAGCGAGCTCGGCGTGCCGGGCGGCATGGGCATCATCCTGCGCACCGCCGGCGCCTCCCGCACCAAGGCGGAGATCAAGCGCGACTACGAATACCTGATGCGCCTGTGGGAGAGCGTGCGCGAGCTGACCCTGCAATCCTCGGCCCCGGCGCTCGTCTACGAGGAAGGCTCGCTTATCAAGCGCGCCATCCGCGACCTCTACAACAAGGACATCGACGATATCCACGTCGCGGGCGAGGACGGGTACCGCGAGGCCAAGGACTTCATGCGGATGCTCATGCCGAGCCATTCCAAGCTCGTGCAGCCCTACCGCGATCCGGTGCCGCTCTTCGCGCGCTTCGGCGTTGAGGCCCAGCTCGACGCCATGTTCTCGAACCACGTGACGTTGAAATCGGGCGGCTACCTCGTCATCAACCCGACGGAAGCCCTCGTCTCGATCGACGTGAACTCCGGGCGTTCGACCCGCGAGCACAATATCGAGGACACGGCCCTCAAGACGAACCTCGAGGCGGCAGAGGAGATCGCCCGCCAGCTCCGGCTGCGGGATCTCGCCGGCCTCATCGTCATCGACTTCATCGACATGGAGGAGAAGCGGAACAACCGCGCCGTCGAGAAGAAGCTCAACGAGTGCCTGAAGGACGACCGCGCCCGCATCCAGGTGGGCCGCATCTCGCCCTTCGGCCTCCTCGAAATGTCGCGCCAGCGCATCCGCACGGGCGTGCTCGAATCCTCCTCCATCCCCTGCCCGCACTGCGCGGGCGCCGGGACCGTGCGCTCCACCCCATCGGTCGCCCTCCACGTGCTGCGCGCCGTCGAGGAGATGCTGATCAAGAGCGCCACCCACAACGTGATCGTGCGGACCCGCACGGAGGCGGCGTTCTACATTCTCAACCAGAAGCGCATCCACCTGCGGGACATCGAGACCCGCTTCGGCGTGATGGTGACGATCGTCGCCGACGAGACGCTCACGGGCACCACCACCTACGCCATCGAGCGCGGGGACGTGGCCGTGAAGGTGGAGCACAAGGCCCCCGCCACCGGCGTTCAGATCGACGCCATCGAGCTCGACGACATCGATGAGGAGATCGAGGCGGAGGACGACGAGGAGGTTGCCGCCGAGGCCTCCGAGGAGACCGGCGAGGCCCGCGAGGACGAGGAAGGCGGCCGTCGCCGCCGTCGCCGTCGGCGCCGGCGCGGCGGCCGCAACGGCGAGCGCGAGCTCTCCGCTGACACCCACACGGAGGGCGCTCCCGAATCCGACGAGGAGGACGGGGCCGAAGGTGCGGAGGACGGCGAGGCCGAGGGCGAAGCCGCCGAGGCCGGCCCGCGCGAGGCTGCGGAGGGCGAGGATCGCAATGGCCGTCGCCGTCGCCGAGGCCGCCGCGGCGGCCGCGGACGGGATCGCGACCGCGAGGGCCGAGTTCAAACCGCCAACGGCGTCGATCACGACATCGCGGCGATGCCGGAGGTCTACATCGAGGCTCCGGCGGACGAGGTGGGCGGCGAGCCTGCGCCCGCCTTCCGCCAGATCCCGATCTCGCAGCCGGAGCCCCAGGCCGAGCAGTTCGCCCCCGCTGCCCCCGTCGCCGCCGAGGCGCCGCAGCCGGAAGCGGCCCCGGTGCCGGCGGACGCAGCCCCCGAGGCGGAGCCCGCCCGCCCGGTTCTCCCGGAGCCGGAACCCGTCGCCGTGGTGCTGACGCCCCCCGATCCGGACCGCCCCAAGCGCGCCGGCTGGTGGTCCAAGGCCAAGCAGGTTCTGAGCGGTTCGTGACAAGCAAAACCCCGGCGGCAACGCCGGGGTTTTTCGTCGGAACGACCGTGAGCTCAGGCCAGGCAGGGCCGAGGTCGAACGCGCGCCCGCATCAAAGCCACCCCCGCAGCCGCCGCACCGCCTCGCGGCAATCCTCCTCCGAACCCGCGAAGGAGAGCCGCAGGTAATGCGCTCCTTCTCTGGCATCGAAATCGACGCCCGGCGTCGCCGCGACACCGGCTTCGTCCAGCATCCGCCGGCAGAAGGCGATGCTGTCGTTCGTGAACCGGGCCACGTCCGCGTAGATATAGAACGCGCCGTCCACCGGATGCATGTCGGTGATGCCGATGCGGGGCAATTCTTCCAGGAGTAGGGCGCGGTTGCGCGCGTAAGACGCCTTCACGGCCTCGAGCTCCTCCGCCGCGTCGAAGGCAGCGAGCGCCGCCACCTGCGAGAGGAAGGGCGGCGAGATGTAGAGGTTCTGCGCCAGGCGCTCGATCGGCCGCACGAGCCGGTCCGGCACCACGATCCAGCCGATCCGCCAGCCGGTCATGCAGTAGTACTTGGAAAACGAGTTGATGACGACCGCATCCGGATCGCTCGCCAGCGCCGTGGAGGCGGACTCCCCGTAGGTGAGGCCGTGGTAGATCTCGTCCGAGACGAACCACAGGCCGAGCCGCCGGCAGGTTTCGCCGAGGTCGCGCAGGGCGTCGCGGCCGATCATCGTGCCGGAGGGGTTGGCCGGGCTCATGGCGAGCACGCCCTGGAGCGGGCCCTCCGCATGGGCGCGGGCGATGGCGGCCGCCGTCATGATCCAGCCGTCGGCCTTCGCCAGCGGGATCTCGACGGGCTTAAGGCCGAGCGCCTCCAGGATGTTGCGGTAGGCCGGATAGCCCGGTGCCGTGATCGCCACCCGGGCGCCCGCATCGAAGAGGCCCAGGAAGGCGAGGACGAAGCCGGCCGACGAGCCCGTCGTCACCACCACCTGCTCGGGCCGGATCGCGACCCCGTAGGCCTCCCGGTAGTGCCGGGCGATCCGCTCCCGCAAGGGGGCGACCCCGAGGGCCTCCGTATAGCCGATCCGTCCCGCCTCGAGGGCCGCCTTCGCGGCCTCCCGGGCGGCCCGGGGCGCGGGCGCCGAGGGCTGGCCCACCTCCATGTGGACGACGCTCTCGCCCCGTCGCTCCTTGGCGGCGGCGGCGGCCAGCACGTCCATGGCGAGGAAGGGCTGCACCCGCTCGACGCGGCGGGCGAGGGCGGGCTCGGTCGGGAGGGCGGCGGCTTTGATCATGCCGGGCTCGTAGCCCCTCGCCGCCCCTGGGGCAACGTGCCCTTAAGGCTCAACGCAGCCGTGAATTGACGCTGCAAGGCTCAAGCCGCTAACCACAGGGGCCATGCTGCCTTTGCCTCGCTTCCTCAAAGGGTTCCTGCCCCGCACGGCAGGCCGCGCCGCCGCCTGGCTCGCGGCTGGCTGCCTCGTCGCCGCGCCCGTCGCGGCGGAGGCCCAGGAGCGCCGCAGCCTGAGGATCGTCCGGGACGTCGAGACCGAGCAGCTGCTGCGCGAATACGCTCAGCCGGTGCTGAAGGCGGCCGGCATCAACGCCGGCGCCACGAAGATCATTCTCGTCAACGACCGGTCCTTCAACGCCTTCGTGGCGAACGGCCAGAAGATCTTCATCAATGTCGGCGCCCTGATGGATTCGGAGACGCCGAACGAGATCATCGGGGTGATCGCCCACGAGGCGGGGCACATCGCGGGCGGGCATCTCGCGCGCCTGCGCCAGCAGATCGCGAACGCCCAGATCCTCTCGGTGGTCGGAATGCTGGCGGGCGTCGGCGCCATGGCGGGCGCGGCGACGGGCGGCGGGCAGATCGGCGGCGCCGGCATGGGCGCCGCGGGCATTGCGGCCGGCAGCCAGGAGATGGTGAAGCGCAGCCTCCTCGCCTATCAGCGCTCGGAGGAGCAGGCGGCGGATGCGGCGGCCCTGCGCTATCTCCAGGCCACGGGCCAGTCGCCCAAGGGCATGCTCACCACCTTCGCGCGGTTCGCCGATTCCGGCATGTTCCGCTCCCGTTCGGTCGATCCCTACCTCATGAGCCACCCGCTCCCCATGGAGCGCATCAGCCAGCTCGAGCGCCTCGCCAAGGCGAGCCCGCATTTCGGCGCCAAGGACCCGCCCGCGCTCCAGGCGCGGCACGACCTCATGCGGGCCAAGCTCTTCGGCTTCGTGGAGCGGCAGGATACGGTGCTCCGCCGCTATCCGCCGTCCAACACCTCGGCTCCCGCCCGCTATGCCCGGGCCGTGATGGCCTATCGCAGCGGGCGCCTGTCCGAGGCGCTCGCCGCCATCGACGGCCTCCTGGCCGAGCAGCCCGGCAACGCCTTCTTCCATGAGCTCAAGGGGCAGGCGCTCCTCGAGAGCGGCCGCGCCCGCGAAGCAATCGGGCCGCTTCGCCAGGCGGTCGCCCTGCAGCCCAACGGGGTCCCGATCCGCACGCTCTACGGGCAGGCCCTCCTCGCCGCGGGCGACGTGGCGGGCGCGATCCGCGAACTCACCATCTCGACGAGCCGCGAGCCCGATGCCCCCGACGGGTTCCGCCACCTCGCCATGGCGTACGGCCAGCGGGGCGATATCGGCCAGGCGGAACTCGCCTCGGCGCAGAGCTTCCTCAATTCGGGGGACGTGAAGAACGCCCAGACCCAGGCCAGCCGCGCCATGACGAAGCTGAAGCCCGGCTCGCCCGCTTATCTCAAGGCCGAGGACATCCTCGCCTATCGGCCGCCCCGCAACGACGACTGAACCCCACACAAGGACACCCGATGCGCCTCCCCCTTCCCTCGCTCCGCGCCGCCCTCATGGCGGGCGCCGTGGCGCTCGCGCCGGCAGCGCTCGCGCAGACGCCGGCCCCGTTCACGGAACAGCAGCGTCAGGCCATCGGCCAAGTGGTGCGCGAGTATCTCCTGAAGAACCCGGAACTCCTCCAGGAGGTCATGACGGAGCTCGAGAAGCGCCAGGCCGAGCAGCAGCGGGTGGCGCAGGCCACGGCGCTCAAGGAGAACCGCCAGCTCCTCGTCAACAGCCCGCACGGCATCGTCGCCGGGAACCCGCAGGGCGACGTCACGCTGATCGAGTTCTTCGACTACAATTGCGGCTTCTGCAAACGGGCGCTCGCGGACGTGCGTACCCTCATGAAGGCCGACCCGAAGCTGCGGATCGTCATGAAGGACTTCCCGGTCCTCGGCCCCGATTCCGTCGAGGCGAGCCGGGTGTCGCTGGCCGTCAAGAACCAGCTCCAGGGCGAGAAGCTGTTCGACTACCACGTGCGCGTCATGGAGAGCCGCGGCCGCGTGAACGGCGAGCGGGCCATGGCGGTGGCGAAGGAGATGGGGGTCGACACGGCCCGCGTGCAGCGGGACATGGAGGCGCCGGAAATCCGGGACGCCCTCCAGACCAATGTGGGCCTCGGCGACAAGCTCGGCCTCACCGGCACCCCGGCCTTCATCGTCGGGGACGAGATCATCTCCGGCGCCGTGGGCGTCGAGCCCCTGAAGCAGGTGGTGGCGAGCATCCGCCAGTGCGGCAAGGCGAGCTGCTGACGCCGGCCAGGGGCGCTAGGGTTTGCCTCCCATCCTCATCCTGAGGAGGGCCTCGAGGCCCGTCTCGAAGGAGGATTCAGTGAACGCTGGATGCGCTAACCTGAAAACACTGGAGGTGCCCTCGTCCTTCGAGACGTTCGCTCCGCGAACCCTCATCCTGAGGGCTGGTGGCAGATTATGAAAGCTGGGCTGGGCGCAGTTCCCCGCCCGGTCCACATTCCGTTCGAAGGGGATAAAGCCTACGCCCCTTTCCCCCCGCGCCCCTTTTGTTTATGAGGGCCGCTCCGGCTCCGCTGCGGCGGGGCCTCGGGAGCATCTTTCGTGGCGACCATCGCGGTCCACGTCCTCAACGGACCGAACCTCAACCTCCTCGGCCAGCGGGAACCCGGCATCTACGGAACCCTTACCCTGGCCGACATCGAACGCCAGGTGCGCGAGCGGGCGGCGGACCTCGCGGTCGAGGTGACGTTCCGTCAATCGAACCACGAGGGCGAACTCGTCACCTGGATTCAGGAGGCGGGCCTCGCGGGCGTCGGACTGGTGCTGAACGCGGGCGCCTACACCCACACCTCGGTCGCCCTGCGCGACGCCATCTCCGGCGCCAAGGCCACGGCCGTGGAGGTTCACCTCTCGAACGTCCATGCCCGCGAGAGCTTCCGTCACCGCTCCCTCATCGCTCCCGTCTGCATCGGCGTGATCGCCGGCTTCGGACCCCGAAGCTACCTGCTCGGCCTTGATGCCGTCGCCCAGGCGATGCGCGACCGGGCCGGCGCCCCATCCTGAGTTTCCCGAATGACACGAGGTCGCAAATCCATGGCCGCCAAGGACAACCCCTTCGATCCCGATCTGGTGCGCGAGCTCGCCACCATGATCGCGAACACCGATCTTACCGAGATCGAGGTGGAGAAGGGCGACCTGCGCATCCGGGTGGCCCGCACGGTCACGACGCACGTCACCATGCCGATGGCGGCCCCGGCGCCCCAGGCCTCCGCGCCGATGGCTGCCCCCGTCCTCGCCCCGCCCCCTGCGAACGATCCCGCCGGGGTGACGAAGAGCGCCGCGCATCCGGGCGCCGTGCCCTCGCCCATGGTCGGCACCGCCTACCGCAAGCCCTCGCCGGACGCGAAGAACTTCGTCGAGATCGGCTCCAAGGTGGCGACGGGAGACAAGCTGCTCCTGGTCGAGGCCATGAAGACCTTCAACGAGATCGTGGCGCCCCGCGCCGGCACCGTGACCGCGATCTTCGTCGAGGACGGAACGCCCGTTGAATACGGCGAGCCTCTTCTGGTGATCGAGTAATGTTCGACAAGATCCTGATCGCCAATCGCGGGGAGATCGCGCTGCGCATCCTGCGCGCCGCCAAGGAACTCGGCATCGCCACGGTGGCCGTGCATTCCACCGCCGACGCGGACGCCATGCACGTGCGCCTCGCCGACGAGAGCGTGTGCATCGGACCCCCGGCCGCCCGCGACAGCTATCTCAACGTGATGGCGCTCATCGCCGCCTGCGAGATCACGGGCGCGGATGCGGTCCATCCTGGCTACGGATTCCTGTCGGAGAATGCGCGCTTCGCGGAGGTGCTCGACCATCACCGCATCGCCTTCATCGGCCCCAAGGCGGAGCATATCCGCATCATGGGCGACAAGATCGAGGCGAAACGCACGGCCAAGCGCCTCGGCATCCCGTGCGTGCCGGGCTCCGAAGGCGGCGTGACCGACGAGGCCGAGGCCAAGCGCATCGCGAAGGACATCGGCTTCCCGGTGATCATCAAGGCGGCCGCCGGCGGCGGCGGGCGCGGCATGAAGGTGGCGCGCACGGAAGAAGACCTCGAGCACGCCCTCCAGACCGCCCGCACCGAGGCGAAGGCCGCCTTCGGCGACGACGCTGTCTATATCGAGAAGTACCTCGAAAAGCCCCGCCATATCGAGATCCAGGTGCTGGGCGACGGCAAGGGCAACGCGATCCATCTCGGGGAGCGCGACTGCTCGCTACAGCGCCGCCACCAGAAGGTCTGGGAGGAAGGTCCCTCCCCGGCCCTCAACGCCGAGATGCGCGAGCGCATCGGCGGCGTCGTCGCCAAGGCCATGCAGGACCTCCAATATGCGGGCGCCGGCACCATCGAGTTCCTGTACGAGGACGGCGAGTTCTACTTCATCGAGATGAACACGCGCATCCAGGTCGAGCACCCGGTGACCGAGATGATCACCGGCATCGACCTCGTGAACGAGCAGATCCGCATCGCCGCCGGCGCGCCTCTCTCCGTGCGCCAAGAGGACGTCAAGATCGAGGGACACGCCATCGAGTGCCGCGTGAACGCCGAGCATCCCTCGACCTTCCGCCCCTCCCCCGGCACGATCTCGTACTTCCACCCGCCGGGCGGGCTCGGGGTGCGCGTCGACTCGGCGGCCTATCAGGGTTACCGCATCCCGCCTCACTATGACTCGCTCGTCGGCAAGCTTATCGTGCACGGCCGCACCCGTAACGAGTGCCTCATGCGCCTGCGCCGGGCCCTCGACGAGTTCGTGGTGGACGGGGTGGAGACGACCCTGCCGCTCTTCCGCAACCTCGTACGCAACGCCGACATCCAGAACGGCCAGTACGACATCCACTGGCTCGAGAACTACCTTAAGACCGGCGGCATCGAGGCATAAGCCCCTCCGCGCGATCGGCGGCCCCGCTTCAGCGAGGCGGGACCGCTGTGCGCGGCCACCAATCTCCTGTTCCCGTGATCGGCGGCCTGCCCTACAATCCCGCGCCATGCATGGCGGTCCCATCGACATCACGCCTGAGGTCCTGCTCAAGGCGTATGCGGCCGGCATCTTCCCGATGGCGGAGGATGCGGAGGATACGGGGCTGTTCTGGGTCGAGCCGCGCGAGCGCGGCATCCTTCCCCTCGACGGGTTCCACATCGGCCGGCGGCTCGCCCGCACGGTGCGCTCGGATGTGTTCGAGATCCGCATCGACCATGACTTCGACGGGGTGATCGCGGGCTGCGCGGCCCCGGGCCACGACCGCCAGAAGACCTGGATCAGCGGGCGCATCCGCCAGCTCTACGGCGACCTTTTCGACCGCGGCTATTGCCACACCGTCGAGGCCTACCAGGACGGCCGGCTCGTCGGGGGTCTCTACGGCGTGAGGCTCGGCGCCGCCTTCTTCGGCGAGAGCATGTTCCACACAGCCCGGGATGCCTCCAAGGTCGCGCTCGTGCATCTCGGGGCGCGGCTGAGGCGGGGGGGCTTCACGCTTCTCGACACCCAGTTCGTCACCGAACACCTGTCCCAGTTCGGCGCCCACGAGGTGCCCCGCCGCGACTACAAGCAGATGCTCCGCACCGCCCTCGACCTCCAGGGCGACTGGTACGCCTGGCCTCGCGGACGGCAGGTCACGGGCGCGGAGGCCTTGGCGGCATTCGGGCGCTGAACGGCTCCCACGCCTGTCATTCCGGGGCCGCGCAGCGGTGCCCGGAACCCATAAACGTCAACGCTTCCAGGATGAGCGCACCGGCACCGGGCCAGCTCTTGCGCTTCGGCAAGCCGCGGACGGGACCTCTGCGTTGAAAGCTACTGCGGCGCGGCCGGGAAGAACCGCGGCTGGCGCGGAGCCTGGGCGGGGGCGCCGGCGGGCAGCGGGGCCCCTGCGGGAGCACCCTGGGGAGGCTGGGCGGGACGGCTCTGGCCGGGCGGACGGCCCTGGGCGGCGGGCTGGATCGGGGTCGGCTCCGGCAGGGGATCCTTGGGCTCCGCGATCACTTCCGTGCCGCCTTTGCAGTCCACGAGCCACACGTCGTAGACCGGGTGCTCGATGCCGTGCAGGCCGGGGCTCGCGGCGAACATCCAGCCCGTGAACAGGCGGCGGGTCTTCGCCTCGAGGGTGATCTCGTCGACCTCGATGAAGGTGGTGGTGTTGGGGCTCTCGGTGGGCGGGCGCGTGTAGCAGACGCGCGGGGTCATCTGCAGGGCGCCGAACTGAACGGTCTCGTCCACCGCCACCTCGAAGGAGACGATGCGGCCCGTGATCTTGTCGAGCCCGGAGAACACCGCCGTTGGGTTCTTGATCTTATCGGCCTGCGCGGAGCCCGCCATGCAGGCCAGGCCCGCCGCGACCGCACAAGCTCGCCTGAACGAGACGCCCATCGAAACCGATCCCCAAGCGCGGCCGGGTTCCCGCCGCAACGCGCCCCGCGTTAACACGGGAAGCATGGTGGAAAAAGGGCGCCGGGCCCTTCTCCCGCCAAGCTTTTCGGAGTCGTCGACGCGCTTTCCATAGAGGGCGCATTGCCGGACACTCGCCCCCGACACAACCGGGAGGAAAGCCCATGCCGACCGACTCGCCCGCCAACCACGAACTCGTCCTCACCCGCCTCATCGAGGCGCCGCGGGAGGCGCTCTACCGCTGCTGGACGGAACCCGATCTCCTGAAGCAATGGTTCGCGCCCCTCCCTTACACCACGCCCCATGCGGAGCTCGACGTCAGGCCGGGCGGGTCGAACCTCATCGTCATGCGCGCGCCGGACGGGAGCGAGTTCCCGAACCGGGGCGTCTACCTCGAGGTGGTGCCGAACGAGCGGCTCGTGGTGACGGACGCCTACACGGCCGCCTGGGAGCCCTCCCCGAAACCCTTCACGACCCTGATCCTCACCTTCGAGAATGAAGGAGGCGGGACCCGCTACACCGCCCGGGTCCGCCACTGGACGGCGGAGGACCGGGACGCCCACGAGCGCATGGGCTTTCACGAGGGCTGGGGCATCTGCGCCGACCAGCTGGCGGCGCTGGCCGGACGGATCTGAGGCTCCGGCGCGGCCCCGGGGTGGGTTGAGCATCGGCGCCCGGCGGGCTTTGGTCGAATCATGACCGTACCGATTCGCAAGCCCGCCGAGGGCCTCGGCCTCGACCGCGAAACCACCCTGCGCCTCCATGGCCGCCACTGCATCGCCGGGCTCGACGAGGTGGGGCGGGGTCCCCTCGCGGGTCCGGTGGTTGCGGCCGCCGTGGTGCTCAACCCGGCCAGCGTCCCCCCGGGCCTCGCCGATTCGAAGAAGCTCACCGCCGCGCGCCGGGAGGCGCTCTTCGCCGAGATCCTGGCCAGCGCGCAGGTGGGCGTCGGCTCGGTGTCGCAGGCCGCCATCGACGCCATCAATATCCGGCAGGCCTCGCTGCAGGCCATGTGCCGGGCTCTCGCCGCGCTTCCCTGCCGGCCCGATCTCGCCCTCGTGGACGGCAACGACCCGCCGGACCTGCCCTGCGCCGTGGAGGCAGTGGTGAAGGGCGATGCGTCCATCGCCTCCATCGCGGCCGCCTCCATCGTCGCCAAGGTGGTGCGCGACCGCATGATGCGGCGGCTCGATTCGCTCTATCCGGCCTACGGCTTCGCCACCAATGCGGGCTACAGCACCGCGGCGCATCTCGCGGCCCTCGCCGAACACGGCCCCTGCCCGCTCCACCGCAGAAGTTTCTCGCCGATCCGGCAGATGGCGGGCGCGGGCTGAGGCCGCTTAACGGGCGTTAACCAGAAAAGACGAGCAATAACAACGGCTAGGCAAGAATTGCCGACCCAAAAAAGGACGCGTTTTTCGCAGAGCGGAAACCCGATCTTTACCCTACCGGCAGCATGATCCGTCCTGTCAGTTGCGTAACCGGTGATCACCCATGGGTACCTCGCGTACCGGGACCGCCGGCGCCGCTTCCCGGATCAGTGTCTCGCGTACCGGGAAAGCCGCGCCGGCGACTCGGACGGGGCGTAAAGCCCCTCTGTTCGTCTCCCCCATCCTCCCTCTCGACGAGATCCTCGTCGGGGACTGCATCGCGGCCCTGGAGAAGCTGCCGCCCGAGAGCGTCGACGTCGTCTTCGCCGACCCTCCCTACAACCTGCAGCTCGAGAGCGCCCTCACGCGTCCGGACCACAGTCTCGTGGACGCGGTCGACGACGACTGGGACAAGTTCGCGAGCTTCGCCGATTACGACGCCTTCACCCGCGCCTGGCTCCTCGCCGTCCGCCGCGTGATGAAGAAGAACGCGACCCTGTGGGTCATCGGCTCCTATCACAACATCTTCCGCGTCGGCGCCACGCTCCAGGACCTCGACTTCTGGATCCTCAACGACATCGTGTGGCGCAAAGCCAACCCGATGCCGAACTTCCGCGGGCGGCGCTTCACCAACGCGCACGAGACCATGATCTGGGCCTCGAAGGGTGCGGACGCCAAGAGCTACACCTTCCACTACGAGGCGCTGAAGGCAGGCAACGAAGACCTGCAGATGCGCTCGGACTGGTTCATCCCCCTCTGCACGGGGGAGGAGCGTCTCAAAGGCGAGGACGGCAAGAAGGTCCACCCGACCCAGAAGCCCGAATCGCTCCTCGCGCGAATCTTGCTCTCCTCATCCAATCCGGGCGATGTGGTGCTCGACCCGTTCTTCGGCACCGGCACCACCGGCGCTGTCGCCAAGCGCCTCGGGCGCCACTTCATCGGCCTCGAGCGGGACCCGACCTATGCGGCCGCCGCCCGCCGGCGGATCGACTCAGTGGAGCCGCTCTCCGACCTCTCGGTCGCGGCGCCGCCCGAGAAAAGGGCCGAGATCCGCGTGCCGTTCCTCTCCCTTATCGAGGGCGGCTACGTGAAGCCCGGCGAAACCCTCGTCGACGAGCGCCGCCGCCACCGCGCGACCGTGCGGGCCGACGGCACCCTGGCGCTTCCGGGCAACATCGTGGGTTCGATTCACAAGGTCGGCGCCCTCGTGCAGGGCCTCCCCGCCTGCAACGGCTGGACCTTCTGGCACGTGGAGCGGGGCAAGGCCCTCACCTGCATCGACACCTTCCGGGCGAAGGTGCGGGAGACGATGGCGGGCTAGGGTCACTCTGACGGGAGAGGTTCTACCCGGTGCGCTTCGGCAACTCCCCCAGGGCGTGCGCCAGCACCTTCTTCATCGAGCCCGGCAGCGCCTCCTCGGCGAGGCCCGATCGCGGCGTCCAGCGCATCTCCTTCGGGGCTTCGGTGCCCCGGGGCACCTTGGCGAAGAACACCGTGAGCTCCAGGGGAAAGTGCGTGAACACGTGGCGCACCACCCCCGGCAGGCGCTTCCAGCGGGCCTCGAGGGGCGCATCGAGCATCCCGCGGGCCGGGTCGTAATCCGCCTCCCAGGCGCTCGTCGGCGGCTCCGCCATACCGCCGAGAAGCCCCTTCGGCGGGCGGGTCCGGAGCAGCACCGCATCGTCGGCCCGCAGCACCACGAAGGCGGCGCCCCGGCGCAGCTGGCCCTCGACCTTCTTCTGCTTCTTGGGATAGGCCTCCTGAAGCCCCTCGGCCCGCGCGCGGCAGGGCGCCATCCAGGGGCACAGGGCGCAGGCCGGGCGCTTCGGCGTGCAGATCGTGGCGCCGAGATCCATCACGGCCTGCGCGAAGTCCCCCGGCCGGTCCTGCGGAACGAGGCCTTCGGTGAGGGCGCGGATCGCCGGCTTTGCCTTCGGCAGGGGCTCCTCGATCTGGAACACCCGCGACATCACCCGCTCGACGTTTCCGTCCACCGCCGCCGCGACCTCGTTGAAGGCGATCGCCGCCACGGCCGCCGCCGTATAGGCGCCGATGCCCGGAAGCTTGAGGAGTTCGGCCTCGGTGCCCGGGAAACGCCCGCCGTGACCCGCCACCACGGCCTTCGCGCAGGCATGGAGATTGCGGGCCCTCGAGTAATAGCCGAGCCCCGCCCAGGCCTGCATCACCGCGTCCGCCGGCGCCTCCGCCAGGGCCTCCACGGTCGGAAAGCGCTCGAGGAAGCGCTGGTAGAAGGGCTTGACCGCAGCGACGGTCGTCTGCTGCAGCATGATCTCGGAAATCCAGACCCGATAAGGGTCCGCCGTCTCGCCGGGCCTCGCGCGCCAGGGCAGGTCGCGCCTGTGGCGGTCGTACCACGTGAGCAGATCGCGGGCGTCGGGTCTGGCGCCACCGGGGCTCGGCGTTAACATGCCCTCGCCATAACGAGCCCGAACCGATATTCCAACGCGGCTTTTGGACTGGACGATGCGCAAACCCCGACCCCGGCTCAGCCACCTTTCGGACTTCGTCGATACCTGCCTCGGGCCGGTTCTCGCCGCGCAGGGCTTCGCCACCTCCGACATCCTGGCGGCGTGGTCCGAGATCGTGGGCGAGCGCCTTGCCGGCTTCACCCAGCCCGTGAAGATCGAGTGGAAACGCAAGGGGGCCGGCGCGGACCCGGAAGCGAGGCCCGAGCCGGCCACGCTCGTGATTCGGGTCGAGAGCGCCTTCGCCCTCGAGATGCAGCACCTCGCCCCCGTGGTGATCGAGCGGGTGAACGCCTATTACGGCTGGCGCTGCGTCGGCCGCATCGTGCTCAAGCAGGGCCCGGTGCGCCGGGCGGAGCCGCGCCGGCCCCGGGTCGCGGCGGTGGACGAGGCCACCCGCCGCTATGTCGGCGCCCTCGTCGAGCCGATCGCCGAGGACGGCCTCAAGGCCGCGCTCGGGCGCCTGGGGGAGGCCGTGATGGGCGCCTCAGGGCCCGGCAAGCGCACGAAAGCGTGACGCACGGGCTTCTTGCCAGGGCCCCGGCATCCCATCTACGCCGGAGCAAAGCCATTGTTGGAGTGGACGTCCATGATCACCCGCCGTCAGGCGCTTCAGATGCTCGGATCGGTCGCCGCCGTCGCCGCCCTCCTGCCGGGCTTCCCGGCGCTCGCCCAGAACGTGTCGCCCCAGGACCTTGCCCAGCCCGGTCCCCTCGGCGACGTGGCCCAGGGTCCGGCGGACGCCAAGGTGACCATCATCGAATACGCCTCCCTCACCTGCTCGCACTGTGCGACCTTTCACCGGGACACCTACCCGCTGCTGAAGAGCCGCTACATCGACAAGGGCCAGGTCCGCTACATCCTGCGCGAGTTCCCGCTCGATCCGCTGGCGACCGCCGGCTTCATGCTGGCCCGCTGCGACGGCGAGCAGAAATACTATCCGGTGGTCGACATGCTGTTCCAGCAGCAGCGTGCCTGGACATCCACGGACAAGCCGCTCGACGCCCTGCGCCAGATGATGCGCCAGGCCGGTTTTTCACAAGAAAAGTTCGATGCTTGCCTCAAGGACCAGAAGCTTTATGACGCGGTGAACGCGGTGAAGACCCGCGGTATGGAAACCTTCAAGGTTGATTCCACGCCGACCTTCTTCATCAACGGTCAGCGCTACCCGGGTAACATGTCCATTGACGAGCTTGAGAAGGTCATCAAGCCGATCTTGGGGGTCTAACAGCACCCTTCGCCTCCCCCGCGCCGGGGGAGGCCTCTGCCTGTCTGCGCCGCGGGTGAGGGCGTCATGAAGCTCACCCGCCTGCGCATCGCCGGCTTCAAGACCTTCGTGGAGCCCACCGACTTCCTGATCGAGCCCGGGCTCACGGGCGTCGTCGGCCCGAACGGCTGCGGGAAGTCGAACCTCGTCGAGGCCCTGCGCTGGGTGATGGGCGAGAACTCGCATAAGAACATGCGCGCGTCCGGCATGGACGACGTGATCTTCTCCGGCTCCGGCAACCGCCCCGCCCGTAACCATGCCGAGGTGATGCTGCGCCTCGAGAACGACGACCGCTCCGCGCCGGCGGCCTTCAACGACGCCGACGTGCTGGAGGTCTCCCGCAAGATCGAGCGCGAGGAAGGCTCCACCTACCGGATCAACGGCCGCGAGGTGCGCGCCCGGGACGTGCAGATCCTGTTCGCCGACGCGGCGACCGGCGCCCGCTCGCCCTCCCTCGTCCGGCAGGGCCAGATCAACGAGCTCATCGCGGCCAAGCCCCAGTCCCGCCGCCGCATCCTGGAGGACGCCGCCGGCATCGCGGGGCTCCATGCCCGCCGGCACGAGGCGGAGCTCCGCCTCAAAGCGGCGGAGGACAATCTCGTGCGGGTCGAGGACGTGCTCCGCGAGATCGAGGCGCAGATCGATTCCCTGAAGAAGCAGGGCCGGCAGGCGAACCGCTACAAGAACCTCTCGGCGGAGATCCGCCGTCTCGAAGCGCTGCAATTCGCCATCGCCTTCGCGGAGGCGCGGGAGGCCGCGGCGACCGCGGAGCGGCAGGCTCAGGAGAACCTGAAGGCCGTCGCGGACCGCACGGAGGAGCAGACCCGCACCGCCACCGCCCAGGCGATCGCAGCCCATGCGATCCCCGGCCTGCGGGACGCCGAGGCTGCGGCTGCGGCTGCGCTCCAGCGGCTCGTCCATGCGCGAAACGAGCTCGAATCGGAGGAGCGCCGCTCGAAGGAGCGCCTCGCCGAACTTCAGCGCCACGTCGCCGATCTCGACCGGGACATCGCCCGCGAGGCCGGGCAGCGCGCGGATGCGGAGGCCACGATCGCGCGCCTCAAGGCGGAGGAAGAGGACCTCGCCGCCTCGACGGACGGGGCCGACGACCTGCGCGCGGAGATGCAGGAGCGGGTGAGCGCCGCCGAGGCCGAACTCGCCGAGGCCGAAGGGGCACTGGCGGCCCTCCAGGCCCAGGTGTCGGATCTCAACGCCCGCCGGGCGGCCCTGGAACGCGCCCTGCGCGAGGAGGCCGACCGGGCCGCCCGCTTCACGGCGGAGAAGGAGCGGGTCGAGCGCGATCTCGCATCGCTCGTCGCCTCCGCGGGGGACGGGCCGTCGCCCGAGGCCGTGCGCGTCGAACTCGGCAACGCGGATCTCAGGGCCCGGGAGGCCGAGGAGACCGCCGCCGGTGCCCGCGCCGCTCTCGCGGCCACCCGGGACGCCGAGGCCCGCGCCCGGCAGCCCCTGGCGGAGGCCGAACGCAAGGCCCAGCGCCTCGATGCGGAGGCGCGGACCCTGGCCAAGCTCTTCGCCCATGCGGAAAGCGACCTTTGGCCCCCGGCCCTCGACCAGATCACCGTCGCCAAGGGCTACGAGACGGCCCTCGGCGCCGCCCTCGGCGAGGACCTCGACGCCTCCACCAACACCTCCGCCCCCGCCCATTGGGCGGATACGGGCGCGGGCGCGGACGATGCACCCCTTCCCGAGGGGGTGGCGTCGCTCGCCAGCATCGCCGAAGCGCCCCCCGCCCTCCTGCGGCGCCTGCGCCAGATCGGCCTCGTCGAGCGATCGGACGGGCTGCGGCTGCGGGCGCTGCTGCGGCCCGGCCAGCGGCTGGTGTCCCGGCAGGGGGACCTGTGGCGCTGGGACGGCTACACCACGGCCGCCGAGGCGCCCTCCGCCGCCGCCCGGCGCCTCGCCGAGAAGAACCGCCTCGGCGACCTCCAACGGGACGCCGCCGCCGCCCGGGCCGAGGCCGACCGTCTCAAGGCTTTGGCCGACGGAGCCCAGGCCGCCGTGCGGGCCGCCTCCGGCCAGGAAACCCACGCCCTGGAAGCCGCCCGCCAGGCCCGGCAGATGCTGGACCAGGTCCGCAACCGCCTCGCCGCCGCCGAGCGGCGCGATGCGGAGATCGCCTCCCGCCGTTCGGCCCTGTTGGAGGGCCTGGCGCGCCTCTCGGAGAGCGAGGCGGAGGCGCAGGGCCGCCTCGCCGAAGCCGAAACGGCCCTCGAGACCCTGGCGCCCGCCCCCGACCTCGACAGCCGCCTCCTGCAGGAGCGCACCCGCGTGGCGGAGCAGCGCGCCGCCGTCTCGGAAGCCCGCGGCGCCCTTCAGGGGCTGGTCCACGAGGCCGAGATGCGCCGCCGGCGCCGGGACTCCATCGCCGCCGACATCCGCCTCTGGACCGAGCGCGCGGCCCGCTCCGCCCAGGCCGCCGACGATCTCGGCGAGCGCCTGGAGCGGGCCCGCGCCGAGCACGAGGCCCTGGTCGAGGCGCCCGACACCTATCTCCTGCGCCGGCGCCAGCTTCTCGCCGAGATCGAGGCCGCCGAGACCCGACGCAAGGCGGCCGCCGACGCCCTGGCCGCTGGCGAGACCGCCCTTGCGGAGACCGACCGCGCCGCCAGAGGGGCCCTGGAGGCGCTCGCCGCCGCCCGCGAGGCCCGCGCCGGATCGCAGGCCCGCTCCGAGGCCGCAACCCAGCGCCTCTCCGAGGTGACCCGCGCCATCGCCGAGACCCTCGACACCACGCCCGCCGGCCTCATCGAGCTTGCCGGCCTCAAGGACGCCGCCGCGCTCCCGAACGGTTCCGAGATCGACGCCAGGCTCCAGAGCCTGAAGGGCGACCGGGAGCGGCTCGGCGCCGTGAACCTGCGGGCCGAGGAGGAACTGACGGAGCTCGAAGCCAAGCACCAGCGCATCGCAACCGAGCGGGACGACCTCGTCGAGGCGATCAAGCGCCTGCGGCAGGCCATCGGCAGCCTCAACCGGGAGGGCCGGGAGCGCCTGCTCGCCGCCTTCGGCACCGTGAACGAGCACTTCAAACAGCTCTTCACCACCCTCTTCGGCGGCGGCACGGCGGAGCTGACCCTCGTCGATTCCGACGATCCTCTCGAGGCGGGCCTCGAGATCCTGGCCCGCCCGCCCGGCAAGAAGCCCCAGACCATGGCGCTCCTGTCCGGCGGCGAGCAGGCGCTGACGGCGACCGCCCTCATCTTCGCGGTGTTCCTGACGAACCCCTCGCCCATCTGCGTGCTCGACGAGGTGGACGCGCCCCTCGACGACGCCAACGTGGAGCGGTACTGCGATCTGCTCGACTCCATGGCCCGGCAGACCGAGACGCGCTTCGTCGTCATCACCCACAATCCGATCACCATGGCGCGCATGAACCGCCTCTTCGGCGTCACCATGGCGGAGCGGGGCGTCTCGCAGCTCGTCTCGGTGGACCTGCAGGCCGCCGAGCGCATCCTCGACGTGGCCTGACGCGCCCTCGGCGCAGGAGCTTATGCACAGGGAACCTCGCAAGCGCTTGTGCCATAACGGCATGCGTTTTAGGCCAGGGGGCCGTTTTCGGCCTTTTCCGCCGCAGCCTCAATGACTTAGAAGATTTTATCCGATCCTTGACAGGGGCACCCCTCGCCCGTATGGTCCGCGCGGCTTTCGGGGCCGGGTTTTCCCAGCCTTTTCTTGGGCTGCCCACGGAGGATGACGCGATGGCGGACCCCACCGGGCGGAACGATGAGAAGGACGGGAGACCGACCAGCTCCGACGACGCCAACCTGTCGGCGAGACTGAAGTCCCTTGATGCGCGGCTCGACAAAGCGGCTGCGGATCGTCAGGTGACCGAAGTCAAGCGCACCCGTACGTCGAACGACTCCAAGGCACTCGGCCAGGCCCTCCGGCTTTCGGCTGAATTCGTCTCGGGGGTCGTCGCGGGCGGGATCCTCGGGTGGCTCGTCGACCGGCTGTTCGGCATCGCCCCTTGGGGGCTCATCGTCTGTCTCATACTCGGCTTCTGCGCCGGGATGCTCAACCTGATGCGAGCCTCCGGCGTGGTGAAGTCCGCGCGGTACGACGACAAGCGGTAAGCGCCCATCCTGAAGCCGACGACGACGCACGGCAACACCGGAACGAGCAGCGGACGATCATGGCAAGCCCGATCGAGCAATTCCAGATCAAGCCGATCATCCCGGTCATCAATTTCACCAATTCGTCGCTCTTCATGATCGGCACCGCCGCCGTGATCGTGGGCGGCCTGCTCTATGCGACCCGCCACCGGGCGGTCGTGCCGGGCCGCGCCCAGGCCGTCGCCGAGATGCTGCACGATTTCGTCGCCGGCACCTTGAGGGACGCCGCCGGCCAGGAGGGGATGCGCTTCTTCCCCCTCGTGTTCTCGCTCTTCATGTTCGTGCTCACCGCCAACATGCTCGGCATGGTGCCGGGCTTCTTCACGGTGACGAGCCACATCATCGTCACCTTCGCCCTGGCGATGCTCGTGATCGGCACCGTGGTGGTCTACGGCTTCATGAAGCACGGCACCCATTTCCTCGGGCTCTTCGTGCCCTCGGGGGTGCCGAGCTGGCTCCTGCCCTTCATCGTCGTGATCGAGGTGATCTCGTTCCTCTCGCGGCCGATCTCCCTGTCGCTCCGCCTCTTCGCCAACATGCTGGCGGGCCACATCGCCCTGAAGGTGTTCGGCGGCTTCGTGGTGTCGCTCGGCGCCGCGGGCGCGGGCTTCGCGATCCTGGCTCCGCTCCCGCTCCTGATGGCGGTGGCGCTCACGGCGCTCGAGTTCCTCGTCGCCTTCCTGCAGGCCTACGTCTTCACGGTGCTGACCTGCATCTACCTCAACGACGCGCTGCACCCAGGCCACTAGGTCGGCGCCCGTACACCCCTCCCCTCCCGATCCCAGACCTCCAGGAGAACACGATGGATCCGGTTGCTTTCAAGTTCCTCGGCGCGGGCCTCGCCTGCATCGGCATGGGCCTCGCCGCCATGGGCGTGGGCAACATCTTCGGCAACTTCCTCTCGGGCGCCCTGCGCAACCCGTCGGCGGCCGACAGCCAGTTCGCCCGCGCGTTCATCGGCGCGGCGCTCGCGGAAGGTCTCGGCATCTTCTGCCTCGTCGTCGCTCTCGTTCTGCTCTTCACCTAAACCCTCATCGGTGATCGGGAGGGCGAGGCCGCAGCGCCTCGCCTGAGCACGGTGGCGGCGGACCGATCCGCCGTCATCGCACGTTTCAGGATCTTGTCTCATGGCTCAGGCTCAGACGACCCAGGCCGGTACGGAGGCCCATGGCGGCGCCGATGTCGGCTTCCCGCCCTTCGCCACCGAAACCTTCGGCGGCCAGCTGTTCTGGCTGATCGTCACCTTCGCTGTTCTCTACGCGCTCCTCTCCCGGCTGGTGCTGCCGCGCCTCACCGGCATCATCGAGGGCCGCCGTGAGACCATCGCGCGCGATCTCGACGAGGCCGCCGCCATGAAGACCCGCGCGGAGGAAGCCGGCACCGCCTACGAGAAGTCCCTCTCGGAGGCCCGCGCCCGCGCCCAGGCGCTCGCCCAGGAGACCCGCGCCAAGCTCAGCGCCGAATCCGATGCCAAGCGCAAGGCGCTCGAGGCCGACCTCGCGGGCCGTCTCGCTCAGGCCGAGGCCTCCATCGCCACCACCAAGACCCAGGCCATGTCGAACGTGCGCGGCATCGCCCGCGACACGGCCACCGCCATCGTCGAGCGCCTCATGGGCCGGGCGCCGTCGCCCCAGGCCGTGGACGCGGCTCTCGACGGCAAGGCGTGAGGAGAGACGAGATGTTGTCCAATCCCACCTTCTGGGTCGGCGTCGCCTTCCTCCTCTTCTGGGGAATCCTGTTCTATTACGGCGTTCCGAAGCAGCTCCTCGGCTCCCTCGACAGCCGCGGCAAGCGCATCGCCGATGAGCTCGCGGAAGCCAAGCGCCTGCGCACGGAAGCGGAAGCCCTTCTGAGGGAATTCGAGCAGAAGCGCGCCGCCGCCGAGCGTGAGGCCGCCGAGATCGTCTCCAGCGCCCGCGAGGAGGCCGAGCGCCTCGCCCGCGAGACCGAGGCCAAGATGGCCGACTTCGTGAAACGCCGCACCGCGACCGCCGAGGCGAAGATCGCCCAGGCTGAAGCCCAGGCCGCCGCGGAGGTCCGTGCCGCCGCCGTCGACGCCGCCGTGAAGGCCTCCGAGCGCGTGCTCCGCGGCGAACTCACCGGCCCGGCCGCCGAAGCCCTCGTGACGCGCAGCCTCGGGGACGTGCGGGCAAAGCTGAACTCCTAGCCCCCGTACCGCGCCGCGCGATCAGCAAGAGCCGTCCCTCGGGGCGGCTTTTTTGTTGGGCGCAGCGTGGCGGCCTCTCCTCTCGTGGAGGGTGACGTGCTCACCGCGTGAGGCACGCCGGCCGTGCGCTTCCCCTCTCCCCTGCGCGGGAGAGGGTGGCAGGCGGAGCTTGCCGGGAGAGGGCCGTGGCGCCGCGGCACCCACTCCCTCCCCTCAGGGGAGGGGCAGGGGTGGGGTATCGCGCATAAGCGCGAGTTCTTGCCTCCAACCCTCATCCTGAGGAGCCGCTGCAAGCGGGGTCTCGAAGGATCGTCCAGTCTGCGCCCGGGGCGCGTTCCGCGGCGCCCTGGAGCACCCTCGTCCTTCGAGACGTTCGCTTCGCGAACCCTCAGGATGAGGGATTGTGGTGTGGCGCCCGGGAGGGTGCCGCTGGCGCGGCATACCCCACCCCTAACCCCTCCCCTGAGGGGAGGGAGAGCCAACGATCAGCCTCGGTGCTCTCGCCCCTCTCCCGCATCGGAGCGGGATCGCGTCGGCCCTACTCCGCCGCCTCGGCGAGGGGCTTCGGCGGGGTCCATTTCAGCACCGGGCTGCGGGCGGCGCGGGTTTCGTCGAGGCGGCGGCGGGGGGCGTGGTAGGGGGCGCCGGTGAAGCGCTCCGTGTCGCCGCGCTTGGCCGCCATGGCGAGGTCGCGCAAGGTGGCCACGAAGAGGTCGAGGTTGGCCTTCGACTCCGATTCCGTCGGCTCGATCAGCATCGCGCCGTGCACCACGAGCGGGAAGTACATGGTCATCGGGTGGTAGCCCTCGTCGATCATCGCCTTCGCGAAGTCGAGGGTCGTCACGCCGGTGTCCTTCAGCCACGCATCGTCGAACAGAACCTCGTGCATGCAAGGCTTGTCGCCGAACGGCAGGCTCATCAGGTCCGAGAGACCCGCCCGGATGTAGTTGGCGTTGAGCACCGCATCCTCGGAGGCCTGCTTCATGCCGTCCGAGCCGTGGGAGAGCATGTAGGAGAGCGCCCGCACATACATGCCCATCTGGCCGTGGAACGCGGTGATGCGCCCGAAGGGCTGCGCCTCGCCGGCCTCGCCCTCGTGCTCGACGAGCTCGAAGGCGCCGTCCTGCACGCGCACGAAGGGCACGGGCGCGAAGGGAGCGAGGCGCTCGGAGAGCACCACGGGGCCCGAGCCCGGGCCGCCGCCGCCATGGGGCGTCGAGAAGGTCTTGTGCAGGTTGATGTGCATGGCATCGACGCCGAGATCGCCCGGCCGCGCCTTGCCGACGATGGCGTTGAAGTTCGCCCCGTCGCAATAGAAATAAGCCCCGGCATCGTGCAGCGCCTTGGCGATCTCCACGATCTGCGGCTCGAAGAGGCCGCAGGTATTGGGGTTGGTGAGCATGATGGCGGCGACGTCCGGCCCGATGAGCGCCGTGACGTCCTCCACATGCACCCAGCCGTCGTCCCGCGCCGGGACGGGCTTCACCTGAAAGCCGATGAGGGCGGCGGTCGCCGGGTTCGTGCCGTGCGCGGAATCCGGCACCAGCACCACCTTTCGGGTCGCGCCCTCGCCCTTGGCGTCGATGGCGGCCTTGATGGCCATCATGCCGCACAATTCGCCGTGCGCGCCCGCCTTCGGGGAGAGCGCCACCGCCGTCATGTTCGTGAGGGTCACGAGATAGCGCCCGAGTTCGCTCATAAGCTCCAGCGCGCCCTGAACCGTGGAGGCGGGCTGCAGCGGATGCACGTCGGAGAAGCCCGGCAGCCGCGCCATGCGCTCGTTGAGCCGCGCATTGTGCTTCATGGTGCAGGAGCCGAGGGGGAAAAGGCCCGTGTCGATCCCATAATTCTGCTGGGAGAGACGTACGTAGTGACGCATCGTCTCGGGTTCGGAGAGGCCCGGCAGGCCGATGGCCTCTTTGCGCTCGAGGCCGCCGAGGCGCATCGCGAAAGCCTCCGGCTCGTCGAGATCGACCCCGGTCTCGTCGGCCTGGCCGATCTCGAAGATCAGCGGCTCGATCTGGGCGAGGGCCCGGTTGCCCGTGAAGGTCGGGTGCGCGACGGCGCCGCCCTTCAGGCGGTTGGCGTCGCCCTGCAGGCGGGCGGCCTCGGCGGCCATGCCGGCGGCGGGATCGGCGGCCCCATGGGCCTGCGGAGCGGTGGGACGTCCCTGGCGGTTCAGCATCACAGAACTTCCTTCAGCGCGGCCACGAAAGCGGCGCGGTCATCGTCGGTGTTCACCTCGGTCGAGGCGACGAGGAGCAGATCGTCGAGGCCGGCATCCGGCAGAAGGCGCGACACCGGAACGCCCGCGAGCACGCCCTTCCGGGCCATCGCCTCCACCACAGCGGCGGCAGGCTTGCCGAGCCTCACCGTGAATTCATTGAAGAAGGTCTCGTTCAGCACCTCGACCCCCGGTACCCCGGCGAGCGCATCGGCGAGCTTCACCGCATGGGCGTGGTTGATGCGCGCGAGGCGCTTCAGGCCCGCCTCGCCGAGAAGCGTCATGTGGATGGTGAAGGCTAGGCAGCACAGGCCCGAATTGGTGCAGATGTTGGAGGTCGCCTTATCGCGGCGGATGTGCTGCTCGCGGGTCGAAAGCGTGAGCACGAAGCCGCGCTGGCCGTTGGCGTCCACCGTCTCGCCGCACAGGCGGCCCGGCATCTGGCGCACGTATTTCTGCTTGGCCGCGAACAGTCCGACATAGGGGCCGCCGAAGTTCAACGCGTTGCCGATCGACTGCCCCTCGCCCACCACGATGTCGGCCCCCATGGCGCCCGGCGCCGTGACGAGGCCGAGGGACACCGCTTCGGTGAACACAGCGATGAGCAGCGCGCCATGCCGGTGCGCCTTGTCGGCGATGGCGGTGAGGTCCCGCAGGTTGCCGAACACGTCCGGGGTCTGGACGACGACGCAGGAGGTCGCATCGTCGATCGAGGCCAGCATGTCCTCCGTGGCCGAGACGTCCGGCGCCATCGCGACGACCTCGTCCCCCGACATCTCCGAGAGGGTCTTCACCACGTCGACGTAATGCGGATGGAGGCCGCCGGAGAGCACCGCCTTGCGGCGCTTCGTGACCCGGTGCGCCATGAGCACCGCCTCGCCGGTGCCGGTGGAGCCGTCGTACATGGAGGCGTTCGCCACCTCCATGCCGGTGAGCGCGGCCACTTGGGTCTGGAACTCGAAGAGGTATTGCAGCGTGCCCTGCGCGATCTCGGGCTGGTAGGGCGTGTAGCTCGTCAGGAACTCGGAGCGCTGGATGAGGTGGTCCACCGTCGCCGGCACATGGTGCTTGTAGGCACCCGCGCCCACGAAGAACGGCACGGAGGAGGCCGGCACGTTGCGGGCGGACATGCGCGAGAGGATGCGCTCGACCTCGAGCTCGCCCTTGCGGCGGGGCAGGTCCAGCGGCTCCTTCAGGAGCACGTCCGCCGGCACGTCGGCGAAGAGCTCGTCCACGTGCGAGACGCCGACGCGGGCGAGCATCTCGTGCCGGTCGGTTTCGGAAAGGGGCAGGTAACGCATGGGGTGAAACCTCAATGGGCGTCGGTGGGCATGCCGGCCACCACGATCTCCGTCAGGACGGAGTTGGCGATGAAGCATTCCTGGTGGGCGAGGTGGTGCAGGCCGGCGATCTCGTCGGGCGTCGGCTGGCGCTCGCCCGAGAACCGGATGGTCGGGTCGAGGACGATCCGGGACACGTAGAGCCGGCCGCGCTCGTTCTTCGTCATCACGCCCGCCGCCCGGTCCTCATAAGTATCCACGACGAAGCGCTTCTTGGAGGCGATGTGCAGGAAGGTGAGCATGTGGCAGCTCGACACGGCGGCGACGAAGGCCTCCTCCGGGTCGACCGCATCCTCCCGCGAATAGGGCAACGGCACGACGGCGGGCGAGGGCGAGCCCGGAACGGTGACGCCCCCGTCGAAGGTCCAGGTGTGGGCGCGGCTGTAGCGACCGTCGGAAAAGACCGCCTCGCCCCTCCCCCACCGAATCGTGGCCGTGTGCTCATGCGCCATCGCGGGCTCGCTCAGCTGATCGACTTCACGAAGTCCTGGTACTGCTCCTCGGTCATGAGACCGTCGAGCTCGGACATATCGGCGAGGCGGATCTTCATGAACCAGCCGCGGCCGGCCGGATCCTCGTTGATCGTGCCGGGCGCCCCTTCGAGATCGCCGTTGACCTCGACGACCTCCCCGGAGACCGGCGCGTAGACCTCGCTCGCCGCCTTCACGCTCTCGACGACCGCCGCCTCGCCGCCCTTCGTCATGGTCTTCCCGACCTGGGGCAGTTCCACGTAGACGACGTCGCCGAGCTGGCTCTGGGCGTAATCCGTGATGCCGACGATGCCGGCATCGCCCTCGACGCGGATGTATTCGTGGTCCTTGGTGTAGCGCGTGGTCATGGTCTTTCCCCTCGTGGTCTCATTGTCATCAACACCGCGGCGCGGCCCCTCGACGCTCGTCCTCAGGAGGGCCGTCAGGCCCGTCTCCAAGGACGAGGATCGCCGATCGTCCTATCCCCTCTTGTAGCGGTGCGGCGCGAACGGCATCGGGGCGACCCGCGCCGGGAGCGCCTTGCCGCGCACCAGGAGGTGGAGTTCGGTGCCCGGCGCCGCGACATCCCGCGCCACATAGCCCATGGCGACCGGGCCGTTCACCGTTGGCCCGAAGCCCCCGGAGGTGACGATGCCCACCTCCCGGCCGTCCGGCGTCGCGATGGGCGTGCCCTCCCGGGCGGGCGCCCGCCCTTCCGGCTTCAGGCCGACGCGCACCCGCGCGGGGCCCTCCCCGATCTCCCGGCGGACGCGGTCGGCGCCCGGAAAGCCGCCCTCCTCCCGGCGCCGCTTCTGAATCGACCAGGTCAGGCCCGCCTCGACGGGCGTCGTGGTGGTGTCGATGTCGTGGCCGTAGAGGCACAGGCCCGCCTCGAGGCGCAGGGAATCGCGGGCGCCGAGGCCGATCGGCTTCACCTCGGGATCCGCGAGGAGCGCGCGCCAGAGCGCCGCCGCCTCGTCGGCCTTCACGGAGATCTCGAACCCGTCCTCGCCCGTGTAGCCGGAGCGGGACACGTGGCAGGAGAAGCCCGCCACCGTGAACCAGCCCGTCATCATGAAGGTCAGGGACGCCGCGCCGTCGCTGAGGCGCTGCATCACGCCCTCGGCGGAGGGTCCCTGGAGCGCGAGGAGCGCCCGGTCGTCGCCCCGCACGAGGCGGACGCTCCCGGGCAGGTGCGCGCCGATATGGGCGAAATCCGCCTCCTTGGTCGAGGCGTTCACCACGAGATAGATGTGCCCCGCCTCCCCGGCGGCCGCCGGGCGGGCGATCATGAGGTCGTCGAGGATGCCGCCGTCATCGTCGAGGAGCTGGGAGTAGCGCTGCTGGCCGGGCTTGAGGTTGAGGACGTCCGCCGGAACGAGCGCCTCGATGGCCCGGGCCGTGGTCTCGTGGTCCGGCCCGGCGAGGGCGGCCTGGCCCATATGCGAGACGTCGAAGAGCCCCGCATGCTCGCGGGTCCAGTTGTGCTCGGTGAGGATGCCGGTCGGGTACTGGACCGGCATGTGATAGCCCGCGAAGGGCACCATCCGGCCGCCGAGGGCGACGTGCTCGGCATGGAGCGGCGTCTCGAGGAGCCCGTCGAGGGTGGGAGCAGCGTCGGCCATCGGTCCTCCAGAGTCGCGCGGTCGTTCGGGCCTTGCGGCCCGTCTCGCGCCCCCTCTGTCCCGAGACCTGAGAGATTTCCCCCGGACCATCCGAGGTTACGCCCGTCGGTGGGCAGCGTCTTGCGACGCCGCCGCTTTCCAGAGTGCCAGCTCCCGCGCGGTCCTTTGGCCTGAGCGTTTCCGGGGCGGTTGCGCCTTCGGCGCCGGGGCAAGCCCGGTCTCTCCCGCGGGGATCAGCGGCTGATCCGTCTTAAAAGAGCGCCGCCACAAGTCAATGCGGCAGCGCGGCCCTGGGCGGGCTATCCCCGGCGGCCGGCGCCTGCGCCGATGCCCACCTGGATCTGGAAGGTGTTGGCGGATCCCGCCGGCACCACGAGCCCCTCCTCCACCACCACGAAGGAGCCCTGGGCCGCCCCCGGCGCGAAGGTGACCGCGGCCCGGCGGGCCCGGTTGGCGATCACGCCCTCGCCGCTCTTCACCACGATCTGGACCGGCACGTCGAAGCGGCCGCCGGGCGCGCTCTGGATGGCGCGGCCCTCGACGCCGACCTTCACGAGGGTCGAGCCGTCCGCGCGGCCGACGCATTCGCGGGCGAGCTGGCCGAGGGTGACGACGCTCCGCGGAGGCCCGTCGCCGCCCCCGTTCTGGATCGCGGAGGCGCCCGGGATCACCTGCACGGGCGGGCAGAACACGTCCGGGTCTTCGGCGGCGACGGAGGGCGGGACCGAGGGCCCGGCGAGCATGATGCGCTCGGCGAGCGAGACGCTCTCCCCGCCCGTCGAACTGCAGCCCGCCGCCAGGAGGCTCGCCGCCGCCAGGATTCCGATCCGTCCCACCGCCCTCATGGTCTGCCCCACCCTTCCGTCTGCCCTGCGCCGCTCACGGCAGCGCGTCGAAGCCCGTGCCGAACCCGTTGAGGGTCACGGGGATGCCGATCCCCTCCTCGGGGGTCTGGAATACGATGAAGGTGGCGGTCTGGCCGCCCTTCATCTGGCTGATCAGGGTATCCTCCATCACCACCTCGGCGATGCAGCCCGTGGTGAGGCAGCGCACGAAGCCCGCGCGGCCGATATCCGCCTGATCGATCTTGAGCCCGAGCCCCGCCGGCAGGAGGACGCCGAGGGGCGCCACCACCCGGAGCAGCCGGCTCTTCGCGTCCGCCGTCTTGAGGACGATGATGACGAGCGACATGTTGGGCCGGTCCTCGGCCGCCACGTTCTGGACGAGGGCGCATTGCTCCGCCTTGGCGCCGGCGGGCGTCTCGCACCGCATCTGCCAGTCGCCGTAGGTGTTCTTGACCACGCCCTGCGCGTTGGCCGCTTCCCCTGTGGACAACGTCAGAAGTCCGAGGGCCACGGCCGCCGCGAGGCGCGCCCATCGTGACATGCTCACCCGCATCTCCGTTTCATCCTGCCCGGGCCGCCCGAATCCGGAGCTCGGCCTCGCCCATCCATTCCGATGAGCGGCGTTGGGACCATGGGCCGGGCGGGCCTGTCAAGCGAGGGGCCTTGGGGAAGCTTGGCATTTGGCGGTTATGACGCACGATTGCGGCCGCCTGGACCGTTGCGCTCGCGGGCATCCTGTGGTCATAGACGCCCGTCATAGGTGATGGCTTGGGCTGGCCGTCGCGTCTCTGCGCGCTTCCGACGCGTCGTCACGACGTTGTCCCGCAGCCGACCGCCATCACATCTTGGTTGGTTTAGGAGCTTCGTACGACCCATGCGGATCGTGACACACAGTCGGTCGGCACTCGCCCTCGCGGGCGCCCTGATCGCCCTGGCCTTCGGGTCGGGCGCCGCGATGGCCGGCACCGGCCAGCCCACCCCCTGGCAGATGGACTTCCAGGGCATGGTGACCGAGAACGGCCTTTTCGTGGCGGCCTTCCACTACTGGCTCGTGATCCTGATCACGGCCATCAGCCTCTTCGTCCTCGGGCTCCTCGTCTACATCGTTTACCGCTTCAACGAGCGCTCGAACCCGACCCCGTCCAAGACCACCCACAACACCATGCTGGAAGTGGCCTGGACGGTGGTTCCGGTGCTCATCCTCATCGCCATCGCGATCCCGTCCTTCCGGGTGCTGCGCGAGCAGCTCGTGATCCCCAAGCACGACCTCGTCGTGAAGGCGACGGGTTACGCCTGGTACTGGGGCTACGAGTATCCGCAGGATCAGGGCGGCTTCCGCTTCGACTCGAACATGGTCGACGAGAAGGACCTGAAGCCCGGCCAGCCGCGCCTGCTCACCGTCGACAACGAGATGGTGGTGCCGGTGAACAAGGTGGTGCGCCTCCAGGTGACCGCCGGCGACGTGATGCACAACTTCGCGGTGCCCTCCCTCGGCCAGAAGCTCGACGCCATCCCGGGCCGCCTCAACGAGACCTGGTTCAAGGCCGACCGCGAAGGCGTCTTCTACGGCCAGTGCTCGGAACTGTGCGGCAACGGCCACCCCTACATGCCCATCACGGTCCGCGTGGTGAGCGAGCAGGCCTACGCGGCCTGGGTCGCCGAGGCGAAGACGAAGTTCGCCCGCATCGACGGCACGGCGCCCACCAAGCTCGCCAACGCGCAATAATCACGAAACCAACGGTCACATCATGGCACACGCAGCCGACGCCGCCCACGCGGACCACCACGACCACCCGACCTTCTTCAAGCGCTGGTTCTACTCCACGAACCACAAGGACATCGGCACGCTCTACCTGATCTTCGCCTTCGCGGCGGGTCTCGTCGGCGCGTTCCTATCCTTCGCCATGCGCGTCGAGCTCCAGGAGCCGGGCCTCCAGATCTTCGCGAACCCGCAGAGCTACAACGTGTTCGTGACGGGCCACGGCCTCATCATGGTGTTCTTCATGGTGATGCCGGCCCTCATCGGCGGCTTCGGCAACTGGTTCGTGCCCCTCATGATCGGCGCGCCCGACATGGCGTTCCCGCGCATGAACAACATCTCGTTCTGGCTGACCGTGTCGGCCTTCGGCCTGCTCGTGTGCTCGCTCTTCGTCGAGGGCGCGCCGGGCTCGCTCGGCTTCGGCGGCGGCTGGACGGTCTATCCCCCGCTCTCCACGATCGGCCATCCGGGGCCCGCGCTCGACTTCGCGATCTTCTCGCTGCACCTGGCGGGCGCGGCTTCGATCCTCGGCGCGATCAACTTCATCACCACCATCCTGAACATGCGCGCCCCCGGCATGACGCTGCACAAGATGCCGCTCTTTGCCTGGTCGATGCTCGTCACCGCGTTCCTGCTGCTCCTTTCGCTGCCGGTTCTCGCGGGCGCCATCACGATGCTGCTCACGGACCGCAACTTCGGCACGACGTTCTTCGACCCGGCGGGCGGCGGCGACCCGGTCCTCTACCAGCACCTGTTCTGGTTCTTCGGCCACCCCGAAGTGTACATCATGATCCTGCCGGCCTTCGGCATCGTGTCCCACATCATCTCGACCTTCTCCAAGAAGCCGATCTTCGGCTATCTCGGCATGGCCTACGCCATGGTTGCCATCGGCGTCGTCGGCTTCGTCGTGTGGGCGCACCACATGTACACGGTGGGCCTGTCCCTCCAGACCCAGGCCTACTTCGTGTTCGCCACCATGGTGATCGCGGTGCCGACGGGCGTGAAGATCTTCTCGTGGATCGCCACCATGTGGGGCGGCTCCATCCGCTTCACGGCCGCCATGCACTGGGCCATCGGCTTCGTGTTCCTGTTCACGGTGGGCGGCGTCACGGGCGTGGTGCTGGCCAATGCGGGCGTCGACCGCTACCTCCACGACACCTACTACGTGGTGGCGCACTTCCACTACGTGCTGTCCCTCGGCGCGGTGTTCGTGATCTTCGCGGGCGTTTACTACTGGTTCCCGAAGATCACCGGCTACATCCTGCCGGAATGGATCGGCAAGCTGCACTTCTGGCTCGCCTTCATCGGTGCGAACGTCCTGTTCTTCCCGATGCACTTCCTCGGGCTTGCCGGCATGCCGCGCCGCTACGCGGACTACCCGGACGCCTATGCGGGCTGGCACTTCGTGGCCACCCAGGGCGGCCACATCTTCGCGGCGAGCCTCGTGGTGTTCATCGCCGGCGTGATCTATGCCCTCGTCCGCAAGGAGAAGGCGGCCGGCAATCCGTGGGGCGAAGGCGCGACGACCCTGGAATGGACGCTGCCATCGCCGCCTCCCTTCCACCAGTTCGAGACCCTGCCGCGCATCGCGGACACCCACCACTAAGACGCCTGCGGGCGGCCCTTGGGCCGCCCGCTCCTTCCCCGAGGGCTCGTGCGCGAGCCTTCCGGCAAGGAGCCGATCCTCGGGCTGCCCCCGTCAGGCGGGCCGGTCCCCCAAGCTGATTGTGTGAGTTCTTGAGATGACCACCGCTTCGCCTCTGTACGCCGAGAGCCGCGCGACGCCGGGCGTGTCCCAAGGGGATGTCGGCGACTTCGTCGCCCTCCTGAAGCCCCGCGTGATGTTCCTCGTCGTGTTCACCGCCCTCGTGGGCATGGTGGTGACGCCCTCCGCCGTGCATCCGGTGGTGGCCTTCGCCTCGCTCCTGATGATCGCGGTGGGCGCCGGCGCCTCGGGCTGCCTCAACATGTGGTGGGACGCCGACATCGACGCGGTGATGACCCGCACCCGCAAGCGCCCGATCCCGGCCGGCAAGATCACGCCGGACGAGGCGCTCGCCTTCGGCCTCACCCTCTCGGCGGGCTCGGTTCTGGCCCTCGGCCTCGTGAGCAACTGGCTCGCCGCCGGGCTTCTCGCCTTCACGATCGTCTTCTACGCCGTGATCTACTCGATGTGGCTGAAGCGCTCGACGGCTCAGAACATCGTCATCGGCGGCTTGGCCGGCGCCCTGCCGCCCGTGGTCGCGCAGGCCGCCGTCACGGGAGCCGTCGGGATCGAGAGCCTCGTGCTCTGCGCCGTCATCTTCATCTGGACGCCCCCGCATTTCTGGGCCCTCGCCCTGGTGAAGTCGGGCGACTACGAGCGCGCCGGCATTCCGATGCTGCCGAACGTGGCGGGCCCCGACGCCACCCGCCGGCAGATCCTCGCCTACACGCTCCTCCTCGCTCCGCTCGGCCTCGCGCCCGTGGCGCTCGGCTTCGGGGGGCTCGCCTACGGCGTCGTCGCCCTCGTCGGCGGCGCCGGTATGCTGGCGCTCGCCCTCCAGGTGTTTCGGGTCCGCACCGGCGAGCCCGCCCTGCGGATCGCCCAGCAGCTCTTCGGTTTCTCGATCCTCTACCTCTTCGCGATCTTCGCGACCCTGCTCGCGGAGCACGCCTTCGGCCTGTTCCGGCCGGTCCTGGGATAAGGCATGCCCTACCCCAAGCCGCCCGTTCTCACCCCCGAAGAGCAGAAGCGCCGCCGGAACCGCTCGCTCGCCCTCGGGCTCGCCCTCGCCGCCATCGTCGTCCTGTTCTACGTGGTGACCATCGCGAAGCTCGGGCCGGGCGTCCTGCAGCGCCCGATGTGAGGTTGCGATGACCGACACTCCCGTTCGCCACCGCCGCGTCGCCCTTGCGTGCCTCGGGCTCGCGATGTTCATGGTGGGCGCGGCCTATGCCGCCGTTCCGCTCTACGACCTCTTCTGCCGCCTCACGGGCTTCGGCGGCACGCCGCTGGTGCGCACCCTGCCGGCCGGCGAGGTGCTCGACCGCGAGGTCGCCGTCCGCTTCGACGCCAATGTGGCGCCGGGGCTCAACTGGCGCTTCTCGGCCGAGACCCCGGAGGTGACCGTCAAGGTGGGCGAGACGACGACCGTGCTCTACCGGGTCACCAACACCGGCTCGACGCCCACCACCGGAATCGCGAGCTACAACGTGCAGCCCGCGCTCGCCGGCGCCTACTTCGTCAAGCTCGAGTGCTTCTGCTTCACGGATCAGACGATTCAGCCGGGCGAGACTAAGGAGTCGGCCGTCGTCTTCTACGTGGATCCCGGCATCGTCCAGGACCCCAACGTGAAGGACATCAATTCCATCACCCTGTCCTACACCTACTTCCCGTCCAAGGGCGGGCAGCCGGTGGCGGATGCGACCGCATCAACCAAACCGCAAACCCGATAAGCTAGGTGACAAGCTGGACGGAAACGTCCTACAGCACCCGGAACCTTGAGGCACGGAGACCGCACGATCATGGCTGGAGCCCACGCCAAGCATCACGACTACCATCTCGTCGATCCGAGCCCCTGGCCGCTCATCGGCTCGCTCAGCGCCTTCGTGATGGCGGTCGGCGGCGTGATGACCATGAAGGGCATGACGATCGGGGGCCTCGCCGCCGGTCCCTACCTTCTCGGAGCGGGCCTCCTCGGCGTGCTCTACACCATGATGAGCTGGTGGGCGGACGTGACCCGGGAGGCCACCTACGAGGGCCACCACACCCGCGTGGTGCAGCTCCACCACCGCTACGGCATGATCATGTTCATCGCCTCCGAGGTGATGTTCTTCGTGGCGTGGTTCTGGGCCTATTTCGAGGCCGCCCTCTACCCGAACGACCCGCTGCAATACACCCGCGTCGAGAAGCTCGGCGGCGTGTGGCCGCCCACCGGTATCGAGACCTTCGATCCCTGGCACCTGCCGCTCCTCAACACCCTGATCCTGCTCACCTCCGGCACCACCGTGACCTGGGCGCACCACGCGCTCCTGCACAACGACCGGCAGGGCCTCAAGATGGGCCTGTGGCTGACGGTCGGCCTCGGCGTGATCTTCACAGCGCTCCAGGCCTACGAGTACAGCCACGCCGCCTTCGGCTTCTCGGGCAACATCTACGGCGCCACCTTCTTCATGGCGACGGGCTTCCACGGCGCCCACGTGATCATCGGCACGATCTTCCTCGCGGTCTGCCTGTTGCGCGCCTATCAGGGCCACTTCACGCCCCAGCAGCATCTCGGCTTCGAGTTCGCGGCCTGGTACTGGCACTTCGTCGACGTGGTGTGGCTCTTCCTCTTCGCCGCCATCTACGTGTGGGGCCACTGACGGGCCGCCCTCCGGCAACCTATATGAAGGGCGGCTTCGGCCGCCCTTTGCTTTTGGCCGGCCTCCGCGGCGCGCGAAAGGAACCCACGTGTCCAACGATCCCGCCACCCTTCCCGCCCCCATCCCGACGGGCCTGCGGGGCCGGTGCCCCCGCTGTGGCAAGGGCCATGTGTTCAAGGGCTTCCTGTCCCTCGCCCCGCGCTGCGAGGTCTGCGACCTCGATCTCGGCTTTGCGGACACCGCCGACGGGCCGGCCTTCTTCGTCATGTCGGTGGTCGGCATCGTGGTGGTGGGGCTCGCGCTCTGGGTCGAGTTCACCTACGAGCCGCCGATCTGGCTTCACATCGTCCTGTGGTTCGGCCTCACCGCGATCCTCAGCCTCGCCATGGTCCGCCCCCTCAAGGGCCTGATGGTGGCGCTGCAATATTACCACCGCGCCGAGGAGGGGCGGCTCGAACGGTGACACGCTGGCGTTCTCTCGTCGCGCCGGGCCTCGCCGCCCTGGTGGCGCTCGCGATCCTTCTTGGCCTCGGCACCTGGCAACTCCAGCGCCTCGCCTGGAAGGAGGACCTGATCCGGCAGGTCGACACCCGCGCCCGCGGGGAGCCGGGCGCCATCGTGCCCCCGTCCGAGTGGCCCCGCTGGCAGGCGGCGGCCGACGAGTTCCGCCGCGTGCGCCTGACGGGCGTCTTCCTCCACGAGCACGAGACCCCGGTTCACGGCCTTGCGCCGGGCCAGCGCGGCGCGCCCGAGCAGGGCTTCTACCTGATGACGCCGCTCCGCACCGCCGACGGCGCCGTCGTCCTAGTGAACCGCGGCTTCGTCCCGACCGGTCTGCGCGATCCCGCCGCTCGTCCGGGCAGCCAGCCGCCGGGCGAGGTCACGGTCACGGGCCTCGTGCGCGCGCCCGAAGCCCGCACCTGGTTCACGCCGGACGACGCCCCGGCCCAGAACAGCTGGTTTACCCGCGACCCGGCGGCCATCGCCGCATCGCGGGGCCTCGCGTCCGCCGCCCCGTTCTACGTGGAGGCGGACGCAACGCCGAACCCGGGCGGCTGGCCCCGCGGTGGCCAGTTCCGCCTCGAGATCCCGAACAACCACCTGCAATATGCCCTCACCTGGTTCGGGATCGCCCTGACCCTCGTCGGCGTCTTCGCCGCCTTCGCCCGGCGCCGCCTCAGGCCCGAGCCGTCTTGAGGCGAGGCCGCCCTCGCTCGGCACCCGCAGCGCTTGCTCCCCCGCCTCTCGCTCCTTAAGGTCCGCCCCGTTCTCCAGGAGATCCGACCCGTGCTCCACGTCTCGACCCGCGGCGAGGCCCCTGCCATCGGCTTCACCGACGCGCTGCTCACGGGCCTCGCCCGCGACGGCGGCCTCTACGTGCCCGAGGCCTGGCCGACCCTTTCCGGCGAGACCATCGAGGGCTTCGCCGGCCGGCCTTATGCGGCCGTGGCGAAGACGGTGCTCGGGCCGCTCATGGCGGAGGTCCCGGCGGCCGATCTCAGCCGCATGATCGACGAGGCCTATGCCGCCTTCCGGCATCCGGCGGTCTGCCCCGTCAAGCAGCTCGGCGACAACCTCTTCCTCCTGGAGCTCTTCCACGGGCCGACCCTCGCCTTCAAGGACGTGGCGATGCAGCTCCTCGGGCGGCTCATGGACCACGCCCTCAAGGCCCGCGGCGCCCGCGCCACCATCGTCGGCGCGACCTCGGGCGACACGGGAAGCGCTGCCGTCGAGGCCTTCCGGGGGCTCAACCAGGTCGACATCTTCATCCTCTACCCCCACGGCCGCGTCTCCGACGTGCAGCGCCGTCAGATGACCACCGTCGACGCGCCGAACGTCCACGCCATCGCGGTCGAGGGCACGTTCGACGATTGCCAGGACGCCGTGAAGGCGATGTTCAACCATGCCCGGTTCCGGGACGAGCTGCAGCTCTCGGGCGTCAACTCGATCAACTGGGCGCGGGTGGCCGCGCAGGCGGTGTACTATTTCACCGCCGCCGTCGCCCTCGGGGGACCGCACCGCCCCGTGTCGTTCTCCGTGCCGACGGGCAATTTCGGCGACATCCTGGCCGGCTGGGTGGCCAAGCGCATGGGCCTGCCGGTCGAGCGGCTGATGATCGGCACTAACGCGAACGATATCCTGGCCCGCGCCCTCGGCACGGGAACTTACGAGATCCGCGGCGTGCAGCCGACCGCCTCGCCGTCCATGGACATCCAGATCTCGTCCAACTTCGAGCGCCTGCTCTTCGAGGCCTATGGGCGCGACGCCGCCGCCGTGCGCCGCCTCATGGGCGGCCTCCAGCAATCCCGCGCCTTCATGATCGACGCCGTGGCGCTGGGGCGCATCCGCGACGAGTTCTCGGCGGAGGCCGTGGACGAGCCGGCGGTGGCGGACGAGATGCGCCGCGTCTTCGCCGAGACCGGCGAGACGATCGACCCCCATACGGCGGTCGGAACGCGCGCCGCCCGCGCGCTTCTCGCCGAACGTCCCGAGGTGCCGGTGGTGGCCCTCGCCACGGCGCACCCGGCGAAGTTCCCGGACGCCGTGGAGCGGGCCACGGGCCGCCGCCCCGACCTGCCGCCGCACCTCGCCGAGCTCATGGCGGGCACCGAGCGCTTTACCGTGCTGCCGAACGAGCAGGCGGCGATCGAGCGCTTCATCCGCGAGCGCGCCCGCGCGGTGCGGGGCGCCGCCGCATGAACCGCCATTTCGTGCAGCCCCCCGCCATCGAGATCACCCGGCTCGCCAACGACTTCACGGTCGCGACCGAGCGCATGCCGGAGATCGCCACCGCCACCCTCGGCGTGTGGGTCGGAACCGGCTCCCGCCACGAGAACCCGGACGAGCACGGGCTCTCGCACTTTCTCGAGCACATGGCGTTCAAGGGCACGGAGCGCCGCTCCGCCCGCCGGATCGCCGAGGACATCGAGAACGTGGGCGGCGATATCAACGCCGCAACGAGCGTCGAGTACACGAGCTACACCGCGAAGGTTCTCGGCGAGACGCTCGACGTCGCCCTCGACGTCATCGGCGACATCCTCACCCATTCCGTGTTCGACGAGGCCGAGCTCGCCCGCGAGAAGGGCGTGATCCTTCAGGAGCACGCCGCCGTCGAGGACACCCCGGACGATCTCGTCTACGACGCCTTCATGGAGACCGCCTTCGCGGACCAGCCCATCGGCCGCCCGATCCTCGGCACCCCCGAGACGATCCGCAGCTTCGACGCCGACGGCATCCGCCGGTTCATCGCCCGCGAATACACCCCCGGCAAGATGGTGCTGGCGGCCGCCGGCGACGTCGCCCACGCCCAGGTGGTCGAGGCGGCCGAACGGCTCTTCGGCGACCTTCCCGCGGCCCCTCCGCGGGAGGCGCCGGCCGGCCGCTACACGGGCGGCGAGCGGCGCATGCCGCGCAAGCTCGAACAGGCGAACCTCGTCTTCGGCTGGCCCGGCCTCTCCTTCAAGGACCCGGCCTATTACGCGACGCATCTCTTCGCCCACATCCTGGGCGGGGGGCTCACCTCGCGCCTGTGGCACGAGGTGCGCGAAACCCGCGGCCTCGCCTATTCGATCGACGCCTTCCACTGGCCCTTCTCCGATTGCGGCCTCTTTGGCATCGGAGCCGGCACGGCGGGCCCGGACGTGAAGGGCCTCACGGAGGTGACCCTCGACGTCGCCCGCCGCGCCGCCGGCGACGTGGACCCCGTCGAGCTCGCCCGGGCCAAGGCCCAGATGAAGGTGGCCCTCCTCTCCGCCCTCGAATCGCCCGGCGGGCGGGTGGAGCGGGTGGCGCGCCAGCTCCTCTCCTGGGGGCGCGTGATCGGCAGCGACGAGATCGTGCGGCGTGTCGACGCCGTCACGGTCGACGAGGTTCGGGCCGCCGGGGCCCGGCTCCTCGCCGGCGCGCCGACTGTCGCGGCCATCGGGCCGATCAAGGGGCTGCCCCCGCTCGCCCGGCTGTCGGCCTGACCCGCTCCTTCCTTCGGCCGATGCCGCTGGGACAGGCCGGCGTCCCACCTCATTGCCGCCGCAAAGCGGCCCCATGGGCCCTTGGCCGACCCCTCCAAGACTCAGATGGACAAGTCCGCATGCCCTCTGGGCGTCAGCTTGCCCTCAAGCTGGCCTGCCGGTACCAAAGCAGGGTGTTCGTGAGTGCCGGACGAAAGACGTAAAGCGTTGCGGATCGTTTCTTTCGCCATAGCCGTCGTTTGGGCGGCCTGCCTGTCCCTGGCGTGGCCCCAAGCTGCCGGCGCGGTCGAATCCGTGCGCGTCAACCTTCAGGCGAAGGCCGTCGACCTCACCCCCATGGTGGAGCGCTACCGCTCCGACGGCGACGAGATCCGCATCTCCACCGCGCCCGGCCGCGACGGAATCGTGCGCCGCATCGCCGTGAAGGCGCGCGATGCCGGCACCCGGCCGGACTGGATCGTGTTCGCGCTCACCAACGACACCGACGAGCAGGTGGACCGCCTCCTCGTGGCGCCGCATTTCAGGCTCACCGCGTCGGGGGTCGTGTGGCCCGATCTCGGCTCGTCGCGCATCGCCGCCATCACGGCGAGCGAGGGCATCCGGCCCGAGCGCGAGGACAGCCCGGACGCGGACGTGTTCCTCATCACCCTCGACCCCGGCACGACCGTGACCTTCGTGGCGGAGCTGCGCTCCCAGAACCTGCCGCAGGTCTATCTGTGGCAGGCGGAGGCCTACAAGGAGCGCGTCAACGGGCTCACCCTCTACAAGGGCATCATCATCGGCATCGCGGGCCTGCTCGCCCTCTTCCTCACCATCGTGTTCGTGGTGAAGGGCGCGCTCATCTTCCCCGCGGCCGCGGCGCTCGCCTGGGCGGTGCTCGCCTATTCGTGCATCGATTTCGGCTTCTTCCAGCGCATCTTCCCGATCAGCGAGACCGCCGAGCGGATCTACCGGGCGGGCGCGGAGGCCGTGCTCGCGGCGACGCTCCTCGTCTTCCTCTTCGCCTATCTCAACCTCAACCGCTGGCACGTGCGCTACAGCCACGTGACGGCGTTCTGGCTCGTCTTCCTCGGGGCCCTCGTGGCGCTCGCGGTGTTCGATCCGCCCGTGGCCTCCGGCGTCGCCCGCATCTCGATCGCCGCGGTGGCCGGCATCGGCTTCGTGCTCGTGATCCATCTCGCCACGCACGGCTACGACCGCGCGGTTATGCTCGTCCCCACCTGGGTGCTGCTCATCGCCTGGGTGACAGCGGCGGGGTTCACGGTGATGGGCCAGCTCACCACGGACCTCGTGCCTCCGGCCCTCATCGGCGGCCTCGTGCTCATCGTCATGCTGATCGGCTTCACGGTGATGCAGCACGCCTTCGCGGGCGGCGGCTTCGCGCAGGGGCTGATGACCGACACCGAGCGCCGCGCCCTCGCCCTGTCCGGCGCCGGGGACGTGGTGTTCGACTGGGACGTGGTCTCCGACCGCATCTTCGTGAGCCCCGAGGTGGAGCATCAGCTCGGCCTCAAGCGCGGCTCCCTCGAAGGGCCCGCCTCGGACTGGCTCGACGTGATCCACCCCTTCGACCGCGACCGCTACCGCGCCTCCCTCGATGCGGTGATCGAGCAGCGCCGCGGACGTCTCACGCAGGATTTCCGCCTGCGCTCGGCCTCGGGCCCCCACCACTGGTTTCGGCTCAAGGCCCGTCCCGTGATCGGCTCCGACGGCGAGGTCATCCGCATCGTCGGGACTCTCGCGGACGTCACCGAGTCGAAGACCGCCGAGGAGCGGCTGCTCCACGACGCGGTGCACGACAACCTGACGAGCCTGCCGAACCGCCAGCTCTTCTTCGACCGGCTCGATGCCGCCCTCACCTTCGCGGCCCAGGACGATCACCTGCGGCCGACCGTGATCGTGCTCGACCTCGACAAGTTCAAGCAGGTGAACGAGTCCGTGGGCCAGTCCGCCGGCGACTCGATCCTCCTCACCCTGTCGCGGCGCCTGAGCCGGCTCCTGAAGCCGCAGGACACCCTCGCCCGCATCGCCGGCGACGAGTTCGCCATCATCCTTCTCTCCGAGCGCGAGCCCGACCGCGTCATCGCCTTCGCGGACATGATCCGACGTGCCGTGACGACGCCGATCACCTACGCGGAACGGGAGATCTTCATCACCGGCTCCATCGGCCTCGCGCTCCACGATCCGCAGATCGCGGCCCGGCGCGAGGAAGTCTTGAAGAACGCCGAGATCGCCATGGTCCATGCCAAACGCCAGGGCGGCGACCGCATCGAGGTGTTCCGGCCCACCATGCGCTCCGACAAGAGCGACCGCATCACCCTCGAGAGCGACCTGCGCAAGGCCCTCGACCGGGGCGAAATCAAGGTGCTGTTCAAGCCCATCGTGCGCCTCGAGGACCGCACCATCGCGGGCTTCGAATCCATGCTGCGCTGGGACCACCCGCGCCTCGGGCGCCTCGGCCCGGAGGACTTCCTGCCCCTCGCGGAGGAGACGGGCCTGATCGTGAATCTCAGCGTGTTCCTCATGGAGCGCACGGCCCGGGAGCTCTCCGCTTGGCAGGACGCGCTCGTGGTCGACCCGCCGATCTTCGCGTCGGTGAACATGTCGAGCCGCCATCTCCTGCGGCACGACCTCCTGCACGACGTGAAGACCGTGATCGTGCGCACGGGCGTGCTGCCGGGCTCCCTGAAGCTCGAGATGACCGAGGGTCTCGTCATGGAGAACCCGGAATACTCGGCGCAGATGCTCACGCGCCTGCGGGATCTCGGCGCCGGCCTGTCCCTCGACGATTTCGGCACGGGCTATTCGGCCCTATCCTATCTGCTGCGCTTCCCGTTCGACACGATCAAGATCGACCAGTCCTTCGTGCGCCAGATGGCGAACGGCAAGCCCGTGATCCTGCGCTCCATCATCAAGATGGCGCACGAGCTCCGGATGGAGGTGGTGGCCGAGGGTGCCGAAACGGAGTCGGAGGCGATCGAGCTCTACCAGCTCGGCTGCGAATACGCGCAGGGCCCGGTCTTCGGCGACCCGATGTCGATGCTCCAGGCGAGGCAACTCGTCGGCGCCGCGCCGGAGGCGGCGTAAGGCCGCCAACCCTGCTCCTTACCCAGCCCTACGGGCCGACCTCTTCCTCCCGGAAGAGGCGCTTAGGCGTGACCGGCTTCCATCGACAGCATCGCAGGCTCGATGCCGATCTTCCGAAGCGCCAGTTCGTAGCGGGTGTCTGCCACCGAGCTGAAGATGAGTTCCGAATCGGCCGGGCAGTTGAGCCAGCCGTTCGCCTGAATCTCGCTCTCGAGCTGGCCCGCGCCCCAGCCCGCGTAACCGAGCGCCAGAACGGCGTTCTGAGGACCGTCGCCGCGGGCGATGGCCCGCAGGATGTCGATGGTGGCCGTGAGGCACACGCCGTCGTCGATGGGAAGGGTGGACTGGTCGATGTAGAAATCGGGCGTGTGCAGGACGAAGCCCCGGCTCGTCTCCACCGGCCCGCCCATGAGCACCTGCATGCGCCCGACCCGGTGCGGCAGGCGGATGCGCTCGAGTTCCGGCACGATGTCGAGCTGGACGAGGAGATCCGGGAAGCTCAGGTCCGCCGCCGGGCGGTTGAGCACGATGCCCATGGCGCCCTCCGCCGAGTGAGCGCACACATAGATGACCGCCCGCGAGAAACGGTCGTCGGCCATGCCCGGCATGGCCACGAGGAGCTGTCCGTCCAGATATCCGGACCCGGCGGCGCTGTCGGCTGGTGATTTAAGGCGCATGGCACCATGCTACGCTGGTAGGGCCTGTTGTCCATCCGACGCTCACGGGAATGTGGATAGGCAGGCCGGGTTGTTCCTAAAATAAGGAAGCCCGTCGGGAGGTGTCAGTTCCATGCCAAGTGTGTCGCGTCGGCTTGTGACTTTGGGAGCGGGTCTCCTCCTGATGACGGGCCAGCCTCTCGCGGAAGGGGCATCACGCCGCTCCGAGGGGGCGTCGCCCTGGCACCAGGGCTTCCACTCCAAGGCGCGGCTCGTCTCCGGCGGGGCCGGTCTCGCGGGGGTTGAAATCGTGCTCGACGCCGGCTTCAAGACCTATTGGCGCCAGCCCGGCGATGCCGGCCTGCCCCCGCGCTTCGACTGGGCGGGGTCGGAGAACCTCGCGGGCGCGGAGATCGCCTGGCCGGCGCCGGCCCGGTCGGAGGACGCCGGCGGCGTCGCCTATTCGTATCACGATCGCGTGCTCTTCCCGGTGCGCGTCAAGGCGCAGGATCCGGCAAGGCCCGTGCGTCTGAGGCTCAAGGCGGAATACGGGGTCTGCAAGGAGATCTGCATCCCGGCCTCGGCGGAGCTGACCCTCCTCCTCGACCGCGACGCCCAGCACCGTCCGCTGATCGAGGCGGCGCTCGCCCGGGTGCCGCGCCCACAGCCCCCCGGCGCCCCGGGACCGCTCTCGATTTTGAGCATGGAAGCGGTGCCGGCGGACAAGCCCACCTACCGGGTGAGCGTGCGGGCGCCGGACGGGGCGGCGCTCTTCGCGGAGGGGCCGGAGAACTGGTACCTGTCGAGTTCCGTGGTCCAGGGCGGCAGCGCCCTCGTCACCGTCGAGGAGAAGCCGAAAGGCGAGGCGACCGCCCCCTTGAGGATCACCCTCGTCGCCGGCCAGGATGCGGTCGAGACCGAACTGCATCTCGACGGAACCCTAAGGTCACGCTAAGGCAGGTCCAGCGATAATCCGGAGTTAAAGCCCATGACCATCCAGGTTGGCGACCGCCTGCCCCAGGCCACGTTCCGCGTCATGACGTCGGAGGGCCCTGCGCCCAAGACCACCGACGACATCTTCAAGGGCCGCCGGGTCGTTCTCGTGGCGGTGCCGGGCGCCTTCACGCCCACCTGCCACCGCAACCACCTGCCGGGCTACGTGCAGAAGGGCGCCGAGATCCGCGCCAAGGGCATCGACGCCATTGCGATCACCGCCGTGAACGACGTGTTCGTGATGGATGCCTGGGGCAAGTCCTCCGGCGGCGACGGGATCGAGTTCCTGGCGGACGGCAACGGCGATTTCGCCAAGGCGATCGGCCTCACCATGGACGGGTCGGGCTTCGGCCTCGGCACGCGCTCGCAGCGCTACTCGATGGTCGTGGACGACGGCGTCGTCCAGGCCATCAACATCGAGGACGGCCCCGGCAAGGCGGACATCTCGGGGGCCGAGAACCTGCTGAAGATGCTCTGACCCGCTCCAGCGCGGTCGGGCTTCGGGCGCTGCGGCGCGACCGTTGCCGACCGGCGGGCCTGCGAGCCGCTATCCGGCCCGCCGCACCTTGAAGGGCTGCATGGCGGCCACCGCCAGCGCGTCCACCCGGTTGTTGAGCGCATCCGTCGAATGGCCCTTCACCCAGTGCCATTTGACGTCGTGGCGGGCGCAGGCCTCGTCGAGGGCCTGCCAGAGTTCGACGTTCTTCACCGGCTTGTTGTCCGCGGTGCGCCAGCCGCGGCGCTTCCAGTTCTTCATCCACGCCGTGATGCCCTGCATCACGTACTGGCTGTCCGTGAAGAGGTTCACGGCGCAGGGGCGCTTCAGCGCGTTGAGCCCTTCGATCGCCGCCGTCATCTCCATGCGGTTGTTCGTGGTGAGCGCCTCCCCGCCGGACAATTCCTTCTCCGTGCCGTTATGGATGAGGATCGCGCCCCAACCGCCGGGGCCCGGATTTCCCGAGCAGGCGCCGTCCGTGTATATCGTGATCCGTTCCGTGGTCATCGTTGCAATCCGTATTCGCTCGCGTGGCGCACATGCCGGTGGAAGGCGAGCTTGCGGTCGTACTCCAGCGGATCTTTCGGTTTCACCAACGCGCCGGGCGGCACGTTGAGCCAGTCGACGAGGCGGGTCAGCATGAAGCGCAGGGCCGAGCCGCGGCAGAGCACAGGCAATGACTCGATTTCCTCCGGCCCGAGGGGCCGCACGCCCTGATAGCCCGCGATCATCGCCCGGCCCTTGGTGAGGTTGAACGAGCCGTCGGCCTCGAAGCACCAGGCGTTGAGGCAGATCGCGAGGTCGTACGCGTAGGCGTCCGTGCAGGCGAAGTAGAAGTCGATGAGCCCCGACACCGCGGGCCCAATGAAGAACACGTTGTCGGTAAAGAGGTCCGCATGGATGATCCCCTGCGGCAGCCCCGACGGCCACTGGCCCTCCAGGTGATCGAGCTCCTTGCGGGTGCGCTCGGCGAGGCCGATCGCGACGCCGTCCGCCTGCCCCTCGGCCTGGGCGAAGAGCGGCCGCCAGGAATCGACCGACAGGGCGTTCGGCCGGGTCATCCCGAAGCCCTCGCCCGCCCGGTGCAGGCGCGCGAGGGCCTCGCCGAGCGCCCCGCAATGCTGCGCCGTCGGCCGGCGCACCGCGATGCCGTCGAGGAAGGTGATGATCACGGCGGGCCGCCCGGCCACGCGCCCGAGAGGCTCGCCCGCGCGGTTGTTCACCGGCAGCGGGCAGGTGAGCCCGCGCCCGGCGAGGTGCTGCATGAGGCTTAAGAAAAACGGCAGGTCGCTCTCCCGCACGCGCTTCTCGTAGAGCGTCAGGATGTAGGAGCCGGCCGTGGTGTGGAGAAAGTAGTTGGTGTTCTCGACGCCTTCGGCGATGCCCTTGAAGGACAGCACCGTGCCGATGTCGTAGGTGGCGAGGAAGGCGGACAGCTCCTCGTCGCCGACTTCCGTGTAGACCGCCACCGCCTACTCCGCCGCCTGCTCGCGCAGGCCCCGCGGGAGTGGGAAGAACACGCTCTCGTCCGCCGTCGACACGCTCTCGACGCTCACCGCGAATCTCTCCGCGAAGGCGTCGATGATCTCCTCCACCAGCACCTCCGGCGCCGAGGCGCCCGCCGTGATGCCGAGGCGGCGGACCGCGCCGAAGAGCGTCCAGTCGATGTCCTCGGCCCGCAGGATGAGCCGCACCAGCGAGCAGCCCTCGCGCTCGGCCACCTCGCGCAGGCGCTGCGAGTTGGAGGAGTTGGGCGAGCCCACCACGATCATGGCGTCCACCTGCGGCGCCACCGCCTTGACGGCGCCCTGCCGGTTGGTGGTGGCGTAGCAGATGTCCTCCTTGTGCGGCCCGACGACGGCCGGGAAGCGGGCTTTGAGGGTCTCCACCATCTCGCGGGTGTCGTCGATGGAGAGGGTCGTCTGGGTCACGTAGGCGAGGTTCGTCTCGTCGGCGGGCGCGAGGGCCGCGATGTCCTCCGGCGTCTCCACGAGGGTGATGGAGCCCGGGGGAAGCTGCCCCATGGTGCCCACCACCTCCGGGTGGCCCGCATGGCCGATGAGTAGGATGTGGCGGCCGCGCTTGGAGTGGATCTCGGCCTCCCGGTGCACCTTGGTGACCAGCGGGCAGGTGGCGTCGATGGCGAGGAACCGCCGGGAGGCCGCCACCTCCGGCACCGCCTTCGGCACCCCGTGGGCGGAGAAGATCACCGGCGCGTCGGTGTCCGGGATCTCGTCGAGTTCCCGCACGAACACGGCGCCCTTCCGCTTCAGGCTTTCCACCACGTATTTGTTGTGCACGATCTCGTGGCGCACATAGACCGGCGCCCCGTAGATCGCGAGCGCCCGCTCCACCGTGTCGATGGCCCTCACCACCCCGGCGCAGAAGCCGCGCGGGGCGCAAAGCAGGATGTCGAGGGCGGGCTTGCTCATGGGGGCGATGTGGCGAGAGGGGCCCCCCGGTGTCAAGCGTCATGGGGCAGCATCCCTCCGCCGAGGCCAATCGGCGCCTCCCCCTCGCCCTTGCCCGGAAACCGAACTATGAGAGAGCGGCTTCATCTGACACGGATGCTCCCATGGCCGGCGCCGCCTCTCACGCCAGTTTCCTTCCTCCGGTGCTCACCTTCTGCGGGGCGGCGGTCGTCGCCGTGCCAGTGTTCCGGCTTCTGGGGCTGAGCGCCGTGCTGGGCTACCTTGCGGCGGGCGTCGCCATCGGCCCCTCGGGCTTCAAGCTGATCGCCGATCCGGGCACGACGGCGACGGTGGCGGAGCTCGGGGTCGTCCTCCTCTTGTTCATCGTCGGCCTCGAATTGAAGCTCTCCCACCTCTGGTCCATGCGGCGGGACATCTTCGGCCTCGGCTTCGCCCAGCTCGCCCTGACGGCGCTCGTGGTCGGGGCGCTCGCGGTGGCCTCCGGCTTCAGCCTCAACGGCGCCATCGTCACCGGCCTCGCCTTCGGGTTGTCGGCCACCGCCATCGGCCTGCAGCTTCTGGAAGAGCGCCACGACATGCAGGCGCCCTACGGCAAGAAGTCCTTCGCGATCCTGCTCTTCCAGGACCTTTCCATCGTCCCGATCCTCGCCCTGCTGCCGCTCCTCGCCGCCACCAGCGGCTCCGGGGAATCGATGCTGGAGACCCTGAAGGCCGTCGGCATCGCGGGCGCCGGCATCGTCGCGGTGGTGCTCGTCGGTCGCTACGGCCTCAACCCCTTCTTCGGCGTGCTGGCGAAGACCGGCGCCCGCGAGGTGCTCACCGCCTCCGCGCTCCTCGTGGTGCTGGGCGCGGCGCTTCTCCTTCAGGAGGTGGGGCTCTCCATGGCCATGGGCGCCTTCCTCGCCGGCCTCCTCCTCGCCGAATCGAACTTCCGCCACCAGCTCGAGGCCGACATCGAGCCCTTCCGCGGCATTCTCCTAGGGCTGTTCTTCATGTCGGTGGGCATGTCCATCGACCTCTCCCTCGTGCAGCGGGAATGGCTCGCCCTCCTCACGGCGGTGCCTGTGGTCGTCGCCCTCAAGATCCTGATCATCGCCGGCCTCGTCCGCCTCTTCGGCGGCTCGCTGCGGGACGGCATCCGGTCCGGCGCCGTGCTGTCGCCGGCGGGCGAGTTCGCCTTCGTGCTCCTGCCCCTGGCGGCCAGCCTGCAATTGCTGCCGGCCGAGCAGGGCCAGTTCGTCACCGCCCTCGCCGCCATGACGATGCTCCTCGGTCCGATCACGGCCAAGCTCCTCGACATGGCGCTCGACCGCGTGAAGCCGGCCGAACAGGGTCCCGTTCCCGGCCTTCCGGCCACCGCGGAGGAGGAATTCGACAGCCGCGTTCTCGTCATCGGCTTCGGCCGGTTCGGGCAGATCGTGAACCAGGTCATGCTCGCGCAGCGCATCGGCGTCACCGTGATCGACAACAATGTCGAGCGCATCCGCGATGCGGCCCGCTTCGGGCTTCGCGTCTATTACGGGGACGGAACGCGCCTCGACGTGCTGCGGGCCGCCGGAGCCGAGAAGGCGGAGGTGATCTGCATCTGCGTAGACGATCCCGCGACGGCTTTGCGAATGGTCGAGCTCGTCCATGCCGATTTCAAGCAGGCCCGTTCCTTCGTGCGCGCCTACGACCGGCTCCACGCCATCGAGCTCATGAAGCACGAGGTGGATTACCAGCTTCGGGAGACCTTCGAATCCGCCATCGTGTTCAGCCGGGCGGCCCTGGAGGAACTCGGGGTCGAGGCCGCGGCTGCCGCAACCGCTGCCGACGACGTGCGCAAGCGCGACATCGCCCGGCTCGTGATGCAGACCGCGGGCGGCTTCATGGGCGGAGCCGATCTCGTCATCGGGGCGAAAGTGGCGCCGCAGCCCCTCGTCGAGCCCGCCGGCAAGGCGCGGGCCCTGAGCTCGGAAACCCGCCACATCCTGGGCGAAGAGGCCGCCTGACATGGAGGGCTCCGCCCCGAAACCGGCGGAGCTCGCTCGCTTCGTCACCGGCTCCACCATGCGGCACGTGGTGGTGATGACGGCCACCGCCTCCGTCGGCCTCATCGCCATCTTCGTGGTAGATCTGCTCTCGCTTCTCTACATCTCCTGGCTCGGCGACCCGCGCCTCACCGCCGGAGTCGGGCTTGCCACCATCGTGAGCTTCACGACGGTGTCCATCAATGTAGGCCTGATGATCGCCATCGGGGCGCTCGTCTCCCGCGCGCTCGGAGCGGGCGACCGGGAGCGCGCCCGGCGCCTGGCGACCTCGTGCTGCCTTCACATGACCTTCGCCGGCGGCGTCGTCGGCCTGGCGCTCCTACCGGAACTGCCGTGGGTTCTGCGCTTCCTCGGGGCGAGCGACCAGACGCTGCCCGTCGCCGAGACCTTTCTGTGGATCGTCCTGCCCTCCAACATCCTCATGGCGGCCGGGATGGGCCTCTCCTCGGTGCTGCGCGCCGTGGGCGACGCGCAGCGCGGCATGTACGTGACCCTCTTCGCCGCGATCGCGACGGCGGTTCTCGACCCGATCTTCATCTTCGTCCTCGATCTCGGGGTCGTCGGCGCCGCCATGGCCATCGTGCTCTCCCGTTTCCTGTTCGTCGGCATCGCCTACGCGTATGTCACCCGCGTGCACGACCTCCTCGCGAGGCCGCACTGGCGCGACGTGAAAACGGATGCGCGGCCCATGTACGCCATCGCGGCGCCGGCGGTGCTCACCAATGTGGCGACACCGCTCGCGAATGGGGTCTTCGCCAGCGTGATCGCCCGCTACGGCGATCAGGCCATCGCCGCCACCGCGATCATCGACCGGCTCGTCCCGGTGGCCTTCGGCGGCCTCTTCGCCCTGTCGGGGGCCGTGGGTCCGATCCTCGGCCAGAACTGGGGCGCCCGGCGCTACGACCGCATGCGGCAGGCGATCAAGGATGCGGTGATCTTTACGGGCGTCTATGTGGGACTTGTCTGGGCTCTCCTGTTCGCCTTGCAGACGCCGATCACGACCCTGTTCCACGCCGAGGGCCTGACGGCCGAGCTGGTGCAGTTCTTCTGCCTCGTGAGCGGGCTCATGTGGTTCTTCATCGGCCTCGTCTTCGTGGCGAACGCCTCCTTCAACAATCTCGGCTTCCCGCTCCTCTCGACGGGCTTCAACTGGGCCCGGGCCACCCTCGGCATCGTTCCCTTCGCCTTCCTCGGCGCCCATCTCGGCGGCCCGAAAGGCGCGGTGCTGGGCCTTGTAGCCGGCTCCATCCCGTTCGGGATCGCCGCGATCCTGACGGCCTTCTGGACGGTGCGAAAGCTGGAGCGGGACGCAGCTTGAGGCCGGCCGCCGGCCGGCTTCTCGGCGAGCTGCGCCGAAGACCCGAGCCGCCCGACCCGGCACCGGAGCCGACCTGTCCAAGGCAGGCCCGAAGCCCTACACTTCCCCTCACGCGAGGACGCGCAGGAGACGACGATGATCAACTGGTTCGACCTGATGCGCCAAGCGCAAGGCGGTGCCGGCCTCGAGAACCTGGCGCGGCAGTTCGGCCTTTCGCCCCAGCAGGCCAACGCGGCCGTGGCCGCCCTGATGCCGGCCTTCGCCATGGGCCTGCAGCGGGCCGCCATGAACCCGGCCACCATGGCGGCGCTCTTCCAGTCCGTGTCCGCGGGCCCATTCGCGGCCTTCTGGGATTCGGCGGCCCAGGCCTTCACGCCTCAGGCCAAGCAGGAGGGCAACCGCGTTCTCGACCAGCTCTTCGGCTCCGACGAGGTGAGCCGGCGCGTGGCGCAGCAGGCCGCCGCCTTCTCGGGGGTGGGCGTCGACATCCTCCAGCAGATGCTGCCGCTCCTCGCCGGCATGGTGGCGGGCGGCCTCACCCGGATGGCGACGAACCCGGCCGCGATGTTCGGGCAGTTCGGCGCCCCGGCCGCGGCCGGGGCGCAGGGTCCGGGTGGCGCCAGTCCGGCCGGACCCTGGGCCGATCTGTGGACCGGCTGGATGGGCGGCGTCCGCCCGCCCGAACCCGACAAGACGGCTCCGGCGTCGAACCCCTTCGAGGAGATGATGACGAGCTTCATGCGGGCCGGCTTCCCGCAGGCCGCAAAGCCGGAGCCCGAGCCTGACAAGCCCGAGCCCACCGGCCCGCTCGCGGCCTGGGGCACCATGGTCGAACAGGGACACGAGATGCAGCGCCAGCATCTCGCGTCCCTTAAGCAGATCTTCGATACGGTCTGGGGCCGCGGCTCCGTCCGGTCCTGACGCCGACGGCCGCCGGGCCGGCGGCTCCTCAGGCGGTGCGGGCCGCCCTTACCACCGGGACGACAGGCCGGGTGCGCCGGGCCTGGGCCGGCGCCGATTGAACGCGGGCCCGCCGCTCGGCACATCGAACCAACACCAGGCTCGGATCCCGGTAGACCGGCTCACCGAGAGCGCCGTCGACCTCGGCCCGGGAGAGGCCGATATCCTTGAGCGTCCGGTCGTCGAGTTCCGACAGATGGCGGACCTCACGGCGGTTGCGCAGCGCCTTCCCGATCTCGGCGACCGCGCGGAGAAGGCCCGTGAGGGCGTGAACGAAGGTGGGCCGCTGCGAGGGCGCGAGCGGAAGGGGGGTCGGCTGGTTCATCGAACCTTCTCCTTTCCGAGCCTGTGTCCGGCTCTGGTGTGACCGGCGGGCTCATGCCCGCCGCTTTGCGCTCCACCGGAACGGCGGTTTTGCCGTTCGGTGATCCAGGTGATGCTGGATCGCTCCGCGGATCACCCGGGGATGATCCGGGGTTTTCCGTGCATCGATCCAGGGTGATGCAGGGAAAGCCCGGGGGTGATCCACGGTGATGCACGGGGACTGATCCACGCGTGATCCGCGGTGATGCGGAGGCTACCGATCCACGGTGATCCTCAGCATGGTCCGCGGTGATCCACGGGTGATCCGCGGAGCGATCCAGCACCGTTCCCTGCCGTTTCGGCAGCAGGGAACCGGGGCAGTATGGCCCTGGCGTCTCATCACTTGAAGCGATTGTTTGAGATGGGTAAGATCAACACGATTGATCTATGAGGCGCCCATGCATCTCCTCGACATCGACCAGCTGCGCACCTTCGTGGCCATCGCCGATACGGGATCCTTCACCCGCGCGGCCGACATCGTGCACAAGACCCAGTCCGCGGTTTCGATGCAGATGAAGCGCCTCGAGGAGCGCATCGGCAAGCCGATCTTCGAGCGCGACGGGCGCCTCTCGAAGCTCACCGACGAGGGCGAGCGCCTGCTCGACTATGCCCGCCGCATCGTGCGGCTCAATGCCGAGTGCATCGCCTCCTTCGCCGACAACGAGCTCGTCGGCCGGGTGCGCCTCGGCCTGCCGGACGACTACGCCGACCGCTACCTCCCCGAGATCCTGGCCCGGTTCTCGGCCTCGAACCCGAAGGCTGAGGTGACGGTGGTGTGCGAACCCTCGCCGAACCTCATCGACCGGGTGCAGAACGGCGACCTCGACCTTGCCATCATCACCCATGTGGACCGGCGCGGCCCCTCGGAGATCGTGCGGGTGGAGCAGCTCCTGTGGGTGTCCTCCAGCCGCCACGCGGTGCACGAGGAGGCGCCTCTGCCCCTCGCCCTCGGGCGCCCCACCTGCGATTGGCGCCATTCGGCGACGGAGGCCCTCGAGGCCGCCGGCCGGCCCTTCCGCATCGGCTACGTGAGCTGGAACTCGAACGCGGTGGGCGCCGCCGTGATCGCGGGGCTCGCGGTCTCCGTGCTGCCGGAGAGCGCCGTGCGCTCGGGCATGCGGATCCTCGGCCCCTCGGACGGTTTTCCCGCCCTGCCCTCCTGCAAGATCGGCCTCATCCGCAACCGGCGCGAGCCGAACCCGCTGGCGGATGCCCTCGGCTTTCACATCAAGGGGTCGCTCGACAATCTCGGATCGGGCCGCGTGGGCCTGCCGCAGGCCGCCGAATAGGCGCCGCGCCCCCGGGGGGCCGCCCGGAGCCCCGCCCTAGAGCAGGCCCGTGAGGGCGGCGATCTGGACCGCGGCGACGATCCCGCCCACGGCGAGCGCCGCCGCCATCATGGCGGCTTCGAGAAGGGACGGAAGGGCGGTTCGCTGGTCGCGCATGGGGGCACCTTACGAAGGCGGCCCCGGCGGCGGGAAGGGGCAATCCGCCCCCGCCCGCCCCCTTTCGCGCCCGAGGGCGAAGGGGGGTTCAACGGGATCGTTCGAATTTTAAGCGTTGCGGGTGAGCACCAGCACGTTGCCGGCGAGCGCCAGGGCGACGCCGAGGGCCGCCGCGGGGGTCCACAGATAGCCTTCGAGCACGGTCGAGATCGCGAGGGCCACCACGGGAAACAGCACCGTCGAATAGCCCGCCCGCGCGGCGCCGATGCGGCGCAGCAGGGTGAGGTAGCAGGCGAAGGCCATCACGGAGGCGCCGACCGCGAGGTAGAGGATCGCGCTCGCATAGACGAGGGTGGGCTCCACCGTGAAGGTCTGGCCCCGCGCGAGGCTGATCGCGAGCAGGATGCCGGTGCCGTAGGTCATGCCCCAGGCATTGGCGGAAAGAAGCGGCACGCCCCGGCGCTGCACCAGGGTGGAGACCATGTTGCCGAGGCAGAAGAACAGGGTTCCGGCGACGCACAGGGCGAGCCCCGCGAGCGCCCCGCCCGCCCCCGCCGCAGAGGCCCCCGTCCGGGCGATCTCGGGCCAGAACAGGAGCCCGATGCCGGCGGCGCCCACGAGGCCTCCGAGGGCCACCCGCGGCTCGATCCGCTGGCGCAGGAGCACGGCGCCGAGGACAAGGTTGAAGATGGAGGCGAGGGAGAACACCACCGCCAGGAGCCCCGAGGGCACCGTGAGGCCGCCGTAATAGAACAGGGTGAAGTTGATCGAGAACAGGCACGCCCCCGTGGCGAGGAAGCGGGCATGGTCGGCGGGCCCGAAGCGCAGGGGCGCCCGGGCGAGGGCCGCCCAGCCCCACATGATCGCCGCCGCGAGGATGAACCGCCAGAGGGCCGACACCTCCGGCGCCACGACGCCGAGCTGCGCCTTCAGGGCGAACCAGCTCGTGCCCCACAGGAACACGGTGGCGGCGTAAAGCGCGAGGTCCGTGCGGTCGAACCGGTGGGCGGCGGGGGCGGGCATTGCAGCAGCGTGGGCCATGGCGCCCTTCTACGCCCGGCAGGCCCATCACCGCCAATGATGATTGCTGATGGATCCCCCGCGCATCGCTGATGGACGCCAGGGCGCCGGGCGGAGGAGCGCGGTGCATGGCCAGGATCGCTGCGGCTTGCCCGCAACGCGCATCCCCCTGGATCGCCCTGCATCACCCGTGGATCACGCGCCTGCCGCATCACCCGTGGATCACCCCGGATCACCGTGCATCGCTCCGCCTTCTGGATCGCCCTGGATCACCGCGGATCACCCCGGCACCCCCTTGGATCGCCGTGGATCACCCCCGGTTTTCCCGTGCATCACCCTGGATCGCCCGTGCATCACCCCGCACTCTGGATCGCCCCGCATCACCCTGGATCACCCCCCGGTTTTCCCTGCATCGATCCAGCATCGCCTGCATCACCGATCCACGATCCGGGCCGTAAAGCTTGGCAGAAGGCGATGTTTCTGTTATGTTCTCAGGCCGGACCTGTGAACGAGGAGACGACCATGAAGCGAGCTTCCCCATCCCCGGCGGGCTACCAGTCGACCACCCCGCCGGCGGTCATCGACCGGATGCGGCTTCTCGTGGAATCGACGGACCGGTCGTTCCGCAGCATCGCCGACGAGGTCGGGGTGAGCATGTCCACGGTCTCGCGCCTGAGCGCCGCACGGCGCTGGCGGCGGCCCGCGGGCGCTCCCGTGCCCCTCGGGCCGCGGCGCGAGGCGCCCGGCAGCCCCGAGGCGGTGCTCGCCCGGGCCTGGCGCCTCGCCGACCGGCACGCGGCGGCCCTCGAGGAGATGCCCGTCGGCACCAGCGGCCGGGCGCTCACGGCCCTCACCGCCTTCACCCGGATTCTCACCAACATTGAGCGCCTCATGCGCGCGGCCCCGCCCCCGCCTCCCCTGCCCGACCCCGCCGACGCGGGGCCGAAGCGCAGCATCGAGGACCTCCACGCCGAACTCGCCGCCACCCTCGACCGCATCGTCGAGGACGAACGCCGCGCCATGCTGCCGGACTTTCAGGAACTGCTGGACGCTCACGGGAGCGAGGAGGATCGCCGGCAGTTGGGCGGCGATTGGTCAGCGCCGCAACGGGGTTCAGAGGATGGTAGACCGTGAACGGGCGATCAGATCGCGCCGTGTCGGCCCATGCGGGCGCTCGTGCATCCGACCCAAGCGTCTCCGCCTTGACCTCGCCCCAGTCCTGCCGTTCCTGCCGGGCGTCTCGCGGAGCCTGACGACTCACCCCCTTTTTTGACCCCGGCGATTGTCGATGAAAACGTTTGCCCTCTTGTCCCTCCTTCTCCTTGCCGCTCCCGCCGCCGCGCAGGAGGCCGGGGCGGAGGCGCCGGCGATGACCCTGAGCGTGCGGCCCTCGGGCTACGATGCCGATGCGGAAAGCCGCGAGCGGGAGGAGCGGCTGAAGAAGCGCATGGAGCGGGCCGACTACCTCTTGCGGAACATCTGCATCCAGTGCGGCGGGGGCATCAACCGGCCGGGCGCCTACGGGCCCGTCGATCCGGTTGCGACCTTGGGGCGCGGGCGCTGAGCCGGCTTTCAACGCAGGGTTTTGCACTTTCTGAACCTTTTTCGGGTTCTGTGCGGTGGAACGAGGCCGCCACCCGATGAAAACCCCGGACCGCACCGCCCCCGTGCTGATCGTCGACGACGAGCACATGATGATCACCGTTATGCGCCGCATCCTCGAACGGCTGGGCTACACCAAGGTGGACTACGCCGCGGACGGCGAGACCGCCCTCGAAAAGATGCGCAAGACCCCTTACGCCTTCGTGGTCTGCGACTGGTCCATGGAGCCGGTGAACGGCTACGAGGTGCTGCGCCGGGTGCGCGCCGACCCGGACCTGCGCGAGACCCGCTTCATCATGGCGACAACCCAGACGGTGATGCAGAACGCAGTCGCCGCCAAGATGGCGGGGGTCGACGGCTACCTCATCAAGCCCTTCACCCCGGACAGCCTCAGGAAAGTGATCGAGGCGGCGGCCTGACGAAGGGCGCGGGAGCCCGCGGGGCGCCGTTTCACGCGGGCGGCGCGCAGCGCTCGAAGAGGTGCTCGTAGCTGAGAACAAGGCCCGCCCGGTCGACCTCAAGATCCGCCTCGAAGCCCCGCGAGAGCCCGAGATCGACGTAGCGCAGGCGGCCCGGCCCCTGCCGGTCGTAGCGCTGGCGCGAATGCGCGACGGTGAGCGCGGGTCCGTCGATGAAGGCCGTGTCGAGGACAAGGCTCGCGCCGGGCTCGTCCGGCGTCCGGCGGATCGGAAACGTGTTGCAGAAGGGCGTGACGGAGAGGTCTGGCTCCTCAGCGCCGTCGAGATCCGGCCGGGGCAGGCCGTCGACCCGCCATCCCGTTCCGGCCCGCTCGAGGCTGACGCTCCCATGGCCCTCGGCGTTCCAGCGCTCCACCGTGACGCTCCGCGCGCGCCAGTCCGGGCCGAGCCGCCAGCGATGCTCCAGGCGATACCCGCCCGCCTCCAGGCACAGGACCGTCCCGGCGGCGGTGACGCCATCCGGCCCGACATCGAGCTCCAGTCGCTCGAGCCCCTCGACGTCGATGCGGCGCCAGTAGAGAATCGATCGGCTCATAGCCTGCTCCTTCGGTGCGGAGTTGGCGGCTCCGCTATCCCCTCCCCCCTTGAGCGGAGGAGAGAACCGCGGCGCCTCCCGCGTTCCCTGAACCCTCCTCCGAGACACGCTCTCCGAGCGCTCCTCAGGATGAGGGTGAAGGGTGAGAGGTCGGCAAAGGTTTAGCCCTCATCCTGAGGGTTCGCGAAGCGAACGTCTCGAAGAACGAGGGCGATCCAGGGCACCTCGGACACCGCCTCCCGCGAAAGGATGCGCGGCCCTAGAACACCGCGTCCTGGAAGGCCGGGAGGACGGAGCCGGCCCAGGGGCCGCGATACGCCTCGAGCCAGCGTTCGGCGGGGGTAAGGCCCGTGCCGACGATCTCGTCGAGGGGCGCGAGGTGCACCCGCTCGTCCTCGCCCGTCGCGTTCGTGAGCGCCCGCCGCTTCAAGCCCGCATGGGCGAGGGCGAGGGCGTCGCGGGCGACGTCATGGACCCGGCGGCCCGCGACCTCCGCCTTGAGGGCGAGGCGGGGCACGTCGGCCCGCAGGCGCTCGCGGTCTTCCGCCGTCCAGTGCTTCACGAGATCCCACGCCCCGTCGAGGGCGGCCTCGTCGTAGAGGAGCCCGACCCAGAAGGCGGAGAGGGCCACGATGCGCTCCGGCGGGCCGACATCGGCGCCGCGCATCTCGAGATAGCGCTTGAGGCGCACCTCCGGGAACAGGGTCGAGACGTGGTTCGCCCAGTCGGAGCGCGTCGCCACCTCGCCGGGACGCGCCGGATGGCGGCCCGCGAGAAGGTCGCGGAAGGAGGAGCCTGCCACGTCGTGGTAGGTGGCCTCGCGCTTGATGAAGTACATCGGCACGTCGAGGGCCCATTCGACGTAAGCCTCGTAGCCGAAGCCCTCCTCGAACACGAAGGGCGTCATGCCGGCGCGCCGGTTGTCCGTGTCGCGCCAGATCTGCGAGCGCATGGACAGGAAGCCGTTGGGCTTGCCGTCCGTGAAGGGCGAGTTGGCGAAGAGCGCGGTCGCCACGGGCTGGAGCGCGATGGAGGCGCGCAGCTTCTTCACCATGTCGGACTCGGACGCGTAGTCGAGGTTCACCTGCACGGTGGAGGTCCGGTACATCATGTCGAGGCCGAGGGTGCCGACCTTCGGCATGTAATCCGTCATGATGCGGTAGCGGGCTTTCGGCATGACGGGCGTCTCCGCCCTCGTCCAGAGCGGGCTCATGCCGAGGGTGAGGAAGCGAAGGCCCAGCCCCTCCCCCACCGCCTTGGCGTCGGCAACGTGCCGGGCCGTCTCGGCGGCGGTGTCGTGAAGGCTCTCGAGGGGCGCGCCCGACAATTCGAACTGCCCGCCGGGCTCGAGCGAGATCGCGCCGCCGCCCCGGTCGTCCGCAAGCCCGATCGGGTGGTCGCCCTCGACGATCGGCGCCCAGCCGGTGCGGGCCTGAAGGCCCTCGAGCAGCGCGCGGATACCGCGCTCGCCCTCGTAGGGCACGGGCCGCCGGTCGGCGGCGTAGAAGGGGATCTTCTCGTGCTCCGTGCCGAGGCGCCACGCCTCCCGCGGCTTCTCGCCGGAGGCGATCCACTCCACGAGTTCCCGGCGCGTGCCGATCGGCGTTGCATCGGACACGTCGCGGGCCATGGGGGAACCTCGTCAAGGGGCGCGCGCGGCGTCGCGGGCCGCAGGCGGAAGGGTCGCGTGTAGATAGAGGCAAGGCTGCCAAGCTGCAATGCTCCAGGGGTTGTTCTGCTTGCAGGTCTGCAAGGCACCCGCCGGGCGGACCCCCTCGGGCGGAGGACCGCAGGATTCGGGTCGCGCGCCCGGTGGGCAGCGGCTACCGAGGGCCGATGACGCCCGCCCTCAACCGCACCATGAGCCGCCTCGAATGGGGCATGCTGGTCCTCCTGTCGCTCCTGTGGGGCGGATCGTTCTTCCTCAACGGGGTGGCGCTGAAGGAGCTGCCGCCCCTCACCGTGGTGGTGCTGCGGGTGGGGCTTGCGGCGGCGTTCCTGCACCTCCTGCTGCCGCTCATGGGCCAGCGCATGCCGCGGGACGGCGCCCTGTGGCGGGCCTTCCTCGTCATGGGGCTCGTCAACAACGCCATCCCGATCGGCCTCATCGCGTGGGGGCAGACGCAGATCGCGAGCGGGCTCGCCTCGATCCTCAACGCGACGACTCCGCTCTTCGGGGTGATCGTGGCGCATCTCTTCACGGCGGACGAGCGCATGACGGGCGGGCGGCTCGCGGGCGTGCTCGTCGGCTTCGCGGGGGTCGTGGTGATGATCGGCCCGGCGGCGATGGGCGGCCTCGGCGCGGACGTGGCGGCGCAGGCCGCGGTCCTCGCGGGCGCCCTGTCCTATGCCCTCGCGGGGGTCTACGGGCGCCGGTTCCGGCGCATGGGCGCGACGCCCATCGTCACCGCCGCCGGACAGGTGACGGCCTCGACGGCGATCCTGCTGCCCCTCGCCCTCGTGGCGGAGCAGCCCTGGACGCTGCCGTCCCCGAGCCTCGCCGTGGTCGTGGCGGTTCTCGGCCTTGCGCTCCTCTCGACGGTTCTCGGCTACATCCTCTACTTCCGCATCCTCGCGAGCGCCGGGGCAACCAACATCCTCCTCGTCACGTTCCTGATCCCGGTGAGCGCCATCGTGCTCGGCTCCCTCGTGCTCGGCGAGCGCCTCGACCCGCGCCACTTCGCCGGCATGGCGCTCATCGGCTGCGGGCTCGCCGCCATCGACGGGCGGCTCCTGAGCCCGTTCAGGACGAGGATGGTTCCGGATGGACGATGAACTCTGGGCGGCCCTGGTCCGCCGAGACGCCGCTGCGGCCGGGCCCGTGTTCTTCGCGGTGCGCAGCACGGGGATCTATTGCCGGCCCGGCTGCCCGGCGCGCACGCCGAAGCGCGAGAACGTGCGGGTGTACGAGCGCGCGGCCGATGCGGCGGCCGCGGGGTACCGGGCGTGCAAGCGGTGCCGTCCGGGGACGCCGATCGCTTCCCCTACCCCCTGAGGGGAGGAGGGTTCGTCGCGCGTCCAGCGTCCGCAGCCCCGCGCTAATGCCTCAACCCGGTGTCGCCCACGGTCTCTGCGGCGAGCCAGTCAACCACGCCGGCGAGGGCGTCGCGGGTGGAGAGTCCGCGGCCGAGGCTCTCGGTGTAGAGGGTGAGCTGGCGGTCGGCGCTGGTGCCGCGGGCGATGATCCAGCGGGCGAGGTCGAGCTCGCGCTCGCAGCCGAGTTCGCGCGCATCGTCCCGCACCCGGTCGAGCACCTCGTCGAGCACCTCGGCCACGGGCCGGGCGGAGCGGGTGGCCTCGTCCACGAAGGAGCCGTGGATGCCGTAGCGCTGGGCGCGCCAGCAATTCTCCTCCGTGATCGCCCGGGAGGCGCCGGTCTGCCCCGCATGGAGCGTCGGGTTCCGGTCGAGATGGCGCACGAGGCAGCGGTAGAGGGCCGCGATGGCCAGGGTGTCGTCGACCCGGGTGCAGCTGTCGGCGACCCGCAGCTCCAGGGTCGGATGCTTCAGCGAGGGGCGGATCACCCACCACACGTAGCTCGAATCCTCGATGGCGCGGGCCGCCATGAGGGTGTCGATGTAGCGCTTGTAGTCCTCCGGCCCCTCGAAGAGGTCGGGCAGGCCCGTGCGGGGCAATTCGCGATAGGCCGCGAGCCGGTAGCCGAGAAGGCCGGTGCGCTGCGCCTGCCAGAAGGGCGAGGAGGTGGAGAGCGCCAGCAGGAGGGGCAGGTAGCGCTGCATCCGGTTCATGAGGCTGACGCGGCTCTCGAGGTCAGGCACCTCCACGTGGACGTGCATCCCGCATACCACCGTGCGCGAGCCGATCATCTGGAGGTCGTGCATCACCTTGCCGTAGCGCGGCTGGTTGTTGGGCCGGATGCGGCTCCACACGGCGAGCGGATGGGTGCCCGACGCCATGATGGTGAGGTCGTTCTCCCGCGCCATGGAGCCGAGCGCCGCCCTCAAGGTCGTGAGGTGGCCGCGGGCCTCCGCGAAGTCGAGGCAGGGCTTGGTGGCGATCTCCACCTGCGGCTCCAGCATCTCGCGGTGGATCTCGTTCGGAAAATTCTGGCGACAGGCGGCGAAGAATTCGGGCGTTCGCGCGCGCGCCGCGTCGCGTTTCACGGCATCGTTGACGAAGTACTCCTCCTCGATGCCGAAGCGGTATTCCCCACTCATCGTTTGTTCTCCGAATCGCTCAGAACGGTCACCGGCCGAACGCGCCGCACGCCGCAATCCATCATGGGGCAATACGGCCCAGCTTCGCCCCCAATCGGGCGACAATGGGGCCTGCCGTGAGAACGGGACGGCGCGTCGGCGGCTAAAGGGTTGGGGCGTGCGGGCGTCGTCGGGGCGTCGGGTCAGCGCCAATCGCCAAGGGCTGCCTGCACGATCGCGAGCGCTGCCACGGCCGCCGTGTCGGCCCGTAGGATGCGTGGTCCCAACGATACGCGAACAACCGATTCGTGGGCGCCGACACGCGCTCTCTCCTCGTCCGTAAACCCTCCTTCGGGGCCCACGATAACGGCGAGGCCGCCTTTGTTGTTCCGCAGGTTCCTCAAGGCCTCGTAGGGGTTAGCGGCGGCCGCGTCCTCGTCGCAGAACACGAGAAGCCGGTCGGGCTCGAGCGCCTTGAGCGCGGCGTCGAGATCCGCCTCGGGGAGGATGTCGGGCACCGCGAGGATGCCGCACTGCTCCGCCGCCTCGACCGCGTTGGCGCGCATCCGCTCGAGGTTCACCCGGGCGCTCTGGGTGCGGCGGGTGAAGACCGGCCTCAAGGCCCCGGCCCCCATCTCCACGGCTTTCTGCACCATGTAGTCGAGCCGGGCATGCTTGAGCGGCGCGAAGAGGTAGTGGAGATCCGGCAGGGGGGTCTGCTCCCGGGTCCGCTCGATGAGGACGAGATCCGCGCTCTTGCGCCCCTCCGCCGAGACCTCCGCCCGCCATTCCCCGTCGCGGCCGTTGAAGGCGAGGACGCTCCCGCCGGCGCGCAGGCGCAGCACGTTGAGGAGGTAGTTGGCCTGGGCCCGGTCGAGGGGCACGCGGCCGCCGGCCGTCAGGGTCGCATCGAGGAAGAGACGGGGGGCGTTGAAGTCGTATCCGGCCATGGGCCGCCATAGCACGGGCGCCGGGTGGGGGCGAAGCGGGGCGGCTTCCCATCGGGGCGGCGCCCGGCCACAATCAGGGCCGTCTTCCGGCCCGGACGCCCAGCCCTTCCGATGCAAGCCTTCCCCATCCCCGCCATCGTCCTCCTCGACTCCGCCGCCGCCATCGGGGCGGAGCATGCCGGCGCGGTAGTGGTGACGGGATCCCACGGGGGCCTCAGCGCGGCGGCCTACGCGCTCGCCGTGCCGCTCGCCGGCGTGGTGTTCAACGATGCTGGCGGCGGCAAGGACGATGCCGGCATCCGCGGCCTGCGGCGGCTGGGAGAGATCGGAATGCCGGCCCTCGCGGTCTCCCACGCGAGCGCCCGGATCGGGGACGCGGCCGATACCCTCGCGTCCGGGATCGTCACCTATGTGAACGAGGCGGCCGCCCGGTGCGGCGTCGCCGCTGGACAAACGACGCAGGAGGCGGTTCGCCGCTTGGCTAACAAGCCCCAAAGCTGGTAACAGCAAGGCCTTGCGGGGTCCGCCCGCACCGGATTCGTACACAAGGACCGCCCATGCGCGCACCCTCGCTTCGCACGACCCTCGTCGCGGCGCTTGCCGCCGCCGGCGCCTTCGCGACCCCCGCCCTCGCCCAAAATTCCGGCTGCCAGGACGCCCAGAAGTTCATGGGCGAGCGGCAGACCCTGATCCAGCAGCTCAACAAGGCGGCCGGCAAGGACAAGAAGCTCGATCCGCGGGCGGCCTGCTCCACCTTCGGCAAGCTCGTCGCGAACGGCGATACCGGCATGAAGTGGATCGAGGCCAACAAGGATTGGTGCCAGATCCCCGACCAGTTCGCCCAGAGCTTCAAGGAAGACCATAACAAGATCAAGGAATTGCGCGGCCAGGCCTGCAAGGCCGCCGCCCAGATGAACCAGATGGAGAAGCAGGCGCGGCAGGGCTCAAACCCGTTCGGCGGCGGCCTCACCGGCGAATACAAGATCCCGCAAGGCGCCCTTTGAGCGGCGGCGCCCGGACCGGGCGCCCGCCCGCCGGCCGGCCCACCGGCCGATCCCCCTCCCCGCGCCGCGCCGCCCTGCCCGATGCGGTGCGCGGCCACTGGGTCGACCGGGCCGCGCCCGTCGCCTGGCAGCCCTACCTGAGACTCGCGCGGATCGAGCGGCCCATCGGCTGGTGGCTGCTCCTCCTCCCCTGCTGGTGGTCGCAGGGCCTCGCCGCCATGGCGGGCCACAGCCTGCCGAACCCCTGGCATGCGGTGCTGTTCCTCGTCGGCGCCGTGGCGATGCGGGGCGCAGGCTCCACCTACAACGACATCGTCGACCGGGACCTCGACGGGGAGGTCGAGCGCACCCGCGGCCGCCCGTTGCCGTCCGGCCAGGTGAGCGTGCGCGGCGCCCTCGCCTTCCTCGCGGCGCAGGGCCTCGTCGGCCTCCTCGTGCTGCTGCAGTTCAACCCCTTCGCCGTGGCGACGGGGTTCGCCTCCCTCGCCGTGGTGGCGCTCTACCCCTTTATGAAGCGGGTGTTCTGGCTGCCCCAGATCGTGCTCGGCCTTGCCTTCGCGTGGGGCGGGCTCATGGGCTGGGCGGCGGATCGGGGGGCCCTCACCCTCGCGCCCGTGCTCCTCTATCTCGGGGCCGTGGCCTGGGTGGTGGGCTACGACACGATCTATGCCCTGCAGGACCTGGAGGACGACGCCGTCGCGGGCATCAAGTCCTCGGCCCGGTTCTTCGGGCGGCGGGTGCGGGCCGGGATCGCGGTCTGCTACGGGGTCGCGGTCTGGCTCGTCGCCTCCGCCTTCGCGCTCGCCGACGCGGGGGCCTTCGCCCTCGCCGGGCTCGTCGGCTTTGCGGCGCACCTCGCCTGGCAGGTAGTTCGCGTCGACCGGGAGGACGGAGCCCTCGCCCTGCGGCTCTTCCGCTCGAACCGGGATGCGGGGCTGATCCTCACGGCGGGTCTCCTCGCGGAGGCGGTGGCGCGGGCCGTGTAGGGGGCGTCACCGGCGCCGCCGCTTGTCATTCCGGGGCCGCGCAGCGGAGCCCGGAATAAACGTCAACGCCTCAGAAGAGGGCGCACCAGCGCCGAGCACACCTTGCCACGTCATGGTTATGGGTTCCGGGCTCGCCTCACGGCGCCCCGGAATGACAGTGGGCGCTCGCCCCGGAATGGCAGGCGTCTGCCTAAACCTCGTGGGAGCCCTGCCCCTCGCCCATGCTGGCGAGGACCTTCAGCTCCCAATCCATCATCTCGTCCTCCTGGTGGATCACCGGGCGCAGGGCGAAGCGGCCCACCTTGCGGCGGGTGAGGAAGCGCGGGCGGCGGTTCGCGAGGAGCCCGTGCCGGCGGCGCTGGCGGCTGGCGCCGAGGAGCACGCGCCCGAGTTGCGGGTAAGGGGTCATGATCGAGCCGTTCGGCAGCTGGATCTTGAGTTCGAGGCCCGTGGCGGCCCCGAGGCTGCGCCACTCGGCCACCACGTCATCCTCCCCGTAGGACCCGAACGCCATGAGGGCGTCGCCCTCCGGGCCGAGCAGGACGAGATGGTAGAGTTCGCGCCCGCGCTCGAGGCGCATCGCGACGCTCGCGGCAGGTCGGCCGGCGGCCGCACCCACGAGGGCCGGCAGGGGGGAGACGGTGAAGGGGGAGCCGGAGCCGTGCCCCTGCGGGACGGCCCCGGCCTCCCGGGTGACGCTTGCCATTCTGTACGCCCTGTCAGGCTGCCGGCCCCCTCTGATGGAGGGCTCGATCATGGGGCGATCCTGCACCCTCGCCTTGCGGAAAGGCGTTAAGGCGGCTGGTTAAGGCCCGGTCAAACCGGGGCTTTTCGGCCCGATGCTCAACAAAGCCTTGCACAAACCCGGAAAATCGGGTGCAGCGTCGCCGCGGCCCCTGGCGGCCCGGGGCCCCGCACCCCATTGTGGGCTCAGCATGCTCGCCCGCCCCACCCTCGACGCCGTCGCCGCCCTCGTCCCCGTCGTCCGGGAGGCCGCCCTCGAATCCGGCGCCATCGCCAGCCGGTTCTTCCGCCGCGGCCGCCAGACCTCCGCCAAGCTCTGGCACAAGGACAAGGGCTCCCCCGTCACCGAGGCGGACGTCGCCGTCGACACCTTCCTGAAGGTGCGCCTGTCCGAGGTCCTGCCCGAGGCCGGGTGGCTCTCGGAGGAGACCGCCGACAACCCGGAGCGCCTCGGCCGCGACCTCGTGTGGATCGTCGATCCCATCGACGGGACCCGCGCCTTCGTGGGCGGCCACCCGGACTGGTCGGTGTGCATCGCCCTCCTGGCGAAAGACCGGCCGGTGCTCGGGGTCGTCTATGCGCCGGCCCACGACCTCATCTACGAGGCCCTCGCGGGCGAGGGCGCTCGGCGCAACGGGGCCGCCATGGCGGTCTCGGCCCGGCCCGAGATCGGGGGCGGGCGCTTCGCGGGCCCCAAGCCCCTCATCGACACCTTCGCCCGCCGGCTCGGCCACCCCGTGGCGACGGTGCCGAAGATTCCCTCCCTCGCCCTGCGCCTCGTGCGGGTGGCGGAGGGGTCGGTGGATGTGGGGCTCGTCTCGGCCAATTCCCGGGACTGGGACCTTGCCGCGGCGGACCTCATCCTGCACGAGGCCGGCGGCCTCATCACGGATCTTCACGGGGCGCCCCTGCGCTACAACCGCCCCGAACCGGTGCATGGGGAGCTCGCCGCCGCATCGGCGCGGTTGCATCCGGGCGTCATTGCCGCCATGAGGGCGGACGAGGGCGCGGCGCACCCGCCGCGCTGACAGAGCCTCCTCCGGGAGGCGGATCCAGACCACGCAAGATCGAAGCGAGCCCTGTTCCCGATGTCCGGCCAAGCCCCGACCGAAACCAACTCGAAGCAGCTCCTCCACCTCGTCTTCGGCGGCGAGCTGACCCATCTCGACGGCGTCGACTTCCGGGACATCGCCAATCTCGACATCGTCGGCATCTACCCGAACTACGCCGCCGCCCACGCGGCCTGGAAGGGCAAGGCCCAGGCGACCGTCGACAACGCGCAGATGCGCTACTTCATCGTCCACCTGCACCGCCTGCTCGATCCCCAAGGCTGACGCGCCCCCTCATGGGCCTCGTCAAGCGCCTCACCCGCTCCAGAGCCGCCCGAGAGGCCTTCGGCTTCCTCGTGGCGCGCTATCTGGGCCTCGTTCGGCGCACGAACCGGTTCGTCATGGAGCCGGCGGACGCCTACGACCGGATCGGGCCCCTGATGCCGGTGATCGCCGCCATGTGGCACGGCCAGCACTTCATGATCCATTTCGCCCGCCGCCCCGGGGACCGGGCGGCGAGCCTCGTGTCGCGCTCGGGCGACGGGGAGCTCAACGCGGTGGCCCTGCGCCATCTCGGGGTGCGGGCGATCCGGGGCTCGGGCGCCCGGGGCCGGGACATCCGGGCGAAGGGCGGCGTGACCGCCACCCGCGCCATGCTGCGGGCCCTGGAGGCGGGAGAGATGGTGGTCCTGACGGCGGACGTTCCCAAGGTCTCCCGGGTCTGCGGGCCCGGCATCGTGACCCTCGCCCAGCTCTCGGGCCGGCCCGTGGTGCCGGTGGCCGTGGTGACGAGCCGGCGGCTCGACTTCGACAGCTGGGACCGGGCGAGCCTCGGCCTGCCCTTCGGCCGCGGCGCCATGGTGCTGGGCGACCCCGTCCGGGTGCCGCGGGATGCGGACGCGGCGGCCCTCGAGGCGGCGCGCCAGGCGGTGGAGCGCGGCCTCGACGCGGTCCACGCGCGCGCCTACGCCCTCGTCGGCGCCCGCGATCCCGGCGCCCGGGACCGCAGCTCCGGCGCCGCCCGGGAGCACGCCGCATGAACCTCCACATGCCGCTCCTCATGCGCGCCTACCGGACCGCCATCGCGGTGCTGGAGCCGGCCGTTTACGGCCTCCTCCACTGGCGCGAGCGCAAGGGCCTCGAGGAGCGCGCGCGCCTCGGCGAGCGCCAGGGCTGGCCGAGCCGGGCGCGGCCCGAGGGCCACGTCGTGTGGGTGCACGGCGCCTCCATCGGCGAGACGCTCTCGCTCCTGCCCGTGGTGGAGCGCCTGACCCAGCGGGGCCTCTCCGTCCTCGTGACCTCCGGCACGCGGACGTCGGCGAATCTCGTGGTGCGGCGCCTGCCGCCGGGCGCCTTCCACCAGTTCGTGCCTCTCGACGTGCCGCGCTACATCCGGCGCTTCCTCGACCACTGGCAGCCCGACCTCGCCCTCGTGGCCGAATCCGAGATCTGGCCCAACACCATCGTGGAACTCGACCGCCGGCGGGTGCCCCTGATCCTGGTCAACGGGCGCATGTCGGACCGCTCCTTCCAGCGCTGGCAGCGGCTCCCGAAGGTGATCCGAGCGCTCCTGTCGCGCTTCGCGCTCTGCCTCACGCAGACGGACGAGGATGCGGAGCGCCTCGCGCGGCTCGGCGCCCCCCGGGTCGCGGTAGCCGGCAACCTGAAATTCGACGCTCCGCCCCCGCCCGCCGACCCCCGCCTCGTGGCGCAATTGTCCGGCCTCATCGCCGGGCGGCCCCTGTGGCTCGCCGCCTCCACCCATCCCGGGGAGGAGGAGAGCCTCGTCGAGGCGCACCGGGCCCTCAGCCAGCGCCATCCGAACCTTCTCACGATCATCGCCCCCCGGCACCCGAACCGGGGCGCCGAGATCGCCGCCATCGCGGAGCGCGCGGGCCTGCGCCCGGCCCGGCGCGCCGAAGGCCTGCCCCCGGACCGGGCGACGGACGTCTACATCGCCGACACCGTGGGCGAGATGGGCCTGTTCTACCGCCTCGCCCCCGTGGTTTTCATGGGCGGGTCCCTCGTGCCCCATGGAGGCCAGAACCCCATCGAGCCGGCCAAGCTCGGCGGGGCGGTGCTGCACGGGCCGCAGGTGCACAACTTCACGGAGATCTACGCCCGCCTCGGCGAGGCCCGCGGCGCCCTCCTCGTCCGCGACGGGCCAGCCCTCGCCCGGGCGGTCTCGGAGCTCATCGCGGACCCGGCCCTCGCCCGCGAGATGTCCCGCGCCGCCACCGACACCGTGCAGGCGCTCGGGGGCGCGGTGGAGCGCACCCTCCAGTCCCTCGAGCCCTTCATCGTGCAGATGAAGCTCGGGGCGCGCCGCTGATGCGGGCGCCGGCCTTCTGGTGGCGGCCGGAACCCACCCTCCCGGCCCGTCTCCTCGGCCCCGCCGCCCGGCTCTACGGCTTCGCCGCGTCCCGCCGCCTCGAGCGCCCGGGTTGGCGGGCGCCGGTCCCGGTGATCTGCATCGGCAACTTCACGGCGGGCGGCGCCGGCAAGACCCCGACGGCGCTGGCCGTCGCCCGGGTGCTCGAGGCCCTCGGCGAGCGCCCCGCCTTCCTGTCGCGGGGCTATGGCGGACGCCTCCCCGGGCCGCTGCGGGTGACGCCGGAGCACCGGGCTGCGGAGGTCGGGGACGAGCCCCTTCTCCTCGCCCGGGCCGCCCCGACTTTCGTGTCCCGCGACCGGCCTGCGGGCGCCCGCCTCGCCGCGGAGGCCGGCGCGACCGTGATCGTGATGGATGACGGGCTGCAGAACCCGTCCCTCGTCAAAGACCTCGCGGTGGCGGTGGTGGACGGCGCGACGGGGTTCGGCAACCGGATGCCCCTGCCGGCCGGGCCGCTTCGCGCGCCGCTCGACCGGCAATGGCCCCTCGCCCACGCGCTTCTGGTGATCGGCGGGGGAGCCCTCGGCGTCGCCGCGGCCCGGGAGGCCGAGAGCCTCGGCAAGCCCGTCCTGCGCGGGCGCCTGGAGCCGGACGCCGGCGCCGCCGCCCGGCTGCAGGGCCGGCGCGTCCTCGCCTTCGCGGGGATCGGGCGGCCGGAGAAGTTCTTCGACGCCCTGCGGGCCTGCGGGGCGGCGGTCGCCGCCGAGCGCCCCTTCCCGGACCATCACCCCTTCACGGCGGCCGAGGAGGCCGATCTCCTGGCCGAGGCCCGGGCCGGCGACCTTCTGCCCGTCACCACCGAGAAGGACGCGGCCCGCCTGCCCCCGGGAGCCCTGAAGGACGCGGCTTGCGTGCTCCCGGTCGCCCTCTCCCTCGACCACGAGGCGGGATGGCGGGCGTTGATCGAGGGGGCACTCGCCCGGGCGCGGCCGGTCAGCTCCGGGGCTTGACCCCGAGCCGCATCAGCACGGCCTGCGGTCCCGCATAGGCCTCCTGCCGCTCCACGCTCCAGTACTTCAGCTGATCGAGCGGAATGGGTTCGCCCGTCACCGCGCAGCGCACATAGGCGCCGGGTTTCACGAGCCTCAGGTTGCTGTCGAGATATTCCACGACGGCCTCGCCGCCACGCTCATGCTTGTTCATAGGGCCTCGCGCCCGGCTCCGGGCGGCCGATGGGGGTTGAGGCACAAATGACAAGGTCGGCCCGCGGTTTCAATGGGCAGGGCGCTGCTCGCTCCCCCCTCCCCGATGAAGGCAGGGGTACGGGGTGGGGGTGGCGGCCGAGGTTTGTCCGGAGATGTCGAGGTTCACCCCCACCTCCAACTCCTCCCCTCAAGGGGGAGGAGCGCAGGTCGCGCATCCCGCGCCCTCTGCACGCTCCTTCGAGACGGGCCTGACGGCCCTCCTCGGGAAGAGGGTCGAGGATGGCTCAGCCGCTCCGAGGGCGAGACGGATCCGCTAGGGCGGCGAGGGCAGGAGGTCGAAGAGGGCGCCCTGTTCGTCCACGGCGGCCTTGGGCTTGGCGGTGCGCACCCGCATGGCCCGGCCGCCCGTGACGTCGGCGCGGCCGTCGGCGAACTCCACCGTGAGGGGCTGGCCGTCGAGAACGTCCTCGGGGGAGCGGACCGCCTGGCCGTCCGCATCCCACACGAGCGCGTAGCCGCGGGCGAGGACCGCCTTGTAGTTGAGGCTGTCGAAGAGCTGGGCCTGGCTGTCGAGGCGGGCGCGCTTGCGCTCGATCTGCGCCGCGAGGGCCGGGGCGAGGCGCTCGCCGGTGCGCCCCGCAAGATCCCGGCTCGCCGCGATGCGGGTGCGCTCGGCCCGGATCAGGGTCTCGCGGGCGACGACGAGGCGCCCCGACAGGGTGGCAAGGCGCTCCGCCCTGAGCTCCATGGAGCGCTCCAGCGCCTGGCGGGGGCGCCCGTCGACGGCGAGAAGCCGGGACCCGAGCTTGGCGAGCTGGGCCGCGGGCGAATGGAGCGCGAGGCCCCGCGCCGCCTTGACGATCCGCTCCTCGAAGCGGCGCTTGTTGAACATGAGCGCGGGCGCGAGGCGAGTCGACGCCATGTCGAGCTGCTGGCGCTTGGGCGAGAAGATCGCCTCGGCGGTCGGCAGGGCGCGGGTGAGATAGCGCAGGTCCGAGCGGCGGCGGTCCACGAGGCGCAGCACCGCCTCCGCCTGACGCCGTCCGAGATCGCTCACTCCCGCGGCGAGTTCGACCCGCACCGGCACCACCATCTCGGCGGCGCCCGTGGGCGTCGGCGCCCGCACGTCGGCGGCGTGGTCGATGAGGGTCCAGTCGGTCTCGTGGCCCACCGCCGAAACGAGCGGGATCGCGCTCTCGGCGGCGGCGCGCACCACCGCCTCCTCGTTGAAGCCCCACAGGTCCTCGATGGAGCCGCCGCCCCGCGCCACGATGAGCACGTCCGGCCGCGGGATCCGCCCGCCGGGCTCGAGGGCGTTGAAGCCCCGGATCGCCGCCGCGACCTCGTCCGCGCAGGTCTCGCCCTGAACCCGCACCGGCCAGACGAGAACGTGCCGCGGGAAGCGGTCGTCGAGGCGGTGGAGGATGTCGCGGATGACCGCGCCCGTCGGCGAGGTGACGACGCCGATCACCTTCGGCAGGTAGGGGATGCGCCGCTTGCGGGAGGCCTCGAACAGCCCCTCCGCCGTGAGCTTGCGCCGCCGCTCCTCCAGGAGCGCCATGAGGGCGCCGATGCCGGCGGGCTCGAGCGATTCGACGACGATCTGATAGGTGGACTTGCCCGGGAAGGTGGTGATCTTGCCGGTGGCGATGACCTCGAGGCCCTCCGCCGGCTTGATCCTGAGACGTGCGAAGGTGCCCTTCCACACGACAGCATCGAGCCGGGCGCCCTGATCCTTGAGGCAGAAGTAGGCGTGGCCGGAGGAGTGCGGGCCGCGATAGCCCGAGATCTCCCCTTTCAGGCGCACATGGCCGAACGCATCCTCGAGGGTGCGCTTGAGCGCGCCCGCGAGGTCGGAGACCGACCATTCGGGGGCGTTCGTCGGCGCTTTGTCGGGGAGGAGCCTCGTCATCGCCGGGACCCTAATCGCTTCGGGGGGCACTTCCAAGGCCGGCCCTCCGTGCCGTGTTGTAGCGGCTTGGCGGTGTGGTTAAACAGCCGCATGAACATCCTCCTCATCGGATCGGGCGGGCGCGAGCACGCCCTCGCCTGGGCCCTGCAGCGCAGCCCCTCCTGCGACAGGCTCCTCATCGCCCCGGGCAATCCCGGCACTGCGCGCTGCGGCACCAACGTGGTGCTGGATGTGGCCGACCATGAGGCGGTGATCCGCTTCTGCCGCACATTAGCTGTGGATTTCGTGGTGGTGGGGCCGGAGGCGCCCCTGGTGGCCGGTCTCGTGGACGACCTCGAGGCCGCCGGCATCCGGGCCTTCGGGCCGACCCGGGCGGCGGCGCAGCTCGAAGGATCGAAGGCCTTCACCAAGGATCTGTGCGCCGAGTTCGGCATCCCGACCGCCGCCTACCGGCGCTTCACGGCGGCGGAGCCCGCCAGATCCTATTTGAGGGAGCACGGCGCCCCCGTGGTGGTGAAGGCGGACGGGCTCGCGGCCGGCAAGGGCGTCGTGGTGGCGGCAACCCTTCAGGAAGCCGAGGACGCGGTCGACATGATGTTCGGCGGCGGGCTCGGGGCGGCGGGCGCCGAGGTGGTGATCGAGGCCTTTCTCGAGGGCGAGGAGGCGAGCTTCTTCGCCCTGTGCGACGGCACGAGCGCCCTCCCCTTCGGAACCGCCCAGGACCACAAGCGCGTCCACGACGGCGACCGGGGTCCGAACACCGGCGGCATGGGCGCCTATTCGCCAGCCCCCGCGCTCACCCCGGACCTCCAGGCCGAGGTCATGCGGACCATCATCGAGCCGACGCTCGAGGGCATGCGCGCCCGCGGCACGCCCTATCGCGGGGTGCTCTATGCGGGCCTCATGCTGACTGCGGAGGGGCCCAAGCTCATCGAGTACAATGCCCGCTTCGGCGACCCGGAAACGCAGGTGCTCGTGCCGCGTCTTAAGGGCGACCTCGCCGCCGCCCTGCGCGCCGCCGCCGAAGGGCGGCTCCAGGACGCGGCCTTGACCTGGTCCGACGAGGCGGCCCTCACGGTGGTGATGGCGGCGCGGGGCTATCCCGGCCCGGTGCAGCCGGGCTCCGCGATCCGGGGCGTCGAGCGGGCCGAGGCCCTGCCGGACGTCCTCGTGTTCCATGCCGGCACGCGCGAGACGGCGGAGGGCCTCGTGGCCCAGGGCGGCCGGGTGCTCGCCGTCACGGCGACGGGCCGCACCGTTGCGGAGGCGCAGGCCAAGGCCTACGGCGCGGTCGACGCCGTCGACTGGCCGGAAGGCTTCTGCCGCCGGGACATCGGCTGGCGGGCGGTGGAGCAGGAACGGTCGGCGGGGTGACGGGCTTGTATATACTGCCTTAACGAGGTATATACTGCCAATGGCCGTCCTGATCAAAGACCCCGAAGCGGATCGCATCATCCGCGAACTTGCGAGCCGCACCGGGGAGACGATCACCGAAGCGGTCAAGAAGGCGGCGCAGCAGCGTCTCGCGCAGCTTGCGCCGAGGCGGGGCCGCATCGACCGGGCGAAGCTGCGGGAAGCACAGGCCTACTTCGACGCTCTGCCGCGCCCGAACGAGCAACTCACGGGCGACGAGATCCTCGGCTACAACGACGAGGGCCATTTCGATTGATCGTCGTCGATACGTCAGCGCTGGTTGCGGTGTTTCTGCGGGAGCCGGGGCACGAAGCGATGACGGAGATCATCGATGACGCGCAAGCGGCCTGCCTCTCCGTCGTCTCCCGGATCGAACTCGTCTCGGTCTTGTGCGGGGTACGGATCGGTGCCGAACCGGCCCGCGTCGGCGACTACGTCGACGGCTTGAACCTGGAGCATGTGCCGGTTTCGGTCGAGCAGATGCACGGCGCCCTCGACGCGCTTCTGACCTTCGGCAAGGGCCGCCATCCCGCTCAGCTGAACCTCGGCGACTGCTTCTCCTACGCCCTCGCGAAAGCCCGCGGCGCGCCGCTTCTCTTCAAGGGTGACGACTTCGCGCGGACTGATATCGTTCCGGCCTGGACCGCGCCGCGCTGAGCTCCCCATGACCGACGACCTGTTCCCCGGATTCGACTCGCACTGGATCGACACGGAGGCGGGCAAGGTCTTCGCGCGGTCGAAGGGCAGCGGGCCGCCGCTCATCTTCATCCATGGCTTCCCGCAGACCCATGCCATGTGGCACCGGATCGCGCCGGCCCTCGCCGAGACGCACCGGGTGGTGTGCATGGACCTGCGCGGCTACGGCTGGTCCTCCGCGCCCCGGAGCGACGACGCCCACGAGACCTATTCCAAGCGCGCCATGGGGCGGGACGTGGTCGCCGTCATGGAGGCGCTCGGCCATGTGCGCTTCGGCGTGGTCGGCCACGACCGCGGCGCGCGTGTCGGCTACCGGCTCGCCCTCGACCATCCCGGGCGGGTGGACCGCCTGGCGCTGCTCGACATCCGCCCGACCTTCGACGTGTGGGCGCAGATGCGCTCCGGCGTCGTGCCGGCGGCCCATTGGGGCTATCTCTCCCAGCCCGCGCCGATCCCGGAGGGGGAGATCGGGCGCGATCCCCTGCCCTATTTCGAGGGGCTGATGGCGCAATGGTCCGGCGGCGGCAGCCTCGACGCCTTCGACCCGCGGGCCCTCGCCTCCTACCGGGCGAGCTGCAACGAGCCGACCCGCATGCATGCCATGTGCGAGGATTACCGCGCCGGAGCGAGCGTCGACCTCGCGCAGGACGAGGCGGACCTTGCGGCGGGACGGCGGATCACCTGTCCCGTGCTCGCCGTGTGGGGCGAGTTCTACCTCACGGGCGGCGGCTCCGAGACGCCGCTCGCCGCCTGGCAGCGCAGCTTCGCGCCGCAGGCCACGGGCAAGGCCGTCGTCGCCGGCCATTTCGTGGCGGAGGAGAACCCGGAGGCCGTTCTCGACGCGCTCAGACCCTTCCTCGCCTAGCGCTTCTCCGCGAAGAACGCCCGCAGCAGGGCCGCGGCCTCGCCCTCGCGGATGCCGCCATAGACCTCCGGGGCGTGATGGCAGGTGAGGGCGGAGAAGAAGCGCACGCCGCTCTCGACCGCACCGCCCTTTGGGTCGGGGGCCCCGAAATAGACCCGCCGGATCCGGGCGAAGGAGATCGCGGCGGCGCACATGGTGCAGGGTTCGAGGGTCACGTAGAGATCGCAGCCCGTCAGGCGCTCGTCGCCGAGCGCCGCGCAGGCGCGCCGGATGGCGAGGATTTCCGCATGGGCCGTGGGATCGTGCGCCTCCCGGGGGCGGTTGCCAGCGGAGGCGATCACCTCGCCGCCCCGCACCACCACGGCGCCCACCGGCACCTCGCCGCGGGCGGCGGCGGCGCGCGCCTCGTCGAGGGCGAGGCCCATGGGGTCGGTTTTGGGTGAAGCGTCCGGGTCCATCGTCAAGCGCTCTCGAACCTTGCTCGCCCTTCCGGATGCCTTCTGCTATCAGGCCTCTATGACCGACAGCAACGACGACGACAACCGGGGGCGCCCGCGGGGCCGCTCCGACCGCCCCCGCGCCGGGGGAGACCGCCCCCGCGCCGGAGGGGACCGCCCCTCGAAGGGCCGGGAGGGCGGCTTCAAGGCAGGGCCGAAGGGCGGGGCCAAGCCGTTCCGCGCCCGCGAGGGCGACGAGCGGCCCCGACGGCCGCGCCCCGAGGGAGACCGCCCGTTCCGCACCCGGGACGGCGAGGAGCGCCCGCGCAAGTCCCGGGAGGGCGGCGAGCGCCCCTACCGCCCGCGCACGGATGCGGATCGGTCCTTCGCGGCCCGGGGCGGCGACGAGCGGCCGCGGCAGCCCCGGACCGAGGCGCGCCCGCGCCGGGCCGAGCCGGAGGCGGCGCGCACCGAGGCCGCCGAGCCCGCCGAGGAGCGGATCGCCAAGGTGATCGCCCGCGCCGGCATCGCCTCGCGCCGCGACGCTGAGGCGATGATCCAGGAGGGCCGCGTGACCCTCAACGGCACGGTGCTGGCCTCGCCCGCCATCAACGTGACGAAGGACGACCGGATCGAGGTCGACGGGGAGCCCCTGCCCGCCAAGGAGCGCACGCGCCTGTGGATCTTCCACAAGCCCCGCGGCCTCGTGACCACGGCCCGGGATCCCGAGGGACGCCCCACCGTCTTCGACAGCCTGCCGGAGGACCTGCCGCGGGTCGTCGCCGTGGGGCGCCTCGACATCAACACCGAGGGGCTGCTGCTCCTGACGAACGACGGCGGGCTCGCCCGCGTCATCGCCCATCCCGAGACCGGCTGGCTGCGCCGCTACAAGGTGCGCGCCCACGGGGAGGTCACCCAGGCCGACCTCGACCGGCTCGCGAAGGGCGTCACCGTCGACGGCATGGATTACGGGCCCGTCGAGGCGCGCCTCGACCGCGTGCAGGGCGACAATGCCTGGATCACCCTCGGGCTGCGCGAGGGCAAGAACCGGGAGGTGAAGCGGATCCTCGAGCATCTGGGCCTCCAGGTGAACCGGCTCATCCGCCTCTCCTTCGGCCCCTTCCAGCTCGGCGACCTCGAGCCCGGCCTCGTGGAGGAGGTGAAGACCAAGATCCTGCGCGAGCAGCTCGGCCAGGCCCTCGCAGCCGAGGCGGGCGTCGATTTCGAGAGCCCCGTCCGCGAGCCCATCGCGCCCTTCGGCTCGCCGAAGGCGGCCGAGCGGGAGGAGCGCCCCGCCCGAAGGGAGCGGCCGCAGCGCCCTCCCCGCGAGGAACGCTTCGAGGACCGCCCGCGCCGCGGCTTCGACGAGGAGCGCCCGCGCGGGCGCCGGGAGGAGGAGGATGCTCCGAAGCGCCCCTCCCGCCAGGAGCCCCGGCGCAGCGTGTGGCGCGCGGGCGAGGAGGCGGCCGAGATGCGGCCCGCCCGCAAGGCCCCGCGGCGGGGCGATGACCCGAAAGCGGCCCGGGCCGCGGCGGCGGAGCGGCCCCGGGAGCGGGTCGGCGCCATCGCGGGCGCTGAAGGCCGCAAGGTCGTGGTGGAGCGCCTCGTGAGCCAGCCCCGTGACGAGGAGGAGCGCCCGTCGCGCCGGCCCCGCGGCGAGGGCCGCCCTCAGGGGGACCGGGAGGATCGCGTGCGGCGCGGGCCCGCGCCCGGCGGGCGCCGGCCGGCCCGGGACGACAGGAGCGAGCGGGAGGACCGGGCACCCCGGGGCCGGTCGGCCGGACCGGGACGGCGGGACGACGACCGCCCCTTCCGGGGGCGGGACGGCGAGCGGCCCGGGCGCCCTGGCGAGGACCGGCCGCGCCGCGGCCCGCCCGGCCGCGGCGGCTTCGGTGGCGCCAAGGGCGGCCCGCGGGGGGGCGCAAAAGGCGGAACGAAGGGCGGCTTCAAGGGCGGGCCGCGGGGCGGGTCGAAGGGCCCGCCGCGGGGCCGGCGCCCGTGAGGCCTGAGCCGTGAGGGTCGTGGGCGGGCGCTTTCGCGGCCGCACCCTCGCCGGGCCGACCTCGGACGCGATCCGCCCGACCTCGGACCGGTTGCGCGAGACGATCTTCAACATCCTGGCCCACGGCTACGACGATCCCGTCGCGGGGGCGCGGGTCATGGACCTCTTCGCCGGAACGGGCGCCATGGGGATCGAAGCCCTGTCCCGGGGCGCCTCCTTCGCGCTCCTCGTCGACGACGGGGCGCAGGCCCGCGGGCTCATCCGCGAGAACGTGGAGGCCCTGGGTTTAGGCGGCGCCACACGGCTCTTTCGCCGCGACGCCACCCGCATGGGACCCGCGGCCCCGAACGCCCCCTTCTCCCTCGTCTTCTGCGATCCGCCCTATGGGCGGGACCTCGCCCCGCGGGCGCTCGCCTCCTGCGCCGCCGGGGGCTGGCTCGTTCCGGGAGCGCTGGTGGTGGTGGAGGAAGCGCAAGGAGCCGCTTTGGCTCTGCCCGCCGGCTTCGAGGAGATCGAGCGCCGGGATTACGGCGAGACGAGCGTGATCTTCGGGCGGTTCGGCCCCTGACGGTCGGGCGAGGCGGACCGGAGCCGCCTCGCCCGGTGCAGGCTCAGTAATAGGTGCCGCGGCCCTGCTGCGGGAAGGACCCGCCCCCGCCGGGCAGGTAGTCGCGTTCGCCGCGGCCGTAGCCCCGCGGATTCGGCTCGTAGCCCTGGTCCGGGCTATAACGGTCCTGCCGCCCCTGGATCGAGCCCGTGGCGTCCGGGTCGTAGCCGCGGCGGTCGCGGCGCGCTGCGAAGTCCTGATCGCTCTGGCCGCGCCGGCGGGCCGTCTCGTATTCCTGGCGCTGGCGGATCTCCGCGCGGCGGACGCGCTCGTTGTACTCCGCCCGACTCTCGGAGCGGCGCTTGATAACGCCGAGGGCGCAGCCGAGGGCCGCGCCCGTGAGGCGGTTGCCGCCCGCGAAATGCCCGACGATCGCACCGCCCAGCCCGTACTTCAGGCAGCCGCCGACCTGGGCCTGGGCGGCGGAGGGGGCCGCAACGCCGAGAACGGCGGCGGCCGCAAAGGCTAAACCAAAACGACGCATGAAAACGCTCCCATCATGAAGTGACGGGAACGTCCGGTTCGGGAGCGGGGTTCCAGCGGGGCCGGAACCCTTACATCCGGCCAAGCCGCAGGAACTGGGTCTCGCCCGAGGAATCGTCGACCCCGTCGTTGTCGGTGACGGCATAAGCCGTTCCCGCCGCATCGACCGCGAAGCCCTCGACCTTGTCGAGCACGTAGCCCCGCGGGGCCTTGAGGTCGCCGAGGAGGTCCCGCAGTTCCGTCTTCTTCACCACGGGCAGCGGGCCGCCGAGGGGCGCGGGCTTCATCTCGTCGGCCGCGACCGCATAGAGCTTCTTCAGCTTCGCCTTGTCGGCGATCTGGTTGTCGCGCTCGATGATGACGAAGCGATCGCCGGCCGCGGTAATCTCCGACAGGCCGACCCAGCCTTCCCCGGCCTTCTCGAGGGGGTAGCGCACGGCGCCCCAGCTCTTCGTCGCGGGCTTGTAGGCGACGAGCTTCACGAAGCCCTTCTCGTCGTCGGCCCATTCCCGCTGGACGGCGAGCCACACGGTCTCGTCCGCGCCCGAGCCCGTGACGGTCACGCCCTCGTAGCCCGCATTCTTGGCGCCTCCCTCGATCTCGCCCGGCAGGGCGATCTCCTCCTGGATCGCGCCCTTGGCGTCCACCTTGACGAGCCGGTTGAACAGGCCCCGCTCCGGGTTGCCCTCCGAGGCGAGCCAGAAGCCGCCGTCGGCGGCGAGGGCGATGCCCTCAAGGTCGAGCTTGTCGGCGGCAGCGCCGCCCCGGGTCACGAGGGTCTCGCCCGTGATGAGGGCGGGCGTCTGCGCCGCGTCGACCGTGAGGATGCGCGGCGCGCCCCCGTAGATGCTGTCCGTCACCGCATAGAGCCGGCCCGCCTGGGAGCGGTCGGCGGCGAGGCCCGAGAGCGCGCCCCAGGCGATCGGCAGGCCGTCCGGCCGCCGCGCCGAGCGGATCGTCGGATAGGCGGGCGCGGCGCGCTCGGCGCGCTCGAAGATCGTCACGTGCGGGCCGACCCCGCCCTTCTCCCGCAGATCCGTCTCGCTCGTGGCGACGAAGAGGTTGCGGCCCGGGATGGCGAGCAGACCCTCGGGCCCGATGCCGGTGGGCAGCACCTGCAGGAGTTCCGGCGCCGCGCCGGTATCCCGGTAGACCGCCACCGCCGAGGCGCGCTCGGCCCCGACGAACAGGAGGCGGTCGGCGCCGTAACGGCCGACCTCGACGCCCTCGATCTCGGCGCCCTTGCTGTTGCGCCGCTCGGGATAATGGCCGAGCGAGACGATCTCGTGCTCGAGGCTCGGGCCGGATTCGAAGGCGACGGTGCCGTCGCGATTGAAGATCGTGAAGCCGCGGGAGCCGCCCTTGTAGTCGCCCTCGTTCGCCGTGACGAAGCGGTTGCCGTCGAGCCAGCGCACCGCATCGGGCTCTCGGGGCACGCCGGCCTGCGCGCCCGACAGATCGATGGCCCCGTCGCGCTTCACGTCGATGCCCTTGAGGTCGACGGTGCCGGCGGCGAAATGGGCCTCGACGCGCCCGGTCCGCCCGTCCACCACGGCGACGTGGTTGTTCTCCTGAAGGGTGACTACCACCCGGCCGTCCTCGGAGATGTCGACGAATTCAGGCTCGGGATCCTCGCCCGCCACGCCGGCAAGGCCGGCGAGCGCCACGGTCTTCAGCCCCGCGCAATCGAGGGCGCCGGCGGCGGAGACGGGCCCGACCACGAGGGAGCCCGCCGGCGCTTGCGGCAGCGCGCCCTTGTTGAGCTCCTCGTTGCGCTCGTTCTCGATGGCGACCGCGAGGAGACCCGCGCCCACGGCGACGGAGTCGGGCTGCCCCGGCAGTGCGCACTCGCCCGTGACGGCCTTGGCGGCGAGATCGACCACGACGATCTTGCCGGACGGGCTGACGAAGTTCTCCGAGGTGTTGAGGGCGACGAGGGCGCGGGAGCCCAGAACCTTCACGGAGGTGGGCTCGCCGCCGAGCGCCAGGGTGCCGCCGGCCTTCGGGTTCCTCGGATCGGCGATGTCGATGAAGCCGAGCGCCTTGCGGGGGCTGTCCGTGTAGACGAGGAGGCGTCCGTCCTCGCTCGCCGCGATGATCTCCGCCACCGTCTCGCCCTTCGCGTCGCCCGTCAGGTTCTGGACGATGGGAAAGCTCGCGATCCGGTCGAAGAGCGGGGCTGCCGATGCGGGAAGGGCGGCGCCCGCGAGAAGGGCGGCGGCGAGGGCGGGGCGGACGGGCATGAGGCGTGATCCCAAGGGTGAGCGGGACCCGTCTCATGCGACGGTCCCATGACGGCTGCAGGACGCTCCGAACGACGGCTCCGGCCGAAAAAAGAGCCCGGCGCGGGGCCGGGCCTTGGAGGTAACGGAAATGCTCCCGCAAGATGGGAGGGACCGAGGTCCAGCTTCAGGCTAGCCGGGGTGCCGCCTGCGCCGCATCCCCCGACTGGGGGATGCGGCGGGTCGCAGGGCCGGGAGCCCGCGCCGCCCTTGACTGCCGGAGAGTCATCTTGCGGATGATTCCCTCATTGCACCGAGGGCATCGTTCCATGCTCACCTTTGCCTATTGCCTGATCGCCGTTCTCGTCTGCGCCTTGAGCGCGGCGCTGCTCTGGACCACGAGCCCTATCCTGGCGGTGTCCGTCGCCCCCGGTCTCGGCTTCGCGGCGGCCGTCGCGGCGGCGGTGGCCTTCGCCACGCCGGCGCGGACGGGCCCCGGCGGCTCGCACCGGCGGGCCGGCCAGTTCTGAAACCGGGCTGCCGCCGGCGCATTGATCTGTGTTATGAATGGGCTCCCGAGCGGGCTTTGCCGCGCTTAGGGCGGGTTGCGTTCGCGTCCGCCGACAGCGGATTCTCTCACCGCAGAGCGCGTGCCATGCTGATGTGGAGCGCCGTTCTCGCCCTCGCCGCCTCGCTCCTCGTGCTGGGGCCCCTCGCCGAGAGCGTGCCCGCCTGGGCGGGCGAGGTCGCCATGCTGCTCATCGCCGTCTCGGCCTTCGTGCTGGTCTGCCTCCTCGAGACCGCCGGCAAGGCCGACCGGGGCGCGGAATAGCCTGCCGGCGGGCCGGCGCGGGCCGCCCCTAGCGGCGCCCGAACAGGCGCTCGATGTCGGAGAGCTTCAGCTCCACGTAGGTCGGCCGGCCGTGATTGCACTGCCCCGAGAGGGGCGTCGCCTCCATCTCGCGTAGGAGGGCGTTCATCTCCTCCGGCCGCAGCCGCCGTCCGGCCCGGACGGAGCCGTGGCAGGCCATGCGGGAGAGCACCGCGTCGAGGCGCTCCTCCACCGCCGCGCCCCCCTGCCCCCATTCGGCGAGGGCATCCGCCACGTCCTGGACGAGGGCCTTGATCCGCCCGCCCGCGAGGGCCGAGGGCACCTCCCGCACGAGCACCGCCCCGTGGCCGAAGGGCTCGACCACGAGGCCGAGGGTTTCGAGGGTCCCGGCCTCGGCGAGCACCCGGTCGGCATCGACGGGATCGAGGTCCACCACGTCCGGGATGAGGAGGAGCTGGCGCGCGATGCCGGCGGCCGCGCGCTCCCGCTTCAGGCGCTCGTAGACGAGGCGCTCATGGGCGGCGTGCTGGTCGACGATGACGATGCCGTCCCCCGTCTGGGCGACGATGTAGGTGCCGTGGATCTGGGCCCGGGCGGCGCCCAGGGGCGCGTCCGTGCCCTCGAGCTCGGCGAGGCTGGCGCGGCTGTCCGCCGAAGGGGCGGCGAGCCCCGCGAAGGCGGCCTGGGCTTCGGCAAAGCCCGGTGCCACAGCGAAGCCCGGCGCCGCGAGGGGCGCCTGCCAGCCCGCGAAGGCGGGCGCATGGCGGTGGGCGGGGGCGCGGCCCGCGACGAGCGCGGGGCGCGGCGGCGGGGCCGCGGCGGGGCGCAGGTGCTCGAGGGTGCGGGCGCCGCCCGTGGTCGCGGCGCGGAACGCCGAGCGGGTGATCGCTTCTTTGAGGGCCGCCACCACGAGGGAGCGCACGAGGGCGGGGTCGCGGAACCGCACCTCGGTCTTCGCGGGGTGCACGTTCACGTCCACCTGCCGCGGGTCGAGCTCGACGGCAAGGGCCAGGACCGGGTGGCGGCCGGCCGGCATCACGTCCGCATAGGCCCCGCGCACGGCGCCGAGCAGGAGCTTGTCCCGCACGGGCCGGCCGTTCACGACGAAGTGGATCTGGGTGGAGGCGCCCCGGTGGAAGGTGGGCAGGCCCGCGAACCCCGTGAGCGCGATCCCCTCCCGGGTCACCCCCACCGGAACGGCGTTGTCGTTGAACTCGGGGCCGAGCACCCGCGCGAGGCGGCGAAGGAACCCGAGCTCCCCCGGCGCCTCGGGCGGATAGGTCACGGGCGTGAGGTGATCGCCCTCAAGGGTGAAGCGCACCCCGGGATGGGCGACGGCAAGGCGCTTGAGGGTCTCGGCCACGGCCTGCGCCTCCGAGCGGTCGCTCTTGAGGAACTTGAGGCGGGCGGGCGTGGCGCCGAAGAGATCCGTCACCTCGATGCGGGTGCCGGGCTGGGCGGAGGCGGGCCGCACCGGCCCCTTCACCCCCGCCTCCACGACGATGGCGGAGCCCGTCGGGGCGTCCGCCGTGCGCGTGGTGATCGCGAGCCGCGCCACGGCGCCGATGGAGGGCAGCGCCTCGCCGCGAAAGCCGAGGGTGCCGATGGCGAAGAGATCCCCGTCCGGCAGCTTGGAGGTGGCGTGGCGCTCCACCGCGAGCTCCAGATCCTCCGGGCTCATGCCGTGCCCGTCGTCGACCACGCGGATGAGCCGCCGCCCGCCCGCCTCGAGGGTCACCGCCACCGTGCCGGCGCCCGCATCGATGGCGTTCTCGACTAGTTCTTTGACGGCCGCTGCGGGCCGCTCCACCACCTCGCCGGCGGCGATGCGATCGACCAGGATGGGATCGAGGCGCCGGACGGGCATCAGGGCCTCGCAGCGCGGAGCGGGAGGCGGGCCGGCAGGGACAGGAGGCTTAGACCCAAGGGTCGCTCCGGCGCGGGATGAACGGACCGGAACACTAGGGCGGCGGGCGAGGCGCGGAAAGGGTCGCGGCGCCGCGCGGCCCGGTTGTGCACCGGGTCCTCAGACCCGGTACTGGCCGTTGCGCTTCACGTAGACCGTGGTGCCGGTGGGCACCCGGTTGTAGAGGTCCACGATGTCCTCGTTCAGCATGCGCACGCAGCCCGACGAGACCTGCTCGCCGATGGACCAGGGCTCGTTGGTGCCGTGGATCCGGAACAGGGTGTCCTGGCCGTTCTGGTAAAGGTACAGCGCGCGGGCGCCGAGGGGGTTGTCGAGGCCCGCCTCCCGGTGGCTCGGCAGGTCCTTGATCAGCCGCACCATGGTCTTGGTGGGCGACCAGGCGGGCCACACGCCCTTGCGGCCGATTGTGGCGACGCCGCGCCAGGAGAAGCCCTGACGGCCGACGCCGACCCCGTAGCGCAGGGCCGTGCCGCCGTCCTGCACGAGGTAGAGGAAGCGCTGGTCGATATCGACCACGATGGAGCCGGGCTTCTCGGGGCCGCTATAGGACACGGTCTGGCGGGCGAGCTCCGGCTTCATGCGGCTGCGGTCGACGAGCGGCACGTCGAAGGGCTCGTCGTCCATGGAGCCGATATACCAGCTCGCATCCTCGAAGGCCTCGGGCGTCTTGGCGACCTCGATCTGGTTGCCGGTCTGGCAGGCGGCGAGCGGCGCGCCCAGGAGGGCGCCGAGGGCAAGGCGGCGGGTGATCATCGGTGCTTCGGTCAATGGTCGAACGGTTCGCCCTGACTAACAGCTCAGGTCCGGCAGGGCTGTGCCCGATGGGTCACAGCCTGTGGCAGAATGGCCAAGCTCAGCCCTCGATGCGCGAGAAATCCGCCACCGTGCGGGTGGCCTCGCGGATCGCGTTGAGGAGCCTCAGGCGGTTCTCGCGCAGGCGCGGATCGGGCGCGTTCACGGTGACCGAATCGAAGAAGGCGTCCACCGGCGCGCGCAGGTGCGAGAGCGCCCGCATGGCCCCCTCGAAATCCTCCGCCGCGACGGCCGCCCCGGCCTCCTCCCGCGCCCGGGCGAGGGCCACGGCGAGCCCCTTCTCCTCGATCTGCCCCTCGGCGGCGATGAGCGTGAGATCGGGCTCCCCGTCATAGGCGCGCCCGTCCTTCTTCTCCTCGATGCGCAGGATGTTGGCCGCGCGGCGATAGCCGGCCAGCAGATTGCGCCCGTCCTCCGTGTCGAGGAAGCGCCCCAGCGCCTCGACGCGGCGCACCACCATGAGGAGGTCGTCCTGGCCCGGCAGCGCGAGGACCGCGTCGATGAGATCGTGCCGGGCGCCCTGGTCGCGCAGATACACCTTCAGGCGGTCGGCGAAGAAGGACAGGAGGTCCGCATTAGCCCGGCGCGCGAGATCGAAGCGGATCTCGTTCTCAAGGACGAGGCGCACCACGCCGAGCGCCGCCCGCCGCAGCGCATAAGGATCCTTCGATCCCGTCGGTTTCTCGTCGATGGCCCAGAAGCCGACGAGGGTGTCGATCTTGTCGGCGAGGGCCACGGCCACCGACACGGGATCCGTGGGCACGCGGTCGGAGGGGCCGAGGGGCTTGTAGTGCTCCTCGACCGCCGCCGCGACGGAGGGGTGCTCGCCCTGGAGCGCCGCGTAGTAGCGGCCCATGAGGCCCTGCAGTTCGGGAAACTCGCCCACCATCTCGGTGACGAGATCGGCCTTGGCGAGGCGCGCCGCGCGCTCGGCGAGCGCCGGATCCGCGCCGACGACGGGCGCAAGCTCCTTCGCCAGCGCCGCGATGCGCTCGACGCGCTCGGCCTGGGTGCCGAGCTTCTCGTGGAAGACGATGGATTTCAGCTTCTCAAGCCGGTCCTCGAGCCTCGTCTTCTGATCCGTCTCCCAGAAGAACTTGGCGTCGGACAGGCGCGCCCGCACCACCCGCTCGTTGCCGGCGACGATGGCCTGGCCGCCGTCGGTGGCGACGATGTTGGCGGTGAGGAGGAACCGGTTGGCAAGGCGGCCCGTGGCGGGGTCGCGCAGCACGAAGCATTTCTGGTTCGCCCGGATCGTGGCGCGGATCACCTCGGGGGGAATGGCGAGGAAGCTTTCGTCGAAGGAGCCCATGAGCACGACGGGCCATTCGACGAGGCCCGCGACCTCCTCCAAGAGCCCCTCGTCCTCCACGAGTTCGAGGCCTTGCGCGAAGGCGAGGTCCCGGGCGTCGTGCAGGATCATGTCCTTGCGACGCTCGGCGTCGAGCACCACCCTGGCGCGCTCGAGGGCCGGCGCGTAATCGTCGAAGCGGCGCACGCGGATCGGGTCGGGGCTGAGGAACCGGTGGCCGAAGGTGATGTCGCCGGACGCGACGCCGTCGACCGCAAAGCGCACCACCTCCGGATCCTCGGTCTCGGGGCCGAAGGTGCACAGGATCGCCTGCAGCGGGCGCACCCAGCGCAGGGATCCGGGCTCGCGGGAGGCCGCGCCCCAGCGCATGGATTTCGGCCACGGGAAGCTGCGCACGATCCCCGGCAGGATCTCGGCGAGGACGTCCGGCGTCGCGCGGCCCGGGCGCTCGATGACGGCGACGTAGAACTCGCCCTTCTTCGGGTCGCTCTCGATCTTCGCCTGGTCGATCGAGGCGAGGCCCGCGCTCTTGAGGAAGCCCTGGAGCGCGCCCTCTGGCGCGCCGACCCGGGGCCCTTTGCGCTCCTCGCGCACGTCCTGTCCCTTCACCGGAAGGCCCGCGACGTGCAGCGCGAGGCGCCGCGGCGTCGCGAAGGCACGCGCGCCCTCGTAGAGGAAGCCGCGCTCCACGAGCGCGTCGGTGACGAGTTTCTTCAGATCCTCCGCCGCCCGCCGCTGCATGCGCGCGGGGATTTCTTCGGAGAAGAGTTCAAGGAGAAGGTCGGGCATGCGGGCTGATTAGTGGCGGATGTTTCGCTTGTCACGCCTGCGCGGCACGAAAAGGCTGCTTTCCGCTCGCAGTTGCGAGTGCTATACGTGTATAGCAGACGAGGGTTGAGCATGCTGGCCTTGCGCCTTCCTGACGACATCGAACGGCGCCTCGACGAGCTCGCCCGCAAGACGGGCCGCACGAAGAGCTTTTATGCCCGCGAGGCGATCCTGCGCCACATCGAGGATCTGGAGGATGCCTTCCTCGCCCGCGAGCGCCTGGAGCGAGGCGGCCCGCGCGTCAGCCTCGACGAGCTTGAAGGCGACCTTGCGCAAGACGAGGACGCTTGAGCGAACCGAAGGTTTGGAGGGTCGAGTTCGACCGCGACGCCGCCAAGGACCTGCGCAAGCTCGGGAAGACAGCTCAGGCGGCGATCCTGCGTTACCTGCGCGAGCGCATCGCGACCGCCGAGGACCCACGTCGCTTCGGCAAGCCCCTGGCCGGCGACCTCGCGGGCCTCTGGCGCTACCGGGTCGGCGATTATCGGTTAGTCGCCGCCTTCGAGGATCATCGCCTCGTGGTGCTCCTCGTGACGGTCGGTCACCGCCGCAGCGTCTACGAGTGACGGCGGCTCACGCCGCCATGCCCCCGCCCTCCGTCTTCAGCCACGCCGCGCCGCAGGCCTTCGCGAGGTCGCGGACGCGCAGGATGTAGCTCTGGCGCTCGGTGACGGAGATCACGCCCCGGGCATCGAGCAGGTTGAACACGTGGCTCGCCTTGATGCACTGGTCGTAGGCCGGCAGCGCCATGAGGTGCCGGCCGTCGTTGGCGCCGGCTCGAGGCTCCCCTGCCTCGACGTACCGGCGGCAGGCGGCCTCCGCATCCCGGAAGTGGCGGAACAGCATCTCGGTGTCGGCATGTTCGAAATTGTGCCGGGAATATTCCTGCTCGGCCTGCTGGAACACGTCGCCGTAGGTGATCTTTTCCTCGCCCTCGCGGCCGTTGAAGTTGAGGTCGTACATGGATTCGACGCCCTGCAGGTACATGGCGAGGCGCTCGAGCCCGTAAGTGAGTTCGCCCGCCACGGGCGCGCATTCGAAGCCCGCCACCTGCTGGAAGTAGGTGAACTGCGACACCTCCATGCCGTCGCACCAGCACTCCCAGCCGAGCCCCCAGGCGCCGAGGGTCGGGCTCTCCCAGTCGTCCTCCACGAAGCGGATGTCGTGGACGAGGGTGTCGATGCCGATGGCCTTCAGCGACCCGAGATAGAGCTCCTGCAGGTTCGGCGGGTTCGGCTTCAAGATCACCTGGAACTGGTAATAGTGCTGCGCCCGGTTGGGGTTCTCCCCGTAGCGCCCGTCCTTTGGGCGCCGGGAGGGCTGCACGTAGGCCGCCCGCCAGGGCTTGGGGCCGAGGGCCCGGAGCGTCGTCGCGGGATGGAAGGTCCCCGCCCCCATCTCCATGTCGTAGGGCTGCAGGATCACGCAGCCCTGCTCGGCCCAGTAGCTCTGGAGGGTGAGGATCAGGCCCTGGAAGGAGCGCGCGGGGTTCATGTGCGCCGGTTGGCTCATGCCGTCTATCCGTCACGAGAAAGGGTTCGCGTTGCGGCGAACCCTTGGGAGCCCGGCGGCGGGGTGTCAAGCGGCGGGGCCTTCAGACCCTAGAGCCCCGCCGGGGGAGGACGGGCGGCGCACCGCCCGGTCTCAGTTCCGGCTCTTGTCGACGAGGGCCTTCTCCTTGATCCACGGCATCATGCCGCGCAGGCGCTCGCCCACCTCCTCGATCGGGTGCGCGGCCATCTTGGCGCGGGTCGCCTTGAAGGAGGTCTGGTTGACCCGGTTCTCCAGCATCCAGTCGCGGGTGAACTTGCCGGACTGAATGTCGGTGAGGACGCGCTTCATCTCCGCCTTGGTCTCCGGCGTGACGATGCGCGGACCCGTGACGTACTCGCCGTACTCGGCGGTGTTGGAGATCGAGTAGTTCATGTTGGCGATGCCGCCCTCGTAGATGAGGTCGACGATGAGCTTCACCTCGTGGAGGCACTCGAAATAGGCCATCTCGGGGGCGTAGCCCGCCTCGACCAGGGTCTCGAAGCCGCCCTTGATGAGCTCGACGAGGCCGCCGCAGAGCACCACCTGCTCGCCGAAGAGATCGGTCTCGCATTCCTCCTTGAAGGTGGTCTCGATAATGCCGGCTCGCCCGCCGCCATTGGCGGAAGCATAGGAGAGGCCGAGGTCGTGGGCGTTGCCGGTGGCGTCCTGGTGGATCGCGATCAGCGTCGGCACGCCGCCGCCGCGCTGGTACTCGGAGCGCACCGTGTGGCCGGGGCCCTTCGGGGCGACCATGAGCACGTCGAGGTCCTTGCGCGGCTCGATGAGGTTGAAGTGAACGTTGAGGCCGTGGGCGAAGAGGAGCGCCGCGCCTTGCTTCATGTTGGGGGCGAGTTCGTCGCGGTAGATGTCGGCCTGGAGCTCGTCCGGGGTGAGCATCATCACGACGTCGGCCCACTTCGCGGCCTCGGCCACCTCCATGACCCGGATGCCCTCCTTCTCGGCCTTGGCGGCGGAGGGCGAGCCCTTGCGGAGCGCCACCGCGATGTCCTTCACGCCGGAATCGCGCAGGTTCAGGGTGTGGGCATGGCCCTGGCTGCCGTAGCCGACGATGGCCACCTTCTTCGACTTGATGAGGTTAATGTCGGCGTCGCGGTCGTAGTAAACGCGCATGGTTGTCTCCTTTGAGGTTACGCGTTGGATCGAGGCGTGGCGGGCCCGGTGCGGCCCGGCCCGTAGAGGGTGAGGAACTGGTCGGTGGCGCGGCCCGCATCGCGCTCGATCTCGGCGGGCTCCAGCGCCCGGGCGTCGCCGAGAAGAAGCCGGATCTGCACGTCCCGGCCGACGAGGCCGATGAAGGTGCGGAACGCCGTCTCGGTGTCGTCGAAGGCGAGGATCCCCGCCTCCCGGCCCGCCTCGAGCAGGGGCTTGAGGCGCTCGCCGATGGCGAGCCGGCCGTTCGCCAGGACGATCCCGCCGAGGTTACTCTCCTGCGACGCGGCGTGGCCGATGGCGATGCGGTTGAGTGCGATGGAGGTCGGGCTCGCGATGACGCCGAGCCAGTTGGCGGCAAAGCGCGCGAGGCTCTCGCGCAGGGCGCCGGCATCGAGGTGCTGCCGGTCGAAATTGCCGGCGCGGACCTTGGAGGCCTGCCAGCGCACCGTGGCGGTGAGAAGCCCGTCGCGGTCGCCGAACCACTTGTAGAGCGTCTCCTTGGAACAGCTCGCGCGGCGCGCGACCGCCGTCATGGTGAGGGGCGCACCCTCCACCATGAGGGCGAGCACGGCGTCGAGAACGGCCTGCTGCCGCTCCGACATCCCCTCGCCTGCCGTCTGCCCCGCTTCGTCCACCGAACCGTACCGTACGTTACGGTTCGGTGTGTAGCCAGGGCGGGGAGCTTTGACAAGGGGTTGCTGGCGGGCGCCCCGTTTCTCTCCCGTTTTAGAGAGAGGGAAGCCCTCGCGTCAGCGAGGGTTGGGGAAGGCTGAGTGAAGGACAAAGCGCGGGAAGCCTCGCGCGAACTTCCTCTTCCCGGGCGGGAGGGGGCTGGGGTGACAGCAGGCCTGGGCAAGGTGGGCTCTGTTCTCTCCACATGGCCTGATCGGAAGGGAGAGTACCCTGGTGTGAGGACAGTCCCTCACCCCGGCGGCTTCGCCGCTCGACCCTCTCCCACACGGGAGAGGGTGCCCCGCGCCTCATCCTTCGCCCGTGGCGCTCTATCTCTCCCCTCACCCGCGACGGAGCACGCCATGGACCCTCTTGAGAAACCCACCCTCGCCACGCCGGAGGAGGTGGTCGCGTTCTGGCGCGAGGCCGGGCCGGATCGATGGTTCGCCAAGGACGAGGCCTTCGACGCGGCCTGCCGGGACCGCTTCCTCCTGACCTACGAGGCGGCGGCGCGGGGCGACCTCAACGAATGGGAGCTGACGCCGGACGGGGCCCTCGCCGTGGTGCTGCTGCTCGACCAGTTCCCCCGCAACATGTTCCGGGGCACGCGGCGGGTCTACGCTACGGATCCCGCCGCCCTCATGACGGCGGACCGGGCCATCGAGCGGGGCCACGACCGGGCGGTCGACCCCGCCCTGCGGCGGTTCTTCTACCTGCCCTTCATGCATGCGGAGGCGCTCCACCATCAGGAGCGCTCGGTCGCCCTCAACGAGGCGCTCGGCGACGCGGAGGTGGTCGAGTACGCCCACCACCACCGCGACATCATCCGCCGCTTCGGCCGCTTCCCGCACCGCAACGAACTGCTCGGCCGGGAGACGACGCCCGACGAGGCGCGGTTCCTGGAGGAGAGCGACTTCAGGGGGTGATGTCCCCCTCGCGGGGGACCATCGCAATGCCCGCCAGGCTCGCGATGACGCCCCGCACCTGCTGGAGGATCGGCTTCGGCACCGTGCAGATCGGGTCGAAGAACCGGGAGGGGCGGTGCAACATTCGGGCTTGGTCGACGAGGATCACGCCTGCGACTCCGAGGCCGTCAGGAAGGGCGACGTTGAACGGCCATGGGCGCGCCCGCGTCGTGGTCGGGCACACGAGCGTGCGCTGCGAGATCTCGTGGTAGATCCGCTCGGAAATCACGAGGGCGGGCCGACGGCCGGCCTTCTCCGTCCTGAGAACCGGGTCGAATTCGACCCAGAACACATCGCCGGCTTCAGGAACGCCGGCGTGCAAGGATGTCGTCCAGGGTGATCTCCCCCCGGGAGTACTCGTCGTCGATGATCTCGGAGCCCCGGTCCAGCCCCCAATCGATTGTCTCGGGTTCGTTTTCAGGCCCGAGCCGCCTCGCTTCCTCGACCAGCTCCTCAAGGGAGTAGACCGGAATGCCGTTCACGGTCGGCCGGTCCGTCCGGATTTCGAGATTGGGCTTGTTGGGCGCGAGTTCGACGACCTGCCCCTCCTTCAGACCGAAGTCGCGCACGACTTCTGCCGGCAGGCGAAGCGCCAGTGAATTGCCCCAGCGGGCGAGCTTCGCCTTCATGGCACCCTCCATCTGGATATCCAATGCATATCCAGACGGGCCTGCCTACAACCCCTCCGCCCCCCGCGCCATGGCGGCGATGCCGGTGCGGGAGACCTCGACGAGGCCGACCGCCGTCATGAGCTTGATGAAGCGCTCTACCTCGTCGGTGGTGCCGGTGAGCTCGTAGACGAAGGAGGTGAGCGTGGCGTCGAGGGTCCGGGCGCCGAAAGCGGAGGCGAGGCGCATCGCCTCGACCCGGTGCTCGCCCTTGCCCACCACCTTCACGAGGCAGAGTTCCCGCTCCACCGCCTCGCCCGTCAGCGTGAGGTCGACGACCCTGTGCACCGGGACGAGGCGTTCGAGCTGGCTCTTGATCTGCTCGATGACGCTCTGGGTGCCGGCGGTCACGATGGTGATGCGCGAGATGTGCGCCTCGTGCTCCGTCTCGGTGACGGTGAGGCTCTCGATGTTGTAGCCGCGGCCCGAGAACAGGCCCGCGATGCGGGCGAGCACGCCGGGCTCGTTGTCCACCACCACCGCCAGTGTGTGGCGGTTGACGGGCTCGATGCGGGTGGGATCGGGATAATGGGTGCTCATCAGGGTCATCGGCGTTGTCGTCCTCACATCTCTATGCGCCCAGGCGCCCGCATTCAAACCGCCTCAGGCTGCACGGCGATAAATTGCGATCGGTTCCTCGTCGACCTCGTCATGCGGAACGATCCACGTCTCCTTGAGGGCGTCGAGGAGCCAGACCTGAAAGGCCGGCAGCGACAGCACCGCATCCATGTAGGCTGCCGTGCCGGGGTCGACCGGGATCGAGTAGGTGGACAGGCGCGTCACCACGGGCGCGAACATGGCGTCGGCGGCGGAGAACTCGCCGAAGAGAAACGGCCCGTCCGTGCCGAACCGGCCGCGCGCCTCGCGGAAGATCCGCTCGATCCGCGCCACGTCTCGGTCGACGGCCTCGCCCCGCTCCCGGTGGGCGAACTTCTTGCCGAGATTCATCGGGCAGGCCGAGCGAAGCGCTTGAAAGCCTGCATGCATCTCCGCCGCCACGGCCCGCGCCATCGCACGGGCCTTCGGGTCGAGAGGCCACACCGCCGTCGAGTAGGTGTCGGCCACGTATTCCATGATCGCGAGCGACTCCCAGACGGTGACATCGCCGTCGACCAGCACCGGCACGCGGCCGGCCGGCGAATGCTTGCGGATCCGCGCGGCCGTGTCCGGCTGGTCGAGGGGGATGACGATCTCGTCGAAGGAAATGCCGAGATGCTTCATCAGGAGCCAGGGCCGCATCGACCAGGACGAGTAGAGCTTGTTGGCGATGACGAGGGTCGGCATCAGAGGTCTCCATTCGGGAGAGAGAGCGACATCACACCAGCATCTTCCCCTTCTCGTCGATGACGGAGCCGATATCGGTGCCGGTCTCGCCGAGATAGTCGTTGAGCAGCATCTCGTTGTGGGCCTTGCCGGAGGGGATCATCGGGAAGCAGTTCTCGGTCTTGTCGACGATGCAGTCGAAGATCACGGGGCGGTCCACGTTGATCATCTCGAGGATCGCCGCGTCGAGATCGCCCGGCTTCTCGCAGCGGATTCCGACGCCGCCATAAGCCTCCGCGAGCTTCACGAAATCGGGCAGCGACGCCGAATAGCTCTCCGAATAGCGGCCGCCGTGCAGGAGCTCCTGCCACTGGCGCACCATGCCCATGTACTCGTTGTTGAGGATGAACACCTTCACGGGCAGGCGGTACTGCACGGCGGTGGACATCTCCTGCATGTTCATCAGGATCGAGGCCTCGCCGGCGATGTCGACCACGAGGGCCTTCGGATGTGCGAGCTGCGTGCCGATGGCGGCGGGCAGCCCGTAGCCCATGGTGCCGAGGCCGCCCGAGGTCATCCAGCGGTTCGGCTCCTCGAACTTGAAGTACTGCGCCGCCCACATCTGGTGCTGGCCCACCTCGGTGGTCACGTAGGTCTCGCGGTCCTTCGTGAGCTCGTAGAGGCGCTCGACGGCGTATTGCGGCTTGATGGTCTCGGCGGACGGCCGGTAGGCGAGGCAGCGCCGGCCGCGCCAGCCCTCGATCTTGTCCCACCAGCCCTTCAGCGCCGGCTTGTCGACCTGGGGCGCGGTGGAGCGCCACAGGCGCACCATGTCCTCCAGCACGTGGGCGCAATCGCCGACGATCGGGATGTTCACCTTGACGTTCTTGTTGATCGAGGACGGGTCGATGTCCACGTGGATGCGCTTCGAGAACGGCGAGAAGGCGTCGAGCCGGCCCGTGATGCGGTCGTCGAAGCGCGCGCCGATGTTGATCATCACGTCGCATTCGTGCATCGCGAGGTTCGCCTCGTAGGTTCCGTGCATGCCGAGCATGCCGAGGAACTGCCGGTCGGAGGCCGGATAGGCGCCGAGGCCCATGAGGGTCGAGGTGATCGGGAAGCCCGTCAGGCGCACGAGCTCGCGCAGGAGGGCCGCCGCCTGCGGGCCAGAATTCACGACGCCGCCGCCCGTGTAGAAGACGGGGCGCTTCGCCGAGGCCATCAGCTCGACCGCGGCCTTGATCTTCTCCATGTCGCCCTTCACGGCCGGGCGGTAGGTCTTGTGCTGGTTGTTCGTCGGGCGGGCATAAAGGCCGCTCTTGAACTGCACGTCCTTCGGCAGGTCCACCACCACCGGGCCAGGGCGCCCGTTCGCCGCCACGTAGAAGGCCTCGTGCAGCACCCGCGGCAGGTCCTCGATCGATTTCACGAGGTAGTTGTGCTTCGTGCAGTGGCGGGTGATGCCGACCGTGTCGCATTCCTGGAACGCGTCCGTGCCGATGAGGTGCGTCGGCACCTGGCCGGTGATGCAGACGATGGGGACCGAATCGAGCAGCGCGTCGGTGAGGCCCGTCACCGCATTCGTCGCCCCGGGTCCCGACGTGACGAGCACCACGCCCACCTTGCCGGACGAGCGCGCATAGCCTTCGGCCGCGTGAACCGCGCCCTGCTCGTGGCGGACGAGAACGTGCTTGACCTTATCCTGGTGGAAGAGCGCGTCGTAGATCGGCAGCACCGCCCCGCCGGGATACCCGAAGATGTGCTCCACCCCCTGATCCTGAAGGGCGCGGATCACCATTTCGGCGCCGGTCATCATCTCGCTCATCGTGCTGCTCCGTCGGGTCCTGTCGGGTCTCGTGTCTGCTTCGTTCACTGGGCAATAAAAAAGGCCCCCAAGGGGCCTGTGCGCCATCGCCGGAGAGGCCGGGGCCTAGCCCCGCTCCGTCGATGGCCGTCCAACTACGAGAATAAGCTTGCGCATGACTGCCGTGCTTCGTTCGAAAGTTGCGGCGACCCTATCCGAGGCGATGGAACCGGTCAAGCGGGCGGCGGGCCCATCGCCAGCCGATCCCGTCACGCATCGAAGTGCCGCATCACCGCCTCGTAGGCCTCCTCCGGCGCCGTCCAGGCAAAGCCCTGGAGCTGGTGTCGGAACCAGGTGAATTGCCGCTTCGCATAGGCCCGGGTATCGGCCTGCCCGCGGGCCACGGCCTCCTCGAGCGCCACCTCGCCGGCGAGGTGGCGCAGGAGCCCGGGGACCCCGTGGGCTCGCATGACGGGGAGCATGGGATCGAGGCGCCTTGCGGCGAGCGCCCTCACCTCCTCGAGCGCTCCCGCCCCCACCATGGCGTCGAAGCGACGGTCGATGCGCTCGCGCAGGACCGCCCGGTCCGGCGCCAGGAACAGGGTGGCGAGGCGGCGCCCGGCGAGCAGCCCCGGCTCGCGCTCGCCGTGAAAGGACACGAGGGAACGCCCCGTCGCGGCGAACACCTCCAGCGCCCGCTGGACCCGAAGGCGGTCCGAGGGGCGCAGCGTCCGGGCCGTCTGCGGGTCGCGCTCGGCGAGAAGCCGGTGCAGGTCCGGGGTGTCGCGCCCCTCGCTCTCGCGGCGCACCGCCTCCCGCACCGCATCCGGCACGGGCGGAATGCGGCTCAGCCCCTCCGTGAGCGCCTTGAAGTAGAGGCCGGTGCCGCCGACGAAGACCGGGGTCACGCCCGGTTCGAGGGCGTCGAGCAGCCGCCCCGCATCCGCCACGTAATGGCCGACCGAGTAGTTCACCGCCCCGTCCACATGGCCGTAGAGGCCATGGGGCGTGCCCGCCTCCTCGGCCTCGGTCGGCCGGGCCGTGAGGACCCGGAGGTCACGGTAGACCTGCATGGAATCGGCGTTGACCACCACGCCGCCGAGCGCCCGGGCGAGCTGGATCCCGAGGGCCGACTTGCCTGAGGCTGTGGGCCCTGCGATGAGAACCGCGCCAACGGAACCGTCCCTCAAGCCCCCGCCTCCCATGCCCCACGCCCATGTCGCGACCCTTGCCGCCAACCCGGCCCGCCCGGTTCTCACCGAGGCCCTGATCGACCGGGCCGCCCGCGCGCTGGGACAAGAGACGGAACGGCACGTTCTCGCAAGAGGGGTGGCGGCCGACCTCTTCTTCGACGCGGGGCGCGACGGGGCCGAAGCCGGGCTGCGGGACGCCCTGTGGGGCGAGCCCGTCGACGTCATCCTGCAGCCCGCCGCGACCCGGGTGAAGCGGCTCTTCCTCGCCGACATGGACTCCACCATGATCGGCCAGGAATGCATCGACGAGCTTGCGGATTTCGTCGGGTTGAAGGCGGAAGTGTCGGCGATCACCGAGCGCGCCATGCGGGGCGAGATCGCCTTCGAGCCGGCGCTCCGGGAGCGCGTCGCCCTTCTCAAGGGCCTTACCGTGGGCGTGGTGGACGAGATCATCCGCACTCGCATCGTGCTCACCCCCGGCGGGCGCGAACTCGTGCGGACCTTGCGGGCGCGGGGCGCCTATACGGCGCTGGTGTCGGGCGGCTTCACCCTGTTCACGGGCCCGGTCGGGAACGCCATCGGCTTCGACGAGCACCGGTCGAACCGCCTCGTCACGGCGGGCGGAACACTCACGGGCGAGGTGGAGGAGCCGATCCTCGGCCGCGAGGCGAAGCTTGCGACGCTGATCGAGCTGCGGGAGCGCTTCGGCCTCCTCCCCGAGGAGACGATGGCGGTGGGCGACGGGGCGAACGATCTCGCGATGCTCGGCGAGGCGGGCCTCGGCGTCGCGTTCCGGGCCAAGCCCGCGGTAGCGGCGGCCGCGCATGCGCGGCTCGATCACGCGGATCTCACGGCCCTCCTCTACGCCCAGGGTTACCGGGCGGAGGATTTCGCGGCAGCGTGACGGACGGCGCTCAGCTCTTGTCGCCGACCGGGAGCGCCATTGCCTCCCAGTTCTCGCCCGCCGCGATGAGGCACGACATCCCGGTCGGGCCCGTGGCGAGGAGGGTCCAGGAACCCTTCTTCGAGACGAGGAGCTCGATCACCCGCCCGGTCTGCGTGAGACCGATGCCGACGGGCGCCTCCTTGTACTCCTGATCGAGGGCGCTGAGGATCTTGGAGCGGGCATCGCAGCCGGCCTCGTTCGCCGAGGAGGCGGTTGCGCCGACGAGCGCGAGCCCGGCAAGGGCGAACGCGGTGGTCACACACTTGATGATCGCCATGTCACGGTCACCTTGAACAACAAAGGACGTGTGGGACCAACGCGCGGATTCGGAAATCAGTTCAGCGCCCCCCTGCGCGACCGCGTCACAGGCGTGCGGCGACGCACCGGAACGCTCAAAAGGGATAGGGCTCGCAGGCGATGCCGTCTCCGTCCCGGTCCAGACTCGCCCGGTAGCCCGGATAACCGGAGTAAAGCGGGACAATCCCAATCCGGCGGGCGTCACTGCAATTTGTTATGTAGGTTGTCTGCAGGACCATTTGGTTGGCAGGCCAAATGTTGGAGTTCCAGGACCAGCGATACGTAATCCAACTGGCGACGGCGCCGAGCGCGACGAGCAGTCCAAGAAGCGGCCAATCAATCCGGCGCAGAGATTTGGGCAGGCGTCGACGGAATGACCGATGCGATACAGCAGCGAAGCGAGCCTTCAACTTCGCAGTCTCGCTCGCGCGTAGATCGGTCTGCCCCCAAGGTCGCACCCGTGCCGGCATGATCTCCTCCTCCCAGCACGATCAAGACTTGAGGAGGTCACAAGAGAACACCAACCGGATCGGCTGCATTTGACGGATCGCCGATCAGTCGCCGCCAGCGCATAAAGAAAAGGGCGGCCGAGGCCGCCCTTTCGTTCATCGAAAGGGGGGCGCCGATCACTCGATCGACACCGCCACGAAGCGCACTTCTCCCTGAGCGTTCGAGACGAGGAGCAGCGCGGATTTGCGGCCCTCGGCCTTGAGCGCGTCGATGCGGCGGGTCACGTCGGCGGGGCTGTTCACCGCCTCCTGGCCCACTTCCTGGATCACGTCGCCGGCCTGGATGCGCTTGTCGGAAGCGACCGAGTTCGGATCGACGCGGGTGACCACGACGCCCTTCAGGCCTTCTTTCAGGCTGTAGCGGCGGCGCAGCTCGTCGTTGATGCCCGACATGGTGAGGCCAAGGGCCTGACGGGTGGCGGTCGGCGGCTCGGTGGTCGGGGGCTGCTGGAGGCCGGCCTGCTGCTGGCGCTCGCCGTCCTCGAGGCGGCCGAGGGTCACCTGCTTTAGCTCCTCCTTGCCCTTGCGGACGATGGTCACGTCCACGGCCTTGCCGACCGGGGTGTTGGCCACGATGCGCGGCAGGTCGCGGGAATCCTTCACCTCCTTGCCGTCGAAGCGGACGATCACGTCACCGACTTCGAGGCCCGCGGGCTTGGCGGGGCCCTTCTCGTCGATGCCGGCCACCAGCGCACCGCGGGCCTGGCCGAGGTTGAGCGCCTCGGCGGTGGCGTCGTCGACGCTCTGGATGCGCACGCCGAGCCAGCCGCGGCGGGTTTCGCCGAACTGGCGGAGCTGGTCGATGATCGGAATCGCGGTGGAGGCCGGCACGGCGAAGCCGATGCCCACCGAGCCGCCGGTGGGCGACAGGATCGCCGTGTTGATGCCGATGACCTCGCCCTTCATGTTGAAGAGCGGACCGCCCGAGTTGCCCTTGTTGATGGAGGCGTCGGTCTGGATGTAGTTGTCGTAAGGGCCTGAATCGATGTTGCGGCCGCGGGCCGAGATGATGCCCGCCGTGACCGAGCCGCCGAGGCCGAACGGATTGCCGATCGCCATCACCCAGTCGCCCGGGCGGATCGACTCGGAATCGCCGAACGGCACGGCCTTGAGCGGCTTGTCGGATTTCACCTTCAGCACCGCGAGGTCGACCTTCGAGTCCTTGCCGATGATCTCGGCCTTGAGGCGCGTGCCGTCCGAGAAGATCACGCTGATGTCGTTGGCGTCGCCGATCACGTGATTGTTGGTGATCACGATGCCGGAGGGATCGATCACGAAGCCGGAGCCCAGGGAGTTGTTGCGCCGCTGCTGCGGCGAGCCCCGCGGGGCCTCGCTGTTGGGGCCGCTGTTCGGACCCGTGTTCGGGCCCTGACCTTGGCCGCGGCGGTTGAAGAACTCCTCGAAGAGGTCCTCGAACGGCGTGCCCTGGGGCAGCTGCGGCAGGTTGCGGTTGCGCGCCTCGACCGTCGTCGAGGCCGAGATGTTCACCACGGCGCCCGTCACCTGCTCGGCCAGGTCCGCGAAGGATTCCGGCGCCGCGCGGGCCTCGGAGGGAGCGGGCAGCAGGGCGACGACCACGGCGAGAGCGGCAAACCAGGGCGCCGTGCGGCGCTTTGCGGGATGGGGCTCGGACCGGGCCGGGGCGTGTTGCGGATATGCCATCGGTTGTCCTTGGTTGAGAAATTCGCTCGCCTATAGATCGGCGGGGTTGGCGCTCATTCAAGCGCAATTGCGGCCGCAGCGCGACCGGTCAGCCCACCTGGCGCACGGCCCAGACGATCACAACACCGACAACGGCGGAGATGATCCCGACGAGCCGCATGCGGTCGCTCGGCGTGTGGGCGGCCTCGTAGAGCGCCTTGCGCACCCCGTCCGGGAAGGCCGCAAACAAAATGCCCTCGACCGCGAGTGCGAGGCCGAGGGCAGCGATTAGGTCCGTCATCCAGGCAGGTTTACTGCACGGGACGGGCGGGCGGCGGAGCCGCTCCTGCGGCCGGTGCGGCGGGAGCGCCGTTCGCCCCGCGCCCGGCGGCGTCGTTGAAGTAGCGGAAGAAGTCCGAGGTAGGGCTCAGCACCAGGCGGGTGTCGCCGGGGCGAAGGCCGGCCTCGTAGGCCTGCATCGAGCGGAAGAAGGAGAAGAAGGCCGGGTCCTTGCTGAAGGCCTCCGCAAGGATGCGGTTCTTCTCGGCGTCGCCCTGGCCGCGCAGCTCCTCCGACTGACGGTTCGCCTCGGCGCGGATGACCGTGGCCTCGCGCTCGGCCCGGGCGCGGATCGTCTGCGCCTGCTGCTGGCCGTTGGCGCGCAGGTCCGCCGCCTCGCGCTCGCGCTCGGTGCGCATGCGCTGGTACACGGCCTGGCTGTTCGCCGCCGGAAGGTCGACGCGGGTGAGGCGCAGATCGATGAGCTCGATGCCGAGGCTCTGGGCCTGCCGGTTCACGTCCTCCTGGATCCGGTTCATGAGCCGGGCGCGCTCCGTGCGCACGATGGCGTCGCGGGAGGCGCTGGCGAGCACGTTGCGGAGCGCCGAGTTGGTGAAGCTCGTGAGCCGCTGGTTGGCCAGGGTCACGTTGTTCGCCGCCTGGAAGAAGCGCAGCGGATCGGTGATCCGGTAGCGCGTGAAGGCGTCCACCTCGAGGTTCTGCCGGTCGGCGGAGAGCACCGTCTGCACGGGAAGATCGAGGTCGAGCACCCGCTTGTCGAAGTAGAGGACGTTCTCGATGAACGGGACCTTGAGGTGCAGGCCCGGCTCCCGGATGTCCGCGCGCACCGCGCCGAAGCGCAGCACGAGGGCGTACTGGGTCTGCTGGACGGTGAAGACCGCGGCGAAGAGAACCACCGCGATGACGCCGAGGGCGATGAGGGCGCCGGTACGGATCAGGGGATTGTTCATCGGGTGGTGGCTCCCTGCTGGGCCGTCTGGCCGGCCTGCGGGCCGGGCGCCGCCGGACGGCGCTGGAGGTCGTTGAGGGGAAGGTAGGGCACGACCGCCCCGCCCTGCTGTCCGTTCTGGTCGATGATGATCTTGTCCATGCCGCCGAGCACGCGCTCCATCGTCTCGAGGAAGATGCGCTCGCGGATCACTTCGGGGGCGAGGCGGTACTGCTCGTAGATCTGGTTGAAGCGCGCGGCCTGACCGGTCGCCTCCGCGGTCGCCTGCTCCCGGTAGCCCTCCGCCTGCTGGATGGCGCGGGCCGCCTCGCCTCGGGCCTCCGGCACCACGCGGGAGGCGAAGGTCTCGGCCTCGTTCTGCACGCGGACGGCGTCCTGCTGGGCGGCGTTCACGTCGAAGAAGGCCTGCCGGACTTCCGACGGCGGCTGGGCCGCCTGGAGCTGAACGACCCGGATAAGCACCCCGGCGCCATAGGCGTCGAGGGTTTGCTGCATAATCTCTGTCACCTCCTGAGAGACGCTCAGCTGCTCGGTGGTGAGGATCGCCTGGATGTTGCGCCGGCCCACCACCTCGCGCATGGCGCTTTCCGCCACGGCCTTGATGGTGCCCTGCGGGTTCTGCAGGTTGAACACGAAGTCCTGAGCGCGGGCGGGGTTGATCTGCCACACTACATCGAAGTCGAGGTCGACGATGTTCTCGTCGGCCGTGAGCATGAGGCTCTCTTCGGTGAAATCACGGGCGCGGCCCTGGCCCGCGGCAGAGCGGTAGCCCACCTCGACCCGCTGCTGGGCGGTCACGTCGGGCTTCTCCACCCGGCCGATCGGGTACGGCAGGTTGTAGCGCAGGCCCTCGCTCGTGGAGCCCGTATAGGCGCCGAAGATCATGTTGATGCCGACCTCGTTCGGCCGGACCGTGTAGAAGCCCGTGAGGAGCCAGATCGCCACGGCGCCGAGCGCCAGGGCGATGAGGCCCTTGCCGCCCATGTTGGAGCCGCCGCCCGGGATGAAATCCTTGATGCGGTCCTGGCCGCGCCGGAGGATATCCTCGAGATCGGGGGGCGTTCCGCCGCCTCCCCCGCCGGAGGGACCCTGGCCCCAAGGGCTCTTGCCGCCTCCGCCTGAACCGCGCTGGCCCCAGGGCCCGCCGCCGTTGCCGCCGCCGCTCTGGTTACTCCAAGGCATCGATGCCTGTCCTTGTCCTGCAGTGAGAACCGGCCGGGCGGCCGGTCCTTAAGAGCTTGTGGCGGTTGTGGGTGGGGGATTGGCCGCCTGTCAAGGCTGCGAGATGGGGATGGGGGGACTTAAGATCAACGTCCTGCGGCGGTTGAGCGCCGCTCAAGATCCACGAAGGTAAACGGATGCTCGTCGTCGGGCCCCGCCGGATGCTCCGCCCGCCCGGTCTCCCGGAAGGCCGTCCGGTCGAATTCGGGGAAGCGGGCGTCTCCCTCGGGCCGGGTCCGCACCTCGGTGAGATGGATGCGGCCCGCCTCCGGCAGGGCGAGGCGGTAGACCTCGCTGCCCCCCGCCACGATCACCGCATCGGCCCCCATGCGGGCCGCGAGTTCCCGGCCCTTGGCGACGGCCTCGCTCCAGCCGTGGACGACGTGGACGCCCTCGGCGGCGAAATCCGGATCCCGGGTGAGCACGACCGTCTCCCGCCCCGGCAGCGGCCGGCCGATGGATTCGTAGGTCTTGCGGCCCATGATCATCGGCTTGCCCCAGGTGAGTTCCCGGTAGCGCCGCAGATCGGTTCTGAGCCGCCAGATCAGCCGGTTGTCCCGGCCGATCACGCCGTTCTCGGCGGCCGCGACGACGATGACGAGGGGAAGGGTCATGGGGCGCCCGCCTCCAGATGAGCGCGCACCCACTCCGCGAGCGCCGCCTCGGACAGATCGCCGGACGCAAGCTTGAGAAACGTGATCACGGCATCCTCGTCGCTCGCCGTCAACCGGTGGCCGTTCTTCGCCAGAAACAACTCGAGCGCAACGAAGGCGGTGCGTTTGTTGCCGTCAATGAAGGGATGGTTGAGGGCAAGACCGTAAGCATAGGCTGCAGCGATGACGGCGAGATCCGTCTCCCCGTCATGCGCCTTCATCTCCGGCCGGGCGAGAGCGGAATCCAGCAGACCTTCATCACGAATGCCGGGCCGTCCGCCATGCTCGGCGAGTTGCTCGGCATGGATCGTGAGGATCACCCGGCGAGCGATCCAGCGGAACTCCGTCACTTGGCCAGTTCGCGCAGCACGGCCCGCCGCTTACGCATGATCTTGCGGGCAGCCTCCATGTCGGCCTCGAAATCCGGGTCGTAGGGCGACAGCTCGAACCCGTTCGGCGTCTGGTTCAGGTAGAGCGTGTCCCCGGCATCGAGGTGCAGCCGGGCGAGAACGTCCTTCGGGATCACGACGCCCGCGGAATTGCCGATCTTGCGGATTTTCAAGGTGGTCATAGCGGCCTCACGTTGCCACGGATGTTATTCCCGAAGCCCCTGAGAGGCAAGAATGGCGTTCACTCGGCTGCCAGCGTCTCCAGCGCCGCCCCGGCCACCCGGTGAACCGTCCACTCGTCCATCGGCACCGCCCCGAGCGACCGGTAGAACCGGATCGCGGGCTCGTTCCAGTCGAGCACCCACCATTCGAGCCGCGGCAAGCCTTCGGCGACACAGCGGCGGGCGAGGTGCCGCAGGAGCGCGCGGCCGATGCCGTGGCCGCGGAAGGCGGGCCGGACGAACAGGTCCTCAAGGTAGATCCCGTGGCGGCCGCGGAACGTGGAGAAGTTGTAGAACCACAGGGCGAAGCCGGCGGGCTCGCCCTGCCACTCCGCGATGTCGGCAACCACCCGCGGGTCGTCGCCGAACAGGGCCGCCGCGATAGCATCCTCGGTGGCGTCGACCTCGTGGGCGAGGCGTTCGTACGCCGCCAGTTCGCGGATGAAGGCGAGAACGAGGGCAGCGTCGGCGGGAGCGGCGGGGCGGATCGAGAGCATGACCTGCGGGAAAGGCGGACGTGACCTGCTTATGATAGCTAAGTCCGCCTGCCCCGAGTACCCTGCGTCTCAGGCAACGAGGGCTGTGGCAGGCGCGGTCACGTCGGCGATCGCCTCGCACATCGCCCGGCGGACCTGCGGCTTGAGCAGTGTTTCCCGGTCGCCGTCGTTGCCGATGAAGCCAAGCTCGATGAGGGCGGAAGGTCCCGCGAATTTGAGCACGGCGAGGTCCGGCCTACGCTTATTGTCCCTCGGCCGGATCGCATGACCGGTCGCTGCGACGAGGGCAGCCCGAAGGCGCAGGGCAAGATCTTCGTCCTGATCCCGCCGGTACAGAACCTCTAGGCCGTTCGCCTGATCCGACTCCACATCGTTCAGATGAAGAGAGATGAAGAGGTCGCATTCAGCCTCTTCGGCTGCGTCGGCCCTCTGGCCGACCGGCGCATGATCCTCGGCGTCGTCGCGGGTCATGAAGACTTCGATACCCCGGGCCCGGAAAACGTCCTTCAGCGTCAGGGCGTATCGAAGCGCGATGTCGGCCTCCTGAAAGAGAACGTTGCCCTCCCGGTGAGTTGCGCCCGGGTCGTATACGTTCCTCGTCCGATTGCTCATTCCGTGTCCCGGATCCACACAGACCCGCGTAACTTCGTCCGGCATGTGTCCCTCCCTTGTGCCTCATTAGCGCGGCCGAGGAGAACACAACCCGAGGTTAAATAACAGCGGAATGCACGTACGCAGACATACGGCCCCTTACTCGTCGAGACGCCGCGGGGAGCCCCACTCCGCCAGCTTGCCGTTGATCTCGTCCGCGACGAAGAAGCGGGCGCTCTCGCCGTCGTAGCCCTCGTCCATGAGGCTGTCGTAATCGGTGAACCGGTGGCGGATATAGGCGACGAGGGAGAGCCAGATCGCGGTCTCGGGCGCGGCGGTGCCGAGGCCGCGGCTCGTGAGGGCGTGGTCCAGCACGGCCTCGAACTCGTGGTCGGGGATCCGCGGCGCCAGGATGTCGAGCGCCGCCTCGAGGGCCTCGCGCCGGTTCATCGCCCCGGTCAGACCGCGATGGGCGCCTTGATGGCGGGGTGCGGGTCGTAATCCTCGATGGCGATGTCGTCGAAGGCGAAGTCGAAGACCGAGCGCACGGAGGGGTTGAGCCGCAGCCGCGGCAGGGGCCTCGGCTCGCGGGTGAGCTGGAGGCGGGCCTGCTCGAGGTGGTTGAGGTAAAGGTGCGCGTCGCCGAGGGTATGGACGAAGTCTCCCGGCTGCAGCCCCGTGCCCTGCGCGATCATGTGGGTGAGGAGCGCATAGGACGCGATGTTGAAGGGCACGCCGAGGAACACGTCCGCCGAGCGCTGGTAGAGCTGGCAGGAGAGCCGCCCCTCGGCGACGAAGAACTGGAACAGGCAATGGCAGGGGGCGAGGGCCATGCGGTCGAGGTCGGCCGGGTTCCAGGCGGAGACCACGAGGCGGCGCGAATCGGGGTTGCGGCGGATCTCGTCGACCACCCAGCGGATCTGGTCGACGGTGCCGCCGTCGGGCTTCTGCCAGGACCGCCACTGCTTGCCGTAGACGGGGCCGAGATCGCCCGCCTCGTCCGCCCATTCGTCCCAGATCGTGACGCCGTTCTCCTGCAGGTAGCGCACGTTGGTGTCGCCCTTCAGGAACCACAGCAGTTCGTGGATGATCGACTTGAGGTGAAGCTTCTTCGTCGTGACGAGCGGAAAGCCCTCGCTCAGGTCGTAGCGGGTCTGGTGGCCGAACACGGCGATCGTCCCGGTGCCGGTCCGGTCCTCCTTGCGGATGCCCTCGTCGAGGATGCGGCGGAGAAGATCGTGATAGGCCTGCATGGAAATCTCCCTTCCCCCTTCTAACGCAGGGCCGGGCCGCCGGGGCGCGCCCCGGCCGGGTTGTCCCCGTCTTTAATCGGCGGCACGCGAAAGATCGGGTTTGGCCCCGCCCGAGGGCCCTCCCGTCTTTCAATTCGGCGCCCGCACCCCTATATTGTCCGTGCCGGTCGCAAGACCGGCTATGGCGATAAACGGCTATCGGAATAAACCCATCGGACCCGGGGGCGGTACCCGGCGCCTCCACCCAAGCCCACGGTTTCCCGCGAGACCCTGGGCTTCGGCGGGGGCGAAATAGGATCGACGAGGGCGTAAAGGGTGGACTTTCGCTCGGCATGGTTCCGCCGTTATCGGGCCGATCAATAGTTGCCAACGACAACTATGCTCCGGTTGCGGTGGCTGCGTAAGCAGCTTCTAAAGCCGATCCAAAGTCCTAGCGGGTAGCACTGTTAGGCGGGGTTCGGAGGCACCTGGCAACAGAAGCCTCCACTTCTTTTTTCGGGCACCCTTCATGGCGAAAGACCACATCCGCTACGACCTCCTGGTGCAGGACGCCCTCAAGGGAGTGGTCCGCAAGGTCTTGAGCGATGCGGGCCGCGACGGGCTCAACGGCGACCACCACTTCTACGTCTCTTTCCGGACGGATTTTCCCGGCGTCAGGCTCTCGAATCGCCTGCGCGAGAAGTATCCGCAGGAGATGACGATCGTTCTCCAGCACCAGTTCTGGGATCTCGGCGTCACGGAGCACACCTTCGAGGTGGGGCTCTCGTTCTCGGGCGTCCCGGAGCGCCTGCTCATCCCCTTCGACGCCCTGACGGGCTTCTTCGACCCGTCCGTCGAGTTCGGCCTCAAGTTCGAGGTGCAGACCGACGAGGCGGAAGAAGCTGAACCCCCGGCGGCTCCGCCGGCGCGCCCGGCCCGGGGCGTCGCGTCCGAGCCCGTCGAACTCCAGCCGAAGAAGCCCCCGGTTCCGGTCGCGGCGAAAAGCGCCGCCCCCAAGGTGCCGGCCGCCAAGCCCCGGGCCGAGGCCGAGAAGCCTGCAGCCAAGCCCGAGAAGGCCGACAAGGCTCCCAAAGCCGATAAGGCCAAGGACGACGCGGCCAGCGCCGAGGTCGTGAGCCTCGACGCCTTCCGGAAGAAGAACTAGGCCTGGCCGGGCATCGCTCCCCTGAGGAAGGCTTTCTCCTTGAGCCGTGCGCCCGTCCGAACGGGTGCTACACCGTCTGGCTGATCGTGGGGATCACGCCTCCAGCAACCCTTTTAATTTGGCGTGCTGGAGCAGCATGATCGTCTTGCCGTCGACGATGCCGCCCGTCTCGATGAGGGCGAGGGCCTCGTCGAGGGTCATTTCCAGCACGTCGATATCCTCCCCCTCCCCGGCATCGCCGCCCCCTGAGCCGATGCGGTCGGAGGGGCTGTAGCGGGCGACGAAGAAGGCGAGGCGCTCGGTGACGCTGCCGGGGCTCATGAAGGCGTCGAACACCCGCTGCGGATCGGTGAGGCGGTAGCCGAGCTCCTCTTCAGCCTCGCGGCGGATGCAGGCGAGGGGATCGGTCTCATCGAGGATGCCGGCGCAGGCCTCGATCAGGGGTTCGGGGTGCCCGTTCACGTAGGCCGGCATCCGGAACTGGCGGACGAGGAGAACCGTGCCGCGCGCCGGATCGTAGGGCAGGATCGCCGCGCCGTTGCCGCGGTCGTAGGTCTGGCGGACCTGCGTCTCCCAGGTGCCGTCCCGGCGCCGGTAGTCGAAGATGTGCTTCTTGAGGATCGCCCAGTCGTCCGACAGGACCTCCACCGAGCGGACGCGGATGGGAGCCGTCCGGGCGCTGTCCTGATCCATGGGAACCCTCCGTGGCCGCCGGTCGCGGGGCGCGGCGGCACCCTACCCGACGGCGCCGGCGCTCCGCAACGCGCTCAGCTCCGGCGGGTGAGACGCATGGGGAGCCCGCCGTCGAGGCGCAGCGTCACCCGGTGGAGCGGCATGACCCGGTGCCCCTCCACGAGGTCGGCCCTGAGGCGCCGCACGAAGAGGGCCAGGACGATCACCGCCTCCTGCAGGGAGAAGCTCGCGCCGATGCACACCCGCGGTCCCGCCCCGAACGGCAGGTAGGCGAAGCGGTCGATGGCGCCCCGCCGCTCCGGCAGGAAGCGCTCGGGCACGAAGGCCTCGGGCTCCTCCCACAGGGTGCGGTGGCGGTGGAGGAGGTAGGGCGCGATCACCACGATGGAGTTCTTGGGGATCTTGAGCCCGCCGATCCGGTCGTCGGCGAGGGCCGCGCGGCTCAGGAACGGCACCGGCGGATAAAGCCGCATGGCCTCGTCGATCACGGCGCGGGTGAAGGGAAGGCGCTCCACGTCGGCCGGCTCGAAGGCGCGGTCGCCCAGAACCTCGTCCACCTCCCGCTCGACTCGCGCGCGGGCATCCGGCGCCTGGGAGAGGAGATAGAGCGACCAGGAGAGGGCATTGGCGGTGGTCTCGTGGCCCGCGCCGATGAAGGTGACGATGTTGGCCTGCACCTCGACGTCGGTGAGCCCGCGCCCCGTCTCGGGATCCGCGGCCTCAAGGAGGAGCGTGAGGAGATCGCGGGGGGCGGCCCCGCCCGAGGCCAGGAGCGCCTTGCGGTTGTCGATGAGCTCGCGGACCATCTCCTCGAAGAAGCGGATCGCGGGCCGCGCCCGGATTCGGCCGATGCGGGGGATCCAGCGCGGCATCCCGAACACGTCGAGGGGGTCGATGGGGCCGAGCGCCTCGAAATAGCGGGTGATGGCGCGGCCGAGCTCGTCCGCATCCTTGGACAGGCCCTGGGTGAAGATCGTGCGCTCCAGGACGTCGAGGGTGACGCGGGTCATCTCGAGCTGCATGTCGAGCACCCGCGCCTCCGACCGCCGCTCCAGGCGACGGACGAGGCGTTCGGCGGAGGCGATCATGGCCGGCACGAAGCCCGCCACGGTGCGGGGCGAGAAGAGCGGCGCCATGGAGCGGCGCTGCGCCCGCCATTCCTCGCCCTCCGCCGTGAGAATGCCGTTGCCGAGGCCCGGCGCGAGCACCCGGCGCTGGAGGTCGTCCTTGCGGTAATTGGCGGCGTTGTCGAGGAGGACGTGGCGGATCCCCGCAAGGTCGTTCATCACCGTGAGGCGGCCGAGCGGCCCCTCCCCCACCACCACGGGCTCGCGGAAATGCGCCTCCGTCCAGGTGGTGAGCGGGTTCGTGCGGGCGGCCTTGAAGAAGTCGAACAGGTCCGGCGGCTCGCGCCGCGGGGCGGGGGCCGGCGGACGGAACGGGGTCCTCGGCAACGGCTCGTCCATGCTGGTCTCCCCTTTGCGGCCTCTCGCTTTAAGTTAGGAACGCACGCGATGAGCTAAAGAGGCCAGGATGTCGCCCTCAGACCGATCCACCCGCACCGAAACCGACACGTTTGGGCCGATCGAGGTGGAAAGCCACCGGCTCTGGGGCGCGCAGACCCAGCGCTCGATCCAGAATTTCCGCATCGGCACCGAGCGGATGCCGCTGCCCCTCGTCCATGCGCTCGCCCTCGTGAAGCAGGCGGCGGCCCTCGTGAACCGCGACCTCGGGCTCCTCGAGCCGCGGGTCGCGGAGGCGATCGCCGCCGCCGCCGCCGCGGTGGTGGAGGGCCGGCATGACGACGAGTTCCCGCTCGTGGTGTGGCAGACCGGGTCCGGCACCCAGTCCAACATGAACATGAACGAGGTGCTGGCGGCGCTGGCGAACGAGGCGCTCGGCGGCCAGCGCGGGGCAAAGTCGCCGGTTCATCCGAACGACCACGTGAACCGGGGCCAGTCGTCGAACGACTGCTTTCCCACCGCCATGCACATCGCGGCGGCGCGGGAGATCGAAGGGCGGCTCCTGCCGGCGCTCCGGCACCTGCACGGGGCTCTCGACGGGAAGGCGAAGGCCTTCGAGGGCATCGTGAAGATCGGCCGCACGCATCTGCAGGATGCCACCCCCGTCACCCTCGGCCAGGAATTCTCCGGCTACACCATGCAGGTGGAGCTCGGGATCGCCCGGATCGAGGCGACCCTGCCGGGGCTCTATGCCCTCGCCCAGGGCGGCACGGCGGTGGGCACGGGCCTCAACACCCATCCGGACTTCGCCGAGCGCTTCGCCGCCAAGGTCATGGAGTTGACCGCCCTGCCCTTCGCCACCGCCGTGAACAAGTTCGAGGCGCTCGCCTCGCACGATGCGCTCGTCTTCACCCACGGCGCGCTGGCGAGCCTCGCCTCGGGGCTCTTCAAGATCGCCAACGACATCCGCCTCATGGGCTCGGGCCCCCGCTCCGGCCTCGGCGAGATCGCGCTTCCCGAGAACGAGCCGGGCTCGTCCATCATGCCCGGCAAGGTGAACCCCACCCAGGCCGAGGCCCTGACGATGGTCTGCGCCCAGGTGATCGGCAACCAGACCACCGTGGCGTTCGCGGGCTCCCAGGGGCATTTCGAGCTCAATGTGTTCAAGCCCGTGATCGCCAACGCGGTGCTGCAATCCGTGCGCCTCCTCGCCGATGCGGCGGTGAGCTTCGCCGACAACGCGGTGGCGGGCATCGAGCCGAACCGGGAACGCCTTCAGGAACTTCTGCAGCGCTCCCTCATGCTCGTCACGGCCCTCGCGCCCTCCATCGGCTACGACAAGGCCGCCGCCATCGCGAAGGCCGCCCACAAGAACGGCACCACCCTGCGCGAGGAGACCCTGCGCTCGGGCCATGTGAGCGAGGCGGAGTTCGATGCCGTCATGAGGCCCGAGACAATGCTGGCGCCGGGTTGAGGGTGCGGTTTGCGGGGCCGTGCGTTCGGACTTAGACTGGAACCCGGGAGGCAGCGATGGACGACGGCAACCGCGTGACGGTCACGATCGAGGTCAGCAAGGCCCTGGCCGATCAGGCGTCGGAGGTTGGGATCGACATTGCCGAGGTCGCCGAACGAGCGCTCCGGGACGAGTGGCGGCGCGTTCTCGACGCGATGCCCCCGGCCGAGCGCGAAGCGCTCCGCGAGAAAGTTCGGCAGGAGATCCAGCCCGAGATCGAGCGGTACAATGCTCATGTGGAGAAGCACGGGCTGTTTTCAGACCGCTGGCGCCGCTTCTGATGCGGCAGTTCGACGTCTTCGCCCATCCCGACGAGGAGACGGCGGATGCCTACCCCTACCTCATGGTCCTGCAATCTGACTTCATCGCGCAGACCGCTTCGGTGATCGCCGCTCCCCTCATCGAAGCGGCGCAGCGCGACACGCGCCTCTACCCGGCTTTCAGGATCAAGGGCGAGCGCTACACCTTGATGATTTCCGATCTGGCAGCAGTGCCGCGAACCATGCTCCGCACGCCCGTCGACAACCTCGCCCCCGAGCGCTCGCGCATCATCGCCGCCCTCGACCTTCTCTTCACCGGCATCTGATCCCATGGCCGAGATCATCAACCTGCGTCAGGCGCGCAAGCGCAAGGCCCGCTCCGAGAAGGAAGCGCAGGCCGCCGAGAACCGGGTGGCCTTCGGGCGCACCAAGGAGGAGCGCCGGCTCGCAGAGGCCGAAAAAGACCTCGCGGCGCGGCGCCTCGAAGGCCACAAGCGGGACGAGACGCCGGAATGAGCGGCGGCATCGTCAAGCGCTCCATCTCGATCGCGGGCCACCGCACCAGCATCTCCCTGGAGGAGCCCTTCTGGGAGGAGCTGCGCGCCATCGCGGCGGGGCGGGGCGTCTCCGTTCAGGCCCTCGTCGGCCGCATCGATGCGGAGCGCGGCGACCAGAACCTCTCCTCCGCGATCCGCGTCTTCGTGCTGCATTCCCTGCGCGAGGCGCTCAAGGCCGAACCCCGATCTGCGGCGCCGGCCTGATGTCGATCGGCGGCGGCAGGGCAGGCAGGGAGGACGGCGTCATCTGGATGTCCTGCAGGGTCCGCCGGTCCGCCTCCTGAGCGGCCCGCCGCTCGGTTTCCGCCCGCGAGCGCTGCTCGGCCTGGAGCTTTTCCGCCTCCGCCCGCACCCGCTCGGCCTCGGCCCTCGCCCGCTCCTGCTCCTCCCGCAGCCGCGCCTGCCGGGCCGCCTCCTCGGCGATCTGGCGCTCGCGGTCCCGCTGGCGCTGGAGCGCCTGCTGCTGGGCGCGGCGCTGCCGCTCCGCCTGCTCGGCCTCGATCGCCTCGATCTTGTCGAGCTCCCGCTGGAGCACGATGGCGGCGAGCCCGTTGGCGAGGGGGGCGGCGTCGATCTCCCGGGCCGGGTTGGCGAGGGGCCCGCGCCAGGCGAGGCCGACGCCGGGCAGCGCTCCGGTCCAGCCCTGGGGGGCCGCCTTCGCGGTGAGGGTTCCGCGGGCGTCGAGGGTCAGGGTCTTGAGGTCGTAGGTGATCGCCCCCTGCCAGACGGCGGGGCCGCCGTCGACCGCCACGGGCGAGAGGCGCAGGGATCCGCCGACGAGGGTCACGGGGGCGGCGATCGCAGGCGCCGCCAGGGGGGCGCGGGCCAGCTCCTCGGCGGCGATGGTCTCGGCGCGCCGGTTCGCCAGGGGATCGCTGTCGGCGAGGAGGCGTTTCACGGCGCGGTCGAGGGCGGCGGGATCGGCTCCCGGCGCCTGAACCCCGGTGATCCGGGCATCGCCCGCGCCGCCGAGATTGGCGATGAGCGCGGCGGGAGTCTCGGCGGAGGCCCCGACCCGTAGGGTGGCGGTCAGCCGGCCGCCGAGGGGCGTCGAACCTGCCAAGCTTGCGAGCGGCACGTCGCGCACCCCGCCTTCGGCCACCACGGAGGCAAGCGCTCCCTGGCGTGTCACGGAGAAGAACCCGTTGACGCGCCCGGAGCCGAGGCCCGCATCGAGGTCGCGGATGGTCAGGCCGTCGCCGCCGAGGCTCACCGAGAACGTGGCGTCGTTCGCGGCAAGACCCCGGCCCAGGTCGAGCTGCCGGACTCGGAACGAGGCCTGCCCCCCGAGGAGAGACCTCGCTTCCTCGCCAAAACGCGAAGTGGACCACGGACCCGCGGCCGGCGGCTCCTCCGCCGTGCCGAGGGCGAAGGTCGAGACGAGCCAGGGAAGGGAGAGCCGGTCGATGCTCACCCCGCCGCCGACGTCGGACCAGGTGCGGGCGACGAGGCGGGCCTGGACCGCATTGCCGGCGATCCGGCCGTTGACCGCGATGGCGGAGGCGTCGCGCTCGCGCCCGAACGTCACCCGGGCCTCCGCGGGCATCGGCCCCTGCGCCGTCCCGGCGCCGCCGACGAGGGTGAGGAAGGGAGCGATATCGGCAGCCTGGATGTCAGCCTCGCCGCTGTCGAAGACGTCGTCGGAGGCGCTGAGAACGAAGGGCCGCGTCGTCGCGATCCGCGCCCCGCCGATGTCGCCGGTCACCAGGATGTTGAAGGCGCCGGAACCCACCCGGGCGCCCCGCAGGCTCGCCTGGGAGGGCCGCCGCAAGGCCGGAGCATCCGCCCGGTCGATCCAGCGGCCCGTATTGTCGGTGGCGACCCTCAGGTCGAGGCCCTGGGTCCGGCCGTCCACCGTCAGGACCTCGCCGTCAAAATCGCCGCCCGCGGCCCGGCCGCGCACGGTCGTGCGCAGGCGCAGCTCGGCGGAGCCGGCCGGAGGCGCGGTGCGCTCCGAGACGACGTCGAGGTCGAGGTCGCCCTCCCGCAGGAAGGCCGGCACGAGCCGCGACACCCCGCCCATCCAGACGCTGCCGAGAAGGTCGACGAGGGGAGCCGCCCGCTGCGCCGTCACCTTGCCGGCGATGCGGCCCGACCCGTCCGGCGCGATGCGCCCGCTCACCCGCGCATTGGCGCCGGCCACATCCACCACGTCGAGGGTCTCGACGACGAGCGCGGGCCCGTCGGATGCGATGCGGGCCGAGATGCGCCCCGCGCCGCTGCGCCCCCCCGCCCGCACGTCCCGGGCGTCGAGGGTGAAGCCGAGGTCGAGCTGCCGGGCGGCGCCGAAGAGCGAGGAGATCTGCGGCAGCTGGCTGAGATTGAGGCCGAGCACGCCCACCTGCGCGTCGAGGCGGCCCCGCTCGCCGCCCTCGGGCGCCGTGTAGCGCCCCTGGCCCGTGAGCGTCATGGTGCCGGTCTTGAGGCGCAGGTTGCGGACGGCGGAGATCGGCTGGTCGAGGATCACGTCCGCGGAGGCCTCGAACGGCGATCCGTTGAGGAGGTCGAGCGCGGGTCCCGAGGCGCCGAGCCGTTCGAGGTAGCGGGCGAGGCGGTCCGAGGCGCCGGAGGATACCTGCAGCCTGCCGTTGATGCCGCCCTGGGTGGCGACGCCCAAGGTGCCGGAGAGCGCGATCCGGGTCTCGCCCGGCGCCGTCAGCTCGAGCCGCTCCACCTCGGCCCGGCCCTTCGCCAGGGTGCCCTTCAGGGCGAGGTTGGCCAGTTCCTCCCCGGCGAGGGCGACGCTGTTCAGCGTCAGGTCGAGATCGGCCGTCACCGGCAGGGGCTGGGGCGGCAGTTCGGGAAGGCGTCGGATGAGGTCCTGCCCCGTCGGCGTCTGCAGGAAGGCGTCTACGTCGAAGCGGCGGCCTTCGAGCTTCAAGGCGAGCCGCGCCTCGTCGAGGCGAACGGCCCCCGTCCCCTGAAGCCGCAGGGCGCCGCTCCCCTCCCCGGCCTCCAGGGTCACGGCTTCGAGGTCGAGCGCGCCGCTGCCGGTCTTGAAGGCGGCGTCGAAGGAGACCGGAACCGGGATGCCGGCGCTGGCGATCTGGGCGGGTGGGCCGAGGAGCACCCGCGCCTTGCCGGATACGGTGGGCGTCGCGAGGCCGTCCGGGCTCCGGTCGACCGCGACGCGACCCTCGACGTCGAAGCGCGGGAAGGCGTCGCCGCCGCCCGTGAGCTTCACCTGCAAGGTCCGGTCCGCCGTTGCTTCGCCCGTGACGAGCCGGAACGGCACGCCGCCGCTCGTCCCTTCCATCCGGTAGGGCCCGCTGAGCTTTTGAACCTCGGCCGTCACGTTGTCGGCGAAGAGCTGGCGGGTGCGGCCCGTCTCGGGCGCGACCGTGGTGAGGAGAAGCTGGCCGATCCGCAGGTTCTCGACGGACCATTCGCGGCGCTGGCCCTCCCCTGCCGACCGGTCCTGCGGCAGGCGCCAGCGCCCGTCCTCCGAAACCGGGACGCGCAGGTCGGCCCGGCCGACGCTGGTGTCGAGGAAGCGCACCTCGCCCTTGAGCAGCGGGGTCAGGGAGATTTCCGCCTTCACGAACTCGGCCGTCAGGGAAGGAGCGTCCGGCTCCGCGCCCCCGAGGCGCAGGCGGTCGACCCGCAGGCGCGGGGACGGCAGCAGGCGAAGGCCGATGCGCCCTTCCGTGACCGCCTCGACGCCCGCCGCCCGGGCGATCGCCCGGTCGATGACGTCGCGCCGCGATTCCCAATCGACCAGGGGCGGCGCGACGAGCGCCGCCGCCAGCACCAGGATCACGAGCCCCGCGATGACCGTGAGGATGTCGCGCAAAGAACCGCCTTCATTCCATCAGTGATGAAAACCCCTTAGCCCATGCGGGGGCGGCGCGGGAGCGCGACGTGGCGTCCTTTCGGTCTTCTCCACGGCTTGCTGCACCGCCCTCACATGGCAAGAACCTTGCCGGGGTTCATGATGTTCTGCGGGTCGATGGCGCGCTTCACGGTGCGCATGAGGTCGAGCGCCTCGGCCCCGTGCTCGGCTTCGAGGTACTTCATCTTCTTCTGCCCGACGCCGTGCTCCCCCGTGCAGGTGCCGCCCATCGCGAGGGCCCGCTCCACGAGCCTTTCGATGAAGGCCTCGCAGGCCGCGACCTCCTCGGGGCTGTCCGTGTCGACGAGGGGCTGGCAGTGGAAGTTGCCGTCGCCCACATGGCCGACGATCGGGGCGATGAGGCCGGTCGCCTCGATATCGCGGACGGTCTCCTCCACGCACTCGGCGAGGCGCGAGATGGGCACGCACACGTCCGTCGCGACCGACTGGACCCCGGGGCGGAGGTTCTTCACCGCCCAATAGGCGTCGTGGCGGGCCTGCCAGAGCCGGGTGCGGTCCTCCGCCTGCGTCGCCCAGTCGAAGGGCCCGCCGCCATACTCGGTCGCGATCTCGCCGAAGCGCTCCGCCTGCTCCTTCACGCCCGCCTCCGTGCCGTGGAACTCGAGGAGCAGGAGCGGCATCTCGGGCAGGCCGAGCTTGGAGTGCTGGTTGCTCGCCCGCACGAAGGTCTCGTCGAGAAGCTCGATCCGGGCGACCGGGAGGCCGGACTGGATCGTGAGGATCACCGCGTCGCAGGCGGCCTTCACGGTCGGGAACGGGCAGATGCCGGCCGAGATCGCCTCCGGGATGCCGTGGAGGCGCAAGGTCAGCTCCGTGATGATGCCGAGGGTGCCCTCCGAGCCCACCATGAGGCGGGTGAGGTCGTAGCCCGCGGAGCTCTTGCGGGCCCGGCGGGCGGTTTTCACGATGTCGCCGTTCGGCAGCACCACGGTGAGGGACAGGACGTTGTCGCGCATGGTCCCGTACCGCACCGCGTTGGTGCCGGAAGCGCGCGTCGCCGCCATGCCGCCGAGGGACGCGTCCGCGCCGGGGTCGATGGGAAAGAAGAGCCCGCTCGCCCGCAGGTGGTCGTTCAGCTCCTTGCGGGTGACGCCGGGCTCGAGGGTGACGTCGAGGTCCTCCTCGTGGACGGCGACGATCCGCTTCATCAGGGAGGTATCGATGGAGACCCCGCCGAAGGGGGCGTTCACGTGCCCCTCGAGGGAGGTGCCGGTGCCGAAGGGCACGATGGGCACCCCGTGGGCTGCGCACAGCTTCACGATGTCCGACACCTCCTCGGTGGTCTGCGGGTAGACGACGAGGTCCGGCGGCTGATTCTGGATCCAGGTGAGGGTGTGGCCGTGCTGCTGCCGCACGGCGGTGGAGGCCACCACCCGGTTCCCGTACGCCTTCTGAAGTTCGCGCGTGATGGCCTCGATCACGGCGGGATCGGGCCTCAGGCGGGGGGCGGGATGAGGTGCGTTCATGGGGACGATGCGGTCCGGTTCTGGGTTTTCTTCTCCCCGATCTTACCAGACCGGTTGCAAAGGCAACATCGCCCGTGACAAAGACCGAGGGTCGCGTCCCGGACGGGGGTGCGTTCCCGGCGGTCCGGTGTTAGTTTCCCGGGCGGCTGGGGGGTGCAGCCACAGGAGTCATCAGGAGACTGCCGGTGTCCAAGGAGCGGACCGCACCGATCTTCTTCTTCGCCCCGTTCGTGTCCTCGACGATGCGGGTCGAGCCGACCTGGATCGACTATAACGGCCACATGAACATGGCCTACTACCACGTGCTCTTCGACCGGGCGGTGGAGGAAGGCTTCAGCGTGGTGGGCCTCGGCCAGGACTACCTCGAAGAGCGCAAGGCCTCCTATTTCGCGGCGGAAGTCCACACCCTCTACAAGCGGGAGCTGAAGCTCGGCGACGAGGTCCGGGTGACCCTCCAGCTCGTCGACTTCGACGAGAAGCGCCTCCACTTCTTCATGGAGATCCGCCATGCCCGGGAGGGCTGGCTGTCGGCGCAATCCGAGAACCTGGCGCTGCATGTCGACATGGAGACCCGCAAGGTGCGGCCCTTCCCGGACGACATCCTGAACAACCTCTCGGTGATGAAGGCCGCCCATGCCCGGCTGCCGCGGCCGCAGGCCCTCGGCCGAACCATCGCCATGACCTCGAAGGCGCCCTCCGAGGAGCCGATGCTGGCGACGGGCACGCGGCACTGACCGGGGGGAGCTCCGGGCAGCCCCGATCACAACGGCCTAGCAGCCGATCTGGCCGGGCGCGCAGATCACCCCCGGGCGCGGGCCGGTGAGGTTCGGGGCGATGCGCTGGCGGTTCAGCTCCTGGCGCAGCTGGTTCACCTCGAACTGGTCCTGCTGCTGGGCATTGAGCGAGCGGTTCTGGTTCTGCGTGGCCCGGTTGAGCTCCCGGGCCTGCTGCTCGGCCGGGCTCACCCGGGGCAGGCGCTGGGTCTGGGCGACGGCCGGAACCGCGAGGCCCGCCAGGGCCGCGATGACGATGAGGGCGCGCATGGGGCCTCCAAGACTGGGATCCTCATCACCATATGGGTAGAAGCTGAACGGACCGCCAACGGCGCCTCCTGCGGCACGCCGTCTGGGGAGGGAGGCCGCGGAAGCCTCGACGCCGTTCGCGTTTTGATCCATGGTCCCGCGGATGAATCACCCCGATCACGGCTCGCCCGAGCCCGACGACATGCGAACCGCAGGCGCCCTGAGCCTCAGCGCGCGCGCCCGCGCCATGGTCGCCCCGCAGACGCCCTATCTCGCGGGCCTCAACCCGGAGCAGCGCGCCGCCGTCGAGGCGACGGAGGGCCCCGTTCTGGTGCTGGCGGGGGCCGGCACCGGCAAGACCCGGGTGCTCACCACCCGCATCGCCCATCTCGTCGCGACGAGGAAGTCCTACCCGAGCGGGATCCTGGCGGTCACCTTCACCAACAAGGCCGCCCGCGAGATGCGCGAGCGCGTCGCCCACCTCATCGGCGACATGGCCGAGGGTATGCAGTGGCTCGGCACCTTCCACTCCATCGGCACCAAGGTCCTGCGCCGCCACGCGGAGCTCGTCGGCCTCAAATCCGACTTCACGATCCTCGGCACGGACGATCAGCTGCGGCTCATGAAGCAGGTGATCGCGGCCGAGAACATCGACGAGAAGCGCTGGCCCGCCCGCCAGCTCGCGGGCCTCATCGACGGCTGGAAGAACCGCGGCCTCACCCACGAGCAGGTGCCCCCCGGCGAGGCGGGCTCCTTCGGCAACGGCAAGGGCGGGCGGCTCTACACCGCCTACCAGGAGCGCCTGAAGACCCTGAACGCGGTCGATTTCGGCGACCTCCTCCTCGAATGCCTGCGCCTGTGGCGCGAGCACCCGGACGTGCTCGAAACCTATCAGGACCGCTTCCGCTACATGCTGGTGGACGAGTACCAGGACACCAACGTCGCCCAGTACCTGTGGCTGCGGCTCCTGGCGCAGAAGCGCAAGAACCTGTGCTGCGTCGGCGACGACGACCAGTCGATCTACGGCTGGCGCGGCGCCGAGGTCGACAACATCCTGCGCTTCGAGCACGACTTTCCGGGCGCCACCGTGATCCGCCTCGAGCGCAACTACCGCTCGACGGGACACATCCTGGCGGCGGCCTCCGGCCTCATCGCCAAGAACGAAGGCCGGCTCGGCAAGACCCTGCGCACGGAGGACGAGGCGGGCGAGCCCGTGACGATCACGGGCGCCTGGGATTCGGAGGACGAGGCCCGGCTGATCGGCGAGGAGATCGAGGCGATCCACGCCCGCAAGGAGCCGCTCTCGCAGGTCGCGATCCTGGTGCGCATCTCGGCGCAGATGCGCGAGATCGAGGACCGGCTCGTGACCCTCGGCGTTCCCTACCGCGTCATCGGCGGCCCGCGCTTTTATGAGCGCGCCGAGATCCGGGATGCGCTGGCCTATCTGCGCGTCGTCAGCCAGCCCGCCGACGATCTCGCCTTCGAGCGGATCATCAACGTGCCGAAGCGCGGCCTCGGAGACGCGACGCTCCAGGTGCTGCACGACTATGCCCGGCGGGCCAAGGTGCCGCTCACGGAGGCGGCCCGCTTCATCGTCGAATCCGACGAGCTGAAGCCGAAGCCCCGCGCCACCCTGCGGGACCTCCTCGTCTCCTTCCGCCGCTGGCAGAAGCTCTCCGAAACGCTGACGCAGGCCGAGGTCGCCCAGACGGTGCTGGAGGAATCCGGCTACACCGACATGTGGCAGAAGGACAAATCCGCCGACGCCAACGGGCGGCTCGAGAACCTGAAGGAGCTCGTGCGCTCCATGGAGGAGTTCCCCGACCTCCAGAGCTTCCTTGAGCACGTCTCCCTCGTCATGGAGGCGAACGACAGCGACACGGCGGAGCGGGTGAGCCTCATGACGCTCCACGCCGCCAAGGGCCTGGAATTCGGCACCGTGTTCCTGCCCGGCTGGGAGGAGGGCCTCCTGCCGAACCAGCGGGCGCTCGACGAGAGCGGCCGCGCGGGCCTCGAGGAGGAGCGGCGTCTCGCCCATGTGGGCCTCACCCGGGCGCGCCGCCGGGCGAAGATCTACTTCGCCTCGAACCGCCGGATCCACGGCATGTGGAACTCGACCCTGCCGAGCCGCTTCATCGACGACCTGCCCGAGGCCCATGTCGAGGTCCTGGAGGCGCCGGCGAACTTCTCACACGGGGGCGGCTATGGCGGCGGGTCCCGCTTCGACCGCATGGGCTCCTTCGGCGGCTCCACCTACCAGACCCCCGGCTGGCAGCGCGCTCAGGCTCACCGCGGCACCGGCGGCGGCTTTGAGGACAACCCCCGCGGCGCGCGGCGCGGCCCGATGCTGATCGAGGGCGAGCTCGTCGCCAAGAGCACCGGCCAGTCGGGCTTTTCCACCGGCGGCCGGGTGCTTCACATGAAGTTCGGCCCCGGCACCGTGGCGGCGGTGGACGGCAACAAGCTCACGGTGGATTTCGACAAGGCCGGGCGCAAGATGGTGCTCGACAGCTTCGTCGAGGCGGCCGGCTGAATCAGCGGTGCGGGACCGGTCCCGGCTACTCCCGCACCGCCTCCTCCCACCCCTGCGGCGTGCAGCGCACGAGGCGCTGCGGGACCGGGTTGCGGGAGGCGGGGGTGCGTTCGATGGCGTTGGGGTCGAGGATGGTGATGCGTTCCGTCGTCGGGAACTCGCGGCCCTCCGCCTGGCACAGGTAGTTCGCCTGCATCTCGCGCCCGGTCTGGAGGTTGGCGACGAGCTGCTGCGGGGTGCAGGTGGAGCCGCGGGTGACGAAGCGGCCCGGCGAGATGATGAGCGCCATCTCGCTCGGCTGCCCGCCGGGCGCGATGGCGTAGCCGCCGCGCCCGTCCCGCACGAAGCTGCGCTCGCAGATCTCGGTGCTCGACGCCCACAGGCCTGTCGCCTTCTCGAGCGGCGTCGCCTTCTCCCGCTCGAAGCGCTCGAGATCCGCCCGCAGGGTCGCAAGGTCCTTGAGGCTCGCGACGTCGCAGCGCTTCACGGGCACGAACTGGCGCTCGACCGCGATCTGGTAGCGGCCGTTCAGCTCCCGCATGGCGAATTTCTGGCGCTTCTGCCGGCGCCCGAAATCGCACCGGCCCGTAAAGGTCACGTCGGCCTGCTGCACGGTGTAGTCGCGCACCGTGCAGATGTACTCGTTGTTCGAGATGCTCGTCGGGTTGATGATGAAGGCGGGCGCTGGCCCCCGGCCCGTGGCGCCGAACACGACGCGACCGTTGTCGTTCGCGAAGATGCGGCTGCAATCCTCGCTTTCCATCACCCAAGCCCCGTAGATCCCGAGCAGGCTCTCCTGTGCCTGAACAGGCCCGAGGCCGACGATCGTGCCGAGGATGGCGAGGGCCCAGCGTACCATGATCCCGTCCCGCGGTTCGAACCTTGACCGTGAGACAACGCAAAAGGACGGCTTGGGTTCGTTGGAGGTGGAGCGGTGTGCCGACCGTGGGCCTCTGGGTGCCGGCCGGCGGGCGGGAGTGGTCGCGGGTCCTGACGAGGGCCTTGTGGCCCGTCTTCATGAGGCTTCAGAGGGCGCGGGCGGCGCGACCTACCCTCCTCCCCCTTGAGGGGAGGAGTTGGAGGTGGGGGTGGCGGCCGTTTGTCTGCCGGTGAGGATGCTGCCGCCACCCCCACCCCTTAACCCCTCCCCTCAAGGGGGAGAGGCGATGCGGCGTCGCGTTCGATCTGACCGACTCCGCAACATCCCACCCGTCAGGATGCGCTGGGGGGCAGCGGCTTGGCCGGGGTGCCGTAGACCCGGGGGTCGACCTGGGAGAGGTTGCCCTCGTCGTCCGCGTAGGAGGCGGCGCCGTCCACGTAGGTGAAGGTGCCGCGTCCGTCCGGCGACGGGCCCTTGGCCCAGCGGCCCTCGCGGCTTTCCTCGCCCTCGGAATGGTTGAGGAACTGGTAGGCGACCTCGGTCTTCTCGAGGTTCTGCGGGAAGTTCGAGGGCACCGGCGAGGTCTCGAGCCCGTCCTCCTCAAGCTCCTTGATGGCCGCCATCCACTGGTTCTGGTGCATGGTGTCCCGGGCGATGAGGAAGGCCAGCATGTCGCGCACGCCCTTGTCCTCCGTCAGGTTGTAGAGCCGCGCGACCTGCAACCGGCCCTGGCTTTCCGCCGTGAGGTTGAAGCGGAAATCGGCGAGCAGGTTGCCGCTCGCCGTCATGAAGCCGGCGTTCCACAGGTTGCCGGCGCTGTCGACGGGACGCGGTCCGAGGCCCGACACGATCACGTGCTGCGGGTTCATGCCCGCGACGAGCACGTCCTCCAGCCGCGAGCCGCCCATGATGGCGCCGATGGCGGAGTTCTTGGCAGCGTCCTCCTGCGCCTCCACGGGCGAGGTCTCGAGGAGCCGCGCGATCATGGTGGCGAGCATCTCCACATGGCCGATCTCTTCCGTGGCGATGTCGAGGAGCATGTCGCGGTATTTCTGCGGACCGCGGCAGCTCCAGCCCTGGAACATGTAGGTCATCATCACGGAGATCTCGCCCCACTGGCCGCCGAGGGGCTCCTGCAGCATCTTGGCGAAGATCGGATCGGGCCGGTCGGGCTTGGCATGGTAGGCCATGACGCGCTGGCGTGAGAACATCGGCTGCTCCTGGTGGGAATGAGAAACCCCGCCTCTGCGCAGGGTCCCATGCCAACAGGAGCGCTCCCGTCATGTTCCTACGGCCGCGCTTAGGCTCGAAGCGCGGCCGGATCACGGGATCGTCATCCGCCCGGCGGGAGAAGGCTACTTCAGCGTCTCGTAGTCCTTGTTCCGCAGCCCGTCATGGGCATGGCGGACCGGCAGCGTGCCGGCGGGCGCTTTCTTGAAATGCGAAGCGGCCTTGTCGCCGACGGGACCCTTGGCGATCGTGACGCCCCCGTCCACGGCATAGAGCGCGCCGGTGACGTAGCTCGCCTCGTCGGAAGCGAGGAAGCAGAACACGTTCGCCACCTCCTCGGCGGTGCCGCGTCGACCCATGGGGGTCGCCTGCACCATGGTGGTCTCCATCTCGCGGTCCATGGGGCCCGAGGACTTGTACGTCCAGGCGGTGTCGATGGGGCCGGGGCACACGCAGTTGGCGCGAACCCCGTGTGCCGCCTGCTCGACGGCGACGCCGCGCATGAAGGAATGGATGAAGGCCTTGGTGCCCCCGTACATGGTGTTGTTGGCGATGCCGATCATGCCGGCCTCGGAGCCCGTCGAGATCACGTTGCCGTAGGTCTTCTGCAGGTAGGGCAGCGCGAATTTCGTCATCAGGAAGACCGAGCGCACATTGGACCGCAGGGTCTCGTCGAACTTCTCGATGGGGTAGTCCTGCGTCTCGGCCGCGACGAGGAACACGCCCGCATTGTTGACGAGAACGTCGAGGCGTCCATAGGCGCCGATGCAGGCCTCGACCGCTGCTTCCGCGTGCCGCTCCTCGGCGATGTCGCCGAGATAGACCTCCGCGAAGCCCCCGGCCCCGTTGATGAGCCGGGCCACCTCCTCGACAGGATCGTCCGGCAGGCCGACGAGGAGGAGCTGGGCACCCTCCTTGGCGAATTTCAGCGCGATCGCTTCCCCGATGCCGGTGCCGGCACCGGTGACGATCGCGACCTTGTTGAAGAGACGTCCTGCCATGGCGGCCTCCTGAATGCGCGGATCTCGGCTGTGAAGACAGCACCACAACGGGAGAGGGCCGGAGCCGTTCCCCGGCTCCCGGAGCCTTGAACGGGAAAGGCCGGCCCAAGGGCCGGCCTTCTGTCTTGGGGGGCCCCGCCTCAGCGGCGGTCGTCGACCCGGCTCGTCACGCCCCGCTCCGTCGCGAGGCGGGCGCTCGTGATGGTCGGGTCCACGGCGCCGGCCCGGCCGCCGAAGAAGGCCGCGAGCGCGCCGAGGATGAGGCCGATGCCGCCGAGCAGGGCCGCCGTCGACACCGCCTGCCTTGCCGTATCGGCGGCCTGCGTCGCCTGCTGCTTCGCCTGGTCGACCGTCTGCCGGTACTGCTGCTCGTACTGGCCGATGCGGTTGCGGGCTTCCTCCACCGGGATGTTCTGCGAGCGGGCGAGCGCCTCGGCGGCCTGGTCGCGGGCGGCCTGGGCCTGGCCGGGATCGCCCGTCAGAGCCGCGCGGACCGCCGTCACCGCCGCGTCGCGGGCCGCGCCCGGATCGTTGCCGGTGGCGCCGCGGATCTGCTGCTCGATGGCGCCGAAGGGGTCCGCCGCATTGGCGAGGGAGGGCGCAGCCGTCTGGGCGGCGGTGGCCGCCGTCCGGCCGAGGCCGCCGATGGCCCCGCTCACCGTGTTGTAGACGCCGCCGAGGAGGCCTCCGAGGGTGGAGGTGAGAAGGTAGAAGATCACGAGGGTCGTCGCGGCCCAGGCCGTGATGCCGTGGAGGCCCGCGGTCGATTCCTTCGGACGGCCGCTCAGGCGGCCGGCGATGTAGCCGCCGACGAACGACGCGATGATCCCAGACAGGGTCCACCAGATGCCCGCCGCGATGGAGAAGGTGGAGGCCTGCGGGTTGTCGCCGCCGACGGGATCGAGCGTCGCGACGCCGATGCCGACGCCCAGCATATTGAGGATGAGCTGGGTGACGAGAGCCGCCACCACGCCCGCCAGCACCGCACCCCAGGAGATGCGGTTCAGCATGATCGTGCGGACGTCCTCCGCCGGGGTGACGGGGGACATGTGGGGGGCGTCCGTGTCCCCGAAACTGCGGGGCGTCGCCGGATGATGCGTAGCCATTGGAACTCCATGGGCTGGGTCGGATGTCGTGCCGTTAACCGGGGCAACCCGTCGCAGTTCCGCCACGCGGCCCATTAAGTCCGTCCGCCCGCAGCCGGCGGCGGTGCTTCCGGAGGGACCGCAAGGGTGTTAAGCCGCCCTCCATGCTCGAAGGCCTGCACCCCAACCGCCCCACCCACGTCATGCGCCTCACCACGGACGAGCGCTCGGCGCGAGCCATGACGGACCTCATCGGGGAGATCTTCGATCCCGCCGAGACGGCGGTGGCGGCCTTCGAGACGGAGGATGGCGGGCCCTGGCTGCTGGAGGCGTATTTCGCCAGCGAGCCCGACGAGGAGGCCATCCGCGAGCTTGTCCGCCCCTTCGTCGGCAGCGAGGCGGACCGGGCCGTGTTCATGCCCCTCGCCCAGCAGGACTGGGTCAAGGCCTCGCTGGAGGGGCTCAATCCCGTTCGGGCGGGGCGGATCCTGGTTCACGGCTCGCACGATCGCGGGCAGGTCGGCCCCAACGACGTCGCCATCGAGATCGAGGCCGCCCTCGCCTTCGGGACGGGGCATCACGGGACGACGAAGGGCTGCCTTATGGCCTTCGCCGACGAGTTGAAGCGTCGCGTGCCGCGGCGGGTGCTCGACGTGGGCACCGGGACCGGCATCCTCGCCTTCGCGGCGGCGAAGGTTCTGCGACGGCCGGTGGTGGCGGGGGACATCGATCCGGAGGCGATCCGCGTCGCGCGGGAGAATGCGCGCCTCAACGGGATCGGCGGGCTGCTGAAGCTTTATGTGGGTCCGGGGGTGCGAAGCCCCCTCGCCGCCCGCCCGGGCGCCTTCGACCTCATCTTCGCGAACATCCTGGCGAAACCTCTGCGGATCCTCGCGCCCTCCATCGCCCGCGTGGCCTCCGAGGACGCCACGCTCATCCTGTCGGGGCTCCTCGGCCCCGACGTGCCGGGGGTCCTGTCGGCCTATGCGGCTCAAGGGTGGCGCCTGGAGCGCCGCTACGACCTCGAGGGCTGGGCGGCGCTCGTCCTGCGGCGGCGGGGCTTGAGCCCGCGCCCGCTCCGGCTTCAGGATTCGGAGGCGGCGTCAGGATAGCGCTTGGCGAGCTCCCGGCGCAGGCGCAGGGTCTCGGCGAGGACCTCGCGGACGAACGTGACGATCAACATGGCGTCCTCTTGCGGTCAGACGTTGAAGGGAAGCAGGTCGGCCTTGTCGAGGCCGACGAAGCGGTACGGGCCGTGAACCAGCGCGGTCTCGCCCAGCAGGATCTCGTGGCGGCGCAGCTCGGCTTCGGCGGCCATCGCGCGGCTTGCGACGAGAGCGTTGACGAGGCGCTTGAAAAAGAGCGGAATCCCGATCGTGCGGGCCGGAGCGGCGGCGAAACCGGTCGGGTGAGCAGTGGTGGCCATAGGTCCATCTCCAAAGTTTGGGACGGCCCTTCAGCGTTCCTCTTTATCGTTGCAGGAAAGATAGGCCCGGCAACGCCCGCCGGTCAGAGGCTTGGCCGCATGCGAGCCATGCGACGAGGGTATGTCTCATTAAGAAGGCCTTAACGCGCGCGCGCCGGGCGCATACCGCACCGGAGGCCGGGCGGCCGCGTCCGGCCGCCCCGGCGAGGGGAACCCGGTTGCAGGCCACCCCGGCTCGCCCTAGCGTGCGGCGCCCCCAACCGGCCGGATTCCCATGGCGCGCTTCCAGACCTTCGACGACACCACCTCCCCGTCCCAGGGCCCGCAACGGATCGAGAAGCTGCGGGCGGAACTCGCCCGGCGGGGCTATGCGGGATTCGTGGTGCCGCGGGCGGACGAGCACCAGTCCGAATACGTGCCGAAGAACGCCGAACGCCTCGCCTGGCTCACGGGCTTCACCGGGTCCGCCGGCACCGCCGTGATCCTCTCCGACAAGGCTGCCCTGGTGGTGGACGGGCGCTACACCGTTCAGGCGCAGGAGCAGGTGGACACCGCCGTGATCGCGCCGGTGAAGCTCGCCGAAGAGAGCGCAGAGGACTGGATCGCCGCCCATCTCCCCCCGGACGGGGTCCTCGCCTACGACCCCTGGCTTCACACACCCGACGGCCTGAAGCGCCTGGAGGCGGCGGTAGCCCGCGCGGGCGGCAGGCTCGCCCCGGTCGACATCAACCTCGTCGACGTGATCTGGACGGACCGCCCCGCCGCGCCCGCCGCCCCCGTGCGGCCGCATCCGATCGAGCATGCGGGCGAGGGCGTCCCAGCGAAGCTCGAGCGCATCCGCAGGAAACTCGCCGAGGCCAAGGTCGACGCGCTCGTGGTGTCGGACCCGCACAACCTGGCCTGGACTTTCAACCTGCGCGGGGGCGATGTGGGCCACACCCCGCTGCCCTTCGGATATGTGGTGATCCCCCGCGAGGGGCCGCCGAGCCTCTTTCTCGATCCCGCGAAGGTGACGAACGAGGCCGGCGCCGCGGTGGGCGGCCTTGCGGATTTCCGTTCGCCTGCGGACTTCCCGGCGATGCTGGAGGCGCTCGGGCAGGAGGGCCGGAAGGTGCGCCTCGACGGCGCCACCGCGTCGGTCGCCCTGCAGCGGCGGATCGAGGAGGCGGGCGGCACGGTGGATGCGGGCCCGGATCCCATCAGCCTCATGAAGGCGGTGAAGAACGAGGCCGAGATTGCCGGCTCCCGGGCCGCGCATCTGCGCGACGGAGCGGCCGTCGCCCGCTTCCTCGCCTGGTTCGACCGCGAGGCTCCGGCGGGCAGCCTGACGGAGATCGACGCCGTCGAGGCGCTCGAGGGGTTCCGGGTCGAGACCGGAGCGCTGAGGGACGTGTCGTTCCCAAGCATCTCGGGGGCCGGCCCCAACGCGGCGCTCCCGCATTACCGGGTGACGAGCTCGACGAACCGCCGGATCGAGCGCGATCAGATCTTCCTCATCGATTCCGGCGCCCAGTACGAGGACGGCACCACCGACATCACCCGCACGGTGATCGTCGGCGAGCCGACCCCGGAGATGAAGGACCGCTACACGCGGGTGCTCAAGGGTCATATCGCGATCGCGCGGGCGGTCTTCCCCAAGGGGACGAACGGCGCGCAGCTCGATTCCTTCGCGCGCCAGGCCCTGTGGGAGATCGGCACCGATTTCGACCACGGCACCGGGCACGGCATCGGCAGCTATCTGTCGGTGCACGAGGGTCCGCAGCGGATCGCCAAGACGGGGCACACGCCGCTCGAGCCCGGCATGATGCTGTCGAACGAGCCGGGCTACTACAAGGCCGGAGCCTACGGCATCCGCATCGAGAACCTGATCCTCGTGGAGCGCCGCGAGATCCCGGGCGCCGAGCGGCCGATGCTGGGCTTCGAGACCCTCACCTTCGCGCCCATCGACACGCGCCTCGTCGAGCCCGCGCTCCTGACGCCGGCGGAGATCGCCTGGCTCGACGCCTATCACGCGGAGGTCCGAGCGAAGATCTCCGGCCTCGTCGACCCGCAGACGCAGGCCTGGCTCGAAGCGGCCACGCGGCCGCTGGCTTAGGCGGCCGCTCGGACCGTCGACCTCCACCCTTATCCTGGGGAGCGCTTGGAGAGCGCGTCTCGAAGGAGGGTCCAGGGAACGCGGGAGGCGCTGCGCGTCTCTCCTCCCCCTTGAGGGGAGGAGATGGAGGTGGGGGTGAACCTCGACATCTCCGGACAACACACGGCCGCCACCCCCACCCCGTACCCCTCCCCTCCCCTCAAGGGGGAGGGGCATCAGCGGCGTCGGACCATCAAGCCAACACCGCCCGCAGGACAACCACCGCGGCGACGCCGACGGCGACGGTCGCGAGAAGCGGCAGGCGCGTCGCGGCGATCATCGCGATAGCGGCGGCGGCGGATTCGGCCGGCCCGGTGGCGAGGGCCGTCGGGGCGATCACCGCCATGAGAACCGCGGGCGGGATGGCGTCGAAGGCGGCCTTGGCGCGCCCCGTGAGCACGAGCCGCTCGGCCACGAGCAGGCCCGCCGCGCGGGTTGCGTAGGTGACCGCCGCCATGGCGAGGATCGCCGCGAGGGTGATGGGGTCGAGGCTCATGCGGACCGCTCCTGCGGGGCCGCCAGATACGCCGCCCCGATGCCCGCCAGGGCGCCCGTGGCCACGTGCCAGGGAGCGCCGAGGGTCACGTGGACGAGGGCCGCGACGGCGCCGCTCACCGCCACCGTGACGAGGGCGACGCGCCCGTGGCCGAAGCCCGCGATGAGGCCGATGAAGAGCGCCGTGAAGGCGAAATCCGCCCCGAGCCGGGCCGGATCCCCGAGGAAGGAGCCGAGCACCGCGCCGAGGGTCGTCGACCCCACCCAGGATGCGAAGAGGAGCGCCGCCATCGCGAACCAGTAGGCGGGGGTCACGGGCCGGTCGAGGGACCGGCGCTCGGCCACGGCCCAGGATTCGTCCGTCATGAAGGAGAAGCCGAGGATCTTCTGCGCGCGGCTCGCCCGCAGCTTGGGCCCAAGGGAGGCGCCCATCAGGATGTGGCGGGCGTTGATGAGGAGCGTCGCGAAGGCGAGCGCCGCCACGGGCGCCGGGCTCGCCCAGGTCTCGATGGCGGCGAACTGCGCCCCGCCGGCGAAGACCAGCCCCGACATGAGGCCGACCTCGAGGGGCGAGAGGCCCTTGGCGACCGCGACGGCGCCGAACAGGAGCCCGATGGGAACGGCCGCGACGGCGGCTGGCGCGATGTCCCTCAGCCCGGCGCGGGCCTCGGCCGTGCGGTCGACGTGAAACGGGTTCGGTTGATCCATGGGGCTCTCCACGCCCCGTCTTTAAGCGGGGCCCGGGAGCCGGGTCTTGGACAGGATTGCTTCTAGGCGGCCCGGTAGGTGCCGGGGGTCACCGCCATGCGGGCCTTGAACACGCGGTTGAGGTGGCTCTGGTCGAAGAACCCGCAGGCCGCCGCCACCTCGCCCGGCGCCTCCCCGCGCTCCAGGAGCCGCGTTGCCGCGCGAAAGCGCCGGTCGAGAAGGTAGGCGTGGGGCGTGAGCCCGGTCTCGCGGCGGAAGGCGCGGATGAAGTGGCTGCGCGAGAGGCCGGCCAGGGCCGCAAGATCCGCAAGGCCGATCTCGTCCGCCAGGTGAGCGTCGAGATAGTCGCGGACGCGGGCGATCATGCGGGCTTCCCGCGCCGGGGGCGGCGCGTCGAGATCCGCCCAGCGCGCGATGAGCGTCGCCAGGAAGCTCACGAGCCCCGTATCCTGCTCCATCACGGAGGCCTGCGCCCCGTCGCGCCGGAGGGTCACGTGCAGGTGCGCGAGGGCGCCCGCGAGATCGGGATCGTGAACGATCGAACGCGGGAAGTGGGGCGCCCGCGGCACCGGCCGGCCGGCCACGTCCTCGGCGATCTCCCGCATCAGGGCGACGGACGGATAGATCGTGCGGTACACGAAACCGCCGCCATGGGGCGCGCCGTCGTGGAGCTCGTCCGGCCCCACCACCGCCAGCGATCCCGCCGGCGCATAGTGCTGCTCGCCCCGATGAAAGAAGGTCTCGCAGCCCGCCACGATCGCCGCGACCGCGTAGGTCTCGTGGGTGTGGCGGGTGTAGGAGTGCCGGCGGAACGTGGCGCTCAGGCAGTCGAGCCCATCGTAGCGCGGCACCCGCCAGAAATGCGTCACGTCTCCCGCGGCCCGCAGCACGGGGTCGAACGGCACCTCGGGGGTCACGACACTCATGAGGCCATGGTGCCACGGGGGCGGCCGGGAGTCTTGGATGAAAGTGCGGTGAGTGGGCTGGGTTGCGGCGCGCGGAGGGTGGCGGTGGAGGTACTTCAGCGAGGTGGAGCACTGATCGACGCCCCTACCCCTTGAGGGAGGGGTACGGGGTGGGGGTGGCGGCCGTGCCCTATCCGGAGAACATGCTGCCGCCACCTCCATCTCCAACTCCTCCCCTCAAGGGGGAGGAGAAAACCGCAGCGCACCCCGCGTTCCCTGGACCCTCCTTCGAGACGCGCTCTTCGAGCGCTCCTCAGGATGAGGGTTGGCAAGTTTCGGGCGACGCAAGTAGAGCCCTCATCCTGAGGGTTTCGCATAGCGAAGCGTCTCGAAGGACGAGGGCGTTCCAGGGCACCGCGGGAGGCAGCGCCGCCCTACCGCCCGACGAGCGCGAACCAGCCGTCCTCGTCCATCACCTCGACGCCGAACTCCTTCGCCTTGTCGAGCTTGGAGCCCGCCCCCGGGCCCGCCACCACGATGTCGGTTTTCTTCGACACCGAGCCCGCCACCTTGGCGCCGAGGCGCTCGGCCATGGCTTTGGCCTCCTCGCGGGTCATCTGTTCGAGGGAGCCGGTGAAGACCACGGTCTTGCCGGCGACGGGCGAATCCGCGTGAGCCTCCCCCGTCTCGGCGGGCTCCGGCGATACTTGGGCGACGAGGCGGTCAAGCATCTCCTCGTTGCGGGCCTCCTTGCAGAACTCGACGAGGGCCGTCGCCACGACGCCCCCGATGCCGCCGATATTGGTGAGGTCCGCATAAGCTTCGGAGGCCGGATCGGCGGCGGCCCGGACCGCCTCGCGCAGGGCCGCGAAGGTGCCGTAATGGCGCGCGAGCAGCCGCGCGTTGGTCTCGCCGATATGCGGGATGCCGAGCGCGAAGATGAAGCGGGCGAGCGGAAGGGACCGGCGCTGCTCGACGGCCGCAAGCAGGTTCTTGATCGCCTTGTCCTCCTCGCCGGCCTTCGCCTTGGCCTTGGCCTTCTTCGGCTCCGGCGCTCCGGTGAGACGGCGGCGCTCCGCGGCCAGCTCCTCGCGGCGGCGCTGGATTGCGGCTTTGACCTCCTCGAAGTCGAGGGTGAAAAGGTCGGCGGGGCTCTTCACGAGGCCGGCATCGAACAGGACCTCGATATAGGTTTCGCCGAATCCCTCGATGTCGAAGGCGTTGCGCGACACGAAATGCTTCAGGCGCTCGCGGGCCTGCGCCGGGCAGATGAGGCCGCCCGTGCAGCGGCGCACCGAGTCCTCCTTGCCGGAGCGCGGATTGATCTCCCGCACCGCGTGGCTGCCGCAGGCCGGACAGGTGGTCGGGAAGGCGTAGGGCTGCGCATCGGCGGGGCGCTTGTCGAGCACCACGTCGAGCACCTTGGGGATAACGTCGCCGGCGCGCTGCACGACGACCGTGTCGCCGACGCGGATATCGACCCCGCCCCGGATCGGCTCGCCGTTGCCGCCGATGCCCTTGACGTAGTCCTCGTTGTGGAGCGTCGCGTTCGACACCACGACGCCGCCCACCGTGACGGGCCGCAGCTTCGCGAGCGGATTGAGGGAGCCCGTGCGGCCCACATTGATCTCGATGCCCTCCACCACCGTCACGGCCTGCTGGGCCGGGAACTTGTGGGCGAGCGCCCAGCGGGGCGAGCGGGAGACGAAGCCGAGCCGGTTCTGGAGCGCGAGGTCGTCCACCTTGTAGACGACGCCGTCGATGTCGTAGCCGAGATTGGCCCGGTCCTGCTCGATGGCGCGGTAATGTGCCAGCAGCTCCTCGACGCTCGTGCAGCGCCGGGTCAGCGGGTTCGTGACGAGGCCCCAATGCGCGAAGCAGGCGATCATGCCGTGCTGCGTCTTCGACGGCATGGCGCTCATCTCGCCCCACGCATAGGCGAAGAACCGCAAAGGCCGCGCGGCGGTGACAGCCGGGTCGAGCTGGCGAAGGCTCCCCGCCGCGGCGTTCCGCGGGTTGGCGAAGAGCGCCTTGCCGGCGGCGGCCTGGCGCTCGTTGATGGCGGCGAAATCCCGGTGCGAGAGATAGACCTCGCCGCGCACCTCGCAGACCTCCGGCACGCCCTCTCCGGTGAGCTGGTCCGGGATGTCGCCCACGGTCCTGGCATTCGCGGTGACGTCCTCGCCCTCCGCCCCGTCGCCGCGGGTCGCCGCGCTCACGAGGCGCCCGCCCTCGTAGCGCAGGCTCAAGGACAGCCCGTCGATCTTGGGCTCCGCCGTGAAGGCGAGCTCGGTCTCGGGCTTGAGCTGGAGGAAGCGGCGGATGCGCACCACGAACTCGGTGACGTCCTCGTCCGCAAAGCCGTTGCCGAGCGACAGCATCGGAGCCCGGTGGCGGATCTTGGCGAACTTCTCCGAGGCCTTGGAGCCGACGCGCTGGGTGAGGCTCTCCGGTGTCTTCAGCTCGGGAAACTGCACCTCCAGCGCCTCGTAGCGCTGGCGCAGGCGGTCGTATTCCGCATCCGAGATCGCCGGCGCGTCCTCCTCGTAATAGCGGCGGTCGTGCTCGGCGATGTCGGCGCCCAGTTGCTCGTATTCGCGGCGGGCCTGGTCGGGGGTGAGGTCGGAGACGGGCGGGATGGCGGGAGCGGTGGTGGACGACATGGCGCACTCGGAACAGACTCGCGGCCAGAACCATAGCGCCGGAAGCGCCTGAGGCGAGTCGATTCCGCTTCGCGCAGGCCTCATGCTGATGAGCCTTCGCTCAAGGATTTCGGAGGGCGCGGGGTGCGCTGCGCTTCTCTCCTCCCCCACACAAGCCGGCTGTTGCCGGCTTGTGATCCCCAAGACGATCTCGGCAACAGCCGAGATCTCCGGGGAGAAGTTGGAGGTGGGGGTGGTGCCGGATGAGGCGCTCAGCCATACGCGGCACCACCCCCACCCCTGGCCCCTCTCCTCACGGGGGAGGGGGAGCCAGCGGCGTTGCCCTACCGGAGCGCCGCTTCGAGCAGGCGGGCGGCTGCCGCTCTCGCCTCTTCGGTGATCGTCGCGCCCGCGAGCATGCGGGCGATCTCCTCGCGGCGGGGCTTCTCGGCGAGGGGCGTCACGCGGGTGGCGACCCGGTCGGAGCCGCGCACGCCCTCCTTGGCGATGAGGAAATGGCTCCCGGCCTTCGCGGCCACCTGCGGGGCGTGGGTGACGGCCATCACCTGGACGCGATGGGCGAGGCGCGCCAGGCGCTCGCCGATGGCGTCCGCCACAGCGCCGCCGACGCCCGTGTCGATCTCGTCGAAGACGAGGGTGGGCGCCGAGCCCTTGTCGGCGAGGACTACCTTGAGGGCCAGCATGAAGCGGGAGAGCTCGCCGCCGGAGGCCACCTTCAGCATCGGGCCGGGCTTGGTGCCGGGATTCGTCTGGGCCCAGAACTCCACCCGGTCGAAGCCGGCCGGATCGCGGCTCGCCTCGTCGGTGACGATCTCGGTGATGAACTTGGCTCGCTCAAGCTTGAGCGGCGGGAGTTCGGCCTGCACGGCCTTGTCGAGGGCGGCGGCGGCCTTGCGGCGCCCGGCGGACAGCTTCTTCGCCGCGGCCACGTAGGCGGCCTCCGCCTCGCCGAGGGCGGCTTCGAGACCGGCGAGGCGCTCCTCACCCGCATCGATCGCGGCGACGTCGCTCTCGTAGCGCTCGCGGAGGGCGGCGAGCTCGTCGGCCGGCACGTCGTATTTGCGGGCGGCGGCGCGCAGGGCGAAGAGGCGCTCCTCCACCTGCTCCAGCTCGCGCGGATCGTATTCGCTGGCGCGGATGGCGGCCTCGAGGGCATCGCGCGCCTCGTCGATGGCGACGAGGGCGGCGTCCAGCGCCTTCACGCTCGGATCGACGAGGGCGGGCGCCTGCGCGGAGCGGCGCTCCAGCTTGCGCACGGCGGCCGCCAGAACCGGAACGGGCGAGCCCGAACCGCCCACGGCCTCGAAGGCTTCGCTCAGCTCGGTCGCCACCTTCTCGGACTGCATCATGACGAGGCGGCGGTCCGCCAGGGTCGCCTCTTCGCCGGGCTCGGGCTTGAGGGCAGCGAGTTCCTCAACCGCATGGCGCAGGAAGTCGGCTTCCTTCCGGGCTTTGGCGATCCGGGTCCGGTGTTCGTTCAGGGCCCCCTTCGCCTCGCGAACGCGCCGGGCGGCCTCCGCGACGGCGCCGGTCTCCCGGGCGAGGCCGCCGAAGGCATCGAGGATCGTGCGGTGGGTGACCGGGTCGACGAGGGCGCGGTCGTCGTGCTGGCCGTGGATCTCGACGAGGGTCGCGCCGATGCCCCGCAGAACCTGGACGCTCACGGGCTGGTCGTTGACGAAGGCCCGGGTGCGCCCGTCCGCGATCTGCACCCGGCGCAGGATGAGGTCGCCGTCCGTGTCGATGGCGGCGTCCGCGGCGATCCGGCGGGCGGGATGGTCGAGGGGGCAGTCGAAGACCGCCGTCACCTGGCCCTGCGCCTCGCCGTGGCGCACGAGGCCGCCGTCGCCCCGGCCGCCGAGGGCGAGGGCGAACGCGTCGAGGAGGATCGATTTGCCAGCGCCGGTCTCACCCGTGAGGACGCTGAGGCCCTCCTGGAAATTGAGCTCGAGCCTGTCGATGAGGACGATATCGCGGATCGCCAGCTGGACCAGCATGAAAGGTCGGGATTACCCCGTCTTCTGACCGACGCGGGGAACGCCGCGGAAGGCCTTGCTGATCCAGGACTCGGAGCTCTCGTAGGGCTGCACGCCGCCCTTGGCGAGGAGCGCATAGGCATCCTTGTACCAGGGGCTGTCCGGGAAGTTGTGGCCGAGCACGGCGGCGGCGGTCTGCGCTTCCGGCACGATTCCCATGGCCATGTAGGCCTCCGCGAGGCGCTGCAGGGCCTCCTCGACGTGGCGGGTGGTCTGGTACTTCGCCACCACGTTGCGGAACCGGTTCACGGCGCCCGTGTAGTTGCGCTTCTGCAGGTAGAAGCGGCCGATGTCCATCTCCTTGCCGGCGAGCTGGTCGCGGGCCACCTGGATCTTCTGCTTGGCGGCGGATGCGTATTCCGAGCGCGGATGGCGGTCGACGAGCTCCTGCAGGGCGATGAGTGCCCGCTCGGCCTTCTCCTGGTCGCGGTTGACGTCCGGGATCTGCTCGAAATGGGAGAGCGCGATCATGTACTGGGCGTAAGGCGCGTCGGGCGTCGCCGGGTAGAGCTGGAGGTAGCGCCGGCCCGCGGTGATCGCCTCCTCGTACTGGCCGCCCTCGTAGTTGGCGGAAGCCTGGAGGAGCAGCGACTTCCGCGACCACTCGGAATAGGGATACTGCTTCTCGAGGTCGGTGAACTTCTTCGCGGCCCCGGTGTAGTCGCCCTTCTGCATGCGGGCGAGACCGTCGTTGTAGAGCTGGTCCGCCGGAACCTCCGCGACGATCTCGGGCTTGTAGGTGTCGCCCCTGTCGAAGGGGTTCAGGGACGACATGGTATCGCAGCCGGCGAGACCGAGGCCGAGGGCGGCTACCGCGAGCGCACGGACCGACACGCTCCTGGCGCTTGCAGAGAAAGTCGCGATCATTCCCGTCGGTCCTCCGAAATTCAGTCGCTCGGCCCCGAGGGCGAAGCATGAAGGGCTGTTTACCCTAAGCGGCCGCGCCGCGCCAACCCCAAGACGGGTCTTCCCCCGGCACTTTGCGACGCAGGACCCCGAACATGAAAACGCCGCCTTGCAGCCTCTCGGCGCCGGCGGCGTGTGTGACTTAAGGGCTTCTGCGCGTTAGTGAACTTCGGGAGCGTAGGCCGGCATAGCGATGTTGTTCCCGATCTCGGCATAGCCGGTCTCGCGGCGCGCGCCCGGCTCCACGATGGCGTAGTTGGCGCGGCTCGAGAACAGGGCCTCCAGCACCGCGCAGTTCAGGCGGTGGCCGCCGCAATAAGAGCGGTAGGTGCCCAGCAGCGGCAGGCCGGCGAGGGAGAGGTCGCCCACGGCGTCCAGGATCTTGTGGCGGACGAATTCGTCGGCGTAGCGCAGGCCCTCGGGGTTGATCACCCCGTTCTCGCCGATGGCGACGGTGTTGTCGAGGGAGGCGCCGAGGGCGAAGCCGGCGCTCCAGAGCTTCTCGACGTCGCGCATGAAGCCGAAGGTGCGGGCGCGGGAGATGTCGCGGCGGAAGATCGTGGGCGAGAGGTCGATGGCCTTGCGCTGGCGGCCGATGACCGGGGTCGGGAAGTCGATCTCGACGTCGAGGCGGAAGCCGCGCTCGTTGGGGAGGAGTTCGGCAAAGCCCCGGCCTTGCGTGACGCGGACGGCCTTCAGAACCTTGATGTAGCGGCGGCCGGCGTTGAGGGAGACGATGCCGGCCTGGTCGATGGCCTCGATGAAGGGCGCCGCGCTGCCGTCCATGATCGGCACTTCGGGGCCGTCGATCTCGACGAGGACGTTGTCGATGCCAAGGCCCGTGAGGGCGGCCATCAGGTGTTCGATGGTGGCGACCGCGCCGCTCTCCCGATCGCCGATGACGGTGCAAAGCTCGGTGGCGGTGACGGCGAGGTGGCGGGCGTCGATCAGGCGGTCGATGCCGCCCTGGAGGCCCGTCCGCAGGAAGGCGATGCCGTGGTCGGCTTCGGCAGGGTGCAGGATGATTCGAACCTCGTCACCCGAGTGAACCCCGGCGCCCGAGAGGGAAACTGCTGCGCGAAGCGTCGTTTGTTGGCTTTGTTTCATTACACTTAGACCTCGGCCGCTATCGTTCATGACACCGGTTGACCGATGCCGAAGGATCCGCCGCTGTTCTCTGCCCCGAAACCCGTGGGACGCCTCTTTTCGGGCGCCGCCCCTTTTTTGACTTGGCAGCACCATAGTCGTGGCCGTGACCAAGGCCAAATCACGCTTTCTTACGTTCTGTAACAAAACGAAACATCCGGCGACGGTACGTAAGCGTTTGATCCGTTTACACTTTCTTAAACAGCACGAAGCCCCGGGAAACCCGTCCCGGGGCTCGTCGTAACGTCATGCGGACCGGCCCTTCCGGGCCCCGGCCGACCTCAGTTCGAGGCCTGCCGGCGCAGGAAGGCGGGGATCTCCAACTGGTCCTCCTCCATCGACCGGGGCGCCGGGGCCCGGCCGTGCGGGTCGAGGGCTCCCTGCGCCGGGCGGTAGCCCTGCTGGGGGGCCGCCGGCCGCTTGGTGTACTCGGCATGGACCGGCAGCGGGGCCCGGGCCGCCTCCGGCACCGGACGGGGCGCCGGCATCGGGGGCTCCGCCGGGGCGTGGTGATGGGCCGGGGCCTCCTCGCGGCGGCCGAACCCCACCGTGGCGAGGCGCTGCAGCAGGGTCATGCGCTTCTGGTCGTGGGCCGGCTCGGCCTCCCCGCGGCTGGCGCGGATCTGATTCTGCGCCGGCATCGGCAGCTCCTCGACCCGCGGCATGCGGGCGGGGCGCACCACCGCCCTCTCCGCCTGGGGCGGGATGAAGGGCGCGGACGGAAGCGGCTCCTCCTGGTAGACGGGCTCCTGAGGCGGCAGCTCGTAGGCCATGGCGGGCCGGGGCTGGGCCGGGGTGAGCACCACGTCGTCCCGCACCACCGGCGGGAGTTCGGCGCGGGGCATCTCGACGGGAGCCACCGGGGCGGGAGCCGGGGCCGAAGCCTCGACGGGAGCCGGCTTCACGGGCTCTGGGGCATGGATCGCGCTGCGAAAGGTCGGCACGGCCTGGGTCTGGGACGCCCGGGCCCGGGCCTCGGCGCGCAGGCGCTCGGCCACCTCCGAAATCCGTTGCTCGGTCGGCAGAAGGTCGGGGCTGTTCGCCTCGGCGAGAAGCTCGTGGTCGATGCCCGTCGCCACCACGGAGACGCGGACGATGCCGTCCAGGCTCTCGTCGAAGGTGGCGCCGAGGATGATGTTGGCGTCCTGGTCCACCTCCTCGCGGATGCGGGTCGCGGCCTCGTCCACCTCGTAGAGCGTGAGGTCGTTGCCGCCCGTGATCGAGATGAGGAGCCCGCGGGCTCCGCGCATGGACACGTCGTCGAGGAGCGGGTTGGCGATCGCCGCCTCCGCCGCCCGCATGGCGCGCTTCTCGCCGGTGGCTTCGCCCGTGCCCATCATGGCCTTGCCCATGCCGCGCATCACGGCGCGCACGTCCGCGAAGTCGAGGTTGATGAGGCCTTCCTTCACCATGAGATCGGTGATGCAGGCGACGCCCGAATAGAGCACCTGGTCGGCCATCGCGAAGGCGTCCGCGAAGGTGGTCTTCTCGGTGGCGACCCGGAACAGGTTCTGGTTGGGGATCACGATGAGGGTGTCGACGTTCTGCTGGAGTTCGCCGATCCCGGCCTCCGCGAGGCGCATGCGGCGAACGCCCTCGAACTGGAAGGGCTTCGTGACGACGCCCACCGTCAGGATGCCCATCTCGCGCGCCGCCCGGGCGACGACGGGCGCCGCGCCGGTGCCGGTGCCGCCGCCCATGCCGGCGGTGATGAACACCATGTGGGAGCCCGAGAGCTGATCGCGGATCTCGTCCATCACCTCCTCGGCGGCCGCGCGGCCGACCTCGGGCTGCGAACCGGCGCCGAGGCCTTCGGTGACCTGGAGGCCCATCTGGACGATGCGTTCGGCCTTGGAGGACGTGAGCGCCTGCGCGTCGGTGTTCGCCACCACGAACTCGACGCCCATGAGCCCCGATTCGATCATGTTGTTGACCGCGTTGCCGCCCGCGCCGCCCACGCCGAACACGGTGATGTGCGGCTTGAGTTCCCGGATGTCCGGAGCTTGCAGATTGATCGCCATGACTCTTGCCCTCTCGTGGCCTTTTCGTTTGACGGCGCCCGGCCGACGCTTCGTTTCACTCAATCGCGGGCAGCGGCCTTGAGGGTCGCCGCCCGCACGCTCAAAAACTGTCCCGGATCCAACGGCCCATCCGCGAGAAGTAGCCGTCCGTTCCCGTACCCTTCAGGAAGCCGCTGGAGCGCGGCTCGAAGTACTCGGCATGGGCCACCTGCGGGTAGACCAGCATGCCCACCGACGCCGCGAAGGCAGGGCCCTTCGCGGCCTCCGGCAATCCCTTGATGCCGAGCGGCCTCCCGACGCGCACCTGCCCCTGCAGAATGCGGCGCGCCGTTTCCGGCATGCCGAGGAGCTGCGCGGCGCCGCCGGTGAGCACCACCCGGCGCCCGGCCTGCGCGGCGAAGCCGGCCTTGCGCAGGCGGTCGCGGGCCAGTTCCAGGATCTCCTCAACGCGCGGCTTGATGATGCGCGTCAGATGCGATTTCGGCAGGTGGTTCGGCACGTCCCGCTCGTCGTCGTCCACCTGCGGCACCGAGATCATGTCGCGGTCGTCGGAGCTCGACGTGATGGCGGACCCGTGCAGGGTCTTCAGCCGCTCGGCCGTGGCCACCCGGGTGGTGAGCCCCCGCGCGATGTCCATGGTCACGTGATGGCCGCCCACCGCCAGCGCATCCGCATGGACGAGGTGGCCGTTGTGGAAGATGCCCACCGTCGTCGTGCCGGCGCCCATGTCGACGACGGCGCAGCCCATCTCGGCCTCGTCGTCCACGAGCACCGAGAGGCCCGACGCGTAGGGCGTGGCGATCACGGCCTCGACGCCGAGATGGCACCGCTCGACGGCGAGCATGAGGTTGCGGGCCGCCGCCGCCTCGGCGGTCAGCACGTGCAGGTCGACGCCGAGCTTCTCGCCGATCATGCCGGCGGGGTCGACGATGTGGTTCTGCTGGTCGAGTGAGAAGCCCGTCGGCAGCGCGTGAAGGACGGCCCTGCCCTGCCGCAGGTCGCGGCTCGAGGCGGCGTCGAGCACCCGGTGAATCTCGCTCTGGCCCACGGCGCCGCGCACCGGCACGTGCGCCTCGAAATGCTCCGACCCCAAGCGGCCGCCCGTGAGGTTCACGATGACGGACTGGATCTCGACGCGCGCCATGCGCTCGGCCGCGTGGACCGCCTGCCGGATCGCCTGCTCGGCGGCTTCGAGATCGATGATCGCGCCGCCCTTGAGACCCGCCGAACGCTGATGCCCGATGCCGATGATGCGGGCGAGATGGGTTCGCCCGCGCAAGGATTCGATGGCGTCCACCGGCTGCAGTTCGGCCACAAGGCACACGACCTTGTTGGTGCCGACGTCGAGCACCGACAGGGTCGCGCTCTTGCGCGACGACAGGGGCTTCAGCCGCGGCGTCAGGCCATGATGCGACAGGCTCACGTGTCGACTCCCTTGGAACCGCGTGCCGGTTTCTTCTTCATGATCTCGGCCCGCTCGGCGGCGGCCTCTTCGGTGAGGCGCACCACCACGCGATCGGCCATCCGCAGATCGACCGCGAGCACGTCCTTCTCCAGGATGCCCTGCTCGCGATCGAGCTTCACGAGCCGCTGGATCGCCTCGGCGGCGCCGGTCTCCGGCAGGCGGACGTCGAGGCCGTTGTCCATCTTGAGGGTCCAGCGCCGTCCGGACACGAGGGTGCCGGCGCGGATGCGGCCCTTGAGGGGGCCGGCCGCCTCGACGAGGGCGAGATACTCCTTCGTGCGCGCATTGGCGCCCTCGCCCACCACGAGGGGCAGTTCGGCGAAGCGCTCGTCCTGCATGAGGTCGATCACCGTCCCGTCGGCCGCGATGACGAAGAGCTCGCCCTTGAGCTGCCAGATCGCATGGGGCTGGCGTTCCTCGAGGGTGACCACGAGCTCGTTCGGATAGAGCTTCCGCACGGTGGCGCTCTTGACGAGCGGCATGCGCTCGAGGCGCTCGCGCACCTCGCCCGCATCGAGGAAGGCGAGCGAGACCTTGGTGTTGAGGCCGCCGGCGGCCAGCACCTCGGCCTCGCGCAATTGCCCGATGCCCGAGATCGTGACGGTGTCGAGGCCGAGCCCCACGAGGCGGGCGAGCGCATGGTGAGGCTCGCCGTGGTCGCGGTAGAAATCCTTCAGGTGCCCGCCCTCGGAGAGCCCGACGAAGGCCGTCAGCGCGTAGAACGCGACGGTCAGGCCCGTGCCGAGGAAGCGCGGGAGGCGGCGCCCGAGGGGCTTCGATACGGACCGGCGCCGCCCCATGCGGGGCGGAGCGGGCTTGGAGGAACGGGGCGGAGCGGACGCGCGCGCAACGGCGAAGCCGGCCTGTGGGGCCGTCATCGGTTGCAGGTAGCGTCCTCCACCATCCATCGCACAAGCTCGCCGAACGAATAGCCCGCATGGGCCGCCAATTCGGGCACCAAGCTCGTCTCGGTCATGCCGGGCTGCGTGTTGACTTCGAGAACCGCGAGGCCGGATCCGTCCGGCCGATCGTCGTATCTGAGGTCCGCGCGACTGACGCCCCGGCAGCCGAGTGCTTGATGCGCCGTTAACGCCAACTCTTGAACCTCTTGGTAAATATTCGGTTTAATTTCCGCAGGGAGAACATGGATGGAGCCTCCCTTGGCGTACTTGGCGTCGTAGTCGTAGAACAGCCCGCTGGCGGGCTTAATCTCAATGACGCCAAGGGCTTTGTCGCCCATGACCGCGCAGGTGAGCTCCCGCCCGGGGATGTATTTTTCCACAAGCACGTCTTCGCCGAACGCCCAATCCTCGCGCCCGAGCTCCTGGGGCGGATGGGAGCGGTCCTCGCGCACGATGACGACCCCGACGGACGAGCCTTCGCTCACGGGCTTCACCACGTAGGGCGGCGGCAGCACGTGGGCGCGGGCGGCCTCGAGGCGGCTCACGACGATGCCCTCCGGCACCGGAACGCCCGCCGCCTTCATGACGACCTTGGCCCGCGCCTTGTGCATCGCGAGCGCGGAGGCGAGGACGCCCGAATGCGTGTAGGGGATGCGCAGGACCTCGAGCAGGCCCTGGATCGTGCCGTCCTCGCCCACGCGGCCGTGGAGCGCGTTGAAGGCGATGTCGGGCGCCACCGCCGGCAGCACGGTCGCGATGTCGGGCTGCACGTCGACGGGCGTCACCCTGTAGCCCTGCTCCTCGAGGGCCCGGCAGCAGGCGCGGCCCGTGAAGAGGCTGACCTCGCGCTCGGCGGACCAGCCGCCCATGAGAACCGCAACGTGCTTCCTTGCCGCCATGACCGCCTCACGCCACGCCGACGCGCTTGATCTCCCATTCGAGCTCAACGCCCGAATGCTCCAGGACGCGGCGGCGAACCTCCTCCCCCAAACCCTCGATGTCGGCGGCGCTCGCCTTGCCGTGATTGATGAGGAAGTTGCAGTGCATCTCGGACACCTGCGCGTCGCCCCGGCGCAGACCTCGGCATCCGGCCGCGTCCACGAGTTCCCAGGCCTTCCGCCCGGGCGGGTTCTTGAAGGTGGAGCCGCCGGTCCGGGTGTTCACCGGCTGGGTGGAGGACCGGGCCTCCGTGATGGCGTTCATCTCCGCGAGGATCGCGGCCGGGTCGCCCGGCCGCCCCTCGAACAGCGCCTCGGTGAAGATCACGTCCTCCGGCACGGCCGCGTGGCGGTAGGTGAAGCCCATCTCGGCATTCGTATAGCGGACGCTCTCGCCCGCCCGCGTGACGCCCGATGCCTCGACGAGCACGTCCTTCGTCTCGCCCCCGTAGGCGCCGCCGTTCATGCGCAGGGCGCCGCCGATCGTGCCGGGGATGCCGCGCAGAAAGGACAGGCCGGCGATGCCGGCCTCCGCGGCCGCCCGGGCGACTTTGACGTCCGCCGCGCCGGCGCCGGCGCGCACACGGTGGCCGGGCTCGATCCTGATCTCCATGAAAGGACGGCCGAGCCGCACGATGACGCCGTCATAGCCCCCGTCGCGAACGAGGAGATTGGAGCCGAGGCCCACGACGAGAACCGGAACGGCCGGGTCGAGCGCCTCCAGGAAACCCGCCAAATCCTCGGCATCCGCGGGAGTGAACAGCGCCTTCGCGGGCCCGCCGGTGCGGAACCACGAGAGCGGCGCCGTCGGTGCGTTGGCCTCCAGGGTACCGCGCAGGCCCGGCAGGCGCGTCTTGAGGTCGGCCGCGAGGTCGGAGGCCATCACGCCGCCTTCTCGCCGAGCGCCTCGAGTTCGCCCGGCAGCGCATAGGCCCATTGCGTGATGTTGCCGGCGCCGAGGCAGACCACGTAGTCCTTCGGCTGCGCGAGGCCCTTCACGAGGCCGGCGAGGTCCTCGGACTTGTCGAGCGCCATGACGTTGCGGTGGCCGCGGGCCTTGAGGCCTTCGACGAGCGCGTCCCGGTCGGCGCCCGGGATCGGCTGTTCGCCCGCCGCGTAGACGGGAGCGACGATCACCGCGTCGGCGTCGTTGAAGCAGGTGCAGAAGTCGTTGAACAGCGCGGAGAGGCGCGAGTAGCGGTGGGGCTGCACCACCGCGATCACCTGCCCTTCCGTCGAAGCCCGCGCGGCCTTGAGCACCGCCGCGATCTCCACCGGGTGGTGGCCGTAATCGTCGAAGATCGCGGCGCCGTTCCACTCGCCCGTGCGGGTGAAGCGGCGCTTAACGCCCCCGAAGCCTGCGAGCGCGGTCCGGATCTGCTCGGGTGAGACGCCGAGTTGATGAGCGACGGCGAGCGCCGCGGTGGCGTTGAGCGCGTTGTGGTGGCCGGGCATCGGCATCATCAGATCGCCGATCGCGATCTCGCCCTGCTTGCGGTCGCGGATCACCACCTTGAAGCGGCTGCGCCCGCCGCGCAGGTCCACGTCCATCAGGCGCACGTCGGCCTGCGGGTTCTCGCCGTAGGTGATGATGCGGCGGTCCTCGATGAGGCCGACGAGATCCTGCACGGTCGGATGGTCGATGCACATGACGGCGAAGCCGTAGAAGGGGATCGACTCGATGAAGGACCGGAACGCGGCCTTGATGGCGTCGAAGGTCTTGAAGTGGTCGAGGTGCTCGGGGTCGATGTTGGTGACGATGGCGACGTCGGCCGGCAGCTTGAGGAAGGTGCCGTCGGACTCGTCCGCCTCCACCACCATCCACTGGCCCTCGCCCATGCGGGCATTGGTGCCGTAGGCGTTGATGATGCCGCCGTTGATCACCGTCGGATCGAGGCCGCCCGCATCGAGCAGGGTGGCGACGAGGGACGTGGTGGTGGTCTTGCCGTGGGTGCCCGCGATGGCGACGCAGGACTTGAACCGCATCAGCTCCGCCAGCATCTCGGCGCGGCGCACCACGGGCAGGCGCCGCTCGCGGGCGGCGGCGAGTTCCGGGTTGTCGCGCTTGATCGCCGTCGAGACGACCACGATCTCGGCCCCGTCGATGTTCTCGGCCTTGTGGCCCACGAAGGTGCGGATCCCCTTCTCTCCGAGGCGCTTGACGTTGTAGTTGTCCGCGGCGTCCGAGCCCTGAACGGTGTAGCCGAGATTGTTCATCACCTCGGCGATACCGGACATGCCGATCCCGCCGATGCCGATGAAGTGAATGGGTCCGAGTTTCGGCGGCAGTTTCATGGGGTCATCCCTTCCTGGCGGAGGCCTGCTGCAGCACGGCCTGGGCCAGCCGTTCGGCGGCATCCGTGATGCTGGCGCTCTTGGCCGCGGAGGCGGCGCGGGTCAAGCGTTCCGGGTCCTCGATGAACCCGCGGATCGCGGTGGCAAGGTGCGCGGGGGTGAACTCGCTTTGCGGCATGACGAGGGCCGCGTCGATGTCGGCGAGCATGGCGGCGTTCGCCGCCTGATCCTGGTCGAGCGCTCCCGGCAGCGGCACGAGGATCGAGGGTCGGCCGATCACCGCAAGCTCCGCCACCGTCGAGGCGCCGGAGCGGGCGATGACGAGATGGGCGTCGGCCATGCGGCGCGGCATGTCCTTGAAGAAGGGCTGCACCTCCACGTGGACGAGGAGGCGCGAATAGTGCGAGCGCACCCGCAGAACGTCCTCGTCCCGGGCCTGCTGGGTGATGATGAGCTGGGGGTAGACGTCCTTGGGCAAGAGCTCGATGGCGGCCGGCACTACGTCGCTCATGACGCGGGCGCCCTGGCTGCCGCCGAACACGAGCAGGCGGATCTTGCCGCCCTGGAGCAGAGGCGGATAGCCGATCTCGGCCGCATCCAGCACCGCCGGGCGCACCGGGTTGCCGGTCTGCACCATGCGGCCGCGGGCGTTGGGCGGAATGCCCTTCACCTCCGGAAAGCCCGTGGCGATCATGGACGCCCAGCGGGCGAGGAACCGGTTGGCCCGGCCCATCACGCCGTTCTGCTCATGGATGACAGTCGGCACGCCGAGAAAGGCGGCGGCGAGCACGGGGGGCACGGTGGGATAGCCGCCGAAGCCGACGACCGCCGCGGGCTTGAGGCGCTTGACGGCCGGTGCAGCCTTGGCGACGCCGAGGGCCAGCATGACGGTCGCCGCGGCCTTGCGCGGCAGGGAGCGTCCGGAGGGGGTGCCGGACGGGATCTCGATCACCTCGTCGGCGGGAAACGAGCCCGCGATGGCGCCGACGCGCTTGTCGGTGGCCAGCACGACCCGGGCGCCCGCGGCCCGCAAGGCGTTGGCGAGCGCTTCGGCCGGGAACAGGTGTCCGCCCGTGCCGCCGGCCGACAGCAGGATGAGGGGAGCCGCCGTCATCCGCGATGCCAGGGCGCGAACCGGTCCATGCTCTCCGCCCGCGGCCGGCGCCGGGTGAGCGCCACCAGGAAGCCCATGCCGAGGGCGAGGGACAGGAGCGAGGAGCCGCCATACGAGATGAAGGGCAGCGTCATGCCCTTGGCGGGCATGAGGTGGACGTTCACCATCATGTTGATGGCGGCCTGCAGGCCGAACATCATCACGAGGCCGGTGGCCGCCAAGCGGCAGAACGTATCCTCGTTCCGGCGCGCCATGCTGAGGCCGCGCAGGACGATGAAGGCGATGAGGACGACGAGCCCGAGGCAGACCGCGATGCCGAACTCCTCCGCCGTGACGGCGAAGATGAAGTCGGTATGGGCGTCCGGCAGGATGCGCTTCACGGTGCCCTCGCCCGGACCCCGCCCGAGCCAGCCGCCGCTGGCGAAGGAATCGAGCGCGGTGTCGACCTGGAAGCTGTCGCCGGAATCCTTGTCCAGGAAGCGCTCGAAGCGCTCCCGCACGTGCGGCAGGAACTGATACGCCGCCCCGATGCCGAGGAGGCCGAAGCCGCCGAGGAACAGCATCCAGAACCAGTGGAGGCCGGCCACGAAGAACAGGCCGCACCAGACGGCGGTGATCAGCATCGTCTGCCCGAAATCGGGCTGCAGGATGAGGGGCACGATGGTAGCGGGAAGGAGCAGGAAGCCGAGGGACGTGCCGGGCACGTCCGGCCGGCGCGCGCCCTCCGAGAACGCCCAGGCGGCCAGCACCACGAAGGCGGGCTTCACGAACTCGGAGGGCTGGATGCCCACCGGGCCCAGCATGATCCAGCGGTGCGCACCCTTGATCTCGGGCCCGTACAGGAAGGCGAGCCCGATGAGCACCATGCCGGAGACGTAGACGAAGAGCGCGAGCCGCCGGATGTGGCGGAGCGAGAGGAACGAGACGCAGAGCAGGATCGCCATGGTGGGCAGGAGGAAAAGCGCCTGGCGGTTCACGAAGTGAAACGTCGACAGGCCCAGGCGCTCGGCCACGGGCGGGCCTCCGGCCATGAGGAAGACGAGCCCGGCGATCATGAGGGCCGCGAGGGCGGCCAGGAGGGACCGGTCGACGGTCCACCACCAATCGCCCAAAACCGATCGTTCCGCCCGCGAAACCATGGTCAGCCCCCTTGTGAAAGTTCGATTCCGGGCAGGGCCCGGACGAGGTCGCGGAAGCGGTCGCCCCGCACCTCGTAGTTCGCAAACTGGTCGTAGGACGCGCAGGCGGGCGACAGCAGCACGACCGGTTCTGAAGCTTGGCTGGAAACGGCGTCGGCGGCCGCAAGTTCCACGGCCCTGTCGAGGGTTCCGGCCCGGACGAAGGGCACCCGCCCCTCCAGGGTGCGGGCGAAATCCTCCGCGGAGGCCCCGATGAGGTAGGCCTTCTCGATCCTCGGGAAGTACGGCGCGAGGGGCGCGATGCCCCCCTCCTTCGCCTTGCCGCCGACGATCCAGAGGATCCGGTCGAAGGACGTCAGGGCCTTCTCGGTCGAGTCGGCGTTGGTGGCCTTGGAATCGTTGACGAAGAGCGCCCGGCCCCGGCGGCCGACCTCCTCCATCCGGTGAGGCAGGCCCGGGAAGCTCGAAAGGCCGGCCTCGATGATCGCCCGGTCGGCGCCGCCGAGCAGGATGACGGCGGCGATGGCGGCGGCGGCGTTCTGGGCGTTGTGCCGCCCGCGCAGCGAACGGATGCCCTCGATGCGGCCGATGACGCTCCCGCCCTCCTCCAGGATCGCCGTGCCGTCCGCGCGGATCGAGGCCTGCCCCTCCGCGCTGACCGTGAGGAGCGGCTTGCCCCTGCCCGCGCGGGCCGCGATGGCGGCGGATTCGGGATCGTCCACGCCGACCACGGCCTTCGCGGCCCCGGCGATCAGGCGCTCCTTGATGGCCGCGTAAAGCTCCATCGTCCCGTGCCGGTCGAGATGGTCCGGCGAGAGGTTGAGGTGAACGCCCACCGTGGGGTTGAGGGACGGCGCGAGATCGATCTGGAAGGACGAGCACTCGACCACGTGGATCCGGCCCGGCGCCGGCGGCTCGAGGGAGAGGATCGCCGTGCCGATATTGCCGCCGAGCTGCACGTCGCATCCGGCCTGGCGCAGGATGTGGGCGATGAGCGCGGTGGTTGTGGATTTGCCGTTGGTGCCCGTGATCGCGATGAAGGGCGCCTCCGGCGCGATCCGCGCGCGCTCGCGGCAGAAGAGCTCGATGTCGCCGACGATCTCGACGCCCGCCTCCCGCGCGAGCTTCGCCGACCAGTGCGGCTCGGGATGGGTCAGAGGAACGCCGGGCGACAGGATGAGGGAGGAGAAGCGCGACCAATCGGCCTCGCGCAGGTCCCCGGTCTCGATGCCCTTCGCCGCTGCATCCGCCATCCGCGCCGGGTTGTCGTCGCAGGCCACCACGTGAGCGCCGCCCGCCTTGAGGGCGAGCGCCGTCGCAAGGCCCGAGCCGCCGAGCCCGAAGAGCGCGACGGTCCGGCCGGCCAGGGAGGTGACGGGCGTCACGGGATCACCGCAGCTTGAGGGTCGCCAGCCCGACGAGGGCCAGCACCACGGAGACGATCCAGAACCGGATCACCACCTGCGGCTCGGTCCATCCGAGCTGTTCGAAATGGTGGTGGATCGGCGCCATCTTGAAGACGCGCCGGCCCGTGAGCTTGAACGAGGCGACCTGGATGATCACCGAGAGGATCTCCAGCACGAAGAGGCCGCCGACGATGGCGAGCACCAGCTCGTGCTTCGTGGCGACCGCGACGGCTCCAAGAAGGCCGCCGAGAGCCAGCGATCCCGTGTCGCCCATGAAGATCTGCGCCGGCGGCGCATTGAACCACAGGAAGCCGAGCCCCGCCCCGATGAGCGCCCCGCAGATGACCGCGAGTTCGCCGGTGCCCGGCACGAAATGGATCTGCAGGTAGTTGGCGAAGATCGCGTTGCCGGCGAGATAGGCGATGAAGCCGAAGGTGCCGGCGGCGATCATCACCGGCACGATGGCAAGGCCGTCGAGGCCGTCCGTGATGTTCACCGCATTGCCGGCGCCCACCATCACGAATCCGCCGAAGATCACGAAGAACCAGCCGAGATCGAAGAGCAGGTCCTTCGAGAAAGGCAGCGCGAGCTTGTTGGAGAGAGCGGGCGTCGAGATGTACGCGATCGCAATGCAGGCGAGGCCCGCGATGAGCGCCTCGATCGCGAGGCGCGAGCGGCCGGAGAACCCCTTGTGCGACTGCTTCGTCACCTTGAGGTAGTCGTCGTAAAAGCCGATGGCGCCAAAGCCCAGGGTGACGAACACCACGACCCATACGTAGCGGTTCGCGAGGTTGGCCCAGAGCAGGGTCGAGACGAGGACACCCGCCAGGATCATGAGCCCGCCCATGGTCGGCGTGCCGCGCTTCGAGATGAGGTGCGATTGCGGCCCGTCCTCGCGGATGGGCTGCCCCTTGCCCTGCTTCAGCCGCAGGAGCGAGATCATGGACGGGCCGAACCAGAACACGAAGAGCAGGGCGGTCGCGGTGGCGCCGCCGGTGCGGAACGTGATGTACCGGAAGATGTTGAGCGGGCTGAACAGCCCGCTCAGTTCGGCGAGGAAGGTGAGCATCGTTTATCCTTTCATCGCCTGCGCGTCGGCCGCGGCCGGAAAGCGCTCCTTCAAGGCTTTGACGATGAGACCCATCCGGGTGCTGAGGGAGCCCTTCACCATCACGGCGTCGCCGGGCCGGATCGCCGAAGCGACCGTCTCGACGAGGTCCGCTGAGGTGGGAGCATGGGCGGCGACGCGGCCCTTGGGCAGCGCGTCGACGAGGTTCTGCATGAGGGCGCCCGCCGCGAAGACGAGGTCGACCCGGTTCGCCTCCACGGCCTCCGCGACGCCGCGGTGGAGGTCGGGGCCGGTCTCGCCGAGTTCCTTCATGTCGCCGAGCACGGCGATGCGGCGCCCCTCCCAGGGTTCGAGGCTCCCGAGGGTGCCGAGGGCCGCCCGCATGGAGGCCGGGTTCGCGTTGTAGCTCTCGTCGATGAGGAGCGCCTCGCCGCCCGCGACCGCCAGCATGGTGCGCTCGCCCCGGCCGACCGGAGGCTTGAGGTCGGCGAGGGCCATGGCGGCTTCGGCGACGTCGGCGCCGAGGGCCTTCACGACGGCCAGCACGCCGAGGGAGTTCATAGCGATGTGCCGCCCAGGGGTGCCGATCCGGTAGGCGACCGCCTGGCCCATGACCCGCGCCTCGACGAGGGAGCCGTCCGGCCGCAGGGTGATGCGCTCGGCCCGCACGTCCGCCCCCTCCCCTTCGCCGAAGGTGACGACGCGGCCGGCGCGGGAGGCGAGCGCATGGGCCTTCAGGCGCTCGGCGTGGGGGTTGTCGCGGTTGATCACCGCGGTGCCGCCGGGCTCCAACCCCGAGAAGATCTCGCCCTTCGCATCGGCGATGCCGTGGACCGATCGGAAGAACTCGATGTGCACCGGTTCCACCGTGGTCACGAGCGCCACGTGCGGGCGCACCATGCCGGTGAGCGGCAGGATCTCGAAGGGGTGGTTCATGCCGATCTCGAACACCCCGAAGGCGCTCTCGCGCGGCATGCGGGCGAGAGTTAGGGGCACGCCCCAATGATTGTTGTAGGACGCCACCGACGCATGGGTGGCGCCCTGGCGCGCGAGCGCGAGGCGCAGGGCCTCCTTGGTGCCGGTCTTGCCGACGGAGCCCGTGACGGCGGCGATCATGCCCCGGTTGCGGCGGCGCGCGGCGATGCCGAGGCGGCGCATGGCCTCGAGCACGTCCGGCACGACGATGAGTGCGCCGGCGCTCTCGAACGCACCCGCCCGCGCCTCCGCGACGACGGCCGCGGCCGCCCCCTTGGCGAGGGCGCCCGGCACGAAGTCGTGGGCGTCGTGGACGTCGCCCTGGATGGCGAAGAAGAGATCGCCGGGCTGCAGCGTGCGCGTGTCGATGGAGGCGCCGCTCGCGGCGCCGAAGGAGCCGACGAGGCGTGCGCCCGTGGCGGCCGCGATCTCGTCGGCGGTCCAGAGGGCCTGGCTCATGGGGCGCGTCTCCCGGCGATGGCGGCCCGGACCTCGTCGTGGTCCGAGAAGGGGAGCGTTCGGTCGCCAACGATTTGGCCGGTTTCATGGCCCTTGCCGGCCACCACCAGGATATCGCCGGGGCGCAGGTCCTCCACGGCCGTGCGGATCGCGAGGGCCCGGTCGCCGATCTCGCGGGCCCCGGGGGCAGCCTTCAGGATCTCGGCCCGGATCGCCGCCGGTTCCTCGGAGCGGGGGTTGTCGTCCGTGACGATGACGAGATCGGCCCGGTCCACGGCGATGCGGCCCATGAGGGGGCGCTTGCCCCGGTCGCGGTCGCCGCCGCATCCCATGACGACGACGAGGCGCCCGCGGGTGAAGGGCCGCAGGGCGTCGAGCACGTGGGCCAGGGCCTCGGGCTTGTGGGCGTAATCGACGATGCACAGGGCGCCGTCGACCTCGCCGACCCGCTCCAGGCGGCCCGCGACGCCTTTCAGGCCCGCAAAGCCCGCCAGCACGTCCTCGGCCCTGCCCTCGCCTTCGGTCGCCAGAACGAGCGCCGCCGCCACGAGCGCATTCTCGACCTGGAATGCGCCGAGCAGCGGCAGGTCGGCGACGATCCGACGGCCGTAGGCTTCCACCGTGAGCCGCTGGCCGAAGCCCTGCGCCTCGGCCTCGACGAGGCGCAGGGTCTCCCCCGCGCGGCCCGTCGTCACGAGCGGCAGGCCGCGGCGGCGCACGCCTTCGAGAAACACGTCGGCGAACGGCCCGTCGGCATTGACGATGGCGGGCGCGTCTCCCGGCAGCAGGGTATCGAAGAGGCGCAGCTTCGCCGCCGCATAAGCCTCCGTCGTGCCGTGATAGTCGAGATGGTCGCGGCCGAGATTGGTGAAGGCGCCGGCGGCGAGCCGCACCCCGTCGAGGCGGCGCTGGTCGATGCCATGGGAGGAGGCCTCCATGGCGAGGCGCACCACCCCGTCGCCCGCGAGCCGGTCGAGGGTCTGGTGCAGCGAGATCGGGTCCGGCGTCGTCAGCGAGCCGTAGGCCGCGCCCGTCGAGGTGATGACCCCGAGGGTCCCGAGGCTCGCCGCGGCATGCCCGAGATGGGCGTAGAGCTGGCGCGTGAAGTCGGCGACGGAACTCTTGCCGCTCGTGCCCGTCACGGCGACCACGCGCTCCGGCTGGCGCGGGTGAAGCCGGGCCGCGGCGAGGGCGAGCGCCCGGCGGATGTCGGCGGCCCGGATGTAGGGCACCGGCAGATCCCCGGGCGCTTCCGCCTCCCCGACGATCGCCGCGGCCCCCGCCGCGAGGGCCTGCGGCACGAAGCTCAGGCCGTCGGCCCGGGTGCCCGGAACCGCCACGAAGACGTGGCCCGGCGCGACCTTCCGGCTGTCGGATGCGAGGCCCGCCACAGCGAGCGAGGCGCCGGGGGTGCCCTGCGCCTCGGGAAAAAGGTCCGAGAGGGTGATGCGATCCGAACTCATCTCGTGCCCCACGCGCCGAGGCGCGTCATGAGCGGAAAGGGATCCTGCGGCTTCTCGAAACGCGGGGGGATGCCGAGAATGGGGGCGACACGCTCGATGATGTTGCCCGCGGTCGGCGATGCGTTCCAGCCGGAGGTGGCGAAACCGTGGGTTTCGGGCAAGCCTTGCGGTTCGTCAAGGATGGTCAGGAAAAGGTACTTAGGCTTGTCGGAGGGCGAGATGGCCATGAAGGTCGTCAGGAGCCGGTTCTTGGAGTAGCGCCCTCCGATCACCTTCTCGGCGGTTCCGGTCTTGCCGCCGACGTAGAAGCCCGGCACCGCGGCCCTCGTGGCGGAGCCTTTCTCGGCGTTGAGGCGCATCACGAAGCGCATGGCCTCGCTCGTTTCCGGTTTGATCACCCGGGTCGCCACCGCCTTCGCCTCCTGTTCGCTCCGCTTGAGGAAGGTGGGCGGGATCATGTAGCCCCCGTTCATGAGGGCCGCCGTCGCCATCACGGCCTGGAGCGGCGCCACCGCGATGCCGTGGCCGAAGGCGATGGTCACGGTGTTGAGCTCGCCCCAGCGCGGCGGCACGATGGGCTCGGCATTCTCCGGCAGCTCGGTCTTGAGGCGGTCGAGCTGCCCGGTCTTCTTCAGGAAGGCCTTGTGCCCCTCGACCCCGACGCCGAGCGCCATGCGGGCCGTGCCGATATTGGACGAGTGGATGAACACCTCCGGCACCGTGAGCACGCGGTTGGTGCCGTGGAAATCGCCGATGGTGAACTTGCCGTAGCGCAGGCCCGCGCGCGCATCGAGCAGGGAGTTGATCGTGAACTTGCCGGAATCGAGCGCCATCGCGGTGGTGAGCGCCTTGAAGGTCGACCCCATCTCGTAGACGCCGACATTGATCCGGTTGATGCGGTCGCTTTCGAGCGCGTCCACGGGATTGTTCGGATCGAAGTCCGGCAGCGAGACGAGGGAGATCACCTCGCCGGTCGTGACGTCCACGATGGCGCCCGCCGCGGCCTTCGCCTTGAACTTGTCGAGTGCCCGGGCGAGCTCGTCCCGCATGATGTGCTGGACCCGCAGATCGATGGAGAGCTCGACGGGCTTCAGGTCCTCGGCCTTGATGTTGAAGCCCGCGCCGTTGAGGTCCTGCAGCCCCTGGCCGTCGATGTACTTCTCCATGCCGGCGATGCCGACATTGTCGACATTCGCAAAGCCCAGGACGTGGGCGGCGGCCTGCGCGTTCGGGTAGATGCGCTTGTTCTCGGGCAGGAATCCCACGCCCGGGATGCCGAGGCGATGCACCTCCGCCTGCTGGCGCGGGGTGATTTCGCGCTTCACCCACACGAAGCCCTTCTTGGTGCCGAGCTTCTCGCGCAGCTCCCGCGCGTCGAGGTCCGGCAGAACCGCGGTGAGCAGCTCGACCGCCTCGTCCTTGTCGATGATGTTGCGGGGCTCGGCGAAGACCGACATCATCTTGACGTCGGTCGCCAGGACCTCGCCGTTGCGGTCGAGGATGTCGGGGCGCGCGGCCGAGATCTCGGACGAGGTCGCGCGGCGCACCGAGCTGCCCTCGTCCTTCGCCACGGCGAGCTGCACGAGGCGCCCGCCGATGACGCCGAAGAGCAGCACGAAGCAGAAGGCGACGAAGCTCACCCGCGGCGTGCTCTTGTCCACGCGCAGGCGGAAGAGGTCGGCGAGGAAGCTCAGGAACCCGGGCTTCGTCGGCGCGGGCGCGGCGTTGGGCGCATGGTCCACGGGCGTCACCGTTTCGGCGTTTGGGTCTGCGGCGTGCGAGAATCGCCCGCCTTGTCCTTCGGCGTCGCGGTCGGCTCGAGCAGGCCCAGGGCCTCGAGCTTCTTGGCGATCCCGTCCTCCCGGGGCGGACGGTTGGGCAGGTCGCTCAGGCGGGCGAGCTGCTGCACGTTCATGGGCTGGAGGTCGAGGTGGTGCTCCACCGCCACCTGCAGGCGGTCGGGGCGGTTGAGGAACGCCCATTCGGCCCGCAGCACCGCGATGGAATCGCGCTCGCGCTGCACCTTCGCCTTCAGCTCGCGCACCTGCTCGGCGTAGTAGAGCGTGTCGTACTTAATGGAATAGGCGTAGAGCGCGGACGCGATGAGGGCCGAGATCGCCACCATGTGCAGGAAACGGATCATCGGCGGCCTCCCTTCTTGTCGGCGGTCCGCGGCAGCTCGGCAAGCATGGCGAGGGCGCTCGAAGGCTGCTGGGCAACGGCTGCGGTGCGCTCGCCGGCGCGCAGCTTCGCAGACCGCGCCCGCGGGTTGCGGGCCATCTCGGCCTCGCCGGGCGCGACGGGCCCGCGCGTGACGAGATCGAAGCTCGGCTCCGCCGCCGCCACCGTGGGCAGGTGGCGCGAGCCCGCGGCGCTCCGGCCGCTGCGGGCGGCGAAGAACTGCTTCACGATGCGGTCCTCGAGGGAATGGAACGTGACCACGACGAGGCGCCCGCCGGGCTTCAGGACGCGCTCGGCGGCTTCGAGCGCCTGAACGAGCTGCCCGAGTTCGTCGTTCACCGCGATGCGCAGGCCCTGGAACACCCGCGTCGCCGGATGAATGCCACCCGGCTCCTGGCGGACCACGGAGGCGACGAGGTCGGCGAGCTGGCGCGTGGTGTCGATCCGCTCCCGGCGGCGCGCCTCGATGATGCTGCGGGCGACGACGCGGGCGCGCCGCTCCTCCCCGTAATGGTAGAAGATGTCGGCGAGCTCCGCCTCCGGCGCCTCGTTCACGAGGTCGGCGGCGCTCGGCCCCTGGCGCTCCATGCGCATGTCGAGGGGGCCGTCGTGGCGGAAGGAGAAGCCGCGCTCCGCCTCATCGAGCTGCATGGACGAGACGCCGATGTCGAGGACGACGCCGTCGAGGGCGTCGAAGCCCTGGCCGGCCGCGAGCGCGTCGAGGTCGCCGAAGCGGCCCGGAACGAGCACCAGCCGCCCGCCCATGCGCCGGACGAGCGGTGCGCCCGCCGCGATCGCGTCGGGATCGCGGTCGATGGCGACGACCCGGTTCTGCCGATTGGCTTCGAGAACGGCGCGCGTGTAGCCGCCGGCGCCGAAGGTGCCGTCGACGAACGCGCCGCCGCGCTTCACATGGAGCGCCTCGCAGACCTCCGCCAAGAGCACGGGAACGTGACGGGAAGGTCCGCCAGCGGCTCCGGCTGGGCCGTCGCCGCGTCCCGTCATCGCTCCCGCACTCCTGGCGGAGCGTCTTGCGACGCACGCATCTCCAGCCCCCGGGCGCCGAGACCCCGCTTCAAGTCCCTGACCCTCATGCGCGCCTCCTCCAAGTGCGCACGAAAGGCCTGCGGCTCCCAGATCTGGAACTTCTGGCCGAGACCCACGAACACCACGGCATCCGTGATCCCGGCATGCACCTTGACCGACTCCGTGAGGATCACACGCCCCTCCGGGTCGACCTTCAGGATCTCGCTCGTTCCAAACAACGCCGTCGACAGCTGATCCCGTTCGTCCGAATAGGGCGACAGCGTCGACAGGAACGCATCGATCTCGCTCAAGAGCGCATTGCCGCCCGCGTCCAGAGCCGGCGCATCCAAGGCCGGATGAACATACAGGCCCTCGAACCCGTCCCGCGCCAGAACGGCCCGGAACGAGGCGGGGATCGAGACACGACCCTTCGCGTCCAATCTGTTGGTGAAATTGGACACGAAGCGGTTCATGGCCCGCAGCCCGCGCGCTCCCGATTGTCAGCCCCCCGGCAGGCTCTTCAGACCTGCCGCGTCCCGCCACCGGCGCAGCCCCATGGCCCGGCGCCTCGTAGCCCCAAGAGCGCCCGGCCACCTCACGGGTGGGCACCGCCGACGGGATGGTTTGGGATATCATGGGACAGTATGGTCGTCAACGAAACGGCCTGGGCTGGCGGCCCACGCCTGGGAAGCCTCCATGAGACGCCCCGATGGTTAACGAACCGTAAGCGGCGCCGCGGTTTAAGCGCCGCAGCTCATGTGGATAAGGCGGATGGGAGAGGTGTCAGCCGGCCTGTAAGCCGGGTTCTGTAGGGCCTGAGCTCGCGCTCTGACGTGGCGGCCATTCCTCTGGGACGGCTGTCGCCAGCCGCCTCAAGCAACCAACCCGGACGACGGGCCCGGAAACCGGCCTGACGCGAGCGTCGTGTCGTCCCTATTTGGTTTTGCTCCTGGTGGGGTTTACCGTGCCGTCCGCGTTGCCGCGTCCGCGGTGCGCTCTTACCGCACCCTTTCACCCTTACCCCGGAGACCGGGGCGGTCTGCTTTCTGTGGCACTGTCCCTGGGGTCGCCCCCGCCGGACGTTATCCGGCACCGTGCTTCCATGGAGCCCGGACTTTCCTCCCCGAGCGAACTCGGAGCGGCCGCCCGGCCGGCTGACGCCCGTGATGTGGTCCGAACCGCCCCGGCCCGTCAAGGCGAATGCCCGCTTTTGCTTTCAGGTGCGGTTCATCATGCGTGCATCAATGGTCAAGCTATGGGAACCTGAGCCCTGCCCGGGAGTTGGCACGATCGTAAGGTCAAGCTCTCCTGGGCTCGTTCCGAAGCCCGCAAGATACAGGGAAATGCCATGAAGAAGATTGTCATGCTGGCCGCCGCCGGCGCCCTCACGCTCTCGACGACCGCCTGCTACACCCCCGGCGAGCGCGCCGTGGGTGGCGCGGCGATCGGCGGCCTCGCCGGTGCGGCGGTGGGTGCGGCGGCCACGGGCCGGGCGAGCGGCGCCCTTGCCGGCGCGGCGGTCGGTGCGGCCGGCGGCGCGATCGTCGGCGCCGCCACGGCCCCCTGCCCGCGCGGCGCCTACCAGGACCGCTTCGGCAACGTCCGCTGCTACTGAACCAACGTTGAACGCCTGGAGAGGGGCCGAGCCAGTCTCGGCCCTTTTCTTTTGCGCGCCTTTCCGACACCACTGGGGGCATGAGTTACTCGATTTGGGGAAAGGTCGGCGGCGCCGGCCTCGGGCTCGCGCTCGGGGGGCCCATCGGCGCGCTGCTGGGCGGGGTCGCGGGCCACGTGCTGGTCGACCGGGACGGGGCCCCCTTCGGCACGCCGCCGCGGGACGTGATCTTCACCACTGGGCTCGTCGCCCTCGCGGCCAAGATGGCGAAGTCCGACGGCGTGGTGGTGCGCCACGAGGTCGAGGCCTTCGAGCGCATCGTCGAGGTGCCGGCGGGCGAGCACGAGCGGGTCAAGCGCCTCTTCGACCTCGCCAAGAGCACCACAGACGGGTTCGAGGCCTATGCCCGCCAGATCGGCGACGCCTTCAAGGACGAGCCGCACCTTCTCGAAGACGTTCTCGACGGCCTGTTCCACATCGCCAAGGCGGACGGGGCGGTGCACGAGGCGGAATACGCCTATTGCCACGCGGTCGCGGGAGCGTTCGGCCTCGAGGACAAGGATTTCGAGCGGATCGCCGCCCGCCACGTGCGCCGGGCGGACGACCCCTACCTCATCCTCGATGCCCGCCGCGAGATGTCGAACGAGGAGCTGAAGCGGCATTACCGCCGCCTCGTCGCCGACAACCACCCGGACCGGGAGATCGCCCGGGGCCTGCCGCCGGAGGCGATCAAGATCGCCACAGAGCGGCTCGCCGCCATCAACGAGGCCTGGGACCGGGTCGCCCGCGAGCGCGGGATCGCCTGACCGCATGAGCGACCGCCTTACCCCCGAGAGCCCGGCCGCCGCCCGGGTCTTTCCGTCCCCGAACCACGGCGAGCGCAAGGACGGGCGGCGGCCCGACATGCTGATCCTCCACTACACGGGAATGCCGGTGGAGGCCGAGGCGCTGCAATGGCTCGCCAATCCGATCTCCCAGGTCTCGGCCCATTACTTCGTCTTCGAGGACGGTCGTGTCTGGCAGATGGTGCCCGAGGCGCGCCGGGCCTGGCATGCCGGGATGTCGAGCTGGGGCGGCGAGATCGACGTCAACTCGGCCTCGCTCGGGATCGAGATCGCCAATCCCGGCCACCCCGGGGGGCTGCCGGCCTACGGCGAGGATCAGATCGAGGCGCTGATCCGGCTCTGCCAGGACCTCGTGGCCCGCTGGCGCATCCCGCCCGACCGGGTGCTCGCCCATTCGGACGTGGCGCCCGGCCGCAAGCTCGATCCGGGCGAGCGCTTCCCCTGGGAGCGGCTGCACCGGGCGGGGATCGGCCACTGGGCGAAGGCCGCTCCCATCCGCGACGGGCGGTTCTTCGCCCGGGGCGACCAGGGCATGCCCGTCGAGGCCCTCCAGGCCATGCTCGCCATGTACGGCTACGGCCTCAAGATCACCGGCACCTTCGACGAGGATACGGAGGCCGTGGTGGCCGCCTTCCAGCGCCATTTCCGGCAGGAGCGCGTGGACGGGGTGGCGGACGCCTCCACGATCACGACCCTGCGCGACCTCATCGCCACGCGGCCAAGCTCGGCGACCACCTGAACCCATTGCCGCATGACGAAACGTTAACTCGCCTGCCCATCCGGATTCCGGCACAATCCCCGCTCGCGGGCCTGTGGCCTGAAGCGGTGAGGATCGGGTGCGTCGCGTTTGGCTCTGGACCGTTCTCGTGCTGGCTTTCGCCGGCACGGCGGGCTTCTTTCTCTGGCGTCCGCTCGGCGGCAACGCGGCGGACGTGCCGTACCGGCTCGCGAGCCTCGACCGGGGCACGATCACGGCGAGCGTGCGCGCGACCGGCACGCTGAACCCCGTCACCACCGTGCTGGTGAGCTCCCAGCTGTCCGGCCAGGTGGTCGAGATCCATGCCGACTACAACAACCCCGTGAAGGCCGGCCAGGTGGTGGCGCGGCTCTATTCCGAGCAGATCAAGTCCCGCCGCGACGCGGCCCGGGCCGACCTCGAACAGGCGCGCGCCGATCTCGGCATGCGGCGCGCCCAGGTGGACAAGTCCCGCGCCACCCTCCTGCGGTCGGAAGCCGTGACGCGGGACCTCGAGGCGCAGCGCGACCGGAGCCGCGCGCAGCTCGCGGAGGCGAAGCGCAACCTCACCCGCCAGTCGGAGCTCAACGAGCGGGCCGTCTCGGCCCAAAACGCCGTCGACCAGGCGCGGACCCAGGTGGAGATCCAGAGCGCGGCTCTCGTCTCCGCCGAGGCCCAGATCGCGTCGAACGGGGCGGAGATCGTGGGGCTGAGGGCCGATATCGCGCTCGCGGAGGCCCAGGTGAAATCCGCCGAGGCGCTCGTGCTGCAGCGCGAGGCGAAGCTGCGGGACATCGAGATCGATCTTGCCCGCACGGAGATCAAGTCGCCGGTCGACGGCGTCGTGGTGAAGCGCGAGATCGAGCTCGGGCAGACCGTGGCCGCCTCCCTGTCGGCGCCGACGCTGTTCACCATCGCGCAGGATCTGCGCGAGATCGACATCTACGCCAATATCGACGAGGCGGATGTGGGCCGCCTCAAGACCGGCCAGCCCGTGACCTTCACGGTCAACGCCTACCCGAACCGCACCTTCAACGGCAGCGTGCGGATGGTGCGCCTGTCGGCGCAGACCGTGCAGAACGTCGTCACCTACACGGCCGTGATCGGGGTCGAGAACAACGACGGGGCGCTGCTGCCCGGCATGACGGCGAACCTCCAGATCGTCACCGACGAGCGGGTCGACGTGGCGCGCATCCCGAACGCGGCGCTCCGCTTCCGCCCGGTCTCGACGGCCGCCACGGCCGCGATCCCGGCCGCGCCGCCCGCCGCCTTCCCGGAGCGCGAGGCGCCCCGCGGGCGGCCCCTGCAGGAACTGCGCGAGCGGCTCGTCGCCGAGGTGCGGCCGACGCCCGAGCAGCTCGCCGCCATCGACGCGATCCTGGCCGAGAGCCGGGGCGGCGGTCCCGGACGCCAGGCCGGCCTCTCCGACGAGGAGCGGCGGGCCGCCATGCGCCAGATGCGCCAGGAGGTCCAGAGCAAGATCGCGGCGGCGCTCGACCCCGAACGCCGCGCCAAGTTCGCCTCGCTCGCCCCCGGTGAGGGCCGCCGCGGCGCCCGTCAACAGGCCTCACTCGATGCCGGGACGCCCGGCCGGCTTCACGTCCTCGACGCGGAGGGCCGCCCGCAGCCGGTGGCCGTGCGCCTCGGCGTCACCGACGGGAGCTACACGGAGCTGATCTCCGGGGACGTCGCCGAGGGGGCGCCCGTGATCGTGGGCGGCGGGCCCAAGGGTACCGCCGGCAACCAGCCCGTGGAGCCCGGAACGCCCTCCCCCAGCGGACGCCCCCGGGCGCCGCGGCTCTTCTGAGGGCCGGGCCATGGCGCTCATCGAAACCCGCGATCTCGCCCGGGTCTACGACCTCGATTCCGGCCGCGTGACGGCGCTCGCCGGCGTGTCCCTGGCCATCGAGGCGGGGGATTTCGTCGCCGTGATGGGACCCTCTGGCTCCGGCAAGTCCACCTTCATGAACCTCGTCGGCTGCCTCGACCGCCCGACCGGCGGCACCTACCGCCTCGCCGGCAACGACGTGCACCGGCTCGACGCGGACGGCCTCGCGGCGCTCCGCAACCGGGAAATCGGCTTCGTGTTCCAGCAATTCAACCTGCTGCCGCGGGTCGACGCTCTCGAGAACGTCGAGCTGCCGATGGTCTATGCCGGCATGGCCCGCAAGGCCCGCCGGGCGAAGGCCCTCGAGGCGCTCGCCCGGGTCGGGCTCGCCGACCGGGCCCATCACCGCCCCATGCAATTGTCCGGCGGCCAGCAGCAGCGCGTCGCCATCGCCCGCGCCCTCGTCAACGGGCCGAGCCTGCTCCTCGCCGACGAGCCGACCGGCGCCCTCGACAGCCGCACGGCGGCCGAGATCCTGGCCCTGTTCCAGGCGCTCAATCGGGAGGGCGTCACGGTGGTGCTCGTCACCCACGACGCGGATGTCGGCCGCCATGCGCGGCGCCTCGTGCGCTTCCGGGACGGCCACCTCATCGAGGACCACCGGCAGGACCCCCTCGATGCGCGCCACGCGCTGGAGGCGGCGGCGTGAGCTTCCTCGAAGCGGTCCGCTCCGCCGTCTCGGCCATCCTGGCCAACGCCCTGCGGAGCCTCCTCACCATGCTCGGCATCGTGATCGGGGTCGCGGCGGTGATCGCCGTGGTGGCGATCGGCTCCGGCGCCCGCAACCTCGTCGACCGGCAGATCCGGTCGCTTGGCGCCAATCTCGCGGTGGTGGCGCCCGGCAACGTGACGCAAGGCGGCGCCAGGCTCGGGGCCGGCGCCGCCTCCTCGCTCACCGACGAGGATGCGGAGGCGATCCGCACCGAGATCGACGGCGTGATCGCGGCGGCGCCGTTCGTGCGCGGGCAGGTGCAGGTGGTGGCGGGCGCCAGCAACTGGAGCACGCAGGGCTACGCGGTCGACATGGATTGGTTTCCGGCCCGCGAATGGGACGTAGAGGCGGGCCGCACCTTCGATCCCGAGGAGATGCGCCGCGGCGACATCGTCGCGATCCTCGGACGCACGGTTGCGAAGAACCTCTTCGGCGAGGAGGATCCGCTGGAGAAGACCATCCGGGTGCGCAACGTGCCGTTCCGGGTCATCGGCGTCATGGCGCCGAAGGGCCAGTCCGCCTTCGGGCAGGACCAGGACGACGTGATCTTCGTGCCCCTCGACGCGGGGCGCCGGCGCGTGATCGGCCGCAACTACGCCAAGGACCGCTCGGTCGCCTCGATCTTCGTCAAGTTCGCCGCAGAGGAGGACATCGAGCCCGGCATCGCGCAGATGACCGCACTCCTGCGCCAGCGCCACCGCATCGTGGGCGATCAGGAGGACGACTTCTCGATCCGCAACCTCACCGAGATCGCCAACACGGCGGCCGCCTCCGCCAACACGCTCTCGCTCCTGCTCGCGGCGGTGGCGGCCGTGTCGCTCCTCGTCGGCGGCATCGGCATCATGAACATCATGCTGGTGTCGGTGACGGAGCGGACCCGCGAGATCGGCCTGCGTCTTGCGGTCGGCGCCCGCCCGCGGGACATCCGCAGCCAGTTCCTCATCGAGGCGACGACGCTCTCGACGCTCGGCGGCGCGATCGGGATCGCGCTCGGCGTCGGCGCCGCCTACGCTATCGCGCAGGCCGCCGGGTGGCCGTCCCTGGTGTCGACCAATGCGGTGCTGGTTGCGGTGGTGTTCTCAGGGCTCGTCGGCGTCTTCTTCGGCTTCTACCCGGCCCAGCGCGCGGCGAGGCTCGACCCGATCGAGGCGCTGCGGCGGGAATAGGATCCCCGCCGCCCTGCCCTCACCCGAAGTGAGGCGCCCTACTCCGCCGCGTGCTGCGCGTGCAGGCGCTCGCCGCGGGCCATGAGCTTGTTCAGCGCCCCGAGATAGGCCTGCGCCGAGGCGACGAGGGTGTCGGGATCCGCCCCGCGGGACGTGACGCTGCGCCCGCCGGCGGCGAGGCGGACCGAGACTTCCGCCTGAGCGTCCGTGCCCTCCGTGACCGCGTGGACCTGGTAGAGCTCGAGCACCGCCTCGTGGGGCACGAGCTCCTTGATGGCGTTGAACACGGCATCCACCGGCCCGTTGCCCTCCGCCTCCTCGGTGACGCGGCGGCCCTCGATGTCGAGCTTCATGGTGGCGCGCTGGGGGCCGCGGGTGCCAGCGACGACCGACAGGCTCACGAGCTTGATGCGGTCGTGGGCCGTCGCGAGGTTCTGGTCGACGAGGGCCTCGATGTCCTCGTCGTAGACGTGCTTCTTGCGGTCGGCCAGCTCCTTGAAGCGCACGAAGGCGTCCTGAAACTGGTTGTCCGACAGGGTGTAGCCCATCTCCTGGAGCTTGTTCTGGAAGGCGTTGCGGCCCGAGTGCTTGCCCATGACGAGGGAGGTCTTCTGCACGCCGACCGAAGCCGGCGTCATGATCTCGTAGGTCTGGGTGTGCTTCAGCATCCCGTCCTGGTGGATGCCGCTCTCGTGCGCGAAGGCGTTCCGGCCGACGATGGCCTTGTTGTACTGCACCGGGAAGGAGGTCGCGTTGGCCACCACCTTCGAGGCGCGGGTGAGCATCGTGGTCTCGATGCCGGTCGTGTAGGGCAGGACGTCGCCCCGGGTGCGGATCGCCATCACGACCTCTTCGAGCGCCGCGTTGCCGGCGCGCTCGCCGATGCCGTTGATCGTGCACTCGATCTGCCGCGCGCCCCCTTCGAGGCCCGCCAGTGAGTTCGCCACCGCGAGGCCCAGGTCGTTGTGGCAATGGACCGAGAAGATGGCCCGGTCCGCGTTCGGCACCCGCTCGCGGATCTGCCGGAACATGGCCCGGTACTCGTCGGGCGTCGCGTAGCCGACCGTGTCGGGCAGGTTGATCGTCGTGGCGCCGGCGCGGATCGCGGCCTCGACGCAGCGGCACAGATAGTCGATCTCGGTGCGCGTGGCGTCCATGGCGGACCATTCCACGTCCTCCACGAGATTGCGGGCCTGGCCCACCGTGGCGGTGATGATCTCCAGCACCTCCTCCTGGCTCTTCCTCATCTGGTGGGCCAGGTGGATCTCGGAGGTCGACACGAAGGTGTGGATGCGCGGCCGCTTGGCCTCCCGCACAGCCTCGCCCGCGCGGGCGATGTCGGCGGAGATGGCCCGGGCGAGGCCCGCCACCGTGGCGCGCTTCATGCGCTTGGCGATGAGCGAGACGGCCTCGAAATCGCCGTTCGAGGCGATGGGGAAGCCGGCCTCGATAATGTCGACGCCCATGCCGTCGAGGAGGTCGGCGACTTCGATCTTCTCTTCGAGCGTCATGGTGGCGCCGGGGCATTGCTCGCCGTCGCGCAGGGTCGTGTCGAAGATCAGGACGCGGTTCGAATCGGTCGTCATGGGGTCAGTCCTTCAGGTCTCGGCGGCGCCCGGCGGCGCCAGGGATCTCGGGTTCGTCTCACCACCCCTGAGAGCCCAGGCGAGCGCGCCCAGCCGACCCTCAGGGGCGGCTAAGGAGAAGGATGCCGAGGAGGCGCGCACGGGCGGCCGCCGGAGCGAGGCCTGCCTTCGGGGCGCTGGTGGAGCCGATGGACATCGCGGCTCGATCCTCCTGGAACGCCCCGCGGAGCCGAACGGCCGGGCGAAGCACCCGGCCTTTGTAGCCGCGGCGGATTTTGCTGGCAAGGCACGGCGGGTTCAGGCGCCGTACGCCCAGCGGAAGAACGCCGCGACGGTCACCGGCATCAGCCCCGGCGCAACATCCGCCGGACCGCGGATCACGCGGGCATCGGCGAGTTCCGGTTCGGCCTGCGCCGCGATGGCGGCCCGGATGCGCCCGGCGATGGCATCGGCCGGTTCGCGGCAGCGCAAGGGGCGCAGGAAGGCCACCGCCGGCCAGTGGCTCACCACGATCCAGCCCGGGTCGACCTCGAAGAGGTCCGGCGAGAGCGCCGTCTCCTCCTCCAGTTCGCGGGTGACGCTGGTGGCGAGGTCCACGCTGCCGTCGGGCCTCAGGTCGGACAGGTCCGGGGTGCCGGAGGGGAAATAGATCCGCCCGGCATTGGCGGTGCCGGAGCCCATGACGCCGCAGACATAGGCGCCGTCGGAGCCCTGCAGCGCGCCCATGGCGTAGCCGTTGCCGACGGTCGGGTCGGGATAGCCGAGATCCCGCCAGGCGAGGAAGCTCGCGAAATCCGTCTCGAAATAGGTCGCCCGGCAGAGGTCCGGGGCGATGCTGATCTCGTTCAGAAGCAGGACGCGGCCGTTGAACATCTGCGGCTTGCCGGCGGTGGCGCGCGTCCAGTTCGCCGCGACGGCTTCGGTGTTGGCCTCCGCCCAGGCCCAGCGCCAGGGCGCGCAGCGCGCCTCGACCCGCGCCACGCGGGTGATCGACGGCTCGGCTCTCACAGGAGGAGTTCGCCGCGGCTCACCACGACGGCGCCGCCGCCGATCTCGGCCCCGACGAGGCGCCCGTTCTCGATGGTGAGCTGGAGCGCGATCTCGCTCGGACGCCCCATCTCGACGCCCTGCCGGATGAGGATGTCGTGCTCGCCGATGCCGAGCGGCTCGAACTGCATCAGCGCTCCCGCGAATGACGCCGCCGCCGATCCGGTCGCCGGGTCCTCGGTGAGGCCGGGCGCCGGAAAGAACATGCGCGAGCGAAAGCCGTGGCCTTCGCGGGTATAGGCGTAGACCGACGGGTGCGTGGAATCCCCGAAGGTCGCAAAGAAGGTGTCGCCCGACACCCGCACGCGGGCGAGCGCGTCGAGATCGGCGACCGGCACGAGGTCGTAAGGAACGCCGGCGGAGTGCCGCGAGGGCCGGTGGCGCTCGAAGCCGATCTCGTGGGGTTCAAGGCCGAGCGCCGCCGCGGCGCGGGCGGGATCGACGCCCTCGCCCCAGGGCTCGGGCAGGCGCGGCAGGCGAAAACGCGCCCGGCCCCGGCCCTCCCCGGTCACCTCGACTGCGCAGGAGATGACGCCCACCTTCTCCTCGAGGCCGAACAGCACCGCCCCCGCCTCACCGGCCCGGTCCATCAGGGCGAGGAGCACCGCGGTGCCCACCGTCGGGTGCCCCGCGAAGGGCAGTTCGTGGCTCGGCGTGAAGATGCGGAGCGCCGCCCGGTGGCGGTCGTCCGCGGGCGGCGTGACGAACACCGTCTCGGAGAGGTTGAACTCCTTCGCCACCGCCTGCATGCGCTCCGTGTCGAGGCCCTCCGCATCCAGCACCACGGCGAGCGGATTGCCGGCGAGCAGGGTGTCGGTGAACACGTCGAGGGTGATGAAGCGGCGCTGCATGGGGACTCCGGGTGCGGGACGGCGCGCACCTTACCGGGGCGTTTCGGGAAGGTCGATCTCGACGACGAGGGGGCAATGGTCGCTCGCCTTGGGCCGGTCCCACCCGACGCGGGGGTAGCGGTCCGCGCGGGTGGCGAGATGGCCGACGGAGCGGTCGGGATCGCGCGGATCGAGCGGCACGCGGTAGGGCAGGCCCCGCCGGATGAGGTCGATCCGCGGCTCCGGATTGGCGGCGGCGAGGGCCGGCGACAGGAGGATGTAGTCGAGCTGGACGTATTGCTCGTCCGCGGGCGCGCCGTCCGCGGGGGGCTGGCGGAAGTGGAAGGTCCAGCGCTCCTCCGGCGGGAGCCTCATGACGGGGTTCACGGCGAAATCCTCGAACAGCGGGTCGAGGCCGCCCGGATTGGCGCGCTCCGCCGCGCCGCCCGGCCGAATGCGCTCCACGAAATCGTTGAGGTCGCCGGCGACGATCCAGTTGGCGCCGCGCCAGCCTTCCCCGAACCGCTCCTGCACGATCCGTTTGACCGCCCTCGCCTCCGCCTGCCGGATCGGGCGCGTGTGACGGCGCCCGTCCTCCCGGTCGGCGATCGCCTTGAAGTGGCAGATGTAGAGAACGAGCTCCGTGCCGCCGAAATCGAGGCTCACCTCGAGGCAGTCGCGGTTGAAGATGAGATCGTCCGGCTTGATGCCGAAGGCGGCGAGTTCCTCGGTGTAGACGCCCATCTCGCCGAAGGTCTTCTCCTGGTGGGAGCGCGCCTTCACCTGCTTCTTGTTGTCGAACAGATCGAGGCGGGCCGCGAAGGCGACGTCGATCCCGCGCGGATCGTTGCCGTCGATGAGCCGGAAGTGCCCATAGCGCAGGTCGCTCAAGCGGTGGACGTAGTTGGCGAAAAAGGGCTGCAGGACGCCGAGATTGTCCACCTCCTGGAAGATCAGGATGTCGGCGGCGGCCTCGGCGAGCGCGAGGGCGGACAATTCGCGCTTGTCGTCCTCGAGCGCGATGGCGACGGAGCGCTGGACCGTCTCGCGCGCCTCGGGTTCGGGAACGTCGAAGAGCGAGAGGGCGGGGCCCGTCTCGGGCCGGTCCTTGGGGCCGAAGCTGTGGCGTGAGGCGAGGTTCTCGACGTTGAAGGTGGCGATCCGCAAGCGCATCGGGGGTTTCTGGGGCGCGGCGCCCGTCCGGCAAGGCGGCCCGCGCCCGCCGGAGCCTCAGATCTCCTCCACCGCGAACCGCCGGCTCGGGTTCACGAACTCGTCCTGCGCCGCCACGGTGAGGATCTCGCGGGATCCCGCTTCCTCGGTGCGCTTCATGAGGCCGTAGATCGACGCCGTCGCCTCGCCCAAAGCCGTTGCGGCGGAGCGCGTGCGGGCATAGTGCACGAAGAAGAGCGCCGCGATCGCATCCCCTGCGCCGTTGACCGAGAGCGACAGCTTCGGGGTTCGCACGCGCCAGAAGCGCCCGCCCTCCCCGGCCACGAGGTCGATGGCGTCGGCCGGCGTCTCGCGGGTCTCGACCGAGGTGACGAGCACGACCTTCGGCCCGAGAAGCTGGACGGCGGACACCCCCTCCTTGAGGGAGGCCAGGGTCTCGGCCGTGACCCCCGAGAGCGCGTTCAGCTCGAACTGGTTCGGCGTCACGATGTCGGCGGCGGGCATCGCCCGCTCCCGCATGAACTCGGGAATGCCGGGGCGGACGAACACTCCGCGGCCCACATCGCCGATGACGGGATCGCAGCAATAGAGCGCTGCCGGGTTCGCCTCCCGGACGCGGGCGACGGCGGAGAGGATCGCGGTGCCGATATCGGCCGATCCCATATAGCCCGACAGGACGCCGTCGCAGCGCGGCAGAACCCCGCGCTCGGCGATGCCGTCCACGAGCTCCTCGATGGCCGGGCCGTCGAAGACGCGGCCCTTCCAGGCGCCGTAGCCGGTGTGGTTGGAGAACTGCACCGTGTGGATCGGCCAGACCTCGACTCCAAGGCGCTGCATCGGAAAGACCGCGGATGCGTTACCCACATGACCGTAGGCGACGTGGGACTGGATGGAGAGGATGTTCATGCGCTTGAGCCCCTGCTCCGCCCGGGTTATCGCAACGCTCGAGCGGTCGCAAATTCGCGCCGGTGATGGACCGCATCACCGACTGCGGTGACCTTGCCCCAACGACGCCGAGATCATGGATATCGAGACCATCAAGGACACCGTGATCGGCTTCGTGCAGGCGAACCGCGCCTTTGCGCCCTTCATCGTGGCGGCCCTGGCCTTCGGCGAGTCCATCGCGGTCCTGTCCCTGTTCGTGCCCGCGACGGTGCTCCTCGTCGGGGTCGGGGCCCTCGTCGAGACGGGCGGGCTCGCTTTCTGGCCCGTCTGGGCCGGGGCGGCGGCGGGCGCCATCGCGGGAGACTGGGTGTCGTTCGAGTTCGGGCGCCACTTCAAGGACAGCGCGCGGCGGGTCTGGCCGCTGAACCGCCAGCCGCACCTTCTCGCCCGGGGCGAGAGCTTCATGGCGCGCTTCGGCGCGGGGGCGGTGTTCATCGGCCGCTTCTTCGGGCCGGTGCGCGCCGTGGTGCCCCTCCTCGCCGGCATCCTGAAGATGCCGCGCCCGGTCTTCATGACGATGAACGTCGCCTCGGCGCTCCTGTGGGCCTTCCTGCTCCTCAGCGCCGGCGATGCGGCCGGCGACGCCGCGGGCTACATCCTCGGCCGGCTCGGGCGGTGAGGCCGGCGGGGAACCGCCCCTTCCCCGGGTCGTTTCCGTTCATCGCGAACGAACAGGAGGCCTCCATGGGCAAAGGCAAGATGAACGGCGACAACTCGGCCGATTCGAAGCAGCATTTCGACCACAAGGCCCGCGGCTCCGGCGGCACCACGAAGAAGAACCAGGAGCCCGGCAGCCAGGACAACAACAAGGCCCAGAACACGAAGTCGAACCAGCAATAGGTTCGGACGCCGCTATTCCACGACGAGCGGAGCGGAATTGAGGGACACAGCCCGAGCCGGTAGATGCCGGCTCGGTACCCTTGCCGAGGGTCAGAGTCCCAGCCGCGCCCAGGCCGCCCGCTCCTCGATGGCGCCGATAGCCTCGCTCGGGTCGAAGAGGCTTTCCGGCGAGAGCGGGTTGCGGTTGAGTAGGCGGGCGATGAGGTTCGGGCGCGCGGGCGGGATCACCCGGATCTGCACCTTGTCGCCGAAGCGCCCGCGCAGCACCGAACGGATGTCGCCGATGCCGTCGACCAGCCCGAGATCCGCGGCCTCGTCGCCCACCCAGAACGCGCCGGAAAAGAGGTCCGGGTTGTCGACCTTGAGCTTCGTGCCGCGGCGCGTCTTCACGAGCCGCACGAAGCTGTCGTGGATGCGGGCCTGAAGCGCCTTCAGGCGCTCGATGTCCTTCGGGTCCTCCGGGCGGAAGGGATCGAGCATCGCCTTGTTCTCGCCCGCCGTGTGGACGCGCCGCTCGATGCCGAAGCGCTCGATGAAGCGGTTGAGGCCAAAACTCGCCGACACCACGCCGATCGATCCGACGATGGAGGAGGGATCCGCATAGATCTCGTCGCCCGCGCAGGCGATCATGTAGCCGCCCGAGGCCGCCGCATCCTCCACGAACACGAAGACCGGCACCTTCTTTTCCTCGGCCAGGGCCCTCACGCGTTTGAAGATGAGGTGCGACTGGGCCGGGGAGCCGCCGGGCGAGTTCACCACCAGCGCGACGCCCTTGAGCCCCGCCGGGGAGAAGGCGCGCTCCAGCAGCGGAGCGACGCCCGCGATGGACAGCCCCGAGCGCAGCGGCACCGCTCCGCCGATGGCGCCCGACAGGCGCACGGCGGTGACGAGCGGCGCATCCGTGCGGTAGCGGCGGGGGAGAAGGGCGCGAAGGGATTTCGGCAAGCCGTCGAGAAGAGCCATCCCGCGCATGTAGGGCCGAGCCCTGGACCGCACAAGCAGAACGGCCCCGCCGCGCCGGCGCGGAGCCGGCGTTCACCGCCTCGAAAGATGGAGGTTCTTAGAAGCTGAAGGGTGGCTGAACGGGGCCCTGAAGCGCCGTTCAGCTTCGATCCTCTACAAGGATCGTCATCGATTCCCGGATGCATCGGACAGGTCCCGCGTACCGATGCCTCCCCAACCCGAAGGTGGACACCATGCGTCGTGCATTCCTCAGCATCCTCGGTGCGGCAGCCCTCGGCCTCGGCGCGTTGACGGCCGATGCCCTCACGGCGGCGCCCGCCCAGGCCCAGGGCTTCTCGATCACGATCGGCGAGCCCTACGGCTACAACCCCTACCCGGCCTATCCCCGCCGGCACTACCGCCATTGGCGCCGTCATCATCAGCCGGTCTATTACCGCCCGGTGCGGGGCTACGACCGTCACTGCGAGGTGCGCAAGACCCGCTACTTCAACGGCTACAGCTGGGTCACGGAACGCCGCCGCACCTGCTGGTAAACGCGACCCAACGGACCACGCGCGGGCGCCTCAGGGCGCCCGTTGCCGTTTCAGGCCAGATCGGCCTCGCCCCGGTGGAGGGCCTCGGCCAGGGGCGTGAACCGTCCGTCCGCCTCGTGCAGCACCAGGGGCGGCAGCACCGTCAGGGGCGCCCGGCTCCCCTTCACGGCACGGACGAGGAGACGGGCGGCCGGTTCGTCCGCCCGCGGATGGACGAACCTCAAGGCGAGGGCGCCGAAGCGGCCCTCGAGCGCGGCGAGGCACCCCGCGAGCCGGTCGGCCCGGTGCACCAGGACGAGATGGCCTCCCGGCTTCAGCATCGCCCCGCAGGCCCGGATCCAGGCCGCCAATCCTTCCGCCGGAAGGGCATGGGCCGCGGCCCGGCCCGGATCGGGGGAGAGGCGCGCCCGGCCCTCCTCGAGGTAGGGCGGGTTCGTGAGCACGCAATCGGCGGCCCCGGGGCGGAGCCCCGCCGCCCGGCGGGAGGCCGGGTCGAGGATGTCGGCCACCGCCGCCTCCCCGTCCCGGCCGTTGAGCGCAAGGTTGCGGCGGGCGAGGTCCGCTAGATCCGGGTCGCGCTCCACGAGGACGAGGCGGACCGGGACCCGCGCCGCCGCCATCAGGCCCACCGCTCCGGTCGCCGCCCCGACGTCGCAGACCGTCTGCCCGGGGCTCAGCGGCGCCGAGGCCGCGAGCAGCACCGCGTCGGTGCCCGCCCGGTGGCCCTTGGCCCTCTGGAGCAGGCGGACCCGGCCGCCGTGGAGCCTGTCTTCCGTCACCCCAGGGGCGTCGTCACTCATGGCGCAGTTCGGCCCCGAGACCCGCCTCCTGGATGAGACGCCGCGCCTGGGCCGCGTGGTCGTCCGGCACCAGGATCCGGCGCGGAAAGGCCCCGATCATCCCCTCGAGCGCATTGATATGGCTGTCGGCGACGAGATTCGGGATGTTGGCGTTCTCCAGCAACGATTGTAGGAAGCCCACGAGGACGATGTCGTTGGTGCGGACGATTTCGACCATCGGGCGTGGACTCTCCTTGCGGCAAGCTGATGCATTGCGGCAACCGGGGCCGCGCGTCACCTATCTTTCAACCGGCTTTCCAAGCGGCCGGCAACCGGGATGTCAAACGTGGGCGTCGTCGTACCGTTCGAGGACAAGCACCTGCCCGAGAGCGGGAGCATCGAGGCGCTGGTGGCGCTCGTCGCCTCCGATATGAGCCGGGTCAACGCCATGATCCTGTCCCGGACGGGATCCGAGGTCACCATGATCCCGGAGGTCGCGAACCATCTGATCTCCTCCGGCGGCAAGCGCCTGCGTCCCATGCTGACCCTCGCCACGGCGGGCCTCGCGGGCTACCTCGGCGACGGGCACGTGAAGCTCGCGGCGAGCGTCGAGTTCATGCACACCGCCACCCTCCTCCACGACGACGTGGTGGACGAGAGCGACATGCGCCGCGGGCGCGTCGCCGCCCGGGTCAAGTGGGGCAACGAGGCGAGCGTGCTCGTGGGCGACTTCCTCCTGGGCCAGGCCTTCAAGATGATGGTGGAGGTGCAGTCGCTCCGGGCGCTCGAGATCCTGTCCACCGCCGCCACGGTGATCGCCGAGGGCGAGGTGATGCAGCTCGCCGCCGCCAAGAACACCGAGACCACGGAGGACGAGTACCTCGCGGTGATCCGCGCCAAGACCGCGGAGCTCTTCGCGGCGGCCTGCGAGGTCGGGCCCGTGATCGCCGGGCGGCCCAAGGCCGAGCAGGCCGCCTGCCGCTCCTACGGCATGAATCTCGGCATCGCCTTCCAGCTCGTGGACGACGCCCTCGATTACGGCGGAACGAGCGCCAAGCTGGGCAAGAACGTGGGCGACGACTTCCGCGAGGGGAAGATCACGCTGCCGGTGGTGCTCTCGTTCCGCCGCGGCAACGACGGGGAGCGGGCGTTCTGGAAGCGAGTGCTGGAGGCGGGCGAGGTGGGCGACCGGGACCTCGAGCAGGCCGTGGGCATCATGAGGAAGCACCGGGCCCTCGACGACACGATCGAGCGCGCCCGCCATTACGGCGCCATGGCGCGCGATGCGCTGGCGCTCTTTCCCGACGGCGACATGAAGAAGGCACTGCTCGGCGCCGTCGATTTCTGCATCGCCCGGGCCCATTGAGGCAGAGGCCGGGGCGGTCCGCCGCGGGACGGCCGGCCCCGCGGTTCGATCAGGTCGAGGGCGATCCTAGACGCGGGCTTCGGCGGCGTGCCGGGGCGCGGGCCGGCGCTCCCTCATCTCGGCGACGATCTGCCGGCCGATCTCGCTCCTGACCCACCGGTCCGCCTCGTCGCGGTCCGAGAAGACGTGCGCGTGGACGCGGGGCGTGAGCTTCCCGCGGATCGGAACCACCACGCGCCATTGTCCGGCGATCTGCATCGGGTAAGCGGGTGCCTGGTAAGGACCGGCCATCTGTCTCTCCCCCAATCGGCCCGTCGGCCTTGCGGATTGGGGCGCCGCCCCGAAACCGCCGCAACGGTATGCGGGTGACATTGACCGATTCCGCTAAAGCTTGCTGTTGCGGCGAGGGCACAAAGCTCAACGAAACGCTAACGGCCGCCGCCGGCCCGGGCGCTCACGCGGACGCGGCCGGCCGTGGCGCCCGCGGCTTGAAGGCCGCAGCGAGCCTGCCCTGCAGCCAGAGGGTGCCCTTCACGGCGAGCGGCAGGGCGAGCACCGGCAGGACGCAGGCCGCCACGTAGGCCTCGGCCGCCGCTGGAAGCGAGGCTCCCGCCGCCGCCCAGGCCAGGGTGACGTTGCGGTTGCCGCTGAGCAGGCCGATCGTGAGGGCGTCCGCCCGGCCCCATGCCCAGAACAGGCCCGTGCCGAGCACCCCGAGACCGAGATTGACCGCGACCGCCGCGGTGAGGAACCACGCGAAGGCGTCCGGGTTCGTCGCCCAGTGCGCGCGGATGCCGCTCATCATGGCGAGCCCGACGACGATCAGGCCGAGGACGGAGATCCCCGCGGCCGCCTGGGGCCCCGGCAGCATCGGGGCGAAGGCGCGGGGGCAACGCCGGACGACCTCGGCGAGGGCCGCAGCCAGCCCGACGATGAGGCCGAGGCGAAGGGCGAGCGAAGCGGCATCGAGGTCGAGATGAGCCCCGAGCAGGCGGGCGCAGCCCGGCATGGCGAGCGGCGCGAGCAGGGTCAGGGAGATCGACGCCACGAGGGCAAGGCGCGGCCGAAGACCAAGGATCGCGGCGATCGCCGCCGCGCTCCCGACCGGCGGCGCGACCACCGACAGCAGAACGCCGGCCTGCAGAGCGCCGTCGAGTTGCAGGGGAGCGAGGACGACGACCGCGAGAAGCGGCACGCCGAGCCCGAGCCAGGCGAGAACGAGGAGGATCGTGCGCCCGCGAAGGCCGCGCTCCGCCGGCGAGAGGGCCGCCGTCAGAAAGGACCCGAGGGTCAGGAGAAAGGCCGAAACCGGCAGCGCCCCGTAAGCCGCCTGGGCGAGCCCCGGCAGGAGCGCGCCCAGGGCGAGCGAGAGCACCAGGAGGGCCGGTCCATGCCTGCCGAGGGCCGCGAGCGAACGTCCGATCAGGGGCATCCGGCATCTCCTGGAATGGCCGTCCATCAACCGGGCGGCCCCGTCACGGCCCGTCCGGTTCAGTGCGCGTCGGCCGCGATGGCGGATGCGAGGTCGGCCTTGATCGGGAGATCGGAGGGGCTGAAGGCGGCCCCGACGGCGCCCGTCGCCGCCGGGTCCGCCGAGGGCCCGAAGGGAGACGCCCAGATCGCGCCGGACAAAAGGAGAGCGGCAACGCCGAACAGAATGGATTTGGTCATGACTTCGCCGTCGACGGAGCGCCGGGGCTCCGTTCCCTGTTGACTGGATGGATCGAAAAAGACTGCTGACGCGACCTGCGGCAGCAACGCCGCATCCGGGAGCTTAGGCGCAAGCGAGGGGCGCGTGTGTGAGGCTCCTCACACCGGCTGAAGCCGACGCCAATGCCTTGAGGATCGGCGCCTCAAGGCTGCGAGCGCGATCATGCAAAAGCCCACGCGAGGTCGCGTGGGCTTGAGCGAAAGGACGGTGTCTGGTCGGGCCGCGTCAGACCGCAGCGGTGCGGTGCCCGCGGATCTCCGCGAGGCTCGCGAGGGGGCGGTCGGAGCGCGGCATCACGGGCCGGGCGTATTTCGGGCGCTGCTTGACCACGTCGCCGATCTTGGCCCGCAGCGCCTCGATGCCGAACGGCTTCAGCATGACGGCGTCGGCCCCCGCCTGGCGGGCCGTGAGCACGACGTCGACCTGCGCATCGCCGGTGATCATCATGAAGGGAATGTGGGCGAAGCGTTCGTTCGACCGCATGTGCTTCAGGAGCTGGAGCCCGCCCACATGCTTCATGTGCCAGTCGGAGATCACGAGCCCGTATTGCTCGGCATCGAGCTTCTGCAGCGCCTCTGCGCCGTCATGGGCGAGGTCGATGCCGCGGATGCCGAGGCCCTCGAGGGCGCGCTTCAGGAAGGTGAGCGTGGCTTCATCGTCGTCGACGACGAGAACGGGAGTGAGGGCGCGTTTCATGAAAGAACCTGTTCCGGCAATCGGGCTTCTGAAAGCTTTTGTGTCTCGGCCATCCGTCAGAACGCCACGCCGACGCGGTCCTCGGAGCGCCAGCACAGCTGAACGCGGTAGGTGATGTCGGCGCTTTCCATGTGCAGGTCGAAGGCGTCCGGCAGGATCGAGTCCTTCGGCACCTTGAGGCCCGCTCCGTCGCCGGAGAAATCCGTGATCGTGCAGGGCACGACGGTTCGTCCGTCGTTGAGGAGGATCGCCGCCGGCTGCGCCGCGCTGATCCGGTTGATGACACGAGCGTTGGTCATGGTTCCCTCGATTGAGCCTTGGCAGTCTAGCCGGGACCTTTCAACGGAGGGCTGCCGAAACCCGTCAAATTCGACCGATCGCGGGCGGCTTCCGCCCGTCAGCTCCGCGCGCCAGCCGCGATCCGCTGGACCTCCGGGATGAGCGCCTCGATGGCCTCGATCCGGTCGCGGGGGGCGGGATGCGTCGAGAGCAGCGCCGGAACAGATCCGCCCCGCGCCTCCATGCGCCGCCAGAGCTGCGCCGCCTCGCGCGGGTTGTAGCCGGCTTTCGCCATCGTGAAGAGGCCGAGCCTGTCCGCCTCGAGTTCCTGCGCCCGACCGTAGGGCCGCACCACGCCGAACTCGACGCCGACCCCGAGCAGCCCCGCGATCTCGCGGGCGAAGGCGACGTCGTTGATCTGCAGGAGGAAGCTGATGAGCTGGAGCCCCCAATGCTTCAGGGTTTCGGCCGAAACCCGCTCGCGGGAATGCTCGGCGTGGAGATGCCCGATCTCGTGCCCGATCACCGCCGCGAGCTCGCCGTCGCCCTCGGCCATCCGCACCATGCCTTCGAGAACCCCGATCTTGCGGCCCGGCAGAACGAAGGCGTTGACGTCGGGCTGGGCGAAGACCTGCACCTCCCACCGGTCCGGCACCTCGCCGGCGGCCACGAGCAGCCGGCGGGAGATGTCCGCCACCCGCCGCCTCGCGCCGGCATCGCGGGAGACCGGCATCTGCCGCTGCAACCGCGTCCAGGTCTCGGCCCCGAGCGCCTCGACGGTCTCGTCCGACACGATGTAGGGCGCGATGCGCTCGCATCCGGCGAGCGCCGGAGCGACGGCGGCAGCCCCGAACAGCCGCAGGGCCGTGCGGCGGGTGAGGCCGCACTGGAAGAGGCCCCGATGGTGCGGGCCACAGGTGCACATCGTGCCGGCTCCTTGAACGGTCGTGCGTCAGGAGCGAGATGGCAGCCTATGGCCGAGGTTGCAACCCGCCCCGGCCTCAAGGCCGGCGGGCTGCGATGGGCGATTCGTCGTATCGCTGCAGGAGATCCGCCGGGCCGGCATAAACGGCGATGCATCCGGCCGACCGGAGCGCCTCCTCGGGGAAGCCGCCCGACAGGACGCCGATCGAGGACAGGCCCGCCTTGCGGGCCGCCTCCGCATCATAGGGCGTGTCGCCGACGACCACCGCCTCGTGCGGGCCGATGCCGTCGAGCTTGGCGAGCGCGGCCTCGAAGATGTCCGGGAAGGGCTTCGAGCGCTCCGCGTCGTCCGAGGACGTGGCGTCGTCGATGAGGTCCGCGATGCCCGCGATCTCCTTGTAGCGCGCCACCTCGTCGGCTTTGCCGGAGGAGGCGAGCACGGCCTGCTGGCCGGAGGCCTTGATGCGCTCGAAGAGTTCGCGCACGCCGGGAAAGGGTTTCGCCCGATGGAGGAAGTCCCGCTCGAAGAGCATCGCGCGGTGATGCTGGATCTCCTCGCCCCGGTTCTCGACCATGTCGGGGGGAATGAGGCCATGGAGGATCTGGTCGCCGCCCTTCCCGATCTGCACGCGCATGTCCTCGAACGGGACCTCGACCCCGAAAGGCTTCAAGGCATCCACCCAGGCCTGCGCATGAAGATCGACCGTGTCGATCAGCGTTCCGTCCACGTCGAAGATCACGGCCTTGATCATCGCGATCCTCACCCGTGCTTGAACTTGAAGAACAGGATGGTGCTGGCGAGCATCAGCGTGACGGCGTTCGCCAGGATGAGCGGCCACTCCCCCTTCCAAATGCCGTAGGTCAGCCACAGGGCGAGGCCCGTGACGAGAACGAGGAACATCCTGAGCGAGATGTCCTGGGTGGCCCGCGTGCGCCACACCTTCAGAACCTGGGGAACGTAAGCGCCCGTCGTGCAGAGCGCGGCCGCGTAGCCGGCGTAATCGAGAAGTGCCATGGGAGATCCAGTGGAAGAGGGCCAGGGAACGCCGGCGGAGCGCGGTCTGTTCCAGCGGGGCCGCACAAACTCCGTCCGTCCTAGGCCGGCCTGTCCTGCTGGGTGTCCTCGATCTCGTCCAGCACCGCCTCCGGAGCCACGTTCTGCTGGATCTCCCGCAACTCGTGGTCGGCGGAGGTGTCGACGCCGACCCGTTCCGCGATGGCGGCGACGAGCGTTGCGAGCTTGGTGATCTCGTGCTCCGCGAGGAGGCTGATCTGAAGGTCGAGATCTGCGCGCTTGTCGGCTGCCGCCTGCATCCGGTTCTGGCTGATGAGCACGAAGGTGGACAGGAAGATCGCCTCCACGGACGCCCACATGGCGAGCACCACGAAGGATTCGTCCCAGACCGGCACGCCCGGCACCCAGCCGAGATTGGCGAGGATCCAGAAGCCGAAGATCGCGAGGTGCAGGTAGACGAAGACCATGCTGCCGGTGAAGCGGGTGATCGCCTCGGCCACCTTCTCCTGCACCGTGGCGTGCCGCTCCTCCTGGCGCCGGCGCTCGCTCAAGGCCTGGATGTTGCGCTCGAGGACGGAGCTCAGCCCCCGCGGCCCGGGCGGGCCGATCACCGGTCCCTGCCGTGGGGGCCTGCCGGCCCGCCCGCTCTGGTGTGCCCGCACCCTCAACTCCGTTTTTCGACATGACGCGACGCGAGCGGACGCCGCCCGCTCGAAGGTGGAAGCCCCCAGCAGGAACTCTGGTTCCGGGGCCCAGCGCGAAAAGGCCCGGCCTTGCGGCCGGGCCTCCTTCTGCTTGCCTCAAGGGAGGTGCGCTTACGTGCGGTCGCGATCCGTGCCGGTGATGCGGTTGCCGCGCTCGTCCTCCACCTCGACCTCGGTCCGGCGGACCGTGTCGGAGATTTGGTCGGTGCGCTGCTCGACATCCTTGCGGACGACGAGCTCCTCGCGGATCCGCGCCTCCTTGGAGACCACGGCCTCTTCGCCGCGCTCCTCCATCTCGATGGTGCGCTCGCGGAAGAGATCCTCGCCCACGGCGCCGGCGCGCATCTCGCCCGAGACCGGGCGGCGCTCCACGCCGACATGCTCCTCGCGGAGCGTGACCTGCTCCTGCACGGGCCGCTCGATCACGTGCGAGTGGATGCGCACGCGGCCGCGGCTCACCTCGCGCTTGCCGACATGCAGCTCTTCCTCGGCGACCGGGATCACCTGATCGCCGCCCTCGCGCATGGCGTGACCGGAGCCCATGGATGAACCGGCACTCCGGCCCATGTCGGAATCCATGCTGCGCTCGCGCATGGTGCCGCTGGCGGCGACCTCGTCGTCGCTGTCGCCCATGAGGCCGGTGGCAAGGCCGCTCGTGCCAAGGCCGCTCGCGAGTCCTGTCGCGGTCGAGCCCGCGGCGCCGATGCCCTCGTGACGGCCCGACCAGCCCTCGCTGCGCCAGCTCTGCTCGCGCTCGTCGAGATCGACGGTGCCGTCGTCGTCGAGGATATCGACGACCCGGTCGACCTGATCCTCGCTGGCCCGCACGGTCACCAGCGCGCCGCCGCGGCGAACGCCCTCCGCATAGGCATGGGCGTCGTTCTCCTCGACGCCCGCACCGATGAGCGAGCCCGCAAGGCCGCCCACCGCCGCGCCGGCACCGGCGCCGACGAGGGTCGAGACGAGCCAGCCGGCCGCGACCACCGGGCCGAGGCCCGGAATGGCGAGCATGCCGAGGCCCGCGAGGAGGCCCGCGCCGCCGCCGGCGAGCGTTCCCACCGTGGCGCCCGTTCCGGCGCCGTCATCCGCGTGGGTGTCGTGGCTCTCGCCGTGCGTGCGGCCGTTGGCGTGATGGGTGAAGCGGTCGTCCTTGTTGTTCGCGACGAGGCTGATGTCGCCGTGCCGGATGCCGGCGGATTCGAGGCGGCGCACCGCATCGGCGGCCTCATCGTAGCTTTCGAAGAAAGCGGTGACGGTCTTGTTCATGGTAATCTCCCTGTGGGCGCGGCTCACGCTCGGCGCCGTTCGACGGTTCGGCCCTTACTGGGTGGCCACGTTGCCTTTGAAATCCAGCATCACGGCCGTGCTCTGGCCGTTCTTCATGGCGCGTCCGCGCCAGATGCCCTGATCGTCCTTCTTGAGTTCCGTCACGTTGGTGAAGCCCTGGGCCTCGATCCGCGAACGGGCTTGGCCTTCCGTGAAGCTGTTGGCGCCGGGCTCGACGGAGCCGGTGCTCTGCGGGCTGTCCGCAGGCTTGACGGTGACGGCTTCGTTGCCGGTCTGGTTCTGGCTCGGCTGCATCGCCGGCGCGTTGCCGGTCTGCGCGAGAGCCGCGCCCGAAAGGGCGACGGTCGCAAGGGCTGCAATGACGAGGCGCATGGAAACTCCTTCCCTGTCGCAAGGTGATGGAGGGCTAATGTGCGACCTCTGGTTCTGTTCCTGACGGAGCCGGACCCGCCGCTTCCCACGCAGCTCAGCTTGGCTCGACCGAATCGCCGTCCTGCTCGCCCTCCCGCTCGACCACGGCCCGCTGACGGCGCACCGTGACGGGCACCTCGACCTCCTCGGTGGTGCGGCGGCGGCGCACGTGGAGCTCCTCCTTGAGGACGAGGCGCTTCTCGACGACGAGAACCTCCTCGACGACCGGGATGATGGTCACGTCGCCCTCGGTCCGGATCTCAGGCGCAACCTCGACCATGCGATCCACCGGCACGCGGTCGACCTCGACGGTTTCGCCGTCGAGGGTGGCGCGCGCCATCTCCTCGACTTCGTCCGTGACCGTACGGACGCGCACCCGGCCACGCTCGACCGTGCGCTTGTCGATTCGCACCTCCTCCTCGACCAGAGGGATGCGCTCTTCGGTCTCGACCTGTTTCATGGAACGGCTCCGGGCTCCGCGGCCAACGTGCGGGCGATGCGCCTTGTTCCGGTGTGGCCGGGATGCGCCCCCTTGCCGCCTTCATGCGGCCGCGCCGGGTCGTTAAGCAGCCCTTAACCATAATGCTGCCGAATGGCGGCTGTGACTGAGCCGTCCCGAAGAGGCGGCATGACGGGGCTACATTGCGATGCGCCATATTCATCTTGCCGACGGCCTGCGGCTGAGGTTTCCGGGACGCAACGAGGAATTCGACCAGGGGGTCGAGATCGGCATGCTCGCGCTGCTGATGGACATGGGCGAGCGCGAGTTCAGCCGCTGGATCTCCACCGCCAATCTCGACCAGGCGCGGGCCCTCGCCAAGCAGCTCGGCTATCACGTGGTCGAGGGCAACGGCGACGCCGACTGGACGGAGCTCGTCTTCCGCTTCGGGCCCGCCCGCCCCAAACTCAAGCTCGTGCATTCGGCGGGCTAAAGCCGCCGGGATCGGGCCGGGGCCTCTGGCCCGCCCCTCGCCTCACCCTCTATAGGAGAGCCGGGCCGCAGGTTGCGGCTCCGCTCGAGGGTGGCCATGGCGGACGATCTCGTCTTCGATACGCAGTTCCCGGTGCCGAGCGGCACCTGTGTGCGGGTGAGCCCGCTCGTCCGGCGCATCGTCGCCGACAATGCCGGCCCATTCACCTTCACGGGCACCTGCAGCTACATCGTGGGCCAAGGCAGGGTCGCGGTGATCGATCCCGGGCCCGACGATCCGGCGCAGAATGCGGCGATCCTCGATGCGGTCCGCGGCGAGACCGTCACCCACATCGTCGTCTCCCACACCCATCGCGACCATTCTCCCGGCGCCGCCGCGCTCAAGGCGGCGACCGGCGCCGAGGTCGTGGGTTGCTCCCCGCACCGGGTCGCAAGGCCCCTCGCCACGGGCGAGGTGAATGCCCTCGAGGCGAGCGCCGACAAGGACTACGCGCCCGACCGGCAGCTCCGGGAGGGCGATGCGGTGGAGGGGCCGGGCTGGCGGCTCGTGACGGTGGAAACCCCGGGGCACATGGCGAATCATCTCGCCTTCGCGCTCCCGGAGGAGCGGGCCCTGTTCTCGGCCGACCACGTGATGGCCTGGGCCACCACGGTCATCGCGCCGCCGGACGGCTCCATGGGCGACTACATCGCCTCCCTGCAGAAGCTCCAGGGCCGGGAAGAGACGGTGTACTGGCCGGGGCACGGAGGTCCGGTGCGCGAGCCGCAGCGCCTCGTGCGCGCCCTCATCCACCACCGGCGCCAGCGCGAGGCCTCGATCCTGGGCCGGCTGAAGGCCGGCGACCGGACCATCGGCGCCATGGTCGAGGCGATCTATGTGGGGCTGAACCCGGCGCTGAGGGGTGCGGCGGGCCTCTCGGTCTTCGCCCATCTCGAAGACCTCGTCGGCCGCGGCGCCGTCGCGACGGACGGGGCGCCGAACCTGAAGGGCGAATACCGGATTCCTTGAAGCCGGCCTGCTTATCAGGCCGACGCGATGGCGAGGTTCGACAACTCGTCGAGGAAGGCCCTGATCCGCGCCGCATTCTGCCCGAGATCGTGCGCGCCCGTCCGGGAGGCGGAGCGGATGTCGATGCGGGTGCCGTCGGCGCGGGGGCGGATCCGCACCGTGATGTCGTCGGGCAGCCGCAGCAGGAGGGTCCGGTCCACCGCTTCGACGCGGCCCGTGCCGACCCGGCCGCCCGGCCGCGTCGCCTCGATGACCCGCCAGCCGCGATTGGCGGCCGCCTTCTGGACGAGGTCGAAGGCCTCGTCCGGCGGCACGTCGAGGGTGAGGGGCGCGATCTGCGCATAGGCATCGCGCTGCGCCTCGCGCACCTCCCGCGGCTGATCCGGCGGCACCCGTCCGCCCCGCGCCTCGAGAACCGTGCGGGAGCGGGAGAATTGCGGCGGGTTCTCGATGTCGGTGGTGACGTCGTTGATGGGCGGCAGGGTGACGGCGCGAAGCGCGAACCAGGAGGGGACCGCGAGCACCGCCACCGCGATGACGACGCCCTTCACGGCGCTTCCGAGGCCTCGTCGGCCCTCCTGCCAGATGCGCAGGAAGGCGAGGCCCGCGAGCCCGATGGCGAGCACCGCGAGGGCGAGGCCGGTGCCCATCACGACGAATCCGGCCGCGTAGTCCACGCGGCCGAGCCTGATGAGCAGCACCGCCATGACGGTGACGAGCAGCGCGAACCAGGCGACCACGGGCGACCACCGGGCCGGGCGGGAGACGGGTTCTTCGAGGATGAGGCGGCGCATGGCGGGTCAGCGAGGGCGGGTTCTGCGCGATAACAGGTCCCCTGCCCCCCGTCACGCCCCGGGGAGCCGGTAATCCCGGAACATCTCGCGCAAGGCCGTCTTCAGGATCTTGCCCGTGGCCGTGTGGGGGATCTGCTCGATGAGCACCACGTCGTCCGGCATCCACCACTTGGCGATGCGGCCTTCCATAAAGGCGAGGAGGTCGTCCTTCGTGGGGCGGCGGCCCTCCTTCGGCACCACGATGAGCAGCGGGCGCTCATCCCATTTGGGATGCGCCACGCCGATCACGGCCGCCTCCGCCACGTCCGGATGGCCGACCGCGAGGTTCTCGAGCTCGATCGAGGAGATCCACTCTCCGCCGGACTTGATCACGTCCTTCGAGCGGTCCGTGATCTGCATCATGCCGTAGGGGTCGATGGTGGCGACGTCGCCCGTATCGAAGAAGCCCTCGTCGTCGAGGATCGCCTCGTCCCGGCGGAAGTAAGCCTTCGACACCGCGGGCCCGCGCACCTTGAGGCGCCCGAAGGTTTTCGCGTCCCAGGGCAGGTCGCGGCCGGCATCGTCGGTGATTCGGAACTCCACCGTGAAGGGCGGATGGCCCTGCTTTGCTTTGAGGTCGAACAGCGCCTCGCCCTGCACGTCGCCGTAATCCGGCTTGATCGAGCACACGGAGCCGAGGGGGCTCATCTCGGTCATGCCCCAGGCATGGTTGACCGTCACGCCGTACTTCGTCTCGAACGCCACCGTCATGGCTCGCGGGCAGGCGGAGCCGCCGATCACCACGCGCTTGAGCGTCGAGAGCCGGCCGCCCGTGCTCTCGAGATGGTGCAGCAGCCCGAGCCAGACGGTCGGCACCGCGGCGGTGAGAGTGACGCCGCCCTCCTCCAGGATCTGGTGCACGGAGGGGCCGTCGAGCTTCGGCCCGGGCAGGACGAGCGCCGCGCCGGCCATGGGCGCCGCGAAGGCGAGCGACCAGCTGTTCGCATGGAACAGAGGCACCACCGGCATCACCACGTCGCGGGAGGACAGGCCGAGAAAATCCGGGCTGTTGTTCGCGAGGGCGTGGAGCACGTTGGAGCGGTGCGAGTAGAGGACGCCCTTGGGCTCGCCCGTGGTGCCGGACGTGTAGCAGAGCCCCGCCGCCGTGCTCTCGTCGAAGGAGGCCCAGGCGAAATCCTCGTCCACCTCCGCGATCCACGACTCGTACGGCACGGCGTTGCGCAGGTTCGTCTGCGGCATGTGCCCGGCATCCGTGAGCACCACGAAGCGCTCCACCGTGGGCAGCCTGTCCTGCAGCTTTTCCATGAGCGGCACGAAGGTGAGGTCGAGCAGGAGAACGCGGTCCTCCGCGTGATTCATGATGTAGACGATCTGGTCCTCGAAGAGCCGCGGGTTCACGGTGTGGTAGATCGCCCCGATGCCGGTGATGCCGTACCAGGCCTCGAGATGCCGCCACGTGTTCCAGGCGAGGGTCGCGACCCGGTCGCCGAGGCGGATGCCGTCCTTCTCGAGGCGCTTTGCCACCTGCAGCGCACGCCGGCGAGTGGCGGCGTAATCCGTGCGATGCAGCGGCCCCTCGATGGATCGCGAAAGCACGGATCGCGCCCCGTGCTGCGTCGCCGCGTGGTCGATCACGCGGTGGATGAGAAGCGACCAGTCCTGCATCAGCCCGAGCATGCACGTTCCTCCGGCGCCGCCTTGGTGCGGCTTGTTCGAGGAGAATAGGGGCGCGGCCGCGCGCTGGCCAAGGGGCGGCCTCCGCGTTCGGCTTCGGCGCGGCAGGGGTTCCGAGCCGGATGGTTCTCATGTAAACTATTTAAGTCCCCATGGAGCCCGCCCGTGACGCCAGCCCCTCTCCGCCGTGCCGCGAATGCCCCGGACCCGCTGCGGGTCTGGTTTCGCTTCGTGCGCCTGCACCGCCGGGCGGGGATCGCCATCGCGGGAGAGTTGAAGACGCTCGGGCTCTCGATCCCGCAATTCGATCTCCTCTCCACCCTGACCGAGCAGGAGGGCCTTAGCCAGCAGGAGCTGGCCCAGCGGCTCTACGTGACGAAGGGCAACGTGTCGGGCCTTCTCGACCGCATGGTGGAAGCCGGCCTCGTGGAGCGCCGGGCGATTCCGGACGACCGCCGGTCCAACGCGCTCCATCTCACGACAAAGGGCCGCGCGCTGGCAGAACAGGGCATCGCGGTCCAGAAGGCCTATGTCGCCCGCACCCTCGGGGCCCTCGACCCGCGGGATCTTGCTGACCTCGAGCGCTTGGTCCTGGCCTGGCGTGAGCTGGCGCGCGCGGACGAGGCCGATCAGGCCGCCAAGGCTTGAAACGCCGATGTTCGACGCGGTCGCGTTCGCGGGCGGGGGCAACCGCTGCTACTGGCAGGCAGGGTTCTACGAGGCCGCCGCCCCCCTTCTCGGCCTCAAGCCCCGCCTCATCGTCGGCGTCAGCGCCGGCGCGTGGTCCGCCTGCTGCTCGGTGCTCGGCGTTGGCCGGCGCGTGAACGAGATCGTGGCGGATGGATGCAGCGCCGGACGGCGGAACTTCGAATGGCGAGCCTGGAGGGCGGAGGGCTCGCCCTGGCCCGTCGCCCTCATGTACCGCACCCTGATCGAGCAGACCGTGACCGAGGAGGCTTTCGCGGCCCTGAAGGCCGGCCCCGAAATCCTCATCGCCCTTGCCCGCAAGCCGCGACGCCTCCCCCTCGCCCTCGCCATCCCGCTCGGGATCGCCGTCTACCAGATCGAGAAGGCGATCGGCTCGCCGGTTCACCCCCGCGGCGGCCGAGCCCTTGGCTTCGCGCCCGAATACGTGGCGGTCAGCCGAGCGGCGTCCCGCGACGATGTCGTGTCGGCGCTGATGGCCTCGGCCAGCGTTCCGCCCTTCATGCCGGTCGGCCGGATCGGGGGTCTCGCCGCCCTCGATGGCGGCCTCGTCGACAACGTGCCGGTCGATCCCCTGCGCGAGGTGGAGGCGCAGGGCGGCAGGACGCTCGTGATCCTGTCGCGGCTCTACAAGGCGTTTCCGCTGGTCGAGGGCCGGCTCTACGTCCAGCCCTCCGAGCGGGTGCCGGTCGGCCAGTTCGACATCACCAACCCGGCGGGGATCCGCCGGGCCTACGAGATGGGGCTGCAGGACGGCGAGGCGTTCGCCCGCAGGCTCTCGACGAGCGCCGGCAGATCGGCGATCGAACCGATCACGTGATCGGCGTGCGGCGCGAGATCCGCCCGCGCCGCCTGTCCCAAGGGCCCCGTGAGCACCAGCACGGCGACCGCGCCGGCCCGCCGGGCCGCCACGAGGTCGTGCACCGAATCGCCGATCATGGCGATGCTGGAGGCGGGCACGCCGATGGCCTCCGCGAAGGCCAACACCATGCCGGGCGCGGGCTTACCGCCATAGCCCGAATCGTAGCCCGCCACGTAGTCGAGGTGATCGGAGAGGCCGAGCACGGCGGCCTGGGCGCGGGCGGAGGCCTCCGCGTCGTTCGTGGCGATGCCGAGCCGCAGGCCCGCGGCCCGCAGGGCGCCCGTAACCGCCGCGGGCTCGCCGATGGGCGCCACCGATTCGAGGCCGAAGCGCAGGAAGAGCTCGTCCATCTCGCGATAGAGCTCCGGCGTGTCGGGCCGCCCCAGCGCCGCCGCCCAGGCGGGCCCGTACTCGGCGGAGGAGCCGGCGACGAGGGGCGAGCTCGGCCTGAAGCGGCGCCCCTCGAGTTCGTACTCGCTGACCTCCACGAGCCGCATGAACACGCGCTCGTCGCCCCGGCTCATGGTGCGCATCACCCGGTAGGCCGCCGGGCCCCAGGTCCCGTCGAAGTCGATGAGGGTGCCGTCCTTGTCGAAGAGGATGCCGTGCAGGGTCATGGCCCGGTGCCTATCAGGAAGGGCGCCGGCCGGAAAGCGCGCTCCGCCCCAGCCCCGGAGTGGGCGCGGGGCAACCTTTGCGCTATGCCCCTGCCATGGACCCGCTCACCCTCTCCGCCTCGGCCCTGCGCCGCAAGCTCCTCGCCCGTGAAATCTCGACCGTCGACCTCCTCGATCTGACCCTGAGGCGCATTGAGGCCGCGAACCCCGCCGTCAACGCGGTGGTGGCCCTGGACGCCGAGGGCGCCCGCACGGCCGCGCGCGAAGCCGACCGGCGGCTGGCCGCGGGCGAGGCGCGCCCGCTCGAGGGCCTGCCGATCACGATCAAGGATTCGTTCGACGCGGCGGGCCTGCGCACCACGGCGGGCGCCGGGCCCTACCGCGACCGCGTGCCGGGCACGGACGCCCATGCGGTGGCGCGGCTGCGCGAGGCCGGTGCCGTCATCCTCGGCAAGTCCAACGTGCCGGCCTTCACGGCCGACTTTCAGACCTATAACGGGCTCTACGGCACCACGAGCAACCCCTGGGACGCGGCGCGTTCGCCGGGCGGGTCGTCCGGCGGCGCGGCGGCGGCGGTCGCCACCGGCATGAGCGCGTTCGAGCTCGGCTCCGATCTTGGCAGCTCCATCCGCTGGCCGGCCCATGCCTGCGGGATCTTCGGCCTGAAGACCACCTGGAACCTCGTCCCGCTCTGGGGCCACATCCCGCCCTCGCCCGAGAAGCGCATGGCCCGCAACGCGGACCTCGTCGTCGCCGGGCCCCTCGCCCGCAGCGCCGCCGATCTCGACCTCGTGCTCCCGGTGCTCGCAGGCACGGCGGCGCTGGCGGCGCCGCGCCGGACCGAGTCCAAAGGCCTGCGGGTCGCCCTGTGGCCGGACGAACCCTTCGCGCCCGTCCGGCGGGACGTGGCGGAGGCCGTGCGGCGCGCCGCCTCGCTCCTCGAAGCCGCGGGCGCCATCGTCGAGACGCCGCGCATGCCGGTGCGGTTCGAGGAGGCCTTCGAGGTGTTCTCGCTCCTCAACCACGCCATCGTCGCCTCTTCGCTGCCCCCCAAGGTGCGCGACCGCCTGCAGAAGGCGGCCGCCGGCTTCGCCCCCGGCGATCTCTCGCACCGGGCCCTTCAGGCGAAGGGCGCCCGCATGACGCCCGGCCTCTACCAGCAGGTGAAGGCCCGCAAGGGGCGCATGGAGGCCTGCTGGGCGCGGTTCTTCGAGCGCTACGACGCCGTGCTCTGCCCGCCCGCTCCGGTGCTGGCGATCCCGCACGATCACGGGCCGGACGTGCATGCCCGCAGCCTCGACATCGACGGCACCGCCCGCCCCTATATGGACTTCCTGATGTGGGCCGCCCCCGCTACCGCGGCGGACCTTCCCGCCGCCGTCGCGCCCGTGATGCGGAATGCCTCCGGCCTGCCGGCGGGGGTGCAAATCATCGCGGCCCGAGGCGAGGACCGAACCGCCGTCGCGGTCGCCGCCATGCTGGAAACCCTCGGCTGCCGCTACGAGGCGCCGCCGCTTGTCATTCCGGGGCCGCGCAGCGGAGCCCGGCCCGAAGGGCCGCGAAGCGGAAACCCATAACCATGACGCTGCAGGGTATGCTCGGTGCTGGTGCGCTCTCTCCTGCACCCCAGATGTTCATGGGTTCCGGGCTCTCGCTGCGCTCGCCCCGGAATGACAGGGGTGGCGCCCCGGAATGAAAAGGGGGCGGGCCTACCCCCGCGCCGGGCGCTCCGCTAACCTCGTGCGCAGCAGCAGGAGACGCCGATGCTCTCGAACCTCGCCGCCCGCGACGTCGAAACCCTGATCCACCCCTACACCCAGCTCGCCTCGTTCCGCGAGACCGGTCCGCTGGTGCTCGAGCGGGGCGAGGGCGTGTGGGTCTACGATCACGAGGGCAAGCCCTACATCGAGGGCATGGCGGGGCTCTGGTGCACGGCGCTCGGCTACTCCAATCGCGAGCTCGCCGATGCGGCGCACGAGCAGATGCTGAAACTGCCCTTTACGCATCTCTTCTCGGGCCGCAGCCACGACCCGGCGATCGAGCTTGCCGAGACCCTGAAGGAGATGGCGCCGATGCCGGTGTCCAAGGTCTTCTTCTGCTCGTCGGGCTCGGAGGCGAACGACACGCAGGTGAAGCTCGTCTGGTACATGAACAATGCCCTCGGCCAGCCCCGGAAGAAGAAGATCATCGCGCGCCTGCGCGGCTATCACGGGGTGACGGTGGCCTCGGCCTCGCTGACGGGGCTGCCGGCGAACCACGCGGATTTCGACCTGCCCATCGCGAACATCCTCCACACCGCCTGCCCGCACTACTACCGCTTCGGTCAGGACGGCGAGAGCGAGGAGGAGTTCGCCACCCGCATGGCGCACGAACTCGAGGAGCAGATCCTGCGCGAGGGGCCGGAGACCGTGGCGGCCTTCATCGCCGAGCCCGTCATGGGAGCGGGCGGCGCCGTGATGCCGCCGGCCACCTATTTCGCGAAGGTGCAGGCGGTGCTCGACCGCTACGACGTGCTCTTCATCGCCGACGAGGTGATCACGGGCTTCGGGCGCCTCGGCACCGCCTTCGGATCGGAGAAGCTCGGGATCCGGCCCGACACCCTCTCCTTCGCCAAGGCGGTGACCTCCGCCTACCTGCCGCTCGGGGGCGTGATGGTGCCCGAGCGCATGTACGAGGCGATGCTCGACGAGAGCCGCAAGATCGGCACCTTCGGACACGGCTTCACCTATTCGGGCCACCCGGTCGCCGCCGCGGTCGCCCTGAAAGCTGTCGAGATCTACCGGCGGGACAGGATCTTCGAGGGCGTCGAGGCGAAGGCGCCGGTCTTCCAGAGGCGCCTCTCGGCCCTCGCCGACCACCCGCTCGTCGGCGAGGCGCGGGGCATCGGCCTCATCGGCGGGCTCGAGATCGTGGCGGACAAGCGCAGCAAGGCGCAGTTCGAGCCCAAGCAGGGCGTCGCCGCCAAGGCTGTCGGCTTTGCGCAGGCCGAGGGCCTCATCGTGCGCAGCCTCTACGGCGACCGGATCGCCGTCTGCCCTCCCCTGATCATCGCGGAGGCCGAGATCGAGGAGCTCTTCGACCGCCTCACCCGGGCGCTCGACCGGACCGCGGATTGGCTCAAGGGCGAGGGCCTGCTGGCGGCCTGAAACGGGACGCTCCGGCCCCTTCAGATTCACCCGCCGTTAAGGGTGGATCCTTCATCTGCCGCCAAGCCAGCGAATGGTCATGGACGTGCCCCAAAGCCGTCATGACCCTCGCCATGATGCCGCCCGTCGCGCCGCTGGCGCGATCGTCGTCAACAACTCTTGGGGGAGACCATGGGACAATCCACGCGCTACCAGAAGCCCGACCGACAGACCCGCGCCGACGCGGAGTTCAAGCCCGTCGCCCTGCCGGCTCTGGCGGCTGCCGTGAAGGCCTCCAAGGATCGCCCGCGCGAGGCTCCGCATCGTGAGCTGCCGCCGATCCTTCGCAAGGAAGCGAGCTTAGGCTAAGCTCCCGCACCATGCCCTGGCCGAGCCGACGCGCTGTTCTCAAAGCCCTGTTCGGCTCGGCCGTCGGCTCCCTCGGCCTCGGCGCCTATGCGCTCGGCGTCGAGCCCGCCTACCGCCTCCGGGTTCAGGCTTATGCGCCGCGGCTGCCCGGCTGGCCCGGCGATCTGCCGCTCACCATCGCGGCCATCGCCGACCCGCATGTGGGGGAGCCCTACATGCCGCTCCGCCGGGTCGAGGAGATCGTGGCGGCGACGAACGCCCTGAACCCCGACCTCATCGTGCTGCTCGGCGACTACGCGGCGGGCCACCGCTTCGTCACGCGGCCCGTTCCGATCGCCGATTTCGCGAAAGCGGCCGCCGCCCTCAAGGCGCCGCTCGGCACCTACGCGATCCTCGGCAACCACGATTGGTGGGACGACCCGGAGGCCCTGCGCCGCGGCAGGGGCCCGGTGCTCGGGCGCAGAGCGCTCGAGGCCGTCGGCATCCCGGTTCTGGAGAACGACGCGGTGCGGATCGAGAAGGACGGCCGCGCCTTCTGGCTCCTTGGCCTCGGCGATCAGCTCGCATTCCGCGGGCGCCGCACTCCGGGCGCCGACGATCTGCCGGGCACGCTCGCGAAGGTCAGCGACGACGCTCCCGCGATCCTTCTGGCGCACGAGCCCGACATCTTCCCGAAGGTTCCGGACCGGGTGGCGCTCACGCTTTCGGGCCACACCCATGGCGGCCAGGTCCGCTTTCTCGGCTACTCGCCCGTGGTGCCCTCGCGCCACGGCAACCGCTACGCCTACGGGCACGTGGTCGAGGGCGCGCGGCACCTCATCGTGTCGGGCGGGCTCGGCACGAGCATCATGCCGGTGCGATTCGGCATGCCGCCCGAGATCGTGACCGTGACGCTCGGCAGCGCCCCCGCGATTACCTGACGATCACCCGCGCGCCGTTCGGGACGCGGTTGTAGAGATCCACCACGTCGATGTTGCGCATGCGGATGCAGCCCGACGACACGGCGCGGCCGATCTTCTCGGGCTCGTTGGTGCCGTGGATGCGGTAGAGCGTGTCGCGGCCCCGCTCGTCGTAGAGGTAAAGGGCGCGGGCGCCGAGCGGATTGTCGGGCCCGCCCTTCGTGAACTGCACGTGCGGCCAGCGCTTCTTCATCTCCGCAGGCGGCGTCCAGTCCGGCCATTCGGCCTTGCGGGCGATGCGGGCGACGCCGGTCCAGCCGAACGCCTCGTCGCCGACCGTCACGCCGTAGCGCATGGCCTTCCTGTCGGGCAGAACCAGGAACAGCAGCCGTTGAGTGGTGTCGACCACGATCGTCCCGGGCGGCTCGCCCGTCGGGTCGTCCGTGAGGTAGCGGGCGAAGACCCGGTCTTCCTCGGCCGTCGGCACGAGCTTCATGTATTCCGCGTCCCGGGCCGACAGCACCGGATCCGGCGTCGTCTTGTACGTGCAGCCGGTCAGCGCGAGGCCGATCGCGGCAGCCATGGACAGGACGGACAGGCGCATTAGAACAAGCCCCGCTTCTTCGCCGTTATACCAGCGATTGTTGCTCGTGCCTTGACAGGTCACCCGCCCGGTCTAGCGGAGGGTCACCCGAGCGACAACCCTGGCGGTTTCGGGGGGCGGCCAGGTGTGGCGCGACGACAACATTGGACAGAGGCGCATGCCGGTGATGTGTGCAGCCCTCAACCGACGAGGCTGATCAGGTTCCGATGACCACCCTTTTCTTGTGCCACCCGGCCGCGCTGAACCACCAGACCCCGCTCGGCCACCCGGAGCGGGCGGACCGCATCCGCGCCGTGGAACGGGTGCTGGAGCAGGAGCGATTCGCCGCGCTCGTCCGCGAGCAGGCGCCGCTTGGCGACGTGGAGGCGATCGCCCGCGCCCACCCGCGCTTCTACGTGGATACCTTGCGCGATTCGGCGCCCCGCGAGGGCGTGATGCGGATCGACGAGGACACGATCATGTCGCCCGGCACCTACGAGGCGGCCTTGCGCGGTGCGGGGGGCGCCGTCCAGGCGGTGGACGAGGTGATGACCGGGGTCGTCGCGAACGCCTTCGTGGCCATGCGCCCGCCCGGCCACCATGCCGAGCGCACCCGGGCCATGGGCTTCTGCTTCTTCAACAACGCCGCGGTGGCGGCCCGCCACGCCCAGGCGGTCTACGGGGCCGAACGGGTCGCGATCTACGATTGGGACGTGCACCACGGCAACGGCACGCAGGACATCTTCTGGAACGATCCGACGGTGCTTTACGTCTCGACCCACGAGATGCCGCTTTACCCCGGCACCGGGGCCGCGTCCGAGCGGGGCGACCACGACACCATCGTGAACGCGCCGCTCAGCACCGGCGACGGCAGCGACGCCTTCCGGGAAGCTGTGGAGAGCGTGGTTCTGCCCCGCATGGACGCGTTCCGGCCGGATCTCGTGATCATCTCGGCGGGGTTCGACGCCCATTGGCGCGATCCCTTGGCCACCCTGCAGCTCACGGAAGCGGATTTCGGCTGGGCCACCCGCAAGCTGATGGATCTTGCCTCCCGCCATTGCGGCGGCCGGGTCGTCTCTCTCCTCGAGGGCGGCTACGATCTCGACGGATTGTCGAAATCCGTGGCCGCCCACGTGGATGCCCTCATGGGACACTAGACCGATCGGCCAGCGGAGCGTCGACCGTCCGAATACCGGGGCGATTGAAGATCATTGATACGGTGCCGCGAGGTCAGGTGCTCCGAGGCGAAGCTCTCCTTGTCTGCACCTTCGCTTCGTCCGTCGGCGACGAAGCATTTGCTTTCTCAATGGCGACGACCCGACGCATAGGGATAATGCCGGGGTATCGCCGGGGAGCGAGGTGAGCGAGTGGGTTCCCGAACGACAGGAACGCCATACTCGCTTTGTCAGATGAAATCAGGATCATCCACTTCCTCAACATGTGGGCCGTTCAATACGGGGACATCATTCTGAAGAGGAAGAGCACCGCCTCGGCCGCCATGAGTGAGGCGGTCGCTCTGGCGTCGAAGCTGGCGAGCCAGTCGCGACCGTGCCGGGTCGTCGACGAGACCAGAGAGGGCGAGCAGCGGATCGTCTGGGATTCGAGGCGGGACAGCTTCAGCCAGGGCTGAAGCGTCGGTTCAACGAACGGATGTCGGGCAGTTCGCCGGACGTTCGTGATGCGAAGGTGAAGACCCCGGCGGCCGTCATTCGTGCCGCGGTTCGCACCTCATCAGGGAGGCACCTGACACCGCTGCACTGTCTGAGTCTAAGCCGCCGGGGTTATAGGGTCCTTAGGGCACCGAGGGCGGAGCGCCCCCCGGCATTACGCTGGGCGGGCGCCGGTCTCTTCGGCCTTGCGGGCGCCTTCCGGCACCTTGATCGCGTGGGCGGCGATGGGCAGGCCGATGTCGAGGTCGCTGAGATCGGCGCCGCGCACCGACGGCAGGGCCGACGGCGTGCCCACGACCCAATCGGACTTCTGGAAGCCGATCATGCCCTTGGCGGTCTTCAGGTGCTGGCGCTCGACCACCTCGCCCGTCCTGGTGTCGAGCACGTGCCACCACTCGGAGGGCACCTGCCCGTCGACGAGGGCCAGGAACGCCTCCGCAATCGAATCGTAGTCGCCGACGAAGCCATGCACGCCGCCGGCCGTCGTTTCCGCCGTACCGGCGAAGAGCAGAAACTGCTTCATGGTTGATCCCCTTGTTGTCCTGGTGATGCCGCAGGGGAATACAGGAATTAACCATGTGTTGGCAAGTAACCTCCAGAAAAGATGGCAGAAATCTGGCGTTTACGTGCCAATTGTGGCGACGAACAACTTAGCTCGACTATGAAGGCTCTCGCCCGCGCTCGACTACGTGTCCAGCGTCTCCTCCTTCAGGAGTTCGATGCCGAATCCGCTGAGCCCCACATAGGAGCGGGACAAGGCGGCGATGTTGCGGATCGAGGCGACCCCGAGGTCGCGCAGGATCTGGGCGCCGAGGCCGACCTCGCGCCATTGGGTGGTCCGGGCCGCCTCCGAGCCCGCCGCCTCCGCGTCGGAGAAGTTCGTCGTGGGCACGCCCGCGGTGCCGTCCCGCAGGTAGACGAGCACGCCCCGCCCCTCCCGGGCGAAGCGCTTCATCACGGCCGCGATCGTCTTGCCGCCCTCGAATACGTCCGCCACCGCGTTCGCCCGATGCAGGCGCACCGGCACGTCCCGCCCGTCGCCGATCCGCCCGAAGACCACGGCCACGTGCTGCACGCTGTCGAAGGGCGTCGAATAGGCGTAGCCCGTGCATTCGCCCCAGGCGGTCGGAACCGGGAAGGTGGCGATGCGCTCGACGAGCTTCTCGCGGGCCTGCCGGTAGGCGATGAGATCGGCGACCGAGATGCGCTTGAGCCTGTGGGTTTCGGCGAAGGCGTCGATCTGCTCGCCCTTCATCACCGTGCCGTCGTCGTTGGCGAGTTCGCAGATGACGCCCACCGGGGGCAGGCCGGCGAGCTTGCACAGATCGACCGCCGCCTCCGTGTGGCCGGAGCGCATGAGCACCCCGCCGTCCTTGGCGACGAGGGGGAAGATGTGGCCCGGGCGCACGAAGTCGCTCGCGCCCATGTTGCCGTTGGCGAGCGCCCGCACCGTGTTACAGCGCTGCTCCGCCGAGATGCCTGTGGTGAGCCCGTGCTTCACGTCCACCGAGACCGTGAAGGCGGTGCCGAGCGGCGCGTCGTTCGCCGCCACCATGGGGTCGAGCCGGAGGCGGCGGGCCTCCTCGACGGTGAGGGGCGCGCAGACGATGCCGCAGGTGTGGCGGATGATGAAGGCCATCTTCTCGGGCGTGCAGAGCGAGGCGGCGACGATGAGGTCGCCCTCGTTCTCGCGGTCGTCGTCGTCCGTGACGATGACGATCTCGCCGCGGGCGAAGGCCTCGACGGCCTCGGTGACGGATTGGGGCATGAGGGCCTCCTTCAGGGATGCGGGCAGGAAATCGTTGGGGGTGACGGCGCCGCGAGTCTCGCGGGCGATGAGCTCCGCGGTGTCGCGGGACAGCCAGACGCTCTCGTGGTTGCACAGCTGCGTGACCGCGCCCGGCGTGACGCCGATGCGGCGGGCGAATTCCACCCGGGAGACGCGCTTGCGGGAGAGCCAGTCGGCGAGCTTCATGGGCCGGGCTCTTAGCAGAGCGCCGGTTTTAGCAATACTAAAATCGCTGCAAGACGGCTTTGCGCGCCGGGCAAGGCGGCCCGGCGGCTACCCGGCGCCGAGGGGCCATTCGGCGCTCCGACCCACCTGGCCGCGATGGCGCAGCAGGTGGTCGGCGAGGACGCAGGCCACCATGGCCTCGCCCACCGGGACGGCGCGGATGCCGACGCAAGGGTCGTGGCGCCCCTTCGTCATCACGTCGGCGGCGGCTCCCGAGCGGGTGACGCTGGCGCGGGGCGTGAGGATCGAGGAGGTCGGCTTCACGGCGAAGCGGCACACCACCGGCTGGCCCGTGGAGATGCCCCCGAGCACCCCGCCCGCATGGTTCGACAGGAAGGTCGGCGCGCCCCCGTTGCCGGGGCGCATCTCGTCCGCGTTCTCCTCCCCGCGCAGGGAAGCGGCCGCAAAGCCGTCGCCGATCTCGACGCCCTTCACGGCATTGATCGACATGAGGGCTGCGGCAAGGTCCGAGTCGAGCTTGCCGTAGACCGGTGCGCCGAGCCCCGCCGGCACGCCCTCCGCCACCACCTCGATCACCGCGCCGATGGAGGAGCCCTCCTTGCGCAGCCCGTCCAGGTACTCCTCGTAGAAGGCCGCCGCCTTCGCGTCAGGGCAGAAGAACGGGTTGCGGGCGACCTCCTCCCAGTCCCAGTTCGCCCGGTCGATCCCGTGCGGTCCCATCTGGACCAGCGCCCCGCGGATCGTGACGCCCTCCAGGACCCGGCGCGCCACCGCGCCCGCGGCCACGCGGGCCGCGGTCTCGCGGGCGGAGGAGCGCCCGCCGCCCCGGTAATCCCGGATGCCGTACTTCACGTCGTAGGTGAAATCCGCATGGCCCGGGCGGTAGCTCTCCTTGATCTCGGAATAATCTTTCGAGCGCTGGTCCACGTTCTCGATCATGAGGGCGATGGGCGTGCCGGTGGTCACCTGACGGCCCGTGCGCTCGTCCGTGAACACGCCCGACAGGATCCGCACCTCGTCGGGCTCCCGGCGCTGGGTGGTGAACCGTGACTGCCCCGGCCGGCGCCGGTCGAGCTCGGCCTGAATTTCCGCGGCCTCGAGGGGGATCAGGGGCGGGCACCCGTCCACCACGCAGCCGAGGGCCGGCCCATGGCTCTCGCCGAAGGTGGTGACGCGGAAGAGGTGGCCGAAGGTGTTGTGGGACATCCCGCCGATGTACGGCGAATGCGGCGGGAAGTCACCTGCGCCGCTCTAGGCCTGGCCGGCTAGACCCACTCGTGCCGGCGGCCCTGGATCACGAGGACCCGGCCCTGCCAGATGTCGAGGCCGGCGGCCTGGCGGGGGTGGACGTTGCAGGCGAGCGCGAGGAACGCGCGGGCGACGCCCCCATGGGCGACCACCACCGTGTCGCGGTCGAGCTCGTCGAGGAAGGGGCGGACGCGCTCGGTGAGCATCACGTAGCTCTCGCCGCCGGGGGGCACGTAGCTCCACTTGTCCCGCTCGCGGGCCGCGGCCGCCTGAGGCTCGGCCTTGCGGACCTCCTTCCAAGTCCGGCCCTCCCAGGCGCCGAAGGTGATCTCCACCAGGCGCGGGTCGAGGCCGTAAGCCTCGGGGTCGAGGTCGAGCGCGGTGCGCAGGCGCTCCATGGTCTCGCGGGTCCGGACCATCGGGCTCGCCACGTAGGCGAGCGTCCCGTAATCGGGCGCGATCCCGCGCAGGCGAAGGCCGGCCTCCTCGGCCTGCAGCCGCCCGCGGGCGTTCAGCGGGATGTCCTGCTGGCCCTGAAGGCGGCCTTCCGCGTTCCAGTCCGTCTCGCCGTGCCGGATGAAGTAAAGAACGGGCGTCACGCGCCCTCTTTGTCGAGCGACAGGTCGGGAGCCTCGGGGTTCTTCATGCCGACCACATGGTAGCCCGCATCCACGTGCAGGATCTCGCCCGTCATGCCGCGGGCCATGTCGGACACGAGATAGGCCGCCGTCTCGCCCACCTCCTCGATGGTGACCGTGCGCCGGAGCGGCGAGTTGTACTCGTTCCACTTCAGGATGTAGCGGAAGTCGCCGATGCCGGAGGCGGCAAGCGTCTTGATGGGCCCGGCCGAGATGGCGTTGACGCGGATGTTCTGGGGGCCGAGATCGGCCGCGAGGTATCGCACCGACGCTTCGAGAGCCGCTTTCGCCACGCCCATGACGTTGTAGTGGGGCATCCACTTCTCGGCGCCGTAATAGGTGAGCGTGAGAAGCGAGCCGCCGCCCGTCATGAGGCGCTCGGCGCGCTGGGCGACGGCGGTGAACGAGTAGCACGAGATGAGGAGCGACTTCGTGAAGTTGCCCTCGCTGGTCTCGATGTAGCGGCCGGTGAGCTCGTCCTTGTCGGAGAACGCGATCGCGTGGACCACGAAGTCGAGGGAGCCCCAGAGCTTCTCCACCTCCGCGAACACGGCGTCGATGCTGGCCGGCTCGGTGACGTCGCAATGGCCCACCACGTGCCCGCCCACGGACTGGGCCAGAGGCTCGACGCGCTTTCTCAATGCATCGCCCTGATACGTGAAGGCGAGCTCGGCTCCGTGCTGGCGCGCCGCATGGGCGATGCCCCAGGCGATCGAGCGGTTGTTCGCCAGCCCCATGATGAGGCCGCGCTTGCCCGAAAGAATGCCGGAGGTCCCCGCCATAAATCACCTAGCCTGAAGAGAAGAGAGATGAACCGGCGGCCTCTTTAACCGAGGCGTTGGCAGGGGGAAAGCGTTACATCGTCCCGCCGCGCCCGAGGGCGAGGCCGAAAGGCCGGTCTCAGACCTTCGCGGCCTTCCGCTTCCTGGCGTACTCGGCGAGCGCCTCGTCGATCACGTCCGGCAGCTTGATCTCGGCCGTGACGAAGAGGTCGCCCTGGCCGGTCTTGCCCGGCAGGCCCTTGCCGCGGAGCCGGAACGTGCGGCCGGCCTGGGTGTTCGGCGGGATCTGCATCTCGACATGGCCGGTGAGGGTCGGGACCCGCACGGACCCGCCGAGCACCGCCTCCTCGATCTCGATGGGCAGGCGCAGGCGCAGGTTCGACCCTTCGGGCGTGAAATGCTCGTGCGGGGCGATCTTGATGGTGAGCAGGGCATCCCCCGCCTCGACGCCGAGCGCCGGGCCCCCGAGCCCGCGCAGGCGGATCACCTGCCCGTCGACGACGCCCCGCGGGATCACGATGTCCACGTCCCGTCCCGTCGGCAGGGTGACGCGCTTCTTGGCCTCCCCCGCCACCTCCTCGAGCGTGACGGTGAGGGTCGCCTCGACGTCCTGCCCCTTCTGGGAGCGGCCGCGGCGGGCCCCCTCCCCGGCGGCTCCGCCGGTGGCCGACCGGAACGCTTCGCCGAAGATCTGGGAGATGAAATCGTCCCCCATGCCGCCGCCGCGCTGGCGGCGGCCGGCAAAGCCGCCGCCGAACGGGAAGCCCTCGAAATCCTCCGGCCGGGCTCCGCCGCCGCCCCCGAATCCCGAGAAGCCTTGGAAGCGCGGCTTGCCCTCGGCGTCGATCTCGCCGCGGTCGAACTGGGCGCGCTTGGCCGCATCGCCCAGGATCTCGTAGGCCTGGTTCGCCTCGGCGAACTTGTCCTTCGCCTTCGGGTCGGAGGCGTTCGAATCGGGGTGATACTGCTTGGCGAGCTTGCGGAACGCCTTCTTGATCTCCGCTTCGCTGGCCGATTTCGGCACGCCAAGGATGTCGTACGGGTTGCGCATGGTGTCTCGTATGGCCGCAAGATTGGGGGTGAAGCCGCCCGGCGGCGCTCACCGGCCATATGGGAGTCCTGTTGCGCGTCTGCAACGGGGCGAATGGCCCCTCCCGCGCGGGCGAGCGGCGCTCAGGCCCGCTTGAAGGGTTTCACGTCCTTGATCGCCCAGTCGCCGCCGGACGGGCGGCAGGCGGTGCCCTGGAGGGACTGGCCGGCGCCCTGGCCGTGAACCATGGCCAGGAAGGAGCGGCAGATCTCGTCGTTCCTGACGTATGGCTGGCCGACGGGGGTGAAATGCCCCTTGATGGTGGTGTCGGGATTGTCCCACGACACCATGGTGCCCGGACCCTGGGGATCGAGCGCCACCGCCAGGGCCGCCTTGGCCCGGCGCCAGTCCTCATCGCCGAGATCGGCGGACAGTGGATGAGCGGCCCTTGGCCCGGTCGACTGCGTGGTGAGGGGCTCCTCCCCCTTGTCGAGGCCGGGCAGCACGATGCTGCAGCCGCCTGCGGCGCCGAGGCCCGCCGCGAGCGCGCCGACGCGCGCCGCTTCGCGGACCGCGCCGACTATCTTATACGAACGCCACCCATCGATCCTTGTCACGGGTCGATCCTCGAACGCCACTGAAACCGGAAGGCACCACCCGTGAATGAAAGCTCGGAAGCGTTAAAAACCGGTGACTTCACGGAAGCCGGCGAGCCCTTCGGGCTCTTCGAGACGTGGCTCGCCGAGGCGACCCGCACGGAGCCCAACGACCCGAATGCCATGGCGCTCGCGACGGTCGATCCGGACGGGCTGCCCAACGTGCGGATGGTGCTCCTGAAGGGCGCCGACCGCGACGGCTTCGTGTTCTACACCAATACCGAATCGAACAAGGGGCGCGAACTCCTGGCCGCCCGCAAGGCCGCCATCGTCCTGCACTGGAAGAGCCTGCGCCGGCAGGTGCGGGCCCGGGGTCCGGTGACCCTGGTGAGCGATGCGGAAGCCGACGCCTACTTTCAGAGCCGCGCCCGGGACAGCCGCATCGGCGCCTGGGCGAGCCAGCAGTCCCGTCCCCTGGAGGGCCGCTTCGCCCTGGAAAAGGCGGTCGCGTTCTACGCGGCGAAGCACGCCGTGGGCGAGGTGCCCCGCCCTCCTCACTGGACGGGCTTTCGGATCGCGCCGGTCTCCATCGAGTTCTGGCAGGACCGGCCCTTCCGCCTGCACGACCGGGTGGTGTTCCACCGGGACGAGGACGGCTGGCGCAAGGAGCGGCTCTACCCTTGACCATGGGCCACGCGCCCTGACCGATGGACCCCCGACCGGCCCCGGGTTATGCACCGTCCATGACCTCCTCTTCCAACGCCCCCCGCCGCATCATGCTGCTCACCGGCGCCAGCCGGGGCATCGGGCACGCCACCGTGAAGCGGTTCTCGGCGGCGGGCTGGCGCGTGATCACGTGCTCGCGCCACGCCTTCCCGGAGAACTGCCCCTGGGAAGCGGGCCCGGAGGATCATCTGCAGGTCGATCTCGCCGACGCGAAGGACACCTTCCGGGCGATCGCGGAGGTGAAGGACCGCCTCGCCGCCGAAGGCGGGTGCCTCCATGCCCTCGTGAACAATGCGGGCATCTCGCCGAAGGGAGACGGCGGGTCCCGGCTCGCCGCCCTCGACACCGCCTACGAGGACTGGCTCCACGTCTTTCACGTGAACTTCTTCGCATCCATCATGCTCGCCCGCGGGCTGCAGGACGAACTCGCCAGGGCCAAGGGCTCGGTGGTGAACGTCACGTCCATCGCAGGGTCCCGCGTCCATCCCTTCGCGGGCGCGGCCTATGCCACCTCCAAGGCGGCCCTCGCCTCCCTCACCCGCGAGATGGCGGCGGATTTCGGACCCCTCGGGGTGCGCGTGAACGCGATCTCACCCGGCGAGATCGACACCTCGATCCTGTCCCCCGGCACGGAGAAGATCGTCGAGCAGCTGCCCATGCGCCGCCTCGGCACGCCCGACGAGGTCGCCAAGGCGATCTACTTCCTGTGCACCGACGCGAGCTCCTACGTGACCGGCGCGGAGCTCCACATCAACGGCGGCCAGCATGTCTGACGCCGTGGTGACGGCGGTCAGCCGCAGCGGCTCCCACACCTTCTCCAAGACGACCGCGCCCGCGATCAGGCTCCTCGCCGGCCTCGGGGTCGAGGGCGACGCCCATGCGGGCGAGACCGTGAAGCACCGCTCCCGCGTCGCCGTCGATCCGACGCAGCCGAACCTGCGCCAGGTGCACCTTCTCCAGACCGAGCTCTTCGACGAGGTCGGCGCCAAGGGGTTCGCCCTCGCGCCGGGGGAGCTCGGCGAGAACGTCAGCACCCGCGGCATCGATCTCCTGAGCCTGCCGCGGGGCGCACGGCTCCGCCTCGGCGCTACGGCCGTGGTCGAGGTGACGGGATTGCGGAACCCCTGCGCCCAGATCGACGGCTTTCGAAAAGGCCTGCTGGCCGCCGTTCTCGATCGCGACCCGGCCGGCGAACTCGTCCGGAAGGCCGGGATCATGGCCGTCGTCCGGGAGGGCGGCGAGGTGCGCCCCGGCGATCGCATTATCGTCGAGCTGCCGCCCGAGCCCCATCGCCGCCTGGAGCGGGTCTGAGGGCGGCCTTGGCGGCAGGCCGGTTGTGAATCAGGATCTCGACCGATGAGCCCGCCCGCCGCCTCCCTTGCCCTCGTCAGCGCCGCCGACGCCGCCGGCCGCCTCGGCATCCGGCCGGCGAGCCTCTATTCTTACGTGAGCCGCGGCCTCGTGCGCTCCTTCGCCTCCCCGCACGACCCGCGCCAGAGGCTCTACGCGTCCGATGACGTTGAGGCGCTGGTGAAGCGCCGGACCCGCTTCCGGCGCCCGGCGGCCGCCGCCGCGACCGCCCTCGATTGGGGGCTCCCGGTGCTCGAAACCCACCTCACCCAGATCGCCGACGGGCGCCTGCTCTACCGCGGTCAGGACGCGGTGGCGCTCGCCGCCACCGCGTCCTTCGAGGAGGTCGCGGAACTCCTTCTCGGCCGGCCTCTTGGCACCCCGCCCGGGGCCCTGCCGGCCCTTGCGCCCCGGCTGAGCGAGATGCCGGACTTCCTCGGCCGGGCGATGGGCCTTCTCGCGACCCTCGGCGAGCACGCCTCGAACCCCGCCGCCATCCTGCAGGCCGTCGTCATGGCGGCGAGCTTTTCCCAGCCCCAGGGCCCGGTGCACGACCACTTCGCCCGCGCCTGGGCTGTCCCTGAACCCGGCGCCGATCTGATCCGCCGCTGCCTCGTGCTCTTCGCGGATCACGAGCTCAGCACCTCGGCCTTCGCGGTTCGCGTCGTGGCCTCGACGGGGGCGCGTCTTGCGGAGGCCGTCGTCGCGGGCCTCGCGGCGCTGAGCGGCCCCCGACACGGCGGCGCGACCGACCGGGTCCGGGCCCTGTTCGAGCAGGCTTCCGAGCCCGGCGGCCCCGGGCGGCTCGCCGAGGCGCTGCGGCGCGACGGCTTGCTGATCGACTTCCAGCACCCGCTCTACCCGGAGGGCGATCCGCGGGCTCGGGCGATCCTCGAGAACCTCCCCCTCCGCCCCGGGGATGCCGACATCCTCGCGGAGCTCGTCGCGGCCGGCGGCGAGGCCACCGTCGACACGGCTCTCGTGCTGATCGAGCGTGGCTTGGCTCTTCCCCGCGGCGCCGCCTTCATGCTCTTCGCGGTCGGCCGCACCGCCGGCTGGCTCGCGCACGCCCTGGAGCAGCAGGGGCAGGAAGCCCTCATCCGCCCCCGGGCACGCTACGTGGTCGAAGCGGCATGATCTCCGACCGCCTCTACCCCGCCAGGCCCTTCCTCGCCGCCTCCGTGGCGTGCATTCGGGACGGGCGCGTCCTTCTGGCGACCCGCGGCAAACCGCCCCTGACGGAGCTCTACACCCTGCCGGGCGGGCTCGTGGAGCCGGGCGAGACCTTGGGCGAGGCCGCCTTGCGGGAATTGCGGGAGGAGACCGGGGTCGAGGCGACGCTCATGGGCTTTCTCGCCCCCGTCGAGGTGATTGAACGGGACCCGGATGGGCGTGTAAGGCTTCATATGGTCATCGCCGCCCACGCCGCCCGCTGGGTTGCGGGCGAGGGCGAAACGGGGCCGGAGGCACGGGACATCAGGTGGGTGACGCAAGCCGAGATCGAGACCCTGCCGACCACGCCCGGCCTCGGGGCCGTGCTGGAGCGCGCCTTCGCGCTCGCCGGAGGCGGGGCTTGAGGCGGCTGGCAGGGTGCCTCGCCGTTTCCCTCGTCCTGCCCGCCGCCCCGGCAGGGGCGCAGAGCTTCTTCGAGCGCATGTTCCGCCCGCCGGGTCCACCGCCCCAGGCGCAGCCGCCCCAGCCCGTGCCGCAGAGCCAGCCCCGCCGGTCCGCTCCCGCCCAGCCCCCGGCCTCCCAGCCCGCGGCACCCCAGCCCCAGCCCGCCCCCGCGGCCATCCCCGAGCCTCCGCCGCCGCCTTACGAGAAGGAGATGCTGCGCATGGCGGAGATCATGGGGTCGCTTGCCTTCCTGCGCTCGCTCTGCACCACGCCGGACGCCGCCGAATGGCCCCAGCGCATGCAGCAGCTCATGGATGCGGAGGGCACGACGCCCGGCCGCAAGGAGAGGCTCGCGGGCGCCTACAACCGCGGCTACCGGGCGTTCGCGGTCACCTACCGGGTGTGCACGCCCTCCGCCACCGAAGCGACGAACCGCTATCTGAAGGAGGGCGACCAGATCGCCCGCACCCTGTCGGGCCGCTATGGCGGTTGATTTGTCCACATAATTCGGTTCGCGATCCCCTCGCATTAACCGATCGGCAAGGCGATGCTGGCCCCGGGCTGGCGAAGCAATTAGATTCGATTTCGAACGAACGCACGCCGCCCTAACTGGGGGCCATAACATGACCGATACCGACGCTCTCCTCGACGACCTCTCGGAAACGAGCGCCATCAAGCAGGCGGCGCTGAGCTACGTGACCGAGGCCTTCGCGGAGGCCGAGCTCGACGGGCTCGACGCCGACTACATGGCCCAGGCGGCGCTCTTCGCGGCCTTCATGGAACTCGTGACCACCTACGGCGAGGAAGCCGTGGCGCAATATGCGGAAGGCCTGCCGGAGAAGATCCGGGGCGGCGGCTTCTCCACCGGGCTGAAGCACTGACGCGGGCGGGCCCCGGCCCGCCGCCAGCCGTTCGTCGAGGGAGCGCGATCCGCCGGATGCGCTCCCTTCGCGTTTCGGCCCTACCCGCTCAAGGTCTCTTCGAAGCGCACGACCTCGCCCTGCGAGGGCGTCTCGAGGGAGCCTTCCCACATGACGACCTGGCCGCGCACCAATGTTCCGACCGGCCAGCCCGTCACGGTGACGCCGTCATAGGGCGTCCACTGGCTTTTCGACGCGATCCAGCCGTTGCGGATCGTTTCGGAGCGCTTCATGTCGACCACCGTGAAATCCGCATCGTAGCCCACCGCGATCCGTCCCTTGCGGGCGATGCCGAAGAGGCGCTTCGGGCCGGCGCTCGTCATGTCGACGAAGCGCTCGAGGGTGAGGCGGCTCGCATTCACGTGGTCGAGCATGATCGGCACGAGGGTTTGGACCCCCGTCATGCCGGACGGCGTCTCGGGATACCGCCCCTCCTTCTCCGCGCGGGTATGGGGGGCGTGATCGGAGCCGAGGATGTCGGCGACGCCCTCATCCACACCTTCCCACAGGCAGTCCCGGTGCTGCGCGTCGCGCACGGGCGGGTTCATCTGCGCGAAGGCGCCGAGGCGCTCGTAGGCGTCGGGGGCGCAGAGCGTGAGGTGGTGGGGCGTGACCTCGACCGAGGCGACGTCCTTGTGGGCCTTGAGGAAGCGCATCTCCTCGGCGGTGGAGATGTGGAGCACATGGATCCGGGCGCCCGTCTCCCGCGCGATGCGCACGAGGCGCTCCGTGCAGGCGAGCGCCACCTCAGGGGAGCGCCAGACCGGATGGGAGGCCGGATCGCCAGCGACGCGCAGGCCCTTGCGCTCCCGCAGCATGGCCTCGTCCTCCGAGTGGAAGGCGGCGCGGCGGCGGGTGCGCCGGAGGATCTCGGAGACGCCCGCATCGTCCTCGACGAGGAGGGAGCCCGTGGAGGATCCCATGAACACCTTGATGCCGGCAGCGCCGGGCAGGCGCTCGAGCTCCGGCAGGTCCCGGGTGTTCTCGTGCGTGCCCCCGACCCAGAACGCGAAGTCGCAATGCATGCGCCCGCGGCCCCTGCGCACCTTGTCGGCCAGAGCCTCGGCGCCCGTGGTCTGGGGATTGGTGTTCGGCATCTCGAAGACGGTGGTGACGCCCCCCATCACGGCGGCGCGGGAGCCCGTTTCCAGGTCCTCCTTGTGGTCGAGGCCAGGCTCGCGGAAATGGACCTGCGTGTCGATGACCCCCGGCAGGATGTGGAGCCCGCGGCAATCCACGACCCGGCCCGCCGAGGCCTGAGAGAGGTCGCCCACCTTCGCGATGGTGCCGCCGACGACGCCCACGTCCCGCTCGCCCCGGCCGTCCTGGTTCACCACGGTGCCGCCTTTGAGGATGAGGTCGTAGGTCTGGGGCATGAACGTCTCCTGGTCTGGGCAGCCCGCCCCGTCCGCGTCCCGGCCCCCGCAGCGGAGACCGGCACGGCGGAGGAGCGCCCTTGAGGCCTGTCGCCCCGGGGCATATGTCACGGCCTCCACCAGAGCAACCGGAGCGGTGATGCCTGCCACTCATTTGACCGACCGCGGCGTGGTGCGGGTCTCGGGCGAGGAGGCGAAGACGTTCCTCGACAACCTGATCACCTGCGATCTCGACCGCGTCTCGCCCGCGGCCCCCCGGCTCGGCGCGCTGCTCACCCCCCAGGGCAAGATCCTGTTCGACTTCATCGTCTTCGAGGCGCCCGCCGAGGCCGGCGGCGGCTACCACCTCGATGTGCTCGGCGCCTATGCGGCGGATCTCGCGAAGCGGCTGAGCTTCTACAAGCTGCGGGCCAAGGTCCAGGTGGAGGACCGGACGGGCCGGCTCGCCGTGGTGGCGGGCTGGGGCGATGCCCCGCCGCCGCCCGAGGAGGTCGGCCTCGTCGCGGCGGATCCCCGCGTGGCGGACCTCGGCTGGCGCGCCGTCATGGCGGCGGAAGACGTGGCCGAGTTCGCGTCCGTCGGGGCCGACGAGACCGCTTATCACGCCCACCGCATCGCGCTCGGGGTGCCGGAGGGCGGGCGCGACTTCCTCTTCGGGGACGCCTTCCCGCACGAGGCGATGATGGACCAGCTCGCAGGCGTCGATTTCGACAAGGGCTGCTATGTCGGCCAGGAGGTCGTCTCCCGGATGCAGCACCGCGGCACCGCCCGCACTCGGATCCTGCCGGTGATCTACACGGACGGGATCGCCGCCGAACCCGGCGCCGACGTCACGGCGGGGGCGAAGACTCTCGGCAAGACCGGAACGGCGAGCGCGGGGCGCGGCCTCGTGATGATCCGCCTCGACCGGGCCGAGGACGCGCTCGCGGCGGGCGAGAGGATCCTGGCGGGCGGGCTCCCGGTCCGGCTCGTGAAGCCCGACTGGATTCGTTTTCCCGTCCCCGAACCAGCACCGGTCTTATGAGCGCCATCGCCTGGACCCAGGACCAAGTGGCCGGCGTTCCGTTGAAACGCTTCGTCGGCCGCCTGGGCGAGGTCGAGGTCGGCAACGTCGCCTATGACGGCGGCAACCGCTTCTGGATCTGGGCGACGCCCCTGCAGGAAGACGTGTGGGGCTACGGCCAGACGGAGGACGCCGCGAAGGCCGCCTTCGAGGCCTGGCTCCGGGAGTGGCTCGAGAACTTCAGGCCGTTCTTCGAGGGAACAAGGCAGCATCCCCCGTCGTGATGGGTCGCGGGAGGCGGGGCGCTTCTCTCCTCCCCCTTGAGGGGAGGGGAGCGAGCGGCGCAGCGTCCCAGCCTTCGAACCACCCTAAGCCGCCTCCGCGAGCAGGTTCTCGAGGTCGAGGCGGCGCGTGACCATGGCGAGGGTCCCGTCCGCCGCCACCGGCCAATCCTCCCGCGGGCGGTCCCAGTAGAGTTCCACTCCGTTCCGGTCGGGATCCCGCAGGTAGAGCGCCTCGCTCACCCCGTGGTCCGACGCGCCTTCGAGCCGGATGCCCGCGGCGGTAAGGCGCCGCAGGGCGTCGGCGAGGGCCGCGCGGGTCGGGTAGAGGATCGCGAGGTGAAAGAGCCCCGTCGTCCCGGGGGCCGGCGGATGTCCCCCCGCGCTCTCCCAGGTGTTGAGCCCGATGTGATGATGGTAGCCGCCGGCGGCCACGAAGGCGGCCTGGTCGCCGTAGCGCTGCATGAGGGAGAAGCCCAGCACGCCGCAATAAAAGCCGAGCGCCCGGTCGAGATCCGCCACTTTGAGGTGAACGTGCCCGATGCGGGTGCCGGGATCGACCGGACGGCCCGAATCGAACGGGCCGGACAGGGTCTGGAGGGGGGTGGCGCTCATGGCTCGGGCTCCCGAAAATGCGGCTCTTGTCAGCATGTGCGCCCCAATCCCCCGCTCCGCAACGGCGACCGGCGCAAACCCGTCCTTGCGCCCTTTCCCGCCGGCAGGCCCGCCGCTAAACCTCGGGCATGACCGACGGCCTCATCGCCCATCCCGACGGACGCCACCGCTGCTGGTGGCCCGGCACCGATCCCTTCTACGTCGCCTATCACGACACCGAATGGGGCGTGCCGGAATATGATGGGCGGGCGCTCTTCGAGAAGCTCATCCTCGACGGCTTTCAGGCGGGGCTCTCCTGGATCACGATCCTGCGCAAGCGCGAGGCGTTCCGGCAGGCCTTTGCGGGCTTCGACCCGGCCGCCATCGCGCGCTTCGACGAGGGGAGAATCGAGGCCCTCATGGCCGATGCCGCGATCGTTCGGAACCGCGCCAAGATCGTCGGCACGGTGGCGGGCGCACGGGCGTGGCTGCGCATCGAGGAGCGGGGCGGCTTCTCCGATTTCCTCTGGCGACATCTCGACGGCCGGCCGGTGCAGCGCAACGCCCGCAGCCGGGCCGAGATCCCGACCGAGGACGAGGTCTCCCGGCGCATCTCGAAGGCCCTCAAGGCCGAGGGCTTTACCTTCGTCGGCCCGACCATCGTCTATGCCTTCATGCAGGCGGTGGGCATGGTGAACGACCACCTCACCGGGTGCTTTCGCCACGCGGAATGCGCGGCCCTCGCCGGGCATCGCTGATGGGCAAGGACCTTCGCGCCTGGCAGCGCATGCTCTCCGGCCGCCGCCTCGATCTCCTCAACCCCTCGCCCCTCGACGTGGAGCTCGAGGACATCGCCCACGGGCTGGCCCGGGTCGCCCGGTGGAACGGGCAGACGGCGGGCGACCACATCTTCTCGGTGGCGCAGCACTCGCTGCTCGTCGAGGCCATCGCCGGGCATCTCGCGCCCGACCTGCCCCCCTCGGCGCGACTCGCGGTGCTCCTTCACGACGCGCCCGAATACGTGATCGGCGACATCATCTCGCCCTTCAAGGCCGTGGTGGGCGACGCCTACAAGGCCGTGGAAGCGCGTCTTCTCGCGGCGATCCAGATCCATTTCGGCCTGCCGGCCGAACCGGCGGCTCCGCTCAAGAAGCTCATCAAGCGGGCCGACCGGCAGGCGGCGTTCCTGGAGGCGACGACGCTGGCGGGCTTCGGGCGGGAGGAGGCCCTCAAGTTCTTCGGTCGCCCCGAGCTCCTCCCCGCCGATGTCGCCGCCTTCCTCGAGCCCTGGCCGGTGGCGCGCTCAGAGGCGCGCTACCGCGAACGGGTCGACGCGCTGCAGGCGGCCTCCCTGGATTCGGCGGGCCGGACGCGCTAGGTCGACGGTCCCGCTCGGTTCCGGCCCGGTCATGCCCACGATCCACGTCTGCCCCCTCTCCCGCCTCCACGAGACCGTCACCTCGCTCAAGGCGAGCCACGTGGTGACCCTCATCAACCACGGCACGCCGGTGGAGCGCCCGGCCTCCATTCCCCAGGAGCGCCACCTGTTCATTCCCATGAGCGACATCGTGGAGCCCCTCGACGGCCACATCCTGCCCGGGGCCGAGCATGTCGAGACCCTGCTCGGCTTCGTGCGCGGCTGGGAGCGCGAGGCGCCCATCGTGTTCCATTGCTATGCGGGAATCAGCCGCTCGACCGCGGCGGCCTTCATCACGGCCTGCGCCCTCGCGCCGGAGCACCCGGAGGACGACATCGCCCGGCGCCTCCGGGAGGCCTCCGCGACCGCCACCCCCAACGCCCGCATGGTGGCCCTTGCCGACGACATGCTGTCGCGCGGCGGGCGCATGGTGGACGCGGTGCGGCGGATCGGCCGCGGGGCGGACGCCTTCGAGGGAACGCCCTTCACCCTGCGCTTCGCCTGACGGGCCGGCGCCCGGCCGCCGCTTGCCAGTCCCATCGCCAGCGCGCATAACGCGCGAACGAACCGGGACCTGGATTCCGCATGACCGAGCCTCTGAAGACCCTCCCTTTCGAGAAGGCCCTGGCCGAACTCGAGGAGATCGTCCGCCGCCTCGAGCGGGGCGACGTCCCGCTGGAGGATTCCATCATGATCTACGAGCGCGGCGAAGCTTTGAAGAAGCATTGCGAGACGCTTCTGAAGAAGGCCGAGGCCCGCATCGAGAAGATCACCGTCGGCCCGGACGGCGGCGCCACCGGCACCGCTCCCCTCGACGTGGAGTAGCGTTCAGACCTCAAGGAGCAGGCCATGAGCTGGCACCCGGTGGACGACCCCAAGCCCGGCGATGCGCTGGCCTGCAAGGCGATCGAGACCGTGATCGTGCCGCGTGCCAAGGACCTCGGCGGCTTCGAGGTCCGGCGCGCCCTGCCCTCCGCCCGGCGCCAGATGGTCGGGCCCTTCATCTTCTGGGACCAGATGGGCCCGGCCGAGTTCATCCTCGGCCAGGGCATCGACGTGCGCCCCCACCCGCATATCGGCCTCGCCACGGTGACGTACCTCTTCGACGGCGAGGTGGTGCACCGCGACAGCCTCGGGACCCTGGAGACCATCCGTCCGGGCGCCCTCAACCTCATGAGCGCCGGCCGGGGCATCGTGCATTCCGAGCGCACCGGCTCCGAGGCGCGGTCCGTGGGGGCGAAGTTGTTCGGGATCCAGGCCTGGGTGGCGCTCCCCGCGAGCCACGAGGAGAGCGAGCCGGCCTTCACCCATTACGGCGAGGACCGGCTGCCGGTGCTTCAGGGCCGCGGCGTGACCCTGCGGCTCATCGCCGGGGAGGCGTTCGGCAACCGCTCGCCAGTGGTGACGCCCATGGCCATGATCTACGCGGACGTGCAGCTCGAGGCGGGCGCCTCGGTGCCCTTCGATCCCGACTACGAGGAGCGGGGCATCTACACCGTGGCCGGCGAGATCGAGATCGCGGGCGACCGCTTCGGCCCGGGCCAGCTCCTGATCTTCAAGGCCGGGGACCGGATCACCGTCCGGGGCGCGACGAGCGCCCGCATGATGTTCCTCGGCGGCGCCCCCATGGACGGGCACCGCTACATCTGGTGGAACTTCGTGTCCTCCCGCAAGGACCGGATCGACCAGGCCAAGGCGGATTGGTCGCAAGGGCGCTTCGACACCGTGCCGGGGGAGACGGAGTTCATCCCCCTGCCCGAGCGGTGACGGGCCCGCCGGGTTTGACCCACCCGATCCAAGCACCTATGTGATCCGTAACTGGCTGAAGAAATTGCGCCGGCGAGGGCCCTTTGTCTGTTTCGACCCCCCTGCTCGACACCATCCGCACCCCTCACGACCTGCGAAAGCTCCCCGAAAGCCAGCTCAAGCAGGTGGCCGAGGAGCTGCGGGCGGAGACGATCAGCGCCGTTTCGGTGACGGGCGGGCATCTCGGCGCGGGGCTTGGCGTCGTCGAGCTCACGGTCGCGCTGCATTACGTGTTCGAGACGCCGGCCGACCGGGTGATCTGGGACGTGGGCCACCAGGCCTATCCCCACAAGATCCTCACCGGACGGCGGGACCGCATCCGGACCCTGCGCCAGGGCGGGGGTTTGTCGGGCTTCACCAAGCGCTCTGAGAGCGAGTACGACCCCTTCGGCGCGGCCCATTCCTCCACCTCGATCTCGGCGGGCCTCGGCATGGCGGTCGCCCGGGATCTCGACCGGCGGCAGAGCAACGTGATCGCCGTCATCGGCGACGGGGCCATGTCGGCCGGCATGGCCTATGAGGCGATGAACAACGCGGGTGCCATGCATTCGCGCCTCATCGTCATCCTCAACGACAACGACATGTCCATCGCACCCCCCGTGGGGGCGATGTCGTCCTATCTCGCGCGCCTCGTCTCGGGGGGCGCCTACCGGGGCCTGCGCGAGACGGCCAAGCAGCTCGCCCGCAAGCTGCCGAAATTCTTCTACGAGAAGGCGGCGCGGGCCGAGGAATATGCCCGGGGCTTTTGGACCGGCGGCACCCTCTTCGAGGAGCTCGGCTTCTACTATGTCGGCCCCATCGACGGTCACAACCTCGACCACCTCCTGCCGATCCTGAAGAACGTGCGCGATACGGGAACGGGGCCGATCCTCCTCCACGTGGTCACGCAGAAGGGCAAGGGCTACGCGCCGGCCGAAGCCTCCGCCGACAAGTACCACGGGGTCGTCACCTTCGACATGGTGACGGGCGCGCAGGCCAAGCCGAAGGCCAATGCGCCGGCCTACACCAAGGTGTTCGGGGAGAGCCTCGCCAGGGAGGCACGGCGGGACGACAAGATCGTGGCGATCACCGCCGCCATGCCGTCCGGCACGGGCATCGACCTCTTCTCCAAGGAATTCCCCGCCCGCACCTTCGACGTCGGCATCGCCGAGCAGCATGCCGTGACCTTCGCGGCAGGGCTGGCGGCGGAGGGCTACAAGCCCTTCTGCGCGATCTACTCCACCTTCCTCCAGCGGGCCTACGACCAGGTCGTCCACGACGTGGCGCTCCAGAAGCTGCCCGTGCGCTTCGCCCTCGACCGCGCCGGGCTCGTGGGCGCCGACGGGCCGACCCATGCGGGCTCCTTCGACGTCGCCTATCTCGGCTGCCTGCCCGACATGGTGGTGATGGCGGCAGCCGACGAGGCCGAGCTCGTCCACATGGTGGCGACCGCGGCGGCCTACGATGCGGGCCCGATCGCGTTCCGCTATCCCCGCGGCGAGGGCGTCGGCGTCGACATGCCGGAGGTCGGCCAGCCCCTCCCCATCGGCCGCGGGCGCATCCTGCGCGAGGGCAGCCGCGTGGCGATCCTGTCCCTCGGGACGCGCCTCGCCGAGGCCCTGAAGGCGGCTGAGGAGCTCGAGATGCGGGGTCTGTCCACCACCGTGGCCGACGCGCGCTTCGCGAAACCCCTCGACGAGGCGCTCGTCCTGCGCCTTGCCCGCGAGCACGAGGTGCTGATCACCGTCGAGGAGGGCTCGGTGGGGGGCTTCGGCTCCCATGTGCTCCAGCTGCTCGCCGAGCGCGGCGCCCTCGACCGGGGCCTCAAAGTCCGTCCCATGGTGCTGCCGGACACCTATATCGACCACGACAAGCCCGAGCGCATGTATGCCGAGGCCGGCCTCGACGCCGCCGGCATCGTCACCAAGGTCTTCGAAGCCCTCGGCCGCGACACGGCCTCCCTCAGGGCGCTGGCGTAGAAGCGGATCAAGCGCGACGCTCGCGCTCCCTCCCCTCAGGGGAGGGAGGCTCATCGGACTCGGTGTCTCAGATCGTCAACGTCCCGGCCTTGGCCGCCGCGTAGCGGTCGGCGACGGCGTTCCAGTTCACCACGTTCCACCACGCCTTGAGGTAATCCGGGCGGCGGTTCTGGTATTTGAGGTAGTAGGCGTGCTCCCACACGTCGTTGCCGAGGAGCACCCGCTGCCCGTCCATGAGCGGCGTGTCCTGGTTCGGCTTCGTCGTAAGCGCCAGCTTGCCGCTGCGGTCCACGGTCACGAACACCCAGCCCGAGCCGAAGACGCGGCCTCCCGCGGCGTTGAAATCCTCCTGCATCTTCGCAAAGCCGCCGAGATCCCGGTCGATGGCCTGCTTGACCTCGCCCGTGGGCTCGCCGCCGGAACCGCCCATGATCTGCCAGAACATGGTGTGGTTGGCATGGCCGCCGCCGTTGTTGCGCACCGCCGTGCGGACGCTCTCCGGCAATTCGCCGAGCTTCGCCAGCATCTCGTGGAGCGGCATCTTCGCCACCTCGCCGTTCTGCGCCGCGACGCCGTTGAGGTTCGTCACGTAGGCCTGATGATGGCGCCCGTGGTGGAGCTCCATCGTCTGCGCATCGATATGCGGCTCGTTCTTGCCCAGCGCGTAGGGCAGCGGGTCGAGCTTGAAGGGCCCGGACGGCGCCTGCGCGAAGGCGCGCGGAACGGCGGCGCCGGCGGCAAGCGCCGTGGCGCCCGCGAGAAGGTGGCGGCGGCTCAGCAGCATGGGCAAAACTCCTGGTTCTCCTGAACGATGCGCGGCGATATAGAGGCGCCTTATGAAGCGGGAAGCGGAGCCGGACCGCCTGTGAGTCGTCGTCGCGCGGATGTGATGCTGGTGGAGCGCGGGTTCTTTCGCAGCCGCGCCCGCGCGCAGGAGGCGATCGCCGCAGGGCTCGTCTCGGCCGACGGCGCGCCCGTCCGCAAGCCCTCCGAGATGATCCCCGACGGCGCCGCCATCCTGGCTCAGGAGCCGCACCCTTACGTGTCCCGGGGCGGCGTGAAGCTGGCCGCCGCCCTCGACGCCTTCGGGATCGATCCGAAGGGCCTCACGTGCCTCGATCTCGGCGCGTCCACGGGCGGCTTCACGCAGGTGCTGCTCGGGCGCGGCGCGGCGCGGGTCTATGCGGTGGATGTCGGCCGCGGCCAGCTGGACCCGCAGATCTATGGCGACCGCCGGGTGGTGAGCCTCGAGAGCACCGACGCGCGCGCCCTCGATCGCAACCTCGTGCCGGATGCCATCGATCTGCTCGTCGCCGACGTGAGCTTCATCTCCCTGCGCCTCGTGCTGCCGCCGGCGGCCGCGCTCCTCGCCCCGAGGGCCTCCCTCGCCGTTCTGGTGAAGCCCCAGTTCGAGGCCGGGCCCGCCCATGTGAAGAAGGGCATCGTGCGGGATGAGGCCGTGCGCCGCACGGTCTGCCGCGAGATGGCGGCCTTCATCGCGGCGTTGGATTTCGAGGTTCTCGACGTCGTCCCGTCCCCCATCGAGGGCGGGGACGGCAACCGGGAGTTCCTGCTGGGAGCGCACCGTGGCTGAACAGGTGACCATCGAGCGGATCGGCGCGCGGGCCGACGGGATCGCGGCGGGCGCATCCCCGGTCTTCGTCCCGGGCGCGCTGCCGGGCGAGACCGTGACGGTCGAGCGCGACGGCGACCGGGCGCATCTCGTCTCCGTCGATGCGCCCTCGCCCGAGCGCGAAACCCCGTTCTGCCCCTATTTCGGGGTGTGCGGCGGCTGCGCCACGCAGCACATGCGGCACGGCTTCTACCAGGCATGGAAGCGCGGCATCGTCGCCGAAGCGCTTCGCCGCGCGCGGGTGGAGGCGCCCCTCGGCGACCTCATCGACGCCCATGGGGAGGGCCGGCGCCGGGTCACGCTCCATGCGCGCTTCCCGGAGCGGGAGATGCGCGTCGGCTACATGGAGGCCAGGAGCCACGCGGTCGTCGAGATCAGCCACTGCCCCATCGCGGAGCTGGCGCTCAAGCAGCGCGCCCCGGATCTCGCCCGGGCTCTCGCCAAGGCCCTCGCCGGCCCCAGGAAGCCGCTCGACATCCAGATCACCGCGACGGAAGCCGGCTTCGACGTGGACGTCCGGGGCCACGGCCCGGCGGGCGAGCGGGACCGGCCGCGCCTCATCGACCTTGCGGGCAGCCTCGACCTCGCGCGCCTCTCCATGCACGGCGACGTCTTGGTCGAGCGGCGCCCGCCGGCGGTCACCATGGGGCGCGCCGTCGTGGTGCCCCCGCCCGGCTCGTTCCTCCAGGCCACCCGGGAGGGCGAAGCCGTGCTGGCGCGCCTCGTGCTCGAGGCCTGCGCGGGGGCGAAGCGCGTCGCAGACCTGTTCTCCGGAAGCGGGCCCTTCGCGCTGCGCCTCGCCGAGCGCGCCGAGGTGCATGCCGCGGAAACGGACCGTGCCGCAATCGCCGCCCTCGACCGGGCCTTCCGGAGCACGCCCGGCCTGCGGCGGGTGAGCGTCGAAGCCCGCGACCTCTTCCGCCGCCCGCTCCTCACCCCCGAACTCGACCGCTTCGACGCCGTGGTCCTCGACCCGCCCCGGGCCGGCGCGGAGGCGCAGGCGCGCCCGCTCGCCGCCTCCAAGGTGCCGCTCGTCGTCATGGTATCCTGTGATCCTGTGACATTCGCCCGGGACGCCGCGACCCTGATCGGCGCGGGCTACCGGCTGGAGCGCGTGACCCCCGTCGATCAGTTCAAGCACTCTCCCCATGTCGAGCTCGTGGGCGTGCTGCGCCGGGAGGGGAAGAAAAGGCGCTGAGAGAAGCCCCGAAGCTTCGGACGCCGGCCATGCCGCCCGTCAGAACAGCTTCCCCTGCTCGTCCTCGTCGGTGGAGCGCACCTTGGCGGCCTTGCGCTTCGACTCAGGGATCGGGCGGGTCTCCGGGGCGGCGAGCGGCGTCTGGAGGTCCGGGTCGTCGTTCTCGACCTTGTTCACGCGGGTGCTCACCGGCACCATGTCGAGCCAGTCCTCCGGGCAGGGCCGCACGAGGCTGAAGGCCTCCTCGCCGTTCACCGCGCGGGCGTCGAGCCAGCGGCGGATGCCCTCGGGCGAGAGGATCACCGGCATGCGGTCGTGGATCGGCGCGAGCACGCCGTTGGCATCCGTGGTGACGATGGCGGCGCTGTCGATGTCGCCGCCGTCCGGATGACTGTAGGTTTCCCACAGGCCCGCGAAGGGCAGCGGCGCCCGGTCCCGGCGGCGGATCAGGAACGGCGCCTTCTCGCGGCCGCGGCGCTGCCACTCGTAGAAGCCGTCGGCGAGGAACACGCAGCGGCGGTACTTCAGGGCGTTGCGGAAGGTGGGCTTGGTGTCGAGGGTCTCGCCCCGCGCGTTGATGACGAGGGGAAACTCCTTCGGGTCCTTCACCCAGGCCGGCAGGAAACCCCAGCGCATGAGTCGGAACTGGGGCTCGTCCGCGTCCTGCAGAACCACCGGGACGGGCTGGGTCGGCGCCACGTTGAACCGGGCCGGGAAGTTCGGCTGCTGCTTGTAGCCGAAGAACTCCCGGTAGGTGTCGGGCGGCAGGCTGATGGCGTAGCGTCCGCACATGCGGGCTTCCCTTGCGTGAAGGTCGAATTGGCCGAAACCTGAAGGAAATCCAGGCCTTTCGGCAACGATTTGTTGGGCTTTGCGTGCCAGCGTCGGAGGGTTCGCACCACCCGGATTCCATGCTCGCCCTGTCCTGCACCCACCCGAACCCGGGCGCCGTCCCCTCCGAGCCGCCCGCGCCCGGTCCGGCCGACCGGGACGGCCTGTCGACGGATTACCTCAACCATTTCAGCGAAATTCTGATGCTGATCGAGCTCGCCTCCTTCGACGACAGCGTCGTCGGCGAGCTCGCCGCGTGGCGGCCGGTGGGCTACCGGGAATACTTCGCCTCCTCGCCCCTGCGCCGGGCAGCCTCGGCCATCGCGGCCTACGAGGCGCTGGAGGAGGTCCACCGGACCTCCTTCGAGCAGACGATCCAGGCCCTCGACAAGTTGTGCCTTGCGGCCATCCTCGCCCTCCAGCCTCCCTGCCATCCGCAGAACGTGGTCCTCATCGGCGAGGTGATCGGGCCCGGGATCCGCCGCCTCATCGACCGCGCGGCGGCCTTCCTCAACAGCGACGGCACCCTCGACTGCAACGCCGGCGACGATCCCCAGGTCGAGATCGACCGCCTGATCGCCTAGAGCCACCGCTTCCACCGCATGAAGAAGTAAGGCCCGAGCGCCGAAGCCACCATGATGGCGAGGGCGGTCGGGTAGCCGTAGGCCCACTGCAGTTCGGGCATGCCCTCGAAGTTCATGCCGTAGATCGCGCCGACCAGGGTCGGCGGAAGCAGGACGCCCGACAGGATCGCCAGGAACTTGAACACGTCGTTCTGCTCGATGGAGACGAGCCCGAGGGTCGCGTCGAGGAGGAACTGCACCTTGCCGGACAGGAAGGCGGCGTGCTCCTCGATCGACTTGATGTCGTCGATCTTGCGCCGCCACTCGGCGGGATCGTGCCCCCGCGTCAGATGCGCCGGAGGGGCGGACAGGAACAGCATCATGCGCTCGAACGACACCATGCTCTCGCGCATGTTGGAGAGGATGTCGCCCTTGCGGCCGAGCGACTTGATCGCAGCGCGAAAGCCCGCCGTCCGCCTCGCTCCCTTGCGCTCGTTGTCGAAGATCTCCCGGGACAGCACGTCGATGCGCCGCCCGACGCCGGCGAGGATGTCGGCCGCCCGGTCGATGATCGTCTCCACGAGCCCGTCGAGCACCGCCTCGGGCTGGTGGCCGCAGCCCCCGGGCTTCACGGCGCGGTTCATGAACATCGTGAACGAGCGCGGCTCGTCGTACCGCACGGTGACGAGGGCCTTTCCCGTCAGGATGAAGGAGATGTCGGCGAGCTTTGGCGTCTCGGATTCGGTGCTGCAGAGAATCCGCGCCGTCATGTAGCGGGCATTGGGCTCGTTGTAGAGGATCTCCGAGGGCTCGATGTCCGCCATCTCGTCGCGCGTCGGAATCTCGATGCCGAGATAAGCCTCGACGAGGCGGTCCTCCTCGCGGGTGGGCTCGATGAGATCGATCCACACGGCGTCCGGCGGGATGCCCTCGCCGGGCTGCCACAGGTGCCGGTCGAGGGCCTGGTTCTGCGCGGCGCAGGGCGCCGTCGGCCTGTGAATGATGATCATAGAAGCCCCCGGGCGATCACGGGGGCTTGGTAGCCCAGCCTCACGCCAATGGCGAGGGCGGCGGGGGCGCGTCCTCGGGCACGAAGAAGTCGGGGGCCAGGGGCACCGACGGATCGACCCGGTACTGGGCGAAATCCGTCACGCCCTCTCCCGCGAGGAACGTGTCGTCGAGGAGGAACTGGCCCGTGAACTCCCGGGCGGGCTTGTTGAAGACCGCATAGGCCGCATCGGCCAGGATGTCGGGCGTGCGGCTCGCCCGCATGATCTGGTCGCCCCCGAGAAGGTTCTTGATCGCGCTCGTCGCGATGGTGGTGCGCGGCCACAGGGCGTTCACGGCGATGCCGCGGGAGCGCAGTTCGCCCGCAAGCCCGAGCACGCACAGGCTCATCCCATATTTCGCCAGCGAGTAGGCGAGGTGCGGGGCGAACCAGCGCTCCTTCATGTCGAGGGGCGGCGACAGCATAAGGATGTGCGGGTTCGCCGCCTTCTCCAGATGCGGGATCGCGTATTTCGAGACCATGTAGGTGCCGCGCGTGTTGATCTGGTGCATCAGATCGAAGCGCTTCATGTCCGTGTCGGTGGTCGGGGTGAGATTGATGGCGCTCGCGTTGTTCACCACCACGTCGAGGCCGCCGAAGGTCTCGGCCGTGCGATCGATCGCCTCCTTCACGGCCTCCTCCTCGCGCACGTCGACGAGGAGCGGCAGCGCCCGGCCGCCCGCCTTCTCGATCTCCTCCGCCGCCGTGTAGATCGTGCCGGGGAGCTTCGGATGCGGCTCCGCGGTCTTGGCGGCGATCGCCACGTTCGCACCGTCGCGGGCGGCGCGAAGCCCGATGGCGAGGCCGATGCCCCGCGACGCGCCGGTGATGAAGAGTGTCTTGCCCCTGAGCGACATGGTGGTTCCTTTCGTTAGCTGGCCAGCGCCAGCGGCGCATCCTGAAGGGCGTCGGGCCCGGCCATGACGGCCTCTTCGAGCCCGCCTGCGCCCGGCAGCACGGCTTCGGCGAAGAAGCGGCACAGCGCGATCCGGGCCGGATGGGCCGGGTCCGCGTCGCCGCCGGCCATCAGGCCGTTCGCCGCGAGCGCCGCATCGGCGAGGGCCGCACCGCCCTGGGCGAGCGCGAAGAGGCGCAGGTACGGCGTCGCGCCTGCAAGCGCCTCTTCGGGCCGGTTCGACGACAAGGCCTTGAGAAGATAGCTCGTGGTGCGGTCGAGGCTCTCTACGGCTTCGCGCAGGCGTGCCGCCGTCTGCCCGAAGGCGGGCGTGCCTTCCTTCACGAGCCGGGTTGCCGTCGCGCGCATGGAGGCGATCTGCGCCCGCACCGTGTCGCCGCCCGAAAGCGGGAGCTTGCGGGTGACGAGGTCGATGGCCTGAATGCCGTTCGTGCCCTCGTAAATCGGCAGGATGCGCGCATCGCGCAGGTGCTGCGCTGCGCCGGTCTCCTCCACGAAGCCCATGCCGCCGTGAACCTGCACGCCCATGGAGGCGACCTCGACGCCGATGTCGCTGGAGAAGGCCTTCGCGACCGGCGTGAGCAGCGAGGCGCGCTCGTGCGCGGCCTTGCGGGCGGCGGGATCCGCGGCCCGGTGGTGCCGGTCGAGGGCCGCCGCCGTCATGAGGCAGATGGACCGCGCCGCCTGCGTGAGGCCCTTCATGGTCATGAGCGTGCGGCGCACGTCCGGGTGGGCGATGATGGGGCTCATGTCGGGGCCGACCGCGCCAGGCGCCCTTCCCTGCCGGCGGTCGTTCGCGTAAGCCAGAGCCTGCTGGTAGGCGCGCTCGGCGATGGCGACGCCCTGGATGCCCACCGCGAGCCGCGCGTTGTTCATCATCGTGAACATGCAGGCGAGGCCCCGGTTCTCCTCGCCGATGAGCCAGCCCGTGGCGCCGCCCCCGTCCCCGAAGATCATGGTGCAGGTGGGCGAGGCATGGATGCCGAGCTTGTGCTCGACGCCGCCGCAGCGAAGGTCGTTCGGCGTTCCGTCCGGCAGCACCTTCGGCACGAGGAAAAGCGAGATGCCGCGGGTCCCGGGCGGCGCGTCCGGCAGACGGGCCAGCACCAGATGCACGATGTTGTCGGTGAGATCGTGCTCGCCGTAGGTGATGTAGATCTTGCTCCCCGTGATCCGGTAGGTGCCGTCGCCGGCGGGCTCGGCGCGGGTGCGTAGCGCCGCGAGATCCGAACCCGCCTGCGGCTCGGTGAGGTTCATGGTGGCGGTCCACTCGCCCGACACGACCTTCTCGAGGTAGCGGCTCTTCAGCTCTTCCGAACCGTGCGCCGACAGGGCTTCGATGCCGCCCATGGTGAGGAGCGGCCCGAGGCCGAAGGCGAGCGACGCCGCGTTCCACATCTCGACGCAGCCGGAATTCAGCAGGATCGGCAGGCCCTGCCCGCCGTAAGCTTCGGGCCCGGCGAGCGCATTCCAGCCGGCCTCGGTCCAGGCCCGGTAGGCCTCCCTGAATCCCGGCGGCATGGTGACAGCGCCGCCCTCGAAGCGGGCCCCCTGGATGTCCCCGACGCGGTTGAGGGGCGCGATGACGTCGCCCGCGAACCGGCCCGCCTCGTCCAGGATCGTGTCGACGAGATCGGCGCTGAGATCGCCGTAGAGGCCCTCGCTCAGCGCCTCATCGAGGCCCGCCACATGGCGCATGGTGAAGGCGATCTCCGCGACGGGCGCGCGATAGGTCATGCTGTCCTCCCGGGGCTTGGCTCTTCGCCCGAGCCCGTTCTTCGTTGACGCCCACAGTCGCGCGTTTAAACCCGCCTCGACAAGGTCCGATCGGCTCGACCGATCGGGGGCCGGTCCTGTGATGGATGAGAATAGTTTAGACGTGAACGATCCTGGGTCAACAGGGGTGCAAAGCCGCGTGACGGAGCGCCTGCTTTCCGACGAAGCCGGGATCGCCCGCGCGGCCGATCTCCTGCGCGGCGGGGGGCTCGTCGCCCTGCCGACCGAGACCGTCTACGGGCTCGGGGCGGACGCCACCCGGCCCGAGGCGGTGGCGGGCATCTACGCCGCCAAGGAGCGCCCCCGCTTCAACCCGCTCATCGCCCATGTGGCCGGTGTGGAAGCCGCCGAGCGGGAGGGCGTGTTCGACGACGCCGCACGCCGCCTCGCGGAGGCGTTCTGGCCCGGCCCCCTCACCCTCGTCGTGCCGGCGGCCCCGGGCTGCACGGTCTCGGATCTGGCTCGCGCAGGCCTCGACAGCCTCGGCCTGCGCGTCCCGGCCCACCCGGTCGCACAGGGGCTCCTGGCGCAGGTCGGACGCCCGGTCGCGGCGCCCTCGGCGAACCGCTCCGGCCGGGTGAGCCCGACCGAGCCCTCCCACGTGCTCGCCGATCTCGACGGGCGCATCGATGCGGTTCTGGACGGGGGCGTGACACCCGTGGGCGTCGAGTCCACCATCGTCGCCTGCCTCGGGGGCGTGCCACGCCTTCTGCGTCCCGGCGGCGTGCCGCGGGAGGCCATCGAAGCGCTGATCGGCGAGAGGCTCGCGGGAGGCTCGGAGGGAACGGCGCCGCTGGCCCCCGGCATGCTCGCCTCGCATTACGCGCCGAGGGCGCGGGTGCGGCTCGATGCGGTGCGGATCGAGCCCGGCGAGGCGGCTTTGCTCTTCGGGCGGATCGTGCCCCCGGGCGTGCAGCACGCGGTGCACGCCGTGAACCTGAGCGAGAGAAGCGACCTCGCCGAGGCCGCGGCCCGGCTCTTCGCCGCCCTCCGCGACCTCGATGCGTCGGGCGCCGCCACCATCGCGGTCGCTCCGATTCCGGAGATGGGCCTTGGCGAGGCGATCAACGACCGCCTGCAGCGCGCGGCCGCGGAGCGGTAGAAAGGCGCCGCCATTCCGGAGCGCCGCTCGGCGGCCCGGAATGACGGGAGGTCACGCAGGTTCGAAGGCGTCTTAGCCCTTCAGCTTCGCGGCGATCTGGGCCACGTGACGGCCCTGGAAGCGGGCGCCGGCGAGCTCGTTCTCGCTCGGCTGGCGCTGGCCTTGGCCGCCGGCGATGGTGGTGGCGCCGTAAGGCGAGCCGCCCGTGATCTCGTCGAGGGTCATCTGGCCCTGGAAGGCGTAAGGAAGGCCGACGATCACCATGCCGAAATGCATCAGGTTGGTAATGCCCGCGAACAGGGTCGTCTCCTGGCCGCCGTGCTGCGTGGCGGTCGAGGAGAACACCGAGCCCACCTTGCCGGTCAGCGCGCCGCTCGCCCACAGCGCACCGGCCGCATCCCAGAACGAGGCCATCTGCGAGGCCATGCGGCCGTAGCGCGTGGGCACGCCGAGGATGATGGCGTCGTACTCGCCCAGTTCCTGCACGGTCGCGATGGGCGCCGGCTGGTCGAGCTTGAAATGGGCGTTCTTGGCGATCTCGGCCGGTACCGTCTCGGGCACGCGTTTCACCACCACGTCGGCACCGGCCTCGCGCGCGCCCTCGGCCACCGCGTAGGCCATCGTCTCGATGTGGCCGTAGGTGGAATAGTAGAGAACCAGGACCTTGGTCATGACGGCATCCTTCGTTGACAAAAGCAGGACGGCGCCGAAGGACGCCGTCCGTTGAGGTTAAGACCGTTGTGAGCCTTTACGCTGTGCGCGGGTGCACCGGATCGCTCGACGGCACCGGCAGGCCGACGGATTTCATCGCGAAGGCGCCGTCGCCGGCCAGGATGTGGGTGACGGCGGCCACCGCCAGGAAGGCCGGATATTCCCAGCCGCCGTTCGGGGCATTGAACAGCCAGCCGTTGGGGGCGTGGATCGCCAGCGCGCCGAGGAGAACCGGCAGAAGGGCGGCGGACACCCAGCGGCCGTAGAAGCCGAGGAGGATCGCGGCGCCGCCGACGAGTTCGGCGAGGACGATCGGCCAGGCGAGGATGGCGGGCAGCCCCACCATGCCGAGGAATTGCTGGAAACCTGGGATCGTGAACACGGCCACCTTCAGATAGGCGTGCGCGATGAACATGATGCCGAGGGCGGCGCGGAGCGCGAAGAGGCCGTAGGGAGCGAAGCGGTTGTCGATCATGGGTGAAACCCTCCTGCCGACGGTCAAGGCGTCGGTGTGCTGCGACAATTACGCTTTCCTCATCGCAAGAAAAGAGCTATCGATGCACCATTCTGTTTGCAAGGACGCAAGTGGATGACCGCGCTTCAGCATCTCGCCTGGGACGATTTCCGCCTCGTCAAGACCATCGCCGAATCCCGCGGCCTCGCGGGCGCGGCGGACCGGCTCGGCGTGAATCACTCCACGGTCTTCCGCCGCCTCGGCCAGCTCGAGGATTCCCTCGGGGTCAAGCTCTTCGAGCGCCACCGCACCGGCTATGCGCTGACGGCGGCCGGCGAGGAGATGACGGCGCTCGCCGAGCGCATGGAGGAGGACGTCGCCACTTTCGAGCGCAAGCTTGCGGGCCAAGCGGTCTCGCCTGCGGGCGAGCTGCGGGTGACCACCAACGACACGCTCCTCGTGCACCTGCTGACGCCGCTCTTCGCCAAGTTCACCCGCTCGTGCCCGGACGTGCGGCTCGACGTGGTGCTCACCAACCAGGCGCTCAACCTGTCGAAGCGCGACGCCGACGTGGCGATCCGCGCCACCGACAACCCGCCCGAGACCCTGGTGGGCCGCCGGGTCGCGAGCATCGCCTGGGCCGTCTATGGCCGCGCGTCCGACTTTCCCCAGCCCCGCCGCCCCGACCTTCTGGAGCTCTACGACCGCAACTGGGTGGCGCTCGGCGACAATCTCGCGGGATTGAAGGCGGCCCGCTTCGTGCGCGACCGGGTGCCGCCCGAGCGCATCGTCTACAAGGTCAACACGGTGCTGGGCCTCGCCGAAGCGGTGGAGAGCGGCATCGGCATCGGCCCCCTGCCCTGCTTCATCGCGGATGCCCGCCCGGCCCTCGTCCGCCTCACGGACCCGAACCCGGACTTCGCGGCGGGCCTGTGGCTCCTCACCCATCCGGACCTGAAGCAATCCGCCCGCGTGCGCGCCTTCATGGATTTCGCCGCGGCGGAGATCGCCAAGCAGCGCAAGGTCATCGAGGGCGCGGCCGCCCTGCCGGTGCAGGCCGCCTGATCCTTCGATGCAGGCTGCAAGGCGTCCCTAGCCCACCTCCACCACCACGCGCCCGCGGACCTTTCCGGCGATGATCTCGGGGCCCGCCTCGACCACCTGATCGAGGGTCATGGTGGAGGTCATGGCGGCGAGCTTGTCGAGGTCGAGTTCGGCCGCGAGCCGCCGCCAGGCCTCGAGGCGCAGGCGCTTCGGCGCCATGGTGGATTCGACGCCGAGCAGCGCCACGTTGCGCAGGATGAACGGCGCCACGGAGGACGGCAGGTCCATGCCGCCCGCAAGGCCGCAGGCCGCGACGGCGCCGTCGTACTTCGTCATGGCGAGGAGGTTCGCCAGGGTGTGCGAGCCGACGGAGTCGACGCCCGCCGCCCAGCGCTCCTTGGCGAGCGGGCGGGCCGGCCCGGACAGCTCGGCCCGGTCGATGATCTCGGCCGCCCCGAGGCCCTTGAGGTAATCCGCCTCCTGCGGGCGACCCGTCGAGGCGATCACGTGCCAGCCGGCCTTGGCGAGGAGCACCACCGCGACCGAGCCGACGCCCCCGGCCGCCCCGGTCACCACCACGGGCCCGCGATCGGAGGTGAGGCCGTGGCGCTCGAGCGCCATGACGCAGAGCATGGAGGTGTAGCCGGCGGTTCCCACCGCCATCGCCTGGGCGGGCGAGAGGCCGGCTGGGAGCGGGATGAGCCAGTCGCCCCTCACCCGGGCCTTCTGGGCATAGGCCCCGTAATGGGTCTCGCCGAGGCCCCAGCCGTTGAGCACCACCGCATCGCCGGGCTTGAAGTCCGGGTGTTCCGAGGTCTCGACCGTGCCCGCAAGATCGACGCCCGGGATCATCGGAAAGCGTCGCACCACCGGGGCCTTGCCGGTGAGCGCCAGCCCGTCCTTGTAGTTGAGGGTCGAGTGGCTCACCCGGACGGTGACGTCGCCCTCCATCAGGTCGGCCTCGGTCAGGTCCCTGAACCCGACCTGCTGCCCCGCGTCGGTCTTGTCGACGATCACCGCCCGAAACGTGCCCATGCTGGCTCTCCCGTTATGCCGCCGAGCTTTGTGGCGCGGCCGGGGGCACAGGGCAAGCCGGCGAGGAGAGTTGCGCCCGCCGGCTACTCCGCCGGCACGGCGGCGGGCCGCTCCACGGGGCGCTCCTCGATCGGCAGGTTGATGGCGGCGGACAGGAGGCCGAGCACCACCGAGAGCCACCACACGATGCTGTAGCTGCCCGAACTCTCGTAGAGAACGCCCCCGAGCCACACGCCGAGGAAGCCCCCGACCTGGTGGGAGAAGAACGCGAAGCCGTAGAGCATCGCCATGTAGCGGGTGCCGAACATCAGCATCACCAGCGACGAGGTCGGCGGCACGGTCGAGAGCCACAGGAGGCCGATGGCGGCCCCGAAGACGAGGGACGTCACGGGCGAGGCCGGCAGCAGGATGAATACCGTGATGGCGAGCGAGCGTCCGAGATAGATCCAGGCGAGGAGCCAGCGCTTCGACATGCGGGTGGAGAGCCAGCCCGCCGAGAGCGACCCGAAGGCGTTGGCGAGGCCGATCACCGCAAGCGTCCAGCCGCCGACGGCAGCCGAGAGGCCGGCATCCTTGAGATAGGCCGGCAGATGCGCGGTGATGAAGGCGAGCTGGAAGCCGCAGGTGAAGAAGCCGAGCACCAGCAGCACGTAGGAGCGGTGGCGGAAGGCCTCGGCCAGTGCCTGCCTGATCGACTGGTTCGCGATGGGGACGGGCCCGCCGCTCGTCGGGGCGTTGGCGCCGACGCGGGTGGCGAGCGGGATCGAGAGAGGCAGGACGAGGAGCAGCGTCACCGAGAAGACCACGAGCGCCTGCTGCCAGCCCATGGACTCGATGAGGATGTTGCCAAGCGGCGGGAACAGGAACTGCCCGAAGGAGCCCGCGGCCGTGCCGGCTCCGAAAGCCATGGGGCGCCAGTTCTCGGGCAGAAGCTTCGAGAAGGCCCCGAGCACGAGGTTGAACGAGCAGCCCGCAAGGCCGAACCCGATGAGGACCCCGGCCCCGAGGTGGAGCACCCCCGGCGTCGTCGCATAGGCCATGACGACGAGGCCGACCGCATAGAGGAGCGCTCCGACGCAGAGCACCCGCAGGGTGCCGAACCGGTCCGCCACCGCGCCTGCGAAGGGCTGCCCGACGCCCCACAGGAGGTTCTGCACCGCGATGGCAAGGCCGAACACGTCGCGGCCCCAGCCGTATTCCACCGTCATCGGGATCTGGAAGAGGCCTGCCGAAGCGCGAGGCCCGAAGGTGATCAGCGCGATGAGGCAGCCGGCGAGAACGATGAACTCGGGCGAGACGCGGCGGGCAGGGGCGGACATGGGCAGGGGCCTTCCGTAGGCATGGGCCTTCCGTGTAGACGCACAGGCTAGCGGAGGCGCCGGGGTTCGCCAAACGCATCCGCGTGACGGCACCCATCCGTTTTGGGAATGGATCAGGTCTGACCGGGCCGCAGCTTGTAGAAGATGTGGCGGCCGATCACGTCCGTGCGCTTCAGGCGGCGGGACCAGGAGGGGCGGACGTAGTTCGCGTGGTAATGCGTGGCATTGCCCACATCCGCCAGATAGGTCTTGCCCTCGAACACCTCGGCGGCGACGCGCTTCGCCTGCTCCCAGGATTCGGGCTCCGTGATCCGCAGGGCCTTGCCTTCGCAGGCGAAGGTGAACTGGCAGGCGAGGTGCCGGTGGCGGTTCTGGTAGACGACGCCGCAGATGGACGAGGGATAAAGCCCGCTGCGCACCCGGTTGAGCACCACCTGGGCCACGGCGGCCTGGCCCTCCTCGGGCTCGCTGCGCGCTTCGAAATAGACCGCTTCGGCGAGGCAGCGCTGCTCCTTGCCGAGGTTCTCGGGGTCCACGAGGTCGGCGTAGCGGGGACGCTCGTCCTTCGGCACCACGCTGGTGTTCGCGGCGCCCTCCCCGCGGTCGAGGCGCGCCGATTGCAGCGGCAGGGATACGGGCGCCGCCGCGATCTCCACGGGCGTCATGTCGGCGGGCGCCGGCGTGGTGGAGGAGAGCGCGACGGCGCGCGAGACGGAGGGCGTCGTCGCGCCGGCCGCGGCGCCGCTGGATCCTGCCGCCGCGGCCGCCGGCGACTGGATGGAGGTCGCCTGCCGCGTCGTCGTAGGGTCCCAGCCGTTCCACGGCTCGAAGCCCGGCTCCGCGAGGTCCGGCGCCTCGACGGAGCCCCGCATCAGGACGGTGGGCGGCAAGAGGCGCTCGTCGCGGGAAAACACCACGCGGGCGCCAGGACCCGAGAGCCTGTCGCGCACCTCCCCGGCCCGGCGGGACAGGGTGGGCCGGAGCAGCCCGGCGGGGTCGCCCTTCTGGGTGCGGTCGACCTCTGGGTACGGGGGCGGACCGGATTTGAGATCGCCGCGGGGGGGAAGCTCCCGCGCCCCGGGGGGCGCCGCGCCGGGGAGTTCGAAGCGCAGGCCCGCCTGCAGGACGGGCGGAGCGAAGGGCCTCGAGAACGAGAAGGCCAGGGCGTCGACCGGCGGGACGAGGAAACCGGGCTCGTTAAGACCGGACAGGCCGGTCCAGGAGGCCGCCGACACGCCGCCCTGAGGGTCGTTGTTGGCGGCCGCCGTGAAGGAGACGAGCACGCTGCCGGCGAGCGCCCAGGGAGCTGCGGCGGCGCAGATCCACCTCATCCGTGAACGGCGAGAGCGCAAACGCACGGGCCCACAACTCCACTCGAACGCAACAGGCGAAGCGGCCGACGGGGCCTCTCGCAGCTTGGATTCGGAGTATCGGGGCCTATGGTTGACGGGAGGTTAAGCGGGACGGCGACGGAGGTGCGGCGGCGGCTGAGACAACGCTCTCAAGCACCTGTGCCGCCGCCCGAAAACGCCGTCAGAGCAGCTCCAGGATCACCAGGATGATGATGGCCGATCCGACCACCGCGACGGCGCGCTCGGTCATGGTGATGGGCGAGATCTGGCCGGCCTGGGCGCGGGGCATGAGCGCGAGATCGACGAGGAACGACGCCACGAGGGGCCACACGAAGACCGGAATGGGCGAGTTCCGAACCGCAGGCACCTGCGCGATGACGAGCCCGGCGACGACGCCGAAGGCGAGCATGCCGGCGATGTAAAGACGGTTGATGGTCATGACGGCCCCCCGCCGCCGGCTTAGCAGCGAGGGAGCCGTGTGGAAAGCGCGACCGTGCTCGGCCGCGCCGCGGAGAGCGACCCCGGGTGGAATCTAGGCCTGGCTTGCCGCCTTGCCGCCGAGGGCCGCCTGCGCCGCAGCGAGGCGGGCGATCGGGACGCGGTAGGGCGAGCACGACACGTAGTCGAGCCCGATGCCCTGGCAGAAGTGAACCGAGGCCGGGTCGCCGCCATGCTCGCCGCAGATCCCGAGCTTGATGCCGTTGCGGGACCGCCGGCCCCGCTCCGCCGCGATGGTGATGAGCTCGCCCACGCCCTCCTGATCGATGGTCACGAAGGGATCGGCGGGCAGGATGCCCTTCTGCGTGTAGGAGCCGAGGAACGAGGCGGCATCGTCGCGGGAGATGCCGAGGGCCGTCTGCGTGAGGTCGTTCGTGCCGAAGGAGAAGAACTCAGCCGTCTCGGCAATCTCGCCGGCCCGCAGCGCGGCCCGGGGCAGCTCGATCATGGTGCCGACCTGGTACTCGACCGCGACGCCCGTCTCCTTGGCGACCGCATCCGCCATGGCGACGATGCGGCCCTTCACGAGATCGAGCTCCGCCTTGGTCATCACGAGCGGCACCATCACCTCGGGCACGACCGGCTGGCCGGTCGCGCGCCCTGCCTCCACCGCCGCCTCGAAGATCGCCCGCGCCTGCATCTCGGCGATCTCCGGATAGGCGATGGCGAGGCGCACGCCGCGGAAGCCCAGCATCGGGTTGAACTCGTGGAGTTCGGCCGCCCGGCGCTTCAGCTTCTCGGCGGGCACGCCGAGGGACTTCGAGACCTCCTGCAGCTCGACATCCGTATGCGGCAGGAACTCGTGGAGCGGTGGGTCGAGGAGACGGATCGTGACGGGGAGCCCGCTCATGATCGTGAAGAGCTCGACGAAATCGGCCCGCTGCATGGGCAGGAGCTTCGCAAGGGCCGCCCGGCGCCCCGCCTCGTCGTCGGCGAGGATCATCTCGCGGACGGCGACGATGCGGTCGCCCTCGAAGAACATGTGCTCGGTGCGGCAAAGGCCGATGCCCTCCGCGCCGAAATTGCGGGCGGTCCTGGCGTCGAGGGGGGTTTCGGCATTGGCCCGCACCTTCATGCGGCGGGCCTTGTCGGCCCAGCCCATGAGGGTGGCGAACTCGCCCGAGAGCTCCGGCTCCAGCATCTTCACCTGGCCCAGCAGCACCTGCCCCGCCGACCCATCGATGGTGACGATCTCGCCCTTGCCCACCGTCCGGCCCGCCACCGTCAGGGTCTGGGCGGCGTAGTCGACCCGGATCGAGCCTGCGCCCGACACGCAGGGCTTGCCCATGCCTCTCGCGACCACCGCCGCGTGGGAGGTCATGCCGCCGCGGGTCGTGAGGATGCCCTCCGCCGCATGCATGCCGTGAATGTCCTCCGGGCTCGTTTCCACGCGCACGAGGATGACCTTGCGGCCCGCCTTCTTGGCGGCCTCGGCGTCGTCGGAGTTGAACACGATCTCGCCCGAGGCGGCGCCCGGCGAAGCCGGCAGGCCCGTCGCAAGGATGTTGCGCTCAGCCTTCGGGTCGATGGTCGGGTGCAGGAGCTGGTCGAGAGCGGCGGGATCGACGCGGCCGACCGCCTCCTCCTGGGTGATCAGGCCCTCGCTCGCAAGATCCACCGCGATGCGGAGCGCCGCCTTCGCGGTGCGCTTGCCGTTGCGGGTCTGGAGCATCCAGAGCTTTCCGGTCTCGACCGTGAATTCCATGTCCTGCATGTCACGGTAGTGCTTCTCGAGAATGCCGTAGATGCGCACGAGCTCCCCGTAGGCCTCCGGCATCGCCCGCTCCATGGAGGGCTTGTCGGAGCCCGACGCGATGCGGGCGGCTTCCGTGATGTCCTGGGGCGTGCGGATGCCCGCCACCACGTCCTCGCCCTGCGCGTTGATCAGGAACTCGCCGTAGAGCTCCCGGTCGCCCGTGGAGGGGTTGCGCGTGAAGGCGACGCCCGTGGCCGAGGTCTCGCCCATGTTGCCGAACACCATGGCCTGGACGTTGACGGCGGTGCCCCAGCTTGCCGGGATGTCGTGCAGCTCGCGGTACTTGATGGCGCGGTTGTTCATCCAGGAGCCGAACACCGCCCCGATGGCGCCCCAGAGCTGCTCCTGCGGATCCTGCGGGAAGGGCCGCCCGAGCTGCTTTTCGACGATGCCCTTGTAGCGGGTGATGAGCTGCTTCCAATCCTCGGCGGTCACGTCCGTGTCGAGGCTGTAGCCCTTGCGATCCTTGTACTCGTCGAGGGCCTCCTCGAAATGGTGGTGGCCGATGTCGAGCACCACGTTGGAGTACATGGTGATGAAGCGGCGGTAGCTGTCATAGGCGAAGCGCTGGTCGCCGGCGCCCTTCGCGAGGGCTTCCACCGTCACGTCGTTGAGGCCGAGATTGAGAACCGTGTCCATCATGCCGGGCATGGAGGCGCGGGCGCCGGAGCGGACCGAGACGAGAAGCGGGTTCTCGGCGTCCCCGAAGGTGCGGCCGGTCAGCCGCCCGACGAAGGCGAGGGCGTCCGAGACCTGGGCCTTCAGTTCCTCGGGGTAGGATTGCCCGTGATCGTAGTAATAGGTGCAGACTTCGGTGGTGATCGTGAAGCCGGGAGGCACCGGCAGGCCGAGATTGGACATCTCGGCGAGGTTCGCCCCCTTGCCGCCGAGGAGGTTCTTCATCCCGGCAGCGCCCTCGGCCTTGCCGTCGCCGAAGGTGTAGACCCACTGTGCCATCTGAAACCCGCCTCGATATTGCACCTGCGAAAGGCAGGTGACCTAGAACCATACCGCGCCAAAACGCAACCTGAACGGCTACGGTTCCTAAGTAGAAGCGTTAATTCTGGCGGGTAGAGGCGCGGTGCGGCGCATCCCGGCCGCACGGCCGGGATGCAACACTAGAACGAGGGCCGTCCGGCGATCACGACGAGCATGCGCCCGTCCCCGAGGGTCCGCTCGGCCGCCCGACGGACGTCGTCCTGCGTGACCGCCGCCACGAGGCTGTTGCGGCGGCCGATATAGTCGATCCCGAGCCCCTCGAAGTTGAGCTGCGTGAGGGTGTGGGCGATCTTGGTCGAGGTGTCGAAGCCGAGGGCGTAGGAGCCCGTGAGGTAATCCTTGGCCTTCTGGAGCTCCTCGTCCGTGGGCCCGTCGGTCTTCAGCCGGTTCATCTCGGCCGAGATCACGTCGAGGCACTCGGCGACGCGCTCGTTCTTCGTCGCGGTGTAGCCCCACGTCATGGCGGCGGCCCGGTAGCTCACGAGGGAGGTGCCGACGCTGTAGGCGAGCCCCCGCTTCTCGCGCACCTCCTGGAAGAGCCGGGACGTGAAGGCGCCTCCGCCGAGGATGTGGTTCAGCACGAAGGCCGGGATGAAATCCTTGTCGCGGATCGGCACGCCCTCGGTGCCGAACCGGATGACGGATTGCGGCACGTCGAGATCGACGATGACGCGCTCGCCCCTGTTCCGCAGGACGACCGGGGCGACGCTCTTCAGCGGCGCCGCCTCGGGCAGGCCACCGAACACGCCGTCGAGGAGGCCCGAGAGCCGGCTCTCGCCGATGGCGCCCACCACCGCGATCTTGGCGCGGCCGCGGGCGATGACCGCCCGGTGCAGGGCGACGAGATCGTCGCGCGTGATGGAGGCGACGCTCTCGATGGTCCCGGAGGTCGGATTGCCGTAAGGGTGCCCGCCGAAGCCCTCGGCGAAGAACCGGCGGGTCGCCATGACGCCCGGGTCGTTCTGCTGGTAGCGCAGCCCCGCGATGGTCTGGGCGCGGACGCGCTCCACCGCGTCGTCGTCGAAGCGCGGCTCGGCGAGCGCGAGGCGCAGCAGCTCGAAGGCTTCGTCCGCATGCTTGACGAGCGTCTTGAGCGAGCCGCCGATGGCGTCGTTGCCCGCGTTGAACGAGAGCTCGATGGCCCGAGCCGCCAGACGCTCCTGGAAGGCGTCGGACCCGTAGGGGCCCGCCCCCTCGTCGAGGAGCCGGGAGAGCATCTGCGCCACACCGGGCTTGGCCGCCGGATCCTGGGCCGAGCCGCCCTCGAAGGTGAACGCGACGGCGATGAGCGGCACGACGTCGGATTCGACGTGCCAGGCCTCGACGCCCTGAGCGGAGGTGAGCGCCTTCACCTTGGTGGGCGAGGTGCTGAGGGTCTCGATGGTGGCGGTTGCCATGATGCTGCTCCGCTCAGGCCGACTTCTGGAGGTAGCCCGTGACGGACCGGCGGGGGATGAGGTAGCGCTCGGCGGCGGCGACGAGATCCGCCTTCATGACGCGCTCGATCTCTTGCGGCCAGCGCTGCACGTCGGCGATCGTGTCGCCGATGGCGAGGGCCGAACCGTAGATGCGGGCGAGGGACGACTGGCTGTCCGTGGAGTAGATCGTCTCGGCGACGAGCCGCGTCTTGGCCCGCTCCACCGCATCGGCGTCGAAGGCCTCCGCAAGAGCCGTGCGCAGCACCTCGTCGACGGTCTCCTCGAGAGCCTGCAGCGACACGCCCTGCGCCGGCACGGCGTAAACCGAAAATCGCGTGTCCTCCATGGCGGAGGTCATGTACCAGGCGCCCGCATTCACGGCGATGCCGCGCTCCAGGACGAGCTTGCGGTAGAGATAGGAGGTCGGCCCGCCGCCCAGCACCTCCGCCAGGAGATCGAGGGCGTAGCAGTCGCGGTCCGTCGCCGTCCGGCAGGACGGGACGAGATAGAGCCGCTGCAGGGTCGGCTGCTCGACTTTGGGGTCGGCCACGGCGATGTGGCGCGCCGCGCGGGGCTCCGGCTCCCGGGGGCGGAAGCGCACCGGGCGCTCGCCGCGGGGCGCGACGCGGCCGTAGGTGCCGTCCGCGAGGCGATGCACCTCGTCTTCCGTCACGTCGCCCGCCACCACGAGGATCGCGTTCTCGGGGGTGTAGAAGCGGCGGTAATAGGACAGGGCGTGATCCCGGTTCAGGCCCTCGATCTCGTGCATCCAGCCGATGATCGGAATGCCGTAGGGGTGATGCACGAAGAGCGAGGCCGCCATGGCCTCGGAGAGCTGCGCCGACGGGTCGGTCTCGACGCGCATGCGGCGCTCTTCCAGCACCACGTCGCGCTCGGGGGCCACCACGCTCTCCTCCAGAAGGAGGTTCGCCATGCGGTCGGCCTCGTAGTGCATCATGGTGCCCAGATGCTCTTTGGCGACGCGCTGGAAATAGGCCGTGTAATCGAAGGACGTGAAGGCGTTCTCCTGCCCGCCGAGGCTCGACACCACCTTCGAGAACTCCCCCGCCGGGTGCTGATCGGTGCCCTTGAACATCAGGTGTTCGAGGAAGTGCGCGATGCCGGACTGGCCCATCGGATCGTCCGCCGAGCCGTTGCGGTACCACACCATGTGGGTAGCGACCGGGACGCGCCGGTCGGGGATGACCACGACCTCGAGGCCGTTGTCGAGGGTGAAGGACGACACCTCCGGACCGCCGCCTTCCGTGCGCCCCTGTGGCTCGGCATCGAGACGGTGAAGGCGCGCGGGCGAGTGGTCGAGCATGTCAGCAAACCTTGGCGGAATCAGGAGAATTCACGTATGGCGACCTCGACATAGGCCAAACCGCGGGGCACGCAAGCGAGGCGGGAGCCTCGCCCGGTGCGACACGATCTTCAAGCGGCGGCGTGACGGCTTCCGCGGCTCACCGGCGGGCGGCCTGCTCGCGCTGGAACGCCTGCGGGCTGTCCGGATCGCCCATCGGACGCGGGTCGACGGTGGCCTTGAGCGGGGCGTTGCCGGCCGCCTTCAGGAGGTCCTGCGGCGGATCCGTCAGGTAGCGGCGCTTGAGCTGCGTCGGATCGAGCTTGGCGTCATCCTGTTTGGAGAACGCCCGCAGTTCTTCGGGCGTCAAACGGCTGAATTCGGCCCGGCGCTCGTCAGCAAGGGAGGGAGCTTGCCGCGTCGAGGCGCCTGCGCGCCGGCCCGCCCGGATCTCCTCGATGGAGAGGCGCTTGCCTTCGCTGTTCCTGTATTCCTCGGTTTGCGTCCAGGGCTTGCGGGCCTCGGCGGCTTCCTTGCGGGCCGCCATCACGTCCGGGTCCTTCGGCCAGTTCGCCGCTTTCGCCTCCACGGCGTCCGACGAGACGGGGGCGGGCAGCTCCGTCTTCGAGGGCAGAACCAGAGGCGCGCGCTCCCGGTAATCGATCTTCGGCGGATCCTTCGGAATGATTCCGATGGAGCCCAGAATGCTTTTCGCGAGCACGCCTTCCTCCTGCGCCATCGCGCCCGGAGCCGCCGCCAACATCAGCGCCGCGGCGCCGATGGCCACCCGCGCAAGTCGAATTCCCTTCATGGCACCCACCGGTTGGTTATCCCCTCGAAGCCCAGGCCTGATAGCCCATTCTGGCTTTCCTGTGGCGGCGTCTTCCCCCTATGCGTCGGCTTGACGCGCCGGACGCACGGTTCGCCGCTTCTCCAGGACGAACGAGTCATAAAGCAAGCCGACCACCCCCGCAACGATGGCCGCATCCGCCACATTGAACACGTACCAGGAGAACGAGCCCACATGGATGTGGATGAAGTCGAACACGGCGCCGTAGGCGAGCCGGTCGATGACGTTCCCGAGCGCCCCGCCGACGATGAGCCCGAGCGAACAGGCGAGCAGCTTGCCCTCCGTGCGGCGGATCCAAATCGAGAGGCCGATGGAGGCCGCCACCGATACGGCGACGAGGATCCAGCGCCCGAGATCCGTGTTCTGCTGGAACAGCCCGTACGAGATGCCGCGGTTCCACACCACGATGAGGTCGAGGAACGGCGCGAGCCGCACCGGTTCCCGCACCGGCAGGTCGAACACGAAGAGGGTATAGAGCTTCGATGCCTGATCCAGCACGAAGGTGACGAGCGCGGCCCACAGGCCGATGCGGGCGGGGCTCATGCGGCCGCCCTCGCCCGGTCCCACTCGCGCAAAGCCGCTGCGTCGCGGGCGGTGACGTCCGGGTAGTCCGGATCGGATCCCACGTCGCCGGTGATCTTCCACGAGCGGGCGCATTTGCGGCCCTGCGCCCGCACGGGCACCACCGCCACGCCTTTCGCCTCGTCGAGGCGGAAGGCATCCGCCGGACCCTCGCCCTTCAGGAGCGCGATGCCGGACGTGATGCAAACCTCGGCGAGGTCGAGGCCCTGCACGGCTTGCCAGAGATCCTCGTCCGCGATGTGAACGGCGGGCGCCGCCTCGAGGCTCGCCCCGATGCGCTTTTGCGCCCGCTCGATCTCGAGGGCGCCCGTCACCACCCGGCGCACGCGCCGGACCCGCGCCCAGCGCTCGGCCAGCGCCTCGTTGCGCCAGGACGGGTCGACCTCCGGGAAGGTTTCGAGATGCACGGACGCGGCGCCGGGATCGCGGGCGAGCCAGGCCTCCTCCGCCGTGAAGGCGAGGATCGGGGCGATCCAGGTCACCACGCAGCGGAACACCTGGTCGATCACGGTGAGCGCCGCATGTCGCACGGGGCTCGACAGGGGATCGCAGTAGAGCGCGTCCTTGCGCACGTCGAAATAGAACGCCGAGAGGTCCGTGGTCATGAAGCCGTTGAGCAGCGCCACGACGCGCTTGTAGTCGAAGCTCCGGTAGGCCTCCCGCATCTCGCCGTCGAGCTCGGCGAGGCGGTGCAGCACGAAGCGCTCCAGCTCCGGCATCTCCGACACCGCGACCCGGTCCGCGGCGCGGAAATGGTGCAGGGAGCCGAGCATCCAGCGGATGCTGTTCCGCAGCTTGCGATAGGTCTCCGCCGTCGTCTTGATGATCTCGGGGCCGATGCGCTGGTCGTCCCAGTAATCGACGGAGGCCGTCCACAGGCGCAGGATGTCGGCGCCCGATTCCTTGATCACGTCCTGCGGGGCCACCGTGTTGCCGAGGGACTTCGACATCTTGCGGCCCTGCTCGTCGAGGGTGAAGCCGTGGGTGACCACGACGTCGTAGGGCGCGCGCCCGCGGGTGCCGCAGCTCTCGAGAAGCGAGGAGTGGAACCACCCGCGATGCTGGTCGGAGCCTTCGAGATACATGACCGTGTCGGACCCGCCGTCGAGGGCGCGCCGCGTGGCGAGGTCCGCGCGCGTCTCCAGCGTGAAGGCGTGCGTGGAGCCTGAGTCGAACCACACGTCGAGGATGTCGCTGACCTTCTCGTAGGCGGCGGGATCGTAGCCGAAGGGCGCGAGGAAGCGCGCGCCGTCATCCGCAAACCAGGCATCCGCGCCCTCGGCCTCGAAGGCCTCGGCGACGGCGGCGTTCACGCGCTCGTCCTTGAGGATCGCGCCGGTCGCCTTCTCGACGAACACCGTGATGGGCACGCCCCAGGCGCGCTGGCGCGAGACCACCCAGTCGGGCCGGTTCTCGATCATGCCGTTGATGCGGTTCTGCCCCATCTCCGGCACCCAGCCGCCCGCATCGCCGATGCGCTTGATCTCGGCGAGGGCCTTCTCGCGCAAGGTCGCGTTGCCGAGCGACGGCACCGCCTTGTCCATGGCGATGAACCATTGAGGCGTGTTGCGGAAGAGAAGCGGCGCTTTGGAGCGCCAGGAATGGGGGTATTGGTGCTTGAGCCGTCCGCGGGCGACGAGGGCGCCGGCCTCCACGAGCTTCTTCAGCACCGCCTCGTTGGCGCCCCCGTCCTTGCCCTTGTCGTCGTAGACGCGTTCGCCCGCAAAGAGCGGCACGTGCGGGAAGTAGGACGAGTCGGGCGCCACGGTGTGCGGCACCTCCTTGAGGCCGCAGGCCTCGAACACGGCCTTGTGCTTGAGGAAGGTGCCGTAATCGTCCGCGCCGTGGCCGGGGGCCGTGTGCACGAAGCCCGTGCCGGCATCGTCGGTCACGTAATCGGCAGGCAGCATCGGCACGTCGAAGTCCCAGTAGCCGTTGCCCCCGGCAATGCCGCGGAAGGGATGCGCGCAGCGCTCGATCATGACTGGCAGCACGTCCTTGATGCGCTCGAAGCCCGCGACGCGGGCCGCCGCGAACACCTCGGCGGCCAGCTTGTCGGCGACGACGAAGCGGTCGCCCACCCGCGCCCAGTTGTCGGCGGCCGCATCGGTCACCTTGTACAGGCCGTAGGCGATGGCGGACCCGAACGCGACGGCGCGGTTCGCCGGGATCGTCCAGGGCGTCGTCGTCCAGATGAGCACCGCGGCGCCGTCGAGATCGGCGTCGAGCGTACGCACCACGGGAAAGCGCACCCAGATCGTGGTCGAGGTCTTCTCCTGGTATTCGACCTCCGCTTCGGCGAGCGCGGTCTTCTCGACGGAGGACCACATCACGGGCTTCGAACCCCGATAGAGCTGCTCGGTCGCCGCGAAGGCCATGATCTCGCGGGCGATCTGGGCTTCGGCCGCATACGCCATGGTGGTGTAGGGATTGTCCCAGTCGCCCTCGACCCCGAGGCGCTTGAACTCCTCGCGCTGCACGTCGATCCATTTCTCCGCGAAGGCCCGGCACTCGCGGCGGAACTCGACGGCGGGCACCTCGTCCTTGTCCTTGCCCTTGGCGCGGTACTGCTCCTCGATCTTCCACTCGATGGGCAGGCCGTGACAGTCCCAGCCCGGCACGTAGTTGGAATCGTATCCGAGCATGCCTTGGGAGCGGACGACGATGTCCTTGAGGATCTTGTTGAGCGCGTGCCCGATATGGATGTTGCCGTTGGCGTAGGGAGGCCCGTCGTGAAGCACGAATTTCGGACGCCCTTTCTGGACGTCGCGCAGACGCCGGTAGAGCTTCATCTCGTTCCAGCGCTGGAGCAGGAGAGGCTCGCGCTGGGGCAGGCCCGCCCGCATGGGGAACTCGGTCTGCGGCAGGAACAGCGTCTCGGAATAGTCGCGCGCGGCGGCTTTGGAGGTCTGATCGTTCATGGTGCGGTCACAGGCGCCCGGGAAGGCGCGTCAATCATGGGGTCGGGGCGAAACGGCAGAGGATCCCGGACCTTCGCGGATCACGCGAAGGCCGGGCCCGTAATTCGCTGGACGCGGGACGCCGGGTGCCTGGACATGGGGGGCTTTTAGCAGCGGCGCGCGAGAGAATAAAGCGCGGCGCCTTGGTCCCCTCCTCCTTCACAGGACGGAGATCATCGACCGGACCGGATCCTCCGCCAGCAGGCCCCGCGCCTCTTCGGCGTCCCGGTCCATGCGGGCGACGAGGGCCTCGATGCTCTCGAACCGCTCCTCGCCGCGGATCCAGGCCACGAACTCCACGTCGAGCTCCTGCCCGTAGAGGTCGCCCGCAAAATCGAACAGGTAGGCTTCGAGGAGCGGCGCGCCATTGTCGAAGGTGGGCCGGCGCCCGAAGCTCGCCACCCCGTCGTGCACCCGGTCCCCCACCCGTGCCCGGACCGCGTAGATGCCGTGGCGCAGGCGCGTATCGTCGGCAAGGCGCAGGTTGGCGGTGGGATAGCCGAGGTCGCGCCCGCGCTTGTGGCCGTGCCGAACCTCGGCCCGGACGAACCAACGGTAGCCCAGAAGCCCGTTCGCCGCGGCGACGTCGCCCTGCTCCAGGGCGGCGCGGATCGCCGTGGACGAGACCGTCACCCCGTGCTCCGCCACCACGTTCACCACCGTGCAGGACAGGCCGTGCTCCTGGCTCAGGGCTTCGAGGCGGCCCGGATTGCCCTCCCGGCCCCGGCCGAAATGGAAGTCGTAACCCACCACGACGCCCGAGATGCCCATGCGGCGGACGAGGAGATCCGTCACGAAGCCCTCAGCGGAGAGCGCGGCGAGCGCGGCGTCGAACCCCCGCACGAACGCGCCCGCGAGGCCCTGCGCCCGCAGGAGCGCCAGCTTCACGGGCTCCGGGGTGAGGCGGAAGAGCGGGGCATCGGGCTGGAAGAAGAGCCGCGGGTGGGGCTCGAAGGTGAGCACGGCGGCCGGCCGCCCGAGCTGCAGCGCCCTCTCCCTCGCCGCCTCGACGAGCCGCCGATGTCCGCGATGGACCCCGTCGAAATTGCCGATGGCGACCACGGCGCCCTGGAGCGCCGGCGGCACGGGTTCGTCGTTAAGGCAGAGGGCGAAGGGCGGCATCGGACCGGGCGGCTTCAAGAGGCCGCGACCCTGTCCGAAGGCGCGGCAGCGGTCAAGCGCGGGGCGTGCGGCTCTCCACGGCCACCCAGGCCTCGCCCTCCAGCACCGGCTTGCCGTCGCAGATGCACTCGCAGAAGAGCCGGGCGCGGCGCCGGGCGGGCACGAGTTCCACCACCTCCACGTTCGCCGCCACCACGTCGCCGATGCGGACGGGGCCGAGGAACTGGATCGTCTGCGACAGGTAGATGGCCCCGGGGCCCGGCAGCTTGGTGCCGATGACCGCCGAAACGAGGCTTGCCGTGAACATGCCGTGGGCGATCCGCTGGCCGAACTTGCTCCTGGCGGCGAACTGGTCGGAGATGTGGATCGGGTTCGTGTCCCCGCTCACCTCGGCGAAGAGGTGAAGGTCGCTGTCCATCACCGTCCGCATCAGGCTCGCCCGCTGGCCGACGCTCAGGTCCTCGAAGAAGAGCGTCGTCGGGGCGGCGTAGGTCCGATCGAGAGCGCCGGTCGCCATGGTTCACCCTTCGTTTGCTGCGCTGCACAAATGGGAACGCAGGTGCACAACGTAGCCGTGGCGCTCTGGTTCGCGGAATGGTCCGAAAGGCTAAGACGGCGCCCGATTAACGGCTTCGAAACCGGCCCCCCGTAAGGTCTCCGGCGAAACGAGGCCCCGGCCTCGTGCCCAAGTTCAACATGACCCGCCTAGAACAGGCGGTTGAGGAGTGGAGCGGGACGCATGGCCCTGGATCTCGGGATGCCGATCCTTGTGGTAGACGACTACCAGACGATGGTGCGGATCATCCGCAACCTCCTGAAGCAGCTCGGCTTTGAGGATGTGGACGATGCCTCGGACGGCACCTCCGCCCTCGCCAAGCTGAAGCAGAAGCGCTACGGCCTCGTGATCTCGGACTGGAACATGGAGCCCATGACGGGCTACGAGCTCCTGCGCCACGTGCGCGCCGACGACGGCCTGCGCACCACGCCCTTCATCATGGTCACGGCCGAATCGAAGACCGAGAACGTGATCGCGGCGAAGAAGGCCGGCGTGAACAACTACATCGTGAAGCCCTTCAACGCGCAGACGCTGAAGACCAAGATCGAGGCGGTCTGCGGGGGTTGATCCCACGGTTCGTCCCTGACCGGTCCGAACGAGAGCGACGATGCCCGCCAGCAGCCGCGCCCAGACCTTGAAGGCCGAGATGCCTCCGGCCTCCTTCGATGCGGGGTACGTCGTCCGCGAACTGACCGCGGTCGCGGACTACATCCGGCACATTAAGCAGGAGATCGGCGCCCTGCAGGCGAACGAGCTCTGCCGCGACCGGCTCCCCATGGCGCACGAGGAACTCGGCAGCGTCGTGAAGGCCACGGCCTCGGCCACCCACACCATCATGGAAGCCGCGGAGGACATCCTCGGCACCGACGAGACCTCGCCCGACCGTTACCGCGAGCGGGTCGAAACGCGGATGATGCAGATCTTCGAGGCCTGCTCGTTCCAGGACATCACGGGCCAGCGCATCGCGAAGGTGCTGGAGGCTCTGGGCCAGCTCGAGAAGCGGCTCGGCCGCTTCGCCACGGCCGTCAACGCCCGCGACGCGACCGACACCCTCGACCCCGAGGAGGCCCTGCGCCACGCCCGCCGCGAGATGCTCCTCCTCAATGGCCCGCAGATCGAAGGCCGCGGCGTCCAGCAGGACGACATCGACGCGCTCTTCGCATAACCGGCAAGGCACAGAAAAAGCGCCGTCCCGAAGGACGGCGCTGAGCGGCCTGCCAGAAGAGTTGAGACTTCAGCCCTTCAGGTTCACCTTCTCGTCTTCCGTGAGCTCGTTCGGCTGCTTGCCGGTGATCGCCGCCTTCACGGTGCCGTAGAGGTGGAGAATCGTGGAGTTCGGGCTGTCCCAATACTCGCCGCGCACGGGATGCACGCGGATGAGGGCGATCTGCGGATCGTCCGTCCCGTTCGGGAACCAGGCGCGCATGCCCTCGGACCACTTCTCCTCGATCTTCTTCTTGTCGCGCACGATCTCGGCGGTTCCGAAGACCGACACGTAGTGCTGCTTGTCGGGGTCGGAATACGAGAGGTTGACCTCGTTGTCCCGGGAGATCTCGGTGGTCTTGGGCGACTGGATCTGGGTGAAGAACCACAGATCGCCATGCTCGTCGGCCTCCTGACTGTACATCGGACGCGAGTGCATCAGGCCCTCGGTGTCGATGGTGGTCATCATGGCGATCCGCATGTCCTTGATCATCGCGTAAAGCTTCTGGGCTTTCGGATCGTCGTGGCCGTGCTTGTGCATGGGGGTCTCCTTGGGCTGCGAAATCGCGCCGCGACGCGGCGTTCGGCCGGAAGAGCCGGCCGGGAAAAGCTACCGGAACAACGGGCAGGCTTTGGTTTGGTTTCGAGGCCGCGCCTCAGAGGACCGTGAGGTCCACCGCCGTGAACCCGCGCGGCGCGAGACGCTCGGCCAGGAGCCGGCGGTGGCACAGGGCCGGGTCGCGCTCGAAGCAGAGGAGGCAGACGGGCTCCCGGGCCGCAAGGTCGGCCAACGCGTCCATAGCGTCCCGGGCGGGCTCAGCGGCCAGAACCTCGTCGCAATAGATGCGCGTGAGGGTCGCGGCATCCCCGGCCCGGGCGGCGTCGCGCCCGGCTTTCGGGGTGCCGAGCTCCACGAAGTGCCGATAGGCGATCCCCTGCCCCTCCACGGCGTTGCGCAGGGCGGTCTTCGAGAACCCGCGCTTGCGCGAGAGCGCGACGGCCCGCACGTCCGCCAGCACCGTCACGCCGGCCTCCAGCAGGGTTGCGACGAAGTGCTCGGGGTCGGCGCCCTCGTAGCCGATGGTGAAGAGGTCTGGCATGGCCCGTCCGCTCGGCAGCCCTTAACGGGCACCGCCCGAGCCTATAGATGGGGCTCACACGGCGCCATGGCACCCGGCGCGAGGAGACCCGATCGTGAGTATCACCCGCGAACACGTCCTGCAGGCGCTCTCGACCGTGCCGGCCGACGCCTCCGGCACCACCCTCACCGGATCAGGCCGCCTCTCCGAGGTCGTGGTCGACGAGGCGGGCCGCGTGATGTTCTCCATCGCCATCGAAGCCCCCGAGGCGGAAGCGATGGAGCGGGTGCGGCAGGCCGCCCAGGCCGCCGTCCAGGGCCTGCCCGGCGTGAAGAGCGTCTTCGCGAGCCTCACCGCCGACCGGCCGGTCTCGAAAGGCCCCGCCACCGCGCCGACCGTGGCGCCGGGCCGCCCGGCCAACGCGCCCTCGCCCAAGGCGCAGACGATCCCGGGGGTGAAGCACGTCATCGCGGTCGCGTCCGGCAAGGGCGGCGTCGGCAAATCGACCACCTCCGTGAACCTCGCCCTCGGCCTCCAGGCCCTCGGCCTCAAGGTCGGCCTCCTCGACGCCGACATCTACGGCCCCTCCGCCCCGAAGCTCTTCGGCATTCACGGCAAGCCGCGGGTGATCTCGGGCCGCATCCTCGAGCCTATGGACGGCTACGGCATCCGCGTCATGTCGATCGGCTTCCTCGTGGACGAGGAGGCGGCGATGATCTGGCGCGGGCCGATGGTGATGTCGGCCATCACCCAGATGCTGCGCGAGGTCGCCTGGGGCGAGCTCGACGTGCTCGTCGTCGACATGCCCCCCGGCACCGGCGACGCGCAGCTCACCATGGCGCAGGCGACGCCCCTCGCTGGCGCCGTGATCGTCTCGACGCCGCAGGATCTCGCGCTCATCGATGCCCGGCGCGGCGTCTCCATGTTCAAGCGCGTCGAGATCCCGATCCTTGGCATCGTCGAGAACATGGCGACCTTCGTGTGCCCCCATTGCGGGGAGACGAGCCACATCTTCGGCCATGGCGGCGCGCGGGCGGAGGCGGCGCGCCTCGGCGTGCCGTTCCTCGGCGAGGTGCCGCTCAACATGCAGATCCGCGAGACCTCGGATGCGGGCCGCCCGGTGGTGGCGGTGGAGCCCGACGGGCCCCACGGCACGATCTACCGCGCCATCGCCCGTCAGGTCTGGGGCACGCTCTCGGCCGGCGGCGCAGGACGGGCCGCGCCGCGCATCGTGGTGGAGTAGGTATTGGTTTTACTCCCTCCCCCTCGAGGGGGAGGGTCGTGGGTGGGGGTGGTAACGGATGGGCGACAGCGGTGCCTTCTGCACCACCCCCACCCCTCCCCTTAGGGGGGAGGGGATTCTGACACCGCCTCGGGTCCTACCGCGCCGGCTCCTCGAGCTTCACGCCCGCCTCCTTCACCACCTTCGCCCAGCGCTGGATCTCCGAGCCGACGAAGGTGCCGAAGGCCGCGCCCGTCATCGTCGGAACGTCGGAGCCCTGGCGGGCCCAGGCCTCCCGGATCGCCGGCGCCTGGAGCGCCGTCTGCAGCTCTTTCGTCATGCGCTCCACGATGGCGGGCGGCGTGTTCTTCGGCGCCCAGAGCGCGTAGAAGGTGGAGACCTCGTAGCCCGGAACGCCGGCCTCGGCCGCCGTCGGCACGTCCGGAAAGGCCTTCACCCGCTGGGGCGCCGCGACGGCGAGAGCCCGGATGCCGCCGCCCTGGATCTGCGCCGCCGAGCTGCCGAGCCCGTCGAACACCATGTCGATCTGCCCGGCCACGAGGTCCTGCATGGCAGGACCCGCGCCGCGATACGGCACGTGGACGATAGCCGTGCCGGTCACGAGCTTGAAGAGCTCGCCCGCGAGGTGATGGGCGGTGCCGGCGCCCGCCGAGCCGTAGTTCATCTTGCCCGGATTGGCCTTCGCCGCCGCGACGAGCTCCGGGAGCGTCTTGGCGGGGACCTTCTGGGGCGAGACCACCACCACGTGCGGCACCTGCGAGACGAGGCCGATCGGCACGAAGTCCTTCTGCAGGTCGTAAGGGAGGCTCGGATACATGGCGGGCGCGATCACGTGGTGGGTGGCGCCGACGAAGAACGTATAGCCGTCGGGCTCCGCCTTCGCGGCCGCCGCGGCCCCCGTATTACCGCCGGCCCCGGCCCGGTTCTCGACGATGACCCGCATGCCGAGCTGGGTGTCGAGCTGCTGGGCGAGCGGCCGCGCGAAGGCGTCCGTCCCGCCCCCGGCCGCGAAGGGAACGATGAGGGTGATCGGCCGGGTCGGCCAGGTCTGAGCGAGGGCCGGCGCGGCGGCCGCACAGGCGGCGGCGAGCGCCAGGATGCGCGTGAGGGCGTTCTTCACTTCCGTTCCTCCAAGCGCCCGATCTGTCCACCTCCCGCTAAAGGGCGGGCGCGTCGCCGGGCCTGGCCCGATGCTAACCACTTGCCGGTCCGCCGCAACCGCCGTGATGGCTCCGTCCCGTGGTGAGGACCGCGTCGGTTCAGGATGGAGCGCGGGTCACCCCCTCCCGGGTGGGAGAGGGCCGGGGTGAGGGCGGTGCGGGTGCACAGGAAGGTTCACCGTCGTCCCGGTGCGCCCCCGCTTGTCATTCCGGGGCGAGCGGGATGGAGGAGCGCCATGCCGAGATGTGCCCCTCAACCCTCATCCTGAGGAGCCGCGGAGCGGCGTCTCGAAGGAGGGTTCAGGGAACGCGGGATGCGGAGCGGGTCTCTCCTCCCCCTTGAGGGGAGGAGGTGGAGGTGGGGGTGGCGGCAGGATGTTCTCCGGACAGATTACCGCCGCCACCCCCACCCCTGACCCCTCCCCTCAAGGGGGAGGGGGGAGCGAGCGGCGTCGCCCCTCCACTCGCCACTCACCACTCACCCCCTCTGCTGTCCTATGTTCCGCTTTTGTTCTTGACTGTGCGGACAAGCTGTGCTGTTCTGGTGTGGCCTTGGCTCAGGAAGGGGCGCTCTCGCGAGGCGTCGTGACGTGGAGCTTGAGGCCGGCGCCTGCGGCCCTGGGGAACGCGCTCCAAGGACTCGGGAGGCTGTGATCGGCGCAAGGCAGCGCCACCGACGGGAGACGACCAGCTCTGGCGTCGCCTGCACGGCCCGCTGCCCCAAGAGGCCCGCCCGCGCCATACTACGGTGGCGCCCTGGCAGGACCAGCTTAAGGCCATGCGCCTCACGCGAGGCACAGGGCCGGAGTGCGGGGCCGATCCGGTCTGACAAGAACGCCGGCGGGACGCTGGGGGCTTTCGGCCCTTGTCTTCCCAACCAACACAGCCGGACCGCCAGCGTCCCGCTCCCCTTCAGCCCCTGCCTCCCGCACCAGCGGCGAGGGAAAGGGGCCGCTCCCACCGGGGAGCGAGACCCAAACGGCTGCCTTGAGCTTGGCTGACCTCCCGCTCCCCGCGCCCTATCTCTCCCCCTGTCATGCGCCTGCGTTCCACCGACATCCTCACCCAGACGCCCCAGGGGCTCTACTGCCCCCCCGGCGACTTCCACATCGATCCGGTTCGCCCCGTACCCCGCGCCCTCGTCACCCATGGGCACTCGGATCATGCCCGCTCGGGCCACGAGCGGGTTCTCGCCACCCGCGAGACCTTGAGGATCATGGCGACCCGCTACGGCGAGGATTTCGCGGCCTCGACGCAGGAGGCGCCCCTCGGGGAGGAGACCCGGATCGGCGGGGTGACGGTCCGCTTCACGCCGGCGGGCCACGTCCTCGGCTCGGCCCAGATCGCCATCGAGGCGGGCGGCACGCGGCTCGTGGTGTCGGGGGATTACAAGCGCGCGCCGGACCCGACCTGCCTGCCCTACGAGGTGGTGCCCTGCGACGTGTTCATCACCGAGGCGACCTTCGGCCTTCCCGTCTTCCGCCACCCGGATGCCCGGCAGGAGGTGCGAAAGCTCATGGCCTCGGCGGCCCTGTTTCCGGAGCGGGCCCACATCGTGGGCGCCTATGCCCTCGGCAAGGCGCAGCGCGTCATGGCGCTCCTGCGGGAGGAAGGCTTCGAGGGACCCATCCACCTCCATGGGGCCATGGAACGGCTGACCGAACTCTACAAGAGCGAGGGCATCCCCCTCGGCGACACGCCCCGGGTCGTCGCGGCGGAACGCTCCAAGCTTGCCGGCGCGGTGGTGATCTGCCCGCCCTCCGCCATCCAGGACCTGTGGTCGCGCAAGTTCCCCGACCCCGTTACCTGCTTCGCCTCGGGCTGGATGCGGGTGCGGGCCCGGGCCCGCCAGAAGGGCGTGGAACTGCCGCTCATCATCTCGGATCATTCCGATTGGGACGACCTGTGCCGCACGATCCTCGATACCGGCGCCGGCGAGGTCTGGGTGACCCACGGCCAGGAGGATGCGCTCGTGCACTGGTGCGGAACGCAGGGCATCCAGGCCCGGCCGCTGCACATGCTGGGCTACGGAGACGAGGGCGAGGCGGAGGAGGCGCCGATGGTCTCCTCCCCCCTTGAGGGGGAGGTGGCCCCAAAGGGGCCGGAGGGGGGTGGCGCAGGAGGCACCGCAGAGCCCGACGCGGCACCACCCCCACCCCTGGCCCCTCCCCTCAAGGGGGAGGGGAAGAGATCATGAACCGCTTCGCCGCCCTCCTCGACCGGCTCATGTACGAGCCGCGCCGCAACGCGAAGCTGCGGCTCCTCGTCGACTACTTCACCCACACCGCCGACCCCGACCGGGGCTGGGCCCTCGCCGCCATGACGGGCGTGCTCATGTTCAAGGAAGCCAAGCCCAACGTGATCCGCGGCCTCGTGGAGGAGCGTGTCGACCCGGTGCTGTTCCGCATGTCGTACCATTACGTGGGCGACCTTGCGGAGGCGACGGCGCTGATCTGGCCGGCACGGGATCTCTCCTCCCCCTTGAGGGGAGGAGTTGGAGGTGGGGATGGTACAGAAGGCACCGCAGAGCCCGACGCGGCACCACCCCTGACCCCTCCCCCCGAGGGAGAGGGGGATCACCCCGGGATCGGCCACAACAACCCGCCCCCGCACGTGCCGACCCTCACCGAGGTGATCGAGACCCTCGCCACCTTGAGCAAGAGCGATCTGCCGGCGAAGCTCGCGCAATGGTTCGACGCCCTCGACGAGCAGGGCCGCTGGGCCCTCATCAAGCTCATCACGGGCGAGCTGCGGGTCGGGGTTTCGGCGCGTCTCGCCAAGACCGCGGTGGCGCAGATCGGCGGTTACGAGGCCGACGACGTGGAGCTCATCTGGCATGGGCTGGAGGCGCCCTACGAGGCCCTGTTCGCCTGGGTCGAGGGCCGGGGCGAGAAGCCCGAATCCGGCAACCCGGCCCCCTTCCGCCCGCCCATGCTCTCGCACCCCCTGGAGGACGAGGATTTCGGGAAGCTCGCCGCCGAAGGATTCCTCGCCGAGTGGAAATGGGACGGCATCCGCCTGCAGGCGGTGTCGGGCCACACGGTGGATGGGCGCCCCATGCGGCGCATCTATTCCCGCACCGGCGAGGACGTGTCCCGCGCCTTTCCGGACCTCGTCGAGGCCCTGCGCTTCGAGGGCGCCCTCGACGGGGAGCTGCTCATCGTGCGCGAAGGCCGGGTGCAGAGCTTCAACGTGCTCCAGCAGCGCCTCAACCGGAAGAGCGTGACCCCGAAGCTGATCGCGGAATTTCCGGCGCATCTGCGCGTCTACGACATCCTGGCCGAGGGCGAGGAGGACCTGCGGGCCCTGCCCTTCCGCGAACGCCGCCGGCGCCTCGAGGCCTTCGTCGCGAGGATCGGCGATCCGCGCATCGACCTGTCCCCCATGATCCCCTTCGACACCTGGGAGGACCTTGCCGCCGCCCGGGCGGACCCCGCCGCCGTCGGCGCCGGACCGGACGCGGACGCCATCGAGGGCTGCATGGTGAAGCGGGCCGACAGCCCGTATCTGCCCGGCCGCCCCAAGGGCTACTGGTACAAGTGGAAGCGCGATCCCTACCTCGTGGACGCGGTCGTCATGTACGGCCAGCGCGGGCACGGGAAGCGCTCGTCCTTCTACTCCGACTACACCTTCGGGGTGTGGCGGCGCGGCGCCGACGGGGAGGACGAGCTGGTGCCGGTGGGCAAGGCCTATCACGGCTTCACGGACGAGGAGCTCGTGAAGCTCGACCGCTACATCCGCAACCATACGGTCAACCGCTTCGGGCCCGTCCGGGAGGTGGAATACGGCAAGGACAAGGGCCTCGTGCTGGAGGTGGCCTTCGAGGGGCTGCAGCGCTCGACGCGGCACAAGTCGGGGGTCGCCATGCGGTTCCCCAGGGTTCACCGGATCCGCTGGGACAAGCCGCCGGCGGAGGCCGACCGGCTCGAGACCCTGGAGAAGATCCTGGAGCGCGGCGAGCAGGAGATCTATCCGCTGGAGGGCGAGGCATGAAGGTCGAAACCCTCGCCTCGGGCCCCGTCACCCTCCAGGCCGCGGGGCGGCTCGTCGTCGAGACCCGCGGCCCGGGCTTCACCGACATCACGGACCCGGCCCGCCGGTGGCTCGCCGGGACCGGGATCCGCGACGGGCTCCTCACGGCGTTCTGCCGGCACACCTCGGCATCCCTCACGATCCAGGAGAACGCGGATCCGGATGTCCGCACGGATCTGATGACGGCGCTCGAGAGCTTCGCCCCGCGGGGCCGGCCCTATGTCCACGACGCCGAGGGCCCGGACGACATGCCGGCCCATATCCGCACCATGGTGACGGATTCCGGCCTCGCAGTCCCGGTGATCGGGGGCCGGATGGCGCTTGGGACCTGGCAGAGCCTCTACCTCGTCGAGCACCGCGACCGGCCGCACCGGCGCGAGGTCCTCCTGCAGGCGCTCGGCGCCTAGAGGGGCGGGTAGAGGATGAGGTTGATCTCGCCCGCGAGCGCGACGGCAAGGCACGCCGCCGCCCCGACCGCGAACCAGGAGGCGTAAACCTGGAAAGCCCGGCGGCGGGCGCTGCCGGCCCCCGCCTCGGCCGACCCCGCGGCGGAGCGCCCGCGGGCCTTCGCCTGAGAGGCGCGCTCGACCCGGGTCCCGAGGAGGAGCAGCGCGAAGGTAACGATCAGGGCGAGAAGGCCGCCGGCCTTGAGGGCCAGGATCGGCGTGGCGTGGAGGGCGTTCACCACCGCCCCGAGGGCCAGCGCCGTAAAGGCGCAGCCCCGCCCGACGCTCGCCGCAACCGTGCCTTCCATGCGCTCCGACATGCCCCTGATCCGTGTTCGTGACGTTGGCCCGACCTTAAGGGGGAGGCCCCTCCCCTGTCACCGCTCGCCGAGCGCGATAGCACGCCGCACGCCCCGTCCCATGCTTTCAATATTTCCAAAGATTTGCTTGATACGTCAGAAAAAGCCATGAATGCCGTCTGCGAGGAGTACACGCGTTGCAGGCCCAGACCACCATCGTGATCGCGGACGATCATCCCCTGTTCCGGGGCGCCCTGCGCCAGGCGATCGGCTCCCTGATGCCCGCCGCCCGGGTCATGGAGACGAACGGAATCGAGGAAATGAACGGCGTCCTCGCCGCCGAGCGCGACGTGGACCTCATCCTGCTCGACCTCAACATGCCGGGCGTGCAGGGCTTTTCCGGTCTCATCGCCCTTCGTGCCGGCCATCCGGACATTCCGGTGGTGATCGTCTCGGCGACGGAGGAAGCGACGGTGATCCGCCGGGCGATCGAGTTCGGGGCGTCAGGCTTCATCCCGAAATCCCTCGACGTCGACACCATCGGCTCGGCCATCAAGGCGGTCCTGGCGGGCGACAGTTGGACGCCGCCGGACATCGACCTCACGGCCACCGAGGACAAGGAGACCGCCGACCTCGTGCGGCGCCTCGGGACGCTGACGCCCCAGCAGGTGCGCGTGTTGATGATGCTCTCGGAGGGCCTGCTCAACAAGCAGATCGCCTACGAGCTCGGGGTGTCGGAGGCGACCGTGAAGGCCCACGTCTCCGCCATTCTCGACAAGCTCGGGGTCGACAGCCGCACCCAGGCCGTGATCGCGGCGGCCAAGATCGGCGTGACCCAGCGCCCCTCCCCGGCGAGCGTCGACTAGAGCGCGTCGAAGAACCCGTCGATGCGCGCCAGCGCCTGCTCGGTGAGCGCGCTCTCGAAGCGGTGGAAGACGTGGCACCCGCCGGGCCAGAACGCCGTCTCGGCCCGGTTGCCCGCCCGCATCCAGCGCGACGCCATCAGGATCGTGTCGTCGACGAGCGCGTCGCGGGTCCCAACCGAAAAGAGCGCCGGCGGCAGACCCACAAGGTCCGCATAGAGCGGCGACACCTCCGGCGCCTTGCGGTCGAGGCCGACCCCGCAGAAATGATCGGCGAAGAGCTCGATGTCCGGCGTCGCCAGGATCAGCTTCTCCGTCCCCCACGTGGCCGCGCTCGGGGTGAGCGTCAGGTCGTAGCAGCCCGCGAAGAGGTTCGCGCCCCGGAATGGCTTTAGCCCATGCCGGTCGCGCAGCCGCAGGAGCGTCAGGACCGACAGATGCGCGCCGGCCGACTCGCCGCCGATGAAGAGGCGGTCCGTGCCGAAGCGTTCGCGCGCCTCCCGGACGAGCCACAGGGCCGCGGCCTCGCAATCGTCGGGGCCGGCCGGGAACGGGTGTTCGGGTGCGAGGCGGTAATCGACGGAGACGCAGGCGAGGCCGCACTTCTCGACGAGGCGCTCGAGCCAGGGATCCTGCTCGTCCGCCGAGCCGAGGGTCCAGCCGCCGCCGTGGATATGGTAGTAGACGCCCGTCGGCTCCTCCGGAGCGATCACCCTCAAGGAAAGAGGGCCGCCGAGTCCCTCGATCGCGAGGGTTTCGGCCCGCTCGCTCTTCGGCATCTCGGGAAAGGGCCCGAGGCCCTGCCGGCGGCGTTCGCGGATGAGGGCCGGCGGGAAGAGGCCCGAGGCCGGCAGCGCCTCCAGCTTCGCCACGATCTCGGCGTTCTGCCGGGCGATCTCCTCCGTCACCGCGGAGGGATCGAAGAGCGCGGGATCGACCGTCAACATCGCTGCAGCACCTCGTGGTTCGGCCCGGCCGGGTTGCCTTGCGGGCAGGCTCTTGCGATGAAGCATGCGCCGCCGCGGCGGTCCAGCTTTTCGCGCCGGAGGGATCGAGGTCTTGTCGAAGCTCAACCGTTTCATGGGCGGGTCACCCGGCGCCGTTCTGGTGAAACTCGTTTTCGTCTCGCTCCTCGTGGGCGCCTTCATGGCGTTCCTCGGCCTCACGCCGTTCGGGCTGATCGACACGCTGGTGGGCTGGGTGCAGTCGGTGTTCGACCTCAGCTTCGAAACCGTCCAGGAGATCGGCCGCTGGATCCTGTACGGGGCCATCATCGTCGTGCCGATCTGGCTCATCTCGCGGCTCCTCGGCAGCCGCTGAGCCGGTGGAGTCCGGGCCGCGTACCATCGAGGTAGGCCACCGGCGCATGCTGGCGCTGGCCTTGCCGATGACGCTGTCGCACGTGACGACGCCGCTGCTCGGCCTCGTCGACGCGACGGTGATCGGCCGGCTCGGCGAGGCGCACCTCCTCGGCGCGGTGGCCCTCGGCGCCGTCATCTTCGACTTCCTGTTCTGGAGCTTCGGCTCCCTGCGCATGGCGACCGCGGGCCTCACCGCCCAGGCGACGGGCGCCGGCAATGCCCGGGAGGTCGATCGGACCCTCGCCCGGGCGCTCGTCGTCGCGGTGGCGGCGGGCCTCGGGCTCGTCCTCCTGCAATGGCCCATCGCCGCCCTCGCCTTCCGGCTGGCGGGGGCGAGCGAGGCCGTGAACGAGGCGCTCGCAACCTATTTCTTCGTGCGGATCTGGGCGGCCCCCGTCACCCTCGCGAACTACGTGATCCTCGGCTCCACCCTGGGGCGCGGGCGCACGGATCTCGGGCTCGTCCTGCAGGTCGCCATCAACCTCGCCAACATCGTGCTGACGGTCGCCCTCGTGATCGGCTTCGGATACGGCATCGCGGGGGCGGCGGTCGGCACCGCCCTGGCGGAGCTCTTCGGGGCGGGGCTCGGCATCCTCGTGCTGCGGCGGCTCGGCTCCAACCCCTTCGCGGTCGCCTGGGGCGAGATCCTGGACCGGACCGCCATGGTGCGCACCCTCGCGGTCAACCGGGACATCATGATCCGCACCATGGCCCTCGCCGCGGCCTTCGCGATCTTCACCGCCATGGGCGCGCGCAGCGGGGACGTGACGCTCGCGGCAAATGCGGTGCTCTACAACATGTTCCTGATCGGCGGGTACTTCCTCGACGGCTTCGCCACCGCCGCCGAAACCCTGTGCGGGCAGTCCATCGGCGCGCGGAACGAGCGCGCCTTCCGCCGCTCGATGAGCCTGAGCCTCGTGTGGAGCCTGGGCTTCGGCCTCGCCGTCTCGGGAGCCTTCCTCGTCGGGGGCGGGTGGTTCATCGATTTCGTGTCGACCAACCCCGAGGTGCGGGCCTATGCCCGCGACTACCTGATCTTCGCGGCCCTCACGCCCCTCTTCGGCGCGGTCGCCTTCGCGTATGACGGCATCTATATCGGCGCGACCTGGACGCGGGCGCTGCGCGACCTGATGCTTCTCGCCTTCGCGGCCTACGGGGCTCTTCTCCTCCTGGTCCAGGACCTCGGCAATGCGGGGCTCTGGACCGCCTTCCTGGTCTTCCTCGCCGTCCGCGGGATCGGGCAGGCCCTCCTCGCGCCCCGGCTGACCCGGCAGGCCTTCGCTTAAGGTTCGCCCCGGGCGATGGCGGCGGCGTCGCGTCCGACCGCAGGCTCGAGCGCGGTGAGCCCGGCTCGCCCCATCTCGGAGAGAACCCCGCGCTTGATCTCGCCGATCAGCGCCGGGCCCCGGTACACGAGGGCAGAATAGAGCTGCACGAGGCTCGCCCCGGCCCGGATTTTCGTCCAGGCCGCTTCGGCTGAATCGACTCCGCCGACGCCCACGAGCGGCAGGCGTCCCTCCGCCCTAAGGAACGCCTCGGCGAGGAGGCGTGTCGAGGCGGCAAAGAGCGGTCGCCCGGAAAGCCCGCCCCTTTCGGCCGCCAGCGCCCTCGCCTTCAGGGTCTCGGGCCGGGCCACGGTGGTGTTCGACACGATGAGCCCATCGATGCGGCGCCTCAGGGCCGTGGCCGTGATCGCATCGAGGCTGTCGAGGGTGATGTCGGGGGCGATCTTCAGGAGGATCGCAGTACCGGGGCCGGACCGATCGCGCGCCTCGACGGCCCGCGCCAGAAGGTCGTCAAGGAAGGCCTCGCCTTGCAGATCGCGCAGGCCGGGCGTGTTGGGCGAGGAGACGTTGACGGTCAGGAAGTCCACGAGGCCGCTCAGGGCCTCGATGCCGAGGACGTAATCGGCAATGCGGTCGGCCGAGTCCTTGTTGGCGCCGAGATTGACGCCGACGATGCCGCCCCTTCCCTGCCGCCGCTGCAGCCGTCCGCGGACGACATCGAGGCCGTCGCTGTTCAGGCCGAAGCGGTTGATGATGGCGCCGTCCTCAGGCAGCCGAAACACCCGCGGGCGCGGATTGCCTCCTTGCGGCTTCGGCACGACGCCGCCGCATTCGACGAAGCCGAACCCGAGGGCGAGGAGTTGGTCGGGCACCTCGCCCTGCTTGTCGTAGCCCGCCGCCAAGCCGACCGGATTGGGAAACCGCCGCCCCAGGGCGGTCACCGCGAGGCGCGGGTCGTCGGCGGGGGGAGCGGCCGGAGGCAGAAGAGCCAGACCTCGAATGGTGAGTTGATGCGCCGTCTCGGGATCGAGCGCGTGAAGGAAGGGTTTCGCCAGCGGGAACAGGGCGCCGATCACGGGGCGAGATCCGGAAAAAGGTGCATTCCGTCGGGCCCGAGCGGCAAGGTCTTTACCCAGCGCACGGCGCCGAGCGGCAACGGAGCATAGAGATGCGGGAAGAGATCGCCGCCCCGCGAGGGCTCGTAGCGCAGGGCTTCTCCCAGCGCCTTGCCGTCGACGGCGATGATGAGGAGGTCGTCCTGTCCCGCGAAATGCCGGGCCGCCGTTTCGCGGGCCTGGGCCGCGGTCGAGAAATGGATGTAGCCGTCCTGAAGGTCGATCGGAGCGCCTTCGAAGATCCCGGCCTGCTGCGCTTGCCCCCATAAAGCTTGGGGACAGATCTTGTAGATGAGAGTCATGGCGGCGGAGTAGCGGTACGCTCCGGCATCGGCAAGGTGCGCGAAGGACGAGATGTCGCGAGCGGAGCCGGAAGGCTTCGGTTGCGGATCATGGTTTACAACCTTAATTTCCTAGCATTAAGGCTCGCTTCCCACGGCCGAACTTCCTTATTTCGAAAGTTCATCCAATGTTGTCTCACGATCGCGTTTGGGCGGCCATCGACGCTCTGGCGGCCCGCTATGGCATGACCGCGTCCGGCCTCGCCCGGAAGGCGGGTTTGGACGCCACGAGTTTCAACAAGTCGAAGCGCACCAGCCCGGAGGGGCGCGACCGCTGGCCTTCGACGGAATCGATCGCCAAGATCCTGCGCGCCACGGGCGCGACCCTCGAGGACTTTCTGCGCCTCGTCGAGCCGTCGGGATCGCTTCGCCGCTCCATGGTGCCGCTCATCGGCATGACCCAGGCCGGCACCGGCAAGTTCTTCACCGACGAGGGCCTGCCGACCGGCGGGCCCGGCTGGGACGAGATCGACTTTCCGGATTTCGGCGGCGAGAAGGTGTTCGCGCTCGAGGTGACGGGCGACTCGATGCTGCCGCTTTACCGGGACGGCGACGTGCTCATCATCTCCCCCACCGCGAGCGTCCGGAAGGGCGACAGGGTCGTGGTCCGCACCACGGGCGGCGAGGTGATGGCCAAGGAACTCCGCCGCCGCACGGCGAAGTCCATCGAACTCCTGTCCCTCAACCAGACCCACGAGGACCGGATCATCCCTATGGATGAGGTGGCCTGGGTCGCCCGGGTCATGTGGGCGCGGCAGTGAGGTCGGGCGAAGCCCTCGCGGCCTACGCCGCCCTGCGGTCCTTGAATGCCTCGTGCTCGCGCACGAGTTCCCCGCGGAGCGCCTTGGCGATCAGGGCGCGGGTTTCCTTCACCCCGTACAAAGCCACGAACGAGCCGAAGCGGGGCCCGCGGGGCTCGCCGAGCAGCACCTGGTAGATGGTGTTGAACCATTCGATGGAGACGCCCGGCCGCTCGGGGGTCGCGCCCTTCGCCTTGAAGTCCTGATAGCGCGGCTCGGTCCGCCCGACATTGTAGATCTCGTCCTGGATCGCCTCCGCGGTCGCAGGCCGCTCGCCGCCCTCGAAGGCCGCGAGCACGTCCGAGAGCTTCGCGAGCGAGGCCGCCTCGACCTCGTCCGCGAGGCGGTAGGTTTTCTGCGGCTTCACGAAATCCTCGAAGTAACGCACCGCCCGCCGAACGAGCCCGTCGAGGCGCGGATGGGTCTCCGGTGAGACGCCCGGCGCATAGCGGCGGATGAAGCCCCACAGAACCTGCGGATCCTCGGAATTGGCCACCGCCACGAGGTTGAGCAGCATCGAGAACGAGATCGTCGTCCCCGGCTGGTTCCCGCCGCCCGAGGCCAGGAGTTCGGGCTCCGGCGGATGGCCCGCATGAAGGTGCCAGACCGGGTTCTGCAGGCGAGTCCTGGCGTCCTGACCGGGGAACTTTTCCAGAAACGTGAGATAATCGTCCACCTGACGCGGGATCACGTCGAAGTAGAGGCGCTTCGCCTCCCGGGGCTTGCTGTACATGAACAGCGCCAGGCTTTCGGGCGTGCCGTAGGCGAGCCACTCGTCGATGGTGAGGCCGTTGCCCTTGGACTTCGAGATCTTCTGCCCTCCCTCGTCGAGGAAGAGCTCGTAGTTGAAGCCCTCCGGCGCCTGGCCGCCGAGCGCGCGGGTGATCTCGCCGGACAGCTTCACGGAATCGATGAGGTCCTTGCCGGCCATCTCGTAGTCGACGCCGAGGGCGAACCAGCGCATGGCCCAGTCGGGCTTCCACTGGAGCTTGGCGTTGCCGCCCGTCACGGGCGTCTCGAAGCGTTCGCCGGTGGCGGGGTCGCGCCACACGATGGTGCCGGCATCGAGCCTGCGCTCCTCCACGGGCACCTGCATCACGTGGCCGGTCCGCGGATGGATGGGCAAGAAGGGCGAATAGGTCTGGCGCCGCTCCTCGCGCAGGGAAGGCAGCATGATCGCCATCACGGCCTCGTAGCGCTCAAGCACGGTGAGGAGCGCGGCATCGAACCGGCCCGAGGTGTAGCAATCCGTCGAGGACACGAACTCGTAGTCGAAGCCGAACGCATCGAGGAAGGCGCGCAGCCGCGCATTGTTGTGGTGGCCGAAGCTCTCATGGGTGCCGAACGGGTCCGGCACCTTCGTGAGCGGCATGTTGAGGGCGGCCGCCACGAGGTCCTTGTTCGGCACGTTGTCCGGCACCTTGCGCAGGCCGTCCATGTCGTCCGAGAACGCGACGAGGCGGGTCGGGATGGCGTCGCCCGTGAGAACCCGGAAGGCGTGCCGCACCATCGAGGTGCGGGCGACCTCGCCGAACGTGCCGATATGGGGCAGGCCCGAGGGTCCGTAGCCCGTCTCGAACAGCGCCTCCCTCTTGCCCGACCGCTTCAGCCGCTCGACGATCTTGCGGGCCTCTTCGAAGGGCCAGGCATTGGCGGTCAGCGCGGCGTCCAGGAGGGACGGGTCGAGGTCGAGGGGCTGGGTCATGATGTCGGGTGCTGGCGGAAAACGCGGCACCCTAGGGAGCGCGCCGCACCCGGTCAATGCGGCTCAATAGGGGCTGACTGGGAAGAAGCGCAGGTAAAGCTCGGCGTACTTGCCCTCGTCCCAGAGCCTCTGGAGGGCATAGTCGAAGGCCCGGCGCAGGACTTCGTCGTCCTTTCGGACGATGAAGCCGATGCCCTCGCCGAAGAACCGGCTTTCCAGGAAGGGGCCGCCGACGAGCGCGCAGCAATCGGCCGCCTCCGTGCCGCCGACCCAGAGCGCCAAGCCAAGGCCGTCGGCGAACATGTAGTCCACCTCCCCGGCCTTCAGCGCACGCTGCGCCGCGCCGAGATCCGGAAAAGGCCGCACCGTGGCGCCCGTCATGAAGGAGCGGGCGAAGGCCTCGTGGGCCGTCTCCGCGAGCACCGCCACCGTGCGGCCCTGAAGCGCCCGGCCGCGGGGCTCCGGCGCATTGCGGTCCTTGCGGGCGGCAAAGCGCGCCGGGATCTTGAAGTAGGGATAGGTGACGCCGAACCGGGCCCTCAGGTCCGCATTGATGGGAAAGCCCGCCGCGACCACGTCGCCGTTGCGGGTCTCGAGGGCTTCGAGGAGGGTGTCGAAGCGGCGGACCTGAATGGTGCAAGTGAGCGCCAGCCGCTCGCAGGCCGCCCTGGCGAGCTCTACGGAAAAGCCCGTCGGCACGCCGTCCGGCCCGGTGAAGTTGAGGGGCGGAAACTCGTCCTCGACGAGAAAGCGCACCGTGCGCACCGTCGTCAGATCCGGCCGCTCGAACTTGTTGCGCGGATCCCAGAAGTTCGGAATCGCGACGCCCTGCGCGACCGCCGGGCCGGCGAGCAGCGCCCAAGCCGCGACGGGCGCCAGCATGCTCTTGATCTTACGGCCAAGCTGGGCGACCCTTAGGATTATTCTGCCGCTGTCGCTCAACGGGATCTCATGCAGTCGCGTTCCTGTTCCCCCGCGAGCTATCCTTGTTGACGAGCGCCGGTCAAGCCAGCGCGCCGACGCGGACGGCGCTCCCGCCCGAGATCGCTTTTCTCCTTGCCCACGGCGTGCCCGGGGCGGTGCTCCGGGAGGGAGCGCGGATCGCGGCACGCACGGGCGTCCCGGCGGACGAAGCCATCCTCAAGAACGGTTTTCTCGGGGAGGACGAGTTCTACCGGGCCCTCGCCCGGGAGATCGGGGCACCGTTCGCCGCAGCGCCCATGGTGTCCGCCTTGGCGCAGTATCCCGAGAGCATCATGTCCGGCCTCGCTCCCTCGGAGCATTCCCGCGACTTTATCGTCGCTCCACGGGGCCCAATGGTCGTGAACCTTCTCGCCCAGCGCCGCCGCCTCGCCCGGCAGGTCGTGGTGACGACGCCTTCGGCCCTGCGGCGGGCGGTGTTCTCGGCGCGCTCGGGGCGGATCGCCGACCATGCCGCGCATCACCTGCCCGTCCTCGACCCGACCCTCTCCAGCCGGGACACCGCCAACCCGGTGCAGAGCCTCGCCGGGCTCGGGCTCGTCGCCCTCGGCCTCCTGTCGATGAACTGGCTTCACCTGCCCTCGGCCGTGCTGACGGCCATCGCCGTCGCCCTGCACGTCCTGTTTCTCGCTATGATTACAGTGCGCCTGTCGACGGTGCTGGACCGATCCCTGCCAGACGGGCCCTGGGCGAACGCGCTCCCGGACGCGGCCCTCCCCGTCTACACGGTCATCGTGGCGCTCTACCGGGAGCGCAACGTCGCCGAGCATCTCGTCGAAGCCCTGCGGGCGCTCGACTATCCGGCCGCGAAGCTCGACATCAAGCTCGTGCTGGAGGAGGACGACCGCGAGACGGCGGCCGCCCTCGCGGGCGTCGACCTTCCGCCTTTCATCGAGGTGCTCGTGGCGCCCCCGGGTCTGCCCCGCACGAAGCCGCGGGCGCTGAACGTGGCCCTGCCCCTCGCCCGCGGCCGCTACACGGTGATCTACGATGCGGAGGACGTGCCCGATCCGGCCCAGCTGCGCCGCGCCGTCGCGGCCTTCGCGCAGGCGGCGCCCGACGTGGCCTGCCTGCAGGCACGCCTCACGATCCACAACGCGGACCAGACCTGGCTGACGCGCCTCTTCGCGCTCGAATACGCGAGTCTCTTTGACGTCGTGAACCCGGGCCTCGCCTCGTCGGGGCTGCCGATTCCTCTCGGTGGCACGTCGAACCACTTCCGCACCGCCGTGCTGCGCCGGATCGGCGGCTGGGACGCATGGAACGTGACCGAGGACGCCGATCTTGGGATCCGCCTCGCCCGGTTCGGCTACAGCACCGCCGATCTGCCCTCCTCCACCCGAGAGGAGGCGCCGCTGCGGCTCGGTATGTGGCTGCACCAGCGGACGCGCTGGATGAAGGGTTTCCTGCAGACCTGCATCACCCATTCGCGCGACCCGCGGGCGGTGTGGCAGCAGCTCGGCCCCGGCCGGCTGGCGGGCGCCTTCGCGCTGACCTTCGGCGCGGTCGCGAGCGTGATGGTCTATCCGGTCTTCACCCTGGCCTTCCTCGTCGGCCTGGCCGGTGGGCACCTCTTTCCCCACGACGACATCCCGCGCTTCGTCGCGTCCTACACGAGCTGCTACGTGTTCCTCACGGGCGCCGTCGCGATGATCGTGCCGGCCCTCATCGCCGTGAAGCGGCGGCGCCTGTGGCACCTCCTGCCCTACGTTTTCCTGCTGCCGCTCTACTACGGGCTCGTGAGCGTCGCCGCCTGGCGCGGCCTCTGGGAGCTGTGGCGTCACCCGCACCGGTGGAACAAGACGGAGCACGGCTTGAGCAACGCCCTGCGGATCCCGCGCCGGGGGTCAGAAGCACCAGGCGAGCGCGGCCAGCACCATGTCGCCGAACACGGCATCGCCCTGCCGCCACCACAGCAGCAGACCCGCCCCGACGAGGAGAGCCACCGCGGCGGCAACGAGCACCGCGCCGGTACGCCCGCCGGCCTCCCCGTCTGACCGATCCGTCGGTTCGATGCTGCCGCTCATGGTCCGACCCTAACAGCTGGCAGCGCATCAGACGAGAGGGCTGCGACGGTCCGGCACGTCGCCAGTTTGAGCGCCAAGCTGAAACCCCGCCTTGCCGCTGACGTTGGCCCTTCAAGACCATGCAGAACGGAGGCAAAACCCATGATCTGCGCATTCTGTCAGCAGGACGTGAACGATCCCTGCCACACCATCCACGAGATGCAGCAGCGCGCCGAGAGCCATATCGAGCGCTGCGAGCACGCCTTCAAGCGGCAGGGCGGCGGCAGCCACCCACAGCGCGCCCCGTCGACGAATCTCGAGACCGGCGGCCGCGAGGATTCGTGATGGCACGCAAAGCCCGCATGCGGCCGTCCTGGAAGAAGACGAAGAAGACGCGCACCGCGTCCGGCTCGCGTCACGAGAAGGTCACGCAACGCAGCTGACCGATGGGAGCGGCTCGGACTGTCCGGGCCGCTCTCACGCCGCTCTGACGCCGGCCAGAAACGAATCGACCTCCTGGCCGAGATGGGTCGAGTGGCGGGCCAGCTCCTGGGCGGCGGCGAGCACCTGGGAGGCCGCAGCGCCGGTCTCGCCCGCGCCCTGGCGCACCTCGCCGATGCTGCCCGTGACCGCCTCCGTTCCCCGGGCGGCCTGCTGCACGCTACGGGAGATCTCGGCCGTGGCCGCGCCCTGCTCCTCCATCGCGGCGGCGATCGCCACGGATGCCTGGCTCATCGCCTGGATCGTCTGGGCGATGCCCTGGATCGCCGACACCGCCTCCCGCGTCGCGACCTGAACCTGGGCGATCTGGGTGCCGATCTCGTCCGTGGCGCGGGCGGTCTGGGAGGCAAGCTCCTTCACCTCGGTCGCCACCACTGCGAAACCTCGGCCCGCCTCCCCGGCGCGCGCCGCCTCGATGGTCGCGTTGAGCGCTAAAAGGTTCGTCTGACCCGCGATGGTGTTGATGAGCTGAACCACGCCCCCGATCCGCTCCGCCGTCGCCGAGAGGGCCTGGACGGTCTCATTGGTGCGTCGGGCATCGAGCACCGCCTGTTCGGCCATGTGCGAGGACTGGCTCACCTGCCCGGCGATCTCGCGGATCGATATGGCCAGCTCCTCCGTGGCGGCCGCCACGGTCTGCACGTTGGACGAGGTCTGCTGCGCCGCCGAGGCGACGTGAACCGATTGCTGGGTGGTCTGGCCGGCGATCTGGGTCATGCTCTGGGCCGTCGCCTCCATCTCGGTGGCGGCCGCCGACAGCCCTTGCGTCAGGGCGGAGACGTTCGCCTCGAAGCTCTGGGTGATGCGGTCGAGATGGGCGGCGCGCCGGGTTTTCGCGTCGGCCTCCTTGGCGGCCCGCTGATCCGCCTCGCGCTTTGCCACGAGGGCGTCCTTGAACACCTGCAGGGCCGAGGCGAGCGTGCCCACCTCGTCGCGCTTGTGCGCATCAGTCACCTCGACGGAAAGATCGCCCCCGGCGATCCGCTGCATCTGACCGGCGATGCGCGACAGCGGCAGCGACACGCCCGCGCGGATCGTCCGCCACGCGAGCCCGATGGCGACGAAGGCCGACAGGCCGGCCGCCATGAAACCTGCTTCGATGAGGAAGTAGATCCGCTGCGACGCCTCGGCTTCGGCCTTCGCCACTTCGAGCTGGATCTCCACGAGCTTGGTCACCGCTTCGCTCACCGGATCGATGGCGGGATAGAGCTCGCCGATGGTGAAGGCGCCAAGGCCGAGCTTGTCCTCCGCTTTCAGGATCGCGGTAAGCTTCGCCACCGCCCGGTCCGCCACCTGCATGAGGTCCCGCGCCTGCGCCGCGAGGGCTGTCTCTTCGGCGTTCATGGCGGTGGCGGTGTAATCCTGCCAGCGCTTGCGGATCTCGATTGTGGCAGCCTCGACGCCTTTGAGCCCTTCCGCGAAGGTGATGTTGCCGTTGCGAACCTTGTGGGACGCATCGACGATGTTCACGGCGTAAAGATCCGCCACCACCTTCAGATCGCGCAGCGGCACGACACGGTCGGCGTAGATCGTGGTGGTTAGGCCATGCATGTGCCGGGAACCGAGCCACCCGCCGGCAAGAGCCGCGACGAGCAGAATGCCGAGCGTGCTGACTGCGAGCAGCAGCTTGGCGCGGATGGAGATGTGCTTGAGAAACACCGTCGCTCCCCTCCTGGTCGCCGGCGGCAGGAGGATCCCCGCGCGCCTCTCAGGCGCTCATCGTCGGGTCCTCGAACACGTCGGCATGATGTCACTAGTTAGACGGATCATTTTAACCGCTCGTTACTGCACGGATGCTTTCCGCAAGAGCACTTCATCCGGTGAAATACGGTGGCGGCCAGCGATGCCGGCATCGTGACGAGAGCCCTCAAGGCCGCCAGGGCAGCGTGCCCGCCGGGAGCCGCGCACCGGCGCGGTCGAGGATCAGCATCGCACCGGCAACGACCGCGACGGTGGTGAGCGCAATGGCCGCGGCCTGGCTCGCGAGACCCGCCTCTTCGAGGCTGAAGAGCGCGACGCCGAGCGTTTCCGTGCCGGCCGCCCACAGGAGGGCGGACACGGTGAGTTCGTTGAAGGCAAGGAGGAAGGCGAGCACCGCGCCCGCGGCGGCGGCGGGCAGCAGCGTCGGCGCGATCACGTCACGCAGGCGGCGCCAAAGGCGCGCCCCGTCGAGCGCCGCCGCCTCTTCCTGCGCCGGCTCCACCTGACCCATTGCCGCGAGGACGGGTTTGAGCGCCACCGGCAGGAAGCGGGCGAGGTAGGCGAAGACGATGATCCACGGCGTGGCGTAAAGGGAGATGCCGAGCAGCGGCAGGGGTCGCAGGAACAGCAGGATGCAGGCGATCGCCAGGACGATGCCGGGCAGCACGTAAGGCACCTCCAGCACGCCGAGGATCCAACGCGCATGGCGGCCCGCCCGGCGGACCAGCGCATAGGCCACGGGCACCGCTACGAGCCCGAGCGCGAGCGCGCTGGCGCCGGCGAACAGGAACGAGTTGGCGAAGGCGCGGCGCGTCATCTCCTGGCGGACGAGCACCTCGACGAAGTTGTCGGCCGTCGCCGTCGCGGCGCTGAGCGGCATCCCGTAGGACGGCACCAGGGCCGCAACGAGAAGGGACAGCATCGGCAGGAGGACGACGAGGCCGTTGACGAGGAGGAGGCCCGCCGCCACGGCCGCCCTCGCCCGCCCCAAGCGCCAGAAGGGCTGGAACGACGGCTCGTCCTCGATCCGGGTGGCCTCCCGGCGGAGGATCAGGCCGCTCGCCACCACGCAGGCGCCCGCCACGAGGGCGACGAGCACGCCCATGAGGGCCACGTCGCCGATCACCCCAGGCCCGAAGCTCGAGAGCCGCCGGTATATAAGCGTCGGCAGGGTCAGGTAGTTCACCGGCAATCCGAGCAGGGCCGGGATACCGAAATTCCCCAAGCCCGCCACGAAGGCGAGGAGCCCCGCACTCACGAGGTGCGGGCGAAGGAGCGGCAGCAGCACGCCCACCACGATCCGGCCCGGCGACGCCCGGTCGATCCGCGCCGCCTCGACGAGGGAGCCCGGCACCCGCTTGAGGCCCGCGAGCAGCACCACGAAGACGAGGGGCGCGTGGTGCAGGCCCAGCACCAGGATGATGCCGCCGCGTCCGAGGAACGGGTTGGCGGAGCCGGGCTCGGGTGCAAGGCCGAGGGTGTTGAGGAGCGGCGACGCGGGACCGGCGAGGCTCAGGAAGGCGAGTGCCGCCACCTGCGGCGAGATCATCGTCGAGAGGACGAACAGGAAGGCCGCGAGGCGCCGCCCGCCCGCATCCGTCACCGCGACGGCGAGCGCCATCGCGGCGCCGAGACCGAGCGCGATGAGGCTCGACGCGAAGGCCGTTTCGAGGCTGCCGATGGTCGCGCGGACGGCGGTGCGTCCGCCGAGAACCTCGGCGATCCGCTCCGGCGAGAAGACGCCGCCGGGAAAGAGCCCCGCCGCGACGAGGCGTGCCGCCGGCAGAGCCGCGAGCAGCGCGACGAGCGCCAGAACGAAAACGAGGAGGCCTTTGCCTCCCCGTGCGAGCGGAGATGCGTCTCCGGTTGCGGCCGTCACTGGCCGAAGATGTCGGCGAAGGTCGCCTTGTTCTTCGCCTCATCGGCGAGCGCCCTGGCGGCGTCGAAGGGCATGACCTTGATACTTTCGCGGGCCGGGTAGCCGGCCGGCATCGCCACCGCGGGATGGGCCGCAATGTAGCCCTGGCGCAGGGCCAGATCCTGGCCTTCCTTCGAGAGCACGAAATCCACGAAGGCCTTGGCGGCGTCCGGGTTGCGGGTGTTCTTCAGGATCGCGACGGGCTCCGACACCGCGGACACGCCCTCCTTCGGGAACACGAACTCCACCGGCGCGCCCTTGGCCTTCTCGCGGATCGGCATGAAGTCGACGATGACGCCGTAGAGCTTCTCGCCCCCGGCGACGCTCTTGAGGATGTCGCCGTTGCCGCCGCCCGCGACCGCGCCGTTCTCCTTCAGGCCCTCGTAGTAGCGCCAGCCGCCGTCGAGATTGCCCGTGAGGGTGGCGGCGTGGATGAGCGCGGCGCCGGAGGTGAGCGGGCTCGGCATGGTCACCTGACCCTTCGCGGCGGGGTTGAGGAGGTCGGCCCAGGAGGCGGGCTTGAAGGCCGCTTTGGTGTTGTAGGCGATGCCCGTGGTGATGAGCTTCGTGGCGAACCAGTGCTTTTGCGGGTCGTGGGTGCCGGCGGGATAGGCCGAGACGTCCGCACCCTCGTGGGCAAGAAGCCGGCCCTCTTTCTTCAGCCCTTCCATGGTGACGCTGTCGGCGATGAGGAGGAGGTCGGCCTGCGGCTGGCCCGCTTCGAACTCGGCCCGGAGCTTCGCGAGGATGCGCGGGGTGCCGTCGCGCACGAAGGAGATGTCGACCTTCGGGTGCTTCGCCTTGAAGGCATCCACCGTCTGCTGCGCATCGGTGTTGGGCTGGCTCGTGTAGAGCACGAGCTTGCCGGATACCTCCTGGGCGGAGGCGGCGATCGGCAGCAGGGCGGCGAGGGCGGACAGGATCAGGCGCTTCATGGCGGTCTCAACTCCTGGATCGGACGGGTCAGGCGGCGCTAAAGCCCCTCTATGACAGGCGCATGACCGTCCTGGAACCGCTCGGTCGAAGCCGGCACTTGCGCGGGAATGGGTTGAAAGACTCGAAGCTGCTCGTTAAGCCTGAGGGCGACGGTGCCTCGGCAACGGGGTGAAAAGGGAACGCGGTTCAAGCCGCGGCTGCCCCCGCAACTGTAAGCGGCGAGCCCGACCTCGTTCGGCCACTGGGATCATCCCGGGAAGGTGGAGGTGTCGGGCGGCGACCCGCGAGCCAGGAGACCTGCCGTCGCGCGTGCTTCTGTCGGGCCTGTCGGACGGGGTGTTCCGGTGGCGACTTGTCGAAAGGCTCAAAGGCCGTTCGATCCGTCCGTGGAAGCGTTCTGGTCCCCCGGGGCCGCCGACGGAGAGAACGATGCCTGCACCCGCTGCCTCCCTGCCCCACCTGCGCGCTCTTTCCCTGGCGCTCGGCATCCTCGCCGCGGGTCCTGCCCTCGCGCACCATCCCGTCGGCGGCGCGATGCCGACGACCCTCGTGGAGGGTCTTCTCTCCGGTCTCGGCCACCCGGTCATCGGGCTCGATCACCTCGCGGCGCTCATCGGCGTCGGCCTCGTCTCGGCCCGGTTCGCCGGCGGCCTCGCGCTGCCGCTGGCCTGGGTCGCCGCCATGGCGGGCGGGGTCGGCCTGCATCTCGCCGCCGTGAGCCTGCCCGTCGCCGAAGCCTTGGTGGCGCTGGCCGTCGTTGCCATCGGGTTGGCGGCCGCGCTCCGTCCGACCCTGCCCGCCGGCCTCGCGGCCGTGCTGTTCGCCGCAGGCGGCCTCTTCCACGGTCATGCTCTGGCCGAAGCGATCGTCGGCGCCGAGCCCACGCCCGTCGCAGCCTACCTCGCCGGCCTTGTCGCCGTGCAGGCGGTGCTCACCACCGGCGTCACCCTCGCCGCCCGCCGTTCGGCCGCCCCGGCCGCCGGCACCCTGCCGGCCCGCCTGCGCTTGGCCGGCGTCGCCGTGATGGCGGCGGGCGCTGCCGCGCTCGCGGTGCCGGTCCTCGGCTGACCGGACCCGCTCCAATGTCCGGCGAACCGGCAGAGATCTGCCTTCATGTCTGCGTCACCTGCCGACCTCCCGGCGGGCCGGACGAGCGCGACCTGCGGCCCGGGGCGATTCTTCACCGGGCCCTGAAGGAGGCCCTCGCCGCGGAGGGCGCGCCGGCGGTTCGGGTCGAAGCGGTCGAGTGCCTGTCCGTCTGCAAGCGGCCCTGCACGGTGGCGCTCACCGGCCCGGGGCGCTGGACCTACATCTACGGCGACCTCGACCCGGCGTTGTCGGTCGAGGCCATCCTGGATGGCGTCCGCCGCTATGCCGGCACGGGCGACGGCCTCGTTCCCTGGCGCGAGCGCCCCGAGATCTTCCGCAAGGGCGTCGTCGCCCGCATCCCGCCTCTCACCCGCTCGGACGCGGCCTGACAGGCCCGTCCCGGAGACCGCTCATGGCCGACCTCGCCAAGATTCCCTGCACCGTCGTCACCGGCTTTCTCGGTGCCGGCAAGACGACGCTCGTGCGCCATCTTCTCGAAAACGCCGGCGGGCGGCGGCTCGCGGTGCTCGTCAACGAGTTCGGCGACCTCGGCTTCGACGGCTCCTTCATCGAGGGCTGCGGCATCGCGGGCTGCTCGGAGGAGGACATCGTCGAACTGCCCAACGGATGCCTGTGCTGCACCGTGGCTGACGACTTCGTGCCGGCCCTCAACAAGCTGCTCGACCGTCCGAACCCGCCCGAGCACATCCTCATCGAGACCTCAGGGCTCGCCCTGCCGAAACCGCTCGTGAACGCCTTCAACTGGCCCGCCATCCGCTCGCGGGTGACGGTGGACGGCGTCGTCGCGGTGGTGGACGGCCCTGCGGTGGCCGCCGGCCTCTTCGCGGACGATCCCGAAGCGCTCGACGCCCAGCGCGCCTCGGATTCCGCGGTGGACCATGACAACCCGCTGGAGGAGGTGTTCGAGGACCAGCTCCTTTGCGCCGACCTCATTCTCCTCAACAAGGTCGACCAGATGAAGGAGGGCGACCGGGCCCGGGTTCTGGGCGACATCCGCGGGCATCTGCCCCGGGCCGTTAAGGTGGTGGAGACGGCCCACGGCAAGCTCGATCCCGCGGTGATGCTCGGCCTCGGCGCTGCGGCCGAGACGGATCTCGCCGCCCGCCCCTCGCACCACGAGACGGCGGACGATCACGACCACGACGACTTCGACAGCATCGCCGTGCCGGTGGCTGCCGTGGCGAGCCCCGAGGCGCTGGCCGGGCGGGTGGCGCGCGCCGCGGAGGCCGCGGGCGTGCTGCGCATCAAGGGCTTCGCGCCGGTCGAGGGCAAGCCGATGCGCCTCGTCGTCCAGGGCGTCGGCCAGCGTGTGGCGCACCATTTCGACCGCCCCTGGCGGGCCGACGAGGCTCGTGACGGGCGCCTCGTGGTGATCGGGCTCAAGGGCTTCGATCGGGGCGCCGTCGAGGCGGCGCTCGCCGGCTCCTGACGCGATGCACCTTCTCCCCGTCACGACGGTTTCCCTCGACGAAGGGGCCGAGGCAGCGGATCTCCGCCAGCCTCCGGGAGACATCGTGGCGATGTCCTTCGCAGACAGCGATCTTGGAGCCCTCGCAGCCGCCCTCGAGGGAATGGAAGGCGCGCCGAGCCTGCGGCTCGCCTCGCTCCGCCGCCTGAGGCATCCGCTCTCCGTGGATCTTTACGTGGAGGGCACCGCCGCAAAGGCGCGGTTCGTCCTCGTGCGCTGCCTGGGAGGGCTCGACTACTGGCGCTACGGCCTTGAGCGCCTCCATGCCGCCTGCCGGGAGGCGGGCATTCCGCTCGCCGTCCTCCCCGGCGACGATCGCCCGGATCCGCGACTGGCCGCCTACGCGACCGTGCCGGCGCGGGAATGCGATGCTCTGGAGGCCTATTTTCGCGCAGGCGGCGTCGAGAACATGGGCAGGCTTCTCGCCCGCATCGCCCGCGCCATCGGGCCCTCGGGTGGGGAAGACCTGCCGCCCGTCGCGGTCGCGAAAGCCTTCGCCTGGTCGAGGGCGCACGGCCCCGAGGCGGTGGACGCGGCCCTGGCGCGCCTCGCTCCCGAGCGTCCGCTCGCTCACCTCATCGTCTACCGCTCAGCGGTTCTCGCCGGCGACACGGCGGCGGTGGAAGCGCTGGCGACCGCCCTCCGGGACCGTGGCATCGAAACCCTGGTTCTCGCCGTGTCGAGCCTCAAGGATCCGGAGGCTGCCGACATCGTCCGCCGGGCCATCCATGCGCGACGGCCCGACGCCATCGTGACCACCACGGCCTTCTCCTCCCGCGAGGACGCCGGATTCGTCCTCGACGAGGCGGACGCTCCGGTCCTGCAGGCCGTCCCGGTCGGCAGCCCGCAGGCGGGCTGGGCGGCCTCCCCCCGCGGCCTCTCGGCAGCGGACCTCGCCATGCAGGTGGCCCTCCCGGAATTCGACGGCCGTCTCGCCCTCGGCCCCGTCTCGTTCAAGATGGAGTTGGCCGACGCCGAGGGCGGCTTCGCGCGCCGCATTCAGGCCCCCGATCCCGACGCCATCGAGGCTGCCGCCGATGCCGCTGCGGCCTGGATCGCTCTCGCGCGCACTCCAAGGGCGGATCGCCGCCTCGCCCTGATCCTCTCCGACTACCCGGCCCGGGGCGGCCGCGCAGGCTTCGCGGTCGGCCTCGATACCCCAGCCAGCACCTGCGCGATCCTCGATCTCTTCCAGCAGGAGGGCTACACCGCCGAACGCACCTTCGCTTCCGACGCCCTGATGCCCCGGCTCACGGCGGAGGCGCCCTCCTACGCGGTGCCCCTCGATCAATATCGGGCTTGGCTCGCGACGCTTCCTCAGGAACACCGCACGATCCTCGCCGATCGCTGGGGCGCTCCGGAGAGCGACCCCGCATGTCGTGACGGCGCCTTCCGGTTCCGGGTCCTTCGCGCCGGCAACGTCCTCGTCGCGCTCCAACCCGACCGCGGCCACGGCATCGAGCGCAAGGCGGGCTATCACGACCCGGACCTGCCCCCGGCACACGGTTACCTCGCCTTCTATCTTGGCCTGCGCTCGCTGGAACGGGTCCACGCCATCGTCCATCTCGGCACCCACGGCACTACCGAGTGGCTGCCCGGCAAGGCGGTCGCGCTGTCGCCCACCTGCTGGCCGCGCCTCGCCCTCGGCGCGGTTCCGGTGGTCTACCCCTTCATCGTCGACGATCCGGGCGAGGCCGCTCCCGCCAAGCGCCGCATCGGTGCGCTGACCCTGGGCCACCTCACGCCGCCCGTGCAGGCCGCCGGCCTCCACGGCGATGCGGCGGCCTTGCGGGAGCTCGTGGAGGAGTTCTCCACCGCCCAGATCCTCGACCCGCGCCGGGCCGATCTCGTCGCCGGCGAGATCCTGGACCGCGCCCGATCGAACGGCCTTGCCGAGGCCTGCGGCGTCGACGAGACCACCCCGATGGCGGATGCCCTCACCCGCCTTGACGCGCATCTGTGCGATCTCGCCGAAACTGCGATCCGCGACGGCCTCCACGTGTTCGGCCACGCACCCGAGGGGCATGAGAGCTCGGCCGCCGGTGAGCGCCGTGGTCTCCTGGCTGCCCTCGACGGCCGCTTCGTGCCGCCCGGTCCTTCGGGCTCCCCATCCCGCGGCCGCCGGGACGTGCTGCCCACCGGCCGGAATCTAGCCTGCCTCGATCCCCGCGCCATCCCGACCCGCGCCGCCACGGAGCTCGGGTGCCGGGCTGCGGCCGAGGTGGTGCGCCGGCACCTGCAGGATCACGGCGATTGGCCCCGCCGCGTCGTCATGGACCTGTGGGCGTCGCCGACCTTGCGCTCCGGCGGCGAGGACATCGCCCACGCCCTCGCGCTCATGGGCGTGCGCCCCACCTGGGACCCCGATTCGACCCGCCTCACCGGCTTCGAGATCGTTCCGCAGCCCCTCCTCGACCGCCCCCGCGCCGACGTGACCCTGCGCGTCTCGGGGGCCTTCCGGGATACGTTCCCGGATCAGATCGCCCTTCTCGATCAGGCCGCCCGCGCGGTCGCGGCCCTGAACGAAGACGACGAGTGGAACGAGCTTGCCGCCGCCCGTCGCCGCGGGGAGGCGCCGGCCCGTGTCTTCGGCTCGACCCCGGGCACGTTCGGCGCGGGAGTCGCCTCGCGCGCCCTCGACGGCGAATGGAGCCTGCGGTCGGATCTTGCCGCGACGTACCTTGCCGGCACGTCGCACGCGTTCGGCTCCGGGGGCGACGGAGCCGCCGATGAGTCCTTTCCCCAGCGGGTCGCCCAGGCGCAGGCCTTCGTTCACGTCACCGACGTCGCCGAGCGCGACATCCTCGACGCCGATGCCGCCGCGGACAGCATCGGCGGCTTCTCGGCGGCGGCGGAAGCCCTCGGCGTCGTGCCTGCCCTCTACAGCCTAGACACGAGCAGGCCCGAGGCCCCGAAAGCGCGAGCGCTCGCCGAGGATGTGGACCGGCTCGTTCGCGCCCGCCTCACGAACCCGCGCTGGATCGAGGCCCAGCTCCGCCATGGCTGGCGCGGCGCGGCGGAGATCGCGCAGGGCGTCGACGCGCTCTTCGCGTTCGCAGCCACGACCGATGCGGTGCCGGCCAATGCCTTCGACCTTCTATTCAAGAGCCTGATCGCGCACGAGCCGACGGCCTCTGCGCTCAACGCCGCGAACCCGCCTGCCGCGAAGGCGATCCGCGACCGTCTGGCGGAGGCCCGCGACCGCGGCCTGTGGGCGACCCGCCTCAACTCCGCGGCGCTGCTCGACCCGGTGCGGGAGGCCGCCGAATGACGGCGCTGCCGACACCCGTCACCCGCCGCGGCTGGTGCCCCGGCGTGCGGCGCCCCATGCTGACGGGCGACGGCCTTCTCGTGCGCGTTCACCCGGCGGGCGGCGTTCTGAGCGCCGCCACCTTGCGAGCGCTTGCCCGGGCCACGGCGACACACGGCAACGGCCTTGCCGACATCTCGGCCCGCGGCAACCTGCAGATCCGCGGCGTCGCGGACGAAACCTATCCGGTTCTCCTCGGCGCCCTCGACCGGATGGGTCTCGTGGAAGCGAACGAGGACGGTCCCCCGCGCGTGACGCTCGTCTCGCCCCTCGGCGGCATTGATCCGGCCGAAACCTTCGACAGCCTAGCCATCGCTGCCGCCATCGACGCGGCCGTCACGGGGCTCGCCGGCCTGCCGCCGAAAGCCCTCGTCGCGGTCGATGGCGGCGGACGCTTTCCGCTTCACGATGCAGGCGCGGATCTTCATGTAGCGCCCGCGCTCGAAGAAGGTTTGCTCGCGATCGGCATGGCGAGGCCGGACGGCACCCGGTGGATCGGCGGCGCCGCACCGGCCGACATGCCAGAGGCGGTTCGCACCATCCTTGCGGGCCTTGCCGCCTTGCGTGCGGCAGGCCGCACCGAGGCGCGCCGCCTGCGCGATCTTGAGCCCGGCCTCTCCGACGAGCTCGCCGCGCCCGTTCCCCCCCGCACCGTATCCCCGAGGCGAAACCTGCGCGCCTCTCCGCGCGCTGGCGCCATCGAACTCGGGGAGAACCGGCTGGCCGTCCTGCTGGCGCTTCCCTTCGGCCGGGCCACGAGCATGCAGCTGCGCTACGCCGCGTCGTGGAGCGAACGGTTCGGCGACGGCATGGTTCGCCTCTCCTTCACCCGCGGATTGCTGCTGCCCGGCATCCGCGGCACCGCCGAACCCTTGCTCGCCCTCGCCCGGGAAGAGGGCTTCGTCGTCGCGGACGGCGATCCGCGCCTTGCCGTTTCGGCTTGCCCGGGCGGCCCTGCCTGCGCGAGCGGATGGGTGCCGGCTGCGGACCATGCGGCTCAGCTCGCTTCCCTGTTGGACCTGGGCGCCACCCTGCACATCTCCGGCTGCGCCAAGGGCTGCGCCCATCCAGGTCCCGCATCCCTCACCCTCGTCGGAGCGGAGGGCGGCCTTTACGACGTTGTCGTCGACGGAACTGCGCGGGATCGGGCCAGCGCCCGCCTCTCCTTCGATGACATCAAGAACCGACTCATGCGCGACGGGCGCGCCGCAGCCCTGGAGCCTGCGCGATGACGGCGCCGCTCGACTACATCCGCGAAGGCGCCGAGATCTACCGGAGGTCCTTTGCGATCATCCGCGCGGAGGCGGATCTCTCGCGCTTTTCGGGTCCGGCGGAACGCGTGGTGGTGCGCATGATCCACGCCTGCGGCATGACCGACCTGCCCCGGGATGTGGAGCTGTCGCCCGATTTCGCCGGGGCTGCGGAAGCGGCCCTGCGGCGGGGCGCGCCCATCTTGTGCGATGCCAAGATGGTGGCGAACGGCATCACGCGCACGCGCCTGCCCGCCGCGAACGAAGTGGTTTGCACCCTCGACGATCCGCGCGTGCCTGAGCTTGCGAAAGCGCTCGGCAACACCCGCTCTGCCGCCGCCATGGAGCTGTGGCGGGAGCGTCTCGACGGCGCGCTCGTCGTGGTCGGCAATGCGCCGACCGCTCTCTTTCGCCTTCTCGAGATGATGAACGAGGGAGCGCCGAAGCCCGCGGCCGTGATCGGGATCCCCGTCGGCTTCATCGGCGCCGCGGAGTCGAAGGAAGCGCTCGCGCGGGACGACCGCGTTCCCTTCGTCGTGGTGCATGGCCGGCGCGGCGGCAGCGCCATGGCCGCCGCCGCCGTCAACGCGCTCGCGAGCCCGGTGGAGTGACGCGGATGAGCGACGCGCGCCTTTACGGCATCGGCCTCGGCCCGGGCGATCCGGACTACATGACGGTCCGCGCCAGCCGCATCCTGCGGGAGGCGGACCGGCTCGTTCACTTCTGCAAGCGCGGGAAGCGCGGGAACGCCCGCACCATCGCCGATGCGTTCGTGGGCGCCGATGCGAGCCGCGAGATCGCGCTCGAGTATCCGGTGACGACGGAGCTGCCGGCCGACCACCCGGACTACGCCGCCGCCATCACCCCGTTCTACGAGGCGGCTGCGGCCCGTCTCATGGAAGAGATCCGGTCCGGGCGGACATTGGCGGTTCTCGCCGAGGGCGACCCGTTCTTCTACGGCTCCTTCATGCATCTGTGGTGGCGGCTGAAGGATCGCGTGCCGACGGAAGTCGTGCCGGGCGTGACCGGCATGTCGGGCGCCTGGACGCGAGCCGGCGCGCCGATCACCTGGGGCGACGACGTGCTCGCGGTGCTGCCCGGAACCCTGCCGCAGAATGAGCTGACGCGCCGCCTCGGCGATACCGATGCCGCCGTGGTGATGAAGCTCGGACGCAACCTGCCGAAAGTGCGCGCCGCGCTACAGGCCGCGGGCCTGATCGACCGGGCCCTATATGTGGAGCGAGCCACCATGGCGGGCCAGCGCATCGTGCCCGTGGCAAACCTCGAGGACGGTGCGGACGCGCCGTACTTCTCGCTTATCGTCGTGCCCGGCCGCGGGAGGCGCCTGTGACGGGCCGCCTTACCGTGGTGGGGCTCGGCCCCGGCGATCCGCGCTGGCTGACCCCAGCCGCCGCCGACGCGCTCGCCTCCGCGACGGATCTCGTCGGTTACGGCCCCTATCTCGCCCGGGCGCCCGAGAGGTCCGGCCAGCGGCGGCATGCCTCCGACAACCGCGTCGAGATCGACCGGGCACGCCACGCCCTCGGGCTTGCAGCGGGCGGCGCCAATGTGGCGGTGGTGTCCGGCGGCGATCCCGGCGTCTTCGCCATGGCGGCCGCCGTATTCGAGGCGCTCGAGGCGGGCGATCCTGCCTGGCGGCAGATCGACATTCGCGTCGAGCCCGGCGTCACCGCGATGCTCGCCGCGGCCGCCCGCGTTGGCGCTCCCCTCGGCGGGGATTTCTGTGCCCTGTCCCTCTCCGACAACCTGAAACCCTGGGAGGTCGTGGAGGGACGGCTCAGGGCGGCGCTCAGCGCGGATCTCGTGGTGGCGCTCTATAACCCGATCTCAGCCTCGCGTCCGTGGCAGCTCGGCAAGGCGTTCGACATCGCGCGCGAGATCCGCGAGCCCGGCACCCCGGTGATCCTGGCCCGGGCGGTCTGCCGTGCGGACGAGCGCATCGTCATCCTCCATTTGAGGGAGGTCGAGGCCTCGTCGGCCGACATGTCCACCCTGGTGATCATCGGCGCCAGCACCACGCGGCTCGTCGAGCGCGGAACGGACACGCCCTACGTCTACACCCCGCGCTTCTACGGAGAGCGGCCATGAAGGGCCATCAGCCAATCGAAGGCTGCATCGGCGTCGGCTACTTCGGGCATGGCAGGCTTCTCCGGCCGGGCGACGACGATGACCGGCAGGCCGAGCGCGCGAGCGGCCGCGATCTTCGGGTAGGTCGCAGCCCCGCCGGAGTTCTTGGTGACGAGCACGTCGACCCGTTCGCGCTGCATCAAGGCCCGTTCCGCCGCCTCGTCGAAGGGTGCGCGATCCTGGATCGCGACCACGTTCGGAGCCGGCAACGCGTTGCCGACCGGCTCGATGGTCCGCACCACGTAGCGGTGCTGCGGCGCGGCACGGAAGGGCGGCAATTCGAGGCGGCCGACGGTGAGGAAGACGCAAAGCGGCGGCGCATCGAGGGCACTCACCGCGTCCTCCGTCGAGCCGACCAAAGTCCAGCGATCACCCTCCCGCGGCTCCCAGGGCGGACGACGAACGGCGAGGAGCGGGACGCCCGTGAGCGCGCAGGCCTCGGCAGCGTTGTGGGAGATCACCGCCGCGAAGGGATGGGTCGCATCCACCACCGCTTCCATTCCCTCCCGTCGAAGGAACGCGGCGAGCCCTTGCGTGCCGCCGAACCCGCCGACCCGCGTCGGGATCGGTGCGGCAAGGGGCGCGCTCGTGCGGCCCGCGAGCGAGAGCAGCGGAGCGAGCGCGGGCTCGCCCGCAACCCGCCCGGCGAGCGCCGAAGCTTCCGTCGTTCCGCCCAAGATGAGGATGCGCATGGGCGCCTTGTCCCTGAAACCTGACCGCGAGTCGAGGCCGGCGCCGGCTCGCCCCTGGCTCACGATCATCGGCATCGGCGAGGATGGGCGCGCGGGCCTCGGCCGGGCTGCGCTCGACGCGCTCGACCGCGCCTCGTTCGTCGTCGGCGGCGCCCGCCACCTCGCGCTCGCAGGCCCCCTGACGGCCGACACGCTGGTTTGGCCGAGCCCCATCGCGGAGGGCTACGCCGCGGTGCTCTCGCGTCGGGGCGAGCCGACCTGCGTGCTCGCGACCGGCGATCCGTTTCACTACGGGATCGGCGCCGAGCTCGCGCGGCTCGTGCCCGCCGAGGAGATCGCCTGCTTCCCGCAAGCCTCCGCCTTCAGCCTCGCGGCGGCGCGCCTCGGCTGGTCCCTGCCCTATTGCGACTGCGTGAGCCTGCACGGGCGGGCGCTGGAGCGGATCATCCCGCACCTGCAGCCTGGCGCCCGCATCCTTGCGCTCTCGTGGGACGGCACGACGCCTGCACGCCTTGCGGGGTTGCTCGTGGGGCGGGGTCTCGGATCTTCCTCCATCACCGTCCTCGAAGCCCTGGGCGGACCCCGGGAGAGGGTACGCCGGACGGGTGCGGCCGAGTTCGACCTCGCAGACATCGACCCGCTCAATACGGTCGCCATCGTCGTGGAGGCGCCGCGGGAGGCCCGGATCGTGCCCCTGACCGCCGGGCTCGACGATTCCTGGTTCGAGAATGACGGCCAGCTCACCAAGGCGGAGATGCGGGCGCTGACGCTCGCCGCCCTGGCGCCCCGCGCGGGCGAGCTCCTGTGGGACGTCGGCGCCGGTGCGGGCTCGGTCGGCATCGAGTGGTGCCTGCGCCACCCCCGCAACCGATGCCTCGGCGTCGAGGAGCGCGCGGACCGCGCCGAACGGGCGCGCCGCAACGCGCTCGCGCTCGGCGCCACGGCCCTCACCATCCATGAGGGCCGCGCGCCGGAGAGGGTGGCCGACTGGCCCCGGCCCGACGCGGTCTTCATCGGCGGCGGCGCAACGGACGATGGCGTGTTCGACGCGTGCTGGACGGCGCTGAAGTCCGGCGGTCGGCTCGTGATCAATGCGGTGTCGCTTGAAACCGAGACGCGTCTCGGCACGCTCCACGCCCGTCACGGCGGCGCCATGCGGCGCTTCGCGCTCTCGCGCCTCGACCGGGTGGGCGCCATGCACGGCTGGCGCGCGGCGATGCCGGTGACGCAATGGATAGCGGTGAAACCATGATCGTGGCGGGCATCGGCTTGAGGAGGAACGCCGAGGCGCACGAGATCGTGGCGCTGGTCGAGGCTGCGCTGCAGCGCGCTGCGCTCCCGCCAGGCTCCCTGACTCGCATCGCCACACTCGTCTCCCTGGTCGATCATCCCGCCGTGCAGGTTGCGTCCGGCACCCTGGGGGTTACGGCCGTCGCGGTGGGCGACGACGCCCTCGCTGCGGCTGCCCCGGCGATGCGAACCGTCTCGGAGAAGTCTCTGGCCGCCCATGGCATCGGCTCCGTGGCGGAGGCTGCGGCGCTCGGCGGCGCGGGACCCGGAGCGTCTCTTCTGCTGGAGCGGATCGCCTCGGCAGCCGTCACCTGCGCCCTCGCCCGCTCGAGGACGGCGCCATGACGATTCATTTCATCGGTGCGGGCCCCGGCGCCCCCGACCTCATCACGGTGCGCGGCCGCGCGCTCCTTGAGGGCTGTCCGGTGTGCCTTTATGCCGGTTCGATCGTGCCGAGGGAAATGCTGGCTTGGTGCCCGCCCGGCGCTCGCCTCGTCGACACGGCGCCCCTCGACCTCGACGCGATCACGGCGGAATACGCCAAGGCCCATGAGCTCGGACAGGACGTGGCGCGGCTGCACTCGGGAGACCTGTCGGTCTGGAGCGCCATGGGCGAGCAGATCCGACGTCTCGAAGCGTTGGGCATCCCTTACACTATCACTCCCGGCGTTCCGTCCTTCGCCGCCGCCGCCGCGGCGCTCGGGCGCGAGCTCACCGTGCCGGAGGTCGCGCAATCCGTCGTGCTCACCCGCACCTCGGGCCGGGCCTCCGCCATGCCGTCGACGGAACGTCTCGCGGCCTTCGCCGAGACCCGGGCGACCCTGGCGATCCATCTGTCGATCCACGCCATCGAAGAGCTCGTCGCGGAGCTCGTCCCGGCCTACGGCGCCGATTGCCCGGCGGCCGTGGTCTGGCGCGCCTCATGGCCGGACGAGCGGGTGCTGAGGGGAACGCTCGGCACCCTCGCCGCCCTCGTGCGGGCGGACAAGCTCGAACGCACGGCGGTCATTCTCGTCGGCCGGGCGCTCGAGGCTTCGGGCTTTCGCGACAGCGCCCTTTATTCGGCGGATTACGACCGCCGCTTCAGGTCCCGGGCCGGCGGAGGCGCCTCATGAGACGGTCAGGCGATCGGGTGAAACGGCATGCGTCCGACGAGACCGCCCTCACGGTCGAACACCACGATCTCGAGGGCGATCTCGGCGCCGCCGAGGGCGGCAGCGGCCCGGCGCCAGGCGTGCTGGGCCACGACGTCGCCGAGGGGCAGTCCCAGCCGCTTCGCGGTCTCGAGCACTTCGAGCGCCGTGTTGGCCGTGCGGGCCGCCTCGACGGTCGCGGCATCGGCGCCCGCCTCCGCCAGCCTGTTCGCCAGCCAGGCGAGGTCGACGGATCCGGCCCGGGAATGAAGGTCGAGCAGGCCCTGCCCAAGCTTCGCCATCTTGGCGATGCCGCCGGCGACCGTGACCTGCCGAACCGGGTTTCGCCGGAGGTACTTCAGCATGCCGCCCGCAAAATCCCCCATGTCGATGAGGGCCTGTTCGGGCAGGCCGTGGATGGCCTGCACCGCGCGCTCGGAGGTGGAGCCCGTGGCGCCCGCCACGTGGACCAAGCCCTCGGCCCGCGCGACGTCGATGCCGCGGTGGATCGTGTGGATCCAGGCCGCGCAGGAATAGGGCACGACGACGCCGGTCGTCCCGAGAACCGAGAGGCCGCCCACGATCCCGAGGCGCGGGTTCAGCGTCTTCAGCGCAAGAGCCTCCCCGCCCGGGATCGAGACCTCTACCTCCACGTCGCGGGGGCCTCCGATCTCACGTGCCGCCTCCTCCAGGTTCTCGCGGATCATCTGGCGCGGGACGGGGTTGATGGCGGGCTCGCCCGGCGGCAGGGGAAGGCCGGGCCGCGTGACCGTGCCGATGCCGGGCCCCGCCCGGAACGTCACGCCGCTCCCCGCCGCACCCGCTCGGACGCGCACCAGGACGAGCGCCCCGTGGGTGACGTCCGGATCGTCGCCGGCATCCTTCACGACCCCGGCCCGGGCGCCCGCCTCCTCCGCCTCGCTCACCGCAAGCGCGAAGGCCGGCCGGGCGCCGCCCGGGAGAACGATCTCTACCGGATCCGGAAAGGCGCCCGTGCGCCAGCCGAGGTAGGCGGCCTTGGCGGCGGCCGTCGCGCAAGATCCGGTGGTCCAGCCGCGGCGCAGGGTGCCCTTCGCGGGGTTCGCGTCGTCCATGAGGCTTCTTCTAACCGGCCGGGCGGCCCAGGTCATCGCCGGATCACAGCATGAGCGCATTTTCGCATCTCTCACCGGGTTTTGCGCCCGGCAGCGTCTGGCTCGTGGGTGCGGGCCCGGGCGATCCGGGCCTCCTCACCCTGCACGCGGCGAACGCCCTCGCGAGTGCCGACGTCGTGGTCTACGACGCCCTCGTCGATCCCGACGTCATGGCCCTGGCCCGGGAGGGTGCCGTCCTCGAATTTGCCGGGAAACGCGGTGGGAAGCCCTCGGCCGCCCAGCGCGACATCAGCGAGCGGCTGATCGCCCTCGCCCGCGAGGGCCGCCGGGTTCTGCGGCTCAAGGGCGGCGACCCCTTCATCTTCGGCCGCGGCGGCGAGGAGGCCCTGGCGCTCGCGGAAGCCGGCATTCCCTTCCGCATCGTCCCGGGTGTGTCGAGCGGCCTTGCTTCGCTCGCCATTCACGGCGTACCGGCGACCACCCGTGCGACGAACCACGCCGTGATCCTCGCCACCGGCCACTGCGCGCCGGATACCAGCATGGATTGGGCCGCCCTTGCCCGCACGGGCGCTCCCATCGTTCTCTACATGGCGGTGTCGAGCCTGCCCGGGATCGTCGACGCCCTGCAGCAGGGCGGGCTTCCGGCTTCGACGCCTGCGCTCGCGGTCCATGCGGCGACGACACGCCGCGAAAGCCTCATCGAGGCGACCCTCGGCGCGTTGCCGGCCCTTGCAGCCCAGGGCCTCATCCAATCGCCGTCCATCGTCGCCGTCGGAGCCATCGCGGCATTTCGGCAGTCCATCGCCGCCCATCTCCTCGACGCCTCCCCGGGCTACGGAGCCGAGGCCGCCGAATGATCCCGGCCCGCGGCCTCATCGTCGCCGCGCCGCGCTCCGGCTCCGGCAAGACCACCCTCGTTCTCGGGCTGCAGCGCGCCTTCGCGCGGCGGGGGCTGCGGGTGCGCGGCGTGAAGTGCGGCCCGGACTACATCGATCCTGCCTTCCATGCGGCCGCGACCGGGGCGCCGAGCTTCAACCTCGACAGCTTCGCCATGAGTGGCGTTCAGCTCGATGCGATCGCGGCCCGGGCGGCCGAGGGTGCCGATCTCGTCATCGGCGAGGGATCCATGGGCTTGTTCGACGGCGTGCGCCAGGAGACAGGCCGCACGGGCGCCAGCGCCGACATCGCGGCCCGTTTTGGATGGCCCGTCGTGCTCGTCCTCGACGTGTCGGGCCATGCGCAATCGGCTGCGGCCGTGGCGCTGGGCTGCGCGCGGTACGACCCCAGGATCACCGTGGCCGGCGTGATCCTCAACAAGGTGGCAAGCGACCGGCACCGCCGCCTCGTGGAGGACGGGATGGCCCGGATCGGGCTGCCGGTGTTCGGCGCCCTGGTGCGTCAGGCGGAGCTCGCCCTGCCCGAACGCCATCTCGGTCTCGTGCAGGCGAACGAGACCGAAGAACTCGACCGCAAGCTCGACCGCCTGGCCGATGCGGTAGAGGCGGCCGTGGACCTCGACGGAGTGGCGGGCGCGGCCCGCTCGAGCGCGGTCGTTTCACCCGATGCGGCACCGACCCTGCCGCCGCCCGGGCAGCGTATCGCGCTTGCCGCCGACGAGGCCTTCTCGTTCGTCTACCCGCACGTGCTCGCCGGGTGGCGCGAGGCCGGAGCGGAGATCTTCCCGTTTTCGCCCCTTGCCGAAGAGGCTCCTCCCGAACAATGCGATGCCTGCTGGCTGCCGGGGGGATACCCGGAGCTCCACGCCGGGCGCATCGCCGGGGCCCGCACCTTCCTCGAGGGACTGCGCGCCTTTGCGGCGACACGGCCGGTCCACGGGGAGTGCGGCGGCTACATGGTGCTGGGGCAGAGCCTGGAGGATGCAGGCGGCTCCACGCACGCCATGGCCGGTCTCCTGCCGGTCGAGACGAGCTACGCCAAGCGCAAGCTGCATCTTGGATACCGCGTGGCGCGCCTCATAAGGGACAGCTCGCTCGGCCGGGCCGGAGATCGCCTCGTCGGGCATGAATTTCATTACGCCTCCGTCGTGAGCGGGGCGGGTTCGGACGAGCCGTTTGCCCTCGCGAGCGATGCGGAGGGCAACGATCTCGGACCGACCGGGCATCAGCGCGGCCTCGTTACGGGAAGCTTCTTCCACGCCATCGCGAGGTGAGGCCGGAACGGATCCCGCTCTGCCAGGCTCTGACTGCGAGCCGCTCCGACCCATCGGATCGGAGCGGGTGAGGAGTTCGGGATTGCGGCCGGGGTCAGCCTTTCAGGCGAACGGCGCCGTCGATCGAGGCGACCTGATCCATCTCGATATAGCGGTGCTCGCCGCCCGAGGCCGGATCGTTGCGCGTGAGCTTGATGCGATTTCCCTCCACCTTGTCGACGACGCCGACATGGCTGCCGTCCGGCCCGAGAACTTCCATGTGCTCCTGGATCTGCGATGCGTTGATCATGCTGCGATCTCCTGATGACGAGATGACACGATGAGCGTCGCTCCATCTCGATCGCCACCTGAGGGCATTCGCGGCGGAGCGCCCCTTCAGCCATGTGAAGGTGCCGTTTCGGATCGGACGTCGATCGTGACAATCCTTGGGTTGCGCGCCCGCACTCCCATCGCGAGAGCGCCGGCGACAGGGTAATCCGCAGCATGGGAGGCCGGTTCGCGAGACGTCACGCCGCGCGACAACCCGCCCTCCGCTCGAAGCGGCGCTCGCCGTCACCGGATGTCGGGTCAATCGTCGCAGCCATTCGGGGGAACGTGAACGGAAGGCATGCGATTCCGGCACGTGGCTCTCCGAAAGGACCGATTTCGAAGTTCTCCCGCGCATCCTTGGAATGGCAGGGCCGAGCGCAGGCCTGGCCTCACCGTCCGCGGCTCATCTCAAGCTCACGAGCGTGCCGTTCGAGCACCGACGGGGTGCATGGCCATTCTCGCCCGTATGCCGTACACCTCAAGCAGCCGACACGCAGCCCCGAGCGCCATCCAGCCCTCCTGACTGGGTGCCCATCATCAAGGGGCCGCTTCATGACCGCCGACAACAAACCCTCCATCATCCTGCTCGTCGAGGACGAAGCTCTCGTTCGCATGCTCGCATCCGACATCCTGACCGACGAGGGCGGCTACCGCGTCATCGAGGCCGTCAATGCGGACGAGGCCCTCAAGCTCATGGAAGCCCGGCCCGACGTGCGACTCCTGTTCACCGACGTGGACATGCCGGGCTCGATCAACGGCTTCGGTTTGGCCCGGGTCGTCGACATGCGATGGCCGGGCGTGAGCATCATCGTGGCTTCAGGCCAGGCCGGCCCGGGAGTCGGCGACCTGCCCCGAAAGGCCAAGTTCATTGCAAAACCCTATTCGCCGTCGGCCCTGCTGCGCCTCGTGCGCGAGTGCCTGGGCGAGGCAAGTCCCATCGTCATTCCTGCGAGTCCGGAGAGCCTTGTCGATCAGGCGCCGGCGGTTCTGCCGACCGGGATCAAGGTCGCCCAGCAGCATACAGGGCTCGGTGTGACCGGAGGTCTTGCTCAACCGCTTCCGGAGGCTGACGAGTAGCGTCACGCCCGCAAGAACGACCGGGCCGCATGTTCATCGGAGTTCCGGTTCATCCGCTCGACCGCGGAGTTTCACCGGGCGACGTCCATTGTGTCGAGACCATGGCGGACCGCGCAATTGAGGCCGAACAATGTTTATTGTCTGGCATGAAACTCGCAATTGCAGCTCGCGTTAGTTCTTCGATTGAGCCGCTGGAGGTCGGCACATGGCCATCATTCAGAACTACTGCCAGCATTACTGGCGTGAGCTGTTGGCGTCAGGGTCTCTTGGTTTCATCGCGTTCATCATTGCTCTGCCCCTGTGGCGTTGAACGGGCGGCGCTGTCGATAGGGGCAGCGCCGTCATCATGTCCGCTCAGCCTCGGGCGACCCGCGCCCCTTCTGGCAAATGACCGAGCCGGGCAGCGAGTTGCCGCGCCGAAGCGGCGTCCCCATGTTGCTGAGTGATGAATGCACCAGCCCTCTCGCCCGAGCGGTTCAGTCTTCCCGCTCGGGCGGATGGCGGAGAACGGCGCGTCGGCGTCGAAGTCGAGTTCCTGGGCCCCCCTCCCCGGCTTGCGGCCACAGCCCTCGCCCGGGATCTCGGAGGGTCGGTTCACGCTGAGGACCCGCACGCGTACCACATTCGCGGCACGCGGCTCGGGGACCTGTCCGTCGAGACCGACCTGCGGATCGTCCACCCCCAGCGCCACCCCCATCTCGCCAAGCGGGTCGGCCCCTGGGGTGCCGCGCTGCTCGGAACGATCACCTCGCCTTTCGTGCCCCGTGAGCTGATCACGGCGCCGATGGGGGCTGATCGGCTGGCGGAAATGGACGATGTGCTCGAGAGCCTCCGGTCCGTCGGCGCTCGAGGGGACGGCGCCGTACTCCTCGACTCGCTCGGCCTTCACTTCAACATCGATCCGCCGGCGCTGGACGCGAGAACCATTGCGGCCTACCTGAAGGCCTACCTTGAGCTTGATCGGACCCTCAGATCGCGAACGTCGCAAGGTCGATGGCGCCTTGCGCTGGCGCTGCCGGCGGATTACCCGGACGCCTACAAGCAACGCGTTCTGTCGCCCGATTACTGGCCGAACCTGCACGATCTCACGAACGATTATCTGGCGGCGAACCCAACGCGCAAGCGGCCGCTCGATCTCCTGCCGCTCCTCGCGCACCTCAACGAGGGACAGGTGCGTTCGACTCTCCCGGGGGAGAAGATCGGACGTCGCCCCGCCTTCCACTACCGCCTTCCCCACGCCCATCTCAGCATCCCCGGCTGGAGCATTGCTCCGGCTTGGCAGGGCTGGCTTGAGGTCGAGCAGCTGGCGCTCGGCAAACGCGCGGTGTTCTCATAGGCAGCGCGGTGAGCGCCTGAGGTCGCGCTGGAGCCGGCGCTCGGGCGATGGCTGATTGTGCATATTGGCGGCAGGTGCGTCCCATCGCAGGAACGAAGCGAGCCTTTATGGTAGTTCGTCAGGACTCGACCTTGGCAGGGCCGGCATGAACATCGATGACGAAGAAGTCTGGAGCGCGGTGAAGGCCCACTTTCCGGCCGCCGCTCAGGTGACCTACGTCAACACCGCCGGCGGGGGCTGCATGAGCCGGGCCGCAGCGGCGGCCGGCCGACTCTACTACGATGAGGCGGAGCGTGAGGGCGATCTGCCTTGGGAGCGGTGGCTTGCGCGCGCGGCCGAGGCCCGCCGGACCGTCGCCCGGCTCATCGGTGCCGGCGAGGGTTGCGTTGCGCTTCTGCCGAACGCATCCGTCGGGCTTGATCTGGTTCACAGGCTGTTCGACGACGGCCGGGATGTGGTCGTGCTCGACCGCGAGTTTCCGTCCGTTTCGCTGCCCTGGGTGAACCGGGGGCGCCGATTGCGGGTGCTGCCGCTGACCGCCGAACTCGGCGTGGACTGGGATGGCATCGATCCCGGCCTCGTTGCCGGCACGGGCGTGCTCGCGGTCAGCCATGTCGGGTTTCGCACCGGGTATCGGCTGGACCTCGGCGAGGCGTCGCGCTTCGCCCGGCGTCATGGGCTGCGCCTCATGGTCGACGCCACGCAATCCGCCGGTACGGTCCCCATCAGCGTCGCCGACGCGCGGATCGATGCTCTCGTCTTCTCCGGCTACAAGTGGTGCGGGGCTGGATACGGCATCGGCGCGCTCTACCTCCATCCGGACCACATCTGGCGTCCCGGCCTGCCTGCCGCCGGCTGGCGGAGCGCCGAAACACCCTACACGCTGCGGTTCGACAGCTTCTCACCGCGCGAGACCGCCGACGCCCTCGAACTCGGCCACCCGCCCTTTCCTTCAGCTTTCGCGCTCGACGCCGCGCTGAAGCTCCTTATGGACCTGGGGATCGAGACGATCGGCGCGCGGCTCGTCGCCCTCACCCGGCACCTGCACGAAGGCCTCGATCGGCTCGGATTGAGGGTGATCTCCACCCGCGACGTCGACCGCCTCTCAGGCATCACCATCGCGGCCGTGCCGAATGCTGCGAGCATCGTCGCAGCCCTCCGCGAGCGGGGGATCGTCGTGAGCACACGCGATGCCGATGAACTTCGCATCAGCGCTCACGTCTACACGCTGAAGGCGGACATCGACGGGCTTCTTGACGCGTTGCGGGCCCTCACCCGCGGCTGAGACCGCGGCAGCTGCGCACCTCCCTCATCGCAGTTCGAGCTGAACCAGCTCCCGCGGGAGCGACCACAGCGGCTCCGCGCCGGTCTCGGTGATCTCGAACTGGTCCTCGATCATCAGGGCCCCGACGCCGCGAACATACCAGGGCGTCTCGAAGGCCAGCACCATGCCGGGTTCGACCGTCACATCGGCATCGGCCCCGATGAAGGGCCATTCCTCGCTCCAGATGCTTGCCCCGAGACCATGGCCGAAGTGACCCCGGGCATAGGACCTGAAGCCCGCATCGTGCATGGCCCTCGTCGCCGCGGCATGCACGTCGCGAAGGGCAACGCCGGGCCGAAGGGCCGCCCGACCGGATTCGAAGGCCTGGAGAAGAGCCCCGTAGATCTCCCGAGCGGCGGGCGTCGGTTGCCCGAGCGCGAAGGTCCGGGCGCTGTCCGAGGAGTAGCCGCGTACCACGCAGCCCACATCGACCTTGATGAGATCTCCGGCCCTGGCCGGCCCTCCCGGCGCAAAGCCGTCGGGACCGACGGAGATGTAGGCCCAGGTCTCGACGGGACCCGCCGCGCCGAGGCGGCTTGCCTCCGCCAACGCCCCGATGCGCCAGATCTCACCCAGAGCAGCATGATCCGATCCCGCCCGCACCGCCTCCGCGAGGGCTCGGACACCCGCCTCGGCAGCAAGGCCGGCCAAGCGCAGATGCGCCCGTTCTTCCGGGGACTTCACCATGCGCAGCCGCGCCACCACCTCGGTGGCGTCGCTCCAGCGAACATCCGGACAGGAGGTCTCGAAGGCCTCGGCATCGGCGAGGGGCAGAAAACCGTGCTCGGTTCCGATCCGGCCCTGCGAAAGCCCCCGCTCGGCCACGGCCTGCCCCAGACGCGCGAAGGCGAGGTCCCGGTCGAACGTCGTCGGTCGCGAACCCGCCGCCCCCGCTTGGGGGGAGCGCAAAGCGGCGATCGAGCCGTCAGGCTCCACATCGGCGACGTCGACCCAGATGGGGTGCGTGCGAACGTCCGCGATGCCGGAGATCGACCGAAAACCCGCCGCCTGCAGGTCGCCCACGATGGCGAGCAGGGGGTCCCGCGCATCGGCGGGAACGAGCAGCATGGCGGCGCCCGCGCGCCTCCAGGATGCCGCGATCCCGGGCGTCGCTCCGGATGCGTAGACGATCGATTCCGGTTGGATCAGCAGGAGCGCATCCAGGTCCCTCTCCTGCATCAAGCGCTCCGCCCGTCGGCGGTCAAGATAGCCAGCCACGATGTCCTCAGCCTCTCATCATTCCCGGGAGCCACGTGGCGATGCCCGGCATGAGAGTCAAAAGCACCACGCCGAGGATCAGCGCGAACCAATAGGGCGTCGCCGCCTTCGCGGCCTCACCGAGGCTGACCTCCTGGTTCGTGATTCCGACGAGCACGAAGAGGTTCATGCCGACGGGAGGCGTCAGCATGCCGACCTCGATCATGATGGTAACGACGACCCCGAGCCAGACCGGATCGAAGCCGAGGCCCGTGAGCAGGGGAAACACGATCGGCAGGGTCATGATCATCATCGACAAGCCGTCGAAGAAGCAGCCCAGCACCAAGTAGATCGCCACCACGATGGCGAGGACCGTGTATTGGGAGAGCCCGAGCGAAACGATGCCCTCGAGGACGCGCTGCGGCAGCGCCAGCATCTGGAGCGATTGCGCGAAGATGAGCGCGCCGACGAACACGACGCTGATCACCGCGAAGGTGCGAACCGTGGTGATGAGAGCCTCGACGCACTTCGCGAAGTTGAGCTCTCCGATGACGAAGCCGAGCAGCATCGCCACGGCGACACCGACGGCCGCGGCCTCGGTCGGCGTCGCGATACCGAGGAAGAGGCTTCCAAGAACCGAGACGATGAGGAGGATCAGCGGCAGGACGTGGACGAGTCCCCTCGCGATCTCCTTGAGCGGCAGCCGCTCGCCCGGGGGCGCGATCGTAGGATTGCGCGAGGCCGCGATCACGATCCAGATCATGAAGAGCGCGGCCATCATCAGCCCCGGCAATACGCCGGCGAGGAAGAGCCGACCGATGGAGGTATCGGTCTGAGCGCCGTAGATCAGGAGCGAGAGCGAAGGCGGGATCAGGAGCCCCAGCGTGCCGCCGCCGGCCAGACTGCCGACGACCGCCGCGCGGTCGTAGCCGCGGCGGGTCAGCTCCGGGTAGGCCACGGAGCCGACCGCAGCGGCAACGGCCATGGACGAGCCCGAGACCGCGCCGAACACCGTGCAGACGGCCACGTTCGTGTGCAACAGCCGGCCGGGCAGCCGCGAGAAGAGCGGCGCCATCGCCTGGTACACGCCCCGCGCGAGGCCGCTCGCGACGAGGATCTCGCCCAGCAGGATGAACAGCGGGATCGCCGTCAGCGTGAACTCGTTCAGGGTGTTCCAGACGGCCTGCACCGCCGATTGGGTCGCACCGCCAGCGTAGAGATGCAGGATCAGAAAGCCGGTCAGGCCGAGGGCGGCCCCCAGCACCGTTCCCGACAGAACGGTGGCGCCGAGCGTCACGCCGAGCGATGCCCAGATCATGAGGAGGCTCCGAAGAGTGGGCGCGGCCGGGCAATCGGGTTGAGCGTCACAGAACCGCCTTCGGGCCCGACGGCATCGGACGGAACAGCTGCCAGGCGGCGATGGCGGCGCTCACCGCGAAGGCGCCCGTGAAAGCGAGGAGCCAGGGCCCAAGATCGAGCCGAGCCTGCTCCGACTTGAGGCCGAGGCGCAAGGTGAACGACGTAATCTTCCACGCATCCCATGCAACCAGCAGGCAGAAAGCGACCACGATCGCCTGCCCCACGACCCAGAACGCACGGGCAGCGCGGCCCTCGAGGCGCTCGGTCAGCAGCGTCACCCGGATGTTCTGGTGAGCGGCCAGCGAGAAGGGCAAGGCTAGAAAGACCATCGCAGCGAGGAGGAGTCCTGACAGCTCGTCGGTGAACCGGAACGGCGATTGAGCGACGTACCGCATGACCACGGCCAGCAGAACGAGGGCGAAGATCATCCCGCAGGCTCCCGCCGCCAAGGCGACGAGAGCCCGCGTGAGCGTCAGGATGAGGGCGTCGATCCGGCCTGCCAGCCCGCCCGGACGAGGCGCCATCAATTGCCGGACCGACCGAGCGCCTGAAGGATCCTCCCCCGATACTCGGTGCCGGTCGATCCTGCTTCCTTCATGATCGTTTCCCACGTCTTCAGGGCGGCCCCACGCAGAGCGTCTTGATCGGCTTTGAACAGGGGCTCGTAGAAGGTCACGCCCTGCCCTTTCAGGCGCTCGCGTGCGGCCTGCTCCTCATCCGCATCCTTCGAGAAGTCGAAGCTCTTCTTTTCCAAGGCTGCGGCTGAATCCGCCAGCACCTTCTTGTTCTCGGCCGAGAGAGCCGCGTAGGCCGAGGTGTTGGCCATAATCACGTAGGGAGTCGGCGGGAAAGGGAATCCGGTCGGCGTGGCGTGCTTGGCGACCTCCTGGAGCGACACCGTGTGGGCGATCCGCGCCGGATACAGCGCGCAGTCGATCACGCCGGTCTGGATGGCTGCATAGAGCTCGTTCTGCGGCACGATCTGCGCCGCAACGCCGAGGGCCCTGAACGTATCCACCTGCTCGCGCGTCCCGACGCGCAGCTTGACGCGCTTCAGCTCGTCCAGCGAACGCACCGGCTGCCGGCAGAAGAGCGAAGCCTCGAGGAGGGAGAGGCCCATGAAGCCGACCGGCTCGATCTGCCAGCGCTTCATGCCGGCGGTCAGGATCTCCTTGAGCGCCGGGAGAGCCTTCATGTGCTCTTCGGCATTCGCGACGGATCCATACACGTACAGGGAGGCGAGGTCCGGGGCATCGCGTCCGAGGAACGGCGACCAGATGAACCCCATCTCCGGCTTGCCCTGCTGCATCCAGCGCAAGGCATCGGCATCGCGCAGGTTCATCGCGCCGCCCTCGACCACCCGCACGGTGAACCGCCCGCCCGAGCGCTGCCCGATATCGGCAGCGAAGTCCCGGATGAAGGCCGATTCCGCCCGGGTCGCCGCGTAATTGTTGTTGAAGGTCCACTCGAGGGTCTGGGCCATGCTCGCCCCGCTGGCGAATAGGGCCGCTCCAGCGGTGATCACGCGCAGAAGGCTTCTCATAGGGCGCTCCAAATCCGGGGAAAGCTGAGCCATTTTACCCGGGATTAGCGGCGAGGGAAGCCGCCAGAGGGGTATGCTTTGCAGATCGAGGCCCATCAAGGGCTGATTCTCGGGTGGAGTCGGTCACAATCGTGCTCCGCTTGGCCCGGACGACGGCAAGCCTGCCAGACCGGTCAGGCAAGCATAGGGAATGCAGAACGAGTAGATCCGCCGGGCGACCCAAGACGTTTCCGGCAAGGCCGGCCGTCGGTCGTCCCATCCTTCAGCCCAGCGATACTCGACTGCAAGATCGCGCTTGCCGGCGAAAGCGGGTTCGGACGAGCCTTCGCGAAGAAGCTCACGGGCGCTTCGCAGGGAGCTTGGGGCGCCCACAGCCCACAGACCCGAACAAGGTGTCTCCAAGGGCGATTCGCGAGAAGCCTGCCGTTTCCGCTCGATGGCCCGACACCGCTCGCGCCAGCGAAATCTTTGAAACCTCGGCCTGCTTGCACCGACACTCTGCGGCGAGCTCCCGCTGCCAGAGAAGCGTCAGACCGCAGCGGATCGGACCGCGACGCGGCTTAAAGGAGACACCGATGAACACCCTTCGCTTGCCAGCTCACGATGCGCCGATCCTGCTTTCACGGCGATACGCTCTCCGGGCGCTGCTCGAAACCCTGGATGCTTGGTCGAGCCGCGTCTCGGGCCGCCGGGAACTCGCGGGCCTCAGCGACGTCGAATTGAAAGATATCGGCCTCACGCGGATGGACGCCCGCATGGAAGCCGAGAAGCCCTTCTGGCAGGCTTGATCGACCGCTTTCCGTGAGGGAACGGTCGACTTTTTGATTGCCCCTCACGTTCGGCAGGGCATCGGGCCGAATCACGATTTCTCACGAAGAGAGCCGCTCCTGGGAGCGGCTCTCTTGCCATTCGGCGCGTTCGCGAGACCCGCATGCTCCCTCGCTCGCAGGTCATCGTCCGCCGACATCATGGCAACGCACAGCAGCCGCTCCGTTTCAGTTCATCGTGCCCGCCTCACGCGACCGCCGGGGCCGGAACCATGGCTTCGCAGATCAGCTTGTAGGCACTTGCCCAGGCTCTCTTCAGCTCAGGCGTGAACGAAGCACCCAAGCCCTGCTCGAGCGTCCAGAGCAGGGCTTCGCCGACGCTGTCGTAATGACGAGGTTCAACGCCGTAGGCCGCATGGTTGCGGCCGAGAGGCCGAACATTGCTGAGGATGACCTCGGGGCGGTCGAGGGAGCGGACGACCATGGCGATCGCTCCCATGAGCTTCGCCCGCTGCTCAGGCATGTTGGTGCGCGCGAAAAGCGGACGCGTCGTCGGATCGATGGAAAAAAGCCGATCATAGAAGAGAACGGCGGCTTCGTCGGCTATCGCCAGGACGCGGGGCAGGCTGTCCTGAACGAGGGTGATGTCACGAGGTGTCACGATGATCTCCGAAGAAAAGGCTTCGGATTACACAACGCGCTCATCTCGGACCGTTGTCGTTCTGGCGCGATCAGTGTTTCAGTTGTTTCGTTGTCCCGTCAGGCAGCAGGTCGGCTGAGCCCGGCAATCGCCTGATGGATGTCCGACGGAACGAAGGGCTTCTCGACCACCGGACAGCCGGATCGTGCGAGGAAACGGCCGACCGAGGGGCCCAAGGTGTCGCCGGTCACGAAGATGATGCGCTCGGTCAGCGACGGCCGCTCCTGTTCGAGCCAGCGAAACAGAGCGGGTCCGTCCATATCGGGCATGCGCATATCGCACAGGATCACATCGAAAGGGTGTCCTTCGTGCGTCAGATGCTCCTGAGCTTCGCGGCCGCTCCGCACCACCTGCGTCTCGAAGCCGGCCCGCGTCACGATCTCCCCGAGCAGAAGTCCGATGTCATCCTCATCGTCGACGATGAGGGCACGCCGGCCGCTCGCACGAGGCAAGGCGCTCGCTCCCGCTTCCGAAACAACCCCCGAACCGTCGCTCAGCGGCAAGCAGATATGGAAGCTGGCTCCGCCCAGATCCGGGTCGCGAGCCAGAGTCAGCGTACCGCCATTCGACTCGACGAGCCCCCGTGACACGGACAGGCCGATCCCGGTGCCCTCCCCTTGAGGCTTCGTCGTGAAGAATGGATCGAAGATCCGTGTCGCGATTCCCTGCGGAACGCCAGGTCCGCTGTCGCTCACGCGGAGCATGACGATGGATCGTTCCGGAACCAACTCTGCGGCGATGCGGATCTGTCGGTCGCCAGGGTGGTCCTGCAGGGCCTGCTGCGCATTGATGATCAGGTTGGCGAGCACTTGGTGAACCTGGTTGCCGTCGGCCAGAGCCCTCGGCAGCTTGTCCGGCATGTCGATCCGGACCGAAACGCCGGTTGCACGAAGGCCGTAGGACAAGAGCTCGACGGCTCCCTCGGCGAGGGCGCGCAGGTCCACGGGCTCACGCTCGGTCTTCTTCTGCCGTGCGATGGCAAGGAAGCTGCGCACAATGCGGGCGCAGCGGTCCGCCGCGGTTTGAATTTTCCTCGCCCTCTCGGCCACCGCCAGCGCGGCCGATTGGCTTCCGAGCTCATCCGCGGCCTCCTGCATCATCAGCGCCTGTCCGATGACGATCGAGAGCGGATTATTCAGCTCATGCGCCACGCCGGCGAGCAGCGAGCCGAGCGCGGCTAGTTTCTCGCTTTGATACAAGGCGTCGCGCTGTCGCTCGATCTCTGCGGTGACCCGCTTCGACGCCGTCAGGTCGCGAAGGTGCGCGGTGAACAGACGCCTCTCGGGAAGCTTGACCTCGGTGATCGCCAGTTCGACCGGCAATGTCGACCCGTCGCGATGGAGCGCCGTGAGTTCCACCCGCCGTCCAAGGACCGACGCCCGACCGGTCGCCATGTAGCGCTGCATGCCCGCGTCGTGCTGCTGCCGCTGGTCATGCGGAACGATGAGATCACCGATTAAGCGGCCGACGGCCTCGTCGCGGCTGTAGCCGAAGGTCTGCTCGGCGGCCGGGTTGAATTCCACGACACGCCCGGCTTCGTCGACCACGATCACACAATCGAGGGAGGACGAGACGATGGCGGCACCAAGCGCCTCGCTCAGCCGCAGGGCTTCGACCTGCTGGGCTAGATGCAGCTCCTGCTGCTTCACCTCCGTCAGGTCGCGGGTGAAGACGAAGAAACCCTCGATCAGGCCCGCCTCGGTCCGGTAGGGTGTGAGATATTGCTGAACGTAACGGTCCGTCCCGCCAGGGTAAGAGAACCAGCCCTCCCACCGGACAGGTTCGCCGGCGAGAACTCTTTCCGCAAAGGGGAGAAGGCGAGCGAAGGCCTCCGGTCCGATGACCTCGGGAGCAGGCCGTCCGATCACTTCGGCGGACGGTCGCCCCATGAACGCGAGGAACTCGCGGTTCCCATAAAGATAGCGGTAGTCGCGGGCGAGAACCGCGACGCGAGCCGGGATGGTGTCCAGAACGCCTTTCAGCAGGTTGGCATCCGGTGCCGTGAAGGACGTGACGTCCCCGACCCCCGCCAATAGCTCATGCGGCAGCGTCATGGAGAGGTTCGCCCCGGTGCATTTTTGGGCGGCACGAACATGTACCCCACTCCCCGGATCGTCTTCACCACTTCCGGCTTCGCCGGATCCACTTCGATCTTCTTGCGGAGCCGGGTCACCCGGATGTCGATGCTGCGGTCGAAGGGTTCGGGCCCTTTATGGTGAGCAAGATCGAGCAATCGGTCGCGCGACAGCACCCGGTGCGGATTCTGCGCGAACGCGGCGAGGAGATCGAACTCCATCGATGTGAGCTCCTCCCGATCCCCATCGGGGCGGATGAGGCAGCGCGCCTCGAGATCCAGCCAGACCCGCCCGAGCGCCACACGCGGATTGGCTCCAATCGGCGCCGGGCCGGCCTCCTCGGCTTGGCTGCGCCGCAGAACCGTCCGGATCCGGGCCCGGAGTTCTCGCAGGTCGAACGGTTTCGTGATGTAGTCGTCAGCCCCGATCTCAAGACCCACGACGCGATCGATCACGTCGTCGACCGCGGTCAGCATAATGATCGGGAAAGAGTCAGGGCCTCTCAATCGTCGAGCGATGGCAAAGCCGTCCTCACCCGGCATGTTGACGTCGAGCACGAGAAGGTCGGGCCTTCCCTCCTCGATGCGGGCATCGAGTTCAACGCCTCCGCCAGCCTCACGGACCGCATACCCTTGCCGCATCAGGTACTCGGCGACCGTCGCTCGAAGATCTTCGTCATCATCGCAAATGATCAGATTGGCTGCGGTTGTCGGCATGGGAGGCCCGAAGGTCGAGGGAGGCGTTACCGGGGCGAACGGGTCCCCGGGCAACAACCGCCAGAGTCACTAGGATATTGGCATCCGTGGGTTACGCAAGCGGACAGGAACGGCGCAAGGCCTCTGCCCCTTCCGCCGCCCGAGCGATGCTCAGGCGGCGCCTTGCGGACCCTCTGTCTTCAGCGGATCTGATCGTTGGTGGCGGGCGGCTCACCGCCCGACGTGGTGCTTGAGATGCCCCCACCCGCCGTGCTGGGCGCGTCGCCGCCTGCGGCAGGGGTCCCGCCGCCGGAGATCCCGCTGTCCCGCTCGGATCCCTCACCGCGGTCATAAAGAGGCTGAGGCAGCAGAACCACCTTCGCTTCAGCCTCGGGGCAGTACCACATCTTGCGGGGCTTGCGTCCGTCCATCTCCAGCATGAACCGTTGGCAGCGGTCCTGGTCGAACGGGTCGACCCGCTCCAGGATGGCAGGATCATCCGCGCGAAGAACTTCCGGGATGTGGATCGTGCGGGCGAAGGCCGGGGCGACGACAAGGCCCGCCAGGAGGGCGGCGGAAGAGGCAGCGAGGGTGAGGGTCTTGGTCATGGGTCAGCTCCAACTCCTGAGTGAGTGGTGACTTTGTGACCCTGACCTGTTGCATGGCGTCGTCGAGCAACACCGCCGTGCGTTTCAGTTGTGGCCCTTACGACGAAACAAACTCGCGCTCGCACCATCGGGACTGCCGTGACGGCCTCGACACGTCTCCGATCCTCGGCGGCGGCCACCATCAACGAATTGCATGTTGGCGAGAGAGCGGTCGGCAGCGGACTGCGTTGCTCCGTGACATGGGTCACAGATCACGCTGCCGGCATCTTGCATGTTACTCGCTCCTGAACGCCCAAGGAGGGTTGTGACGATGGAGCATGCTCGTCCCGTCCGGCTCAGCGTCGTGAACATCGATAGCCGACGTGCCTGCGACCGGCGCGAGGCTCTGCCGGCAGGTCGGCGCAGGACGCCGCATCCCCGGGCTTTCAACCGGTTTCTAGAGCCGCTGCCGGATGGAGGCGAGGCTCAGCCAAGCTCCAGGTGCATCGAAGCCCTGCATCAGGCCGCGTGCTCCCGGTCGAGTGAGATGTTAAAGTCAAGGCACAGGGGCGTTCCCTATGGAACGTTCCTGCAGATCCCTTCGAACACAAGGCCTTGCGGTCGGATATTGGTACCGGAGCAAGGGACGAAAACGATGGCCGAGTCCCCTCCTTTCGCCCGTCTGCTCGAGGTCAACCCCGTCTTCGCCGGGCTCGGCTCCGAGGCCATCGAGGCGATTGCCGCTCTGTGCGTCTCCCGTCACCTCGATGCCGAGGAGACCCTGTTCCTGAAGGGCGACGAGGGCGATGCCCTCTACGCTGTTCGGCGGGGCCGCATCCGGATCGCCACGGGGAACGACGACGGCCGGCGACTCACCCTCAATCTTCTCGGTCCCGGCGACGTGTTCGGCGAGATCGCTCTCCTCGACGGCCGGCCGCGGACGGCGGACGCGGTCGCCACCGAGCCGAGCGAGCTGTTCATGCTCTACCGGCGCGACTTTCTCCAGCTCCTGGAGAGCCAGCCGAAGCTCGCGGTGCGGTTCATCGAACTTCTGTGTTCGCGGCTCCGATGGGTCAGCGAGCGCATGGAGGAATCGGCCCTCCTGCCACTTGAGGCCCGGCTCGCCCAGAGGCTCGTGACGCTGAGCGAGGATTACGGAACGGACCTCGATCTCTCGCAGGAGGAGCTTGCGGTGTTCGTGGGGGCAAGCCGCGAGAGCGTGAACCGGCAGCTGCAGGCCTGGCGCCGTCAAGGCATCGTCGAGATCTCGCGGAACCGCATCCGGGTTCTCGATTTGGCGCGTCTCAATGCCGGCAGGCATGGGACGCCGTCATGACCTGTAGCCTCAGTAGCTCGTCCGCGTACCACGTGATCGTCGTGGCCATGCTCACAGTTCTCGTGTTCACGACGGGCGTACGGGCGCAAGCATCGGCTTGCACGGTGACGACGCTCACCGACCCGCCGGGCGATCTCATGACGTGTCGCGATGGTCTCGTTCTGCGAACGGAACGCGACACCCTCTCGCGTCTGCTCGACGCCAACGGCGACGGGCGGCCGGAGCGGGCGGACCTGTCGAACCGCGGCCTCCTCATCGACCTCCCGCCGCAAGGCCGCCGCGGACGCTTCCAGATCCACACGCCTCACGCCATCGCTTCGGTGCGGGGCACCGTCTGGGCCGTCGACGTATCGGCGACGCGCACCTCCGTCTTCGTGCAGCGCGGAAGCGTTGCGGTCGGTCGCCCCGGCTCCCGTGTCCGCGTCGTCCTCGGGGCGGGACAGGGCGTCGACGTCGAGGGTGACGGCCCGCTGGAGGTGAAGCGATGGGCGCCGCAGCGGGCGGCCGCTCTCCTCGCCCGCTTCGGCCGCTGATGACGCATCGGAGCCGGTCACAACGCCTGGGGATCGTCGCAGCGTTCGGGCTCTTCGCCCTCGTCTGGACAGGGTATCTTGCGGATATTCATCTCACCGGGCGGGCGACGTTTCTCGACCGGATCGAGGCAAACCTGCTCGATCTGCGCTTCGTCGTGGCGGGGCACCGGCCTGCGCCGGATAAGCTGACCATCGTGGCCCTCGATGACGAAACGGTTCGCGAAGCGGGCCGGTTTCCTCTCCCCCGCTCCACGCTCGCCACCCTCGTGTGGCGCTTAACGGAGGCTGGCGCCGGGGTTGTCGCTCTCGATCTCCTGTTCATCGACCAGGGCAGCCCGGCGGAAGACCAGGCCCTCTCGGAGAGCCTGCGCGAAGCAGGTGCGGTCATCGCGGCTGCAGGGATCTTCCGAGAGACGCCCGGCAATCGTTCGAACGACGCGAGGCTCGTGCCGGCCCACAGCGTGATCTGGCCGATTCCGGAGTTGCGCGACGCGGCAGCGACGGGCCTCGTGAACATCGTGACGGACCACGCCGGCACACCCCGTCACGTGCCGCTTCTCTTGCGGCACGAGGGGGATCTCCTCCCCTCCTTTGCGCTCGGAACGGCCGCCCGCGCGCTTTCGACCGAGGCCGTCGTTCGGGATCGCAGCGTCGCGCTCGGGTCCGTCGTGACGCGCACCGATCTTCGTCTACACCTGCCCTTGAGGTTCTACGGCCCCCGCGGGGCGATTCGAACCGTCAGCGCGCGGTCGGTGCTGCGAGGTGAGATTGCCCGAGAGGCCCTCGCAGGGAGAACCGTGGTCGTCGGAGCGACAGCGCTCGGAACGGGCGATACGTTTGCGACCCCCTACGACCCGGTGCTGCCGGGGGTCGAGGTCCTTGCAACGGCCATCGGTCACCTGATCGCGGGGGACGGTCTGGTGCGCGACCTCACGGTCCGACATGTCGACGTCGCGGCGGGGCTCGTGGCCTCCCTCGGTGCCGTCCTTCTCATCGCATTCCTCCCCCTGAGCGTTGCGCTGACGGGCATCGGGGCAGCCATGGTGGGTTGGCTCGTCGTCACGGTGTTTGCCTTCGGCTCGGGCCTTTGGCTGAGCGCGACGGTGCCGCTGGCCGCGCTGTCCGCTCCCGCGATCGCCTGCGCCTCCTGCCGGTATTCTCTCGACCGGCTGCATCTGCGCCGGCTGACGCGATCTGAGCAGGCCCTGCGCCGGTTCCAGTCGCCGGTCTTGGCGGAGCAGATCGCGAGCGATCCGGATTTTCTGGTCCGGCCGGAAGAGCGGGAGATCCCAATCCTGTTCGTCGACCTCAGCCGATTCACGAAGCTGAGCGAGCGATTGGGACCGCAGCGCACGAGGTCGCTCCTGGCGGAGTACCACTCCGTCGTGGAACGAGAGGTGAGCGCTCACGGTGGGCTGGTGCTGAGCTTCATGGGCGACGGCGCCATGATCGCGTTCGGATTACCGCGATCGGCGCCGGGCGACGCGAGGCGGGCCGTCGAAGCGGCCCTCGGACTGGTGAGCGGCGTCCGTGCGTGGCTGCGCCAGCGCTCAGAAGCGGATGCCGATGATGCGGGCTGGGATCTCGATGTCCGTGTTGGCGCCCATCATGGCCCGGTGATCCTGTCCCGGCTCGGCACGGCCGCCCACCAGCACATCACCGCCGCGGGCGACAGCGTGAACGTCGCGAGCCGCCTCCTCGAAGTCGCCTCTCAACAGGGGGCGAGCGCCGCGATCAGCATCGACCTGCTGCAGGCGGCGGGCGGTGTCCCCGTCAGCCCACCCGTACTGCAGACCGTCACGATCCGAGGGCGCGAGCAGGCTCTCCAAGTCGCGCTCTGGCCGATCGCGACGGCAGCCTGAAGCCGCCAAGACATGTCGCCGGTAGACATCGGGATTCTGTGACCATCGTCACGGAAGGAGGATCGGGACCCATGCATGCTCCGCCCGTCCCTCAACAGGAGCACGGCCATGAGTTCTCACCGTCATCACCTGCCTCAACTGGCCAGCCGCGGTTTTCTCACCGATGGCGGCCTCGAAACCACTATGGTGTTCCAGAACGGCATCGACCTCCCGTACTTCGCCGCCTTCACGCTTATGGAAACGCCGAGCGGACGCGAGGCTCTCCGGGAGTATTTCGCGCCCTATCTCGACACCGCCCGGCAAAGGGGGCTCGGCTTCGTCATGGATACGCCCACGTGGCGCGCCAACCCGGATTGGGGCGAGAAGCTCGGTTATTCGGCTGACGCGCTCCGGGACGTGCAGCGCCGATCGGTGCTTCTCGCCGCCGAGCTCCGCTCCGCCTCCGCGACCAGCCAACCGATCGTCGTCAACGGCGTCGTGGGCCCGCGCGGGGACGGCTACAAGGCCGGGATGCGGATGTCGCCGGACGAGGCGCAGAACTACCACTGCGATCAGGTCGATGCTCTCGCGGCGACCGAAGCCGACATGATCAGTGCGATCACCATGACCTACCCGGACGAGGCCATCGGCATCACACGCGCCGCACAGGCGTGCGGGATGCCCGCTGCCATCTCGTTCACGGTCGAAACCGACGGCCGGCTCCCGTCCGGCGACACACTGAAGGACGCCATCGAACGGGTCGACGGTGCAACGGGCGGAGCGCCGGCCTACTACATGGTCAACTGCGCTCACCCGGAGCACTTCGCCGACCTGTTCGAGGCCGACGAACCCTGGCACGCGAGGGTTCGCGGGCTGCGCGCCAATGCCTCGCGGCTGAGTCATGCGGAGCTCGACGAGGCGACCGAGCTCGACAGCGGCGATCCTCAGGCGCTGGGCGAGGATTATCGCAGGCTGCGTCGCCGCCTGAAAGGCCTCTGCGTCCTCGGGGGCTGCTGCGGCACCGATCACCGCCACATCGCCGCGATCTGCGAGGCCTGCGACTTGTAGGGGCCGCGCGGAAAGCGAGCTGCGCTCGGTCAATCGGCGGCTTGAGCAGCGCTCACCGGCTCCGGCCGGGAGCGAGCCGGCAGAAGGCTGCCGGCAAGGCTGCCCCGGGCTCCGCAATAGGGTGGGCGCTCGGCCTCGCTGCCGTTGCGGTGCTCGCGCATTTCCAGCACGCCGCGCGAGAGTCGCAGCTCCAAGGTCCAACCCTCCGCCCCATCCTCCTCCGTTCCGCCCTTCGTATCCCATTCGACCGTCAACCATTCGCCACGGCGCTGCCCGACGCCGACGAATTCGCAGGTGTAAGCGCCCCTGATCGGCTCGTCGGCCCGCACCAGAACCTTGTAGCGCCCCGGCGGTTTCGGTTCGATCCGCACGTCGCCCTCGCCCGTGATCCAGACGCCCTCCCATCGGCGCCGCGGGCCATCAACCGCCTGCAGCCATCCCAGCCAGGAGGCGTAGTAACGCTGGAGGCTTCCGCTCGGGTCGGATTGTGCGGCTTCGCGGCTGGCCAGAAAGGCCTCATGCTCGCGCCTCAGGACGGCGCGCGCGGTCCTTCCTTGGGTTCGGCGCAACGCGTCCCGGTAGGCCGCGGCGACACCGGCATGCAATCGGGCGAGTGTCGGATCGGAACAGACCGCCCGCTCGACCGGCGCTCGGGCCCGATGACAGGCGGACGATGGCTCAGCCGCAGCCGACGCGCCCATGGCCGCCAGAAGAACGGCTCCGCCGGCAATGACCCTCAAGACCGACATACCCGGCCGCGCCTCCCGAACCCGACGATGTCACGATCGCGCGCTCATTGCCAACGTCTCTGACCGTTCGGCGCCGACCCTGATCGACGCCTTCCGGTTATTCGAAGCGGGAGAAGGCGCGGGTGACGATCGTCACCTCCGAGCCCCGCATGGGCGGACAGCAGGCTTTGTGACCGCGATCACGGACCGTTGCGGCGGCGGCGCGCAGGGTTCTCCGGCAGTGATCGAAGAGGACCTGTTCCATGATATCCCAGTCTCTTCACCAACCCTTCGCGCGCAGCCTGGCGGCCCCGAAAGCGCCCCTGCTGCCAGGGAGCGCCGGAGCCTTCCCGCAGGCCGGAGCCGATGTGGTGATCCGGCAGGCGATGGCAGCCGACCAGGCCGCCATCGTGGCCCTCGTGCACTCGGAGCGGCTGAACCCTTACGATCTTCGGTGGGAACGCTTCTGGGTCGCGCTCGCGCAAGGCGCCGTCATCGCGGCAGCTCAGATCCGGCATCATGCGGACGGCGCGCGGGAGGTCGGATCGGTCGTGGTCGAGAGCGGTCACCGCCACAGGGGCGTTGCCTCCCGGCTTCTCGATGCCATGCTCGCGAAGGCAACGGACGAACTCTACCTCGTGACCGGCGGGTCTCTCGTCGGCTTCTACGGCCGCTGGGATTTCACACCGATCGGGATTGCCCATGCTCCGCGCTCCGTCAGGGCCAATTTCTGGCTTGGTCAGGTGATCGGTGGAGCTCTGTCGTGTCTTCACGGGCATGCGCCGAGGCGGCTTTACGTCTTGCGTCGGAGCGCCCGCACCGGCGTGCCCGTGAACTGGCCTGGAGATGATGGGTGGGCGGCCTAACGCCGTCACGTCCCGCCGGATCGAAGCGACCGAGCCTGCGCTTCACAGCCTGTGGGCCGACCGGGTGGTGATCGTTGATCGCCTGCCGGAGCACGCGTCAAACCCCGTCGACAACACATAAGGCCCTGGCCGTTGCGGGCCAGGGCCTTTGAAATCGCGGTGCCGGGCGCCGCGTCAGGCTTTGCGCTTGCGCGCGTTCTGGCGCTTCGTCGCCCATGCCTTGTGAGCTGCGGCCCGGCGCACGTCCGAGATGCTGCGGCCATCCTTGGTGACGCGAACTGCCGTGCGCTTCGCTGCCTTCGTGCTCGCCTTGCGGCCGGTCTTCGCGGCCGCCGCAACAGCGCTGTGACGCTTCGCCGGAGCCGCCTTAGCGCTCGCCTTGCCGGCGGCCTTCGCGGCGGGCTTGCGCTTCAGCAAGGACGCGAGTTCGCGCGCGGCTCGCTTCACCGCTGCGGCATCGCTGCGCGTACGGTCACCGACGAGATCGCCGATCGTCCCCAGTTGCTCGATGAGCTTCAGCGTGCGCTGTTCGACCCGTGTCATTCAGAAAACCTCATGTCCGTTGGGATCTGGTGCCTATAGGCGCGTCGCACATGCATGTCGATAGTCTTGGGCGGAATGCAGATGGAAGCCTTAAGGATTCGTCGCCGACCTGAGGCGATTCCGTGTTCTCGCAAGCAGACATTTGCTCGAGCGAACCGGCGTTCTTCAGAACCGCGAGACGCGTGATCTCTCGCATACAGGACCCGATCACACGATCTACTGACGATGCTGTTCACCACGTCATCGTCGCCTCCCGTGCGAGCCAGACCAGCTGTCATCGCGGGGCAGCGAGGATCGTCAATCCGACCTCGGCCTGCCGTCCCGCAGCGAGCGCGTGAACCGAGGCTGGACCTGCCTTCCTGCGGTACGGGCGCGAGCGGCCCTCGTTAACACTTCAGAAACATCTTACCCCGTCTTGGTGAAACGCTAGCCGAGTGAGGCGGTCGCGCTTCCCAGTCGACCTCGCCCCGATAAAGAGGCGCCTGCTTCCGGCCCAAGGGTCCCGGCAGCCGGCCGGGTGCGGCCTTGATCCTTGAGACAGAGCGTATCAGGAGTTAAGACTCCGCCCCTCCCCTAATCCGTCCCTGAAAGCCCCATTCGGCAGTATCTCCCCGTATTGAGGGCGTTGATGAGACGTTCACGCACCAGCAGCACTCGTCCAGCAGCATAGGCTTGCTCCATCGCCCAAAACTCATATGATAAGAGAGTTGAAATCTCAGGGCTATCGATGAGACATCCGAAACCGATGGGTCGTTTGCAACCCACGTCCGACCGCGTCGGAGCACGTCTACGCTCGGCGACACCGTCGCGGCAGGTTCTCGCGCAAGTCAACGCTCCCTCGAATGTGAGCCGTCGACGGCTCCACGGCTCGGTCGCTCACGACTTGGCGATCGAGATCATCGGCGGCGAGCATGAGCCGGGTGACGTGCTCCCCAACGAGGAGCAACTGAGCGAGCGCTTCGCCGTATCGAGAACAGCCTATCGGGAGGCTATCCGCATCCTGGCCGCGAAGGGCCTGATCGAGACCCGTCCGAAAACGGGCACCCGGGTGAACCCGCGCGCTCTGTGGAATATGCTCGATCCTGACGTCCTTTCCTGGCACTTCGAGGTGGAGCCGAGCCCGGACTTCATCCGCTCGCTCTTCGAACTGAGGCGCATCGTGGAGCCAGGGGCCGCCGGCCTCGCAGCCCGCCACCGCAGCGCGGACGACCTCGCGACGATCCATGATGCCCTCAGGAGCATGGACGAGCAGCCGCCCGGCTCCCTGGATGGGCTCGAGGGCGACCTGCGCTTTCACCATGCCATCCTCCAGGCGACGCACAATGAGCCGTTGATCTCGATGTCGAGCGTCATTGGTTCGACCCTTCGTTGGTCCGTTCGACTGACGCTCACAGCCAATCCGCACGCCCATCGCGACTCGCTCCCGGAGCACAGGGCCGTTGCGGATGCCATCGAGGCGCGGGACGGCGAGCGAGCCGAAAAGTGCATGCAAACGCTCGTCGACGGCGCTCTCGACGACACCCTTCGGTCGCTGCAAAGGCAGATCGGGCAGCGTCGCCAAGCGGGTTCGCGACGATAGCTTCCGCAACCCAGCAGGCTTCGCGCCGACGCCCTCTCCAACGCGCCCCATCCGACGCCCCGCAAGACCTTGCAAGAGGCATGACCATGACCCTCCGCTTACTCCAGATCGCCGACGGCTCGGGAACCGCCGTCGTGGCCTCCGACGGTGATGAGTTCTTCCTCGTTCCAGGAGCGGCGAGCGTATATGAACTCGCCTGGGACGCGATCGTGTCCGGGCGCCTGCTTGCGGACGAGGTTCGCAAGCGCGGGCGCGGTGAGCGCATCGACGTGCGCGAAGCTCTGGCGGCCGGGAAGGTCTTGGTTCCCGTGTCCCATCCGGATCCGGCCCATACGACGGTGAGCGTCACCGGCCTGACGCATCTCGGAAGCGCCGAGAGCCGGGACCGCATGCACCAGACCCTGGCGGACACGTCGAAGCTCACCGACACGATGCGGATGTTCCAACTTGGGCTTCGGGGCGGCAAGCCTGCCCCAGGCGAGCGCGGCGTCCAGCCGGAATGGCTCTGGAAGGGCAACGGTCGCAGCGTCGTCGCCACGGAGCAGCCCATCCGCTCACCGGATTTCGCGCTCGATCATGGCGAGGAGCCCGAGATCGTCGCGATCTACCTGATCGGTCCTGGAGGCGAACCCTACCGGCTCGGGTTCGCCCTCGGCAACGAGTTCTCCGACCATGTGACCGAGCGGGAGAACTACCTGTATCTCTCCCATTCCAAGCTCCGGCCGTGCTCCATGGGCCCCGAGCTGTTCGTCGGCGATCTCCCGTCGAACGTCGAGGGAACCTCCCGGATCTGGCGCGATGGGGCGGTGGCTTGGGAAAAGCCGTTCCTGTCGGGCGAAGACAACATGTGCCATTCCATCGCGAACCTGGAGGCGCATCTGTTCAAGAACGGCCTGTTCCGCCAACCCGGCGACCTGCATATCTACTTTCTGGGCACCGCGACACTGTCGTTCGGCGACGGGTTCAGAACGCGGGATGGAGACATCCTGGAACTGGAGGCCCTGCCCTTCACCTTGCCGCTTCGCAACCGCCTCCAGATCACGTCTGCCGACTGGCCGACCATCCAGCAACTCTAGGGAGCGGCGGCCATGGGTGGGCCCATCGCGGATACCTTTCTGTTCGGCGCCAGCGTCTACCCCGAGAACCAGACGCGGGACGAGTGGCTGCGCATGCTGGACCACTTCGGGCGGGCGGGGTTCACGGTCCTGCGCCTGGGCGAGTCGGCCTGGGGCCATCTGGAGCCGAAGCGCGGCCAGTACGAGTTCGCGTGGATTGCCCGCGCGCTCGATGACATGCACGACCGTGGCTTCCGGGCGATCCTGGGCACCTCGACCTACATCGCACCCGTATGGCTTTTGGCCGAGCACCCCGGCATGCTCTTGCAGCTGGAGCCCGGCGTCAGCATCCATCCCATGTACCGCAAGGCTGCGAGCCTCACGCACCCCGTCTACCGGGAGGCCTGCCGGGCTCTCATCGATGCCTATGGCCGTGCGTTCAGCAGCCATCCTGCCGTCATCGGCTGGCAGCTCGACAACGAGATCGATGCAACGTCGATGCTGAAGCCCGACTACAATCCCTCGGCCGAGGAGGCCTGGACGGCATGGTTGTCCACGACCTTCGGTTCCGTCGAGGCGATGAACGAGCGCCTCGGGCTCAACCATTGGGGCTGGATCGCGTCGTCCTTCGAGGCTGTGCCGCAGCCGCGATACGTGTCGACCGAAGGCCGCTCCAGCCTGCCGGCCCTTACCTTCGCCAATATGCGCTTTCGGCGGGACGTCATCGCCGCATTCCTGTTGGAGCAGGCGCGCACCTTGAGGGGCGCCGGCGTCACCCAGCCGCTGCTGTCCAACTGGATGACCAACTGGGCGACGCTCACGGACGAGCTCAAGATCGCGGAGACGACCGACTACGCGGGCCTGAACGTCTATCCCATCGGCCCCGACCGGGAAGCCTACTGGCGCTCGCACATCTGGTTCCATGATGTGGCGCGGTCGTCCCACGACCGCGGCGCTTATCTCGTGACGGAAACGCGGATCGGGGTCACGGGCACCACGGCCCTCCTCGATCCATTCCCGTCACGCGCCGAGTTCCGGATGTGGATGCTCCAAATGGCGGCCTTCGGCGCAAGCGGCCTCATCTACTGGTCGGGCAGCCGATGGCATGGGGGTCACTGGCCTCATTGGGGCAGCCTCATGGGATGGTCGGGGGAACCCGAGCCCGACTTCGACTGGGTCGTCGAGCTCGGCGCCGACTTCAAGGCGTGGGGCGGTGCCTTGCTGGAACATACGGTGGTGGCACGGGCCGCCATCATCACGGATTTCGACCAGCGGGCGGCCCTTCAGACGATCGAACACACCCCCTCAAGCCGGATGCTCGTGGCGGAAGCTTTCGAGATGTTTCACCGGATCGGGATCGGGGTCGACGGGGTCCAGTCGTCCCGGGCCGCCGATCCCGAGACCCTGAAAACCTACGACGTCGTCGTTCTCGCAGCCGTACCGACCCTCGACGACGACGCCGTCGTCGAGGCTCTCAAGACGTTTGCCGAAGGGGGCGGCCTCGTCCTCGTCCTGCCTCTTTCCGCCTACCAGCGGCGCGACGGAACGTTTCGCCGGGATGGCTTGGGTGCCAACCTGGAGAGACTCACGGGCGCCCGCACCCTGAGCGTCCGGCGCCTCGGAACGGAGCGGGACCCGGACGCCTCGACGCAGTACGCGGATTGGGTGAGTCCCGCGGGTACGGACCGGTCGCTCCTCGGGGTCGATGGCTTGTGCGAACTCCTCGAAACGCGAGAAGCCGAGCCGCTCGCCGCCTTGGTCCACACCGACGATGTTCTTCGAGGCCGGACGGTGGCTACCTTGCGGACCCTGGGTCGAGGCGCGATCTTGCGGATCGGCTTCTGGCCCGAGGACGACAGCCTGATCGAGCGGATCTCCCAGCACCTCGACCGGCATCAACGTCCCTTCCGCACACCCCTGCCCTCCGGGGTCAGAGCCGTTCCGAGAACGGATGGAAGCCTGTTCGTGATCAACTCCAAGAGGAGCGCTGTTCCCGTTCGACTGAGCGAAGGGCGCCGCGACCGACTGAGCGGACGGGATATCGGGCCGGACCAGATGATGGAGCCCTTCGAAGTGCTCTGGCTGGAGCCTTGACTGACTGATTGCCCCGGCTCTTAGCAGATCGGCCAAGCTGAACCCTTGCTTGGTCGAGACTATCGGAGAGAAAGGCTGGAGGCGGCAACCCGCCCCTCGCAGACTATTTCACGCTTCCCGCGCTGAGACCGTTCTGCCAGTAGCGTTGCAGCAGGAGGAATGTCAGCGCGACCGGTATGACCCCGACCAGGGTTCCAGTGATCACCAGCGAGAAGAGCGCCTGCCCACCGCTGCCGACACTGGCGAGCTGGTACCAGTTCGCCAAGCCGACGGTCAGCGGGAACTGATCGGCGGAGGTGAGCACGACGAGGGGCAGAAAGTAGTTATTCCATACGGCCGTGAATGATAGCAGCAGCACGGTGACGAAGCCCGGCGCGAGGAGCCGCATGACGACGCTCACGAAAATGCGGAGCTCGCCGGCGCCGTCGACGCGCGCGGCATCCAGCAGTTCGTTCGGGATCGCCTGTTCAGCATAAACCCGCATCAGATAGACGCCGAGCGGAAACACCATGGATGGCAGGATCACGGCCCAGGGCGTATCGACGAGACCGACGCCCGACAGCATCAGGAAGATCGGGATCACCAGCGCCGTATTCGGCACCATGATGGCCCCGAGAATGATCGCGAAGATCGCCCTGCGTCCAGGAAACTCGAACTTCGCGAGGGCATATCCGGCTGCCGTCGCGACGAGTGTCGCGGTCAGTGCCGCGACGGTCGCGTAATAAGTGGAGTTCCAGAGCCAGCGCCCATAGAGCCCGCCCTCGTAGCTCGCCAGATCCCGCAGGTTCTGCATCAGGTTGTTGTGCGGGGCGAACCAAAGCCCGAACGTGGAGAACAGATCCGAGTTCGACTTCGTGGAGGCGACGACGAGATAGTAGAGCGGGAACAGCGTGTAGATCAGGAAGATCACGAGCACTGCCGTGGTGACGAACCGCGCCCGGCGAAAGGAGCGGGTATCCTGGGTTTGTCCGACGATGGGCATCAGGCATGCACTCCGCGGCGGGTCGTCAGCCACATGAACACGTAGGAGATCACCCCAACCAATGCGCCGAGTACGAAGGAGACGGCTGCGGAATAGTTGTACTCCTGGTTGGTGAAGGCCAGCGAGTAGGCATAGACATTCGGAGTGTAGTTGTCGCCCACCACGTGAGGTGCGATGGCCTTCATGAGCTGCGGTTCGCTGAAGAGCTGCAAGGTGCCGATGATCGAGAAGATGACGGTGAGCAGCAGCGCCGGCTTGATGAGCGGGATTTTGACCGCGATCGCGTAGCGCAACGAGCTCGCACCGTCGATGACCGCAGCCTCCTCCAGTTCCCGCGGCACGGCCTGGAGCGCGGCGAACAGGATGATCATGTTGTAGCCGGTGTATTCCCACGTCACGATGTTGGCGAGGGAAGGCAGCATCCACGTGTCGGATAGGAAGTTCGGCGCCGAAAAGCCGATCCATTGCGCCAATTGCGTGAAGGGGCCGAATGCGGGCCCATAGAGATACCCCCAAACGAGGGCCGCGAGGACCGTCGGCACCACGTGTGGCAGGTAGAAAGCAATACGGAAGAAACTGCGTCCCCAAGCGACGCCGCTGTCGAGGATCAGAGCGAGGACTAGCGCCATGCCCAGCATGACGGGCATCTGCATGATCCCGAACAGGAGCATGTTCGTGACGCCCTCCCAGAACTTGGCATCGCCGAACACGGCGACGTAGTTCTCAACGCCTGCAAATTGGCGCCCGCCCACGAGCGTGTCGCGGAAGACGCTCAGGTTCAGTGCATAGGCGAGCGGCAGGATGGTGAAGACGAGAAAGAGGATGAGGAACGGCGCAAGAAACAGATAGGGCACAACGATCTTCGCGCCGCGCTCGTGCCACCAGTTTGCACGCAGGCTGTGGTCAGACTGACTCGTCTGCACGCGGCGCCCCTGTCCGGTGATGGGCCCGAATACCCCGTCTTGCTGCATCGTCTGTCTCGCCTCTTGAGGTCTCGCCGGGCGGGAGCCCCAACGGTAGCGGGGCAACCCGTCCCGAGATCGCGAAGCCGACGCCGAAGGAAAACGCGGCGCCGGCCCAGCGACGCCTAAGCCCGGACGGTAAAGCCCTGGTTCTTGGCGTAGCGGACGATGGAGTCCTGAAGACGGTCGAGCGCTTGAACCAGGGTTCCCTTTCCGCTCGCCGCCGCGCTGAGCTCGTTGCCGACCTGGCTGTTGATGTAGTCCTGGAAAGGACTCCACCGGAAGCCGGGATCGACATTGCGCGAGGACTCTATGAAGACCTCGTTGATCTTCTGGCCGCCGTAAAACGGGTACGGCGTCTCGCGGAACTCAGCGCTCTCCAGAAGAGCCGTTCGGGTGGGGAACAGGAATTGGTCCGTCGTGTAGAGCTTCGTAGCTTCCGGATTGGTCGTCAGCCACGTCGCGAGTTGCGCCGCCTCCTTCGCATGCTTGGTCTGATTGATTACGGTCAGGGTCGAACCACCCCAATTACCCGAGACCTTCTCTCCGGCGCTCCATTGCGGAATCGCGGCGCTCCGCCACTGGCCGGAGCTCGTCTTGGCGAATTGCGACAGGAAGAGCGGGCCCCAAGCGGCCGAGATCCAGGTCGCCGTTCGGCCTTGGTCGAGGGCGGTATACCACTCGGTGGTGAAGATCGGCTTCGTGTCGACGGCCTTGGCGTCGAGAAGCTTCTGCCAGTACTCCGCAACCCGCTTCACCTTGGCGTCTGTGAGGTTGATGCTCACATTCGTGCCGTCGAAGCTGTAGGGCCGCGCCCCCGCCTGCCAGAACATGGCATTCGCCCAGCCGCCATTGGCGAACTCGGCATTGGCGAGAAAGCCCTCCGGATTGGCCTTCCGGTACTTGATGGCCTCTTCGGCGAACTCGTCCCAGGTGGTCGGGAGCTTGACGTTGTACTTCTCGTACATGTCCGTGCGGTAGATGAGGCCGAGCGGGCCGCTGTCCCACGGCAGAGCGTAGACCGCATTGCCGTCGCTCACCTGCTGCCACGTCCACGGCACGAAGCCGTCCTTCACCTGGCTGGCCCCATGCTGCGAGAGATCGACGAGCGCATTCGCCTGGCGGAAGCTCGGCACCATCGCATATTCCATATGGCAGACGTCGGGTGCGCCCGAGCCGGCCTTCAGGGCATTGCGGAGCTTCACGTACTGCGCGGCGCTCTGGCCCGCATTCACGAGCTGCACCTTGATGTTGGGATGCGCCTGCTGGAACAGATCCACCTGGCGCTGAAGCCGCGGCACCCACGACCAGAGCGTCAGGGTGACTTCGCTGGCCTGGGCCCGTGCGCCAGAACCGAACACAACCGGAGCAATGAGGCCGGCACCGGCCGCAGCGAGGAGATCTCGCCGGCGCAATCCATTCGCCTCAACCGTTTTCGGAGCGCATTCCTTCGTCAAGCATCCCTCCCGTCCTGAAGAGCGAGGAAGTCCCTCGCTGCTGTTTAGCGTCGCGGGCCGACCGTCTCCCAGGCCTTGCGGTGAGCCGATCCGGCTCGTTCGGACTTCAGGAGGTGGCGTCGTTCGGACCCGGGCTGTTTATTGATGCCTTCTGGCAATCCTCATACTATATGAGTGAGAATGGGTGTCAATCAGTTGCGCGGTCAGCGGCAACGGCTGGGAGGGAGGGAGCAATGAAGCAAAAGCGGTCGTGCACCTTTGGTGTCTGCTACTATCCGGAGCAGTGGCCTGAGGAGCGCTGGGCCGGGGATGCCCGCGCCATAGTGGATTTCGGCATCGAGTTCGTCAGGATTGCCGAATTCGCATGGAGCCGGATCGAGCCGGATCGCGGCCGTTTCGAATGGGCGTGGCTCGACCGCGCCATTGCGACCCTGGCCGATTCGGGGCTCGGAGTGGTCATGTGCACGCCGACGGCGACGCCGCCCAAATGGCTGGTCGACGAGCGGCCCGACATCCTTCCCTGGAATGCGGACGGCAATCCCCGGCGCTTCGGCGGGCGCCGCCATTACTGTTACTCCAGCCCCACCTACCGGGAGGAGACCATCCGGATCTGCGAGGCCGTTGCCGCGCGGTACGGCGATCATCCGGGCGTCGTCGGGTGGCAGACGGATAACGAGCACGGAAACCACGGCACCGTCCTCTCCTTCGCCCCGCATTGCGTGCACGCCTTCCAGCAATGGCTTGAGAGCCGCTACGGCACGATCAACCGCCTGAACGAGGCCTGGGGCACGGTATTCTGGAGCCAGGAGTACCGCTCGTTCGCGGATGTCGAGCCGCCCTACCGGCAGGTCGGTCGGGCGAACATGGCGCAGGTGCTCGACTACAAGAGGTTTTCCTCGGATCAGGTCGTATCCTACGACCGCCTTCAAGCGGAGATCATACGCCGCCATTCGCCGGGCCGCTGGATCACCCACAACTACATCGGCCATTTCTGGGACTTCGATCACTTCGCCCTGTCGCGGCACCTCGATTTTCCGAGCGTCAACAACTACCCGGTCCTGATGACCGACCGCAGGCCGGCTTTCGCGGATGAGAGCCGTGTGACGCTCGCGCGGGTCGGCCATCCGGATTGCGGCCCCTTCAACTTCGACATGACGCGGGCTCAAGGACCAAACCGCTGGTGGGTCATGGAGGCGATGTCCGGGCCTGCCGATGCGGGTTACCAGAATACCAATCCGGCTCCCGGGATGATCCGCCTCTGGACATGGGAGGCGTTTGCGCACGGAGCCGAGGTCGTCTCCTACTTCCGCTGGCGTCAGGTGCATTATGCCCAAGAGCAATGGTGGCACGCGCTCCACCGGCCCGACGGCCTGCTGAGCCGGGGCGGGCATGAAGCCAGGAAGGTGTCCGACGAACTCGATCAATTCGGCCCGCTTCCGCCGCCCGACCGATCCCGCGTCGCGCTGGTCGTGGATTACGAGGCCAACTGGATGATCGAGGTTCAGCCGCACAGCGAGTGGTTCAACTATCCTCGCCTCGTGCAGGTCTTCTACGCGGCCCTTCGGCGGCTCGGCCTCGATGTCGATATCGTGCCCGTCGGGGCCGACCTGGCGGCCTACGATCTCGTCGCCGTTCCGACCCTGCCGCATGTGAGCGACGAGGCTCTTCGCGCCTTCGAGGGCTGCCGCGGCGGCATCGTCTTCGGCCCGCGCTCAGGGTCGAAGACGCAAGACTACCAGATCCCTCTCTCCATGCCGCCAGGCCCATTGCAAAGGCACCTTCCCCTGCGCGTCCACGCGGTGGAGAGCTTGAGGCCGGAGATCGCCGACACGCTTGCGTGGAAAGGTGGCACGTACCGGGCCGGTCTCTGGCGGGATTACGCCGGAGCGGATCTCGACCCGGAGGCCTCGTTCAGCGATGGGGAGGGCGCGGTCTGGCGAAACGGCAACTGGCATTACGTCGCCCATCATCCGGACGAGGAATTCCTGATCGACTACTTCGAACACCTCGCCCAGGAGCGGGGCTTGCAAACCACAAGATTGCCGGCCCTCGTTCGCCTGCGCCGGCGCGGCTCCTATACCTTCGCCTTCAACTACGGCACCGAACCGTTCGAGCTGTCCATGGCGGGACAGGCCTCGTTCATCCTCGGGAGCAGCGTTCTGCATCCCCGGGACGTCGCCGTCTGGGATCACACGGGAACGCGGCCTCGGCAGGGCACGGCGTCCCATTCCGGCAGCCTGAAGAATTCGCACAAGCACGAGGAGATTGCCTGATGGCCAGCGTTCTGATCGACGAAGTGCAGAAGACGTTCGGCGCCGTACCGGTCATCCACGGTGTCTCGATCGACATTGCGGACGGCGAGTTCATGACCCTGGTGGGCCCATCGGGCTGTGGGAAATCCACGTTGCTGCGGATGATCGCCGGACTCGAAACCGTGTCCGGCGGATCAATTCGCATCGGCCCGAAAGTGGTCAACCACGTTCCCCCGAAAGAGCGGGACATCGCGATGGTGTTCCAGAACTACGCGCTCTACCCGCACATGACGGTCGCCGACAACATGGCGTTCTCCCTCAAGCTCAAGGGAGCACCGAAAGCGGAGATCGCCTCGAAAGTTGCACGTGCGGCCGAGATCCTCGGCCTGACCAAGCTGCTCGAACGCTACCCGCGTCAGCTCTCCGGCGGCCAGCGTCAGCGCGTCGCCATGGGTCGGGCGATCGTGCGCGACCCGCAGGTGTTCCTGTTCGACGAGCCGCTGTCGAACCTCGACGCCAAGCTCAGGGTCGCCATGAGGACGGAGATCAAGGCCCTGCACCAGCGACTGAAGACCACCACGGTCTACGTCACCCACGATCAGATCGAGGCCATGACCATGGCGGATCGCATCGTGGTGATGCATGACGGCCGGGTCGAGCAGGTTGGCGCTCCGCTCGACCTCTACGACCGGCCCGCCAATCTGTTCGTCGCCGGCTTCATCGGATCACCCGCCATGAACCTTCTGGAGGGCAAGATCACCGGCCAGGGCTTCGTCACCAAGGGCGGCCTGACACTCCCCTTCGCGTCGGCCCCGGTAGGCCAGGAGGGCCGCCCGGCGATCTACGGCATCCGGCCCGAGCATTTCGCCTTGAGCGAGACGGGGGTCCCGATCACCGTCGAGGTGCTGGAACCGACGGGATCCGAAACGCAGATCGTGGCCTCCGCTGCCGGCCAGCCCATGACCGCAGTCTTCCGCGAGCGCATTACCGCACGCCCAGGCGAAACCCTGCTCGTGCAGCCCAATCCGGGCAGCGCCCACCTGTTTGACCTAGAGACGAAGCAGCGCATCAACTGAGGCTTGTTCCGATGCGAGATCCCGGGGTGTGCCGGCGGGTGGACCAGAACGGTGCCAGCGCACCGCGCCCAGTCCGGCCACCGCGGAGTCGATCATCAAATCTGGCCTCGAAGGTCTCAGGTCGTGAGGCGCAAGAATCCACGGCGGCGCCCTCTCGCGCGGACAGCCGCTCGTTGCGTGACGGTCATCACCTCCTGAGCGCTCACGATGCAAGGGTACCTTCGGACGACGCCCAATCGGCGGCCGCTTCTTGGTCGATGTCGCTTCAACCAGAAGGCATGCGTCCTGGATCAGAGCAACAAACGAGGCCGCATGACGAGCGGCACGCGACGGGGAGCCAGTCTCCTCCGAGATATCTCGATTGACACTCGAATATGTCTGAATTTATGATTTATACATGTCGCTGTCCCGCAACCTCCATCATCAGATCGCGGAAAACATCGCTCTCCGCATCATCAAGGGCGAGTTTCCGCCGGGGTCGAACCTCCCCTTCGAGGAGCAGCTCAACGCCGAGTACGACGTCGGCCGTTCGGCGGTCCGGGAGGGGCTGAGGATTCTGGCTGCTAAGGGCCTCATCGAGACGAGGACGCGCCGGGGAACGTCCGTTCGTGATCGGGCGGATTGGAACACGCTCGACTCGGACATGCTCGAATGGCAGCGCGCGGCCCTGCCGCTTCGCGAATTCGTCAGAAATCTTCATGAGGTCCGGGCTCTGATCGAACCGGGGGTCGCCCGTGTTGCCGCCCTTCGGGCGACATCGTCCCAGATCGAAGCGATGCGCCGGGCCTTCGAGGTCATGCAGTCCTACGCGACCGACATGCAGGCGGCTCTCGCAGCCGATCAGCAGTTCCACACCGTGCTGCTGTCTTCGACCGGCAACGATCTCATGACTTCGTTGACGGCCCCCATCACGCAAGCGCTCAAGGTCTCGATCGAGACTTCGGTCCGCCGGACCGGCGCCTTCGCGGACGCTCTCCCGCTTCACGGGGAAATCCTCGACGCCATCGAGCGCCGTCACCCTGAGGACGCCATGCGTCATTCACAGGCGCTCGTCGACATGACGGCGCTCCACTTGGAGGAGGTGTCTGGTCGGCTCTGAACCCGAGCCGGGTGCATTCCATCGACCACGATCAAGAAAGCGAGGTAGGAAATGTTGACGCCCAAGAACCTGAAGCCAACGAATCTCTTGTCTGCCGCTGCTCTCGCGGCCTGCGCCTTTTCGACTCCCGCGCTGGCCGCGGACGTCACCGTGGGGTTAATCACCAAGCTCGGACAATCACCCTGGTTCATCAACGAAACCGCCGGCGCCCGGGCGAAGGCGCAGGAGCTCGGCGCTAAATTCGTCTATCAGAACGTGGAGTCGGACGCGAACCTCGCGCTCACAACCGTCGATACCCTCATCAGCTCCGGCGTGAACGCCCTCGCGATCGTCGTGCCCAATCAGGCCATCGGTCCTGCCGTTGCCGCCAAAGCCAAGGAGGCTGGCATTCCGCTCGTCGCGATCGACGACACGATCAGCGACTCCAGCGGCAAACCCGTTCCCTTCGTCGGGTTCTCCGCCCCGGAGGTCGGCAAACAGGTCGGCAAGGAGGTCGCCGCGCGGTACAAGGCCCTTGGCTGGGACAAGAAGCCGGCGGAGACGCGGATCGCCGTGCTGGAGGTCCAAACGCTCTCGGTCTGCATGCAGCGCACCGACAATGCGACGGCGGCGTTCCTCGCCGAGGTGCCGGATTTCGACAAGTCGAAGATCCTGCATATCCCCTATGAGACCACAGCGCTCGAGCCGGCCATCCGCGCCATGTCGACCGTGGTGACGGCTAACCCTGCCGTTGAGCGCTGGATCGTCTATTCCTGCTCCGACGAGGGCATCCTCGGACCGATCCGCTCCCTCGAGCAGGCCGGCTACAAGCCGGATTCGATCCTAGGCGTCGGCCTCGGCGGGCATCTCTCCTGCGACGAGTTCAAGAAGCCCAACGAAACGGGTTATCGCGCCGTCGTGGCCTTCGACTCGGCCAAGCACGGTGCAGCGGCTGTTCAGGCGCTCGTCGAAGCCGTCAAGGAGAAGAAGCCTCTCCCTCCCGAGACCATCATTCCCGGCTTCGTTGCCGATCGGGCGAGCCGCAACAAGCTGCCCGGCTGTTCGTAGCGCAGTCAGGGGCGCGGCAACGGCCGCGCCCTTCCCCGTCGTGCGCCGGGTTGCTGCCCCAACCCTTGATTGGCCCGCTCACCGGTTCAATGGTGCGATGAACTCCCCGTTCGAACTCTCCCTCTCAGGCGTGTCAAAGCGCTACGGTCCAGTCGCGGCGCTCAGCGACGTTACCCTCACCCTGCGCGGCGGCGAGACCGTTGCGCTGATGGGGGAGAACGGCGCAGGCAAGTCGACGTTTCTGAAGATCATGTCCGGCATCGTCCGGCCTGACACGGGCACCTTCGCCATCGATGGGCAGGCGGTTGCGATCGATAGCCCGCAGGCCGCGCACCGGCTCGGGATTCGGATCGTTCCCCAGGAGCCTGACATCCTCCCGCAGCTCTCGGTGGCGGAGAACCTGTTCCTCGGCGAGCTGCCGCGGCTGCCTTTCAGGATCGTCGACTGGAGGCGTACCAACGAGGCGGCCAGGGCTCTCATGAAGACGTTCCGGGTCGGCCTTAATCTCGACCCCCGGACCCCTGGATCGGAGCTGGCGCCCGCTCAGCGTCAGATGATCGAGATCCTGCGCGCCTTGAGGGCAAACCCGCGTCTGCTTGCGCTGGATGAACCCACATCCTCTCTGAGCTCGACAGAGGCCAACGCGCTCTTCGACGTGGTCGACGGGCTGCGCGCCTCGGGTGTCGCCCTGATCTATGTTTCCCACCGCATGCAGGAGATCCGCCGTCTGGCCCAACGGGTTGCGGTTTTCCGGGACGGGCGGCAGGTCGCCGACCGTGGGCTGGGCGAGGTGTCCGACGACGACGTCGTTCGGATGATGGTTGGGCGCGATCTCGCCTCCATGAAACGCAGACCCGACCGCGCGAAAAGCGCCACCGTGGTGCGCTTCGACGACGTGAGAGGGCCCTGGCTAAGGGGCGTATCGTTGGAGATCAGGTCCGGCGAGGTCCTCGGCGTTACAGGCCTCGTCGGCGCCGGTCGAACGGAACTCGCCCGCACCTTGTTCGGGGTCTCGCCCATCCAAGGGGGGCGGATCGAGTATCGCGGTCGGTCCTACGCGCCGCGAGGACCGGCGGATGCGATCGACCAAGGCATTGGCTACGCACCCGAGGAACGCAAGGCCGAAGCGCTCTTCATGCTGCAGAGCGTGCGAGAGAATGTGAGCCTCGTTTCACTGAAGTCTCTCAGCAAGCTCCGCTTCATCTCTCTCGGCCGAGAGGAGCAGCTCGCAGCGCGCTTCGCCCGCCAGTTGCGTGTGAGAACACCGGATATCTCGCAACCCGTTTCGACATTGTCCGGCGGCAATCAGCAGAAGGTCGTGCTCGCGCGGTGGCTCGCGGTTGCGCCCCATCTGCTCATTCTCGACGAGCCGACCCGCGGCATCGATGTCGGCGCGAAACGCGAAATCTACGAGATGATCGACGAGCTCGCCGCCAAAGGCATTGCCATCATGCTCATCTCATCCGAGTTGCCGGAGGTGATGGCGCTCAGCGACCGCATCGTGGTCATGCAGAACGGGCGGGTAACCGCCGAGTTGCAGGGCGAGACAGCATCCGAGGAGCAGATCCTCAGGGCCGCCATGGCTGACGACTTGGCCGCGGCTGTTTGAAACAGGAGAGCCTGATGGACATTAGTGAGCAGGGTCGATTGGAGGCGCCGCCACCCATTTTGAAGCGGGTGATCGCCACGGTCGGCGTCCAGAACCTCAGCCTTCTGATCGCCCTTGCCGTGCTGGTCGCGATCTTCGGCACGCTGCGGAGCGACGTCTTCTTTCTTCCCCGCAACCTGACCAACATCGCAAATGCCGTGACGATCCTCGGCATTATCGCGATGGCGCAAACCATCGTCATCGTGTCCGGCGGGATCGATGTGTCGGTCGGGTCCATCACAGGACTGGCATCCGTCGGCGCCGCATCGTTCCTGCTGAATGTCGATAATGCGGCCTTGGGCGTGATGGCCGCGTTAGTCATCGGCGGCCTCGCCGGCCTGACGAACGGCTTGCTCATCACCTACGGGCGAGTGAACCCGATCATCGCGACGCTCGGCACGCTATCCGCCTTCAAGGGCCTCGCCTTTATCGTAACGAATGGGCCTTCGGTGGCGATCTCCAACTACAGCTACAACTACATTGGATCGGGCCGCTTCTTCGATATCCCCATCCCGGTTTTCGTTGCGCTCGGCTTCGGCATTCTCCTCCATCTTCTCATGAAACGCACGGATATCGGCCGGAACGTCTATGCGCTCGGCGGCAACCCCGCCGCGGCGCATCTGGCCGGTATCGACCTCACGAAATACCGGATTGCCGTGTACACCTTGAGTGGCATTGCCTGCGGTCTGGCGGCCGTGATCCTCAGCGCCCGAGCGACGACCGCGATGCCGGCTTCGGGCAGCGAGGGGCTTGAGCTGGAGGCGATCACCGCAGCGTTCCTCGGAGGCTGCGCGCTCTCGGGCGGTCGAGGGACGATCGTCGGTGCGGTGCTCGGGGTCCTGGTGATCGGCACCCTCAACAACGGCATGATCCTCCTTCAGGTACCGACCTTCTACCAGCTCCTCGCCAAAGGCGCTCTTCTCATTGGGGCAGTGATGATCTTGGAGTTCCGAACGGCCCAATCCCAACGGTAGACCACGATCTCGACTCCCCTAAGGGGCTTTATACTGATTGACCGTCAGCAACTTATCGCCGGCGGTTTCGCTCACTTCGACGAAGAGGATCTTATGGCTCAGTGGCCTCGACGCTTGCGCTCTCAGGACTGGTTCGGTGGGACGAGCAAGGACAACATCATTCATCGCTCCTGGATGAAGAACCAAGGTCTCCCGCAGGATACCTTCGATGGGCGGCCGGTCATCGGGATCTGCAACACATGGTCGGAATTGACCCCGTGCAATGCGCATCTCCGCGACATCGCGGACCGTGTGAAGCGCGGCGTTCATGAGGCCGGCGGTGTCGCGTTCGAGTTCCCGGTCTTCTCCTGCGGCGAGTCTAACCTGCGCCCCACCGCGATGATGTTCCGCAACCTTGCCTCGATGGATGTCGAGGAGGCGATCCGCGGCAATCCCATCGACGGCGTCGTCCTGCTCGTCGGTTGCGATAAGACCACGCCCTCCCTTCTCATGGGAGCAGCGAGCGTCGACGTGCCGACACTCGTCGTGTCGGGCGGACCGATGCTGAACGGAAAATACAAGGGCAAGAATGTTGGCTCCGGGACTGCGATCTGGCAGTTTTCGGAAGCGGTCCGAAGCGGCGCGATGCCGCTGCAGGACTTCCTTGATGCCGAGCAGGGCATGGCCCGCTCGGCCGGTCACTGCATGACGATGGGAACGGCCTCCACCATGGCCAGCATGGTCGAGGCCCTCGGCATCGCGCTGCCCCACAACGCCGCAATCCCGGCCGTGGACGCGCGGCGCGGTCTCCTCGCCCACATGGCGGGACGCCGGATCGTCGACCTCGTGAAAGAGGACGTGCGCCCGAGCCGAATCCTGACGAAGGCCGCCTTCGAGAACGCGATTGCAGCCTGCGGTGCCATCGGGGGATCGACGAACGCTGTGATCCATCTCATCGCGATCGCGCGGCGTGTCGGGATCGAACTGACCCTGGAAGATTGGGATCGTTGCGGGCTGGACGTGCCTACCATCGTCAATCTCCAGCCCGCTGGACACTTCCTGATGGAGGATTTCTACTATGCCGGCGGCCTGCCGGCGGTGCTGCGGGTTCTCGACCAGCTCGGCAAGCTTCACCGGGACGCCTACACGATCACCGGTCGGACGATCTGGGAGAATGTGCAGGATGCGCCGGTCTTCGACGACGAGGTCATCCGCTCCCCCAACAACCCGCTGATGATGTCGGGAGGCATCGCCGTGCTGCGGGGCAACCTTGCGCCCCGCGGAGCCGTGCTCAAGCCGTCGGCAGCCTCCACGCACCTCATGGTCCACCGAGGACCGGCGCTGGTCTTCGATTCCATCGAGGACTACAAGGCGCGAATCGAGAACCCCGATCTCGATGTCACGCCCGCCACGATCCTGGTGCTGCGAAACTGCGGCCCGAAGGGCTACCCGGGCATGGCGGAAGTCGGCAACATGGGCCTGCCGCCGAAGATTCTGCAGCAGGGTGTCACCGACATGGTGAGGATCTCCGACGCGCGCATGTCCGGCACCGCCTACGGCACCGTCATCCTGCATACCGCGCCGGAGGCGGCGGCCGGGGGGCCGCTCGCCCTTGTCAGGGACGGCGACATGATCGAGCTCGATGTGCCGGCCCGCCGCCTGCATCTGGATGTCGACGAGGTGGAACTCGAGCGGCGCCGCGCCGATTGGATCCCGCCCAAACCGCCCATGTCAGGAGGCTACCAGAGGCTCTATTTCGATACCGTCCTGCAAGCCGACGAGGGCGCCGACCTCACCTTCCTGGTCGGCCCCCGGGGCCACGCTACTCCGCGTCCCTCACACTGAGGGGTCCGGGGGAGCCGTTCCCTATCGCGATGCGGTTCGAAAATTTGGTGGGCCCGGCAGGACTCGAACCTGCAACCAGACCGTTATGAGCGGCCGGCTCTAACCATTGAGCTACGGGCCCTTCGCCGCGGCGGGGCTCCCGGCTTTCTAGCGGCAGCGGGAGGGATGCCGCAAGCGTCGCGGCGGGGTGCTCACGGCTTGAACACCTGGATGGCGTCCTCGAACCCGTCGACCTTGTGCGCGCCGAGGGACCGCGGGTCGCCCCACAGGTGCTGCGCGAAGGGGCGGGACATGAGGAGGGGTTCGCCGAGGGGCTTGTTGAGGGTGGCGATCCGGCTCGCGAGATTCACGTCCCGCCCGATCACCGTGAAGTCGAGCCGGTGGCCCGAGCCCACATTGCCGTAGGCCGCATCGCCGTGATGCAGGGCGATCCCGATCGCGATCGGCACCGGGAAGCGACCCTCGTTGTTCGCCGCCTCGACGCGCGCGAGGCCCCGAGTCGCGGCCGTGAGGGCGGACTGGGCGGCGGCGCCCGTGTCGTCGCCCCGGTCGCGGAAGATCGCGAGGAGGCCGTCGCCGAGATATTTCAGCACCTCTCCGCCCTCCTCTTCGATGGGCGGCACGAGGCAGTCGAAATAATCGTTGAGGAGCGCCACCGCGCCCTCGGGGGTGAGGTCGGACGAGATCCGGGTGTAGCTGCGCATGTCGGCGAACAGGATGGCGGACCGGATGCGCGACACCTGTCCGCGCAGGATGGCGCCGGACAGGATCGCCCGCTGCGGCTCGTCGCCGACATAGATGCTCAGCACGTCGTTGAGGCGCTTCGACACGGAGCGCAGCTCCGTCGCGAGCGCCAGCGCCGGGATCACCTCCCGCAGCATGGCAAGCCCCGCCTCCCCGAAGCCCTCGGGCGAGCGGGTCGCAAGGGAGATGCCGTTCTCGGCGCCGTTCGTGAAGCGGATCGGGATCGTGACGTAGTGACGGTAGCCGCCCGCCTTGAGCTCCCGGATGATCGGGAACCGGTCGTCCGGCGTCTCGGCGAGATCGAGGACGAGCCATTCGCCGGTGCGGTTCACGTGGGCGAGCGGGCTCACATTGTAGACCGTCTGGCGCCGCTCCCCATGGGGGAGGAGGCGTTCCTTGGCGCCCTCCTCGCGGGTCCAGGACCGGCCGATACCCGCATATTCGGAGTGCAGGGCCTCGATGGCCGTGAAGATGCGGTCGACCGGCAGGCCCATGGCGTTGAGCCGCTCCGCCAGCCCGGTGATGACCTCGTTGGCGTCGTGGAGATGCGGGGCGACCGTGATGAGCCAGTCCCGCAGGGCATGAACCCCGCCCGCGGCGCCGGGCATGGGCGCTGCGGACCGGGGCGGCGGGAGGGTGGCGGTCTCCGACATAACGCCAAGGTGGGGGACGAGGGCCGCCGGCGCAAGCCGGCCCCTTGGCCGCTCCTTTGACGGGCCGTGCCTTTGGCGCTAGAGCCGCCGCCATGGCCAGCATCGACACGCTCTTCGTCACCAAGGTCTTCCGCGCCGAGATGGAGGGCGCGAAGGCCGAGCGGCTGAACCGGGAGCTCGAGGCGGCCTGCCTTTCCATCGCCGAGGACGACACGGCCGGCCAGCGCTGGTGCGCCAGGAACGGCTATCCGGGCTATACGTCCTACGCCTCGCTCAACGATCTGCCCTGGCGCGTGCCGGTCTTCGGCGAACTCGTCAAAGCGCTCGACGCCCATGTGGCGGGCTTCGCCAAGGAGCTCGACTACGATCTTGGCGGCCGCAAGCTCGTCTGCGACTCGCTGTGGATCAACATCCTGCCGCCGGGCGGCGTGCACACCTCCCACATCCACCCCCACTCGGTGGTGAGCGGCACCTATTACGTGACGATCCCTCAAGGCGCGAGCGCCCTCAAGCTCGAGGATCCGCGCCTCGGCTTCATGATGGCGGCCCCACCCCGCAAGGCGAAGGCGCGGCCCGAGAACCGGCAGTTCGCCTATCTCGCGCCGAAACCCGGAACGGTGATCCTCTGGGAGAGCTGGCTGCGGCACGAGGTGCCGCTCAACGAAGCCGATTCCGAGCGCGTGAGCGTGAGCTTCAACTACGCCTGGAAATAGGGTCTCACGCGTCCGGAGCCGGATCCCCGTCCTTCAGGGCATCCTTCTCGGCACCCTTGGCCTCCTCCTCGCCCCATTCGTAGATCCGCTCGGAGGAGTCCTCGTCGCGCACCTCCACCTCGTCGACCTCGCGGAAGATGATGTGGACCACCGGCACCACGCTCTCGTCATCCTGCTGGCGGCGCTCGAACTGGACGAGGTCGTAATAGGCGCAGCGCGGGCGGCCCGGGAACTCCCGGCACACCTTCGGGCGTCCCTCGTAGATCGTGCAGCCGCGCTTCTTCTGGTCGAGGAACATGCAGGTCTTCTGGAAGATCACGTCGTCGACGCGCCTCAGGACCCGCTCGTCCTCCCAGGTGGTGGTATAGCGCTCCTGCGCCTCCTCGACGGTGCACTTGAAGTACTTGGCGAGTCGCGTGATGTCCCGCTTCGTGACGGTCACGCGCTCGTAGATCGAGCAGCAATAGGCCGGGCACTTGCTACAGTTGAAATAGGTGCGCGGCTGCTCGTCCTTGATCACGCGCTCGGGCATGCGGGCTCCTGGTGGGGCGCGGGAATCCGAGAGGCGCCCGGTCAGGCGGAGCTAGAGCAAGCGTCGTGCACACACAAGGGCGGAGGCCGGCCCGTGCGATGCGGGCCCGCCAAAGGGAATGGCAACAGCCACGCAAGCACGCCTCAGGCGCGCTCCTCCCAGACTTTGACAAGTTCGACGATGGTGGCGACCGCCTTCTCCATGTCCTGGCTGCTCACGAATTCGAGCGGAGAGTGGAAGGCATGGCCGCCCGCGAAGATGTTGGCGCAGGGCAGGCCCATGAAGGAGAGGCGCGAGCCGTCCGTGCCGCCGCGGATGCTGCCGCGCACCGGTTTCATGCCGGCCCGGCGGATCGCCTCCTCGGCGTTGTGGACGATCTCGGGGTGCCGGTCGAGCACGCCCTTCATGTTGCGGTACTGCTCCTTGACAGTGAACGTGTAGGTGGAGCCCGGATAGGCCGTCATCACGTCCCGGACGATCTCCTCCAGAAGGGACTCCTTGGCTTTCAGGCCCTCTTCCGTGAAGTCGCGGACGATGAAGCTGAGGGTCGCCTTCTCCATGACGCCCTGCACGCCGGTCGGATGGACGAAGCCTGCGCGGCCCTGCGTGGTCTCGGGCGCCATGTCCCTCGGCAGGCGGTCGAGGATCGCCCCCGCGATCTTGATGGCGTTTTCCATGCGGCCATAGGCGAAGCCCGGATGGATCGCGACGCCCCGGATGGCGATCTCCACCCCGTCGGCCGAGAAGGTCTCGTCCTCGATGGTGCCGGCGGTCTCCCCGTCCATCGTGTAGCCGAAATCGGCGCCGAGCTTGCGCAGGTCCACCTTGTCGACCCCGCGGCCGATCTCCTCGTCGGTGGTGAACAGGATCCGGATCGCCCCGTGCCGGATGTCGGGGTTGTTCATCAAGAACTCGGCTGCCGCGACGATCTCGGCGATCCCGGCCTTGTCGTCGGCGCCCAAGAGCGTCGTGCCGTCCGTCGTGATGATATCGTGGCCGACGAGGTCCTTGAGGGCGGGATGCTCGGCGACGCGGATGACCTGCGACGGGTCGCCCGGCAGGCGGATGTCGCCGCCCGCATAGCCCCGCACGATCTGCGGCTTCACGCCCTTGCCCGAGAAGTCCGGGGCCGTGTCCATGTGGGCGCAGAGGCAGATCACAGGAACGTGGTTCTTGGGCGAGTTCGAGGGGACGGTCGCATAGACGTAGCCGTGCTCGTCGAGATGCGCGTCCGTGAGGCCGATCTCCTGCAACTCCTCAACGAGGAGGCGCCCCAGGGTCTTCTGCTTCTCCGTCGACGGCTGCGTGGGCGACTTCGCGTCCGACTGGGTGTCGATGACGACGTAGCGGAGGAAGCGGTCGGTCACGCTGGCGGTCATGGAGGGTCCGTTCGCAAGAGCTGCGGCCCCTTGTAGCCGGGCAGGACGGCGGCGTGAATGGGATGCGGCGCTCGGCGGATGAGGGCGACGCTCTGCTCTGCACCCGACCGTCCCCGCAAGGCTGGCCACCTTAAGAACTAGATCCGGCGGTTCGGGTCGGCGCAGAAGAAACTTGGCAATACCGATCCTTTGTGAACAAACTAAGAACACAAGTTAAGACAAAACCACAACTCATGATTGCTGAGCGTATCTGACTCAACTACCGTGGCAGGGCCCCGGGCCGCAGGTCCGGGCGGGACAGGGGAGGACACGCATGCACGTGATGCAGATGCAGAGGATACTCCAGCGGCTCGGCTACGATCCGGGACCCATCGACGGCATCTTCGGGCGGCTCACGGCGGAGGCGCTGAGAGCGTTTCAGCGCAAGGCCGGGATCCCGACCACAGGCCTGCCGGACGAGCGCACCATTCAGGCGCTGCTCTCCCTTGGAGGCGCGGAGCCCGACACCGCGGCGCTCGTCTGGTTCGAGGAGGCGCGGCGCCTCATGGGCCTCAAGAAGGTCATCGGCCCAGGGTCGAACCGGAAGATCCTCGACATGGCGCGGGATCTCGACATCCCCTACCCCAACGACGACGTGCCCTGGTGCGGGCTCTTCGTCGCCCATTGCATCGCCACGACCCTGCCGCGCGAGCCCTTGCCGAACAACCCGCTCGGCGCCCGGCAATGGCTCAAGTTCGGCACGCGCTGCGAGCCCAAGCTCGGGGCGGTGCTGGTGTTCTGGCGCGGCAGCCGCGAGGGCTGGATGGGTCACGTGGCCTTCTACGAGGGCGAGGACGCCACGCACTACCATTGCCTCGGCGGCAACCAGGACAACCAAGTCAACATCGTCCGCATCACGAAAAAGCGCCTCCTCGGCGCCCGCTGGCCCAGGGCCGCGGAGGGGGTCGTGAGCGCGGCGCAGCTCCGGCCGGGGGGCGAGGGCGAGTCGACGGACGAAGGTTGAGCCGCCCTGGCGGCCAGCCTCCGGGCGGCGTTGGGCGCAGACCTGCCGCCCTCCCATGAAAAAAGGCGGGCCGGAGCCCGCCTGTTCCCTTAAAGCCGCGACCGATCGGCTCCTAATTGTCGAGGAAGCTCCGAAGCTTCCTCGACCGCGACGGGTGCTTCAGCTTGCGCAGGGCCTTCGCCTCGATCTGGCGGATGCGCTCGCGGGTCACGGAGAACTGCTGGCCCACCTCTTCGAGGGTGTGGTCGGTGTTCATGCCGATGCCGAAGCGCATGCGCAGCACGCGCTCTTCGCGCGGGGTCAACGACGCGAGAACGCGCGTCGTCGTCTCGCGAAGATTGCTCTGGATCGCTGCGTCGATGGGCAGGATCGCGTTCTTGTCCTCGATGAAGTCGCCCAGATGCGAATCCTCCTCGTCGCCGATGGGCGTCTCGAGGGAGATCGGCTCCTTCGCGATCTTCAGGACCTTGCGCACCTTCTCGAGCGGCATGGCGAGCTTCTCGGCAAGCTCCTCCGGGGTCGGCTCGCGGCCGATCTCGTGCAGCATCTGGCGCGACGTGCGGACGATCTTGTTGATCGTCTCGATCATGTGCACCGGGATGCGGATCGTGCGGGCCTGGTCGGCGATCGAGCGGGTGATCGCCTGCCGGATCCACCACGTGGCGTAGGTGGAGAACTTGTAGCCGCGGCGGTACTCGAACTTATCGACCGCCTTCATGAGGCCGATATTGCCCTCCTGGATGAGGTCCAGAAACTGCAGGCCGCGGTTGGTGTACTTCTTGGCGATGGAGATCACGAGGCGGAGATTGGCCTCGATCATCTCCTTCTTCGCCTGCCGGGCTTCGCGCTCGCCCTTCTGCACCATCATGACGATGCGGCGGAATTCCTGGATCTCGAGACCCGTCTCCGAGGCGAGGTTGTGGATCTGCTCGCGCAGCTCGTGGATGCCGTCCTTGGCCTTCGCGACGAAGTCCTTCCAGCCCTTGCCGCCGAGCTTGGAGATGCGCAGCACCCATTTCGGGTCGAGCTCCCAGCCCTGGTAGTGGCGCAGGAACTCGTCGCGGGCGACGCCGTGATGCTCGGCAAGGCGCATCAGGCGGCCCTCATGGGAGATGAGCCGCTTGTTGATGTCGTAGAGCTGCTCGACGAGAGCCTCGATGCGGTTGTTGTTCAGCGACAGGGACTTCACGTCGCCGATGATCTCGTCCCGCAAGGTCTTGTACTTGCGCTCCTGGGCGGGGGTGAGCTGCTTGTTCTGGAGGCGCTGCTCCACGTGCTCCACCTGGAGGCGGCGCAGTTTCTTGTAGTTGTTGGCGATGGCGTCGAAGGTCTCGAGAACGCGGGGCTTCAGCTCCGCCTCCATGGCGGAGAGCGAGACGTTGTTCTCCAGGTCGTCGTCGTCGAGGTCGGCGCCTTCGGGGGGCGTCAGACCCTCGGGATCGCCCTCCCCATCCGCGGCCCCGTCCTCGAGGCCGCCATCCGCCACCTTGGGCGCACCCTTGCCGTCCGGGCCCGCATAGGTAGCCTCGAGATCGATGATGTCGCGCAGGAGCACCCGGCCCTCGACGAGCTCGTCGCGCCAGATGATGATGGCCTGGAAGGTGAGCGGGCTCTCGCAGAGCCCCGCGATCATGGCCTCGCGGCCCGCCTCGATGCGCTTGGCGATGGCGATTTCGCCCTCGCGGGACAGGAGCTCCACCGAGCCCATCTCGCGCAGATACATGCGCACGGGATCGTCCGTGCGGTCCGTGGGCTCCTTCGCGGTCTCGCGCACGGCCACGGCCCGGGAGGGCGCCGCCTCCACGAGCTCGCCGCCCTCGGGCTCGTCGTCGTCGCCGCCGCCGTCGGCGCCGTTCGCCTGCTGGCCCTCTTCGGCCTCCTCGGACTCGACGACGTTGATGCCCATCTCGGAGAGCTGCCCGAGCACGTCCTCGATCTGCTCCGAGGAGAATTCCTCGGAGGGCAGGACCTCGTTCAGCTCGTCATAGGTGACATAGCCCCGCTTCTTGGCGAGCTTGATCATCCGCTTGACGGCGGCATCGGTCAGGTCGAGAAGCGGCCCGTCGCTCTGCTGTTCCGGGGCGGACGACTCGGTCTGATCCCGTTCGGTGGCCTTGGTTGCCATACTGATCCAGTCTCCACGCGTCCGGGCTGCGCATCCCTGAACGCGAATGGGCGGCAAAGCCAAGGCCTTACCACCCGAAGGTCGTTCAATTCATCAAACAGTGAGTCGCTTGACCAACCGTTACTAAGTTCCCCTCCCGGGCACGCTCCGCCTTGGCCGCGCGCCCTGACGTTGTGGGTCAGTGGTCGCGGTGGACAACCCCGTTGTCCAGGTCGGCTTCGGCACCCTCGGCAGAGGAAAGCTGGTTCTGGACCTCCCGCAGCCAGGCGAGATTGGCCTCATTGTCCTCTTCGGCGAGGGCGCGTTCAGCGGCCCGAAGTTCGCTATGTAACGTGCGCGCCCGGCGATGCAAGGTGATGGCCTGCCGCAAGGCGTCCTCCAAGCGCACCAGATCCGCATGCGGATCAAGGGCCCAGCGGTCCCCCGGTCGGACGAGAGCGTTGAGCCGCTCCGCCGCCTCCTTCAGGCCTGCCCGCTCGAGGCGGGCCGTCATCACTGTCGGATCGATCCGATCCCCGCTCGCGGCGCTGTCGAGCAGGACGTTTCGGACCTGGGGTGCGATATGGCCTTCGAGGTCGAGTTCCGCAAGGGTTTCCGCATGATTCTGAAGGACTTCCGGGTGGGCCATGAGGGTGCACAGGATCATCGCCTCCCGGGGGGAGTCCAGGGTTCCACCCATGAAGAGCGCGCTGCGGGCAAGAAGCGGGCTCACGCTCAGGGGGGTGCTCGGCGTGACGGGCTGAGGCCCCCGCCAGGCGCCGCGCGGGCCCCCGCCCCGCCCGGCGGGACCCGCCCGCCCGCCCCGCCGCGCGAAGGTGTCGGGGCTCAAACCGCCAAGCCTGTTGTCGATCTCCTCCCGGTAATAGCGCTTGAGGGTGTCGTCGCGAATCACCCCGAGCGCCTCCTTGAGGCGCCGTTCGAGGCCGGCCCGGCGCTCGGGCGTGTCGAGGGGGCCCGCCGCCTCCGTCTCCCGGCCCCACAGGATGTCGATGAGCGGGCGCGCGGCGCCGATCACCCGCTCCACCGCGGCCTTGCCGCCCGAGCGGGCGAGGTCGTCCGGATCCTGCCCCTCGGGGAGGAGCGCGAACCGCAGGGAGCGCCCCGCCTCGATGGCCGGGAGAGCAAGGTCGAGGGCCCGGTAGGCGGCCTTGCGGCCGGCCTTGTCGCCGTCGAAGCACAGGATCGGCTCATCCGCCATCCGCCATAGGAGCGCCAGCTGGTCCTCCGTCAGGGCGGTGCCGAGGGGCGCGACGGCGTTGGGGAAGCCCGCCACCGACAGGGAGATCACGTCCACATAGCCCTCGGCGGCGATGACCGTGCCGCGCTCGTGGGCGGGCTGGCGGGCGAGGTGGTAGTTGTACAGAAGCCGGCCCTTGGCGAAGAGCGGGGTGTCGGGAGAGTTGAGGTACTTGGCCGGCACGTCGGCGGAAAGCGCCCGGCCGCCGAAGGCCACCACCTTCCCGCGCAGGTCGCAGATCGGAAACATGACCCGGTCGCGAAAACGGTCGTAAGGGACCTGCACGTCCTCGCCCGTGACGAGGAGGCCCGCCTCCACCATCATGTCCACGGGCACGCCCTTGCCGGCGAGGTGATCGCGCAGGGCGAACCGGTCCGGCGGCGCGTAGCCGATGCGGAACCGTTCCTGGGTGTCGCGGGCGAGCTGGCGGCGGCCAAGGTAATCCCGGGCCTTGGCGCCGGAGCGGCCGAGCAGCGACGCCTCGAAGAAGCCCGCGGCCAGCTCCATCACGTCGTGGAGGCTTCGCCGCTTCACCTCGTCGTCCCGGTCCTCCCGGGAGAGCTTGGGCAGGGGCACCCCGGCCTCGCCGGCGAGCCGCTCCACGGCTTCCGGGAAGGAGAGCCCCTCCGTCTCCATCAGGAACGTGAAGATGTCCCCGTGCTTGCCGGACGAGAAGCAGTGGTAGAACTGCTTCTGATCGTTCACGTAAAAAGACGGCGTCTTCTCGGCGTTGAAGGGCGACAGCCCCCGCCATTCCCGCCCCGCCTTCTTCAGCTTCACCTTCCTGCCGACCACGGCCGACGCCGGCAGGCGGGCGCGGATCTCTTCGAGGAGGGCGGGCGGGTAGCGCATCGGGGGTCCTGGCCTGCGGGGACATTAGCGCACGCACGGCCGGCGGCGAGACGTGGCCGCGAGCCGCGCCCGCTATTCACAGGGCGCGCCCCCTCACCCCTTCGGCAGCATCTCCTTCACCAGCCCGCTCGCGCGCCCGAAATCCATGCGGCCGGCGTACTTGCCCCGCAGGGCGCCGACCACCTTGCCCATGTCCTTCATGGAGGCGGCGCCGGTCTCCGCGATCGCGGCCTCGATGGCGGCCTTCGTCTCGGCCTCGTCCATCTGCTGGGGCAGGAAGGTGGCGATGACCTCGGCCTCCTCGCGTTCGGCCTGGGCGAGTTCGGGCCGGCCGTTCTGCTCGTAGATCGCGATCGATTCCTGGCGCTGCTTGATCATCTTCTGGAGGAGAGCCAGGATCTCCTCGTCGGAGGCTTGGCCCTTGCCGGCGCCCCGCGCCTCGATGTCCTTGTCCTTGAGGGCGGCCTGGATGAGGCGGACGGTGCCGAGCTTGCGCTTGTCGCCGGCCTTCATGGCCTCTTTCATCTCGGTGGTGAAGCGTTCGCGCATGGCGCGTCTCCTTGTGATGCAAGCGCTTGAGCGTTGACGCGCAAGCCGCCGGTCATTAAGTCAGCGGCAGGTTTCGAGGCTGCTTGCTGCGGCCCGTTGAAGCGCGGCCGGGTTCGGGCCGGACTTAAAGAGATCATGGCGATGGCGCAAGACAACAAGACGGCCCCGGTGTCCGGGGGCTGGCAGGAACCCCGCGCGACTGCGGTTCTGGTGCTGCAGGACGGCACCGTGCTGGAGGGCTTCGGCATCGGCGCGGTCGGCGAGGCCACGGGCGAGGTCTGCTTCAACACCGCCATGACGGGCTATCAGGAGATCCTGACGGATCCGTCCTATGCGGGCCAGATCATCACCTTCACGTTCCCCCATATCGGCAATGTGGGCACGAACGAGGAGGACATCGAGAGCGTCAACGCCGCCTCGTCCTCGGGCGTCCGCGGGGTGGTGCTGGCCGCCGCGATCACCGACCCGTCGAACTGGCGCGCCTCGCGCCACCTCGACGCGTGGCTCAAGAATCGGGGCATCGTGGGGCTGACGGGCGTCGATACCCGGGCGCTCACGGCCCTCATCCGCGACAACGGCATGCCGAACGCCGTCATCGCCCACGACCCGAACGGGCTGTTCGACCTCGAGGCCCTCGTCGCCCGGGCGGCCGGCCTGCCCTCGATGAACGGCCTCGACCTCGTGCCCATGGTCACGAGTGGCCAGCGCTTCGATTGGGAGGAGACCACCTGGGAGCCGGGCCAGGGCTACGGGCGCCAGAACGGCGGCGCGCGGCACCACGTGGTCGCCATCGATTATGGCGTGAAGCGCAACATCCTGCGCCTTTTGGCGCGGGCTGGCTGCAAGGTGACCGTGGTGCCCGCCACCGCCACCGCCGAGGACGTGCTGGACCTCAAACCCGACGGCGTGTTCCTGTCGAACGGCCCGGGGGACCCCGCCGCCACGGGCGAATACGCCGTGCCGGTGATCCAGAAGCTCCTCGACCGGAAGGTGCCGACCTTCGGCATCTGCCTCGGCCACCAGATGCTCGGTCTTGCCGTGGGCGGGCGCACCCTGAAGATGCACCAGGGCCACCACGGCGCGAACCATCCGGTGAAGGACAAGACCACCGGCAAGGTGGAGATCACCTCCATGAATCACGGCTTCGCGGTGGACCCCGCCAGCCTGCCGGCCACGGCGGTCGAGACCCACGTCTCGCTCTTCGACGGCTCCAATTGCGGCATCGCCCTCACGGACCGCCCCGCCTTCTCGGTGCAATACCACCCGGAAGCTTCGCCCGGCCCGAAGGACAGCCACTACCTGTTCGACCGCTTCGTCGAGATGATCGAGACCGAGAAGGGAAAGCGCCAGGGCTGAGGGCGGCAGGTCCCCAGCCCTCATCCTGAGGGTTCGCGTCAGCGAACGTCTCCAAGGACGAGGGCGTCTCCAGGGAGCACGGGCAGCGCTGCCCGCGTATCTTGAACCCTCCTTCGAGACGCGCTCTGACGAGCGCTCCTCAGGATGAGGGTTGGAGGTTGATTTCGCAGAGGGTGAAGCCTCGCCTCATCCCCCTCGCGACCGGCGGCGCCCGGCGCGACCTGCGCCTCTTTTGCCACGGTGAAAGCTCTGGATCGCGCCGAAATCCGAGTTGCGTGGAAAACCCAAATCACAGTAACGTCCGCTTAATCATAACACTAAGCGCTTTCGTTTTGGCTGGGGGTTTCACTGATGTCGTTTGACGATGAAGCGGACGATTACGCACGTCTGCACCGCCTCTTCACGTTCCATCTTGGGATTGCTGTCTCGCTGGCGTGGATGACGTCGCTTTACGCGGCGATCTACGCACCGTGGGTGCGCAACATCCGCCCGCTCATCGACCCGCAGAATGTCGGTCAGGTCGAGAGCACCTGGTCCTTCCTCTTCGCCATGCCGGTGGTGCTCACCGCGGCCTGGCTCATGACCATCTTCGGCCGCGACCTCCTGCGCGAAGTGCGGATGCTCCGCAGCATCGCGCTCGAATTCGGCATCGCCGCCGTGATCGCCTTCGCAATCTTCTACCTTGCCATCGACCGCGCCGTGACGGCGATGCTGCTCGGCCTCTGATCGGGGCCGGCCGACTCCCGCGCCGGCTTCAGGCCGGCGCACTTTCGCAAAACAAGTCAAAGCGTCATCGGTATCGTCTCCGGGTCAGGAGTGAGCGATGACGAAAGCCACCACGCAGCTCGATTACGGCCGCCGCATCGCGCGGGTCATGGCCTATATCGACGAGAACCTCGACGGCGACCTCTCGCTCGAGACCCTCGCCGCAATCGCCTGCTTCTCGCCCTACCACTTCCACCGCATCTACCGCTGGACCACCCGGGAAACCGTGGGGGACACCATCCGGCGTCTGAGGCTTCACCGGGCCGCGAACGAACTCGCGCGTCAGGCGGCCTCCATCGAGCGGGTGGCGCGGCGGGCGGGATACGGGTCGGTGGAGGCCTTCTCGCGGGCTTTCGCGGCGGATCACGGCCGCCCGCCGGCCGCGTTCCGGGCCGATCAGCTCGCTCCGTTCACCAGCGACGGAGAAGAACCCATGGACGTGACGATCAAGACCTTCGCGCCGGCCCATGTGGCCGCCCTGCCCCACCGGGGCGAATACAGCGCCATCGGCCGCTCCTTCGAGCAGCTCGCCGCCTGGGCCGCGCCCCGCGGGCTGATGGCGGAGCCGTTCCGGGTGCTCGGCGTCTTCTACGACGACCCGGACAGCGTGCCCATGTCGGAGCTGCGCTCGGATGCCTGCTTAGAGGTGCCGCCGGGCACGCCCGTGAGCGACGGCGTGACGCTCAAGGTGATCCCGGGCGGACGCGCCGCCTCCGTGATCCACAAGGGGCCCTATGCCGAGCTTCACCGGGTATACCGGGAGCTCTACGGGGTCTGGCTGCCGCAATCGGGCGAGGAGGCGGACGACCGGCCGCCCGTCGAGCAGTACCTCAACAGCCCGCGGGACGTGCCGCCCTCCGAATGGCTGACGGAGGTGTTCCTGCCGCTGAAGTGAGCTCGTGCCCGGGGCGCCCCCGGAGCCCTGCGGCGCCCCGGGTCCATGGCGGGCCCAAACCTTCCGAGCCCTCGCGCGTTTCTCCCACCAGCACCCAAACGAGGAGATGGACGCGATGGCTCACGCCAAGGGTTACGGAGACATGAACGGCTACAACGCGCCGCTCGGCACGGATACGTTCGTGTTCAACGACAACGGGCTCGTTCCGAACAGCCGGCTGCCGCTCATCGTCCGCCGCGGCGCCATCCAGCCCTCGGCCCCCGAGGCCGGCAAGGCCTTCGAGAACACCTTCGCCAAGAACGGCTGGACCAACTCCAACCGCGAGGGCATCGAGGACTATCACCATTATCACGCCAACGCCCACGAGGTGCTGGGCATCGCCATGGGCTCCGGCACGGTGAAGTTCGGCGGCGAGGACGGCGAGACCGTGGCGCTGACCGCGGGGGACGTGGTGATCGTGCCGGCGGGCGTGTCCCACGCTCTCATCAACGCGAGCGACGATTTCGCGGTCATCGCCGCCTATGCGGACGGGCGCGAGCCCAACGAGATGCGCGACGACGCGAAGGCCATCAATGCGGGACGCCAGAGCGCCAAGCAGGTGCCCGTGCCGGCGAACGATCCCGTCGACGGCGCCACCGGCCCCATGGTGAAGCTCTGGCGCTGACGAAACATTAACCCTGTGCCACCATGGTCGCCCCATGAACTGGCGCGACTACTGGAACCAGGACACGCCGATCTACGTCAGCGAGCGGCACAAGGTGCTGCATTACTGGCTGGTGGCCAACGACATCGTCGGGCTCATCCCGTCGCCCGACGCGGTGGTGCTCGACTATGGCTGCGGCGAGGCGATCTCGGCGAACCGGGTCGCCTCCCGCTGCGCCAGCCTCTATCTCGTCGACGGGGCGCCTCTGGTGCGCGACCGAGTCCGCGAGCGCTTCCGCAAGGAAGCGCGGATCACGGTGCTGTCCCCGGACGACATGGACGCGGTCCCGGAAGGCAGCGTCGACCTCGTCGTCGTGAACTCGCTCCTGCAATACCTCTCCCTCGACGAGCTGCGCAGCCTTCTCGTCACCTGGCGCCTCAAGCTGAAGGAGGGCGGGCAGCTCGTTCTCGCGGACGTGATCCCGCCGGACGTCAGCCCAGTGAAGGACGCGCTGGCGCTCCTCGCCTTCGCGTGGAAGGGCGGCTTCGTCCGGGCCGCGCTCCTCGGCCTCGCGCGGACGGCCCTGTCCGACTACCGCAAGATCCGCAGCGAGTTGGGGCTGTCCCATTACACCGAAGGCGAGATGCTGGAATTGCTGCGGGACCTCGGCTTCAAAGCGGAACGCCGGGCCGCCAATATCGGCCACAACCAGGCCCGCATGACCTTCGTGGCGCGGCCGGTCTGAGCCTCAGGCTCCGAAGGTCCAAAGCCTGTTCGCCGAAAAGCTCCACACCAGCACGATGCCGGTGGTGACGAGCTGGGCCGGCAGGTAGGGCGCGCCGAGCCACCCCGTGAACATCGCCATAAGAGCGCCCGTGAGGAGAAAGCCCACGAACGCCACCGTCGCGAAGCGCCACACCGCCTCCCGGTGGGCGCGCTCGCTCGCATAGGTGTGCCGCCGGTTGAGCCCGTAAGAGACGACGCCGCCCGCGATGTAGCCGGCGAGGGTCGCCGGCACGGGACCGAGGCCCGCCCCCTCCACGAGCCCGATGAGCAGCCCATAATGGACGATGGCGGCCACGACGCCGACGCTGAAGAAGGCGGCGACCTGGCGGGGGAGCGAGGATGAGGCGGTCACGCCCCCTGTTAGCGCGCCGCCGCGGCCGGGTCACGCCTGAAGGCGGCCCGCGATCTTGCGGGTAATCCAGCGGGGCAGGAGCCCGGCCCCCACGGCCCCGACCTGGTTGGCGACCCCCGGCACGATCACGGCCTTGCCGGCCTCGTAGGCGTCGACCCCCGCCCGGGCGACCTCGGCGGCCGGCATGGCGCCCATCTGGAAGGCCTTGACGTGCTCCATGTCGGCGGTGGCGGCGAATTCCGTGGTGGTCGGCCCCGGGCAGAGCGCCGTCACCACCACGTTGTGGGGCTTCACCTCCTCGTGCAGCGCCTCCGAGAAGGAGAGCACGAACGCCTTCGTCGCGTAGTACACCGCCATGTTGGGCCCCGCCTGGAAGGCCGCCGTCGAGGCCACGTTGATGATCCCGCCCCAGCGGCGCTCGATGAGGCCCGGCAGCACGAGCCGCGAGAGCTTCGTCAGCGCCGTGACGTTGAGGGCGAGCATGCCCATCTGCCGGTCGAGCGGCAGGGTCGCGAAGGTGCCGCGCAGGCCGAATCCCGCATTGTTCACGAGGGTATGAATCCGGATCCCCTTGCCCTCGAACTCCGCCAGGAGCGCCTCGGGCGCCGCCGGATCTTCCAGATCGTGGACGAGGATCTCCACGGGCCGGGCCGCGCCGATCTCCGCCGCCAGCGCCTCCATGCGGTCCCGGCGGCGGGCGACGAGGGCGAGGGCGTAGCCCCGGGCGGCGAAGACCCGCGCCAGTTCCGCCCCGATCCCGCTCGAGGCACCCGTGATCACCGCCCAGCGCTGTTCTTCCGCCATGCCCGTCTCCCGTTCCAACCTGCGACAGGCCGCTTTCCTTCACGCCCGAGGGGGTGTAAGAGCCTGCACCAACACTCAATCCCACAATCTCCCAGCCGTTCCGCGCGCGCGACCTTGCAGCGCGCAGAGGGGCCGGGCACGCCCGGGGCGGCCCGCGAGGGCCGAAGGACCATGCCGAAGCGGACCGACATCTCCTCCATCCTGATCATCGGGGCGGGGCCGATCATCATCGGCCAGGCCTGCGAGTTCGATTATTCGGGGACGCAGGCCTGCAAGGCCCTTCGCGCCGAGGGGTACCGTATCGTCCTGGTGAACTCGAACCCTGCCACCATCATGACGGATCCGGACCTGGCCGACGCCACTTACGTCGAGCCGATCACCCCCGAGATCGTGGCGAAGATCATCGAGAAGGAGCGGCCCGACGCGCTCTTGCCCACCATGGGCGGCCAGACCGCGCTCAACTGCGCCCTCTCCTTGAAGAAGATGGGCGTCCTCGACCGGTTCGGCGTCGAGATGATCGGCGCCACCGCCGAGGCCATCGACAAGGCGGAGGACCGGCAGCTCTTCCGCGAGGCCATGACCAAGATCGGCCTCGACACCCCGAAGTCCCGCCTCGCCAACGCCTCGGCCCTCAAGAAGGCAGACCGGGAGGCCTACGAGGCGGAGCTCAAGCGGATCGCAGCGCTCGACGTGCACCCGGGCGACCGCAAGCGGATGATCGCGGGCTTCGAGCTCAAGTGGAACGCCGCCGAGAACGAACGGCGCAAGCGCTACCAGGAGCACGCGCTCGGCGAGGCGATGCTGGCGCTGTCGGAGGTGGGCCTGCCCGCCATCATCCGCCCCTCCTTCACCCTCGGCGGTACGGGCGGCGGCATCGCCTATAACCGCGAGGAGTTCCTCGACATCGTGGAGCGCGGCCTCGACGCCTCGCCGACCAACGAGGTGCTGATCGAGGAGAGCGTGCTCGGCTGGAAAGAGTACGAGATGGAGGTGGTCCGCGACAAGGCGGATAACTGCATCATCGTGTGCTCCATCGAGAACATCGATCCGATGGGCGTTCATACGGGCGATTCCATCACCGTGGCGCCGGCCCTCACGCTCACCGACAAGGAATACCAGGTGATGCGCGACGCGTCCCTCGCGGTGCTCCGCGAGATCGGCGTCGAGACGGGCGGCTCCAACGTGCAGTTCGCGATCAACCCCGAGAACGGGCGCATGATCGTGATCGAGATGAACCCGCGCGTGTCGCGCTCCTCGGCGCTTGCCTCCAAGGCCACGGGCTTTCCCATCGCGAAGGTCGCCGCGAAGCTCGCCGTCGGCTACACGATGGACGAGATCGCCAATGACATCACGGGCGGCGCGACCCCGGCCTCCTTCGAGCCCACCATCGACTACGTGGTGACGAAGATCCCGCGCTTCGCCTTCGAGAAGTTCCCCGGCGCCGAGCCGACCCTCACCACCGCCATGAAGTCGGTGGGCGAGGCGATGGCGATCGGGCGCACGCTCCCCGAATCCCTCCAGAAGGCCCTGCGCTCGCTGGAGACAGGCCTCACGGGCCTCGACGAGATCGAGATCGAAGGCCTCGGCAAGGGCGACGACAAGAACGCCATCAAGGCCGCCATCGGCACGCCGACGCCGGACCGGCTCCTCAAGGTCGCCCAGGCCCTGCGCCTCGGGGTGAGCATCGAGGAGGTTTACGAGAGCTGCAAGATCGACCGCTGGTTCCTGGAGCAGCTCCAGGACATCGTTGACATGGAGACGAAGGTGCGCGCGCACGGCCTGCCGCCTTCGCCCGGCGCCTTCCGCCAGCTGAAGAGCATGGGCTTCTCCGACGCGCGGCTCGCGGTGCTCGCCGGGACGACGGAGGCCGACGTGAAGGCCCTTCGCCGCTCCCTCGACGTGCGCCCGGTCTTCAAGCGCATCGACACCTGCGCGGCGGAGTTCGCCTCGCCCACCGCCTACATGTACTCCACCTACACGGCGCCCTTCGCGGGCAAGCCTGCCGACGAGGCGCAGCCCTCGGACGCCAGGAAGGTGATCATCCTCGGCGGCGGCCCGAACCGGATCGGCCAGGGCATCGAGTTCGACTATTGCTGCTGCCATGCGTGCTTCGCGCTGAAGGACGCGGGCTACGAGACCATCATGATCAACTGCAACCCGGAGACCGTGTCGACGGATTACGACACCTCCGACCGGCTCTATTTCGAGCCGCTCACCGCAGAGGACGTGCTGGAGATCATCGACACGGAGCGGTCGAAGGGCACGCTCCACGGCGTCATCGTGCAGTTCGGCGGCCAGACGCCCTTGAAGCTCGCCCACGCGCTCGAAGAGGCGGGCGTTCCGATCCTCGGCACCTCGCCGGACGCCATCGATCTTGCGGAGGACCGGGACCGCTTCAAGCGCCTCCTCGACAAGCTGCACCTCAAGCAGCCGAAGAACGGCATCGCCTATTCAGTAGAGCAGGCCCGCCTCATCGCGGCGGATCTCGGCCTGCCCTTCGTGGTGCGGCCGTCTTATGTGCTCGGCGGGCGCGCCATGGCGATCATCCGCGACGAGGCGCAGTTCGAGGATTACCTTCTCGGCACCCTGCCCTCCCTCATCCCTTCCGACGTGAAGGCCCGCTACCCCAACGACAAGACCGGCCAGATCAACACGGTGCTGGGCAAGAACCCGCTCCTCTTCGATCGCTACCTGTCGGACGCCATCGAGGTCGACGTGGACTGCCTTGCCGACGGCAAGGACGCTTTCATCGCCGGCATCATGGAGCACATCGAGGAGGCGGGCATCCACTCGGGCGATTCCGCCTGCTCCCTGCCCCCGCGCTCCCTGCCCGAGGAGACCATCGCGGAGCTGGAGCGCCAGACGAAGGCCCTGGCGCTTGCGCTCGACGTCGGCGGCCTGATGAACGTGCAATACGCCATCAAGGACGGCACGATCTACGTGCTGGAGGTGAACCCCCGCGCCTCGCGCACCGTGCCCTTCGTCGCCAAGGTGATCGGCGAGCCCATCGCCAAAATCGCCGCCCGGGTAATGGCAGGCGAAAGCCTCGCCCAGTTCGGGCTCACCCCGAAGGAACTGCCGCACATCGCCGTGAAAGAGGCGGTGTTCCCCTTCGCGCGCTTCCCCGGGGTCGACGTGCTCCTCGGCCCCGAGATGCGCTCCACCGGCGAGGTGATCGGCCTCGACCGCTCCTTCGGCGTCGCCTTCGCGAAAAGCCAGCTCGGCTCCTCCACCCAGGTGCCGAAAACCGGGACGGTGTTTGTCTCGGTGCGCGATTCCGACAAGGCCCGCATCCTGCCGACCATCCGCATGCTCGCGGAGATCGGTTTCCAGGTCGTGGCCACCGGCGGAACGCAGCGATACCTGGAAGAGAACGGCGTGAAGGCGCGCCGGATCAACAAGGTGCTGGAGGGCCGCCCCCACGTGGTGGACGCCATCAAGAACGGCGAGATCCAGCTCGTCTTCAACACCACCGAGGGCGCCGGCGCCCTCTCGGACAGCCGGTCGCTCCGCCGGGCCGCCCTCTTGCATAAGGTGCCCTACTATACCACTCTAGCGGGGGCGATCGCGGCGGCCGAAGGCATAAAAGCCTATCTGGGCGGCGATCTCGAGGTCCGCGCGCTTCAGGAATATTTCACCTGACGCACCGGATTCCGCCGGAACTGCGAAGCTTCGACGAAGTTTTCGTTGACCGTGAGGGCGCTGGAAACGGCGGCCTCACACCCTTTTTGGGACGAGACACACCATGGAAAAGGTCCCTCTGACGATCAAGGGCTTCGCCGCCCTGGAGGAAGAGCTCAAGCAGCGCCAGCAGGTGGAGCGCCCCCGGATCATCCAGGCGATCTCCGAGGCGCGCGCCCTGGGGGACCTCTCCGAGAACGCCGAGTATCACGCGGCGAAGGAAGCCCAGTCCCTCAACGAGGGGCGGATCCTCGAGCTCGAGAGCCTCATTTCCCGCGCCGAGGTGATCGACGTCACGAAGCTCTCGGGCGACCGGATCAAGTTCGGCGCCACGGTGAAGCTCGTCGACGAGGACACCGAGGAGGAGAAGACCTACCAGATCGTCGGCGAGCCCGAGGCGGACGTGCGCTCCGGCCGCGTCTCCGTCACCTCCCCTATCGCCCGCGCCCTCATGGGCAAGACCATCGGCGACACGGTGGAGGTCACCACTCCCGGCGGCGGCAAGTCCTACGAGGTGGTCGGAGTCCAGTTCCGCTGAGGTGACACCCTTCCGGCCGAGGTGCTACTCTCGGGCCAGGAGACAGCGATGACGGACGAGACCGCGAACCTCATCCTTGAGCACCTTCGGCGCATCCGCGCTGATATCGCCGAAGTCAGGACCGATGTTCTGGAACTGAAGCAGCGGGTTGGCCACCTGGAAAGTCAGTACGCCACCATCTCCAATCGGTTGGACAGGGTGGATGGCCGCCTCGACCGGATCGAGAAGCGTCTTGATCTTGTCGAGGCGTGAGCGGGAGGGTGGGCCCGTCCCTGTCCGGCCACGCCGGCAGCACTAACTTTCCCTCGGCCTGATCGGACCCGAGCCATGCCCCTTTCCCGCCGCAGCCTCCTTGCCGCCCTAGCCAGCCTGACGGCTCTCCCGGCCGCTGCTCAGAATGCCGGCCCGTTCTCCTCCGTTGCCGTCGACGTGAGCTACCTGCGCTCCCTCGGAGCGGGCCCCGGCGCCGACCTCGTCGAGGCGGTGATGACGCAGGAGCTGCGCCGCCTCTTCGCGGACCGGATCGGCGGACGCGGCCCGCGCCTCATCGTGCGCGTGACGGGGCTCCACGTGACGGCGTTTCCGGGCCGCGTCGGCGGCTTCGGCGCGAGCTCCGATTCCATCGAGGGGGAGGCCCTGGTGATCGGGCCGCGGGGCGAGATCCTGGCCCGCTATCCCCAACTGGCCGCCCTGCCGGCCGCAGGCTCCGTGACGGATCCCGCGAGCGAGCCCCGGCGCGTGGCGGCGGTCGCGCGGGTCTACGCCCAGTGGCTCCGCCGCAAGATCAGCTGACGGGCTGCTCGTCCTCCATCGGCACCAGCGGCTCGTCCTTGACGAGGTCGAGGGTGAGCGCGGTGCGGACGTTGCGCACGTTGGGCAGGGCCGTCAGGTCCGACACGAGCCCCTGGAACGCCGTGAGGTTCGGGGCCACGCATTTGAGGATGAAGTCGATGTCGCCCGAGAGCTTCCAGCACTCGCGCACCATGCTCCACTCCTTCGCCCGCTGCTCGAAGGCCGCGAGCTCCTTTTGGCCCTGGGCCGCGAGCTGCACCATGGCGAAGCATACGATCTCGTAGCCCAGCGCCTTGGGGTCGAGGAGCGCCCGGTAGCTCTTGATGATGCCGGCGGTCTCCAGCGCCCTCACGCGCCGCAGGCAGGGAGGCGCCGACAGGCCCACCCGACGGGCGAGCTCCACGTTGGTGATGCTGCCGTCGGCCTGCAGCTCTTTGAGAATGGCCCAGTCTATGGAATCAAGGCGTCCGCGCACGGGAACTCCAGGGGGTGTTTCGGGGCTGAGTAGACCGTGGCGGTGGCGGAGACAAGGAGGAGCGGCGGCAAACCCGCACGGCTCTTGCGCGATGGTGAAGAATCCTGATCGAATCTTGCGCGGCCTGTCCTGCTGGATCCTCACCGACGGCAAGGCCGGGGACGAGCAGCAATGCCTCGGCGTGGCGGAGGCCCTGGGCCTCGAACCGGAGCTCCGCCGGGTGCGGCCCCGGGCGCCCTTTGCCTGGGCCATGCCCTGGGGGCCGATCGATCCCGCGGAAAGGCCGGAGCGCCCGGGAAGCCCCCTCCGCCCACCCTTTCCCGACCTCCTGATCGCTTCCGGCCGGCGGGCGGTTCCGGCGCTTCGGCGGGTGCGGGCGGCCTCCGGCGGGCGGACCTTCACGGTGTTCCTGAAGGATCCGCGCACGGGCGCAGGCACGGCGGATCTCATCTGGGTGCCCGAGCACGACCGCCTGCGGGGCCCGAACGTCCTCGCCACCGTGACCCCGCCTCACCGGGTCTCGGCGGAACGTCTCGCGGCGGCGCGAGAAGCTCCCGATCCGCGGCTCGCGGGCCTGCCGCGGCCCCGGGTGGCGGTGCTCGCCGGCGGGCCGAGCCGCCATCACCGGTTCACCCCGGCCGACATCGCCCGCTTCACGGGGCAGTTGGAGCAGCTCGCCGCCGGCGGCACCGGGCTCATGATTTCCGCCTCTCGCCGCACGCCGGAGGTTCTGAAGGCCGCTCTTGAGCGCCTGGCGCGGATCCACGGGGGCTTCCTGTGGGACGGGACCGGGGAGAACCCCTACGTGGCGTTCCTCGCCCTCGCGGACGCGGTCGTCGTCACTGGCGACAGCTTCAACATGATCGGCGAGGCGGCCGCCTCCGGCGCCCCGATCCTGGTGTTCGAGCCCTCGGGGGGCCATATGAAGCTCAGGCGATTTGTGGATTCCCTGGACAACCGGGGAGTGGTGCACGTTTTCGAGGGACGGCTCGCCGGCGAGCGCTATGCGCCTATCGACGCCACCCTTAAGATCGCCGACGCAATTGCGGGCGCGCTCGCCCGCCACCGCCGCGCGCTCGGGCTCGCGGCCCCCGGTTCGGAGTAGACCCATGGCCCACCATCATTCCAAGCTCATCATCATCGGCTCGGGGCCGGCGGGCTACACGGCGGCGATCTACGCCGCCCGGGCGCTCCTGGAGCCGACCCTCATCTCGGGCTTCCAGCCCGGCGGCCAGCTCATGATCACCACGGACGTGGAGAACTATCCGGGCTTCGCCGATGTGATCCAGGGCCCCTGGCTCATGGAGCAGATGCGCCTCCAGGCCGAGCACGTGGGCACCCGCATGGTCTCGGACCACATCACGGCGGTCGATCTCTCCCGCCGGCCCTTCCGCCTCACGGGCGATTCCGGCGAGACCTATAGCTGCGACGCCCTCATCGTCTCGACGGGCGCCCAGGCCAAGTGGCTCGGCCTGCCCTCCGAGGCCCTGTTCCAGGGTTTCGGCGTCTCGGCCTGCGCCACCTGCGACGGGTTCTTCTACCGGGGCAAGGAGGTCGTGGTGGTGGGCGGCGGCAACACCGCCGTAGAGGAGGCGCTCTACCTTTCCCACCTCGCCTCCAAGGTGACCCTCGTCCACCGGCGGGATTCCCTGCGGGCCGAGCGCATCCTCCAGGACCGCCTGTTCAAGAAGGGCAACGTGGAGGTGGTGTGGGACAGCGCCGTGGAGGAGATCTGCGGGACGCAAGGCCCTCCGGCGAGCGTCACCCATGTGCGCCTCAAGAACCTGAAATCCGGGACCGTGTCCGACCTCAGGACGGACGGCGTCTTCGTCGCCATCGGCCACAAGCCCTCGACCGAGCTCTTCGCCGGCCAGCTCGACATGAAGGCCGGGGGCTACCTCCAGACCCGGCCGGGAACGGCCGAAACCAACATCCCGGGCGTCTTCGCGGCCGGCGACGTGACGGACGACGTGTACCGTCAGGCCGTGACAGCGGCCGGCATGGGGTGTATGGCGGCATTGGAAGCGGAGCGGTACCTTGCCGCGCAAGAGGAGACCCGCCAGGCGGCCGAGTAGGCCGCGGCGCCGGACCGGGCGCCCAGGCGGGCGTTCGGCGCCCCTTCCCGGCCCCGGCCATACCGTCGGGGCTGAGTCATGAGTGGGGCTGTCCCGGTGCCTGCGCCGGGGCGCCGGGGGAACGCCGCCGTGGATTGGGACAAGGTCAGGATCTTCTACACGGTCGCCGAGGCCGGCTCCTTCACGCGCGCCGGCGACGACCTCGGCCTCAGCCAATCCGCCGTGAGCCGCCAGATTTCGGCCCTCGAGCGGGAACTGAAGGCGCCGCTTTTCCACCGCCACGCCCGCGGCCTCATCCTCACCGAGCAGGGGGATCTCCTGTTCCGGGCGGCCCGCGACATGCGCATGCGGCTCGAGACCACGCGGGCCCGCCTCGTCGAGACGAGCGAGCGGCCGACCGGGGAGCTGAAGGTCACCGCCACCGTGGGCCTCGGCTCGATCTGGCTCGCTCAGCGGGTCGGCGAGTTCCTGGACCTCTACCCGGACGTGCGGGTCGAGCTCATCCTCACCAACGAGGAACTGGACCTCTCCATGCGCGAGGCGGACGTGGCGATCCGGCTGCGGCGGCCGGCCCAGCCCGACCTCATCCAGCGCCGCCTCTTCACGGTGCATTTCCACATCTACGCCTCGACCGACTACATCAAGCGCTTCGGCGAGCCCAAATCCCTGGAGGATCTCGACGAGCACCGCATCGTCTCCTTCGGCGGCGACCAGCCCTCCTACCTCATGGCGATGCACTACCTCTCGACCGCCGGGCGCGAGGGCCGGGAGCCGCGGGCCTATCATTGCGTGGTGAACAACATCACGGCCCTGAAGCTCGCCGTCGAGACGGGGGCCGGCATCGGCGTGCTGCCGGACTACACCGTGGACGGCAATTCGAGCCTCGTTCAGATCCTGCGCGATGCGGAGATGCCCTCCCTCGACAGCTATCTCGTCTATGCGGAGGAGATGCGCTCGGTGGCGCGGGTCCAGGCCTTCCGGGATTTCCTCGTCGCCAAAGCCCAGCGCTGGACCTTCTAAGCCGGCTACGGTTGGCTCGATCCGCCTTCCTGCACAGCTATGCGCCAAACGCAGCCCTCTCATGAGGCATGCTGCGTTGCAAAAGAGCAGGGTGAGTTCAATATCGCTCTTGGCTGAATTCTACGCGGCGCTGCCTCTTCCTCCCGGTATCGCCGTTTCGGCCGTTCCCCTCTGGAAGGTTTTTGGCTTCGGCCAGACCTGAACTTCAAGCCGGACCCTCGCGGTCCGGCTTTTTTCATGGGCGCTTGCCCGCCGCAGCGCCGGCTCAGAGGTAGAGCTTTTCGCCTTCGAGCCCGGCATAGAGCCCCGCGACCTGCTCGGCATAGCCGTTGAACGGCAGCGTCGGACGGTTCTCATTGGTGCCGAGCATGCGCTCCATGGCCTGGCTCCAGCGGGGATGGGGCACCTTCGGGTTCACGTTGGCCCAGAACCCGTATTCCGTGGGCTGTAGCGCCTCCCAGAAGCTCTTCGGCCGCTCCGCCACGAAGGAGAAGCGCACGAGGGATTTCGCCGACTTGAACCCGTACTTCCAGGGCACCGCCACCCGGAGCGGCGCGCCGAACTGGTTGGCGAGGGGCTTGCCGTAGACCCCCGTCACCACGAAGGCGAGGTCGTTCGCCGCCTCCGGCATAGTGAGGGCTTCCGTATAGGGCCAGGGATACCAGGTCTGGCGCTGGGCGGGCGCCACGGCCTTGTCGAGGAAGGTCGTCATCTTCACGTACTTCGCCGCGCTCAGGGGCTTGGCGAGGTCAAGGAGCGCCCGCATGGGAAAGCCCGTCCAGGGCACGGCCATGGCCCAGGCCTCCACGCAGCGGTGCCGGTAGAGGCGCTCCTCGATGGGCATGCGCCGGATGAGGTCGTCGATCCCAAGCTCGAAGGGCTTCTCCACAAGGCCGTCGAAGGCCACCGTCCAGGGCCGGGTCTTCAGCGCCCGTGCGGCGGCGGCCACGCTCTTGGAGGAGCCGAACTCGTAGAAGTTGTTGTAATCCGCGGCGAAGCGCTCCGCGGTGATCTCCCGGTCGAGGGTGAAGGCCTCGTTGCGCCGGGCGGGGTAGAGGTCGAAGGTCGGATCGGCCCATTGCGCCTCAGCGGGCCCGCCGAAGGCCACGGTGGCGCCGAGGGCCAGCGATCCCGCGATCCATTCCCGCCGGTTGAGGAACACCGCCTCCGGCGTCGCCTCGCTCTCCCGCAACTCCCAGCCCCGTGGACGCTTCACCAGCATGCCCGAACTCCATGATCAGGCGAGGAGTGTGGCGCACGCGAGCCCCGAGGCAAGTCACGGCTTGGCGAGGGCGTCCCCTCTCCCCGGCTTGCCGGGAGAGGGGACGGATGCCTACGCCGCCTTCTTCGCCTCGGCCCGGCCGTAGAACGTGCCGCCGGAGGCAGCCATCTCGACCAGCATCTTGGGGGCGGCAAAGCGCGGGCCGTGCTTCGCCTCCAGCTTGCGGCACAGCTCCACGAAGGCCTTAGGCCCCATGAAGTCGATGTAGCTCAGCGCCCCGCCCGTATAGGGCGCGAAGCCGAAGCCCAGGATGGATCCCACATCCGCCTCGCGCGGGTCGGTGATGACGCCCTCCTCCACGGTCCGCGCGGCTTCGAGGGCCTGGGTGACGAGCAGGCGGTGCTTCAGCTCCTCCATGTCGAGCAGTTCGCCCTCGAGGTGCTGCTTCTGCAGGTCCTTAAGGCCCGGCCACAGGCGCTTTGGGCCATTCTCCGGGTAGTCGTAGAAGCCCTTGCGGTTCTTGCGCCCGAGCCGCCCCTGCTTCTCCACTATCTCGACGAGGAGTTCCTCCTGCGCCGGCACGACCGCAGCCTCGCCGACCTGCGCCTTGGTGGCCTTCAACACCTTGAGCGCGAGATCGATCGCCACCTCGTCGTTGAGCGAGAGCGGGCCGACGGGCATGCCCGCCTGTTTCCCGGCATTCTCGATCATCGCAGGCGGCACGCCCTCGGTGAGCATCAGGTGCCCTTCGAGAAGATAGGCGCCCACGCAGCGATTGGCGAAGAAGCCCCGTCCATCGTTGACGACGATCGGCGTCTTCTTGAGAGCCCGCACGTAGTCGAGCGCCGTGGCAAGCGCCCGGTCGCCGGTCCCTTCGCCCATGATGATCTCCACGAGCATCATGCGCTCGACCGGCGAGAAGAAGTGGATGCCGATGAACTGGCCCGGGTTCCTGGAGGCCTTGGCCAATCCTGAGATCGGCAAGGTCGACGTGTTGGAAGCGAAGATGCAGTCGGGACGGATCACCGCCTCGATCTTCTGGATCACGTCCGCCTTGATCTTGGGGTCTTCGAAGACCGCTTCGATGATGAGGTCGCAGTCCTTCAGGTCGTCGTAAGACGCCGTCGGCGTGATGCGGGAGAGCAGCGCGTCGCGGTCCGCCGTCTTGGCGCGGCCCTTCATTACCTGATCGGACATGAGCTTGTGCGAATAGGCCTTGCCCTTTTCGGCGGCCTCCATGTCACGGTCGACGAGCACCACGTCGAGGCCCGCATTCGCCGTCACATAAGCAACGCCGGCGCCCATGAAGCCGGCGCCGACGACGCCCACCTTCTTGAGGCTGGTGGCCTCGACGCCTTTCGGGCGGCGCGCGCCCTTGTTGAGCTCGCCCATGGACACGAAGAGCGTGCGGATCATCGCCGCCGCCTCATTCGACCGCAGGATCTTGGCGAACCAGCGTGCCTCCACTCTCAGCGCGAGGTCCATGGGCAGTTGCAGGCCCTGATAGACGCTCTCCAGAATGCCGTAGGCGGCCGGGTAGTTGCCTTGCGTCTCCCGGCGGTAGATCGCGTTGGCGGCGGGCCAGATCTGCATGCCCTGCGCGGAATAGACCTTGTTGGAGGGCAGCTTGTAGCCCTTGGCGTCCCACGGGGCGACGGCGGAGCCGCCCGCCTTGATCCAGTCCTTCGCGGTCTGCACGAGGGCATCGCGCGGCACCACCTGATGCACGAGACCCATATTGCGGGCCAACGGCGCGCGGATCTGCTCGCCCTTGAAGAGCATCTGCAGGGCATCGCCCGTCGGCATCAGCCGCGCGACGCGCTGCGTCCCGCCCGCGCCCGGGAAAAGCCCGACCTTGATCTCGGGAAGACCCACGCGGGTGCTGGCCGCATCCGACAGGACCCGGTGATGGCAGGCGAGCGCGAGTTCGAAGGCGCCCCCGAGACAGATCCCATGCACCGCCGCCGCGAAGGGCTTGCCGCAGGTTTCGAGGCGCCGGTAGAGCAGCGAAAGCTTGCGGCTCTCCTCGAAGAAGTAGCTCATCGCCGCCTCTTCGCCGCGCTCCTGGGTGAGCCTGACGTACTCGGCCCCGAGCCCCTGCAGCATCGTAAGGTCGACGCCGCCGGAGAAGGCCTCTTTGCCCGACGTGATCACGCAGCCCTTGACGGCGTCGTCGCCCACGACGGTGTCGATGAGCTTCGCGATTTCCTCCATGACCTCGGGGGTCATCACGTTCATGGAGCGGCCCGCCATGTCCCAGGTCGCAAGAGCGATCCCGTCGGCATCGACCTCGTAGCGGAAATTGGTGAAGGTGGTCATCGTGTCCTCCCAGATCGCCTCCCCTCCCCCTTGAGTGGAGGGGTCAGGGGTGGGGGTGGTGCAGAAGGCACTCTGGCGCTTTCTCCGGCACCATCCCCACCCGTCACGGGCTTTGCCCGCGCCACCCTCCCCTCAAGGGGGAGGGACGAAACTCACACTCTCTCGATGATCGTCGCCGTGCCCATGCCGGCCGCGACGCAGAGCGTCACGAGGGCCGTCTGCTTGCCGGTGCGCTCGAGTTCGTCGAGCACCGTGCCGAGGATCATCGCGCCCGTCGCGCCGAGGGGGTGCCCCATGGCAATGGCGCCGCCATTCACGTTGACCCGCGCCGGATCGAGCTCGAGCGCCTGCATGTAGCGCAGCACCACAGCCGAGAAGGCCTCGTTGATCTCGAAGAGGTCGATGTCGTCCTTCGTCATGCCGGCCTTGCGCAGCACGAGCTCCGTGACGTCCACCGGACCCGTGAGCATGAGCGCGAGGTCCGAGCCGATCGACGCGAAGGCCTTGATGCGGGCGCGGGGCTTGATGCCCATCTTCGCGCCGCCCTCCTTCGATCCGACGAGCACCGCCGCCGCGCCGTCCACGATGCCGGACGAGTTGCCGGCATGATGCACGTGGTTCACGGCCTCGACATCCGGATGGGCCGCGATCGCCACGGCGTCGAAGCCGCCCATCTCGCCCATCTGGATAAAGGATGCCTTCAGCTGACCGAGGGACTGCATGTCGGTCTGCGGCCGCATGTGCTCGTCGCGGGCGAGGATCGTGAGGCCGTTGACGTCCTTCACCGGCACCACGGAGTTGGAAAACCGCCCCTCGTCCCACGACTTCGCCGTGCGGCGCTGCGACTCGACCGCATAGGCGTCGACGTCGTCCCGGTTGAAGCCGTACTTCGTGGCGATGAGGTCCGCCGAGATGCCCTGCGGCAGGAAGTAGTTCGCAATGGCGATGCCGGGATCGACCGGCCACGCGCCGCCGGAGGCGCCCATGCCGATGCGCGACATCGATTCGACGCCGCCCCCGATGGTGATGTCCTTCATGCCGGTCATCACCTGAGCCGCCGCGAGGTTCACCGCATCGAGGCCCGAGGCGCAGAAGCGGTTGATCTGAACGCCCGGCACCTCCTTGCCGAAGCCGGCCTTCAGCACCGCAGCGCGGGCGATGTCGCCGCCCGCCTCGCCGACCGGATCGACGCAGCCGAGAACCACGTCCTCCACATGCATCGGGTCGAGATTGTTGCGCTTCCGCAGCGCGTCGAGGGTCGTGACCGACAGGTCGACCGCCGCCACTTCGTGGAGCGAACCGTCTGCCTTGCCGCGGCCGCGCGGGGTGCGGACGGCGTCGTAGATGAAAGCTTCAGCCATGGAAGTCTCCCCGAGGGATAACCCTCCCCCTTCGCGGGGGAGGGTGGCGAACGGAGTGAGCCGGGAGAGGGGCCGTCCACACACCCTCTCCCGCCCCCTTTCAGGGGGGACCCTCTCCCGCGGAGGGGAGAGGGCGATAAGCGTTAGAACGCCTCCGCCGGCATCGCCATGATGGCGTCCGAGCCCGCCTGGATGCGGGTGAAGAGCGTGCCGGTCTCAGGGAGCATGCGCTCCATGTAGAAGCGGCCGGTGAGGAGCTTGGCGTCCATCCTGGCGGCGACGCCGTTGCCCTGCTGCTTTCTCTCGTTTGCCGCCTTCGCCATCTTCGCCCACATGTACCCCATGGCGACGAGGCCGAAGAGGTGCATGTAGTCGGTGGCGCCGGCACCCGCGTTGTCCGGCTTCGCCATGGCGTTGTTCATGAACCACATCGTGGCCTGCTGCAGGTGCGCGAGGCCGCCCTGAAGCGGCGCGATGTAGGGCTTGAGAGCCTCGTCGCCCGCGTTCTCCTGGCAGAAGGCGCCGACCTCGTTGAAGAACGCCATGACGGCGCGCCCGCCGTCCTTGGCGAGCTTGCGGCCGACGAGGTCCATGGCCTGGATGCCGTTGGCGCCCTCGTAGATCATGGCGATGCGGGCGTCGCGCACGAATTGCGACATGCCCCATTCCTCGATGTAGCCGTGTCCGCCGAACATCTGCTGCGCCTTGACGGCGTTGTCGAAGCCGAGATCCGTCAGCACGCCCTTCACGATGGGGGTCATCAGGCCCATGTGGTCGTCCGCCTGCCGGCGCTCCTGCTCGTCGCCCGAGCGGTGGGCGACGTCGCTCTTCAGAGAAGTCCAGAGCACGAGCGCGCGGGCCGCCTCGTTGAATGCCTTGATGGACAGGAGCGTGCGGCGCACGTCGGGATGAACGATGATCGGATCCGCAGGCTTGTCGGGGCTCTTGGCGCCCGTGAGCGAGCGGCCCTGAATGCGGTCCTTCGCATAGGTCACCGCGTTCTGGTAGGCGACCTCGGACTGGGAGAGGCCCTGGATGCCGACCGCGAGGCGAGCCTCGTTCATCATCACGAACATGGCGTTGAGGCCCCGGTTCTCCTGGCCGACGAGCCAGCCCTTCGCCCCATCATAGTTCATAAGGCAAGTCGAGTTGCCGTGGATGCCCATCTTGTGCTCGATCGAGCCGCACATGACGCCGTTGCGCTCGCCCACCGAACCGTCCTCGTTCACGATGAACTTCGGCACGACGAAGAGCGAGATGCCTTTCGTGCCCTGCGGCGCGCCTTCGATGCGCGCGAGCACGAGATGGACGATGTTCTCGGCGACGTCATGCTCGCCGGCCGAGATGAAGATCTTCGTGCCGGTGATCGCGTAGGAGCCGTCGCCGTTCGGGACGGCCTTCGTCTTCAGCATCCCGAGATCCGTGCCGCAATGCGGCTCGGTGAGGTTCATGGTGCCGGTCCAGGCGCCCTCGATCATCTTCGGGAGATAAATGCGCTTCTGCTCCTCGGAGCCGTGCTCGACGAGGGCCGCGATGGCGCCCTGGGTCAGGCCCGGATACATGCCGAGCGCCAGGTTCGCCGAGGAGACGAATTCCTGCATCACGGAGTTGAGGGTCATGGGCAGGCCCTGGCCGCCGAACTCCTCGGGCGCCGAGAGGCCCATCCAGCCGCCCTCGACATAGGCCCTGTAGGCCTCCTTGAAGCCCTTCGGCGTGGTCACCGAGCCGTCCGGGTGACGGGTGCACCCTTCCTGATCGCCGGTGCGGTTGAGAGGCGCGAACACCTCCTCGCAGAGCTTGGCGCCCTCGGCGATGATGGCCTCGACGGTGTCCGGCGTCGCGTCGGCGAAGCCCGGCAGGTTGTTATAGCGTTCGAGATGGAAGACGTCGTTGAGGAGGAACAGCACATCCTCGACGGGGGCCTTGTAGCTGGGCATCAGGGGTCCTCCCGAGGGCGCTTCGGCCACATGATTGGGGGTCCGGCGGACCATGCCGACCGGGATAGTTCACATATAAACTATCCTTCGCCCGTTGGGAAGATCCCGAACCGTCACGCTCGGGCGAAATCCGCAAACAAGAACGGCCGCCCAAGGGCGGCCGCTGACTTTCGGAGGACGGCGGAGGCCGACCGGGATCGGGGTGCTTACGCGGCGTTCGCGATGAGCGTGGCGCGGTGACCTTTCAGCTCCTCGAGCGCCTGCTCGATCTCGACCTTCTGCTGCTCGAGATGGGAGATCTGGTCCTCGATCTGCGCGAGCGAGAGGTTGAGGTTCGCCGGGGCCTCGCCGGGGCGCTCTTCGGCCAGCATGGCGCGGATCTCGGTGAGGGTGAAGCCGAGCTGCTTGCCCTTCAGGATCACGGAGAGGCGGGCACGGTCGCGGGCATCGTAGATGCGGGCGGTGCCTTCACGGCGCGGCGAGAGAAGGCCGCGATCCTCGTAGAAGCGGAGCGTCCGCAGGGTAACGCCGAACTCGCGAGCGAGATCGCCGATGGTGTAGGTCTTCGGCCGGTCGAGGCGACGCGCAGCCAAACCCGAGAGAGCTTCGTTGGTATCGTTTGTCATGATGCCCACCACGTTTGAAGTTCATTGGCTCCGGTGCGCCCGGATCTTGTTCGAGACCGGCCTTCATGTGGGCCGATGACGAATCTTAGTCAGATTAATTCGCGCTTCACAAGCGGCTGATCACGGCGAAGCTCCACAATCTGCGGCTTAGCCGCCGTTGCGGCATGCACGCGCGTCTTCCCGAGCGGCAATTGTGACCGGCACGCCACACATTCGGGAGGCTTAACCCCTTCTTTACCGCGTTCGCCGAAAGCTGCGCCGTCGATCCGAAGCCCCGATTCCCGCTGCCGATTCGCAGCGCGCCGGGCGTGCGGGCCGATGCGGCAGGCCCACCCCGCCGCGTGTTCCGGTTCCCGAGTGCGGCATGATACGCAACGCCTCATCAGGTCTTGATCTCGAAACGCGGGAGGCGGTGGAAGCCGCCGCGCGGCGTTCGGGCTTGAGCCTCGACGAGTGGGTGAAGGCGGCGGTCGTCGAGCACAGCCGCCGGGCCCCGGCACCCCAAGCCTCCACCCTCGATGCGGCGCTCGCCAAGATCGCGCAGGTCACGCGCCCGCGCGGCCCGCGCGCCCTCGACGGCCTCATGGGTGCGAGCGCGCCCGGCGCCCTCGATCCCGCCGCGCGCACCGCCCTCGCCTTTGATTCCGTCGCGGGCTGGATCGAGCAGGCGGAGGCGCGTCTCGACGAGACCGTCCACGCCACCACGGCGCAGCAGGAGCGCCTCGCGGGCGCCCTCGCGGAGGCGCTTCACACGATCAGCAGCCGCCTCGATCAGGTCGAGACCCGCGAGGCGGGCCTCGGACCGGATCTCGCCTCGACACTGGCGGCCCTCCGCCAGGACGTCGCCGCCCTCGCGGCCCGGCTCGAGGCGCCCGCGCCGTCCGATCCCTGGCACGCCGCGCTGCAGGGCATCGAGCGCGAGGTGGAGCGCCTGCGCGCGTGCTTCGGCGGCCTCGTCACACGCGACGAGGTGGCGACCCTCGAGGATCTCGTGCGGGGGCTTGCCGCCGACATTGCCGAGCCCGGCTCGCGCGCCGACATGGCGGCCCTCGCCGAGTCGGTCGCCCACGTTCAGGCGGAGGTCCGCCACCTCGCACAGGAAACCTCGCAGGACCTCCACCGGCGCATCACGCAGGAGGTGGAGGGCCTCGCCCGCAAGCTCGACCAGGTGGCCGCCGCGGGCGCCGGGCGCGCCGGCGTCGAGGCGCTCGGCCACCAGCTCGCCGACATGCGCCAGGCCCTCGCCCGCATGGCCGATCCGCAGAGGATCGAGCGCCTCGCCGAGGAGGTTGCAATGCTCGGCCGCCACGTGGCGGAGATGCGGGTGCAGCAGGTGACGGCCGGCGATTTCGCGGGTCTCAAGAGCGCGCTCGAGGACATCCGGGTGCAGCTGCAGCGCTCCGAGGAGGACAAGGGCGCGAGCGAGGTCCCGGCCGAGCTGAAGAGCCTCAACCGCCGCCTCGATCTTCTCATGAGCCGGCCGGAGCCGGCGGGGCTCGACCCGATCACCGCCCAGCTCTCCACCTTGACCGAGCGGATCGGCTCGCTCGCAAGCTCGCTGTCGGCGGGGCGCTCCGGCACGCCCGACACCCTCGTCTCCGGCATGGAGAGCCTCAAGGGCCGGGTGGAGGCCCTTGCCGATTCCGTGGCCTCTGCGCCCGCCCCCGTGCTCGGCCGGCTGGACCAGCTCGAGACCACGCTTCGCGCCGCGAGCGCGGCGCCCGAGGCCGTGATCGGCCGCATCGACCGGCTCGAGGACGTGGTGCGCCAGATCGGCGAGCAGACCGACATGGCGCCCCTCGAGATCATGGTGCGCGAACTCCTCGACAAGCTCGAACGGGGCGGCGGCACCAGCGCGAGCCTCGACGGGCTGGAGCAGCGCCTCGAGACCCTGACGACCCAGATCACGCGCCAGGCTTCGGACCAGGTGCAGCAGGCCCTCGCCGAAACCCTGGTCCACGTCAAAACCCTGCGGGGCGAGGCCGCCATCATTGCCGAGCGGGCCGCGAAGGCGGCGATCCGCGAGGCGCATGCTGCCGGTCCTGTCGACGCCGAATCCCTGCGCCAGGGTTTTGCCGAACTGCGCGCCCTCCAGGCCGATGCGGAAAAGCGTACGCAGGCGACCCTCAAGGCGGTGCACAACGCCCTCGAAACCCTGATGGCGCGGCCCCAGGCTCCCGCCGTCCAGCGCCCCGCCCCCGCGGTGCCGCCGGCCTTCGCCGACGCGCCCGCCGCGCATACGCCGGCCGCCGAGACGCCTCCGGCGGTGCGCCTCGAGGCGGCCGTGCGCAAGCTTCACGCGGCCGCGCTCTCCCAGGCCGAACCGCCCCTGCCGCACCCCGCTCCCGCGGCGGCGGAGCCCGAGCCCGTCGAGGTGCTGCTCGAGCCCGGCGCCCCGCGGGGCGTGCCCGGCACCTCCTTCGCCGCCTCCCAGGAGGGCGAGCCCGGCCACGCACGGGCGAACTTCATCGCGGCGGCCCGCCGCGCCGCTCAGGCCGCGAGCGCGGATGCGACCGGCCGGCCCGAGGAGGCGGACGGACTGCCGGAAGCCGACGGGCCGATCTCGAACCAGACCCTCATCGACCGCATCCGCCAGACCTTCGACAGCCACCGCAAGCCGCTCCTGCTGAGCATGGCGCTGCTGATCCTGGTGGCGGGATCGATGCAGACGATCACGCGCCTCGGCGGCGGCCCGGCTCCGAGCGAGCCCCGGGTGGAGGCCGCCGCGAAGGCCGCCCCCGCGCCGGCTCCCCTGGTGCAGATCGCGGCCCCGGCGCGCATGCCAGGCGCCCCGGCCGCCACCGTCGCGGCGGCGGCGCCGGCCGCACCGCAGCCCCCGGCCGAGGTGAGCATCGACCTCTTCGAGCCCGTCGAGGTGTCGAGCATCACGCCGGCGCCCAAGCGCATTCCCGGGATCGCCCCGAGCGACCTGCCCTCCGAGGCCCCCGGCTCCCTCGTTGAGGCCGCGGAGCGCGGCGACGGCGCCGCCGTCTACGAGCTCGCGAGCCGCCTCGCGGAGGGGCGCACCCTCCCGCGCGAGCCCGCGATGGCGGCGAAGCTCTTCGAGAAGGCCGCGCAGGCAGGCGTCGTTCCGGCGCAGTTCCGCATCGCCAACCTTTACGAGAAGGGCGTGGGCGTCACCCGCGACCTCGCCCTCGCCCGGACTTGGTACGAGCGCGCGGCGGCCGGCGGCAACACCCGCGCCATGCACAACCTCGCCGTGCTCTTCGCGGAAGGCGCCGGAAGCCAGCCCGACTACGCCAAGGCGGGCCGCTGGTTCCAGGAGGCCGCGGAGTTCGGTGTCCGCGACAGCCAGTACAATCTCGCGGTGCTCCTCGCGCGGGGGCTCGGGGTGAAGCAGGACCTCGTTCAATCCTACAAGTGGTTCCAGCTCGCCGCAGCGCAGGGCGACGACGATGCGGGCCGCAAGCGCGACGAGATCGGCGGGCGCCTCAGCCCCGAGATGCTCGCCGCCGCCAAGGCCCTCGCCGCCGGGTGGCGCGCGAGGCCCGCCTCCCCGGAGGCCAACGAGGCGCCCCAGCCCGCCCTGGGGCTGAGCGCGGTCCGGTCCCCGATCAAGCGTTCTTGACCGGAACGGACCGGGTCAGTTTTCGTTCAGATCCAAGCCTTAAGGTAAGGTGGCGCAAAGCCACCGTGAACGAACCTGTGGCCGGCCCCGGCCACGGAGGGAATGCCCGTTGCAAGTTTATCTGCCTATCGCCGAGATGCCGGTCAGCGTCCTGCTGATCCTTGGGCTGGGCGCGGCGGTGGGGTTCGTGTCGGGCCTGTTCGGTATTGGCGGCGGCTTCCTCATGACGCCGCTCCTCATCTTCCTCGGCATTCCGCCGGCGGTGGCGGTGGCGACGCAGACCGCCCAGATCGTCGCCTCCTCGACCACGAGCGGGATCAACGCCCTGCGCCGCAACGCCCTCGACCTGAAACTCGGGATCGTGCTCGTCCTCGGCGGCCTCGTGGGCTCGGCCCTCGGGGTCTGGTCCTTCGCGGCGGCCCGGCGGGCCGGCCAGCTCGACCTCGTGATCGTCGTCTCCTACGTGACGCTCTTCACGGTGGTCGGCTCGCTCATGATGCGCGAGAGCCTGCGGGAGTTCTGGTCCACCCGCAAGGGCGGCAAGCCGCGCCTGCGCCGCAAGGCGGGCGCCCACGCCCCCTATCTCGGGCTGCCCTTCCGGATGCGGTTCTACCGCTCGAAGCTCTATGCCAGCCTCATTCCCATCGTGGGGCTTGCCCTGTTCGTGGGCTTTGCGGGCGCGCTGCTCGGCATCGGGGGCGGCTTCATCATGGTGCCGGCCCTGCTCTACATCCTGCGCGTGCCCACCGCCGTCGTGGTGGGCACCTCCCAGTTCCAGATCCTGTGCACCACCCTCGTCGCCCTCGTGCTGCACGCCGTGGCGAACCAGGCGGTCGACATCGTCCTCGCCCTTCTGCTCATCTTAGGCGGGGTGTTCGGGGCGCAGTTCGGCGCAAGGGCCGGGCGGAACCTCCGGGCGGAGCTCTTCCGCTTCCTCCTCGCCATCCTGCTCCTCGGGGTTGGCCTGCGCTTTGCCATCGAACTCGTCCTGCGCCCGAACGAGCCCTTCTCCATCACCGTCCAGGAGACCCGCACGTGAGGAGCGGCCGGCGCGCCCTCCCGTTTATCGCGGCCCTGCTCCTCGGGCTCGCGCCGGCCCTCGCCCGCGCCGAAACGCTCATCACGTCGATCTCGAGCACCCGGGTGCTCATCAACTCCAACTATACCGGCACGTCGCTTGCCGTGTTCGGCTCCATCGAGCGGGACGCCCAGACCGTGTCCCGCGGCGCCGGCTACGACATCGTCGTCACGGTGCGCGGGCCGCGCCAATTCCTCACGGTTCGCGAGAAGGAGCCCCTCGGCCCGGTCTGGATCAACCGGGAGCAGCAGAAGTTCCCGGACGCTCCGGCCTATCTCGGGGTGTTCTCCTCCCAGCCACTCGCCGCCATCACGAGCGACGTGCTGCGCCAGCGCCAGAGGATCGGCCTCGATGCCATCGTGCAGGCCGCGGACTTCACCATCGACCGCGGCACCGCGGACGAGCCGTTCCGGGAGGCGCTCTTGCGCCTGAAGACCCGGGAGGGCCTCTACCTTCAGGACGAGCGCGCCGTGACGTTCCTGACGCCCTCCCTGTTTCGGGCGGCGGTGCCGCTCCCGGCCACGGCCCCGCCCGGCAATTACGAGGTGGAGGTGGCCCTCTTTGCCGACACGGTCATCCTCGCCCGCACCCAGACGAATTTCGAGCTCGTGAAGATCGGTTTCGAGCAGCAGGTGGGCGAGATGGCCCGCGACCTCGCCCCGATCTACGGCGTCGCGACCGCGCTGCTCGCGCTCTTCTTCGGCTACCTCGCGAGCGTGGTGTTCCGGCGGGACTAGGGGCTAGTCCCGACAGAGCATCGCCTTGCCGATGGCGAAGATGCGCTCGGTGCCGATGAGGTGGGCCGTGAAGCCGCCCGCGAAGAGCGGCTTGAAGGCCGGGTCGCAGGCGTTGAGCCCGCCCGCATAGGCCCCGAAGGCCGGCATGATGAGGCGCGAACCGTCCGTGAGGAAGCAGCGTCGGCGCACGCCCCGCCCGCGCATCACCACTTTGCCGACCGGATGGAGGTGGCCGGCGACCTCCGCCGTCGCGCCGGGAACGGGCTCGTGGCGGAGCATGAGGGCGCCGAGGGTCATCTCCGCTACGACGGTTCCACCGATCGTCTCCGGCAGGGTGCGGTCGTGGTTGCCCGTCACCCACACCCACTCGCGGCCGGCCTGAACCTCCTGAAGCGTCGCGCGCTCCTCGTCCCCCAGGCGGTCGGGGCCGCCGACATCGTGAAAGCTGTCGCCGAGGGCGACCACCCGGCGGGGGTCGAGGCGCGCCACCACGTCCTTCAGCGCATCCAGGGTCTCGCGGGTGTCGTAGGGGGGCAGCATGACGCCGCGGCGGGCGGCGAAGCTCGAACCCTTCTCGAAATGCAGGTCCGCCACGAGGAGCGTCTCGTGGGCGGGCAGGTAGAGGGCCCCGCTCATGTCGAGGAGCGCGGGTTCTCCGGCCACCTCGATCAAGCTCGTTGTCTCTTTGTTCTTGCGCAAAGCGGTCACGCCAAAGCCTCGTCGAGGAGCATGGCCTCCGCTTCCGCCAGGATCTCGTCCGCGCCCTCGCCCGTCACGCGCTCGCGGCCGATCTCCAGCATCACGGAGACGCTCAAAGGAGAAACCCGGTCGAGCGGCTTGTGGATGATTCGCCCCCGGATGCGCTTCAACATCATGCCGAGACGCCTCACGTCGAGGAGTCCGGTTGCCGCATCGGCACGGGCGGCCCTGAGGAGCACGTGGTCGGGCTCGTATTTGCGCAGCACGTCGTAAACGAGGTCGGTGGAGATCGTGACCTGCTTGCCGGTCTTCTTTTCGCCCGGAAAGCGCCGCTCGATGAGGCCCGCGATCACCGCGCAGTACCGGAAGGTGCGCTTCATCAGCGCCGATTCGGCGAGCCAGTCCTCAAGATCGTCGCCCAGCATGTCCTCGGCGAAGAGGTTGTCCATGAAGCTCTCGTCCTGCGCCGCGGCGGAGCCGATGTCGCGAAGCCCGTAGACCGCGAGGGCGTAGTCGTTCGCTGTGAAGCCCAGCGGCTTCAGCCCCGCGCGCTCGAGGCGCCGGGTGAGGAGCATGCCGAGGGTCTGGTGTGCGAGCCGCCCCTCGAAGGGAAAGCACGTCATGTAGTAGCGGCCGGTGCGCGGGAAGGTCTCGACAAGGAGGTCCCGCGGGCCCGGCACGATGGATTTGCGGCGCTGCTGGAGAAGATAGTCGGTGAGCTGCGGCGGCAGGCGGTCCCATTCGAAGGGATCGGCGAGGATCTCCCGCACCCGCGCGGCGAGGAAGGTGGAGAGCGGGAACTTGCCGCCCGCATAGGACGGGATCTTCGGGTCGGTTCCGGCAGCGGTGCGGCTCGCCATCACCTCGTCCTCCTGGATGCCCTCGAAGCGCAGCACCTCGCCGGCGAACACGAAGGTGTCCCCCGCGCTCATGGTCTCGGCGAAGTATTCCTCGATCTCGCCGAGCACGCGGCCGCCGCGGGGCACCACCGTGCCGGGCCGCTTGCGCGACGAGCGGGCGAGCCGCACCTTGATCATGGGCGATTCCACGATGGTGCCGACATTGAGCCGGTATTGCTGCGCGACCTTGGCGTCCCGCACGCGCCACAGCCCGTCGCGGCCCTTCACGATCTTGGCGAAGCGCTCGTAGGCGCGAAGCGCGTAGCCGCCATTCGCCACGAAGGCGATCGCGGCCTCGAAATCCTCCCACGAGAGGTCGCGGTAGGGGGCGGCCGAGCGCACTTCGTCGTAGAGCGCCACCATGTCGAAGGGCTCGGCGCAGGCCATGCCGAGAACGTGCTGGCACAGGACGTCGAGGGCGCCGACCCGCGCGTCCGGCGTGTCCTGCGCCGCCGCCTCAATGGCGTCGAGGGCGGCGCGGCATTCGAGGATCTCGAAGCGGTTCGCCGGCACGAGATAGGCCTGGCTCGGCTCGTCCATCCGGTGGTTGGAGCGCCCGATGCGCTGCATGATGCGCGACGCGCCCTTCGGCGCGCCCACGTTCACCACGAGGTCCACGTCGCCCCAGTCGATGCCGAGATCGAGGGTCGCGGTGCACACCACCGCTTTCAGCTTGCCCTCGATCATGGCCTCCTCGACCCGCCGCCTCTGGCCGACATCGAGGGAGCCGTGGTGGAGCGCGATGGGAAGCCCGTCGTCGTTGAGGTCCCAGAGGGTCTGGAACACGTACTCGGCCTGGAGCCGCGTGTTGACGAAGACGAGGGTCGTCTTGTGGCGCCGGATGAGGTCGTAGATCGCCGGCATGGAATGGACGCCGAGATGGCCCGCCAGCGGGAGCGTCCGGTCGATCTCCAGCATGCGGATGTCAGGCGCCGCCCCGCCCTGCACGACGACGAGGTCGGCGAGGTCGTCTCCCTCGCCCCCCGCGGTCCCCTGCGGGACGAGGTACCGCCGGAGCTCGTCCGGCTCCCGCACCGTCGCCGAGAGCCCTACCGTCGCGACATCCGGCGCGAGCTGGAAGAGGCGCGCGAGGCCGAGCGACAGGAGGTCCCCGCGCTTCGACGTGACGAGGGCGTGCAGCTCGTCGAGCACGATCCGCCTCAGCCCCGAGAAGAAGTCCCGCGCCTCCGCATGGGCGAGGAGGAGCGCCAGCTGCTCCGGCGTGGTGAGGAGGATGTCCGGCGGCCGCGTGATCTGCCGGGCGCGCTTGTGGGCCGGCGTGTCGCCGGTGCGGGTCTCGATCCGGACCCCGAGACCCATCCCGCTCACGGGGGCCTCGAGGTTGCGGGCGATGTCGACGGCGAGCGCCTTCAGGGGCGAGATGTAGAGGGTGTGAAGGTGCCCCTTGGCAAGCGCCTTCGCGGGCGGCCGCTCGGCGAGGTCCACCAGGGTCGGCAGGAACCCGGCGAGGGTCTTGCCGGCTCCGGTCGGCGCCACGAGGAGCGCCGAGCGGCCCGCCCGCGCCTTGGCGAGAAGCTGCAGCTGATGCTCCCGCGGCTCCCAGCCGCGGCTCTGGAACCAGCGGTGAAAGGCTTCGGGCAGGAGGGACGCGGACGCGGTGGGCACGGGGGGAATCTAGGCCGGGACCGGCCCGGCGTCACCACCGCGGGAGAGAATCGGGACCCTATCGCTCCAGCACCAGCAGAAAACCCGGCACGGGCACGCCCCGGTCCTCGCGCGTCGAGACCCGCTCGAACACCGCGACCTGAAAGCCCGTCGCCGCCGCGAGATCGCGCAGGTAGCCCTCCCCGTGGGCGTAGCGGGCATCCTCGCCCAGCACCACGCCGTCGCCCGCGTGCGCCTGGACCGTGAAGGCGAGGTAGCCCTCCCGGTCGAGCACCCGGTGCGCCTCGGCGAGGGCGCCCGACAGGTCGGCCATGTAGACGAACACGTCCGCCGCCAGCACGAGATCGGCCTCGCCCTCCGCCCGGCCTCGCAGAAAGGCCACGAGCTCGCCCTCGTGCAGGGCGTCGTAGAGCCGGGTCTTGGCCGCCTTGGCGAGCATGCGGGGCGAGAGGTCCACCCCCTCGATGGCGTCGACGGTGCCCTCCAGCGCCCGGGCCATGAGACCCGTCCCGCAGCCGAGATCTAGGGCGCAGCGAAAGCGCGGGCCCTTGACGCGCCGGTGCGCCGCCCGGCGCAGGGCGGCGGCGATGAGGTCGGGGCCGCGATAGGCGAGGTCCCGGACGAGGTGTCGGTCGAAATTGGCGGCGTAATCGTCGAAGAGCGCCCGCACGTAGCCGTCCGTGATGGCCGCCGCCGGCTCCACGGCCCCGAGCCGGGCAAGATCGAGCCGCACGCCGAGGGCGTCGCCGGGCTCGAGGGCGAGGGCCTGGCCGAGGGCCTCGGCCGCGGCCTCCCGGTTGCCGAGGGCGGCCTCGGCCCGGCCGAGGAGCGCATGGGCCGCCGCAAAACCCGGAGCCCGTTCCAGCGCCTGCCGGGCGAGATCGGCCGCCGCCGCGGCATCCCCGTCGTCGAGGGCGGCTCTCGCGTATTCAAAGCGGCGGTCGACGAGAAGATCGCCGGAGGACCGGAAGGTGGTGGCGGGCGGCATGCCGGCGGCATGCGGGGCGGCGGCGCCGGTGTCAACCGGAGAGGCTCTTGCGCATGACACCGGGCGGTTCGGCGCTAGAATGTGCCCATGAACGAGCACCGCCCCGGCCTCATCGTCCGCCCCGATCCGAACGACCCGCGCCTCACCCGCCGGGTGGCGGGCGTCAACGAGGCGGGCGAGCGGGTCGAGACCGCCGTGCCGGTGGAGCAGGGGCTGACGCTCTACCTCAACGCCCAGGAGATCGTCACCATGATGACGATCAACGACTATCCGGAGGATCTCGCCCTCGGCTACCTCCTCAACCAGAACATGCTGCGCCCCGACGACGTGGTGACGGGGGTCGATTATGACGAGGACCTTCAGGTCGTGGTGGTGCGCACCGAGCGGCAGACGGATTTCGAGGACAAGCTGAGGAAGCGCACGCAGACGAGCGGCTGCGCCCAGGGCACCGCCTTCGGCGACCTGATGGAGGCCCTGGAGGATGCCGTCCTGCCGCCGGCGCCCCTCAAGACCTCGTGGCTCTACCGCCTCACCCACGCCATCAACACCACGCCGTCGCTCTATCTCGAAGCCGGCGCGATCCATGGCTGCGTGCTGGCGCGGGAGGACAGGCCCCTCGTCTACATGGAGGATGTCGGCCGCCACAACGCGGTGGACAAGATAGCCGGCTGGATGTTCCGCCGCGGCGAGACCGGCGCCGACAAGATCTTCTACACCACGGGCCGCCTCACCTCCGAGATGGTGATCAAGACCGTCCGGATGGGGATCCCCATCCTCGTCTCGCGCTCGGGCTTCACGGCCTGGGGTGTGGAGCTCGCCCGCCAATGCGGCCTCACCCTCATCGGGCGCGCGAAGGGCAAGCGCTTCGTGGCGCTCGCGGGCGAGGAGCGGATCGTGTTCGACCAGGACCTCTCCTACGTGGAGGAGGAGAGCGCGCGGCACCGCCGGAAGGGCGCCGGCGATGCGTGAGCGCGCCGGACCCGCGCCAGGAGCGCTCCCGTGACCCCTCCCCCGACGCTCGGCGTTCTCCTCGCGGGCGGGCTTGCCCGCCGGATGGGCGGGGGCGACAAGCCCCTGCGGGCGATCCGCGGACGCCCGATCCTGGAGCGGGTCGTCGAGCGCTTCGCGCCGCAATGCGACGGGCTCATCCTCAACGCCAACGGCGATCCGGGGCGCTTCGCATCGACGGGGCTCCCGGTGGTGCCCGACACCGTGCCGGATTTCGCGGGGCCCCTCGCGGGCGTGCTGGCGGCTCTCGACTGGGCGGCGGCGCACCGGCCGGACGTCGCCTGGGTCGCGAGCGTTGCCGCCGACACGCCCTTCCTGCCGCGGGACCTCGTCGGCCGCCTGCACGCCGCCCGGGAGGCAGCAGGAGTGCCCCTCGCCTGCGCGGAGTCGGACGGGCAGGCCCATCCCGTGAACGCCCTCTGGTCCGTAGCCCTGCGGGCGGATCTGCGGCGGGCGCTGACCGAGGAGGGCCTGCGCAAGATCGACCGCTGGACGGCCCGCCACGGCATCGCGCAGGCCTCGTGGAGCACCGAGCCGGTGGACCCGTTCTTCAACGCCAACGCGCCCGAAGATCTCGACGCGGCCGAAGCCCTCATCGACCGGTTCGGAGAGCCGTGAACGGCCAAAGGCGGCGCTTGAAACAGAGCCGTTTTGGGCGCACATCTAAGGAACGGTGAAGTGTCCTGTTCCGGAGCGGCGCGTGAAGGTCATCATTCTCTCGGCAGTTGCGGCCCTGGCCCTGGCCTATGCGGCCTCGTTCGTCCTCAACTTCGAGCACGAGCCCGCCTACCAGGCCTTCACGGGATCGGGAGCGGACGTGCGCGAGCCGGGCAACAACCTCGTCGGGCCGGAATGGACCGGCCAGCCCCCGCGTCCCCAGAGCTAGACGAGAAGCCGGTAGGGAATGAAGCCGACGAGGGTGCCGGCTTCGACCCGCGTCACGTCCTCCCGCAATTCCACGAGTCCGTCCGTTTCGGTGAGGGACGTCATCACGCCCGCCCCCTCCCGCGGATGCTTGCGCGCGACGAGGCGGGCGCCTTCGCGGGCGAGGCGAACCCGGACGTATTCGCGCCGGCCCTCTTTCTTGCGGTAGGCGAAGCCGGCCTCGACCGGCAGCGGCTGCGGCGGTGCGAAGGCCTCCCCGGAGAGGCGCGCCACGAGGGCCCGCGCGACCTGCACGAAGGTGACGAACACCGCGACGGGGTTCCCCGGCAGCCCGATGAAGGGCGTGCCGCCGACGACGCCGAGGGCCACGGGCCGACCGGGCTTGATGCCGAGCCGCCAGAAGGTGAGAGCCCCCGCCTCGTCCACCGCCGCCTTCACGTGGTCCTCCTCTCCCGTCGAGACGCCGCCCGAGGTGACGATGAGGTCGTGATGCCGCGCCGCTTCCGCGATGGCGGCCGACACCGCCGCCTGCCGGTCGGGCAGAATGCCGAGATCCGTCACCGCGCACCCGAGCCGCCTGAGCAGGGCGAGCAGCATGAAGCGGTTGGCGTCGTAGAGCCCCGCCGGCCGCAAGGGCTCGCCCGGCGACACCACCTCGTCGCCGGTGGAGAACACCGCGACCCGCAAGGGCGCGCGGACGGCGACATCCGGCAGGCCGAGCCCTGAGAGGAGCGCGATCTCGCCGGGGCCGAGCCGGCGTCCGGCCTCGAGCGCCCTCGCGCCGCGGGCGAGATCCTCGCCGGCGAGCCGCCGGTTCGAGCCCGGCTTCAGGCCGGGCGGCAGGATCACGCGGCCTGCCTCGAGCCGGACGTCCTCCTGCATGAACACCGTATCGAAGCCCTCCGGCATCGGAGCGCCGGTGAAGATCCGGACGGCGTGGCCGGCCGCGAAGCCCTCCCCGCTCGCGCCCGCCGCGACGCGCCCGCTCACCGGCAGGTCCGTGTCGCCCTCCGGCCGCAGATCCGCGAAGCGGACCGCGTAGCCGTCGACGGCGGAGTTGTCGAAGTTGGGCAGGCTCAGCGGCGCGGTCACGTCCTCGGCGAGAACCCGTCCGTCCGCCGCGAGGAGCGGCACCCGCTCGACGCCGCAGACGGGCGCGATCCGCTCGAGGATGAGCGCGCGGGCCTCGTCGACCGACATGAGGGCGCCGCCGAAAGCAAAGCAGTCGTTGGAGAGTTGAGCCATGGGGCGAGTTTAGGCCATGGGCCCGCCCCGGTCGATCACGCGCCAGCCCTCGACGAGCCTCATGCTCTCGCGGTCGATCACGAAATAGCAGCCGCCGCCCCCATGGGGCTGCGCCAGGGAGCGGGCATCGGGCACGCCGCTGAGATAGGCGAGAAGCAGCGTCCCGACGCCGCCGTGCGAGACGACCGCCACGTCGCCAGCGATGTCGGCCCGCCGCGCGATCCGCGTGACGGCGCGCAGGATGCGCGCCTGCGCATCCGCGGCCCGCTCCCACCCGCGAACGCTCTCCTGCGACCGGGCGAAGAAGGCGTCGACCACCTCCCAGAATTCCGGCGGCGCGATGTAGCCGGTGGCCGAACGGTCGTTCTCGCCGAGTTCCTCGTCGACCAGGATCGGCAGGGAGAAATGCGCGGCGATGATCTCCGCCCCGTCGCGGGCCTTGCGTTCGCCGCTGCTCGCGACGGCCCGCACGCCGGTCAGAACCGGGTGGGCGAGGAAGGCCTCCATCCGGGCGCGGCCCTTGGCCGACAGAGGCCATTGCGGCACAGGCACGGCGGGATCGATCACCACCTCCGGGTGGGTGACGAAGACGATGCGGGCCATGGCGGGACGGGATCCTTGCAGGTTTCAGCGGCGCGGGCGCTGCGGCGCAGGCGCGGCCTCGAGCGCGGCGACGACCGCATCGAACGGTTCGGCATGGTCGAGAACCCGGTCGGCAACCGCCGCCACGTCGTCGAGATGCGCCACCGGAAGATCCGTGCCGGGCACGGGCCCGTCGGCGGCGATGGCCCTGACGTTCGGCACCTCGCCGAACAGGAACGGCTTGCCGTTCGCCGCCCGGTGTACCTCGATCTTCGGATGAGCGTGCGCCTTGAAGCCCTCCACGATCGCGAAGTCCACGGGGGAGAGTTTTCGCAGGAGGTCGGCGAGCCCCGGCTCCGCCTCCCCGCTCAGCTCATGCATCAGGGCCCAGCGCCGGCCGGAGGAGACCAGCACCTCCAGGGCGCCGGCCGATCGGTGCTCGAACGAGTCCTTGCCGGGATGATCGATCTCGAAGGCATGATGCGCGTGCTTGAGGGTCGAGACCGTGAGGCCGCGGCCCTTAAGCTCCGGGATGAGCTTGCGCAGGAGCGTGGTCTTGCCCGCGCCGCTCCATCCCGCCAGTCCGATCACGCGCATCGGCGCTCCCAAAGAAAAGCCGCCCGAGGCCAGGGGCGCCGGGCGGCGATGGCGGGCCGGCGGCGCCTACTCGGCCGGCGCGGCGCGCACGCCGGTCTGAGGGCCGGAGGCGGTCTTCGCCATCTCCTCGTCCACCCAGAGCCGGTGGTGGGTGCGCGCCCAGGCGAGGTCCACCTCCCCCGAGCCCATGGCGTCGTAGGCGCCCTCCATGCCAAGGGAGCCGATATAGATGTGGGCAATCATGATGGCGATCAGGATGACGCCCACCGTCGCGTGGACGTACTGCGCCAGTTGCATCCCGTTGATGTCGAGCTGAAGGCCCACGACCCCCGACGCTCCGAAGGGGAACATCATGATGAGGCCGGAGGCCGCGAGGGCGAGCCCGCCGAGCACCACCGACCAGTAGATGAGCTTCTGGCCCGCATTGAAGCGGCGGGCCGGGGGATGGTTGTTGCTCAGGAACCCGCCGCCCTGCTTGATCCAGACCACGTCCGTGCGGTCGGGAATGTTGTCGCGGATCCACACGAAGATCATGAAGAGGAGGCCCAGCATGAAGGGCCAGGACAGGAAGTTGTGGGCGTATTTCGCGTATTGCGACCACACCGCGAAGGCGTCGGGCCCGATCACCGGCATGAGCAGGCGCTTGCCGAAGATGTAGTTCAGCCCCGAGATCGACAGCACGATGAAGCACATGGCGGTGAGCCAGTGCGTGAAGCGCTCGAAGGCATTGAAGCGCTGGATCTTGCGGCCCGATTCCTCGCTGTGGTCGAGACGGATCCGGCCGCGCGTGAAGTAGAACGCGGCGAGCGCCAGGATCATGCCGAGGACGAAGATGCCCCCGAGCCAGGGCAGGATGCCCTCCCGGAAGCTCTGGTAGTCGCGGCCCTGGGGCTGCTGCAGGATCGCGGCCTTGGCATCCGGAATGGTGACGCGGCCCGTGAGCTTGTCGAGCTGTTGGAAGAGCTGCTCCTCCGATACCGCGCTCGCGGTCGGATTGGAGGCGTTGGGCTGGCCCTGAACGGCCTGGCCCGTGGTGCCGCCCCGGTTGGCCGGACCCTCGGATGTGGAGGTCTGGGCGGCGGCGGGGGCTGCGAGCGACATCGCGAGAGCGACGCCGAGAGCCGCCAAAAGGCCGCGGATGGTCGTTGAAATCATCGGGTGTCCCTTCCCGTCGTCACTCATGGGGATGAGGGGGGCCGGCGGCCCCCACCCGCGATCAGATGGCCACGGTCTCGCGATAGGCCGTCTTCCAGCCCCAGGCGCCCGAGCCGTAGCCGCGCTTCACCACGCGCTCCTTGTAGATCTGCGCGATGATGTCCCCGTCGCCCGCGAGGAGAGCCTTGGTGGAGCACATCTCGGCGCAGAGCGGCAGCTTGCCCTCGGCAAGGCGGTTCGAGCCGTACTTGATGTACTCGGCGGTCGAGCCGTCGGCCTCGGGGCCGCCCGCGCAATAGGTGCACTTGTCCATCTTGCCGCGGGTGCCGAAATTGCCGACGCGCGGATATTGCGGCGCGCCGAACGGGCAGGCGTAGAAGCAATAGCCGCAGCCGATGCACAGGTCCTTGGAGTGCAGCACCACCGCGTCCGCGGTGGTGAAGAAGCAGTTCACCGGGCACACGGCCGCGCAGGGCGCGTCCGTGCAATGCATGCACGCCATGGAGATGGAGCGCTCGCCCGGCTTGCCGTCGTTGAGGGTCACGACGCGCCGGCGGTTGATGCCCCACGGCACGTCGTGCTCGTTCTTGCAGGCGGTGACGCAGGCGTTGCACTCGATGCACCGGTCAGCGTCGCAGAGAAACTTCATTCGAGCCATCGTCAAAGCCTCCCGCTCACGCTGCCTGGATCTGGCAGAGCGTGACCTTGGTCTCTTGCATGTTGGTCACCGGATCGAAGCCGTAGGTCGTCACCCAGTTCACGCTCTCGCCGAGCACGATGGGATCGGTCCCTTGCGGGTACTTCTTGCGGTTGTCGGTGCCCCCGTACCAACCCGCGAAGTGGAACGGCATGAAGGCGACGCCCTTGCCGACGCGGTCAGTGACGAGAGCCTTCACGCGGGCCTGAGACCCGCCCTCCGGACCGCGCACCCACACCCAGCTGCCGTCCTTGATCCCGCGCTCGGCCGCGTCCGCCGTGTTCACCTCGACGAACATGTCCTGCTGCAGCTCGGCGAGCCAGCGGTTGGAGCGGGTCTCCTCGCCGCCGCCCTCGTATTCCACGAGGCGGCCCGAGGTGAGGACGATCGGGAACTCCCGGGCGAGATTGCGCTCGACCGCGGCCTTCTGCACCGAGAAGCCGATGTTGGGCAGGCGGAACTGCCGCTCGTCGGGACGGGTCGGATACTTGGCCACGAGGTCCGGCCGCGAGGTGTAGATCGGCTCGCGGTGGACCGGGATCGGATCCGGCAGGTTCCAGGCGACGACGCGGGCCTTGGCGTTGCCGTAGGGCAGAACGCCCTTGTCGAGGCACACGCGCTGGATGCCGCCCGACAGGTCGGTGGCCCAGCTCACCGCGTCGACGCTGTTGCCGCCCATGCGGGTGATGATCGCCATCTCCTGGGGCGTGAGGTCCTGATCCCACCCGAGCTTCTTGAACACCGCCATGGTGAATTCAGGATAGCCGTCCGTGATCTCGGACCCTTGCGAGAACGAGCCCTCGGCGAGGAGCGTCTGCCCCTCCCGCTCCGTGCCGAAGCGGGCTCGGAAGGTGCCGCCGCCCTCCTTCACGTGCAGCGACGTGTTGTAGAGGACGTGGGATCCCGGATGCCGGATCTCGGGCTTGCCCCAGCAGGGCCAGGGCAGGCCGTAATAGTCGCCTCCGATCTCCGGGTCGTCCTTGGGCGCGCGCAGCGTCACCAGGTCGAACTTGCCCTGGTTCTTCATGTGCGCCTTCAGCCGCTCCGGCGACTGGCCCGAATAGCCCGTCGACCAGCCGCCCCGGTTGATCTCGCGCAGGATGTCCTCCGGCACGGGTCGGTTGTTCGTGACCGTGATGCCCTTGAACATGCGGTCCGCGAAGCCGAGCTTGCGGGCGAGAAGGTAGAGCGCCTCGTAGTCGTCCTTCGATTCGAAGATCGGCTTCACCACCTGCTCGCCCCACTGGAGCGACCGGTTCGAGGCGGTGCGGGAGCCGTCCGTCTCGAAGTTCGTGCAGATGGGCAGGAGATACGTGTTGTCCTTGCGCTCCGACATGGAGGCGTAGGACGTCGGATGCGGGTCCGCCACCACGAGAAGCTCGAGCTTCTCGAGGCCTCGCGCGGCGTCCGGCATGCGGGTGACCGTGTTGCCGCCGTGCCCGAACACCACCATGGCGCGGATCATGTCGGACTGGTCGACATCCTCCGGCTTCATGAGCACCGCGTCGAACCACCGGGTCGAGGTGATGCCGGGGGTCTCCATGTTCTGCTTGCGGTTGCGGGCCGGGCGGCCGCCCTTGGCCGGCACCTCGTCGAAGCGGCCCTGCAGCCACTCGTATTCCACGTCCCACACCCGCGCCCAGTGCTTCCAGGCGGCTTCGGTGAGGCCGTAATAGAGGGGCAGCGTCGTGATATCGAGGCCGAGATCCGTGGCGCCCTGCACGTTGGTGTGGCCGCGGAAGATGTTGGCGCCCGAGCCCGGCCTGCCCACGTTGCCGGTGAGCAGCAGCGCGATGCAGGAGGCGCGCACGTTCGCGGTGCCCACCGTCTTCTGGGTCTGGCCCATGCACCAGATGAGGGTCGCGGGCTTCTCCTTGGCGAACTTCTCGGCGACGCGCTTCAACTGCTCGCCCGGAACGCCCGTGATGCGCTCCACCTCGTCCGGCGGGTACTTCTCGATCTCCCGGTAGACCTGCTCCATCCCGTAGACGCGCTGGCGGATGAACTCCTTGTCCTCCCACCCGTTCTTCACGATGTGCCACATCATGCCCATGAGGAACGGGATGTCGGTGCCGGGCCGCAGGCGCACATATTCGGTGGCGTGGGCCGCCGTGCGGGTGAAGCGCGGATCGGCGACGATGAAGTTCGCCCGGTTGATCTCCTTGCCGGCGAGCAGGTGCTGCACCGCGATGGGATGCGCCTCGGTGGGGTTGCCGCCGAGGATCAGCATGGTCTTGGCGTTGCGCAGGTCGTTGTAGGAATTCGTCTGCGCGCCGTAGCCCCAGGTATTCGCCACGCCCGCCACCGTGGTGGAGTGGCAGATGCGGGCCTGGTGGTCGACCGAGTTCGTGCCCCAGAAGGCGCCGAACTTGCGGAAGAGATAGGCGCCCTCGTTCGTGAACTTCGCCGAGCCGAGCCAGTAGACCGAGTCGGCGCCGGCGCGGCTGCGGATCTCGAGGAGCTTGTCGCCGATCTCGTTGACCGCCTGGTCCCACGAGATGCGCTGCCACTGTCCGCCCACGAGCTTCATGGGGTATTTGAGGCGCCGCTCGCCGTGGACGATCTCGCGCACGGAGGCGCCCTTGGCGCAGTGGGTGCCGCGGTTGATCGGGCTCTCCCAGGCCGGCTCCTGTCCGACCCACACGCCGTTCTGAACCTCGGCGGTCACCGAGCAGCCGACGGAGCAGTGGGTGCAGATGTTCTTCCTGATCTCGACCTGGGTGCCCGGGGACGGGGCGGCCGCGGAGGCCTTGCGCACGGCGCCGAGCTGGATCGAGCCGACGGCGGCGAGGCCGCCCACCGCGAGGCCCGACCGTTTCAGGAACGTGCGGCGGTCGAGGGTGCCGGAGGCGAGGCCCGCCGTGAGGGCCTGCAGCTTGCTGCGGCTCGCTTCGCCGCTCCTGCGTTTGACTAGCATCGGGCCGTCCTCACTTCTTCAAGGTCTCGTAGCCGTTGGTGCGGTAGAAGGCTTTCACGTGCTCGCTCTCGCGATAGCGGGCCTTCGTCTCGTCCGGGCCGGGGTCGTAGGCGTTGGCGTCCGTGGCGGCGAGGGGCGAGGCGACCGCCGCGGCAGCCACCGTGGACGCGCCGCCGATGCTGCGCAGGAAGCGCCGGCGATCCATCGCCTTGTCGGTCTTCTCCGTCATTCCATCCTCCTTGGGCGCGGGCCCCGGCTTGGTCTCAATCGTCGAGGGCGAACGCATCCGCCTCGATGTCCATGAAGTGGCGCCCGATGGCGCCGGCGAGTTTGTAGAAGCGGGCGTGCCGCGCGGTCTCGCAATCGGCAAAGAACCGCGCCGCCCAGGGTTTCAGATGCCGCTCGAAGAAGACCCGGTCGGCGCCGGGCTCGGCCTCGAACCGGCCGGCGGTCAGCCCGGCCATCACTTCGCAAAGGATCGCGATGTGATCCTCCGGATCGCCCCGCTCCTCGGCCCGCTCGATGCCGAGCCGCCCCAGGTCCTCGCGCACCCGCGCCAGGGGGCGCTCGTGCAGGAAACCCGTCTGGTAATAGGAGCCGTAGGGCAGGAGCTCGCCGCGGGCGACGCCGACGAACAGATCGAAATATTCCCGCGAGATCGCATCGGCGTCCATCGCGGCGGCGGCTTCGGCAAGGCCGATATGCGCGAGGCCGAGCGGGCTCGCATCGCCCCTGAGGGTCGCGAGGCGCGCCAGCACGTCCGCGGTCGGCGCCCGGCCGAAGAGGAGCGCGAGGAGGCCGTATTCGTGCGAGCGCAGCAGGTCCACCTCGTCGGCGTCGGCGAGGCCGGCATCGGGATACAGATCGGGCCGCAGCACCGTGCGGGGCACGCCGGTCAAGGCCTCGACCGCGAGCACGCGCTCGGCCGGGATCTTCTGCCAATGGGAGACGGCGGGCTGCGATATGCCCAAGCCACGGGCCAGCGCGCCGATGCCACCGGCCGCTCGGATCGCCTCGTCGAGACCACCCTCTCGCATTTCACTCCCGTACCCGCGCGGCTGTTCACGCTCCGCGCTCTCTCATTGATTTCATCATAGAAGGTTATGGCACCCCGACAAGCGTACTTTGGAGTGATTTCAAACTGGAATCGCGCCGCCGTGGCGGCGCCGCGGCGGAGCGAGCGGGGACGGTTCCGCGGCCGGCGCCGCGGCTTCGGGGAGTTCCTCGGGCGCACCGAGCCTGACGCTATCCTGAGGCCAGGCTTGAGCAATCTGCGCTTCGCCCTCGACGGGGACTGGATCCCCGTCGCCCGGCTCGGTCGGGGCCTCGTTCGCGGCGGGCGCCATGCCGTCGAGCGCTTCGATCTCCGGCTCACCACTTTGTGACAACGGATCACGCACCCTCGGCGGACCGTCGAAGATTCGCGCCACCATGGCGCCGACATCGTCGGTCGGCAGAATCGGTCCGTTGCCGGGCACGCCCCCCGGCACGTTCCAGTCATAAGCGTATTCGCGCGCCTCGCTCACGTAGTCGCGAATCGCCGGATCGAGGGACCACACCCGGCGCAGCGCCGCGTTCTTCAGGAAGTCCGGCACGCCCTTGCGCAGGAAGGCCGTGATGTCGGTCTCGGCCGTGATCTCCTCGACGGGCGGCAACGCCGCGATCTCCTCCGGGGTGATCTCGGGCTCGTCCTGCGGCGCCTGCGCGGGCTCCTGCGCGGGCTCCTGCACCGGCTGCTGCGCGGGTGCGGGCGCCGCGTCCTCCTCGCGCCGGATCTCGAGCTTGCGGCGCGACCAGCGCGAGAGGAAATCGTCGGTGCTCATTCGTCGTCCCCCGCCTCGCGGTCGCGCCTTCGCGTGGCGAGAGCCTCGGGATTGGCGCGGTCGCGCTGGCGCTTGAAGAAGGGGCGCTCCACGTGGAAGGCCTCGAAGAAGGCCTGAACCCGCGCCTGCACGTCGGCGGGCATCGGCACCGCCTCGACGATGTCGCCGATATTCTCCGCCAGGGCCTCGCCCTCGTAGGGGTCGGCGGTCACGGTGACGAGTTCGACCTCATCGCCGGTGGGGCGCAGCACGACCCAGAGGGAGGGCTGGGCCGCCGTCAGGTTGTCCCGGTAGTGCGACGTCGCCGTGCCGTAGAGCGCCACCGCGGCCTCGCCGGCATAATGCGTGTCGTCCGCCCCCGACCGCCCGAGCGGTGTGCCCTTCGGGATCGCGGGCGCCGCCGGCAGCACCGCGACGGGGAGCCAGGCATGGCTCGCCCAGGGTCCGGTGAGGGCGCGGCGCGCCACCACCACGCCGACCGTGATATGCTCCCGCGCCATGTCAGGCCGCCCTCGCCCGGCCGGCGAGCGGCAGGCCGACGATGAGGTTCTGGGGCTTCACGCGCACCCCCTTGTCGGCCGTCATGGCAAGCATGAGGTAGACGGGATGACCGGCCGCCCGCGCCTCGACGGGGGTGCCGGGCGCGAAGGTGAGCCGGAACAGGGCGAGCATCCGCGAGCCCTCCTCCGGGTCCACCGTGTCGCCCTTCCACAGGGCGTTGCCGATCCGCGTCGCCTCCGCGTCGAGGCCCACGAACCAGCGCCAGTCCCGGTCCTCGATCCGCACCACGGGCTCGACGGCCGCCTCGACGCCGAGGCAGTGGCGCAGCCACACCTCGATCACCCGCGCCAAGCCCTCGCGGCTGCGCGGGTTGGAGCCGATGTTGAGCGCCATCGTGTGGGCATCGGAGCGGCTCCAGTAGGTCCAGGCGTTCCCGTCGTCGAGCACGTCGAGCTCGCTCGCCGGGTCCTTGCCGAGCATGGCGACGAGGGGCGAGCGGCTGCCGCCCAGCGCATGCGCCTCCACGATCTCCGCATCCGCGAGGAGCACCGTGCCGTCGTGCAGGGAGGCGCGCTGCGGGCGAAAGAAGAGCTCGGCCGCCCGCAGGACGTAAGGGTCCTCGCACCCGTCGAGGGCGTTGCGCAGGATCAGGTGGACGAGCTGGTTGAGGAAGAGCGGCGGCACGGGCCCGGCCCCGCCGCGCACGAGGGCGAGGTACGCCGCCTCGACGCTCGGCGCGGCGACGAGCCTGTCGCGAAAGCCGAGCATGAAGCTCCAGTTCTCGCGGGCGTCCTCGTCCGCGAGGGCAGCGACCTCGGCCGCCGTCACCTGCCGCCGCGGGTTCGCCATGAGGGCTCCGTGGAGCGCCCGCTCGGCCTCGCAGGCCTCCTCCGGCGGCATGAGCTCGGGACGGGCGAGATAGGCGAGCAGCAACTCGTCGGTGACGGCGAGCCCGCCGCCTTCCGTGCGGCGCGTGAGGTGATGGCCGGAGGAAACCCAGAACTCGCGCATCATCGTCTGTCCATGAGGCCGAGAAGGTCGACCCGTTCCTCGGGCTCGTCGGTCTCGACGAATTCGAAGGCCCGCGCATGGGCGTGGAGGCGGTCGGCGCCGGGCGCCGGGCCCTCCCGGCGCCGCAGCGTCCGGAACTGCTCCTTGATCTCGCCGCCCTCGACCGTGCGGTGCATGGCGATGACGGTGCCGGCAGGGTGATCGCACAACGAGGCCGCGAAGGCGATCTCGTCCCGCGCCGCCTCGGCGGCAGCCTCGGGGCCGGGCGCGCCGAAGCGATGGAGCAGCGCGTCGGCGAAGCCCGCCTCGAGGTCGGCCCGCTCCTCGGCCCCGATCTCCGCAACCTCGACGAGGGTCGAAAAGCCGTGGGAGCGCAGGCCGAGGAAGCCGGCCCGGAAGGCGGCGCGCATCTTCGGGGAGGCCTCGTCGAGCTCGACGCCCCAGAACAGCACGGATCCGGTCACCGCCCATTCGCCGGGCTCGGCGGCCCGGTCGAATACGAAGGTGTCGGACGGATCGAGGCGAAGCGTGCGCAGGAGCTTGGACGGTTGGCTCACGGCCCGCTCCCCTGAACCAGCCGGAAGCTCTCCCTCCCCTCAGGGGAGGGGCAGGGGTGGGGTATCGCGCGCAAGCGCGAGTTCTTGCCTGAACGGAGCCTGCCGCTCACGCGGCAACACCCCACCCGCCTGCCGGCACCCTCCCCTAAGGGGAGGGAAGCTTGGTACTGCGGCGCGTGCTGAAAGCCCCTCACAGCCGCGGCGCTCCCGTGCCGGGGTCGAGCCAGGCGGCCTCGGCGAGGCCCGGGAGCAGCGGCATGCGCTCAGCCCGGCCGTCGTGGTGGAGGAGGAGATCCCCGTTGGCGTCGATGCCGCGGCGGCCCGGTCCGCCTTCGCGCGGCAGGCGCGCCAGATAGGTGTCCGCCACGGCCTTGAAGCCGCGCTCGGACCAGGCGTCGAAGGCGAGCATGAGGTGGCGCGCGAAGCTCGCCACGACCTCCGGGAAGTCCCGGGGATCGAACCCCTCCTCCTCGAGCCAGGTCGCCCCCGGGTGATGGCCGGGGTCGATGCCGCCCACCGGCGAGGCGAGGAGCATGCCCGAGAAGACGAGCCAGCGGGGCACCTCGGCCTCCAGGCACTCGGCCGGCCAGGCGAGCCGGCCGCCGCCGAGGCGCCCGCCGTCGAAATGCACCGTCGCCGGAAAGGTGAAGGTCACGGCCTTCTCAGGGGGACCGAAGGCCGCCAGGGCATCCGCCATCGCCCCCATGCCGGCGAACACCGCGCGCCGCGCGGAGGCCAGAGGCTCGGAGGGCTCCAGCACGACCGCGAACTCGATCACGTCGAAGCGCCCCACCCACACGAAGGTGCCGGCACCCGCCTCTTCGGCGATGCGGCACGCATGATCATGCGCGTCCTCGCGCTCCCGCAGGGCCAGCAGCCGGTAGGCCGGCGGCAGGCTCAAGGGTGCGGCGGGCTTCCGGCTCAACGCGACCATGGCGCTCGTGGGGTTCCTGCGACCGGGCGGTCCCTATCGTTCTTTGGAGCGGTTCTAGTATAAAGGCTCTCTTGCGCATAGCGAGGGGCGTCAAAACGCCCCCGATTGAGGGTGGACGCCGTTGACAGCCAAAGCCGACCGCATCGTCGTCGCCTGCTCGTGCGAGGGCACCATGACCCTCGATACCGGGGCGCTGGAGCGCGGCTGCGGGGGCGACCTCGTCACCGCCGACCATCTTTGCCGACGCCAGTCGGATCTCGCCCGCAAGCTCCTCGGCTCTGGCCGTCGGGTCACGATCGGCTGCACGCAGGAAGCTCCCCTCTTCACCGAGATCGCGGAGGAGCTCGGGGCGGCGGACCGCGTCCTCTTCGCGAACGTGCGGGAGCAGGCGGGCTGGTCGGATGCCGGCGCCGCGGCAGGCCCCAAGATGGCGGCCCTTCTCGCGGCCGCGGCGGAGCCCGTTCCGCCGCTGCCGCTCGTGACCCTCAAGAGCGAGGGCGTCGCCCTCGTCTACGGCCGGGACGAGACCGCCATCGAGGCGGCCCGGCGCCTCTCCGACCGCCTCGACATCACGGTCCTCCTCGACCGCCCCGGCCCGATCGCGCCGCCCCGCAGCACCGACTTTCCCGTGCTCAAGGGAACGATCACCCGGGCGAAGGGCTCGCTCGGCACTTTCGAGCTCCGGGTCGACGATTACGCCCTACCCTCCCCGTCCTCCCGCCGGGCCCTCGCCTTCGGCGAGCCCCGCGACGGCGCAGCCTCGTCCTGCGACGTGGTGCTGGATCTGTCGGGCAACGCGCCCCTGTTCCCGGCCCACGAGCTTCGCCCCGGCTATCTGCGCGCCGATCCGCGGGATCCGGCGGCGGTGGAGCGCGCCGTCGCGGAGGCCGGCAACCTCGTCGGCGAGTTCGACAAGCCGCGCTTCATCCAGTTCACCGAGAGCCTGTGCGCCCATTCGCGGTCGACGATCACGGGCTGCACCCGCTGCCTTGATCTCTGCCCCACCGGTGCCATCGCGCCCGCCGGCGACCATGTCGCCATCGACCCGGCGGTCTGCGCGGGCTGCGGCTCCTGCGCCGCCGCCTGCCCGACGGGAGCGGCGGCCTATGCGCTGCCGCCCGTCGACGCGCTCCTTCGCAAGATCCGCACCGGGCTCCAGGCCTATCGGGAGGCCGGCGGCGCCGAGGCGGTGCTGCTCCTGCACGACGGCGATCACGGCGAGCCGCTCATCGACGCCCTGGCGCGCTTCGGCGCCGGGCTGCCGGCGAACGTGATCCCGCTGCGCGTCAACGAGGTGACGCAGGTCGGCCCCGAAACCATCGCGGCCGCCTTCGCCTACGGCGCGTCCGGGGTGCGCCTCCTCGCCCGGGGTCGGGCCAAGCACGACCTCTCCGGCCTGCAGCGGACGGTGTCGCTCTCGGCCACCCTCCTCGCCGCCCTCGGCTACGGCGCCGAGGGGGTGAGCGTCATCGAGACGGACGACCCCGACGATCTTCGCGCCAGCCTCGACCGCCTGCTGCCGGGGCGCGCCGCGGCGCGGCCCGCGGGCTTCGTCCCCCATGGGGCGAAGCGCGGCGTGCTCGAACTCGCCTTCCGCGAACTCCACCGCGCCGCGCCCGAACCCGTGGACGTGGTGCCGCTTGCCGCCGGCGCCCCGTTCGGGGGTCTTGCCGTCGACACGCAGGCCTGCACCCTGTGCCTCTCCTGCGTCTCGGCCTGCCCGGCGGACGCGCTCACGGACAATCCCGAGCGCCCGATGCTGCGCTTCACGGAGAGCCTATGCGTGCAATGCGGCCTGTGCGCCGCCACCTGCCCGGAGGACGCCATCGCCCTCGTGCCGCAGCTCGACTTCAAGGCCTGGGACCAGCCCCGCCGGGTGGTGAAGGAGGAGGAGCCCTTCCACTGCATCGCCTGCGCGAAGGCCTTCGGCACCCGCAGCACCATCGAGCGCGTCGTCGCCAAGCTCCAGGATAAGCACTGGATGTTCTCCGGGAATGCCGGCGTGAACCGCACCCGCGTCCTCATGATGTGCGAGGATTGCCGCGTCGAGGCGATGGTGGGCGAGAGCTTCGACCCGCACATGACCGAACGGCCCAAGCCCCGCACCAGCGAGGATTACTTCCGGGAGCGCGAGACCGGCGGCGAGTTGAGCTGAGCCGTAGGGCGGACTAGAGGAGGCCCGCGGCCGGTCTATCAACGGCCCGCGGAGGCCTCCCCGTGCTCGCCACCATCACGGCCGTTCTCGACTGGCTCGGCATCGTCGCGTTCGCGGTCACGGGGGCCCTCGTCGCCTCCCGCAAGCAGATGGACATCGTGGGCTTCGCCCTCCTCGCCGTTGTGACGGGGGTAGGCGGCGGGACCCTGCGCGACCTCCTCCTCGGCGTCGCGCCCGTGGCCTGGGTGCGGGAGCCCGCCTCCGTCGTCACCTGCATCGCCGTCGCGGGGGTCGCGTTCTTCACCGCCCACATCCCGCAATCCCGGTTCATGTGGGTGCTCTGGCTCGACGCGGTGGGGCTCGCGGTGTTCAGCGTCACGGGCGCCGAGACGGCGCTCGCGGCCGGCGCCTCGCCCTTCGTCGCCGTGGTGATGGGCGTCGTGACGGCGACCTTCGGCGGCATCATCCGGGACATTCTCGGGGGCGAGAGCCCCATCATCCTGCGCCGCGAGATCTACGTGACGGCGGCGCTCCTCGGCGCCCTCGTCTTCGTGGCGGCATTGAGCGTCGGGCTGGGGCGCGATCCCGCCGCGGTCGCCGGGTTCCTCGCCGCGCTCGTCCTGCGATGCGCGGCCCTCGAGCGGCGCTGGTCGCTGCCGCGCTACCGGCCCCGGCCGGCGCGCTCCTACGAGCAGGGTCACTAGCGGGTCGCCTTTTCGAGAAAGCGCACCAGCGCCTCCCGGTCGGCGGCGCTGCCGATGGTCTGCTCGGGCATCTTGGTGCCCGGCGTGTACCGGGACGGCCCGACCTCGAAGAGTTCGCCGATGGTACGGGCATCCCAGACGATGTCCATGCCCTTGAGCGCAGGCGAGAAGTTGTAGTCCGGCAGGCTCGCGATGCGGCGGCCGAAGATCCCGTGGAGCGTCGGCCCCGCCCGGTTGCCCCCGTCCGGCGTGAGGGTGTGGCAGGCCGCGCAGGCCTGGAACACCTCGGCGCCCCGGTCGCCCCGGAAGGCGGCGAGGAAGTCCTCGGGCCGCTGGAGCACCACCGCCCCGATATGCTGCCCCGTCGTCATGTCCCAGCGCCGCACCAGCCGGTCGGCGCCGCCGGTGAGCAACTCCCGCCCGTCCGGGCGGAAGGCCAGGGACCAGACCGGCAAGCCCGGCCCCACGAGGGTGAAGAGCACCCGCGCGTCCCCCCGGTCGATCACCGCCACCGAACCGCCGATGGTGGCGGCGCCGATGCGGGTGCCGTCCGGCGAGGCCGCGAGGGCGATCACGGGCCGCGGACCGGCCTCGACGCGGGCGCGGGGGGCGCCGTCCGCCGACAGGATGTGGACCACCCCGTCGGCCCCGGCGGCGGCGATCTCGCCGCCCGACGCCGCGACGGCGTTGAGGGGCGCCGTCATCGGGACCACGACCGCTTCGCCCGCCTCCCGCGGCCACAGGCGCAGCGTCGCGTCATAGCCCGCCGTCGCGATCCGGCCGCCATCGAGGAACGCGACGCCGTTCACGTTGCCCTGGTGCCCCGCGAGCACGCGCGACTCGCCGCCGTCGAGGGACGTGACCCGGGCCGTGCCGTCCCAGGAGGCGGAGGCGAGGAGTTTGCCGTCGGGCGAGGCCGCAAGGCCCACCACCGGCCCGGCATGCGCCGCGATCACCTGCTCGGGCGCTCCCGCGCCGAGGCGCCACACGGCGATGCGCCCGTCCTCGCCCGCAGTGGCGAAGCGTCCGCCCGGGAGAGCCGCCACCGCGTTCACCGCCCCCTCGTGAAAGCGCCAGACCGCGAGGGCCGCCCCTTCCTCCACGCCCCACAGGATCGCCGATTGATCGAAGGAGCCCGACAGGGCGAGGCGCCCGTCGGCGGAGACCGCGAGCGCCCGCACGGGCCCGCCATGCCCGCGCAATTCGGCTGCGGCGGAGGCCGGCACCAGGAGGGCGAGCAGCAGGAGGAGCGAGCGGATCATCGGCGGATGCGAAGGGAAGGAGGCCCGAAGCTGGGGCAAGGCGGGCCGAAAGGAAAGCCGCGACGGCGGCTTTTGTGCGACGCGCGACGGCATTGCGCAGGAGCCCGGAGCCGTGTTCTGTGGCCTCCACCGACGGCCGATCAGCCCATGACCGACACCACGCTCGACCTCTCGGGGCTGAAATGCCCCCTCCCCGCCCTCAAGACCCGCAAGGCTCTGCAGCCGCTCCGGCCGGGCGACCGCCTCGTCGTGACCTGCACGGACCCCCTCGCCGCCATCGACATCCCGCACCTCGTCAACCAGACCGGGGACGTGCTGGAGGATCAGACGAGCGCCGGGGACGCGATTACGTTTCGGATCCGGAAAGCCGCCGCCTGAAGGGCCGTGAGGGCGCCGCGAACGATTTGGAAACCATGTTCGGCGCAGGTTCGGGTCACGCAGGCCCCGCCTCCAACGGCCTGATTCGCCGACGGTATGCCGCCCCAGGATGGGTGCACGCTGCCTCATCCTGAAGGAACGGTCCGATGTCCCGGCAGCCCCTCGTCATGGTGGCGGACGACGATGCCCTGTTGCGCTCGCTTGTCGCGTTCAAGCTGAAGGCGCGGGGCTACCGCGTCGCCACGGCGGGGGACGGCGACGAGGCCCTGCGCGCCATCGGCGAGGAACGGCCGGACCTCGTGGTGCTCGACGCCATGATGCCGGGCGCGGACGGGTTCGAGGTGCTGCGCCAGATCAAGGACGACGCCAAGACCGCCGCGATCCCGGTGGTGATGCTGAGCGCCCGCAAGCAGGAAAGCGACATCGTCGGCGCGCTCCAGCTCGGCGCCAGCGACTACATGGTGAAGCCCTTCATTCCCGAGGAACTCGCCATGCGGGTCGCGCGCCTTCTGCCGGGCGAGCCTGCCTGATGGCCCCTGCCCGGCCCCTTCTCGCCGCGGCAGCCCTCATCGCCGTCCTCGCGAACCCGGCGCCGGGCCGGGCCGGGGATGCGGCTGCGCTCTACGACGAAGCCATCGCCGCCCGCAATGCGGGCCAGCCGGACCGGGCCATCGAGCGTTTCCGCCAGGTCATCGAGCTCGAGCCCGACCACGTGGACGCCCGCGTCCAGCTCGGCTTCTCGCTCACCGCCCGCCGCCGCTTCGAGGAGGCCCGCCGCGCGTTCACGCGGGCCCTGGAGCAGGCCCCCGATTACCACGACGCTCGGCTCGGGCTCGCGCGCGCCGCCTTCTTCGAGGGCGACCTCGCCGCGGCCCGCCGGGAGCTCGACGGATTGCGCCGCGCCGCCCCGGACCACGCGGAGGGCCGGGCGCTGCGCGCGCAGGTGGCGAAGGCCGAGACGGGGCGGCTGATCGAAAATGCGGGGGCGCTGCGGGTGAAGGGACGCTTCGCGGAAGCCGAGCGCCTCCTCGCGCCCCATCTCGCCCGCCGGCCGGCGGATCCGGACCTCCTCGTGGAGGCCGGTCTCCTCGCCCTGGTGCAAGACCGGCACGACGATGCCCGCCGGCACCTCGAGGTCGCGCTTCGCACGAGGCCCGGGGACCTCGCCGCCCGTCTCGGCCTCGCGCGGCTCGACTATTATCAGGCAAGGCTCGACGCCGCCGCCGAACGGGTGGAGGCGATCCTCGCCGCCCATCCGGGCAACACCCAGGCCCTGGCCCTGCGCGCCGGCATCCGCCTTGCGGGCGGCGACGCCCCCGCGGCCGAGGAGGACCTTCGCCGCCTTGCCGAGGCGGAGCCCGCGGTCGCGGATCACCGGCTCCGCCTCGGCGACGCGCTCCGCGAGCAGTGGCGCGACGTGGAGGCGCGGACCGCCTACGAGGAGGCGAGCCGCCTCGATCCCGCCTCGGCCGAGATCCGCGGCAGGCTCGCCCTGAGGCCCAATGCCCGCTGGCGCATCGACCTGTCAGGGGGCGGCAGCGAACTCGGCCGCGGGCTCGATCCCTGGCGCGAGGGTCAGTTCGCGGCAGGCTACCGCCTCGATCCGCAGCAGACGGTGAGCGGCCTCGTGCGGACCCGGCGCCGCTACGGCCTGACGGACGTGACCCTCCAGGGCCGCTTCGACCGCCGGTGGGGGGACGACGTCTCGGTGTACGGCGCGCTCGGCGGCACCCCGGGCGGGCATTTCAGCCCCCTCGCCCTCGCCCAGGCCGGCGCCGCCCTGCGCCTCACCCCGGGAGCAGGATCGCTTGGGCCCACCATCGGCCTCCTCGATCTCGGTTTTGCGCGCTATCGCGACGGAAGCACCTTCGAGGGCAAGGTCGGCCTGGAGCAGTCGTTCTTCGAGGGGCGGTTCGCCCTCGCCGGGCATCTCATCGGCACCGAAGCGGCGGAGCGCCAGGGCGGCGGCTACAGCCTCCGCGCCTCCTGGGTGATCGCCGCGCCGCTTACGGTGTCGGTCGGCTATGCGAGCGCGCCGGACATCTCGGAGGCGCGCATCGTCCCGACCCGCACCCTCTTCGGCAGCCTCGACCTTGCTTTGAGCGACACCGTGACCCTCCGCCTGTCGGCTGCCCGGGAGCGGCGCAAAGGAAATGTTGAGCGAACCGATGCGATACTCGGCCTGACCCTGCAATTCTGACGAGACCGACGTGCTCTTGAAGGCCCTCTGGATCACCGCGATCGCGATCGCCGCCGTGGCGATCGCCGTCATGGTCCTGCTGGTCGCCATCCGCGGCCTGAGCGGCCTATGGACGAAGCGTCGGGGGCGCCAGCGCGAGGCCCTGCTCGCCACCCTCCTCCAATGGCTCGAAGGGGGCGTCGACGACACGGCCATGAAGGCCGCGCTCACCCGCAACCATGCGCTCGCGACATCGCTCCTCATCGAGATCTTCGAGCTCGTGCGGGGCGAGGACCAGGCTCGACTCGCCCGGCTGACGGACGAGACGAGCCTGCCCCAGTACCTGCGCGAGACCCTGGAGGTGGGCCGCCGGCAGGCGCGCCTCGCGGCGGCCGAGAGCCTCGTGTGGTTTCCCTCGCCGGAGACCCGGGCGGTGCTGCGCTTTGCCCTGCACGACCGCGACCTTTCGGTGGGCCTTGCGGCCGCCGCATCCCTCGCGGCCCTCGGCGACGAGTTGCCGATCCGGCAGCTCCTCGAAACGCGGCTCGGCCAGGAGGGCGAGACCTCGCGGCGCCTGGAGGCGGTTCTCGGCGCGGTGGCGCACCGGCAGGCGGCCGACCTCCTCGACCTTGCGAACGACGAGGCGGCGCCCGAGCGCCTGCGGGCCGCCGCCATCGACGCCCTCGCCCGCACGGGATCCTTCGGCCTCCTCGATCCCCTCGCCCGGCTCGCTCCCTCGCCTTTGATGGAGGTGAGAGCCGCCGTCGCCCGCGGCCTTGGCCTCCTCGGGCATCCAGGCGCCGGGGACACGATCCTGCAGTTCCTCACGGATCCGGCCTGGGTCGTGCGCTCGGAAGCGGCCGAAGCGGCCGGCAGCATCGGCCTCGTCGAGGCCGCCGACCTCCTGTGCGGCCTGCTGCACGATCCCAACTGGTGGGTCCGGTTCCGCGCCGGCGCCGCCTTGAGCGAACTCGGCGAGCAGGGCGTAGCGATGCTGAAAGAACTCGCCGACAGCCCCGGCAGCGGGTCCGGGCAGATGGCCTCCCTCATCCTCGCCGAACGGAAGATCGCATGAGCACCATCGCCATCGAGGCCTTCACCGGGGCCGTGCTCAAGGGCGTGGTCATGCTCGTGATCCTGACCGGGCTGCTCCAGAACGCCCTTGCCATGATGCAGCTCGTTCTCGCGGGCCGCGTTCTCGCCCGCAACCGGCCCGAGCGGCGCCTCGGGCTCCTGTGGCGCCGCTACGCGGATCTGAGCCCGCCCATCGCCCTGCTGGTGCCGGCCTATAACGAGGAGTTGTCCATCGTCGACAGCCTGCGCTCGATGCTGGCCCTCAACTATCCCTCCTTCGAGGTCATCGCGATCAACGACGGCTCGCGGGACGGCACGCTCCAGGCCATGATCGAGGGCTTCGGCCTCGAGCCGATCCAGCGCTCCTACGACATGGCCGTGAGCCACCGCACGATCCGCGGCCTCTACGGATCGCCGCGCTATCCCAAGCTCCTCGTCGTCGACAAGGAGAACGGGGGCAAGTCCGACGCGCTGAATGCGGGCATCAACCTCTCCCGCGCGCCGATCTTCTGCGCCATCGATGCGGATTCGATCCTGGAGAGCGACGCGCTCCTGCGCGCGGTCCGCCCTTTCATCGACGAGCCGGCCCGGACGGTGGCGGTGGGCGGCACGATCCGCATCGCCAACGGCTGCCGGATCCGCAACGGGCGCGTGATGCAGATCGGCCTGCCCGGCAACCTGCTCGCCCTGTTCCAGACGGTCGAGTACCTGCGGGCCTTCCTGATGGCGCGCCTCGCCTGGAGCCGGCTCAGGGCGCTCACCATCGTGTCGGGCGCCTTCGGGCTGTTCCGCCGGCAGGTGGTGGTGGCGGTGGGCGGCTACAGCCATCACACGGTGGGCGAGGATTTCGAGCTGATCCTCAAGATCCACCGCCACATGCGCGACCGGGGCGAGGATTACGCGGTGAGCTTCATCCCGGAGCCGGTGTGCTGGACCGAGGCGCCCGAGAGCCTGCGCGTCCTGGGGCGCCAGCGCAGCCGCTGGCAGCGGGGCGCCCTCGAATCCTTCTCCCGCCACAGCGACATGCTGTTCCGCCCGAAATACGGCCGCATCGGCTGGCTCGGCCTTGGTCACGTGCTGCTCGTCGACGTGATCGGCCCGCCTGTGGAGGTGCTGGGCTACATCCTCATCCCGCTCCTGTGGTTCACGGGCCAGCTCTCGGCGGATTACCTCTTCGCCTTCCTGGCGCTCACCTTCGTGTACGGGGTCTTCGTGAGCGTCGGCTCGCTCATCCTGGAGGAGATCGAGCTCCGGCGCTTTCCGAGGGCCGGCGACCTTGCGATCCTCACCGCCGCCGCGATCGTCGAGAATTTCGGCTACCGCCAGCTCAACAACCTGTGGCGCCTGCGCGGCTACTGGCAGTTCCTGCGCGGCAAGTCCGATTGGGGGGCGATGACCCGGGTGGGCCTCAGCCGCGGATGACGGTCAAAGGTTGAGCTCGATCTCGCGCAGGAGCTGCCTGAGGGGCGTGAAGACCGCCGTCGCCGGGTCTGAACGGTCGAGAACCCGGTCGGCGGCCTCCTCGAGAAGGGCCGCCTGCTCGCCGATCTCCTCGAAGCCGAACATCGAGGCCGAGCCGACGAGCTCGTGGGCCACCTTGCGCAGTTGCCGGACCGTGTCGTCGCCGGTCTGCGTAGCGAGGGTGTTGCGCAGCGCTGCGAGCCGGTCCCGGTAGGCGGGCAGCCCGTCCTGAAACCGTTCGCGCAAGGAGGCGAGATGAGCCTCGAATTCGGGATCGTCCGTCATGTTCGATCTGCAGCCGCCATCGCGAGGCAGTAAGCACGGTTCGCAGGGCCGATGGAAGCCCGGCTCAGGCGGCGACACGCCTGTGGCGCGCCCTGTAGCTCCGCGGGCTCATTCGGAACCGCAGGGTGAAGGCCTCGTAGAAGCGCGAGAGGGAGCCGAAACCTGCCTCGAAGGCGATGTCGGCGATGGGGTGATCCGTCGAGACGAGGAGCGCCTGCGCGGTGTCGAGGCGCCGCCGGGTGACGTACTGGGTCACGGTCTGGCCGATGCCGCGCTTGAAGAGGCCCATGGCATAGTTCGGGTTGAGCCCCGCGCTCGCCGCCACCATCGCCACGTCGATGGGCCGGCCCGCATTCTCGTCGATGAACCGGGCCATCGCCTCCACGGCGGCGGCCCGCTCGGAACCTGCCCTCGCGGCGACGGGCGTCGCGGCCGTCTCGCGCAGGTCCGCCCACCCGTCCCGCTCCAGGCGGCGCAGCCGCGCGCTCACCTCGCCGCGGACGATGTCCTCCAGCACCGGATCCTCCAGGAGAAGGTCCCGCCGCCAGCGGTCGGCCTGCGCCGCGTCCGTGGGCAGAACCTCGCCGGCCGCCACGAAGGCGCCGCCGAAGAGCGCCGCCCGCAGGCGGTCGCAGGTCGCCGTGCCGAGAACGAGGGCGGAGGGCAGATAAAGACACACGAAGCGCGTGCCGGTCTCCCGCGCAACGGTGCGGTGGGGGATCATGCCCCAGAACAGCACGAGGGAGCCGGCCCTCACCGTGATGGACCGGTCGTCGAACCAGTAGGTCATGGCGCCCTCGAGCACGACGTTCAGCTCGAACTGGCTGTGCATGTGAGGCGCCGCCATCACCTCGACCTGCGTCGAGCGGCCGGCGCAGAAGCGATGGTCGTCGAACACCACCGTCGTCGAGCCGGGAGCGGGCTCGGGATGAAAGTGCGGGTCGGCGGAGCGCGCCGTCACATTCGCGTGCATACCTGAGGATCCCGGAAATCCCGGCGGAAAACAAGGTTGAATCTCCGGGATAACGGGCGCACCCTCGGCGCTCAGGCTCGTCCGGCGCCCTGGCGCCTTCGTTCAAGGAGACGGGCCGCGGAGGAAGCCATGGGTTTTTCCAAGTTCGTCGCCGGGCTCGCGCTCGGTGCGTCTTTCGCTTTTTCGCCGGCGCTCGCCGCCGACCTCACCATCAACGCCGATGCCTCGGAGCCGTCGCTGCGCAAGGCCTGGGAGGGCATCGTCGAGGGGTTCCGGAAGGAGAATCCCGGAACCAACGTCAAGCTCAACATCTATGACCGCGAGAGCTACAAGCGCTCGATCCGCAACTGGCTGACGGCCCAGTCGCCGGACGTGGTGTTCTGGTACGCGGGCACCCGCATGCGTCAGTTCTCGAAGCCCGGCCTCCTGGAGGACGTGAGCGAGATCTACACGCCTCAGGCCAAGCAGGAATTCGGCCCCGTCGCCACCGAGCTCATGTCGGACGGGGCTAAGCAGTTCGGCGTGCCGCACTCGTACTATCAGTGGGGCTTTTTCTACCGCAAAGACCTGTTCCAGAAGGCCGGCATCGCCGAGGCGCCCAAGACCTGGAACGATCTCCTTGCCGCCTGCGACAAGCTGAAGGCGGCAGGCGTCGAGCCCATCACCATCGGCTCCAAGGACGGCTGGCCCACCGCCGGCTGGTTCGACTACATCAATCTCCGCACGAACGGCCTCAAGTTCCACCAGGAGCTGATGGGCGGCACCGTTCCCTACACGGACGCCCGCGTGAAGGCGGTCTTCGCCAACTGGAAGCAGCTTCTCGACAAGGGCTGCTTCATGCGGAACCACGGCACCATGTCGTGGCAGGACAGCCAGGCGCCGCTCTACCAGGGCCGGGCCGGCATGATGCTCATGGGCAACTTCATCACCGGCAACTTCCCGGCCAACGTGGCCGAGACCATGGACTTCTTCCGCTTCCCGGAGATCAATCCGGCGGCCGGCAAGGCCGAGGACGCGCCGATGGACGCCCTCCTCGTTCCCGCCAAGGCGCAGAACAAGGCGGACGCGAAGAAGTTTCTCGCCTACGTGATGCGTCCCGACGTGCAGACGACCCTCGCCGCCGGCACGCGTCAGATCCCCGTCAACCAGAAGGCCTCCGTGCCGGACGACCGCTTCCTGAAGGCGGGTCAGGATCTCCTGCGCTCCGCCGACGGCCTCGCGCAGTTCTTCGACCGCGACACGTCTGAGGACCTCGCCACGGTGGGCATGAAGGGCTTCCAGGAGTTCATGGCGAACCCCGACCGCCTCGACCGGGTGCTCGAGGACATCGAGCGCGCCCGCAAGCGCATCTACGCCAACGCGAACTGATCAGCGCCCGCCCGCCGGCGGCCCCGTGCCGCCGGCGGGCTCCTCCCTCGTCCGGGGCCGCCCATGAGTTCGTCCGCCACGACACCGCTCGTTCTCTCGCCGCCCGAGCGCCGGGAGGGCTGGTGGCACCGCCATCAGGCGGGCCTTGCGCCGTTCCTGCTCCTGCTGCCCGCCCTCGTGGGCTTCAGCATCTTCGTCCTGTGGCCCATCGTCGACAGCCTCTGGCTCTCGCTGCACGACTGGGACGGCGTCGGCGAGAAGCGCTTCATCGGCCTCGACAACTACCGCGAGCTCATGGACGACCGGGTGTTCTGGACGTCCATCGTCAACAACGTCTGGTGGCTCCTCGCCTTCATGCTGGCGCCGGCCGCGGGGCTCGCCATCGCGCTCTTCCTCAACCAGACCGTCTTCGGCATCCGCCTCGTCAAGTCGCTGTTCTTCTTTCCCTTCGTGATCAGCCAGGTGGTGGTGGGCCTCATCTTTTCCTGGTTCTTCAATCCCCAGTTCGGCCTTCTCAACGAGATGCTCGGCGCCGTCGGCCTCACCGGCGTGTCGCCCCTCGACAGCGAGACCGGCGCCACCTTCGCGATCATCGTGGCGGGGCTCTGGCCCCAGATCGCCTATTGCATGATCCTGTACCTCACGGGCCTCGCCGCCATGAACCCGGAGGTGATCGAGGCCGCCCGCATGGACGGCGCCCGGGGATGGAAGCTCTTCTGGCACGCGGTGCTCCCGCAGCTGCGCCCCGCCACCTTCATCGCCGTCGTGGTGTCGGTGATCGGGGCCCTGCGCTCCTTCGATCTCGTCGCCATCATGACGGCGGGCGGACCCTACGGCTCCTCGTCGGTGCTCGCCTATTACATGTACGAGCAGACGTTCCTCTCCGTGCGCTACGGCTACGGGGCGGCGATCGCCGCGGTGCTGTTCCTCATCATGAACGTCTACATCGCGTTCTTCCTCTGGCGCATGCTGAAGCGGGAGCAGGCCTGATGTTCCCAGCTCCCATCCAGGACAAGGGTCCGGTCATCGGCACGGCCTACCGGGTCACCCTCGTCGTCGCCCTCATCGTGTGGCTCCTGCCCCTCGTCGGCATCGGCCTCACCTCGATCCGCTCCATCGACGACCTCAACCAGGGGAACTTCTGGGGCTGGCCCGAGGAGACGCGCTTCGCCGAGAACTACACGGGCGTGTTCACGCAGTCGCCCATGGCGCGCTTCCTCCTCAACTCGATCCTCATCACGGTGCCGGCGGTGGGCCTTGCGGTCGCGCTCTCGGCCATGGCGGGCTACGCCCTCGCGAAGTACCGCTTTCCCGGCAACCTCCTGCTCTTTGCCGTGTTCATCGCCGGCAACTTCGTGCCCTTCCAGATCCTGATGATCCCGGTGCGCGATCTCTTCGTGAACGTGGTGCCGCTCTACGACACGATCCTCGCACTCGTGATCTTCCACATGGCGTTCCAGACCGGCTTCTGCACGCTCTTCATGCGCAACTTCATCCGGCAGATCCCGGACGCGCTCATCGAGGCGGCCCGCGTCGAGGGCGTCTCGGAGCTGCGGATCTTCTGGCACGTGGTGCTGCCTCTCGTACGCCCCGCCATGGCGGCCCTCGCGGTGCTCGTCTTCACGTTCGTGTGGAACGACTTCTTCTGGGCGCTCGTCCTCGTGCAGTCGGACGAGGCGCGCCCCGTGACGGCGGGCCTGCAGGCCCTGCGCGGCACCTGGACCTCCGCGTGGCAATTGCTGTCGGCGGGCGCGATCATCGCGGCCCTGCCGCCCGTCGCCATGTTCTTCCTCATGCAACGCCACTTCATCGCCGGCCTCACGCTCGGCGCGACCAAGGGATAGGAGGCCGCCATGGCGGATGTGCGCCTTGAGGGCGTGAAGAAGCGCTTCGGCGACGTCGAGATCATCAAGGGCGTGGACCTCGCCGTCGAGGACGGACGCTTCTGCGTCTTCGTCGGTCCCTCGGGCTGCGGAAAATCCACCCTGCTGCGCCTCATCGCGGGGCTTGAGAACGTCAGCGAGGGCCGCGTGACCATCGGCGGGCGCGACATGACGAGCGTGCCGCCCGCGAACCGCGGCACCGCCATGGTGTTCCAGTCCTACGCGCTCTACCCGCACATGACGGTGGCGGAGAATATCTCGTTCGGCCTGCGCATGGCGAAGGCGCCCAAGGACGAGATCGAGCGCCGCGTCGCCCGCGCCGCCGGCATGCTGCAGCTCGACCACCTCCTGCAGCGCAAGCCCGCCCAGCTCTCGGGCGGCCAGCGCCAGCGCGTCGCCATCGGCCGCGCCATCGTCCGCGAGCCCGGCGTGTTCCTGTTCGACGAGCCGCTCTCCAACCTCGATGCTTCCCTGCGCGTGCAGATGCGCATCGAGATCGGCAAGCTCCATCAGGACCTCGGCGCCACGATGATCTACGTGACGCACGACCAAGTGGAGGCCATGACCCTCGCCGACCAGATCGTGGTGCTGAGCGCCGGCCGCATCGAGCAGGTGGGCTCGCCCCTCGAGCTCTATCACCGGCCGCGCAACCTCTTCGTCGCGAAGTTCATCGGATCGCCGACCATGAACACCCTGCCGGTCGAGGTGCTGGGTCAGGATGCAGGCGGCCTCAAGCTCGCGCTGCCGGGCGGCAAGCCGATCCTCCTGCCGCAGGCGCCGGGGCTCTCCGGCTCCACGCCGACCCTCGGCGTGCGCCCGGAGCACCTGACCCTGGGCGAGGGCCGCGACGCCACCCTCAACGGCAAGGTTCGGCTCACCGAACGGCTGGGATCCGAGACCATGCTCTACGTCGATCTCGGCCACGAGGCCGAGGTGGTGGTGCGGGCCGACGGCCTCTCCCGGGTGCGGCCCGGCGACGTGGTGCCGGTCGGCCTCTCCAAGGAGAGCTGCCACGTCTTCGATGCGGGCGGCAACGCGGTCCTGAACGGCGCGCTGATGTAGCGCGCCGCCTCGGACCCTTCCCCTTCCACCCTGAACGATTGTGACGGAAGCGCGATGCTGGGCGTCTGCTACTACCCCGAACATTGGCCCGAGGACTGGTGGCGCGAGGATGCGCGCCGCATGCGCGACCTCGGCATCGATTACGTGCGCATCGGCGAGTTCGCCTGGAGCCGCATCGAGCCGGAATCCGGACGCTTCGAATGGGCCTGGCTCGACCGCGCCATGGACGTGCTGCACGAGGCGGGCCTGAGGATCGTCCTCGGCACGCCCACCGCGACGCCCCCGAAATGGCTCATCGACCGGCACCCCGACATCCTGCCGGTGGACGAGAAGGGTCAGGTGCGCGGGTTCGGCTCGCGGCGCCATTACTCCTTCTCCGCGCCTGCCTGGATCGAGGAGAGCCGCCGCATCGTCGAGGCGGTCGCCCGGCGCTACGGCGAGCATCCGGGCCTTGCCGGCTGGCAGACCGACAACGAGTACGGCTGCCACGACACGATCCTGTCCTGGGGCGCACACGACCTTGCCGCCTTCAAGGGCTGGCTGCGCCGGCGCTATCAGACGCCGGACCAGCTCAACGAGGCCTGGGGCAACGTGTTCTGGTCGATGGAGCTCACCTCCTTCGACGAGGTCTATCTCCCGAATCTCTCCGTCACCGAGGCGAACCCGGCGGCGCGCCTCGATTTCTGGCGCTTCTCGTCCGAGCAGGTGGTGGCCTACAACCGCATGCAGGCCGACATTCTGAGGCGGCACTCGCCGGGCCGCTTCGTGACCCACAACTTCATGGGCCTGTTCCACGATTTCGACCATTGGGACGTGGGCGAGGATCTCGATTTCGCGACCTGGGATTCGTACCCGATCGGCTTCACGGAGCGTTTCCCGTTCACCGAGGAGGAGCGCGTGCGCTACGCGCGCACCGCCCATCCCGACATGGCGCCCTTCCACCACGATCTTTATCGCGGCGTCGGCCGCGGGCGGTGGTGGGTGATGGAGCAGCAGCCCGGCCCCGTGAACTGGGCGCCGTGGAATCCCGTGCCGCGCAAGGGCCAGATCCGCCTCTTCACCTGGGAGGCTTTGGCGCACGGCGCGGAGGTCGTCAGCTATTTTCGCTGGCGGCAGGCGCCGTTCGCGCAGGAGCAGCACCATGCGGGGCTCAACCGCCCCGACCGCACCCTCTCGCCGGGCGGCGAGGAGGCCCGGCAGGTCGCCCGCGAACTGAAGGCGCTCGGCGAGCTTCCCCCCGCCGCGAAGGCGCCCGTCGCCCTCGTCTTCGACTACGAGGCCTCCTGGATCACCCGCATCCAGCCGCAGGGCCGGGACTTCGACTATGCCGAGATGACCTATCGCTGGTACGAGGCCGCGCGCCGGCTCGGCCTCGACATCGACGTGGTCCGCCCGGGAGCGTCCCTCGACGGCTACCGGCTCGTTCTCGTGCCGACCCTGCCGCACGTGACCGGGCCGGCCCTGTCGGCTCTCCGGGATGCGGGCGGGACGGTGCTGTTCGGCCCGCGCTCGGGCTCGCGCACGCGCAACTTCGTCATTCCGGACACCCTCGCCCCCGGGCCGCTGCAGGATCTGCTGCCGATCCGCGTGACGCAGGTCTCGTCGCTCCGGCCTGGTCTTCGCGACGGGTTGAGCGGCGCGGTCGAAGGCACGGCGACGCGCTGGCGCGAGGACCTCGAGGTCCTCGGCGACGCATCCGTCGAAGCGCGGTTCGAGGACGGCGCGCCCGCCCTCGTGAGCGCGGACGGCTTCGCCTACTGCGCCGCCTGGTGCGAGGGCGAAACCCTCGGCGGCCTCATGCGCTGGGCCGCGGGACGGGCGGGGCTCGATGTCCTCGATCTTCCCGCCGACATCCGCCTGCGCCGGCGCGGCCCCCTCAACTTCGCGTTCAATTACGGCACGGAGAGCTGGCCGGTGCCGGCCGCGCCGGAAGCCCTGGTTCTCGGCTCGCCGATGCTCGCACCCGGTGAGGTGGCAGTCTGGCGCGGTGCGGTCTGACCGGGCGGGCCGCGGATGGGGATCGACGGGCGGCGGCGCGTTGACACCCCCATCGGGTGAGCTACGTTTTCGCTTGTCCTGCAGAACAAGGCGCCCCGCTCGACCGGGGCCCACGGGGAGGATCATCGGTGCGCCACGGCCGCTTTCCGCGCGATCGAACCCTGCCCCACGCGGCCACCCGGCGATGGGCGGAGTGATGCCGGGATGCAGGCGCGCCGCGGAGGCCGGTCGATGAGCGGCGCGGCTCCCGTCCTCGCGATGCGGGGCATCTCCAAGACCTTCCCGGGCGTGCGGGCCCTGCAGAACGTCGAGCTGCAGATCTTCCCCGGCGAGGTGCATGCCCTCATGGGCGAGAACGGGGCCGGCAAATCGACCCTCATGAAGATCCTGTCGGGCGCCTATCAGGCCGATGCCGGGGGCGAGATCCGCTTGAGGGGCGAGCCCGTCACCATCGACGCGCCGCTCACCGCGAGGCGGCTCGGCATCGCCACGATCTACCAGGAGCTCGCCCTCGCCCCGAACCTCTCGGTGGCCGAGAACATGCTGCTCGGGCGCGAGCACAGGACGGGCCCGATGATCGACCGCGGCTCCATGGCGGAGGCCTGCCGGGCCGTGCTGCAGCGTCTCGGCGTGCGCTTCCGCCCGACGACGCCCGTGGCCGAGCTGTCCATGGCCGAGCGCCAGCTCGTCGAGATCGCCCGGGCGCTCATCGCCGATGCCCGCATCCTCGTCATGGACGAGCCCACCACCTCGCTCTCCTCGCGGGAGACCGAGGCGCTGTTCGCGCTCATCCGGCAGCTCAGGGCCGAGGGTCTCGCCATCATCTACATCAGCCACCGCATGAGCGAGGTCTACGAACTCGCGGACCGCGTGACGGTGCTGCGCGACGGGTCCTACGTGGGCACCCTCACCCGCGACGAGCTCTCCGCCGAGCGGCTCGTGCGCATGATGGTGGGCCGCGATCTCTCCTCCTTCTACAAGAAGGAGCACGACGCCGCCGGCAGCCGCGGGCCCGTCATCCTCTCCGTGCGCGGCATGAGCGACGGGCGCCGGGTGCACGATTGCTCGTTCGATCTCCACCGGGGCGAGGTCCTGGGGCTGGCGGGCCTCGTCGGCGCGGGGCGCACGGAACTGGCGCGGCTCATCTACGGCGCGGACCCCCGCACGGCCGGCGAGGTGGTGCTCGACGGCAAGCCCCTCGCCATCGCCCGCCCGCAGGACGCCATCGATGCGGGGATCGTCTACCTCACCGAGGACCGCAAGCATCTCGGCCTCTTCCTCGATCTCACCGTGCGCGAGAACGTGAACCTCGGCGTGCTCGGCCGGGATTCGCGCCTCGGCGGCGTGCTCAACCTGCGCTCGGCGCGGGAGCGCTCGGCGGCGGCCGTGAAGGCGCTCGCCATCCGGGTCGCGAGCGACCGGGTCACGGTGGGCAGCCTGTCCGGCGGCAACCAGCAGAAGGTTCTGCTCTCGCGGCTCCTCGAAACGCAGCCCCGCGTCCTCATCCTCGACGAGCCGACCCGGGGCGTCGACATCGGCGCGAAGTCGGAGATCTACCGGCTCATCGACGACCTCGCCCGCCGCGGCGTCGGCGTCGTCGTGATCTCGAGCGAACTGCCGGAGGTCGTGGGCATCTGCGACCGCGTGCTCGTGATGCGGGAGGGCCGCATCGCCGGCGAGGTCGGCGGCGCGGGCGCACCGGCGATCACGCAGGAGGCCATCGTGGCGATCGCCACCGGATTGGGAGACAAGGCGGCATGAGCCCGGCGGATCCAACGAGCGGCGCGATGTCCACGTCCCCCGGCGCCGACCTGTCGGCGAGGGGCCTGCAGCGGCGCCTCGCCTGGCGCGCCACGCTCCAGGCTCTCGGCATGCTGCCGATCCTGATCATCCTCGGCATCGCCTTCGAGCTCATGTCCGGACGCTTCCTGAGCGTGCAGAACCTTTCCATCGTGGCGCAGCAGGCCTCCATCAACACGGTGCTGGCCGCCGGCATGACCTTCGTGATCCTCACCGGCGGCATCGACCTGTCGGTGGGCTCGATCCTCGCCGCCTCCGCCATGGCGGCGCTCATCGCCTCGAAGATCCCGGAATGGGGGCTGATCGGCATCCCGGCGGCCCTCGCCATGGGCCTGCTGCTCGGCCTCGTCAACGGCGCGCTCATCGCCTTCGCGCGATTGCCGCCCTTCATCGTCACCTTGGGATCGCTCACCGCCGTGCGCGGCCTCGCGCGGCTTCTGGGCAACGACACGACGATCTTCAACCCCGAGCTTCCCTTCGCCTTCATCGGCAACGGCAACCTCTTCGGGGTGCCCTGGCTCGTTGTGATCGCCCTCACGGTCGTGCTGGTGTCGTGGTTCATCCTGCGCCGCACGGTCCTCGGCGTGCACATCTACGCGGTCGGCGGCAATGCCGACGCGGCGCGGCTGTCCGGCATCAAGGTCTGGGCGGTGCTGCTCTTCGTCTATGCCGTGTCGGGCCTCACGAGCGGCCTGGGCGGCGTGATGTCGGCGGCGCGGCTCTACGCGGCGAACGGCCTCCAGCTCGGCCAGTCCTACGAGCTCGACGCCATCGCGGCGGTGATCCTCGGCGGCACGAGCTTCGTCGGCGGAATCGGGTCGATCTGGGGCACGCTCATCGGAGCGCTCATCATCGCGGTCCTGTCGAACGGCCTCATCCTCGTGGGCGTGTCCGACATCTGGCAGTTCATCATCAAGGGGTTCGTGATCATCGGCGCGGTGGCCCTCGACCGCTACCGCCTGAAGGGTTCCGCGCGCACCTGAAAGGGTGCAGCGGCGGCCCGGCGCGTCTGGTCAGCACGCCGGGACAGCAACAAGACCAAATGACGTGGAGGAACACATGAAGCGCATTCTGCTGGCGGCCGTTGCGGCTGCCGCCCTCACCGCCGGACCGGCCGGCGCGAAGGAGCTCAAATCCATCGGCATCTCCCTCGGCTCCATGGGCAACCCGTTCTTCGTGGCCCTCGCCCGCGGCGCGGAGGCCGAGGCCAAGAAGGCGAACCCGAACGTGAAGGTCACGGCGGTCGGCTTCGATTACGACCTCAACAAGCAGTTCACCCAGATCGACAACTTCATCGCCGCCGGCGTCGACATGATCCTGCTCAACCCGGGCGACCCGAACGCCCTTGAGCCCGCGATCAAGAAGGCGCAGGCCGCCGGCATCCTTGTCGTCGCGGTGGACACCGCCGCCAAGGGCGCTGACCTCACGGTGACCACCGACAACGTCCAGGCCGGGCAGATCGCCTGCCAGTACATCGTCGACAAGCTCCAGGGCAAAGGCGACGTCATCATCCAGAACGGGCCGCAGGTCTCCGCGGTCACGGACCGGGTAAAGGGCTGCAAGGAGGTGTTCGCCAAGAACGCCGGGATCAAGGTCCTGTCGGACGACCAGGACGCCAAGGGCTCCCGCGAGGGCGGCTTGCAGGTCATGCAGGGCCACCTCACCCGCTTCCCGAAGATCGACGCGGTGTTCGCCATCAACGACCCGCAGGCCATCGGGACGAACCTGGCGGCAAAGCAGCTCAACCGCAACAACATCATCATCACGTCGGTGGACGGCGCGCCGGACATCGAATCGGCCCTAAAGGACGCCGGCAGCCCCATGGTCCAGGCCTCGGCGAGCCAGGACCCCTACGCCATGGCGCAGCTTGCCGTGAAGCTCGGCGTCGAGGCGCTCAACGGCAAGAAGCCGGAGACGACCGTCACGCTGATGCCCTCGAACCTCGTGACCCGTGAGAATGTCGGCCAGTACAAGGGCTGGTCCGCCCCGCGCTCCTAATCGCTGCAATCCAGCCTGCTTCCAGCGCCGGCGTGGCAACACGCCGGCGCCGCCCGTTTCGGAGCCCGGAACGGCTCCGCCAGCGTCCCGGCCCGGCTCCGGCAGCCCCGGCGAGCGCCGGACGGCCTCCTCACCCGATTCCCCGGCCGATCCCGCTAAATAACTGCCGAACAGCGTGAAATTGCTCCGAGCGGCTCCCGAAACGGGCGCCCTTTGCGGCATCGTGGCGCTTGCCGAACCTTCCCTAACGTCCAATATTTCAGAAAATACTGAAACAGGCGAAACATGAACCTTCCGCCCCTCATCCAGGCCTTCGTTCTGCACTTCGGCGAGATGGGCTCCCGCTGGGGGATCAACCGCACGGTCGGGCAGATCTACGCCCTTCTCTACGTCTCGAGCGAGCCGCTGAATGCCGAGGAGATCGTCGAGCGCCTCGGCGTCTCGCGCTCCAATGTCAGCATGGGGCTCAAGGAGCTCCAGGCCTGGAACCTCGTGCGCCTGCAGCACCGCCCTGGCGACCGGCGCGACTATTTCGGGACGCCGGACGACATCTGGCAGATCGTCCGCACCCTCGTGGACGAGCGCAAGAAGCGCGAGGTCGACCCCACCATGACGATGCTGCGCGAGGTGCTCATGCAGGAGCCCGCGAGCCCCGAGGAGCGGCACGCTCAAGCCCGCCTGCGCGAGATGCACGACCTCTTCGAGCTTCTCACGGGCTGGTACGCGGACGTGCAGCGTCTCGAGACCGAGCGCCTCGTCCAGCTCCTGACCCTCGGCTCCAAGGTTCAGAAGATCCTCGACATGAAGGACCGCCTCTTCGTGGTCCCCGGCTCCAAGGGCCGCCGCGGCGGCAAGGACACGTGACGATGACCGACCCCCTTCTCCTCGCCCGCATCCAGTTCGCGGCCAACATCTCGTTTCACATCCTCTTCCCGACGATCACCATCGCGCTCGGCTGGGTGCTGCTCTTCTTCAAGCTGCGCTTCAACCGCACGGGCGATACCGCCTGGATGGACGCCTACAAGTTCTGGGTGAAGATCTTCGCCCTGAGCTTCGCGCTCGGCGTCGTGTCGGGCATCACCATGTCGTTCCAGTTCGGCACCAACTGGCCGGGCTTCATGAACACGGTGGGCAACATCGCGGGCCCGCTCCTCGCCTACGAGGTGCTGACCGCCTTCTTCCTCGAGGCGACCTTCCTCGGCATCATGCTGTTCGGCTGGAACCGGGTCTCGAACCGGGTGCACACGCTGGCGACCGTGCTCGTCGCCTTCGGCACCACCATGTCGGCCTTCTGGATCCTCGTCCTGAACTCCTGGATGCAGACCCCCGCCGGCTTCGAGATGCGGGACGGCGTGGCGCATGCGACCGACTGGTGGGCCATCGTGTTCAACCCCTCCATGCCCTACCGGCTCACGCACATGCTGCTCGCCTCAGGGCTGACCGCAGCCTTCCTCGTCGCCGGCGTCTCGGCCTATCGCTGGCTGCGCCGCGACCGTTCGCCGGGCGTGGTGGCGGGCCTGCGCACGGGCGTGTTCCTGGCCGCGCTCCTCATCCCGGTCCAGATCTTCGTCGGCGACATGCACGGGCTCAACACCCTCAAGCATCAGCCTGCCAAGATCGCCGCCATGGAGGGCATTTGGGAGACGCAGAAGGGCGCTCCCATGGTGGTGTTCGGCATCCCCGACGAGGCCACCCGCTCGAACCGGTTCGAGATCGCGATCCCGAACATCGCCTCGTTCTACCTGACCCACGACTGGTACGGCGAGGTGAAGGGCCTCAACGACTTCGAGCACCATCCGCCGGTGGCCCCCGTGTTCTTCGCCTTCCGGGTCATGGTGGGCGTCGGCCTCCTCATGCTCGCCGTGTCGTGGCTCGCCGCCTGGCAGTTGCGCCGGGGCGGCGAGGTGATCCGGCCCGTGGCCTATGCGCTCGTCGCCATGACGTTCGCAGGCTGGGTCGCGACCCTCGCCGGCTGGTACGTCACGGAGATCGGCCGCCAGCCCTGGCTCGTCACGGGCGTGCTCACGACGAAGCAGGCCGCATCCAGCGTGCCGGCCCCGATGATCGCCACGACGCTGTTTGGCTATCTCGCGGTCTATGCGGGCCTGCTCGCCGCCTACATCGCCACTGTCTTCTACCTCGCCCGGAAGTCCGGCTCGCCCGCGGAGCACTCGCCCGCAGAGCCCGTCCGGCAGGGCGGCGCCACCGTCGCGGCGGCGCCCGCGCTCTAAGGAAAACCGTTCATGGACCTCACCCCTGCCACCTGGCTGCCCGTGGCCTTCGCGGGCCTCATGGGCTTGGCCGTCCTGCTCTACGTGGTGCTGGACGGCTACGACCTCGGCGTCGGCGTCCTCAGCGGCGCCGCCAACGGCGCCGAGCGCGACCGCATGATCGCCTCCATCGGCCCGTTCTGGGACGCCAACGAGACCTGGCTCGTCCTCGCCGTCGGCCTCCTCCTCGTCGCCTTCCCGCAGGCCCACGGGGCGATCCTGGGCGAGCTCTACCTGCCCGTCGCCGGCCTCCTCCTCGGCCTCATCCTGAGGGGCGTCGCCTTCGAGTTCCGGGCGAAGTCCACCTTCGGCCACAAGGCGTGGTGGGACCGCGCCTTCGTCGGCGGCTCCGCCCTCGCGGCGCTCATGCAGGGCTACATGCTGGGCCTCTACATCGTAGGCTTCGACCGCACCCCGGCCCACGTGGCCTTCGCGATCCTCACGGGCCTGTGCCTTCTTGCCGCCTACGCGCTCATCGGCGCGGCCTGGCTCATCATGAAGACCGAGGGCGACCTGCAGCGCCGGGCCGTGTCCTGGGCGCAGGGCACCCTGCTCCTGTCGGGCATCGGCATGGCGGCGGTGTCGGTGATGACGCCCCTCGTCTCTGAGCGCATCTGGGACAAGTGGTTCTCCTTGCCGAACTTCGTTCTGCTCGCCCCCGTGCCCCTCGTGACGGCGGCGCTCTTCGTCGGCCTCGGCATCGCGCTCCGGCACCTGCCGACCCGCACGGACCGGTTCTGCTGGCTGCCCTTCGCCGGCACGGTGGCGATCTTCATGCTGGGCTTCCACGGCCTCGCCTACAGCTTCTTCCCCTACGTGGTGCCGGACAAGCTGACGGTGTGGCAGGCGGCCTCGGCGCCCGAGTCGCTCATGATCATGTTCGTCGGCGCGCTCATCGTGCTGCCGATCATCGTGGCCTACTCGGTGCTCTCCTACCGGATCTTCTGGGGCAAGGCGACCGACCTGCGGTACTACTGACCGGGCGAGGGGGCGAACCTTCCGGCGGGCATCCGACTTAACGGTCCGCCCACCGGAGCCCCCCGATGCCGATCCCGCAGGACCCCAGTCCCGACAATTCCCTCGCGCTCCTGCGCGAGGGCTATGCGTTCATCTCCAGCCGCTGCCGTCGCTTCGGAAGCGATCTCTTTCGCACGCGGATCATGCTCACCCCGGTGGTCTGCATGCAGGGCGCCGAGGCGGCCCGGCACTTCTACAGCCCCGACCTCTTCACCCGCCGCTCTGCCATGCCGCAGACGAGCCTGCGGCTGATCCAGGACGTCGGCAGCGTCATGGTGATGAACGGGGCGAGCCACCGGCATCGCAAGGCGATGTTCATGTCCCTCATGGGCGGGGACGCCATGCGGCGCCTCGGCGAGATCACCGCGCGGGTCTGGGCCGACGAGGTGCGCGCCTGGGAGGGGCGCGACCGGGTGGTGCTGTTCCACGATACGCACAGGCCCCTCACCCGCGCCGTGTGCGAATGGGCGGGCGTTCCCATGTCGGCCGACGAGGCGGGGGAGCGCGCCCGCGAGTTCGAGGCCATGGTGGAGGGCACGGGATCCCTCGGCCCCCGGAACTGGCGCGGCCACTGGCTGCGCCGCCGCAACGAGCGCTGGATGCGCGGCATCGTCCGGCGGGTGCGGTCCGGCGAGATCGACGCACCGGAGGGCAGCGCCGCCCGGGTGATCGCCACGCACCGTGACGACGAGGGTCGGCTCCTCGACGAGCGCGTGGCAGGGGTCGAACTCATCAACATCCTGCGGCCGACGGTGGCCAATGCCCGCTACGTCACCTTCGCGGCCATGGCGCTCCACGACCACCCCGAATGGCGCGAGCGGATCGCCCGGGACGAGACGTGCCTCGAACACTTCGTCCACGAGGTGCGGCGCTACTACCCCTTCATCCCCTTCATCGGCGGGCGCGTCCTCACCCCGTTCGAGTGGCGCGGCCACAGCTTCGCGAAGGACGACTGGGCGCTCATCGACCTTTACGGGACGAACCGGGACCCGCGCGCCTGGGACGATGCCGACACCTTCAACCCCGACCGGTTCAAGGCCTTCAACGGCAACCCCTTCACCTTCATCCCGCAGGGCGGCGGCGACCATGCCACCACCCATCGCTGCCCGGGCGAGTGGGTGACCATCGAGCAGATGAAGGTGCTCTCGCGGGCGCTCGCAACCACCATGCGCTACGACGTTCCGGCCCAGGACCTCACCATCGACCTCGGCCGCATGCCCGCCCTGCCGAACAGCCGCTTCGTGATGACGGGGGTGAGGGCGGCTTGAGATAACCCGCTGTCAGTCCGGGGCGCCGTCGCTGTCATTCCGGGGCCGCGCAGCGGAGCCCGGAACCCATAACCATGACGCTGTTTGAGGTTGCTCGGCGCCGGTGCGCTTGTCTTGCAACGTGGATGTTTATGGGTTCCGGGCTCGCCTGCGGCGCCCCGGAATGACACCGTGGGTGGCGTCCCGAAACTCCGGGTGGCGCCCGATCTCCTTCAGGAACTCCTCCTCGTGCCCCCGCGCGTCCGGATAGAAGCGCGACAGCCAATGGGGCGAGGCGCCGAAGCGGTAGGCGGTCTGGATGAAGAGCCAGGTGAACAGGGTGCGCAGCTCCCGCCCCTGAAAGCGCCGGGCGCTCGCCCAGATACAGGGATCCTGGATGTAGACGCAGGGGCCGTGCCGCTCCATGCGGCCGGAGAACTCGTAATCGTGCATCACCGCCCAGGGCTCGTGTCCACCGAGCTCCCGGTAGGCCGAGGCCCGCACGAAGAGCCCCGTATCGCCGTAATAGCGCCGGGAGAGCCGCCGCCGCAGGCTGTTGGCGGGCTCCAGGATCCGGGTGAACCAGGAGGCCGGCAGGAAGCGGATGTAGAAGGCGCCGCCGACCGTGGCGGGATCCGCCAGCGCGTTCAGGATGGCCGCCCGCGCCCGCAGGGGCAGGCGGGCATCCGCGTGCAGAAAGAGCAGCACGTCGCCGGAGGCGCGGGCGGCGCCTGCGGGCAGCTGGCGCCCGCGGCCCTTGTCGGCCTCGACTACGAGGGCGCCGGCCTCCTTGGCGCGAGCGGCGGTGCCGTCGGGACTCCCGGCATCGACCACGATCACCTCGTCGGCGACGAGCCGGGCGGCCCGGATCGCATCGGCGACGAGCGGCGCCTCGTTCCAGACCGGGACGATGACGGAGATCCGGGGCGTCCCGCCTCCGCGCTGCGAGGATCCGTCGCTCATGCCGCCCGCCCTTGCCTCCGACCGGAAGTCGAAGCCGGGGCGCGGGCGGGAGTTCCGGGCCGCGATGCCGCGGGCGGCCGGCGGCGCCTCAGACCGGCGCGCCGTTCGGGGTCAGAACCGGGTCGTCGCTCTGGATGTCCATGCGGTTGCCCCGCCACACCGTCTGCGAGCGGAACCACACGGAGGCCCACAGGAAAGGCAACAGGGCATCCCTCACCAGGAAGGCGAGGAGGAGCCGGGGCGAGGCGAACCAGCCCTGCTTGACGGCAAGCCCCATCTCGGCGGCGTACCACAGGGCCGCACCGAAGAGGAGCAGCGCCGCCGCGCCGGTCTCCCCGGCAAGGCCGAGCGCGAGGCCGCCGAGGATCGGCAGGATCGCCGAGGTGAAGATCTCCGGCGCGAAGAAGAGCGGGAACGTCACGCGGCGCAGCCGCGCCCAGCGGGCCTGGCGGTGCCAGACCTGGGCGAGCGTGCGCCGCCCGAGGGGCTGCTGGAACGGCGCATCGACGAGGTGGACCCGTCGCCCGGCCCGGCGGACAAGCTTGGTGGCCGCCGCATCCTCGGCGATCTCGGCGGCGAGCGCCCGGATGCCCCCGTGCTCCTCCAGGAAGGGGCGGTGCCAGAGCATGCTCTTGCCCTGCGCGAAGCCGAAGCCCAGGGCCTCGCCGGCATATTGCCAGCGCGCCTGGAGAGTATTGAGGAACGCGCATTCCAGCTCGGCCCAGAACCCGTCCGGCGAGGAGCCCACAGGAGTCGAGCACACGAGGCCGGTATTCGGCCGCCAGGCCGCCTGGAGCTGCTGGACGTAGTCCCGGGGCATCAGCACGTTGGAATCGGCGAGCACGATCCAGTCGTGGCTCGCCTCCTCCCAGCCGCGGACGCAGTTGTTGAGCTTCGGGTTGGCGCTCACCGGCACGTCGCCCACGATGAGCCGCGCCGGAACCGCGGGATGGGCCGCGATCAGCCGCTCCACCAGGGGGATCACGGGATCGCGCGGGCTCGCCGCGCAGAAGACGAGTTCGTAATCCGGGTAGTCGAGGGAAAAGCCCGAGGCCAGGGTCGCCTCGATATGAGGCTCGAGACCGCAGACCGGGCGGACGATCGTCACGGGCGGCCTTGCCGCTTCCGGCCGCATCCGGGGCACCCGGCGGAGCCGCCCGGCCGCGATGGCGAGACTGAGCACGTTCGCCGCGACGAGCACCGCGAGAAGGAGGATGGCAGCACCCATGCTGGCTCCCGGCAGGGCATGGGCTCCCGTAGCTTGGCCTCTGCGCCTCGTTCTTTGACGGCTGCGGATGTCATTTGCGTGACAGTGCCGCGACGCCCGAAGAAGCCGGAACCGCGATTCCGCGTGGGCGTTGCTCCTCGATACCGAACGGGAGAACGATTGCCATGACATGCCCCTATTGCAAACTCGACGTTGATCAGCCCTGCCAGAGCATGCAGGATGTGCAGCACCGGGCCGAGGCTCACGTCGATCGCTGCGAGAAGGCGCTGGAACGCCAGAAGGATGCCAGCAAGGGCGAGAGCGGCGGCAGCATCTAGTCGGCGGAGACCCCGATGGCTGCGATCACCGTCCAAAGCTCCAATATCGACCTCGGCGAGGCCCTGCCCCGGCATGCCCGCGAGAGCGTCGAGAAGGTGGCGGCGAAGTACTTCGGCCAGCTCACCTCCGCCGCCGTCCACTTCACCCGCGAGGGCGGAAACTTCCGCTGCACCGTCAACATCCTGATGAGCGGGGCGAAGACCGTCACGGGCGAAGGCCAGAACGACGACGCCTTCCAGTCCTTCAACACGGCCCTCACCAAGGCCGCCAAGCAGCTCCGGCGCAAGAAGCGGGAGGTGCGGGAGGACAAGGGCACCCGGGTCGACAAGGACATGCTGCTGCGGGACGGGCTCGGCACGGGGTCCTGAACGCCCGGCTGCTCGGACTGCCCCTTATTTGGACTCGGCCGGGGCCTGACCTGTGTTAGCCTCCGGCCGCGGCGCAACCTTCGGATACCTCATGCCTGTCGAGATCGAGCGCAAGTTCCTTGTGCGGGATGACGGCTGGCGCGGGCTCGGGCCGGGCCAGCGCTACTGCCAGGGCTATCTCGCCAACGGCGACGTGACCGTGCGCGTGCGCCGGGCGGGCTCCCGCGCCTACCTAACCGTGAAGGGCTCGGGCAACGGCCTCGTGCGGCCGGAATTCGAGTACGAGGTGCCGGTCGAGGAGGCGGAGGACATGCTCCAGCTGTGCCGGCGGCCCCTCATCGAGAAGACCCGCTACGAGGTGCTGCACGAGGGCGTGGTCTGGCACGTGGACGAGTTCGCGGGCCAGAATGCCGGGCTCGTGATCGCCGAGGTCGAGCTCGACCACCCGCACCAGCCCGTGGCGCTGCCCGCCTGGGTGGGCCCCGAGGTCACGGCGGACGAGCGCTTCCGCAATTCCCGCCTCGTCACGGAGCCCCTCAACGAGGGCGAGGCCCGCTCCCTCGCGGTCGAGGTGGAGACGAGGCGGCACCGGTCGCGGGCGTGACGCCCCGCCGCCCCGGTCAGGCGGCCTGAAGGAGGGCCGATCCGGCAGCCTCGCGCCGCCCGCCGGCCGCGAGCCCCCGCTGGATCGAGGCCAGCACCCCGTCGACGACGAGCGCGAGGGCTGCGGTGGCGAGGGCGCCCGCGAGCATCATGATCGGATCGTAGAGCTGGATGCCGGCGAAGATGAGGTCTCCGAAGCCGCCCGCCCCGATGAGGGAGGCGAGCGGCGCCGTCCCGATATTCACCGTCGCCCCGGTCCTGATGCCGGCGAAGATCACCGGCATGGCGTTCGGCAGCTCCACCCGGCGCAGCCGCTGCCCGCCCGTCATGCCCATGCCGTCCGCCGCGTCGAGGAGCGCGGGCGGGAGCGCGGCGAGGCCCGCATAGGTGTTGCGCACCACCGGCAGGAGCGTCGCGAGCCACAGGCCGAAGATCGCCGGCGCGATGCCGATGCCGAGGACGCTCATGGAGAGCGCCAGCACGGCGAGGGTCGGCACGGTGGCGCCGACATTGAGGGCTTGCATGGCGCCCTCCGCCACCCGCCGCAGGGCGGCCCGGCTCAGGAGGATGCCGAGGGGAACGCCGACGAGGACCGCGAGCCCCATGGAGACGCCCACGAGGAAGAGATGGCGCTGCGCCAGGACCCAGAGGTCCGGCCCGTAGGAGACGAGTTCGCCGAGCCAGTCCATGGGCCTACTCGGCCGCGATGGACGGTCGCCGCCCGCCCCTTCGGCTGAGGGCGCGGGCGATGCCGCCCGGGGTGACGTAGCCGGCGAAGCGCCCGTTGCGGTCGATGCAGGGCACCGCCGTGAGGCCGCCGACGAGCATGCTGGAGGCGGCGGCGCGCAGGTCGTCCTCGGGCCGGACGGGATCGGGCAGCGGCTCCATGTGGTCGCGCACGGCGCCCTCTCCCTGGCGGCGGGCCTCCTCCAGGCGCACGAGCCCGGTCGCGCGGCCGTCCTCGCCCAGGACCACGAGGTCGTTCTGCCCGTATTCCTCCATCATGGCGGCGGCGAGGGGCAGCCGGTCGTTGGGCTGGAGGGTCGGCGCGGCGGGCGGGTCGGCCGCGAGGGCGTCCGCCACCGTGAGGAGCCGAAGGCGCCGCAGCACCCGGTCCTCGCCCACGAAGGAGGCGACGAAGGGATCGGCAGGGCGCTGGAGGAGCACGTCCGGCGTGTCGCACTGCACGAGGCGGCCCTCCCGCAGGATCGCGATGCGCGAGCCGAGGAGGAGCGCCTCGTCGATGTCGTGGCTCACGAAGATCACGGTTTTCTGCAGCCGCCGCTGCAGGGCGAGGAACTCCTCCTGGATGACGGCCCGGTTGACCGGGTCGATCGCGCCGAAGGGCTCGTCCATGAGCAGCACCGGCGGGTCGGCGGCGAGGGCCCGAGCGACGCCCACCCGCTGCTGCTGGCCGCCCGAGAGTTCGGCGGGGTAGCGCGACAGCAGGGCCGGATCGAGGGCCAGCATCTCCAGCAATTCGCCGGCGCGCGCCCGGCTGCGGGCCCGCTTCCAGCCGAGGAGATCCGGAACGACGGCGATGTTCTCCTCCACGGTCATGTTCGGGAAGAGCCCGATCTGCTGAATCACGTAGCCGATGCGCCGGCGCAGCTGCACGGGGTCGAGATCGTCGATGCTCTCCCCCTCGACCTCGATGCGCCCGGAGGTCTTCGGGATGAGCCGGTTCACCATCCGCATGAGGGTCGTCTTGCCGCAGCCGGAGGGGCCGAGCAGCACGCAGATCTCACCGCTCGGCACGTCGAAGGAGACGTCGTCCACCGCCTTGGTCTCTCCGTAGCGCTTGGTGACGTTCTGGAACGCGATCATGGGAACTCCGGCGGTCAGATACGAACGGACTCAGATACGAATGGACATGGGCGCGAAACGGCGCTGGACCAGCAGCACCGCGAGATCCGCCAGGATGGCGAGGATGCTCACCGCCACCGCGCCCACCACGAGCTGGCGCGGGTCCGACTGGCTGATGCCGCGGCTGATGAGCACCCCGAGGCCGCCTGCCCCCACATAGGCGGCGATCGCCATGACGCCGATATTGGTGACGAGGGCCGTGCGGATGCCGGCGAGGATCACCGGCAGGGCGAGCGGCAGCTCCACCCGCCTCAAGCGCTGGCGCCGGGTCATGCCCATGCCGGTGGCGGCGTCCTTGAGGGAGGCGTCCACGTTGGCGAGGGCCGTGACGGTGTTCCGCACGATGGGGAGCTGGGCATAAAGAAAGACGGCGATCATCGCCGGGACGGGGCCGATCCCCTGGCCGATCACGGCGAGGACCGGGAGGAGGAGGCCGAACAGGGCGATGGACGGCACCGTGGTAAGGACGCTCAGCACCCCCACGACGCCGCCGGCGAGGGCGGGCCGGCGGGCGAGAAAGATGCCGAGGGGCACCCCCGTGAGCACGGCGCCCCCGAGGGCCACCGCGACGAGGAGGATGTGCTCGCCCGCGAGGCGCAGCACCAGGTCGATGTTGTCGAGGGCGTAGGACAGGATCGGCATCGGGCACCTGGACGACCCGCGAACGGGGGCTAGATGCTCAAACGGTTCAGCCGAGCTTGCGTTGCATGCCGGCCCTCAAGCCTTGCCGTTTTTCTCATGGAGAGACCGATGCGCCTCACGCTCGCCCGTACGCTCCTGGCCGCCGCAGCGGCCCTCGCCGGAACCTGGGGGGCGGCCGGACCAGCGTCGGCCCAGGGCAAGGCCCTCGTGGTGGGCGGCAAGAACTTCACCGAGCAGCTCATCCTCGCCGAGATGACGACGGAGCTTCTGAAGGCCAAGGGCCTCCGGGCGGAGAAGAAGGACGGGCTCGCGAGCGCCCTCCTGCGCCAGGCCCAGGAGAAGGGCGAGGTCGACCTCTACTGGGAGTACACCGGCACGGCCCTCGTCGTGTACAACAAGGTCGAGGATCGGCTCTCCCCGGAGCAGACCTACGAGCGCGTGAAGGAGCTCGACGGCCGAAAAGGTCTCGTGTGGCTCAAGCCCTCCACCGCCAACAACACCTACGCCATCGCCCTCCAGGCCGACACGGCGGCCCAGAAGAACCTCAAGACGATCAGCGATCTCGCCAAGGCGGTCGAGGGCTCGAACTTCAAGCTCGCCACGGACGGCGAGTTCGCCCGCCGGGACGACGGGCTCGTCGGCCTCCAGAAGGCCTACGGCTTCACCTATCCGCGCACGAACCTCGTCCTCATGGATCCCGGCCTCACCTACGAGGCCCTGCGCCAGGGCCGGGTCGAGACCGCGGTGGTGCTCACCACGGACGGGCGCGTGAAGGCCTTCAATCTCGCGGTGCTGCAGGACGACAAGACCTTCTTTCCGAGCTACGTGCTCGCCCCCGTGGCCCGCAAGGAGGCGCTCGACGCCAATCCGGGGCTGGCGGACGCCCTGAACGACCTCTCCGGCCGCCTGACCGAGGACGTGATGCGCGGCCTCAACGCCGAGGTCGACGTGGACAAGCGGGACGTGCGCCAGGTCGCCGCCGACTTCCTCAAGAAGCAGAACCTGCTGCGGTGAGCCGCCGCATCCCGGCCGGGGCCGCCCGCCGCCGGCCGGGTTGACTGACGTAACGGCGGACGGGGGATGCACGCCGCCGCGCCTCGAGGCGCGGCCGCCGCCTGCATCCCATGCTCCCCTCCCCGTTCGATTCCTGGCTCACCGCGCTCGCCGCGATGGAGCCCTTCGGCGCCCTCGGGCTCCTCGCCGGCGTCGCGTCCGGCCTCATGCCCCGCCGCGGCGCGATCCTCCTCGCCTCGGGCCTGTGCTCCGCCCTGTTCTGCGTCCATTTCCTGCGCCTCGGCTCGGGCACCGGGGCCGCCATGTGCCTCATCTCGGTGATCCAGAGCCTTGCGGCCGCGCAGGCCCAGGACGGCCGGCGGCCCGCCTGGTTCGCGGGTCTGTTCGCCGGCAGTTCGGCCCTCGCGGTGGCGCTCACCCTGGCGACCTGGGCGGGCTGGCCCTCGGCCTTCGCGGGGGCGGGCTCGCTGCTCGCCACCGCCGCGCGCCTGCAGACGGATGTCCGGCGCATGCGCCTCGTCCTCGTCGCCTGCAGCCTCTGCTGGATGGGCCACAACCTCGTCCTCGGCTCGGCGGCCGGCCTGGCGAGCGATCTCTTCACCCTCACGAGCCTCGGTCTCGGCCTGTGGCTCGACCGCCGCGCCCTCGCGTCGAGGACCGCCTGAGCCGCCGTTCCCGCGGCCCGCGCCCGGAGGGGAGCCTTCGACCAAAGGCCGATGGGCGCCCGGCGGCGGGCGAAGGAACCTTCCCGCCGTCTTGGCCGTTTCGTTCCCTAAACCCAGGGGAATGGCTCCAGTGTCGCGTCGTGTGCTGATCGTCGAGGACGAGTTTTTCGTCGCGCTTGACCTGGAACTGCTCGTCCATAAGCGCTCGCCCGCCGCCGAGGTGGTGGTCTGCTCGTCGCTGACGGAGGCCCGGGCCGCCGCGAAGGAGCCCTTCGGTCTCGCGCTCCTCGACATTGACGTGCTCGACGGGCGCACCTACGAGGTAGCGCAGGATCTTAAACGCCGGGGAACGCAGGTGGTTTTCGTGTCGGGCTCCAATCGCCATGAGGTGCCCGAGGCCCTCCGGGACGTCCCTTTCATCCCTAAGCCCTACGCGCCGCCGCTCATCGAAGCCACGATCTCGGCTGCCCTCGCGGGCGCCCCCCCCGCGCAGGAAGCCCGTCCGTGAGCGGCCGCAACTCGGCCCTGGCGGTGCCTCCCGCCGCCCGCCCGCGCTGGAACGAGGCCGAGCGTCTCGCGGCCTTACGCGAATACGGCATCCTCGACACCCCGCCCGAGCGGGAGTTCAACGACATCATCGAGATCGCGGCCCTCGTCTGCGAGGCGCCCATCGCGGTGGTGAACTTCGTCGCGGACACCCGCCAGTTCTTCAAGGCCGAGATCGGCCTCGGAGTGCGCGAGACGCCCCTCGACGTGTCGATCTGCGCCCATGCGATCTTGCAGGATGATCTCTTCGTGGTGCCCGACACCACCCGGGATCCGCGCTTCGACTGCAACCCCCTCGTCACGGGCGAGCCGCATCTGCGCTTTTACGCCGGCGCCCTCCTCAAATCGCCGGAGGGCCATGCGCTGGGCACCATCTGCGTTCTCGACCACAAGCCCCGCCCGGGCCTCACCGAGAAGCAGGCCTACACCCTGACGGCCCTCGCCCGGCAGGTGATGACGCAGCTCGAATACAAGCGCATGAACGAGCGCCTGCGCCAGCGGGAGGAGGAGGTCGCGGCGAGCGAGCGGCAGCTTCGCGCCATCCTCGACACCATGCCCCAGATGGTCTGGTCCACGCGGCCGGACGGGCACCACGACTACTACAACAAGCGCTGGTACGAGTTCACGGGCGTGCCGGACGGCTCCACGGACGGCGAGGGCTGGAACGGCATGTTCCACCCGGACGACCAGCCCCTCGCCTGGGAACGGTGGCGCCACTCCCTCGCGACGGGCGAGCCCTACGAGGTGGAATACCGCCTGCGCCACCATACGGGCGCCTATCGCTGGACGCTCGGGCGAGCCCTGCCGATCCGCAACGGCGAGGGACGGATCGAGCGCTGGTTCGGCACCTGCACGGACATCGACGACCAGAAGGGCGTGCAGGAGGCGCTGCGGCGCACGGACGAGCGGCTGCACCTCGCCCTCAACGCCTCCGGCACGGTGGGCAGCTGGCTGTGGGACATGGCGAGCAACCGCATCTACGCCGATGCGCGCTTCGCGGAGTTCTTCGGCGTCGATGCGAGGACCGCGCAGACCGTCGGCGCGCCTGTCGGCACCTTCATCCGGGCGATCCACCCCGAGGACCGGGAGCGCGTGGAGGCGTCCATCGCGGCCGCCGTCGAGACCGGGGGCGACTACGAATGCGAGTACCGCCTCGTGCGCCCGGACGGCTCGGTTCGCTGGGTGAATGCCCGGGGCCGCTGCGAGCACGGCCTGGACGGCAAGCCGGTCCGCTTCCCGGGCGTGGTGGTGGACATCACCGACCGCAAGTGCACGGAAGCGGAACTCGCCAGCCGGACGGCGCAGATCGAGGTCCTGCTCTCCACGGCGCCCGTCGCCGTGTGGTTCACGGACGATCCGCAGGTGCGCCGGGTGATGCGCAACAGCCATGCGGCCGCCCTCATGCGGGTGCCGCAGGAGACCACCGCCTCCTTCGCCTCCACGGACAAGACGCTCAACCATGCGCGCCTTCGCTACGACGGCGCATTCGTGACCCCCGACCGCATGCCCCTGCAGCGGGCGGTGCGGGGCGAGAACGTGCGCGAGGAGGAGTACGAGCTCGTCTTCGACGACGGGACGGTGCTCACCCTCCTGTCGTCCTCGAGCCCCCTGCGCGATGCGGCGGGCGAGATCGTGGGGGCGGTGGCGATCAGCCTCGACATCACGGCGCGCAAGCGCATCGAGGAGGCGCGCGAACTCCTCGCCCGCGAGCTGTCGCACCGGATCAAGAACATCTTCGCGGTGGTGGGAGGGCTCGCGGCGCTCTCGGCCCGCGGAAACGAGGCGGCGAAGCCCTTCGCGGAGGCGTTCCGCCAGCGGCTGTCGGCCCTGGCCCAGGCCCACGAATACGTGCGGCCGCACAGCCCGGACTCGGCCCGGGAAAGCGCGGGCGAGACGGTGCACGGCCTCATGCGGCTGCTGCTCGAGCCCTATCTCCACGAGGGCGCGGAGCGCTTCGCCATTGAGGGCGACGACGCGCCGATCGGGCCGAAAAGCGCCACGTCCCTCGCCCTCATCATGCACGAGCAGGCGACGAACGCCATGAAGTACGGCGCGCTCAGCGTGCCCCGCGGGCGCGTGGTGCTCACCGGGGAACGGGAGGGCGGCGCCTACCGGCTCACCTGGCGGGAAATGGACGGGCCGCGGGTGGAGGGGCCCCCGGAACGCAAGGGCTTCGGAACGGCGCTCGCGGCGCGCAGCGTGGCGGGCCAGCTCGGCGGCAGCCTCGACCACGACTGGGCGCCGGGCGGGCTCGTGATGCGGCTTTGCGTGCCGGAGGAGAACCTCTCGCGTTGAAGTTTCGCGCGAGGCGTGCTTTCCCAGGGGACGGCGCGAGCTAGTTAAGGGCGCGCCCTTGCCGCCGGCGGGCGTCGGGTTCAAGCTTGCGGGCCGGGGGTTCGCGCCGGGCAGGCGGCGGCGAAAGGGTCAGATGGGGGACGACATGGCAGGATCTCCGGCAACAGCGGCCCCCGGGCCGAAGCAGGGCGCGCGGCCTCAGAGCCTGCAGGACACGTTCCTCGGCCACGTGCGCGACAACAACGTGCCCCTCACGGTGTTCCTCGTGAACGGCGTGAAGCTGCAGGGCGTGGTGACGTGGTTCGACAACTTCTCGCTCCTCCTCAAGCGGAGCGGCGAAGGTCAGCTCGTCTACAAGCACGCGATCTCCACCATCATGCCGATGGAGCCCATCAGCCTCTACGATGGGGACGAGAAGGCCGGCGAGCCGAAGGAGCCCGCCCCCGCTCCCCGCCGGCCCGTGGTGGAGATCCGGCGGCGGACCTGACGGCCGTCCGTAATTGCGCCACAAAGACCGGCTGTTTAGACGGATAAGCGACCCCGAACGGGGCGGGTGACCTGGGGGCCTGGAGCAAGCGGTTGGCCACAACCGCAGAGGCGAGCGCCCCGATGCAGATCCTGCACACCGACACCAAGACCCTCCACGCGAAATCCGTGTCCTACACCGATCTGAGCCAGGGTCCGGGCGACGGATCCCTCGGCGCCTACACCCTCCAGACCCTCGGCAAGCGGCTCCAGGCCACCTACCATCTGGCGGACGACGATCGGCTGCCCGTGCGCCTCACCGAGCTCGTCGAGCGCCTCGCCCGCCGCGAGCCGTCCGAGGGCTGAGCCCTTCAGGCGGGCGTCGGCGCCCGCCCTCCCCCCGCTCCATGCCGCCGCTCTGGTGAGTGAGGGTTAACGATTTGCGTCTATCCTGCGCGAAGGCTCGGGGTAGGAGCACCGCATGAGAATGGGTCGGATCGCCGGCTGGCTGCTCGTGGGAGGCTTGGGAAGCCTCGCCATCGTGTCGGGCTGGCGCTACTACGTGGAAACGCAGGTTCCCGTGAAGCTGCGTCCCGGCGGCAGCGTCGAGACCGCCATGTGGGACCGCGGCTACGTGGCCGCCAACGGCACCTGGGTGGTGGAGAACGGCCCCGCCCGCCCGCTGCAATTCACCAATATCGGCTGCTTTCGCTCCGACAACACCTGCCGGGCCGCCACCGCCGAGATCGCCGGCGGCAACATCCTGTCCCTCGAGACCGCCACCTACAAGGTGACCCGGTGGAGCGAGACGACCCTCATCTTCGTCAACAACGACGCGCCCTGCGCGGACTACACCTACACGATCAGCCGCGCGAACCAGCGCGTGGTGGGCACCGCGGCCCCGAGGCGCAACACCGCCGAGAGCTGCCCTGCGGGCGAAGAGGCGCTCCAGCTCTCCCTCGTCGACGGGGCGCGGGTGACCCGCACCCTCGAGCAGGAAGCCAATGCCCGCGCCCAGCCCGTAGCCTGGGCGAGCCTCGCGGCCTTGTGGGTGCTCGTCCTGTCCTGCCTCGTCCGGCGCCGCCACGAGGGCGAGGTGGCCTTCGCCGAGGCCTGACCCCGCTGGCGCCCAACGGCGCGCCCTCACGCCGCCGCGGATATCCTCACGCCATAGACCTCGACAGGCTCCGGCAGGCCCCGCGCCGTCATGCGTCCGAAGGCCTCGCCGCGGCCGCAGCCGCTTTCCCGCACCGTGCGTGAGCAGGCGAGGAGCCGCGTGCCGAAGGCCTTGTTCGCCTCCTCCAGGCGCTGCGCCAGGTTCACGGTGCGTCCGTAGACCGTGTAGCTCTGCCGGTCGGCGCCCCCGACCGCGCCGGCCGCGATGGGCCCCGTCGCGACCCCGATCCGGACCGCGAACCCCGCCTGCCCGACGGCCGCGTCGTCGAGGATCCGGCAGGCCGCGTCGAAGGCCCGGCGGGCGTGATCCGCATGGGCGAGCGGCAGTCCGAAGGTGGCGAGCACGCTGTCGCCGCCGAACCCGATCACCACGCCCCCGTGCTCCACCACCCGCGCCGTGACGGCCTTGAGGAAGTCGCCGAGCGCGGCCAGCACCTCCCCGGGCGGCCGCTCGGCCGCATAGGCCGTGAAGCCCTCGACGTCGAGGAACAAAACGGTGCCGTCCCGCTCCGTGGGTTCGAGGGCGTCGGGCGCGTCGATGAGAGCCTGCGCGACCTCCGCCGGAACGTAGCGCCCGAACACGTTCTCCACGTGACGCCGCCGCCGCTCCTCCTCCGCATAGGCCACCACCACCCGGCGCGCCCGGGCCACCACGGTCGCGAGCACGAGGGCGGCCGCGAGTAGCGAGATGCTCTCCTCCACCCGGTTGCCCGTGCCGATGAAACGGGGATCGAGCAGCAGCGCCATGTACTCGGCCGTGCTGGAGCTCACCGGCAGGTCGCCCCAGGACAGGGTCTCGGGCAACTGACGCACGGCGACCGCGAACACGGTCCAGAGCGCCGCGACGGCGCTCGCCCCGGCAAAGAGGATGAGGCGCGGCGAGAGCGCGAGAGCCGAGATGACGAGGATCAGCCACAGGAATTGGATTCCATAGGCCCGGAAGACGAAGATGCGGGGCACCTCCCCGCCGGTGGTGAGCGGCAGGTAGAGCGCCGCCAGGGCGAGGGTCGCCACGTCGACCGCGACGAGCACGAAGGGGTGCCAGGGCCGCTCGTGGCGGGTGCCGTGGGCGCGCAGCATGGCAAGGCCTACCGAGAGGGAGGCAAGGCTCGTGAGCACGCCGAAGGGATTGCCGAAGAGGTAGTAGCCGTAGAGAAACCCGCTGACCGCGATCGCCAGCAAGATGGAGCGGCCGATGAGGAGGAGCCTGAAGCCCGCCCGCTCCGCCTCCCGGATCGCCTGCCGCGCCTCCGCCGCCGTCCCGCCCAATGCTCTCTCCTCGGCCACGCGAGGCTCCATCCTACACGGGCGACGCGGCGGCGCGCAGGGGTTAACGGCGGCCGGGATCCCGTAACGCTTCGCTCACCATGCGGGGCGACTTCGCTTGCCCGAAGGCCCCGAATTGCGGAGGTTTCGACCGGTTATTTTCACGAGGTTTTCACCATGAGCGGACCGGGTGGCGTTGCGGGCAATCAGTTGCGGGCGTTCGTCGAGCGCATCGAGCACATCGAAGAGGAGATCAAGGGCCTCAACGAGGGCAAGAAGGAGATCTTCGACGAGGCCAAGAACGAGGGCTACGACGTCAAGATCCTGAAGGAGGTCATCCGCCTGAGAAAGCAGGACAAGAAGGAGCGCGACGAGCACGAATCGCTCCTCGAAGTGTACCTCCACGCCATCGACACGGCGGAGCCCTACCTTCAAGCCGCCGAGTGACGGCGCCTCCCATGCCGAACAGCAGGCCGCCTCCGGGCGGCCTTTTTCGTCGCGGCGCTTGACTCTTGGGGGCATAGCCCGTTTGAGCATGCCCGCATTCCCATTCTCAGCAGGAGCAACTCGTGAACAAGAACGATCTGGTGGAGCGCTTGGCCGAAGAGCACGAACTGACGAAGGTGTTCGCGCGCGAGCTCGTGGAGAGCGTGTTCAGCATGATCGCGACCGCGGCGCAGAAGGGCGAGGAAGTGCAGCTCTTCGGTTTCGGCCGGTTCAAGGTCTCCGAGCGCGCCGCCCGCAAGGGCCGCAACCCGCAGACCGGCGAGACCGTGAAGATCGCGGCCTCGAAAAGCCTCAAGTTCACGCCCGCCCGCTCGCTCAAGGCCGACCTCAACACCAAGCGCCGGAGCCGCAAGAGCGCCTGAGCGAAGATGCGGAGGGGTTGCGACGAAATTGACCAGTCGCACCGCGAAACCTTCCGGCTGGAGCCGCGTTGTACGCTTATCTCCGGTCCCATTCTGCCCCCACGGGCCGGACACTCGAAAGCGCTCCTCGTGAGCGCTTTTTCTTTGCCCCGCCTTCTTCGCCGATGAGGAGCCCATGGACGACGGCACTGAGATCAAGGGCGGCTGCCGCTACGTGGCGAGCACGGGCTGCCTCCTCGGGCTCGGCGCCCTCCTCATCGTGATCCTGCTCATCATGGCCGTGCTCACGCTGTTCGGGGCGGGCCTCTACTCGGCTTTGGATTGGGTGTGGTCGCTGCTCTGACGGGCCCCGGACATGACAAGGGCCGCGGCCGGCTTTGCGCCGTGTCCGCAGCCCTCTGGCCCATGGTGCCCCCACGGGATTGATCCGTTGCTAGGTGATTTGGGCCGCCGCTGGCAACGGCCACTTAACGCCCTCACCTCGCACGCCGTCCGCACAGACCGCGTTAAACGCCCGTGCGGACTCGCTCTTTCGGCTCTCCGCCGCCGGGTCGGCGCCGCTCAATCTTTCGTCCCATCAGCCGGTGCGGCAGGGGTAGCCGTGAACGAGGCTGTTGATCACCGCCTGGCTCACGGGCAGGGATGCATCGTCGGGCGTCGCGAGCAGGTAGTGCTTGAGGATGTCGATCTGCTGCTCGGGCGTGATGCTCATGTCCTGCGGCAGGCAGAACAGGGGACGCCCGATCGCGGACCGGGCCGCGTTGTTGGCGGCGGTCACGCCCGTGCTGATTCCGAGGATGTAGGTGCGGGCAGAGGAGCGGTGCTCGTTGAGCGCGTAGAGGAAGGCCGCCGCATCGACTTCGGCCCGCGCCGGCGCGGCCTGAAGCGCGAGCGCGAGGGCGGCGATCGGAAGCATGCTGATGGACGGTCTGCGCGTCATCCGGGGGTCCTGGCGAGTCGTGGCCGTTTGGCCCCTCTGTACCCGGCCCCGCGTATCGCCAGGGTGAAGCCGATCCGTCAAATTGCGAGCATCGCCCCGCAAAGGCGCAAAAAAAAGAGCCCCGCCTTGACGAAGGCGGGGCTCCCGTAACGTCAGCCCTGGGAGGCCGGGGCGCTTACTCGATCACCTCGATCACGCGACGGGTCTCGGGCTCGACGAGCGCGATCTCGTCGCCCACCACCACGTAGCGGTAGGTGCGCAGTTCGGGGATGTCGCTCACGATGGTCTGCGGGACGTCCACGAGCGTCACGTCCTGCGGCAGTTCGAGGCCTTCGCGCAGCTCGATCCGCGTCGTGGTCTGCCGGGTCGAACCCGTGGTCTGGACCGACGACTTGAACTTGCGGCGCTGCTCCGTGCTCAGGCTCACCGAGGCCGTGGCGCGGCGGGGCGAGCCCGACCGGGAGATCACCTCGACGATCCGCTTGGTGCGCGGCTCGACGATGACGATCTCGTCACGCACCACCACGTACTGGTAGTTGCGGTACTGCGGGACGATCCGCACCACGTCCTCCGGCACCGGGGCGAGACGCACCTCCGTGTTGATCGTGGTGCCGACCGACACGTTGAAGTTCACGTTGTTGACCGTGTTCACGTTCGTGCTCGTGAAGGCGCGGGTCACCTCGGTGCGCTTCTCGGTGTCGAGGGACGACACGGCGTTCGTCTCGGTCGAGCTCTGCGCCGTGGTGTTGGTCTGGGTCGAGGTGGTGCCGCCCTGGGCCGTGTTGTCCTGCTGGGCGCCCGTCCCGCGCTGCTGGGCCGTCGAGCTGCCCGACTGGTTCGCCGTGCCGCCCTGCTGCGCCGTGCCGGTCTGACCGGTCGTGCCCTGACCGGTGGTGCTGTTCTGCTGAGCGGTGGAACCCTGCGGCTGGTTCGTCGACCGGCCGTCCTGGGCCGTCGTGCTCGACGAGCCGGAAGGCTGCTGGTTACCCTGCGCCGCATTGGTGCCGGTGGAGCGGCCCTGGCCGTCTTGGCCCGTCTGCTGGGCGTTGTCCTGGTTGCGGCGAGGCTGATCGGCGGACTGGGCGGGCCGCTCCTGGCTACCCTGGGCGGCGTTGCCCTGGCCGGTCTGGCCGCTCTGGCCCTGCTGCTGGCGGCGGGGCTGGCCGTCGGTGGACTGAGCCTCCTGCGAGTCGGAGCTGGCGCCGCTTTCGGCCGGACGCTGCGCGGAGGACGAGCCCGCGGCGGAGCCGCTGTCGTTCTGGCGCTGAACCTGGCCGGGAGCGCCCTCGGACCGGCCCTGGGCCGCCTCGGACGCGCCGGAGCCGGAACCCTGGCCTTGGCCCTGGCCCTGCGGCACCCGCAGCTGCTGCTGGCCGCTCGATCCGCCCGAATTGCCGGGGGACGAAGCGTTCTGCGCATAAGCCGAAGCGCCGACGGCGAGAGCCGCGGCCGCGACAGTCGTCAGGAATGTAAGACGCACGAGGAACCTCCTTGGAACGGGTCCGCTTTTGAAACGAGACTTGTCCAACGAGGCTCGGGGGCGAACGTTCCCGCCGCCGGCGGGCCGAACGTCCAGAATGTCGCAGATGTGAGGCCGATCCCCGGGCGGGCCCTCGTCGCGGGCGCCGGCGGGAAGCGGCGCCCCGGAAGCGGTCTTCCGGGGCGCGGGGGCGTTACGCGGCCTTCGCGCCGTGCAGGGGGGCGACCACGGCCTCCTTGGCGCGCTGCGGCACCTCGCGGAGCACCTCGACCACCGTGCGGTCCGCCGGGGCGCGGGTCTCCGTGCGGGCGGCCGTGGCCGGGGCGGCCTGGGGCTTCGGCATCCAGCCGTGGACGAGATCCTCGTCCGACGCCTCGACGAGGCGGCGAAGCTCCACGGCGGCCGCGCCGAGGAAGCAGACGCCGGCGAGGAACCCGATGGCGGAGAGATAGATGCCGCCGTTCAGGCCCGCGGCCTTGCCGGCGGCGACGAACATCAGCACCGGCAGCAAGAGGCAGAGAGCGACGACGGCGGCGACGGGACGTGACATGGAAGGCCTCCTCGATTCTTCTTTCCGTCAAGATGAGCGAAACAGCGCGGCGTGGCAATTCACGCCGGTGCGAGACGATCGTTCTGGGGATGCCACACCGAAAGGGCCCCCAGAAGCCCGAAAAGAATGGAACCGTATACACAAGCTTAACGTTGACTGGCATTGCGATTTCTGGAGCAAGCTTATGAGTGCCGGCTCAGCGGTTCCGACCGACGATTCTCAGCTGTCCTCTCCCGCGGCGAACCCACCCAAGCACTGGCGTCAGATTCAGACCCATCTCGGGCGCCACCTGCAGACTTCTTATGCGGACGTGTGCGCCGAGCCCCTGCCCGAGCGGCTGCGGCTCCTCGTGGAGCAGCTGGAGCGTGCGCTGGCGAAGGGCGAGCAGGTCGCGCCCTGGTTCAAGGAAGGCCTCCTGCGGGCCATGCCGAGCCTGCGCGCCTTCGCGATCTCCCTCACGAGCAATCCCGACCGGGCGGACGACCTCGTGCAGGAAACCATCATGCGGGCCTGGGACAAGCGCGACAGCTTCCAGCCCGGCACGAACCTCAACGCCTGGCTCTTCACGATCCTGCGCAACGCCTTCCATTCCGAGTACCGCAAGCGCTCGCGGGAGGTGGAGGACGCGGATGATCAATACGCCACGTCGCTTCGCACGATCCCGGACCAGATGGACCGCCTCCAGCTCCAGGATCTGCGCGAGGCCCTCGGCCAGCTCTCCCCCGACCAGCGGGAGGCCGTGCTCCTCGTCGGCGCGGAAGGCCTGTCCTACGAGGAGGCGGCCAATATCTGCGGCTGCGCGGTCGGCACCATCAAGAGCCGCGTGAACCGCGCCCGCACGCGCCTCGCCGAGCTCATGGGCTACACGGCGGGCGACCTCACCTCCGACAACGTCATGCAGGCCGCCCTCTCGAGCGGCTGACGCAAGGCGCCCCTCACCGACGGCGGGGCCGCGTGCCCGGCCCATCCCGCGGCCCGAGCCCCCTGACCCAGCCCGAGCGCCATCCCCGAACCCCGGACGGCCGCTATTTCGTGGTGCGCGGGCGCCTGTGGCGCCTGAGCGATCCCGGCCTTGCCCCCGCCGAGCGCGAGCGCCTCGTGCGCGAACTCATGTCGGCGCGCCGGGCCGTGCGGGATGCGGGCGGCGACCCGGACCGCCTCGCCGCCGCCCGGGCGCGGGTCGACGCCGCCAAGAGAGCCCTCGGCGAGCGCGGCCCCGTCTGGTGGACGGACGGCGCCCCCGATTTCAATCGCAAGCTCGTGAAGACGACGCCATACGCCGATTGGTACGCGTCGGTCGTACAGGGGGAGAGCGGCGGGTAGCGCGAGGATGCTCCGATGGGTCAGGGAACGCGGGAGGCGCCACCTTGCGCTCCTCCCCCTTGAGGGAGGAGTTGGAGGTGGGGGTGGCGGCAGGACCCTCACCGGACAACACACGGCCGCCACCCCCACCCCTGACCCCTCCCCTCAAGGGGGAGGGGGAACAAGCGGCGTCGCACCCTAAACATTCCCCACAAACCTCGCTTGTAACGGACGCAGCCCGATGACGACCGACAGCCCGGAACGATTCTCCGAAACGCCGAACGGCGGCCTTGCGGTGGTGATCGGCGCGTCCGGCGGCGTCGGGCAGGCGCTCTTCTGGCGGCTGAGCGGGTCAACCGCCTACGCGGAGGTGCTCGGGTTCAGCCGGTCCGGCGAGCCGCGCATCGACATCACCGACGAGACGAGCGTCGCGGAGGCGGCCCGGACGATCGCGGCGCGGGGCGGGGATCTGCGGCTCGTCGTCGACGCCACCGGCTTCCTGCACGGGCTCGGCTTCATGCCGGAAAAGAGCTGGACGCAGCTCGACCCCGCCCACATGGCCCATGCCTTCGCGGTGAACGCCATCGGCCCGGCGCTCCTGATGAAGCACCTCCTGCCCCTGCTCGCCCGCAGCGGCCGCGCGGTGTTCGCCACGCTCTCGGCCCGGGTGGGCAGCATCGGGGACAACGATCTCGGCGGCTGGTACTCGTACCGCGCTTCGAAAGCCGCCCTCCACCAGCTCGTGCGGACGGCGTCGATCGAGCTGCGGCGCCGGCGGCCTGAGGCGATCTGCGTCGCCCTCCATCCCGGCACCGTCGATACCGGGCTCTCGCAGCCCTTCGGCAAGGCGGGCCTCGACGTGCAGCCGCCGTCCCTTGCCGCCGAGCGCCTCGTCGCCGTGATCGAAGGACTGACGCTCGCCCAATCGGGCGGCGCGTTCGACCATCGCGGCGAGCCGATCCCGTGGTGAGGGACCGCGGACTTTACGGCCGGGTTCGGCCCCGCGCGGCCGCGATGGCTTCGCGAAGATCCTCCGCCTCCTCGCAGCCCGCCGGGCAGAGGCGACGCAGGACCGCGAGCCGCTCCTCGGCGAGGGGCAGCCGGCCCGTCTCGGCATAGAGCTCGCCGAGATACTCGTTGGCCCCGAGGTGGTCGGGATCGAGTGACAGAGCCTTGAGATAGAGCGGCAGCGCCTCGTCGTAACGCCGGAGCTTGCGCAGCGCGAAGCCCTTCAGGCTGTAGATCTCGGCCTCGCGCGGATAGTGCCTCTCGAGTTCGGCCAAGCGCCGCAGGGCGCCCTCGAAATCCCGCGCCTCGATTAGGGCTTTCGCGGCGACGTAATCGGCTTCGCCCGCGAGCAGGATCGAGGGATGCGGAACCGCCCCGGCGCCGCCGGCCGGGGCGAGGAGCGCTGAGGCCGCCAGGAGCACGAGGCCGGCGCATCGAAACCGTGTCACGGCACCCCTCCCCATCGTCGCCTCACGCCGGCTCCGGCTGGGCGAGCCCCCGCAGGCCCTCCAGCACCTTCAGCCGCTCCCCCTCGAGTTCGCGGTAGCGGCGCTGCGTGTCGACGATGTAGTCGCGCACGATGGGCGCCGCGTCGCGCTTCTTGGCGAGCTGCATGTGGAAGACCTGCTGGCTTCCTGTCGTGAACATGGTCTCGGCGCTGATGAGATAGAACTCGAACATCCGGCAGAAGCGCTCGTCGTACATCGCCTTGATGCGCTCGCGGTTGGCCTCGAAGCGGCGATGCCAGTGGTTCAGGGTCTTGGCGTAGTGCAGGCGCAGGAATTCGAGATCCGTCACCCAGAGCTTCGCCTGCTCGACCACCGGGAACACCTCCGAGAGGGCCGGCGAATAGGCGCCTGGGAAGATGTACTTGCGCAGCCACGGGCTCGCGGTGCCGGGCGGGCTCATCTTGCCGATGGAATGCAGCAGCATCAGCCCGTCCTCGGCGAGGAGCCGGTTCACCTTGGCGAAGAACTCGGGGTAGTGCTGCACGCCCACATGCTCGAACATGCCCACCGACACGATGCGGTCGAAGGACTGGTCGAGGGCGCGGTAATCCTTGAGCTCGAACCGCACCCGGTGCGAGAGCCCGGCCCGCCGCGCCTTGTCGTTCGCGAGCTGGTGCTGCTCCTTGGAGAGCGTGACGCCGGTGACGTCCACATCCTCCATGGCGGCGAGATAGAGCGCGAGATCGCCCCAGCCGGACCCGATGTCGAGCACCCGCTGGCCGGGCTTCAGCTGCAGCTTGGAGGCGACGAGGCGGAGCTTGTTCTGCTGCGCCTCCTCCAGGGTGTTCGCGTCGTCCGTGAAGTAGGCGCAGGAATACTGCATGCCCCTGTCGAGGAAGAGCGCGTAGAACGCGTTGCCGAGATCGTAATGGTGCGCGACGTTCTTCTGCGCCTGCCCCACGGGGTTCGCCTGCTGGAAGCGCTTCAGCCCGCGCGAGACGCCCCGCAGCACGTTCTGCAGCGGGTAGGATGCGAGGGACTGGCGGTTCATCGAGAACAGTTCGAGGAAGTCGCGGAGCGTCGAGCCCTCCACGAAGTCGAGCCGTCCGTCCATGTAGGCCTCGCCCGCATGAAGCTCGGGATTGAAGACGAGGGCGCGATAGAGCTTCGGGTCGGTGATCCGCATGGTGACCTGCGGGCCGGGCGCGCCGGAGAACACGTGCCTTGCGCCGGCGGCGTCGATCACCGCGAGGGTGCCGGTGCGGATGAAGGACCGCATCATGTGGGACAGGGGAAACATCGCGGGCTCCGGAGGCGTGACGGCGCGGTTTAGCGCGGCCGCAGGCGGCCCGTCATTAAGATTTCGGTAAGAGTCTTGACTGACCTAAGGACACAAGCGCGACGATCCTACGCACCTGAACCGGAGGGGTGAGGATGACGATCGCACTGGTGAGCATTGCCTGCCTCGGAATCGCGGCGGAACTGGCCTTGGGTTTTGCGGCGCTCGCGCGCCGCTGAGGCGTCCCGGCCCTCGGCCTCCGCGGGCAGAGTTGTCGCAGCGACAGCTTGACCATTGAAGCCGCGCCCCGGCCGATGTTGATGTCGGCCCGCGAGGGGGGCACGGGTTCATGGAGACGACGATCAGCTTTGCCGCGGCGGGATGCGCCGTGGCCTATGCCATTGCGATGATCCTGATCGTGCGCTTCGCCCGCTAGCCCGACCGGGGCGGCTGCGGCCGCCAGATCTTCTCGCGCTGCTGCTTCAATTCCAGAAGAGCGATCTGCCGCTTCGCCTCGTCGAGTTCGGCTGCGAGCGCCCGGACGCGGGCGGCCTTGCCGTCGCCCCGCGGGCGCCCGACGAAGGCGGTGGCGAGGCCGCTCAGGATCAGCAGGATCAGGGTGCTGTACTGGTAGCGCCCGGACGGGCCGGATTCCGGGATGGTCACGGCGACCACGGCGAGCAGCAGCGAAATCATGAGGGCGCCGACGGAGCGGGCGACGAGGGCGGCGAGCACCGGCAGGGCCAGGCCCGCCAGAAGCCATGGCGGCAGGGTCATGGCGTAGGCGACGACGCTCTGAAGCCACGCGGTCGCCACCAGCCGAACGCTGTCGAGATAAGCCACCCCACTCCCCCTTTCGGCCGGATCGTAGCCCCGAATCAACATGGCGTCATCCGGCCCGGCGGCAACGAAAAACCCCTCCTGAGACGGGCTCGGGAGGGGTGCAGTCGTCTGCGAGGGTCTCGGGGGCAACCGAGGGACCCTCAGTCTCGGGGACGAGCCTTGAACGAATGCTTGTGCGGATGCTCGAAAGACACGGGCATCGCCCGATTCACCCGCGGCCTGCCCTTTCAGCAAAAAAGGCCCGGGGTGAGCCGGGCCTTTCTCGTTGTGTGTCTGGGGCGATCAGAACTTGAAGGAGACGCCCAGGCGCACGGTGTGGAAGTCGAAGTCGTCGCCGTCGATCTCAACGTTGCCGAAGCGGGTGTTGATCTCGTCGAACGCCGTGTAGCGATACTCGAGGCGGGCCGTCAGGTTGTTGGTGAAGGCATGCTCCACGCCCAGACCCACGGTGTAGCCCGACACGGTGTCGTCATCATCGTCGAGGACGCCGCCGAACGAGTGGCCGCCGCCGACACCGCCGAAGGCAAAGCCGCCGGTGGCGTAGACGAGGGTGCGGTCGAAGGCAAAGCCCGCGCGAGCGCGGATCGAGCCCTGCCAGTCGAGCTGGTTGGCGCCGATCGTGTAAGCCAGATTCGGGCCCGTCGGGGTCGTGCGAACGAGCAGCGTGCCGTAGTCGTCATCGTCGTCGCCGAACACGCCTTCGATGTCGCCTTCCACGCCGACCACGAACGAGCCGAACTGGAAGTTGTAGCCGGCATGCGCGCCCGCCACGAACGCATCGTCCTCGTCGGTGTCGAACACGTCGTTGAAGTCGTTGTCGCCGTCGAACTCGAACAGGTAGCCGTTGTAGTTCGTCTCACGGTCGGAGAACTGATACCCAACCTGAGCACCAACGTAAAAACCCGTCCACGTGAAAACGGGGACCATGGCGACGGGCGCCACCGGCGCGGTGCGCGCCGGCAGATCGGCGGCCTGGGCGGCCGCGGCGGTGAGGGCCAGGGCCGCCGTACCGGCGAGGAGCCCCAAGAGACGTGAGCGCATGAGCAATCCTTTCAAGGAGGTGGGATACGCAGGAGGGACGCTACGTCACTCGGGCGAGTCCCGCTATTGTAAAGCTGCTACACCATGACAATTCGTTGAGGGCCGCCGAAAACGTCCGAAGCTGAGCCGTAGTCCCGCCCGGCCCTCCCGCCAGCAGCGCCCTCCCCTATCCTTACGTCATCCGGATGCTATGGTCCGGCAGGCCGGCTCGATCCGGCGGGGCGAACAGGGGATGTCCGTTGCCTGATTTGCGCGCTCTTGCACCCATCCTATTGATTCTCGCTTTCGCCGCGGCACCGGCCCGGGCCGAGCCCGGCCCCGAACCCTTTCCCGCCCTGCCGCTCCCGCCCGCCATCGGCGGCCTGACCCTGCCCGAAACCTACCGGGGCGGGCGGCGCGAACATCTCGATCTCGTGACCCGGACGGCCCTGGAGGCGGGATTGCCGCCGGAGGTCGCGGATGCGGTCGCCCATGTGGAGAGCCGCTACGATCCCGGAGCCGTGGGCGGCGTGGGCGAGATCGGGCTCATGCAGGTGCGGCCGCAGACGGCGGCGATGCTCGGGCATGCGGGCGGGATGACGGCGCTCTTCGTGCCCGAGGTGAACGTGAAATACGGGGTCATGTATCTCGCCCGCGCCTGGCAGCTGGCGGAGGGCGATCTGTGCCGCGCCCTCATGAAGTACCGGGCGGGCTGGGGCGAGCAGACCATGTCGCCGCTCTCGGTGGAATATTGCCGCCGCGCCCGGCAGCACCTCGCCGCCATCGGCTCGCCGCTTGCCGCCGGCGAGCTCCCGCCGCCGTCGAGCGCCCCCGCCTCACCGCCGCCCCGCCCGGCGGAGGCCCTCTCGCTCGCGGGCGGCCCCTGGCCTAGGACGGCTCTCGCCCTGCCGCCCCGCCGCCCGGTGCTTCAACCCGCGCCGCCGCTCCCGGCGCCGCGCCCCCCGAAGGTGCAGACGGCGGCCCTCGCCGCCCCGGCGATTCGCCCGGCGGAGAACCGCAAGGCCGTTCTCAAGCGCCGGATGTGGGCCGCCCACGAGGTGCGGATGAACCAGATTACCCGCCGGCTCTCGTCCGCGCAGTTGCGCATCGCCAGCGGCATCTGATGGGGTGAGGGGGAAGAATGGCCCGCCCCGAACGAGAGGTCGGCCTCAAGGCAGCCCGCGCGCCGTCGCCGGGCCCAGCCTCTTCACGCCGCGGCTACTAGCCGGCGCGGACGGGGATCGATGGTGATGTACTGGCCGGTCTTAGGATCGAAGAGGGTCATGGTGCTCCGCCCGACAGCATGTGAAAGACAAACGCGTGAGCAAGCGAAACCGACAATTTGATCTATTCTGATGGTGAACAGATCGTTACTGAAGAAAAGCCGCTCCGGGATAGGATCCGGAGCGGTGCGAGTTCAACAGGGAGGAAGACCTCGACGTCCAATGCCGAGGAGGACAGGCTGACTGATTTGCCCCAGCGTGGCTGTAGCCGCCCGGCCACAGGGCGCCCCGCAGCAAGCCGCAGCGGCCGCGACCATCCTCCGTACGAACACGCATGCCCCATCGTCACCCCGCCCGCACCGGGCCCTGCACCGGAGGCAGCGATCATGCGGCGTCCTGCGGAACGCCATGGTCCTCGGCGACGAGAAGCGGCCCGCGCCGCGATTCGGGCTCGCGGCGGAGGTCCGCATCCGTGAAGGCGACGCCGCAGCGGTTGCCGCGGCTCCACACGAGGTGCGCCCGGTAGCTCTGGCCCCGGGACGCGATGTGCACGTCGAACTCGCGCGGCAGCGCGTACTCGCCCGGCAGGACGAGGCTCGCTCCCAGCCCGGAGAGGTTTCGGACGAGGCACTTCAAGGTGAGCTTGCGGGTGTCGAAGCCGATATGCCCCTCGAGATAGGTCGGGTGGCGCGGCTGGCGGCGGGTGTCGGAACGGTTCGGCATGGTGCACGGTCTTGACCAAGATGTCGCGACCCTAGCATCCAACTCTTCAAAGCCCGCTGACGCAGGTGAGAGAATGTTGGGCTCTGTATCAACCCTTCGTTCACGCGCGCTCTACCCTGGCATTCCTGCGCATCGCGAGAACAGATCGTTCATCATCTCGCAGCTTTTTAAGTTGTTCGGCACGGCTCCTTTAACAACTCCCCTGTTTCATCGGCTCGACAGAACGAGCTGAACAGGTTCATCGATGCAAACTGCTCTGGAAGCGCCCCCGGAACGCCAAGCGGATCGAACGGAGCGCCGCTGCCTCGTGATCGACGATCACCGCTTCCTCGCCGAGCGTCTCGCCCTCTCGCTGGAGGATCTCGGCTTCACGGTGGACCGCGCCTATAACGGCGAGGACGCGCTCCGCCTCATCGATGGCAACCGATACGACGTCATCCTGGCCGACTGGAATCTGGGCCACTCCATCAGCGGCCTCGGCATCCTGAAGCACGTGCGCTCGACGCCGGGGATCGCCGCGACCCCCTTCATCATGATCACGGCGGCGTCCCCGACGGAGCTGGCCCTCGAGGCTGCGGAAGCCGGCGTCTCCGCCTTTCTCTTGAAACCCATCATCCCTGCCGAACTCGCCCGCAAGGTGATGGCCGTGACCCGCCGGTCGGCGCTGGAGGCGGAGCGTCCCCTTGCCGAGATGAGGGCCTCATGAGCGCGACCGTCATCGTCGTCGACGACGATCCCCTGATCCGGACCCTGCTGCAGCACAAGCTGAAGGCCAAGGGCTACCGGGTCGAAACCTACGCCACAGGCCCGGAGGGCTTCGAGGCCGTGCGGGCGATGCGGCCCGACGCCGTGATCCTCGACACCATGCTGGGCGCGCCGCCGAGCGGGCTCGACGTGCTGCGCGACCTGAAGGCCGATCCCGCCTGCCGGGGCATTCCGGTGGTGATGCTGACGGCCCGGCAGCTCGAGGCCGACATCGTCGGCGCGCTGAAGGACGGCGCGAGCGACTACGTGACGAAGCCCTTCCGCGCCGAAGAGCTCGTCGCCCGCATCTCGCGCCTCCTCGCCGCGCGGGCCGAGGCGGCCTGAGCCTCCCGCCGGCGGCTCACGCCGCCGCGAGCTGGTCGGCGATCTCGCTGTCGAGATCGGCGAGGAAGGGCGCCATCTCGCGGCGCGCCTCGCGCAGTTCCCTCACCGCAAGGTCGATTGCGGCGCCGGCCCGGCAGGCATCCTCCACGGCCCGGCAGGCCTCCGAGAACCGGTCGAAGCCGATGAGGCCGCTGCACGCGATCGTCTTGTGGGCGACCGCGATGAGCCGGTCCCGCTGGTCCGGCTCGGTCATGGCGCGGTCGAGATCGGCGAGGAGCCGATGCAGTTCGCCGAGCCACTCGGCCATGCCGCTCGCCCCGAGCGCCTCGATGACGTCGTCGTACATGCTCCGCGAGAGAACCGCCGTGCCGGCCTCGCCCGCCGCGCCGGTGTTGCCCGCCTCGCCGGCGCCCTGGAAGGTCTTCGGCTCCCGCGCCTTGGCGACGGCCGACAGGATCTCCTCCCGGCGGAAGGGCTTGCCCACATGGCCGTCCATGCCGGCATCCTTGAACATGCGGATCTGCTCCGCATAGACGTTCGCCGTGAGCGCGACGATGGGCGTGCTGCTCGCGGGGCCCGGCAGCGCGCGGATGCGGCGCGTCGCCTCGATGCCGTCCATGACCGGCATCTGGATGTCCATGAATACGAGGTCGAACCGCTCGGCCCTCACGGCCGCGACGGCCTCCTGCCCATCGGCCGCAAAGGCGAGGGAATGGCCCGCCTTGCCGAGGATCGAGGAGACGAGCTGGCGGTTCACCGCGATGTCGTCGACGACGAGGATCCGCGCCGGCGAAACGTCCCCGGGCAGGTCCTGCGGCAGCGCCACGCGCAGGTCGGTTTCCGCGGCCACGCGCAGGTCCACCGTGAACCAGAAGGTCGATCCGACGCCGGGCTCGCTCTGCACCCGGATCTGGCCGCCCATCATCTCGACGAGGTGCTTCGAGATCGCAAGGCCGAGGCCCGTGCCGCCGAACCGCCGGCTGATGGAGCTGTCGGCCTGCGCGAAGCGGTCGAACATGCGGGCGAGGTTGTCGGCCGAGATGCCGATGCCCGTGTCGACCACGACGAACCGCAGGCACGCGACGTCGCCGTCGCTCCCGTGCTTGAGGCCGATGCTCTCCACCTTGAGCACCACCTGGCCCACTTCCGTGAACTTGATCGCGTTGTTGAGAAGGTTGAGCACCACCTGCCTCAACCGGGGCTCGTCGCCGATCACCAGCGCCGGCAGGTCGGCGTCGGACGCGACGCGCAGGTCGATGCCCTTGGCGTGGGCGGCGTCGTGGAGGAGCGACACCGAATTGTCGATCATCGCCGCGAGCGAGAAGGCCTGCTCGTCGAGCTGGATCTGGCCCGCCTCGATCTTGGAGAAGTCGAGAACGTCGTTGACGACGGTGAGCAGGGCCGAGCTCGCGGTCTGGATCAGCTGCACGTGATGGCGCTGCTCGGGGCGCAGGTCCGTGCCGTCGAGGACGAGATCGGTGAAGCCGATGATGCTGTTGAGCGGCGTACGCATCTCGTGGCTCATCGTCGCCAGGAAGTCGGTCTTCGCCTGGTTCGCAGCCTCGGCCTTCGCCTTGGCGGCCTCGGCGGCTTCCTGCGCCTCCTGCAAAAGGCCTTCGCGGCTCGCGAGGCGCTCGGCGGCGCCGTCGAGGGCCCGAGCCACGGTGGCGAGATCGCCCGCATGGTTCGGCACGTTGGAGCGCGCCGCGAAGTCGCCCTCGCCGAGCTTCTTGGCCATGGCGGTGATGCGGTTGAGCCAGCGCAGGAAGAGGAAGTGGCCGCCGAGGATCGCCAGCACCGCGGCGAGCACGAGAACGATGCCGAACTGCCAGAGGATGTGGCGCGTCGCGGCCTCCTCTTCGGCGAGAACGTCGGCGGCACGGAAGCTCACGACGAGGCGCGCGCCCGTTCCCTCGATGGTGGTGAAGGCGCCGTAGCGCAGGGTGTCGTCGGCGCCCTTGTATTCGAGCAGGCCCTCGTGGCTGCGGAAGACCGGCTCCATGCGCGGGAGCGCGGACACGTCGCGGCCGACGAGGCTGTCGGGGTCAGGGAAGTGGGCGAGCACGATGCCCTTGCTGTCGAGGAGCGTCACGTCGGCTTTCGCCTTGCGCCCGATCTCGCCCACGAGATCGCCGATCCAGGCGAGGTCGGGCGTGACGATCGCCACGAAGGCGACCTGCCCGGCCTGGTCGCGGAAGGCTTCGGCCACGGCCACGGAGGGCTTGAGGCTCGGGCGCGCGAGGATGAAGTCGCTGAGCACCGCCTCCTTGGCGGCGAGGGCCTGGCGGAAATAGGCGCGCCCGAGAAGATCGATGGCGAGCCCGATCTGCGCGCTGTTGCAGATCACCCGCCCGTCCGGACGGGCGATCAGGATGGAGCGGGCCCAGGTGTTCCGGGCCTGGATCTGCTTCAAGAAGCCGTGGCACTGGGCCTCGCTTCCCTCGCGCACGGCAGGCACCTCGGTCACGACGTGCAGGAGCGCGTCGGCGCGGCTGAACAATTCCTTCTGCATGCGGCCGCCCGCGCGGGCGAACTCGAGGGCGTCCTGCTTGGCGGCCGCGATCTCGCCGGCCCGCCGGGTCAGCACGTCCCACGCCCTGAAGCCGATGAGCGGGGCGAGGGTCAGCACCAGCAGGATGAACAGGCGCAGATGCGAGCTGCCCCAGCGGAAATGTGCGAAGGCCATATCGAACCCGAATCGGCCCTGTTGCTCAGGGCTTTGCGGGAGATTGCGCGATCGAAGGCTTCGAGATGGTTAACGGCGGGCGAACGCCCCGCGCGTCTCAGGCGCTCAGGCTGATGCGCTCATCGAAGGCCCTGCGGCCCGGCGCTTCGGGCGCCGGCCCTGAGCGCGGCGCGGCCTTGCCCGATGACGGCGCGGCTTGCAGGTGGCGTTCGACGAGCGCGGTGAGTTCGTCGCGCCGCACGGGCTTGCCGAGATGCCCGTTCAGGCCGGCGGCCATGAAAGAGTCGATCTGCTGCTGAAAGACGTTGGCGGTGAGCGCGACGATGGGAAGATCGCGCTTGGGCGCCGCCATGGCGCGGATGTGGCGCGTGGCTTCGAGCCCGTCCATTTCCGGCATCTGGATGTCCATGAGGACGAGGTCGAACTCACCCTCCTGGACCGCCCTCACGGCTTCGGCGCCCGTCGACACGACGGTGACGCGATGGCCCGCCGCCTCCAGCATCGCGGTCGCGATCTCCTGGTTGATCGGCATGTCCTCGGCAAGAAGGATGCGGCCGCTGCGGCGCTCCCCGGACGATGCGGGCGGCTGCGCCGGCAACGCCCCTTGCCGCTCCGGCACGGCGGGCAGCGCGACCTCGAACCAGGCGGTCGTGCCCTTGCCCGGCGCGCTGTCGAGGCCGATGGAGCCGCCCATCAGCTCGACGAGCCGCTTCGAGATGGCGAGCCCGAGGCCCGTGCCGCCGAAGGCGCGGGTGTGGGATTGGTCGACTTGGCTGAAGCGCTCGAAGAGCCGCCCCTGCCGCTCCTGCGGGATGCCGATGCCGGTGTCGCGCACGGCAAAGCGCAGCCGCTCCGCACCGTTGGCGCAGCCGGCATGCTCCAGCACCACCGCGATGCCGCCCGCCGGCGTGAATTTCGCCGCGTTGTTGAGAAGGTTGAGGAGCACCTGCCGCAGCCGGCTCGCATCGCCGAGGAGGCGGGGCGGCAGGGTGCCGGCGACGCTCACGCTCAGCGCGAGGCCCTTCTTCTCGATGAGCGAGCGGACGATCGCCACCGCGTCGTCCACGAGATCGGCGGGCGAGAACGGGTGCGGGTCGAGCTCGACCTGTCCCGCCTCGATCTTCGAGAAGTCGAGGATGTCGTTGACGATGGTGAGGAGCGCCGTTCCCGCGCCCTCGATGCGCTCCGCCTGGCGGCGCTGCGCCGGCGTGAGCGCCGCATCGTCGAGAAGGAGGTCTGTGTAGCCGAGGATGCCGTTGAGGGGCGTCCTGATCTCGTGGCTCATGGTGGCGAGGAACTCGGACTTCGCCTCGCTCGCCTGCTCGGCCGCATGCTTCGCCTGCTCGAGCGCCGCCACGGCTTCCTTGCGCTCCGTCAGGTCGAGCAGCGATCCCACATAGCCGAGGAACGAGCCGTCGGTGCCAAAGCGCGGCACCGCCGTATCGAGAACCCAGCGATAGACGCCGTCCACGCGCCGCACGCGATACTCGATCTGGAACGAACGATGGTGCGCCGCCGCGTCCTGGAACGAGGCCGCGATCATCGCCCGGTCCTCGGGGTGGATCACTGCGAGCCAGCCGAGGCCCGAAGCCGTCTCCTCGCACTGCCCCGAGAACTCGCACCAGGAACGGGAGACGTAGTTGCACGCCCCCGTGTGGTCCGCCATCCAGATCATCACGGGAACGCTGTCCGCGAGCTTGCGGAATCGCTCCTCGCTCTCGCGAATCACGGCTTCTGCGCGGGTGCGCTCCGTGATGTCGCGCGAGACGGAGACGAGGCTCGTGACCAGGCCATCCGCGTTCTGCACCGGAGACACGGATACGTCCCAGGTTTTCGGCGTTCCCTTCGCGGTCGGGCAGAAGGCCTCGAAGCGCACGGGCTCCCCGCCCCGCGCCCGCTCGACCGCGCCGCGAACCGTCGCCGCGGAATCGGTCGGCCAGAGGCTCGCCCATTCGGCGCCCCTCACCCGATCGAACGCGTCGATCTCCATGGCGCAAAGGCCGTTGGCGTTCATGAAGGACAGGGAGCCGTCGAGCTCGACCACCTTGATGCAATCCGTGGATGCATCGAGCACGGAGCGCAGGAACGCCTCGTTCCTCAACAGCCGCCGCTCGCTCAGGATGCGCCGCGCCGCTTCCTCGCGGTTCGCGATATTGGCCTTGTGCAGTTGAAGATGCGCGACGACGACGCGGGCGAGATCGCGCAGGGTCGCCCGATGGTCCTCGGAAAACGGCCGCGGCTCGGTATCGATCACGCACAGGGTGCCGACGCGGATGCCGGCTTCGAGGATGAGCGGCGCTCCCGCATAAAAGCGGATATGCGCTTCGCCCGTGACGTAAGGGTTGTCGCGGAACCGCTCGTCCTTGGTGGCATCCTCCACCACGAGGAGATCGTCGCTCAGGATCGTGTAGTTGCAGAAGGCAACCTCACGCTCGGTCCCTTCGATGTCAATTCCGCAGCGGGCCTTGAACCATTGGCGGTCCGCATCGACGAGCGAGACGAGGGCGATCGGGACGCCGAAGGTGCGGCGCGCCACGTCGACCACCGCATCGAAATGAGCTTCGGCCGGCGTGTCCAGAATCTGGAGCATCCGCAGGGCGCTCAGGCGCTCGATTTCGTTGTGCGATACAGGAAAGGCGGACATCCCGCAGCCACCGAGTTGAGGCGTGAGCCGGAGCTTGGAATCCCACCCTCTCACGGCAAACACAATAAGTCGTAAACCGCGGTTGTAAAACGTGAATTTCCATGCGGACGCCCTTCCGCTAGGTCACCCGGCGGAGCGCATGGTGGATCGCGCGAGCATTGTCGCAGGACGGCGCAGGAGCCATGCCCCAACGGCAGGAGCGTCGCTGCGCGCGGGACGCGCGCGGCTCACGTCAACGCAAGGTTGGGTTCGGTGTCGCGCCTGCGCCGCAGCGGTTGCGGCGGCAGGCTGCGATGAAGGGTCTTAGCGACCGCGCTTGCGCGTCTGGCTCCGCTTCGTCTCCCAGGCCTTGTGGGCCGCGGCCCGGCGCACCTCGGAGATGGAGCGTCCGTCCTTCGTCGTGCGCGCGGCGGCGGCTTTGGCCGGGGCGCGCTTGGCGGCGACGCGCTTCGTCGCCGTCGCGGCCCGCGGGCTTGCCGCCTTGCGGGCTGCGGGCGCTTTCTGCGGCGCCTTGGCGGCGGCAGCAGGCTTCTTCTTCAGGAGCGATGCGAGGGCGCGCGCCGCACGCTTGACCTCGGCGGCTTCGGTGCGGGACCGGTCCACGACGAGGTCGCCGACATCGCCCAGCGTCTCGATCAGCTTCTGTGTTCTCTGCTCAACTCTCGTCATCGCGAACCTTTGTCTTTCTCTGCCCGCAAGGGGCGGCGTGCCTCCCCATGTAGGGCGAACAACCCCCGTTTACAGGGGAAGGTTGCATCCTCGCGCATTCGTGCGCGGTGCGGCGGCGCCGGACAGCCTGCGCGAGTATCGGCCAAGACAGGTTGCGGAGCGCGCGATACTCGCACGGGGCGTGCGACGCGCATGCCTCGGTATCGACGCCGGACGAGCATTCGTCATCGGCCGCGAGGCGATGACCGAGGAACGCGGAGCGCGAGTATCCGCGCCGCGTGCACTCTGCGCTCCCGCTGCAGCGTGTCGAGACTTCGCTCCGTCACACCGCCTTGCGCAAGACGACGCGAACGAGGGCAAAGACGCGAGCCCGGCGGCGTCCTGCCACAGTTAAGCTGCATTCGAACGCAGACTGCGCTTCGCGTTGCATTACCGAATCGTTCCTCACGACAGGAGGGCCCATGCAATTTCGTTGGACCGACCTTCTGAACATCGATCAGCCGGGCACGTATCTCCTGCCCGATCAAACCCGCATCAAGATCGACGCCAAGCACATCGTGCTCTGGACCCATGATCCCGACGGGGTCTTCGACGCGTTCCTGTATCCGGGCGACAAGCGCCGCCCTGCCGAATACACATTGACGGATTTTCACCCGACCGATGAACTCACAAGCTGATCTCGATCACCGCCGTCGCCCGCGCGCCGCGCGAGCGACGGCACGCCCCTGGACGGACCAGGACGCGTTCGACAGCCCGGAGCTGATGTTCTGGACCGTGATGTGCGGGGCGATCTCGCTCGTCGGCCTTGCGGGCTCGTTCTGGGCGCTCGCGATCTGACGGCCCGCGGAGCCTCAAGGGCTCTGCAGGTCGCGCCGCGCTAGTCGTCGTTGCAGCGCCACTTCGCCGGCGGCTGAAGGCCGGACGGCAGCTTGGTGCCGGGCGAACCGCAGGCGAGCTGCAGCTGCTCGGCCGTCAATCCTTGCGCGCCGCTGAGGTCGGCATCGGACAGGTTCGTGAGATAAAGATACGCGCCCGTCAGATTGACGTCCTTCAGCACGGCGGCTGCGAGATCCGCGCGGGCGAGGTTCGAGTAGCTGAAGTTCACGCCCGTCACCGTCGCGCCCTTGAACGCGAGCCGGCTGAGCTCGGCCTTCGAGAGATCCGCGCCCGTGAGATCCGCGCCGCTGAAATCCGACCGGATCAGTTCGGACTTCGCGAGCTGCGCGCCCGACAATTGCGCCTTTGAAAAATTCGCGCGGCTGAACTGCGCCGCATGGAGCCGCGCGCCCGAAAGATTGCTGCCCGCGAAGGACGGGCGCATGCCCGCCGCGCGTTCGAGATTGGCACCCGCAAGGTCCGCCTTGTCGAGCCGGGTGAGCGAGAGTTCGGCTTCGACGAGTTTCGCCTGGGTGAGGCGCGCGCCGGTGAGCGAGGTGGAGGAGAGCCGCGCCTTGGTGAGATCGGCGCCCGTGAGGTCCTGCTGATCGAGGAGCAGGCGGTCCTTGCTGCAATCCGTCCAGACCACCCGCGGCCGCGCGGAATCGCTGCAGCCCGCCTCGGCGCCCGTGGCCGACACGAGGGCGAGGAGCGCGAGGGCGATCGCCCGGCCTGGCGCCCGGACGGCGATCGGGGTGACGCGATGCGGGCGGGGCGTTCGGCTCATGCTCATCTCCGTGGTCGGGCGAGCCTAGCGCGCGGCGCGTGCCTTTGCACGAACGGCGTGGGGCCGCTCTCGTCGCGGGTTGCGGCAAGAAGCGGGGCGAGGCGGCCCTCAGCGCAACGCCACGACCCGGCCGGCCCGGTCCACGTGACAGGCGACCCGGGCCTGGCGCACCTGCGACCGGCCCCGGCGCTCGTACACGATCTCCACGTCGAGCGGGGTCACGCGGGTGCCGCCTCCGGCCGAGCGGAGGGGCCCGGCTTCCTCGACGGCGACCTCGACCGCGCCCCTCTGCCGGGCGGCCTGCCCGATGGTGGCGCCGCAGGCTCGGACCACCGGCGGCGCGAAGACCGCCTCGACCCGGAGCGGCTGCACCGCGCGGGCGCGGGGCGCGACCCCGAGGACCCGCGGCTGCGGCGCGAGGGCGCCCGTGCTCGACGGCAGGAGGGCAAGGGGCAGGACGCTGTCGCCCCGCCCTCCGGACTCCCGGTCGGACAGGGACCCCGTGGCGCTCGGCGCTCCCCGGGGGTCGGCCCCGGGCGAGACACCGCCTCCGCCGAATCCACCCCCGGCCGAGCCGCCGGAGGATCCTGAGCCACCGAGGCCGCCCCCGCCCGCGCCGGAGCCGCCCGGGTTCGAGCCGCCGCCACCGGAGCCGGAGTCGCCGCCTGTGCCTCCACCACCGCCGCCGGAACTGCCGCCAGAGTTCCCGCCGCCGCTTCCACCGGAGCCGCCGCCCGTGCCCCCTCCGGAGCCACCACCCGAACCACCGCCGCTGCCGGAGCCGCCGCCGCTCGACCCGCCGTCCGAATCGCCGCGGCCACCACCTCTGCCGCCGCTATCGCCATCGCCGCCGCGACCGCCATCGCCTCTCCCGCCGCCGTCTCCGCCCCTTCCGCCGCCGTCGCTGTCGCCGCCCCGGCCGCCATCGCCCCCCTTGTCGCCGCCGTCCTTGGCGGGGGCGGGCGACGCGGCGAGCAGAGCGGCGAGAAGGGGGACGAGCAGTCGCGTGAACATGAAGTCCTCCGGCAGGGGCTGATGCCGGTGAGGTAGAGCGGCGGACCGGTGGTGGGAGGGTGCGGGGGCGAGAAACGCGGCGCACGAAGCGGGTGCCGGCGCGGGCGGTCCCGCACCGGCACCGTCACGATCGGGCGGTCAGGCCGCCTTGCCGGGCGCCGTGAGCGGCGTCAGGGCGATGTCGGTCTCGTTGGCGAGACGGGTCGAGGCCGCGGCGAGCTGATGCATGGCGCGGCTCGTCTGTTCGAGGTTGCCGCGCAGGAGTTCCGCCTGCACGGCGAGGAGGTCGGGCACGGAGCGGCAGCGCGCCATGGCGCCGGCGGCCTCCATATTGAGCCTGAGGCCCTGCTGGACGAGGCCCGCCCATTCCCGGCCGAAATCCTGCGTGGTCCGGGTGAGCACGGCGGCGACGTCGCGCATGACGTCGATGGTTTCGGCCGCCGGGCGCAGCATGGCCTCGCGGTTCTCGAGCCCGCCGAACAGGGAGCCGAAAGCGGCGGCGCCGGACGCGGCGCCCTCAGTGGCGTCGTTCGCGGCGCCGGAGACGCGCTCGCTCGTGCGCGCCGCCGCGGCCATGGTGAGGCGCGCCGCGCGGGCGGGCGCGTCCTGCGGGGCGTTGCGGGCGCGGGTGGTGGTCCTCTTCGTCATGATGTCGATCCTTGCTGGCAATGAGGGGCCGCCCTGCGCGGCGGAGCGGCGGGCGGCCAGGGCAATGGGGTGGGCGGATGAAAGATCCCCTACTGGGCGCCGCGCTCCGTGCCGGAGCTCCGGCGCCAGCGGGAGAACGCCGTGTCGGGGGAGTGGTTTCACCGCTTGAGGCGGCGGACGTTCTTGCCCACGTGCCGGCGGTAGCCCTTCACCACCTGGTGCGCGGAGCCCCCGGACGCCATCGTCATGGCGGCCTCCGTGAAGGCGAGCATCTTCTCCGTGACCATAAGCTGCGCCTCCGCCGCCGTGCCCTGGCCGGCCGCGATCTGGCCGAGGCGGGTGGCGATGACGAGCTGCGCCTCCATGGCGAGGAGGGTGGTGTCGGTGGCGAGCTTCCACCAGGCGAGGCCGATCATCATCGCTGTCCCGTTCCGCCAAGCTGTCCGATGCGGATGTCGTAGGCCTCGCCGATGCAGGCCTGGAGGTTCGGCTCGGTATCGGCCATGCGGGCGCAGGAATCCCGCATGGCCCGCCATTCCCGCTGCGCCCGCTCGACGCCCCGCGGGTCGCCAGGACGGGCCTCGGCGAAGAGCCCCGCCATCTCGCGATCCTTGGCGGCGAGCGCCGGATCTTGGCAGATCGCCCGCTCCACCGCGGAGCGCGCATAGGTGCAGTCGAAGCTCGGGCCGCTCGCCGGCCGGGGCAGCGAGCCCGTGACGATGGGATCGAGCTCGGCGATGCGGGCGTCGTAGGCCCGGCCGATGCAATCCACCGCTGCGGCCTCGTCGGGCGAACGCTCGGCGCAGGAATCCCGCTCGGCGAGCCAGCGGTCCTGCGAGCGGCGCAGGCCCGACGCCCCGCGGCCCATCCGCTCCTGGGCCTGATCGAACAGCGCGTTGAGGGTCTGGTCGCAGCCGCCGAGCCGCTCGTCCCGGCAGATCAGCACCTCCGCGTCGCGCCGGGCGCTGCGGCAGCTGAAGGCCGGCGCCCCGGGAGAGGAGCTGCCGCACTGGAACGCGCTCGCGGGCGCCTCGCGGCGGGGCTGCGGCGCGGGCCGGTCCGGCGCCGGCAGGACGTCGGCGCTCCGCGGCGCCTGCGCCGCCTCCCGGCGCGGCTCGCGGGGCGCGAGGAGCACCGGCGGCCCGACGAGCTCGTCGAGATAGGCGGGGCGCTGCTGGTGGTTCACGGAGGCTGCGGTCTCGACCACCTCGTCGCGCACGACCCGGGCGAGGCGCACCACGGAGCGCACCTCCTCGAGGTGGCTCAGGAGGACGCGGGTGAAGAGCGAATGGGGCTCGGGCTCGTTCGCGGCGAGGCGGTCGAGGGCCTTCTGGCCGGCGCTCGCCGAGAAGAGGACGAAGGAGCCCTCCGGCATCTGCCGCCCGACCTCGCCGCAGAACGAGGCGCCGAGCTCGGCCGCCCCCTCCTGGGCGTAAGGATCGCCCCGGCAGCCGTCGACGAAGAAGAGCTGCGCCCGGGCGCCCGCCGCCCGGATCTCGTCCGCCAGGGCGCTGAGGCCGACCCCGCCCGTGCGCCGCAGGTCCTCGCCGCCCGCGCCGACCGCGGGCGCGTTCACGGGCAGGAACAGGAAATCGTCGTTGAGCCGCGCCGCATGGCCGGTGAAATGGACGAGGGCCACGTCGTCCGGCTGCAGGGATTGGGTGAACCGCACCACGGCCTCGTCGAGGGCCCGGTCCTCGGGGTCGAGCACGAGGGTCGATTCGAAGCCGAGGCCCTCCAGCACCTCGTGCACCGCCTGGCCGTCCTCGGCGGGCCGGGTGAGCTGGGGCAGGTTCAAGTACTCGGCGACGCCGATCACGAGCGCCACCCGCCGGGGGGCCTTTGCCTGCGGATCCGCTTGCGCCATCGCCGGCCCCGCGGCGGAAAGCGCGAACCCGATCGCGGCGATGAGGGCAGCCGTTAAGCGCAGCATGATCCGGCCTCCGGGTCGACGGGCTCAGGGCATCAACGAAGGGAGGAGGGCAGCGTTCCGTCCCCGCCTTGCCAAGGACCCGCCTCCAAGGCACAGCTGCGCCCCTGATTTGCCAACCATGAGCAGAGCGCGGGAGACAGCGATGACGGCTTCCACCGAGCGCCCGGCCGGGCCGGCCGGGGCGACCCTCACCACACCGGCGCCGGGATCGGCGCTCGACCGCCTGGCGGGCCTCCTCGCCTCGCCCCTCACCGAACGCGTCATCCTCGGCCTCATCGTCGTGAACGCGGTCACCCTAGGACTCGAGACGAGCCGCGACGTGATGGCGGCGATCGGCCCGGTCCTCACCGCCGTCGACCGGGCCATCCTCGCGGTGTTCGTCGCCGAGCTTGCGGCCCGCATGGTCGTGCACCGGGGGCGGTTCTTCCGCGATCCCTGGAGCCTGTTCGATCTCTTCGTCGTCGGCATCGCTCTCGTGCCGGCCACGGGCTCGCTCTCCGTCCTGCGGGCCCTGCGGATCCTGCGGGTGCTGCGCCTCATCTCGGCGGTGCCGTCCTTGAAGCGCGTGGTGGGCGGGCTCGTGAGCGCCCTGCCCGGCATGGGCTCGATCCTGCTGCTGCTCGGCCTCATCTTCTACGTGTTCTCGGTGATGGGCGCGAAGCTCTTCGGCGGCACGGCGCCCGAGCAGTTCGGGAGCCTCGGCCAGACCGCCTACACCCTGTTCCAGGTGATGACCTTCGACGATTGGTCCGCCGGCATCGTGAAGCCGCTCATGGCCGAGCATCCCCTGGCCTGGCTGTTCTTCGTGGTGTTCATCCTCGTCTCCACCTTCATGGTGCTCAACCTGTTCATCGGCGTGGTGGTGAGCGCCCTCGACGCCGAGACGGCGGAGGACGCCCCCAAGCTCACCCGGCCCGCCGGCATCGACGAGCGCATCCTCGACGAGCTCGCGGCCTTGCGGCGCGAGGTGGCGGCCCTGCAGAAGGCTCCACGCTAGGCGCGGAGCAGCGCCTCGATGCCGGCCCCGATGGCGAGGAGCCGCCGGTCCTCGCCGTTGCGCGCCATCAGCATGAGGCCGACCGGCAGCCCCGCCACGGGCAGCGGCAGGGAGAGGCTCGTGAGGTCGAACTGGTTCGCCACCATGGTGTTGCGCAGCACGCGCAGGTTCATGCGCGTGTAGAGCGCGTCGTCGACGAGGAGCGGCGCGATCTGAGGCGCCGTGACGGCGACGCTCGGCAGGGCGACGGCGTCGAAGGGCGCCATGGCGACGTCCATGGCGCGGATGAGCGCCGCGCGCCGTCGCATCATCAGGATGTAGGCCGGCGCCGGCACCGCGCCCGAGAGCGCGATCCGGTCGCGCACCCGCGGGTCGTAGAGGGCCGCCTTTCGCTCGAGCCAGGGCGCGTGGATCGCCGCCGCCTCAACGGAGGCGATGGAGGCCCGGGCGGTGGCGTCCGCCATCCCTTGCAGGAGATCCTCCACGGGCCGCTCGACCACCCGCGCCCCCCCGGCCGAGAGCCGGGACAGGGCCGCCTCGAAGGCCGCCGCCACCGCAGGCTCGGTGTCCTCGAAGAGCCGCCCGCGGGGCACCGCGATCCGCAGGCCCGCCACCGGAAAGGCCTCGAGGGGCGCCGGCGCCTCCCCCGCCATCACGGCGTCCGCATCCGCGCAGGCCTGCACGCTCGCGGCGAGGGGCCCCACCGAATCGAGGCTGTAGGAGAGCGGGAACGCGCCCTCGAGGGGCACGCGCCGGGCCGAGGGCTTGAAACCCACGATTCCGTTGAGGGCCGCCGGGATCCGGACCGAGCCGCCGGTGTCGCTCCCGATCGAGATCGCGCTCGTTCCCTCCGCCACCGAGACCCCGGCGCCCGAGGACGATCCGCCCGGGATGCGGGCGGGATCGCGGGCGTTGCCGGGGGTGCCGTAATGCGGGTTGAGGCCGAGCCCCGAGAAGGCGAACTCCACCATGTTGGTCTTGCCGACGATCACGGCGCCCGCCTGCCGGAGGCGGCGGACCACCGGCGCATCGGCCGGGGCCGGCGGCTCGTCCCGCAGCACGAGGGAGCCTGCCGTGGTGGTCTCGCCCGCGACGTCGAAGAGATCCTTGATCGACACCGCGGCCCCGTCGAGGGGTCCGAGGGACAGCCCGGCCCGCCGCCGCGCCTCCGCGGCCGCCGCCGCGTCCCGGGCCTGCTCCTCGTAGAGCTTCAGGAACACCCGCTCGTCCTCCCGGCGCGCCGCAAGGCGGTCGAGGATGGCGTCGAGGCGGTCGCGGGCGGAGGTCATCGGCAATGTCCGGCAAGGTGGCGCCAGCGACCAAGCACCGGCCCGGCGGGCGGGTCAAGGAGCGGCCGTCGAACGGTCGGCCTCCCGGGCGGCGCGCCGTGGCCTAGATGATTGCCTCAAGGGTCGAGGTGCCGGAGGAGGATGCGGTGCGGCGGTGGCTCTTTCTTGCTCTGGCGGCGATGCTGGCCCTCGCGCCTCGTGCGGGCGCCGGGGAGCGTGTCGTGCTCGAACGGCAGGGCGGGGATCCGTCCTCGGTCGAGCTCTTCCTCGACCGGCCCGAGGGAGCCGGCCCGTTCCCGCTGATCCTCTTCGTGCATGGGCATCAGAGCGCGCCCCGGCCCGGCGCGCGGGCGTTCACGCGCCTCGAAGGGCGCCGGCCGGCCCTCGCCACCATCGACGAGGGCCGCCTTGAGCGCATGCGGCAGCGGGGCTACGTGGCGGCCGCCGTTTCGCTCGGCGGGTACGGAGCGACGCCGGGGCCGGCCGATTTCTGGGGTCCGCGGGCGCAGGCCTCCCTTGAAGCCGCGCTGGAACACCTCGCCGGCCTGCCGTTCGTCGACCGGAGCAGGATCGCGGTCTACGGGGTCAGCGGGGGCGCCGCGACGGCGTCCATGGTGGCGGGAACGCGGCCCGTCGGCGCAGCGATCCGCGCCCTCGTGCTGGTGGCCGGCATGTACGACCTCGCCGAGTTCTACCCCACGGGCGAGCCCGGCATGGACCGGCAGGTGGAAGAGGGCGCCGGCACGACGCCGGAGGCCGCGGCCGCCCGGGCCGGGCTGCGCCATGCGGGAAACATCCGCGCCGAGGCTACCCTCATCCTGCACGGAGGCGGGGACCGCGCCAGCACGGTCGGCCAGGCCCGGCGGATGGCCGAGGCGATCCGGGCCGCAGGGCGCGACGCGCGGATCCGCATCTTCGAGGGCACTCTTCACCAAATCCCCTTGCCGCAGCAATGGGAGGAGATCGACCCGTTCCTGCGCGAGGTCGTCGGCCGGTAGGCTCCCGCGGGCCTTGCGCCCGCGGCCGGGGGCTCCTACACTCCCGACATCTCAACGGGGTGCTCGCCAGAGCTGAGAGGCATCCGCCAACCCGTCGAACCTGATCCGGGTCATGCCGGCGTAGGGATTGAGCATGTACGAGCCCTCTTCGCACATCCGCAGCCTCCGCGCGCCTGGCCCCACCTGCCGGGAGCGGAGCCCATGCTGCTGAACGTCGTCACCCTCTCCATTGCCGCGCTCGCGGCCCTCGCCGGCCCGGCCCTCGCGCAGCCGAAGCCCTCGCTCACGGTCTACACCTACTCGTCCTTCGCCGGGAAATACGGGCCCGGCAAGCCCGTGGAGGAGCGCTTCGAGGCCGTGTGCGGCTGCGACCTCGTGTGGGTCACGGCGGAGGACACCGGCACGCTGCTCGGGCGCCTGCGGCTCGAGGGCGAGACCACCCGCGCCGACGTGGTGCTGGGCCTCGACATGAACCTCGCGGCGGAGGCCCGCGCGACGGGGCTCTTCGCGGCCCACGGTCAGCCGCAGCCGCAGGGCGGCTATGCGCTCCCCGTGGCGTGGACGGACGATCTCTTCATTCCCTTCGACTGGGGCCACTACGCCTTCGTCTACGACGAGACCCGGGTGAAGACCCCGCCCGCCAGCCTCAAGGAGCTCGTCGAGAACCCGAAGGGCCCGACCGTGGTGATCCAGGATCCGCGCACGAGCGCGCCGGGCCTCGGCCTCCTCCTCTGGATGCGGCAGGTCTACGGCGAGCGCGCCGGCGAGGCCTGGGCGCAGCTCAAGCCGCGGATCGTCACCGTCACCAAGGGCTGGTCGGAGGCCTACGGCCTGTTCCTCAAGGGCGAGGCCGACATGGTGCTCTCCTACGCCACCTCCCCGGCCTACCATATTGGCGCCGAGGGCAAGCGGAATTACAGGGCGGCCGCCTTCGCGGAGGGCCATTACCTCCATGTCGAGCTCGCCGGCATGACGCGCACCGCCAAGCAGCCGGACCTCGCCCGGCGCTTCCTCGCCTTCGTGCTCTCGGACGCTTTCCAGGCGATCATCCCGGAGACGAACTGGATGGTGCCGGTGACCGTCCCGGCGGGTGGCCTGCCGGCCTCCTTCGCGGACCTGATCCGGCCGGAGAAGACCCTGATCGACACGCCCGAGGAGATCCGCCGAAACCGGCGGGCGCTCACGGATGCGTGGCTCAACGCCACCGCCCGCTAGGCCCGAACCCTTGCGCGCAGAACCGATGGCCCGCCTCAGCTCCGCGGCGCCGGAGCGGGCGGGGCGTCGCCTGCCGCGGCCTGCTCCCGGCGCCGTGGTCGCCGCGGGCATCGCGGCCCTCCTCGCGGGCGGGTTCGCGGCCCTGTTCTCCGCCGCCGGCGAGGGCTCGGCCCTGAAGGAGCTCGGGCCTTATCTCGCCCGGGTGCTCGGCTTCTCCCTCGCCCAGGCGGCGGTTTCGACGGTGCTGTCCCTCGCCCTCGGGGCGGCCCTGGCGCTTGCCCTCGCGCGCCGCCGCTTCCCGGGCCGGAGCCTCGTCCTCTCGGCCCTCGGTGCCGCCGCCGCCATGCCGGCCATCGTGGTGGTGTTCGCCCTCGTCGCCGTCTACGGGCGCGGCGGCTTCCTGCAGGAGGCCCTGCGGGCCCTCGGCTTCGAGCCCGACTTTCGGATCTTCGGCTGGCCCGGCATCCTCCTCGCCCACACCCTGCTCAACGCCCCCTTCGTCGCCCGCGCCTATCTCGACGCCCTCGCCGAGGTGCCGGCGGAGCACTGGCGCCTCGCCGAAACCCTCGGCCTCGACGCCCGCCAGACCGCCCGCCACATCGACTGGCCCGTCCTGCGCGCCGAGTTCGCGCCGCTCGCGAGCCTCGTCTTCCTCCTCTGCTTCACGAGCTTCGCGATCGTGCTCAATCTCGGCGGCGGCGGCGGGCGGGCGACCCTGGAGGTCGCGATCTACGAGGCGCTGAAGACCGACCTCGATTTCGCCCGCGCCGCATGGCTCGGCCTCGTGCAGGTCGCCCTGTGCACCACGGTTGCCCTCACGCTCCACCGCATCCTCGAGCGCCCGCCGGCGGCCCTGACGGCCCGCCTCGCCGTGCCGCGCCCCGATGCGGGGCATCCCTGGCTGCGCGCCTTCGACGTCGGTGTCCTCGCCCTCGCGGGCCTCCTCGTCCTGCCGCCCCTCGCGGCCGTCCTTGCCGGGCTCCCCCACCTGCCCCGGCTGCTCGATGCGGACCTTGCCGTCGCGCTCGCGACGAGCCTCGTCCTCGCGGTGGTGTCGGCCCTCGCGGCCTGCCTCATGGCCGTCGCCCTCGCGGAATCCGCCCGCCGGCCCGGCGCCTCCGCGATCTACGGGCTCATCCCCGCCACGGTGCTGGCGGTTCCGCCCTTCGCCCTCACGGCGGGGCTCTTCCTCCTCGTGCGCCGCTTCGCGGATCCCGCCTTAGCCGGCCTCGTCCTGCTGCCCCTCATGAACGCCCTCGCGGCCCTGCCCTTCGCCTACCGGTTCGTCGCCCCCGCCATGACCACCACGGCCGAACGCTACGGCCGCCTCGCCAGCCTCCTCGGGCTGAGGGGCTGGACCCGCCTCGTCCTCGTCGACGGGCCCGCGCTGCGCCGGCCCCTCGCCGCCGCCTTCACGCTGGCGATGGCGCTCTCGTTCGGGGATTTCGGCATCGTCGCGCTGTTCGGCGGCAGCGAGCTGCGCACCCTGCCCTACCTCCTCTACGAGCGGCTCGGCGCCTACCGCCTCGACGAGGCCGGGGGCATCGCCCTCCTCCTCGTCGCCCTCTCCCTCGCCCTCGCCTACGCCTCCGCCCGGCTCACCCATGCTCGCCGTTGACGATTGCCGCCTCGCCTATCCGGATTTCGAGGCCCGCTATACGCTGCACGTGCCGCAAGGGGCGCTGTGCGCCGTGGTCGGGCCCTCCGGCGGCGGCAAGACGACCCTGCTGCACATGATCGCCGGCTTCGAGCGGCCGCAGGGCGGCACCTTGCGCTTCGCGGGCCAGGATCTCGCGGGGCTGCGCCCGTCGGAGCGGCCCCTCGCCATGATCTTCCAGGATCACAACCTCTTCCCGCACCTCACCGCGCGCCAGAACGTCGCCCTCGGAGTGCGGCCTACCCTGCGCCTGCAGGAGGCCGAGTGGAGCCGGGTCGCGGAGGCGCTCCGGGCCGTCGACATGGCGGCGCTGTCCGAGCGGCTGCCGGGAGACATGTCCGGCGGCCAGCGTCAGCGGGTGGCCCTCGCCCGGGCGCTCGTGACGGCAAAGCCCCTGCTGCTCCTCGACGAGCCCTTCGGGGCGCTCGACCCCGGGCTTCGGCAGGACATGATCGGGTGGGTCGACCGGCTGCGGCGGGAGCGGGGCATGACCGTGCTCCTCACGATTCATACGCCGGACGACGTCGCGGGCGTCGCCGACCGGGTCGCGTTCGTCGCCGACGGGCAGGTCCTGGCGGAAGGCCCGGCCGCCGCGGTGCTGGAGCCCGGTCGCGACCGCCGCATCGCCGCCTTCCTCGGCCGGGGCGCCGGCGCCGCATGAAAAAGGCCGCGCGATCCTCGCGATCGCGCGGCCCTTCGAAGGGACTTGAGGCCCGGTTAGCGGCGGGTGCGGATCACCACCTCGGGACGACCCGGGCACTGGCGGCGCTCGCTCGTCACGATCCGGCCGGCCCGGTTGACACGCCGCGTGATCGTCACCCGGCAGCGGGAGCCGCCCACCACCACGTAGCGGTAGGTCGGGGCGAGGGTGCGCACGAACACGTCCGGCTCGTCGCGGAAGCGGAAGCGCACGTCGGGGCGGCGGTCCCGCTCGCGGATGATCACGCGGGTGTCGCGGTCGCGGGCCTGGGCGCGCTCGAAGCGCGTCGAGCCGGTGGCGTCCTCGTCCCGGTCGAAGGCGCGCCGGTCGATGGCGCGCTCGCGCCCGACATCGTCGCCCCGAAGCTGCTCGCGCTGCGCGCGGCGGAATTCGCGGGTCTCGTCGCGAAGGCCGCCCTCCTCGCGAAGGCCGCCGCGCTCGGCGCGCTCGGCCTGCCGCTCGGCGCGCTCCGACTGACGCTCGAGACGCAGCTGGCGGCGGTCCGAATCGCCGCCGAGGTCCGGAACCTGCGCGGCCGCCATGCCGGTGCCGAGGGAGAGGGCGGCGGCGGAGGCGAGCAGGAGCTTGGAGAAGGTCGTCATGAATGCCTCGATGAAAAGGAAAGGTCCCCCACCAACGTCAGGCGCAAGCACCTGTTCCATGAACGAAAGATAAACGCACCCTGCCGCGCAGACGTTCGCTGTCGTCGCGCCCGCGCCTCCAGCAAACCCTCGATCCGGCGCCAGTAAACGGACGACGATGTCTGAACGAACATTCATCGACAGCTTCGCCGAAGCGCCATGCCGGCCGGCCAAGGGCCGCACTGTCCCCCGGCGACGATCCGGCCCCTCTCAGGCGAGGGCGCGGATGTCCTGCAGGAGCCCGTCCGCCAGGGTGAGGCCCTCGCGGGCGGCGCGCTCGCGCAAGGCCAAGCGCCGAGCGCCGGGCAGGCGCGCCCCGGGCTGCGCCTCGATGGCGGCGGCAAGGCGCGCGCAATGGTCGAGGGTGCGCGGGCCGCCGAGCGCCTCGGGGTCGAAGGCGAGGATCAACTGGCCCGTGCCGGGCGGGCCGCCCTTGTCGTCCAGGAACGAGCTCGCATCGGCGGCGAAGTTCGCGCCGGTGAGGCCCGCCGCGAGAAGTTCGACCATGAGCGCCAGCGCCGTGCCCTTCGCGTCGCCGAGAGGCAGCATCGTTCCTTTCAGCGCCGCATCGGGGTCGGTGGTGGCGCGGCCCTCCGCGTCGAGCGCCCAGCCCTCCGGGATCGGCTCGCCCTTCTGCTTGGCGGCGAGAATGTTGCCGCGGGCGACCTTCGAGAGCGAGAGGTCGACCACGACGGGGGCGCGGCCCGGCAGCGGGCACGCGAAGGCGACCGGGTTGGTGCCGAACACGCCCGTCGAGCCGCCCCAGGGCGCGATGGCGGCAGGGGTGTTGGCGAAGAGGATCGCGACGAGTCCCGCCTCCGCGAGGCGCTCGACGGGGTGGCCCGCCGCGCCGCAATGGTGCGAGCGACGCACGGCCGCCGCCGCCACGCCCTGCCGGCATGCGATGGCGGGCAGTTCGGCGACGGCGAGATCGATGGCCGGATAGGCGAAGCCGTGGGCGGCATCGACGGCGAGCACGGCGGGCTTGGCGACCGCGCTCGACGGGGTGGCGAAGCCGTCGACCTTGCCGGCCTTGGCCTGCGCCGCATAGGTGGCGACGCGGGACAGGCCGTGCCCTTTGAGCCCGTCCGCTTCCGCCGCGACGAGGGCGCGGGCGACGCTGCGCGCATTCGATTCGCTCGTGCGGCAGCGAACGAGCGCCTCGGCGACGAGAGCTTCGGCATCGGCGACGGTGAGAACGGCCATCGTTCAAACTCCCGCGAGGTGCTTGCGCACGTTCTCGACCGTGACCCACGACACGCGCACATTCGATTCCACAGCGACCCCGGCGATGTGCGGGGTGAGCACGAGGTTGGGGCAGCCCTCGAACACCGCGCCCTTTGCGGCGGTGAGAGGCTCCTCGTCGAACACGTCGAGGGCCGCGCCGGCGAGGCGGCCGCCTTTCAGCGCATCCGCGAGTGCCGCCTCGTCCACCACACCGCCGCGCGCCGCGTTGATCACGATCGCATCCCGCTTCATGCGCGCGAGCGCGCCGGCGTCGATGAGGTTGCGCGTCTCGCTCGTCAGCGGCACGTGCAGCGAGATCACGTCCGAGGCCGCGACGATGTCGTCGAGCGACGAGGGCGAGACGCGCCCCCAGGGCTGCCGCCACACCGGGCTGTCGGCGAGCACGTAAGGATCGTAGGCCGACACCTCCATGCCGAGCGCCGCGGCGCGCTTCGCCGTCTCCTTGGCGATGTTGCCGAAGCCCACGAGGCCGAGGCGCTTGCCCATGATCTCGCGGCCCATGAGCCGGTTGCGCGGCCAGGCGCCCGCGATCACCTCGCCCGTGGCCGTGTAGGCGCCGCGCAGGAGCATCATGGCGGTGCCGATCACGTATTCGGCCACCGACACGTCGTTGGCGCCGGTCGCCGGATAAACGGCGATGCCGCGGGCCTTGCAGGCCTCCATGTCGATGTTGTCGAGGCCGACCCCGAGGCGTCCGACGGCCTTGAGCTTCGGCGCGGCGTCGAGCAGCGCGCCGCGCACCTGCGTGCGGTTGCGGACGATGACGGCGCGGGCCTCAGCGAGGGCTCTCATAAGGTCGTCCGGCTTGTCCACGAGCTTGGGGTCGTAGACCACGTCGAAGCCTTTCAGGCCCTCGCGGATCGCTTCCTCGTCCATGAACTCGCTGATCACGACATCGGGCATGGGACAACCTCAGGCAAGAACGAGAAGACCGGCGACGACGCATCCGAGGATGACGAGGGTGGTGCCGGTGAACACGGCGATGTGGCGCCAGCCGATGGCGAGCAGCGAGGCAAGCGAGGTGCCGAGCCCGAGCGCCGCGATGGCGACGAGAAGGCCCCAGGTGGAGGCCTGCACGAGGGCGGCCTTGACGGGCGCGTAGACCGGCATCAGGGCGGGCAGCAGGGGCATGAGGCTGTTGAGAACGCACAATCCTAAGAAGGCCAGCGCGAAGACCGGGACGGGCACCTCGGCCTCGCCCGCGGCGCCCGCGTGCCGCACGAACCACCAGCCGATCAGCAGCACCGCCGGCAAGAGCAGGAACACGCGGAACAGCTTCACGATCACGGCCGTGTTGCCGACGGGCTCGGAGACCGCGTAGCCCGCCCCCACCACCTGCGCCATGTCGTGGATCGTGGCGCCGAGCATGACGCCGGTGCTCTGGGGGTCGAGGCCGAGGAGGGTGCACAGCGGCGGATAGGCCACCATGACGAGGGTCGAGACGGCGTTCGCCGCCACCACCGTGAAGGCCACGTCCGCCCCTTTTTGCGGGTAGTGCGGCACCACGCTTGCGGTCGCAAGCGTCGCGGACGCGCCGCACACCGCCGTCGCCGCACCGGCGAGGGCACCATAGCCCTCCCCGACCTGGAACAGCCTGGCGAGGAAGAACCCCGACGCCACCGTGAGCGCCATGGCGAGCACCACGAGGAGGGCCGTGCCGACACCCAGATCCACGATGTCGGAGAGCGCGATGCGCACGCCCAGGAGCCCGATGGCGATGCGAAGGAGCTTCTTCACGCACCAGGTCAGGCCGGGCTCGAAGGCGGGCTTGGCCGCCACGGGGTTCAGCGCGATGCCGACGAGCAGCGCGATGACGATGGCGGGCAGCTTGTAGCTGAAGCCCGTGACGCCCTGAATGGCCGCCGCGATCGGCGCCTCGGCAAGAAAGGACACAAGCGCCACCGCAACCGACAGCGCAACGCCGGGACCGAGCCGCCGAACCGTGAGATTCGCGCGCTCGGCAGCGGAAAGGGTCGGGGCGGCGGATGGGGACATGGGGCGGTCTCTGCCCTCCCCCTTGTGGGGAGGGTGGCGCGGGCAAAGCCCGTGACGGGTGGGGGTGGTGCCGGAGAAAGCGCCAGCGGTGCCTCCTGCACCACCCCCACCCCTGGCCCCTCCCCTCAAGGGGGAGGGGAAGACACCTTTTAAGCGCTGCGGTACAGCTTCGTCATCACGAACTCGCGGTGGCCGAGGGCCTCCGCGGCGGTGAGGCGGCCGTTCGCGGTGCGCACCACCATCTCGATGAGCGCGTCGCCGGCATCCGAGATCGTCATGTCGCGGCGCAGCACGCCCGACACGTCGACATCCACGTGCTCCGACATGGTGCGCACGGTCTTCGGGTTGCCGGTGATCTTGATGACCGGGACGATGGGATTGCCGATCACGTTGCCCTGGCCCGTCGGGAAGGTGTGGACCACGTAGCCGCCCGCCGCCATGAGGGTGATGCACTCGGCCGCCGCCGACGACGTGTCCATGAAGTAGAGGCCGGGCCCCTTGGCGGGCGCTTCGGCGGGCTGGAGCGCGTCGATGTAGCGGCACTCGCGGCCGATCTTCTCGAGATTCCCGAGGGCCTTCTCCTCGATGGTGGTGAGGCCGCCCGCGATGTTGCCCTTCGTGGGCTGCGAATCCGAAAGATCGTCGGTCTTGTGGGCCTCGATCACGTCGTCCTGATAGGACTTCCAGATCTTGTACCACTTCTCAGCGACCTCCGGCGACGCCGCCCGCTCCTTGGCGAGGTGCTCGGCGCCCGTGATCTCGGAGGTCTCGCCGAAGCAGCCGTAGATGCCGTGCGGGATGAGCTTGTCGTACATGTTGCCGACGGTGGGGCAGGAGGAGAGGCCCGTGGTGGTGTCGGACTCGCCGCACTTGGTCGAGACCCACAATTCCGAGATGTCGCATTCCTCGCGTTTCAGCTCGGAAGCCCACTGGAGGTAGTCCTTCGCGACCCGCGAGGCCTTGGCGACCGTCATGATGTCGCCCGTGCCCTCGATGCCGAAGCCCGTCACGGGCTTGCCGGTCTTGGCGATGCCGTCGACGACGCGCTGCGTCCAGCCTTCCTCGATGCCGATGACCACCACCGCCGCCACGTTCGGGTTCGAGCCCGTGCCGATGAGGGTGCGGAAATGCAGTTCGAGGTCCTCGCCGAACTGCAGGCGCCCATAGGCGTGCGGCAGCGCGAGGGTGCCCTTGATGTTGTTCGCCACCGCCTCGCAGGCGGCGTTCGAGAGATCGTCGAGGGGCAGGATCACGACGTGATTGCGCACGCCGACGCGGCCGTTCTCACGCCGCCAGCCCATGAAGGTCAGATTGGAATGTCCGTTTGCTTGAGCCATGGGGCTCTCCTCGTGAGTGGTGAGTGGCGAATGGTGAGTGGCGAATGGAAAGCTTCGATCGGCCTGCCGTCGCGCGGCCCGGGCCGACCTCAATCCCTCGCCGCTCCCCTCACCACCTTTTCGTCTTCACATTGTGGACGTGGACGTGCTCGCCTTGGCGGATGTCGGCGATGGCCTTGCCGATATCCTGGCCGTACTTCCAGACCGTGTCGCCCTCCTTGATGTCCACGAGGGCGATCTTGTGCCCGATCGGCACGTCCATCTTGGAGGTCAGGTTGAACGACGAATTGTCGTGGGTGACGACGCAGAGCATGTCGGTGCCGGCCTTGAGGCCTTCCACGACCACGACTCCGACCGTATCTTTCTTCTCGTGGACCAGGAGATGCGGAGCCCCCACGGTGTCCTCCCTTGATTGGTGCCGTAAAGCAGGCTTGCTGATCGGTATGTCTTGTATAAGATATAAGAGAAGCCGGTCAACACGAAACCGCCGGCCGCGCGCACCGTTCATCCCGAGCGGGCGTGGCCGGGGATGATGCAGGGCGCGATGGCGAGCGGAGCGGGTGCGAACAAGGCGTTGGGCTTCCGCCCGCTGTACCGGCAGGTGCGCGACGTTCTCGTGAAGCGCATCGCGGACGGCGTGTGGCATGCCGGCGAGGCGCTGCCGAGCGAGCAGGAGATCGCGGTCGATCTCGGGGTGAGCCAGGGCACGGTCCGCAAGGCCCTCGACGAGATGACGGGGGACAACCTCGTGGTGCGCCGCCAGGGCCGTGGCACCTACGTGGCCAAGCACGACGACGCCCGCATCCTGTTCCAGTTTTTCAAGCTCGTGCCCGATACGGGCGAGCGCACCTTCCCGGAAAGCCGCATGCTCGACGCCCGCAAGGTCGCTGACCGGGAGGCGGGCGACGCCCTCGACCTCAAGCCCCGCGACAAGGTGGTCCGGCTCGAGCGCGTCCGCTCCATCGGCGGGGAGCCCTGCATCCTCGAGCGGATCCACCTGCCGGCGCCGCTCTTTCCCGACATCGAGGCGCGGCCGCTGCCCAACAATCTCTACGAGCTCTATGCGTCGGAATACGGCGTGGCGATCGGCCGGGCGAGCGAGAAGCTGAAGGCGGTTGCCGCCTCGGCGGCGGAGGCGCGGGCGCTGGGGGTCGGGGCCGGATCGCCCCTTCTGCGGATCGACCGCATCGCCTTCGCGCTCGACGGACGCAAGGTCGAGTGGCGCGTATCCCTGTGCCACACCGACCGGGTTCACTACTGGTCCGATCTCAGGTGAGCGATCGGACCCGATGACCAACAAGCTCGCCATCGGGAGAACGCCATGAGACGAACGCTGACCGCCCTCGCGGCCCTCGCCCTGTCGGCGACGGCAGCCCTCGCGCAGTCCTTTCCGAGCCGGACCGTCACGGTCATCGTGCCCTTCGCGGCGGGCGGCCCGAGCGACGCCATCGCGCGGCTCGTCGCCCAGTCCATGTCGACCACCTTGAAGCAGCAGGTGGTGGTGGAGAACGTGGCGGGCGCCGGCGGCACCACCGGGGCCGCGCGGCTCGCCAAGGCCGACAAGGACGGGCACACCCTCCTGATCCACCACGTCGCCCTCGCGGCGGGCGCCTCGCTCTACAAGAACCTGTCCTACGACACGCTCGGCGACATCGCGGCCGTGGGCCTCATCAACCAGGGCCCGATGGTGGTGACCACCAAGAAGGACTACCCGGCCGCCGATGCGCGGGCGCTCTTCGCCAAGCTCAAGGCGGACGGGCCGAAGACCACCGCCGCCCATGCGGGCATCGGCTCCAACTCGCATCTGTGCAACCTGCTCCTTCAGCAGGCCCTCGACGTGAAGTTCACGGAGGCCGCCTATCGCGGAACCGGTCCTGCCATGAACGACCTCATGGCCGGCCAGGTCGACCTCCTGTGCGACCAGTCCACCACGGCCGTGCCGCAGATCCAGGGCGGCACTGTCAAGGCCTTCGCGGTGACCTCGAAGGACCGCCTCGACGTGATCAAGGACGTGCCCACCATGGCGGAGGCGGGCTTCCCGAGTTTCGAGTTCGTGATCTGGCACGGCCTCTACGCCCCCGCCGGCACCCCCGCCGCGGCCGTCGAGACCCTCAACAAGGCCCTCCAGGTGGCCCTTGAGAACCCTACCGTGACGGCGCGCTTCGCCGACGTGGGCACGAAGGTCTTCGGCCCCGACGAACGCTCGCCCCAGGCGCACCGGGCCCGTCTCGAAAAAGAAGTAGCGGCCTGGCGGAGCGTGGTGGAGAAGGCCGGCGTCAGCGCCGGCAATTGAGCGGAGGCGCTGCCTGCCTTCCCTTGACCCTCCCTCGAGACGCCGCTGCGCGGCTCCTCAGGATGAGGGTCGAGGGTGAGAGCGGCGGGTTGAGAGCGGCGCGTGAAGCCGGCGCAGGCATAGCCCTCATCCTGAGGGCTTCGCGCCAGCGAAGCGTCTCGAAGGACGAGGGCGTCTCCAGGGCACCTCGGGCGGCGCTCCCGCTTGTCATTCCGGGGCGCCGCAGGCGAGCCCGGAACCCATAACCATGACGCGGTGAGGTGGGCTCGGCGCTGGTGCGCTCTCCTCTGACACGCTGGTGTTTATGGGTTTCCGCTTCGCGGCCCTTCGGGTCGGGCTCCGCTGCGCGGCCCCGGAACGACAAGCGGCGGCGCCCCGGAGGAGCAGCGCCCCTCCACTCGCCACCCGCCACTCCCCCCTGCCGTCCTATGTTCCGCTTTTGTTCTTGACAGCTCGTCCAAGCTGTGCTGTTGTTGCGGCACTCGTCTCCCCGTTGGGGAGCTGCCGTGATCACCGGCTCAGCAGCGGAGGCGAGGCGGTCCTGCGGGGCGTGCTCGGTGGCATGCCTCCCGGGCGCTGCAAGCCACCCTGGTCAAGGCGGCCCGTCCGTCTTGCCTGTGCCCGACCCCTGGTGACTACGCACCAGGCGCTGAACGGCAGCACGGCCCGGGGGACCCGGAGCCGCAGTGCGGGGCGGTGGCTGCGGTGCAAAGAGCCGTGCGGGATGCCGGGGCGCCTGGGCCGCCCTCGCCCGCTGCCCTGCCCATCCCGGGCGCCACGGCGTCCCGCTGCCCCACAGGGGGCACTCACCCTCGGCAACGAGGGACCCGAACGAGCCAGCCCCTCGCTGCACCCGCCGCGAGGACAGGGGCGCTGGCGCGCGCCTACCGGAAGCTCAGGCCGTCCACCGCGACGGCGCGGCCTTCCTTGATGGAGAGCTCCGCCGCAAGGCCGATGGCGACGGCCTTGAGCCCGTCCTCCATGGTCACCTCGACGGGCGCGCCGTCGAGCACCGCCTGCCGGAACTTCTGGTGCTGGTAGAAGGTGGAGCCGTGGTGGTCGCCCGCCTTCAGCACGGTCTCGTCCACATGGACGGCCCGGCGCACCGGCGCCTTCGGGTCTCGGGGCGAGATCTCGATCTCGGAATGGCGCTCCTCGCCGCCGGGCCAGAACCGGGCCGGGCCCGGCACGAAGCACTCGACGCGGCCCCGGTCGCCCGTCGCGGCGATCTCCTCCTGCCAGTAGGCGCCCTCGGCGAACATGCACAGATCGAGCATCGCCCGCTTGCCCGACCGGAAATCCACGATCACGTAGGCGTTGTCGAGGATGTCGGGCGTCTCGCCGCCATAGGCCTCGTCCTTGTGGTTCACGTCCATGGCGCCCGACGCATAGACCCGCACCGCCTCGTCACCCGTGACGAGGCGCATGAGGTCGAAGAAGTGGCAGCACTTCTCCACGAGCGTGCCGCCCGTGCGGCGCGAGAAGCGGTTCCAGTCGCCGACCTTCGCGAGGAAGGGGAACCGGTGCTCGCGGATCGAGAACATGCGCAGCGCCCCCACCGTGCCGCCGCGGACCTCGCGCAGGAGCTCCTGCACGGGCGGCATGTAGCGGTACTCCATCGCCACCCAGATCGGCGCCTTGTGGGCCTTGGCGGCGCCCGCGAGGGCGGCGATGTCCTCGAGCGAGGTGCAGACCGGCTTTTCGACGATGATCGGCAGGGCCTTCGGGCCCGAGAACACGTCCTCCAAGATGCGCTTATGGGTGTCGTTCGGGCTCGCGATAAGGATCGCGTCCACCTCCCCGCTCTCGAGGAGCCGGCGGTGGTCGTCGAACACCTTTACGCCGCTCCCCGCCACGCGGGCGCTCTCGGCCCGCGAGCCCTCGTCGGGATCGGAGAGGGCCGTGACCTTCGAGCCCGGAATGAGCGCCAGGTTGCGCAGGTGCTCGCGCCCCATCATGCCGGCACCGATGATGCCGTATCGCAGCGTTTCAGCCATCGTTCTTGTCCGTCGTTACGCCAGTTCCACCACGTCGAGGCCCATGGCCTCCCCGAGGGCCCGCAAAGATCCGCGCACGTCGCCGTAGACGATGGCGACATGATGTTCGAGGGCGAGGTCCATCATCGCCGCGGCCACCTCGCCCGCCGGACGGTCGAAGCGGATCACCCCCGACGTGCCGGTGAAGCTCTTCGGGGCGGAAATCATCTCGCCACCCGCGATCACGAGCTTCGTCGCGTTGCGCGCCTGGCTGAACCGCGCCGCCGTCACCCGGCCGGGCTTGAGGGCGAATTCCTGCAGCAGCGGCATCCGGCGATTCGAGTGGATCTGCGCCGCGGGCGGCGTCGCGGGATCGGCCATCGACATCGGCGCGAGGCCGCAATGCCACAACACCCCCGTGTCGGAGGCCGAATCCATGTCGACGATGTCGACGAGGAAGGAGGGCTCGCCCGCGAGCTCCTGAAGCGCGAGCGCCGTGAGGGAGCCGTACATGTCGGCCTCGCAGGCGCAGGGCACCTTCGCCTGGTTCATGAGGCCCATCGGCCCGCAGGCCGCGCAGCCGTAATCGGTGAACATCTCGGGCCAGCAGCGCACCGCCATGGCCGAGAAGCGCTCGTCTTTCGCCAAGCCCTCAAGGGCGTGGAACACCGACAGGCTCTTGTCGAGTTGAGGCTGGTCGACCTCGTCGAGGCCGGAAATCTTCTGCCCGACGGCCTCCTTCGTCGCCGCGACCCGGTCCGTCGGCACGGCCCGGGCGCGCTCGAAGAGCGCCGGCAGGGGAATCTGCTCGACCTCGACGCCCGCAAGCGCCTTCAGCTCGCCGGCATCGTACCGGCACGTGTCGAAGCCCGCCGGGTGCTCGCCGATAAGGCCGATGCGCCGGCCCTTGAGCGCGGCGAGGACGGCCTCAGCGGCACGCCGCTCCTCCGTGCCCGGGGCGGGCCCGGCCGGAGCGGCGCCGACCGGGGCGGCGCCGCCGGTCAACAGGGTGCCGAGATCCGCATCGATCGCCGGCGCCTCGGGCGCCCCGTAGAGCCAGCGGTACTCCTTGCCGGCGCGCCCGAGGGCATGGGCCGCAAGGTTGAGGCCGCAGAATGAGTTGAGGCGAAGCCGCCCGCCCGTGCGCGGCTCCGGAAAGGCCCAGATCGCGAGGGGCGCCCTCGCCCGCTCGGCGATCTTCACCGTCATGGAGGCATCCGTGAAGGTCACCTGCAGGAGGAGGAGAACGTCGAGTGTTTCCCGGTCGAGGTCCGCCATCGCGGCCTCGGCGGCGGCGGCATCGAACAGGAGGGCCCGGGAGCCCACGAGGGCATGGCCCGTCCGCTCGAGGGCCGCGAAGGCCGCCGCGGCCTTCTCCTCCGCGAAGGGCACGTCGAAGGTCGGGCGCGCGAGCGCGAGGACGCCGATCCGGGCCATGGTTCAGAACCCCCTGTAGTGACGGCGGAAGGCGCCCTCGAGGGCGGGCACGCCGACCTTGCCGCCATAGACCGGATGCTCGAACCAGGGCGTCGCCGCCCCTTCCGTGAGGGCGTTGAGCTCGCGCATGTAGGGCAGGCTCTGGGCGCGAAGCCCCTGACGGATCGCCTCCCAATCCGGGAAGGCCTTGAAGGGCTCCGCCCAGATGGCTCTACCCGCGAGATAGCCCGAGGCCCCGGCCTTGTAGGCGCAGGCCATGATGGCCTTGAACTCCGCCATGCCGGCGCCCGCCGACAGCATCACCCAGGGGCGGCCGCACAGACGCCCCATCTCGTTGAAGGTGTCCTGCACCCCCTTCGAGGCGGCCTCGCCGACCTCGCGGGCCGGCACGGGGCTCTCGACCTTGAAGAGGTCGACGCCGTACTTCGCGTCGGCGAAGACCCGCACGCTTTCGAGCACCAGATCCGACTTCTTGTCGGCCATCTCGATATACTGCGTGGTCTGGTTCTTCTCCCCGGGCAGCGGATAGACGAGGAGCTCGAAGACGTAAGGGATGTCGTACTTCGCGCAGGCCTCGCCGATGCGGGCGGTGAAATCCTGCTGCGCCCGGCACACGCCCTCGTCGGCATCGGGCCGGTACCAAGCGAGCACCTTCACGGCATCGCCGCCGACGCGCTTGATCTTCTCCACCGACCACTCGTCGATCTCGGAGGACAGGCGCCCGCCGTCGGTCTCCTTGAAGATCGAATCCTCCAGCGTGACGATGAGGCCCTTGGCGGGCGACAGGAGCGTCATTCCACCGGGCAGGGCGAAATGCGGATCGAGCAGCATCGCCGAGGCGTCGTTCTGCAGCTCCTCCACGAGCATGAGCTTGAAGCCCGCCACGTCGTCAAAAGGCGCCTCGGGGGTGCCGCGCTTCTCCTTGATGGGGTTCTTGATCGGCGGACGCTGGTCCACCGCCACCATCTTGAAGCGCCCGCCGGCATCGGCCATGCGGCGCAGCCCCCACAGTTTACCGGGCGACAGGTTCATGAGTCTCGCTCCTTGAGGAAAGCTTCGACGTCGGCGCGGGCCGGGATGCCGGCCCGCCCGCCGAAGCGCGTACATTTGATGGCGGCGACGGCCGAGGCGAACCGCACGGCCTCGCGCTCGGCCTTCCCCTCGGCAAGAGCAAGCGCGAAGGCCCCGTGCCAAGCATCGCCGGCGCCGAGCGTATCGACGCTGTCGACCCGGAAGGCAGGCTCGTGCGCCACGGCCCCGTTCTCGATGAAGTAGACGCCGTCTTCCCCCACGGTGACGGCGAGCCAGGCGGAGGCGCGGCCGGCGAGGGAGCGCAGACCCTCGACCGGATCGTCCGTCCCGGCGATCTCGGCGAGGCCCTGAGCGCTGAAGGCCACATGGGTCGCAAGGTCCAAGACCTCCGGCAGCCCCGGCCTCCGGTCGCCGTCGAGCACGGCGGCGGCGCCGGCCCGGCGCGCCGTGCGGAAAAGATGGGCCGCGCCCTCGGGCCAGCGGGTATCGCCCAGAACCGCGCCGACGCTGGAGGGAAGCGCGTCCGGCAGCCACGACGCATCGACCGGCATGGCGGGATCGGCATAGTTCACGATGAGGCGCTCGCCCCGGGCGTCGACCAGAATGGCGGATGTGGGCGAGCGAAGCCCGTCATGCCGGCGCACGAGGGAGCAGTCGACCCCCTCCCCTTCGAGCTCGGCGACGATCGCCTGTGCGGTGCCGTCCTGGCCGAGGCGCGCCGCCAGATGTGCGCTGCCGCCGAGGCGCGCCACCGCGACGGCCGCATTCGCCGCAATGCCGCCGCCCACGACGGCAAGATCCGTCGCGCGGTACTTCTCGGCGCGCGACGGCATCGTCTCGACCGCGAAGACGTTGTCGAGGACGGCGATGCCGACGCAAAGAACGCTTGCCATGATGCCCGTTGCGCAAAGGTGCGGCAGCCCGCTGTCGCTGCCCGAACGGTGCCGGACCCTAACAGGTCTTGTGTCTTTTACAAGACTTGGCTTATGTTGGGGTTTGACGGCGGAAGCGGGCTTGACCACTCTGGACGTCAGCAGAGAACCGCCCGCAACAAGGGCGGTCACCAAGGGAGGAGCGGATGGCGGGCATCGCGATCCGGCGCGTGCAAAAGGTCTTCGGCAAGGTGCCGGTGATCCACGGCATCGACCTCGACATCAAGGATGGCGAGTTCGCCGTGCTCGTCGGGCCGTCGGGCTGCGGCAAGTCCACCTTGCTGCGCATGATCGCCGGCCTCGAGTCGATCTCGTCCGGCGACATTGCCATCGGCGAGACCGTCGTGAACGACCTGCCGCCGCGGGCGCGCGACATCGCGATGGTCTTCCAGGATTACGCGCTTTATCCACACAAAAGCGTCTACGACAACATGGCCTTCGGGCTGCGCATGCGCGGCTCGCCCAAGGAGGAGGTGGCCGAGCGCGTGCGGGAGGCGGCCGACGTCCTGCAGATCAGCCATCTTCTCGAGCGCAAGCCCGGCCAGCTCTCCGGCGGCCAGCGCCAGCGCGTCGCCATGGGCCGGGCCATCGTGCGCCGCCCCAAGGTGTTCCTCTTCGACGAGCCCCTCTCCAACCTCGACGCCCAGCTGCGCGGCGAGGTCCGGGTCGAGATCAAGAAGCTTCACCAGCGCTTCGGCACGACCATCGTCTACGTGACCCACGACCAGGTCGAGGCGATGACGCTGGCGGACCGCATCGCGGTCCTGCGCGGCGGCGTTCTCGAGCAGTTCGCCAGCCCCAACGAGATCTACAACCGCCCCGCATCCCGCTTCGTCGCGGGCTTCATGGGCTCACCGCCCATGAGCGTGGTGCCGGCCACGGTCAACGCCGACGGTTCGCGCATCGATCTGTCGGACGGCACGTCCCTGCCGGTGCCGGAGATGCACCGCGCCATGGCGCGGGCGGCCTATGGACGCCCCATCGAGTTCGGGCTCCGTCCCGAGCACGTGCGCCCCGGTGAAGCCCGCGAACCCGGCGAGGTCGCCATCGACGCCAATGTGGAGGTGATCGAGCCCCTCGGGTCCGAGACGCTGACCTGGCTCGGCATCGGCGGCAAGAGCATGACCGGGCGGTTCCCGCCGGAACTCGGCGCGCGACCCGGCGAGCGGGTGCGCGTGTCGCTCGCCATGGGCCGCATGCATCTCTTCGACACGGAAACGGGCGCGGCCATCGCGCACTAGCACGATCAGGGCCGGCCAACGGCCCTGGAACAACAGGGAGGAATACCTATGAAACGCAGAACGCTTCTCGCGGCTTCCGTCGCCACGCTCGCGATGCTCGGCACGTCGAGCCTCGCCCTCGCCCAGACGACCCTTCGCATCTTCACGGGCGGCCAGCAGCGCCCCGACGTGATGCGCCAGATCGTCGACGACTACATGAAGGCAAACCCGAACGTGAAGGTGGAGGTCGAGGTCGGCGGCGCCACCTCCGAGCAGCAGCAGCAATACCTCAACACGGTGCTGGCCTCGCGCGATGCCTCCCTGGACGTCGTTCTCATCGACGTGATCCGCCCGGCGCAGTGGTCGGCCGCCCAATGGGCCGAACCCCTCGACAGCTATCTTGGCGCCGACAAGGACAAGATCATGGCGCAGTACCTGCCGGCCTACCGGGAGGCCAACACGGTGGGCGGCAAGGTGATTTCGCTCCCCTACTTCGCGGATGCGCAGTTCCTCTACTACCGCAAGGACCTCCTCGAGAAGCACGGCGTTCAGCCGCCCAGGACCTGGGACGAGGTGAAGGCTGCCGCCCAGAAGGTGGTGCAGGCCGAGGGCAATCCGAACCTGCGCGGATTCGAAACCGCCGGCGCGCCGATCGAAGGCACGGTGTGCACCTACGCGGTTCCGCTCTGGGGCGCCGGCGGCAACCTCACCGACCAGAACGGCAAGCTCGCGCTCAATGCCGATCTCGCCAAGAAACCGTTCGAGCTTTGGGCGGACTTCAAGAAGGCGAACGTGCTCCCGCCCAATATCGGCGAGATCCCGACGGACCGCATCCGCCAGAACTTCCAGGCCGGCAATCTCCTCTTCGCCATGACCTGGGGCTATGTGTGGAACCGGGCTCAGGGCGATGCGGACAGCCAGGTGAAAGAGAAGGTAGGCGTGGTGCCGCTCCCCGGCTTCACCGCCGACAAGGCCGCCACCTGCATCGGCGGCTGGCAGCTCGCCGTAACGGCCTTCTCGAAGAACAAGGCGGAGGCCGTGAAACTCGTCCGCTATCTGTCGAGCCCGGAGGTCTCGAAGAAGCAGGCGATCCTGGCCTCGCACCTGCCCGTCTTCCCGCAGGTCTACACCGACGCCGAGGTGCTGAAGGTGAACCCGTGGTTCAAGGATGCGCTCCCCGTCGTGCAGACGGCCCGCTCGCGCCCCGTGACGCCGCGCTACAACGAGGTGTCGGAGATCATCCGCACCAACATGAACGCGTTCCTCGCCGGCACCAAGACCCAGGACGCGGCGCTCTCCGACATGCAGAGCCGCCTCGGCAACGTCCTGCGCTGAGCACCTGACCCTCTCGTGCCCGGCCCCGCCGGGCACGAGCCCTCCGACGTTGGGGATCCCGGGCCATGAGCACCGCCGAAACCACCCTGCCTGCCGTCGCGGCTGCCGAAGTGCGCCAGCGCCCGCGCCTTTCGCCTCTGGAGCGCGGCGAACGGCGCCTCGGCATCCTGCTCCTCGCCCCGGCCTTCATCCTGCTTGCGGCGGTGGTTCTGTATCCCATCGTCCAGCTCATCATCACGAGCTTCCAGTTCAACCAGCTCACCCAGCCCTGGATGGGCACGCCCTTCGTGGGTTTCGAGAACTACGCCCGAGCCTTTAGCGACACGCGCTTCTGGGAAGCGACGTGGCACACGTTCCTGTACATCCTCGTGACGGTGCCGGGCGCCGTAATCGTCGGGCTCGGCCTCGCGCTCCTCGCGAACCAGCCCTTCCGGATCAAGTGGCCGGTCCGCCTCGGCCTCCTGCTGCCCTGGGCGCTGCCCCTCGTGTTCTCGGGCCTCATCTTCCGCTGGTTCTTCGAGTACAGCCAGGGCCTCGTGAACAACACGCTGATCGCCCTCGGCTTTGCCGCCAAGCCCTGGCTCACCGATCCGACCTACGCGTTCGTTGCGATCTGCATCGCGATCATCTGGAAGACGTCGAGCTTCGTCGCGCTCGTTCTCCTCGCCGGCCTGCAGACGATTCCCCGCTCGCTCTACGAGGCGGCCGAGATCGACGGCGCGTCGAAGTGGCAACAATTTTGGGAGATCACGCTCCCCATGCTGCGCCCCGCCATCGTGGTGGCGCTCATCTTCCGCACGATCACGTCGATCCAGACCTTCGACATCCCCTACGCCATGACGAATGGCGGGCCCGGCAACTCCACCGAGACCCTCGCCATGTACATCCACCAGACGACGATCGACTTCCTCGATCTCGGCTACGGCTCGGCGCTCGCGGTACTGATGTTCATCGTCTCCGTCATCGCGACCGCCGGCTATCTTCGTTACACCCGCCGCGATCCGGGCCAGAAGGCGCACTGACATGATGGCTTTGCCCAAACCGAAGAAGATGGTGTGGCTCGCAGCCCTTATCGTCGCCGTGAACGGCTTCTTTCCGGCGCTGTGGATCCTGTTCACCTCGTTCAAGACCGAGAGCGAGCTGATGCGGATCCCGATCACGATCTGGCCCGCAGCCCCGACCTACGAGAACTACGTGCGGGTCTTCACCGACCAGCCGATCCTCACCTTCCTGTTCAACTCCTTCATGGTGGCGCTGCTCTCGACGCTTCTGTGCATCACGGTCTCGGCCTGCGCGGCTTACGCCCTCGTGCGCCTGCGCATTCCAGCACCGAACCTCGTCCTGTCGGTGCTGCTCGCCATCGCTATGTTCCCGCTCATCTCGCTCATGGTGCCGCTCTTCCAGACCATGCGGGCCTTGAGCCTCCTCAACACCTGGCCGGCGCTCATCCTGCCCTACGCGGTACTGTCCATGCCGGTCTGCACGCTGGTGCTGATCTCCTTCTTCCAGGACATCCCGCGGGATCTCGAGAACGCCGCCATGATCGACGGTTGCACGCGTCTCGGGGCGCTCTGGAAGATCGTGATCCCGCTCACGGCGCCCGGCGTCTTCACGGCCGGCATCCTCGCCTTCGTCAACGCCTGGGACGAATTCCTGCTGGCGCTCACCTTGAGCCCCCGCGTGTCGAGCCGCACGCTCCCCGTCGGCATCACGCTCTACCAGGGCGAGTTCTCGTTTCCCTGGCCGATCATCTCGGCCGCCCTCATCGTCGCCATCGTGCCGATCTCGATCCTGATCGCGGTCTTCCAGGACCGGGTGGTGGGCGGCCTCACGCAAGGCGGCGTGAAGGGCTGACCGCCGTCTCAGGCCATGGCAGGGCGGCCCGGGCCGCCCTCGCCCCCTCGTCAGAACCGGTATTCCGTCACCTGCCGGTAGACCTCGCCGGGCCGCAGGATCGTGCCCGGGAAATGAGCGTGGTTCGGACTGTCGGGGAAGTGCTGCGGCTCGAGGCAGAGGCCGGAATTGGCGCCGTAGCGGGCGCCGTCGAGACCTAAGACCGGCACGTTGGTCTTGAAACCGTCATAGACCTGCAGCCCCGGCTCCGTCGTCCAGACCTGCATGGCGACGCCGCTCTTCGGCGACGCGAAAGTGGCAGCAAAGGCGAGCGGGCGGTGATCGATGCCGGAGGGCTCCAGGCGGTCGCGGCGGAGCACCACGTTGTTGTCGTACCAGAACCGCCCGCCCCCGCCGGGCCTCTCCATCCGCACCGGACGGGCCTTGCGGAAATCGAAGGGCGTGCCCTCGACGGAGCGGATCTCCCCCGTCGGGATCAGGTCCTCGTCGACGGGGGTGTAGAAGTCGGCGGCGAGTTCGAGCGTGTGGTCGAGGATGGTGTCGCCGCCATCGAGGTTGAAATAGGAATGGTGGCAGAGGTTCACCGGACTCGCCCGGTCCGTGGTTGCCTGCAACTCGACCCGGAGCGTCGAGCCGACGAGGCGGTAGGTGCATGCGGTCGTGAGCGTTCCGGGATAGCCCGCCTCGCCGTCCGGCGACACGTGGATCAGCGTAACGAAATCCTTGCCCGAGGCCGCCAGCTGCCAAACCTGCTTGCCGAGGCCCCGGCCGCCGCCGTGCAGCGAGTGCTTGTTGTCCTGGTTCAAGGAGAGCTGGTAGGCCTCGCCTCCGATCGAGAACCGCCCGCCAGCGATGCGGTTGGCGTAGCGACCCGCGATGGCGCCGAAATGGGGCGAGTAGCGCGCATAATTGTCGATCGTCTCGAGCCCGTTCACCACCCGCTGGCGGCCCGCCGGCGCCGGCACGACGAGGTCGCGCACCACGGCACCGTACGTGATGACCTTCGCCTCGGCGCCCGCTCCCGACCGGATCGTGGCCTCGTAGACGTCCTGGCCCTCATGTTGGCCGAACACACCCACGCTCATCGCTCGTTCCCCGCTTTCCGGCCCTCCTTTGCAGCGACCCGCGGGAGCGTCAAGCCGCCCGCGGGTCACGCTTAGAGGGTTCCGGATGGGGAACAGCGCGCTACTGGTCGCCTTTCCTGGCGTCAGGCGGCCGCAAGTCCGCTCGCGCGGGGCCCGATGGTGATGGCGATCTCGCCGAGGCCCTCGACGCCGCCCGTCACCCGATCGCCCGGCACGATGGCGCCGACGCCGGCGGGGGTTCCGGTCATGATGATGTCGCCGGGCTTCAGGGCCATGGAGCGGGACAGGATCGAGATGACGTCCGGCACGGGCCAGATGAGCTCGGCGAGATCCGCATCCTGCTTCACGGCGCCGTTCACCGCCAGCCAGATCCGGCCTTTCGCCGGATGGCCCGCCTCGGCCACCTTGCGAATGGGAGCGATGGGCGCGGAGAGGTCGAACGCCTTGCCCCAATCCCAGGGCCGGCCCTTCTCGCGCGCATCGAGTTGAAGGTCGCGGCGCGTGAGATCGATGCCGACCGCATAGCCGTAGACGTGGTCGAGCGCCTGTGCCACCGGCACGTCGACCCCGCCCTTTGCGATCGCGACGACGAGTTCGATCTCGTAGTGCAGGTTCTCGGTTTCGGGCGGGTACGGCACGGTGATGCCGGTATCCGTGACCGCATCGGCGGGTTTGGTGAAGAAGAAAGGCGGCTCCCGGTCCGGGTCGCGGCCCATCTCGCGGGCGTGGGCCGCGTAATTGCGGCCGACGCAGAAGACGCGGCGCACGGGGAAGCGCGCGCTCTCGCCGTGGACGGCAACCGAGGACACGGGCGGGGGTGCGAGAACGTAGTCACTCATCATCTCAACTCCGAAAAGAGGCGGCCGCCGCCTCAGGCGTTGCCCCGGTCCTCGCGCCACAGATCGAGCTTCTGCTGGATCGGGCGGTCGGAATAGGAGAACAGCACGGCCTCGTCATCCGCCTCATGGGTGGCGAATTGCCAGCTCGGTACCACGAAGATGTCCTTTGGACCCCATTCGAACACCGCGTCGCCGATCCGCGTGCGGCCGCGCCCTTCCACGACCGTGTATACGGTCGCGTCCGTGGAGCGATAGCGAGCGGTCGTGAACCCCTGCGGCAGAAGCTGGATGAAGGTGCCGAGGGTCGGCATGGCGTAATCGCCGGTGACGGGGTTCGTGTAGCGCAGCTTCAGCCCATGGCACGGGTCCCAGGCCTCGCGCGCCTTCATCTTCTCGAGGGCGGCGCGGGTTTCGGCATAGGGATAGTTGAAGACCGGCGAGGTCTTCGAGGTGCGCTTGAGGTCGACCGGCAGCAGGTTGTGGCCGTAGCGGGCGTAAGAATCGCCCATGGGCCGGGTGATCGGCTGCTCGTCCTCGTCGAGCCCCTCCGCGAAAGACGCGTCGAAGAACTGCACCACGGGAATATCGAGGCCGTCGAGCCAGAACATCGGCCCGTCCGACTGATTGCCGTGGTCGTGCCAGGTCATTGACGGCGTGATCACGAAATCCCCCGGCTCCATTATCGTGCGCTCGCCGTCCACAGCCGTGTGCGCGCCCGAACCCTCCAGCACGAACCTGAGGGCCGATTGCGAGTGCCGGTGCGCCGGGGCGACCTCGCCCGGCATGACGAGTTGCACGCCGGCATAGAGCGAGGTGGTGATCTTGGACTGGCCGCGCAGGCCGGGATTCTCGAGCACGAGCACCCGGCGCTCTGCCTCCTTGGCGGTGATGAGCGAGCCGGCCTCCAGCATGAAAGCCTTGATGTCGTCAAAGCGCCACAGATGCGCCCGGCAGGCGCTCCTTGGCTCCGGGGTGATGAGAGCTCCCATCACGTTCCACAAGGCCGTCATGTTCTCGGCCCCGATCCGCGCATAGAAGGCCTCGCGTTCCGGCGTCTGCCGGACAGGGTGATGTTGGTCCATCGGCGTTTCCTCGCGCTGTCGATTGACAGCATACAGAAAGAGGGTATGCTGTCAAAAAAGATCGCACAAGACGACCGACCGCCAACCTAAGGGGAAACGCTATGCGCATCGCAGCCTTCGCTCTCGCCACTGCCGTCTTCATCTCTGCGCCCGATCTCGAAGCACGCGAGTTCAAGATCGGCCTCATCACACCGCCGCCCCACGTCTGGACGCAGGCCGCCAATCGCATCGCGCAGCGCCTGCCCGCGGAGACGAACGGCGCCGTTACCATGAAGGTGTTCCCCGCCGGCCAGCTCGGCACCGAGCCCGACATGTTCCAGCAGATGAGCACGGGCCTCCTCGACATGGGCCTCATGACGGCCGGCATCACGAGCCTGCGCGCTCCGGCCCTCAACGGTTGGTTCAGCCCCTACCTCTTCGCCAACGTGAAGGCAGCCGCGCAGGCGGCCGAGACGCCCGCGGCTCAACAGATGCTGCAGCAGCTCGACCGCGCCGGCCTCGTCGGCCTCGGCTACACCTTCGCCGGCATGCGCCACGTACTGATGCGCTCCGGGGAGGTGAAGGGGCCGGACGACCTCAAGGCCAAGAAGGTGCGCATCGTGCCCTTCCCCGGCATGAAGACCTGGTGGGAGGCGGTCGGGGCGGTGCCGACGCCGATCCACCTCACCGAAACCTATCAGGCGCTCCAGAACGGCGTGCTCGACGGCATCGACATCGACTTCGACGCGCTCGTCGGCTCCAAGTTCAACCAGGTCGCGACGCACCTGACGCTCACGAACCACATGCCGTTCCCGGCCGTGTTCGTGGTCTCGAAGAAGATCTGGAACGAGATGCCGGCCGCCCAGCGCGAGGTCTTCACGAAGATCGTCAAGGAGGAGCTGGCTCGCGGCACCGCCGAGCAGATCGCGGCCGAGGAACGGCACCTCGCCAGCATGCGCAAGGAGATCTCGGTCTACGACCTGAAGGATGGCCGCAGCGCCTTCGCCACCGCCAACAAGGCCTTCCAGGACGCCTACGGCAAGGATCCGCTCATCGCCGAGTTCCAGAAGCAGGCCGGAGCCCTGCCCACCCAATGAGCCGGCTCTACCACCTGTCGAACGGCATCGCCTTCGTGGAGCGCTGGCTGTGCCGCGGGCTGATCCTCGGCTTCACGGTGCTCCTCGTCACGAACGCTGCCCTGCGCTACGGCGCGGGGCGGCCCCTCTACTTCGCGGAGGAACTGGCCGTCCTCGTGCTGGTGTGGATGGGTTTCCTGGCGATCTCCCTGTCCCTGCACAGGGGCGATCAGGTGCGGGTGACGCTCCTGACGGATCACCTGAAGCCGAGAGCGGCGGCCCTCGTCGAGACCGCCGTGCAGGGTCTCATGGCGGTGATCCTCGCGGCGCTGCTGTGGTCGGCCGTCGGCTGGATCGGTTCGCCGGCCGTCGAGTTCGAACGGGCGATCGCCCTCGATCTTCCGAAGGCGCCGCTCTTCGCCATCATCCCGATCTTCTGCGCCACCGCTCTCATCCACACGCTCGCGAAGCTCGTGAAGGCGGCAAGCCCTCTGGCCGGACGGCCGCAGGGCGCGCAGGCCCTCGAAACCGCCCTGTGATCCCGGGCGCCCTGCGCCCGGCCCCTGCCCTCGCCCAACCTGGAGACCGGTCATGACGGGTCTTGCTCTTGGTGGCTTTCTCGCGGCCGGCATGCCCATCGCCTTCGCGCTGATCGCCGCGACCTTCGCGTTCATGCTCGCTTCGAGCGACATGCGGCTGCTCGAGGCGCTGCCTCAGATCATGTTCGGCTCGATCGAGATCTTCGATCTTCTCGCCATTCCGCTCTTCATCCTGCTCGGCGAACTGATGAACGAGGGCGGCATGACCCGCCGCATCGTGGGCGCCACCCGCGCCTGGCTGTTTCGCGTCAAGAACAGCCTCGCCTACGTGTGTCTGCTCGCCAACCTCATCCTCGCCGCCATCATGGGTTCGGCGGTCGCCCAGATCGCCGTAATGTCCCGCGTCATGGTGCCGGAGATGGAAAAGGACGGCTACGACCGGGGCTTCGCCTCCGCGCTCACGGCCTCCGCGGGGCTGCTGGGGCCCATCATTCCGCCCTCCATGCCCTTCATCATCTACGGGGTCGTCGGTCAGGTCTCGGTCGCCGACATGTTCGCCGGCGGCATCCTGCCGGGCCTCATGCTCTTCGGCTTCATGTGCCTGTTCATCGCCTTCGCGGGATCGCGCCCGAATGCGGGAGCGCCGGGTGCGCCGCCCACCATGGCCGAGCGGCTCAAGATCTCGGCGGAAGCCCTGGCGACGCTGGCGATCCCCTTCGTCATCGTCGGCGGCATCTCGGCGGGCCTCGTGACGCCGACGGAGTCGGCCGCCATCGCCGTTGCGGTCGCGATCATTGTCGGCGGCTTCTTCTATCGCGAGCTGAGGTTCTCGGATCTTGCCGGCATCCTCGACCGGACCGCCGCGAACACGGCGACCGTGCTGTTCCTCATCGTGGCCGCGAAGCTCTTCGGATGGGTGCTCACCTTCAATCAGGTGCCGCAGGCGACCGCGGGATTCCTGCAATCCCTCACCGACAATCCGATCCTGTTCATGCTCCTCGTCTTCCTGATCCTCAACGTGGTCGGCATGTTCCTCGACGGGATCGCAGCGCTCATCATCCTGGTTCCGATCCTGCTGCCCATCGCGACCGGCGCTTACGGCATCGACCCCGTCCATTTCGGTATCATGATGTGCCTCACTCTGATCCTGGGGCTCCTGACGCCTCCGGTGGGCGCCGGCCTGTTCATCGCCTCGTCTATCAACGGGATCAGCGTCGTCACCCTCTCGCGGCTGCTCCTGCCTTTCGTTCTCATGACGGCTCTCGTGATCCTCGCCGTCATCGTCTTTCCCGTTCTCACGAGGCCCTTCGGATGAAGCTCCACGGCTATTTCCGCAGCGGCGCGGCCTACCGCGTCCGCATCGCGCTCAACCTGAAGGGTTTGTCCGCCGAACACGCCTTTCGTCACCTGCGCAAGGGCGAGCAGCGGGCGCCGGACTTCCTGTCCCTCAACCCGCAGGGGCTCGTGCCCGCCCTCGAGCTCGACGACGGCGGCGTGCTGACCCAATCTCTCGCCATCATCGAATGGCTCGACGAGACGCATCCCGAGCCGCCGCTCCTTCCGCGGGACCCGCTGCGGCGCGCCCGCGTGCGCGCCTTCGCCCTCGCGATCGCCTGCGACGTCCATCCCGTGCAGAACCTCAAGGTGCTGAACCGCCTACGGGCCGCCGGCCTCACCGAGGACGCCGTGACGGGCTGGGCCGCTGCCGTGAACGCGGAGGGCCTTGAGGCCTGCGAAGCCCTTATCCGCGACGAGCCCGGCCCATTCTGCTTCGGCGAGGCGCCGACCCTCGCCGATCTCTGCCTCGTTCCCCAGCTCGGCAACGCTCGGCGCTTCGGCGCCGACGTGTCGCGCTTCACGCGCCTCCTCGCCGCGGAGGTCGCATGCCTTGAACTCCCCGCCTTCGATGCCGCGCGGCCCGAGCGCCAGCCGGATGCCGAGTAGGATCCCGACCATGGCGATGGACGACGTCTATACGCGCCCGGGTCACCTGATCCGCCGGGCCCAGCAGATCGCCGTCGCGATCTTCATGGAGGAATGCGCGGGGCTCGACCTGACCCCCGTGCAATACGCAGCCCTCGTGGCCATCCGCGAGCATCCCGGGGTGGACGCCACCCGCCTCTCGGCACTCATCGCCTTCGACCGCTCGACCCTCGGCAACGTCCTGGAGCGCCTTGAGGCGAAGGGCCTGATTGAGCGCACGGCCAGTCCGGCGGACAAGCGCATCAAGGTGCTGCACCTCCGCCCCGAAGGCAGGCGCCTCCTGCGTGAGATCGAGCCAGCGATCGCCCGCACGCAGGAGCGGATCCTGGGGCCCCTCAAGCCGGCCGACCGGCGCCGGTTCATGGAGCTGCTCGAACAGCTCGTCGCCTTGAACAACGAGGTGTCGCGGGCGCCGCTGCGCCTCGTGGCGGATCAATGAGGCGGGAGGACAGGACGATGACGTCACGACAACGGTCGGAGGCATCCATCCTCGTCGCCGGGGGCGGGATCGGCGGCCTCGCCACGGCCCTGGGCCTTGCGCAGAACGGCTATTCCGTCCTCGTCCTCGAGAAGGCTTCCCGTCTTGGCGAGATCGGCGCGGGCATCCAGCTCGGCCCGAACGCCTTCCACGCCTTCGACACGCTCGGCGTCGGCGAAGCGGCAAGGTCCATGGCAGTCTATATCGACCAGCTGCGCCTCATGGATGCGCTCACGGCCGAGGAGATCACCCATATCGATCTTGGCCCCGCGTTCCGCGCGCGCTTCGGCAACCCCTATGCGGTGGTGCACCGGGGCGACCTGCACGGGGTCTTCCTGCGCGCCTGCCAGGATCACCCCCGCATCGCGCTTCGGACGGCGAGCGAGGTGGTGGGATACGAGCAGGATGGGACAGGCGTGGTCGCCCTCTTGGCTTCGGGCGACCGGGTGGCGGGATCGCTTCTCGTCGGTGCCGACGGCCTGTGGTCGCAGATTCGCCGTCAACTCGTCGGCGACGGGCCGCCGCGCGTGTCCGGGCATTCCACCTACAGGTCCGTAATCCCGACCGAGCAGATGCCGGAGGACCTGCGCTGGAACGCGGCGACCCTGTGGGCAGGGCCGAAATGCCATATCGTCCACTACCCTCTCCAGGGCTGGAAGGCGTTCAACCTCGTGGTCACCTACCACAACGATGCGCCGGAGCCCGTGGCGGGGCGGCCCGTGCCCGAAGAGGAGGTGCGCCGCGGCTTCGAGCACGTGCACGAGCGCGCGCGGGGCATCATCAGCCATGGACGCGACTGGAAGCTCTGGGTGCTGTGCGACCGGGACCCGGTGGAGCGCTGGGTCGACGGCCGCGTGGTGCTCCTCGGCGACGCGGCCCATCCGACGCTGCAATACTTCGCGCAAGGGGCCTGCATGGCGATGGAGGACGCGGTCTGCCTCTCCCACATGCTAGCCGCCTACCCCCATGACCGCGACCGTGCGCTCCTCGAGTACCAAGCCCAGCGGGTGGTGCGCACAACCCGCGTGCAGTTGCAGTCCCGAGCCATCGGCGAACACATCTACCACCCGGCCGGCGCCCATGCGCTCGCCCGCAACGCCATTATGGGCGCGAAGAGCTCGGCCGAGTACTACGACCACCTCGCCTGGCTCTACGGCGGCACGGGGCTCGGCGCCAAGGCGACCGCGGACGCCCGGGAGCGCCCGAGGCACCTCGTCGCTTCATGACCCTGAGCCTCGGCGCTTGGTCGAACGCTCTACGTGGTCGCGACCTCGAGCCACTTGCCGGTCGCGGGCGGCTCGTAGGCCGCGAAGGCATCGAGAAGCCGGTCCGGATCGGTCGAGATCTGGAGCATGCGGCGATGCCCTTCCTTGAGGAAGCCCTCCCAGGCCACGTGAGCCAGGAAGTGGCTCAGCCCGTCGTAGAAGCCGCCTACGTTCAGGAGCCCGCAGGGCTTCGCGTGCTGCCCGAGCTGGCCCCAGGTCCAGACCTCGAACAGCTCCTCGAAGGTCCCGATGCCGCCCGGCAGGGCGATGAAGCCCTCCGAGAGGTCCGCCATGAGCGTCTTGCGCTCGTGCATGGAGCACACGACCCGCAGGTCCGACAGCCCGCGGTGGGCGATTTCCTTCTCGACGAGGAAGCCCGGCATGACGCCGGTGACGCGACCGCCCGCCTGAAGGCAGGCATCGGCCACCGCGCCCATGAGGCCGGTGTGACCCCCGCCATAGACGAGTTCGATGCTCCGGCGGGCCAGGGTTCGCCCGAGCCTGCCGGCAGCCTCGCGATAAGCGGGATCGTTGCCGGGGTTCGAGCCGGCATAGACGCAGATGCGCATGACTTTCACCTGATCTGATCCGTCAATCCATGCGGCTGCGGTCGAGCCCGATATCCTGCATCAGGCGCGAGCCGATCAGCGGCTTGAGAGCCGCTTTGGCGATGGCGACGGGCGGTTGAGGAGCGAGCACTAGCGCGCGGCGGCGCGCCAGTGCGGCCGGCTCAACGCGGATGGTGAACCAAACGAAGGGGAACGGGAGGACGATCTGTTTCATGACAGCCAACAGCAAAGGAGGATCGAGGGGCGGCGAGGCGCGTCGAATTGCAAAGTCGCATGGACATGGAACGCCTCCCTCTGCTGTGGCGATTCGTCGAAACCGGCGGCTGAGCCGGGCAGCCTGCGTACACGAAAGCCGGCACCTTGGCTATTCCCCTGCGGCAAACCTGACCTGCAGGCCCCGCCGGAGGCGGAGACGCTCGGCAAGCGGCCCGAACCGGCGGAAGGTCGCGCCGGCGACCCCTTTCGTGGCGCTCCCGAAGGGCTCGACCGGTAGCACGAAGACCTGATCGCTCTTATATGAGGGAGTTGTCCCAAGTCCCCGGAGTACCTGTTGAACGTCGCAGCCGGAGCCTCCCTGCAGCCCCATGCTCCTCGCATCACGGCCGAGCTGCTGCTCGACGCAGTCACCGACATCGGGCTCATCGTTCTCAACCGCGAAGGCCGCATCGCCAGCTGGAACAGAGGCGCCCAGCATCTCGGCGGATGGTCCGAAGAGGAGATCGTGGGCCGGCCCGTCGCCGACCTTTATTCGTCCGAGGACGTGGCGGCCGCCAAGCCCGAGCAGGATCTCGCCGCAGCCCTGGAGACGGGCCGTCACGAGAGCCAGGGCATGCACCTGCGCAAGGACGGCTCACGCTTTGCCGCCACCGTCACGGTGACGCCCCTGCGGGGCGACGCGGGCGACGTCCAAGGGTTCGTCATGGTGGTGCGCGACACCACCGAGCGCCTCGCCTCCGACGAGGCCCTGCGGGCCCGTGAGGCGCATCTGCGCTCGATCCTGGAGACGATCCCGGACGCGATGATCGTCATCGACGAGCAGGCGCGGATCCAGTCCTTCAGCACCACGGCCGTTCGCCAGTTCGGCTACGCGCCCGACGAGGTCGTCGGCAGCAACATCAGCATGCTGATGCCCGAACCCTACCGAAGCGCCCACGACGGCTACATGCACCGCTATCTCGGCACCGGCGAGCGGCGCATCATCGGCATCGGGCGCGTGGTGGTGGGCCAGCGCAAGGACGGCTCGACCTTCCCGATGGAGCTCGCCGTCGGCGAAATGCATTCCGGCGGCATGCGCTACTTCACGGGCTTCATCCGCGATCTCACGGACCGGCAGAAGACCGAAACGCGCTTGCAGGAGCTGCAATCCGAGCTCGTGCACATGTCGCGCTTCACGGCGCTCGGCGAGATGGCGTCGACCCTCGCACACGAGATCAACCAGCCGCTCACCGCTATCGCCAACTACCTCAAGGGCTGCCGCCGCATCCTCCAGCGGATGGAGGGCGACGAGGTGCCGATGCTCCGCGACGCCGTCGGCAAGGCTGCCGACCAGGCGCTTCGGGCGGGCGACGTCATCCGCCACCTGCGCGAGTTCGTGGCGCGGGGCGAGAGCGAGCGGCACATCGAGAACCTGCCCAAGCTCGTCGAGGAGGCGAGCGCCCTCGCCCTCGTCGGGGCGAAGGAGAAGGGCGTACGCGTCATCTTCCGCCTCGACCCGAACGCCCCGTTGGTGCTCGCGGACAGGATTCAGGTGCAGCAGGTTCTTCTCAACCTCATTCGCAACGCCATCGAAGCCATGCAGGACGCCCCGCATCGCGAGCTGATCGTCGGCACCAAGGCGGAGGCCAAGGACGGAATGGTGGCCGTGACGGTTGCCGATACGGGAACCGGGATCGCGCCCGAGATCGCCGAACAGCTCTTCCAGCCCTTCGTCACGACGAAGAAGCACGGCATGGGCGTCGGCCTTTCGATCTGCCGGACCATCGTCGAGGCGCATGGCGGCAAGATTTCGGCCATGTCGGAGCCTGGGCTGGGAACGACGTTCACCTTCACCCTGCGCGCGATGAACCCGGAGGAACTGGCGCATGCGGACTGACGCTGTAGTGCATGTGGTCGACGACGATCTGGCGGTGCGCCAATCGCTGGCGTTCCTGCTCGCCTCGGACGGGCTGCCGGTCCGCCTGCACGAATCCGCCTCGGCCTTCCTCGATGCGGTCGTCGAAGCGCCGGCGGGATGCATCGTCACGGATGTGCGCATGCCCGGGATCGACGGCATCACCTTCCTGCGCCGCCTGAAGGAGCGCGGGTTCGCCCTTCCGGTCATCGTGATGACGGGCCATGCGGACGTGCCGCTGGCCGTGGAGGCCATGAAGGAAGGTGCGGTCGATTTTGTCGAGAAGCCCTTCGACGACGAGCTGTTTCTGGCCGCGGTCCGGTCCGCCCTGTCCCGGCAGGCCGAGAGCGTCGAGCAGGATGCTCATGCGGCCGAGATCCGGGCGCGAATCGACGAGCTGTCGGAGCGCGAGGCGCAAGTGCTGGACGGCCTCGTCGCCGGCAAGGCCAACAAAGTCATCGCTTACGACCTCGGCATCAGCCCCCGGACGGTGGAGATCTACCGGGCCAACGTCATGACGAAGATGCAGGCCGGCAGCCTCTCGGAGCTGGTGCGCATGGCCTTGCAGGTCGGGGAGCACAGGGCCCGTCGCCTTCCCCTTAAGGAGAAGTCCTGAATGGAGGTCGGGCGCCGTCTTGCACCATATCCGGCTGTCGGCGCTACGAGCGGGTTCGCCTGCGGGCGCCTGACGCAAGGGACCCGCTATGGCCATGAACCGAGGACCGGTGATCGTCGTCGATGACGACGCGGCGGTCCGGAATTCACTGAAGTTCGCCCTGGAGCTCGAGGGCCTGGACGTCCACGCCTACGCGGACGGCAACGCCGTCCTGGCGGAGGCGGCCCTGCCGGCGAGGGGCTGCCTCGTCGTGGACTACTACATGCCGGCCATGAACGGGGTGGATCTGGTCAGGTCCCTGCAGCGCCGGAAGGTCGACCTTCCGGCAATCCTCATCACCGCCAAGGCGACGGACGCGATGCGCCTGAGCGCAGCCAGCGCCGGATTCCGCGAGGTTCTCGAGAAGCCTCTCGAGGACTCGTCCCTTCTCGACAGCATCCGCGGCGCGCTGGACGCCAGAGCCTGAGGCTGCGCCTCCGGAACATCCCTTAGGGGGAGCATCTGAATGTTGGTGCCCCCTCCGACAGGTTAGCCCTGAACTCACGCCAGACACGAACCGCGACGAGAGTTCCGATGCAGACCGCCACCCATCTCCAGATCGCCCCCGCCGAAACGCTGCGCGGCTATGGCAGCCCGGCAAAGCGCGCGCCGGAGGCGGTGGCGCTCGGCTCGACTCAGGTTTTCGCCAAGGACGAGGAGATCTTCGCCGAGGGCGACCGGGCGGGCTTCTTCTACAAGGTGGTCTGCGGGGCGGTGCGCACCTCCAAGCTCCTGAGCGACGGCCGCCGGCAGATCGACGCCTTCCACCTGCCGGGCGACATCTTCGGGATCGAGGCCGGGGAGGAGCACCGCTTCAGCGCCGAGGCCGTCGGGGGCGCCACGGTGATCGCCTACCGCCGCTGCAGCCTCGACGATCTGGCGGCGCGGGACGGCACCTTCTCCCGTCAGGTGGTGGACGCGATGCTGCGCTCCCTCGAAAGGGCGCAGAACCACATGCTCCTGCTCGGGCGCAAGACTGCGATGGAGAAGATCGCGACCTTCCTCCTCGACCTCTCGGCACGGCTGGGCGACGACACGATCGAGCTGCCGATGTCGCGTACCGACATTGCGGACCACCTCGGCCTCACCATCGAGACCGTCTCCCGCTCCCTCACCCAGCTCGAGCGCAAGCACATCATCGAGGTTCCGGCCCACCGCCGCTCCATCGTCCTGTGCGACAAGGCTGCGCTGCACCGCCTCGACGCGTGATGGCCCGCCCAAAGCCGGCGGGCTAGTGCATCAGGAGCCAGCCGACGAGGGTGGCGGGCGCGACGACACCGAACACGAAGGGAAAGATGTGGATCGCCATGGCGGTCTCGCTTGGCCGGGCTGATTCGGGGCCGGCACGAGATCGAGATAACGCCCCGGTGGGCCGCTTCCCGTGCGAGCCCGCACATGCCGGGGCCGGCTCTTTGCCTCGTCTTAATGCTTCGACGGCAGGATTGGTGATTGGGGGGCTCTCCTTAAGGTGAGAGCCTGATGGAACGTGTTGTGCTGGCGCTCGCGCTCCTGCTCGCGGCCTGCCTCCTATGGCTCATCCTCGAGCCGGCGCTTTGGCCCACGATGTGGCTTCCGTGACGCCGAACCATTGCTCCTGCAGCTCGCCGGCCGCATAAGGACGCCTTGCGCATGTCAGAGGCGAGGCGATGGCCGGACAAGCGGAAAAGGCGGGCGGCGCACGCTGGCGGCGCGTTCTCTGGGGCGGCGCGGCCCTCTTGTGGCTCATGCCCCTCGTCGCGATGCTGGTCACCGACGAGATGAACTGGGACGAGACCGACTTCATCGTCTTCGGCGCCATGCTGGCGGCCGCCTGCGGCGCCTATGAGCTGGCGACGCGGATGACGGGGAGCGCCGCCTACCGTATCGGGGCCGGGGTGGCCATCGTGGCGGCCTTCCTGCTCGTCTGGATCAATCTTGCGGTCGGCATCATCGGGTCGGAGGACAATCCCGCCAACCTGATGTTCGGCGGCGTCCTTCTCGTCGGGATCGTTGGCGCCGCCCTCGCCAGGCTCCAGCCGCCCGGCATGGCGCGGGCCCTGGTCGCCATGGCCCTCACTCAAGTCGTCGCCGCTGCCGTCGCGCTGGCCTTCGGGTGGGGTTCGGAGGGGGAGAACTGGCCGAGGGTGATCGTCGTCATCAACGGCTTCTTCGCCGCCCTGTGGCTCGTCTCAGCTTTGCTGTTTCGCAGAGCCGCCCGGGAGAATCCCCCTTCGGCCGTGGCGCCCTAGGCCGTTCGAGAACGCCAATCCCGCAGCCGCGCACACGCGCTGGCCGTCATCGAACCGTTGTGGAGATGGGAAGGCTGGGAAGTGGTGGGCGGTACAGGGATTGAACCTGTGACCCCATCCATGTCAAGGATGTGCTCTACCGCTGAGCTAACCGCCCGTTTCACTTCGCCTCGTCGCGAGGCGGGAACGTCTTGCGACGACCGGCCGTGAGACCCAATCATCGCGTACCCCGAACGCTACCCCCGGCAGCGCCCCGTTCCGGGGTGAGCGGCCCTATAGCGGGAGATGACGGGCCACGCAAGCCGAAAGGGGGTCTTCGGATCAGGCCGCCATCATCTTCTCGACCTCGTTCACGAGATCGCGCAGGTGGAACGGCTTGGAGAGAACCTTGGCGTCTTTCGGCGCCTTGGAATCGGGGTTGAGCGCAACGGCCGCGAAGCCCGTGATGAACATGACCTTGATGTCCGGATCGAGCTCGGTCGCGCGCCGCGCGAGCTCGATGCCGTCCATCTCCGGCATGACGATGTCGGTGAGGAGGAGCTCGAAAGGCTCCTCCCGCAGGCGGTTATAGGCCGACAGCCCGTTGTCGAAGGAGGCCACGTCGTAGCCCGCGTTCTGCAGCGCCTTCACGAGGAAGCGGCGCATGTCGTTGTCGTCTTCAGCCAGCAGGATCTTCATGAGGATCAAAGTCTCGTGAGGCGCTCGGGGCGTGGAGGGCGGTTCCAGCTTTCATGACCCGACCAGAGTAAACAGACCATGAAAGCCGGGGCCGCGCGACCATCCGCCTGGAGAAGCATGGACACGCGACCTTATGGGCGCCACATTAGCCTCGTTCCTGGGCGACCTCTCCACCGGAATCGTGCACCTGATGCGGCCAGCCATTGCTGACGAGTTCGAACCTCCTTTCGTCGTGACTGAGCCGGCTCGGCAGGCCGTTCCCTTCGTGTTCAACGCCCCCCATGCCGGCGCGATCTATCCGGCGGCTTTTCTGACCGATTCGCGCCTCGACGCCGTGGCGCTGCGCCGGTCCGAGGACGCCTATGTGGACGAGCTCTTCGCCGGCATGCCGGGGCTGGGCGCCCCCCTCATGTCGGCGTGCTTCCCCCGGGCCTATCTCGACCTCAATCGGGAGCCCTACGAGCTCGACCCCCGGATGTTCGAGGGACGGCTCCCGCCCTTCGCCAACACCCGCTCCATGCGGGTCGCCGGGGGCCTCGGGACGATTCCCCGGATCGTGGCCGACGGACAGGAGATCTACCGGGGCCGGATCCCCGTGGACGAGGCCCTGCGGCGCATCGAGGGGCTCTACAAACCCTATCACCGGGCTCTGCGCACCCTGATCCAGCGCACGGCCCGAACCTTCGGCCACGCGGTTCTCATCGATTGCCATTCCATGCCGTCCACGAGCGTCAGCCGGGAGGATGGGGTCAAGGCCGACATCGTGCTTGGTGACCGCTACGGGACGAGCTGTGCCGGCGTCCTCACGGATCTCGTCGACGCGGCGCTCCGGGCGCGCGGGTACTCGGTCGTACGTAACAAGCCCTATGCGGGCGGCTTCATCACGGAGCATTACGGGGAGCCCGCGCTCGGTCGCCACGCCTTGCAGGTGGAGATCAACCGATCCCTCTACATGGACGAGCGCACGATGGTGCGGAAAGCCGGCTTCGCCCGGCTCTCCGACGCGCTCGTCGCGGTGTTCGCGAGCGTGACCCAGGAAATCCAGGGCGATCTTACGCCTGTGCGCATCGCAGCGGAGTGAGCCGCCTGCCCGAGCTGGGCGGCTGGCGGGCGGGCAAGAAAAAAGGCCGCTGTCGCCAGCGGCCCGAAGTTTAGGGAGGAAACGCCCAAGAAGGGCAGCGATACCGCGACGCCATCGCGATATCGCACTGCAATAAGTTACATCGCATCGCACAAAATGCAAGAGGGCAATCCGCGATTAGTTATGCGTCCGGCGCATGGCGGCTTGGATGCGGGTCGATTGATCGGGCGTAGAAGACGAGGCTGAGGGCCAGCCATCCCGCGAGTGCCCCAAAGACGAGCTGATACCCGACCAAGGGGTACCCTCCCGTCGCGGATCTCCCGACGCCGTCGATGAGAAGGCCAGTCGCGGTCTGCGACAGGAACGTGCCCCCGATGGCACCAATATTCATGAGCGTGATCCCTCGCCCGGTGAGTTCCGGCGGAAACAGGGCCTTCCCGTGGGCGGTGAGGATCGGCGTGAAGGCGACGAGGAGCCCGAAGGCGCCCAGCCACAGCCCAGCCGCCGCAAGCCCCACGGGAACGAGGGCCACGAGCGCGAGCAGTCCGACCGTAGCGAAGCCGCCGGCGAGCACTGCCCTCTTGTAGCTGCCCCAGTAGCGGTCCGTGGCGCCCCAGAGGAGCAGGCCCGCCATCTGCGCGACCGCCCCGATGAGGAGCAGATTGCCCCGCGTCGGCAGATCGACGCCATAGGTGTCCGAGAGCCACGGCCCTCCCCAGAGGCCCACGACGGTGGCAAAGGACGAATAGGCCGTGAAATGCGCGAAGAGAACGGGCCAGAAGGACCGAACGCGCGTCGCCTTCGCGACACCCCGGAAGGTTTCCGCCCAGCTCTCCCGGCCGACGCCCGCGGCTTCGTCCCGGGGCACTGCAGCGTAAACGATGACGGCAACGAGAGCGGCCAAGCCCGCCGCCCCAAAAAAGGTCGGCCGCCAGCCGACAGCCGCCGCGGCGGCCGCGAGCGGGGCCGTCGCAGCCAGGGTGCCGATATTGGCCAGCCCCATCTGGAGGCTTGTAAGCGCCGCGAAGCGCTCCGGCGGGAAGCGCCTCGCATAGATCGCCAGCGGAGCCATGAGGAAGGTAGAGCAGCCGATCCCGATGATCACGCGCGCCAGCACGAGCAGCGGCGCCGAGGGGGCCAGGGCGAACAACACGGTGCCGAGCACCGCGAGCACGGCCGTCGCCATCATGGTGCGCTTTGGCCCATAGCGGTCGATGGCGATTCCGACGGGAATCTGGGCCGCTGCGAAAGAGAAGAAGAACGCGCTCGACAGGAGCCCGATCTCCGAGGCCGACAGCTGCAGTTCCCGGGAGAGGTCGCTCGCGATGACGCCGACGGAGTTTCGCAGGAACTGACTGATCCCGTAGATGGCGATTAGGGCCGCCACGGCCGCCATGGCGGTTTCGGAGCGGGAGGGTGCACCGGGTGACGAGAGGGTCATCCGGCTCTCAGAGCCTCAAAGGAGACCCGGGTCAATCGCTTGCAGGCGCCCGCCCGGTTGATAAAAGCGCATCGCTCACGTGAGCCGGGGGACAAAAGCCGCATGGCGCTCATCGATTTTACACAATTCGTCAACGAGCTCGCGAACCTTTCGGGTCAGGCCATCCTCCCGTTCTTCCGCTCCTCCATCGCGGCGGAGGACAAGTCCCGGGGCGGCGACTTCGACCCCGTGACCGAGGCGGACCGGGCCGGCGAGGTGGCCATGCGGCAGCTCATCAAGCGGACATTCCCGACCCACGGCATCGTGGGCGAGGAATTCGGAGTCGAGGGCGCCGATGCCGAATACGTGTGGGTGCTCGACCCGATCGACGGGACCCGCGCCTTCATCGCCGGGCTTCCCACTTGGGGCACGCTGATCGGCCTGAGCCGGGCGGGGCGGCCTTGTTTCGGCATGATGCACCAGCCCTTCACGGGAGAGCGCTTCTTCGGCGACGGCGGCAGCGCCACCTACAGGGGCCCCGGCGGCGAGCGGCGCCTCATGACCCGCCGCTGCGCCTCGCTCAAGGATGCCGTGATGGCGACGACGAGCCCGAAGCTCTTCGCCGGCGAGGAACTGAGGGCCTATGACCGGGTCGAGAGCGTGGCGCGGCTCGCCCGCTACGGCTGCGATTGCTACGCCTATTGCATGCTCGCCGCGGGCCATATCGACCTCGTCGTCGAGTCGGGGCTCAAGCCCTACGACATCGTCGCCCTCATACCCATCATCGAGGGCGCCGGCGGCATCGTGACGGCTTGGGACGGCGGCTCGGCTGCGGAAGGCGGTGCCATCGTGGCGGCCGGCGACCGGCGGGTGCATGCGGCCGCGGTGGAACTGCTGGGGCGCTGAGACGCCCCAGCCCCGCGGTGCGGGAGCGGCTCCGGTCCCTTCTCCATCATCCGTTCGAAGACGCGGACGATGGCAGCCCCTCAGCGCCGGTTCCTGCGCTTCGCCTTGCGGCCCTTGCGGTTCTGCAGCATGGGCCGGCCCGGCATCTTGCCCTGTGCGGCGGGCTCGGGCGGCTGCAGGTCCACGGCCTCTCCGAGGGGTTCGGGCTCCGCTTCCGCAGCCTCGCCGTCGTGAACCGCCGGCTGCTCCAGGACCGCAGCCCCCTGGGGCGACGCTGCCGAGTCGGGCGACGACCGGGGATGGGCGGGCTCGGGCAGTTGCACCGCGCTGACGAGGATCGGCTCGCGGGGCTCGAGAACCGTGTCGGCCGTGCCCGGGATGAAGGCGTCGAAGGCGGCCCAGAAGCCCTCCCGGATGGAATCGCGCTCCATCAGGATTTCGTGCTTCGCCCCCGGCAGAACGATGGCGTGCCCGGCCTTGAGGCGGGCGGCGAAGCGCTCGATGGCGGGCGTTGAGCAGACCGGGTCGGCGCCGGCGGCGAGGATGAGCGTCGGGACCCGAATTCCAAGAGGATAGCGGGAATCCTGAAGCTTGTTCATGAACCGGAAGGCGGCGTGGAGCCAAGCCACGGTCGGGTCGCCCACTGCTCCCTCCCGCACCGCATGGGCGGCAGTCGCGTTCCGGGTGTAGCGCGCGAGATCGGTGGTGAGGCGGTTCCCTGCGAAAGGTTTCGTGGCGATGGAAGTTTCGCCGCCGCCCGGGATGAAGGACTTGCCGAAACCGAGCCAGTAGAGGGCCTGGGCCGCGAAAGCGGCCTGCCGGACCCGGCTCACCATGGACAGCCCGATCATGGGCGCGACGGCGACGAGGCGCCGGAAGGGCAGCCATCCGTCATGGGCGGCCTCGAGGGCGACCGCTCCGCCCATGGAGTGGGCCAGGGCGAAATGCGGTTCCGGCATATGCGGGATCAGCACCTGGTCGCGGATGGCTTCGAGGTCCCGTCGGTACTCGCGAAAATGCCCGACATGACCTTTTCGGGCATTCGCCACCTTCCGGCCCGAATGGCCCTGCCCTCGCCAGTCGAAAGCAACGACCGCGAAGCCCCGCACCAGCAGGTCGCCAACCGTCTCGAAGTACTTCTCGATGAACTCCGCCCGCCCCTGGATCAGGCACACGGTCCCTTGCGGGGCACCGGGCGGGTTCCAGCGGGCGACGCGTAGCGGCACCCCGTCCCGCGTGGTGACGCTCATGAGGACGGGCTCGCCGGGAACCGGATTGTCGGGGGTCTGATAGAACTGCAAGGGCGGTCTCGAGGCGGGTGCTCACTCCCTTATAGGGCCGATTGGCTTCCAAATCATGACACCCTTGACAGGCCAAGGGGCCGATCCCACCTCAAAGCCGTGCCGGCCAGCAGGCGGCACATCAACCCAGGGTCCGGCTTCGGCGGACCCGGCCAACCACATGTCGCTTTACGGAGGATATGTCATGCGTCAGTTCGATCTGGCTCCCCTTTACCGCAACACCGTCGGTTTCGACCGTCTGTTCTCGATGCTCGACCAGCTCGTCAGCGTTGAGGGAGCCCCCAGCTATCCCCCCTACAACATCGAGCGCACCGGCGAGAACGCCTACCGGATTTCGGTCGCGGTCGCCGGCTTCACCGATCAGGACCTCTCGATCGAGGTGAAGGAGCACACCCTCTCGGTTCGCGGCGAGAAGAAGTCTGCCGATGAGCGCAAGGCCGACGTCCTGTACCAGGGCATCGCGGCCCGCGCCTTCGAGCGCCGCTTCCAGCTTGCCGACGGCGTTCAGGTGACGGGCGCCGCCCTCGAGAACGGCCTCCTGCACATCGACCTCGTGCGCGAGATCCCGGAGGCGAAGAAGCCTCGCCTCATCCCGATCGCCGGCGGCACCGCCCGGACGATCGAGGCGAAAGCTGCGTAACGCTTCGGCTTCAGGTAAAAAAAGAGCGCCCCGGTTCATTGCCGGGGCGCTTCGTTTTTGGCTTTCCTGGTCTCTCCGGCGGCGTTGGAGGGCGCCGCAGGTCAACGGTCTCGGGTCGTGTTCTGATGCGGGAATGCGGCAGGGCTGAGGCAAACCCCGGTTCTATTCCGCCGCGGCCTGCCGGGCTGCTCCCCTTGCAATTTCGACGACCCGCCGCACGTCCCCCTCCTCGGTGGCGAAGGAGACCACGAGGCGCACCAGACGCTCGCCCTCCTTGACCGCCTCGTCCGGATGCAAGCTCAGCTCGCTCCAGGGATGGTAGCGGGCGCCTGAGGCCTTCAGGGCCTCGTCCACCCCGCGGGGCAGAACGGCGAAGACCTCGTTCGCCTCGGTCGGCCAAGCGAGGCGCACACCCGGCACGGCGGCCAGCCCCTCGGACAGCATCGTCGCGAGAGCATTCGCCCGGCGGGCATTGGCGAGCCAGTGGTCGCCCGCGAAGTAGCCCTCGAACTGCGCGGCGATGAGCCGGCCTTTGGAGAGGAGCTGGCCGGCGCGCTTGCGCCGGTAATCGAGGGTCTCGGCCAGGCTCTCGTCGAACACCACCACCGCCTCGGCCATGAGGCAGCCGTTCTTGGTGCCGCCGAAGGACACGATGTCGACGCCCTGCTTCCAGGTCATCTCGGCGGGCGTGCAGCCGAGCGCCACCAGGGCATTGGCGAAGCGTGCGCCGTCGAGGTGGAAGGCAAGCCCGTGCGCGCGGCACACATCCCCGAGGGCGCGGATCTCCTCCAACCCGTAGACCAGCCCGCACTCCGTCACCTGCGAGATCGACAGGGCCTTCGGGGGCATCTGCTTGACGGCCTTGGGCAGGCTCTCGAGGTAGGCCGAAACGTCGTCCGCCTTGATCTTGGCGCCGACGCCTGGAAGGCCGACGAGCTTCGCCCCGTGCATGAAGAATTCAGGCGCACCGCATTCGTCGTCGATTACGTGCGCCTCCCGGTGGCACACGGCTAGCCCCCAGGGCGGCACGGCGGCCGCGAGCGCCAGCGCGTTGGCGGCGGTGCCGGTGGTGACGAGGAACACGCGGCACTCGCGCTCGAAGACCTGAGCGAAGGTGCGCTCGACGCTCTTCGTCAGCGGGTCGGCGCCATAGGCCGGGACGGCCCCGCCATTCGCCCGCACGATCGCTTCGAGAACGGGGGTCGAGGCCCCGACGATGTTGTCGCTTTCGAAATTCATGAATGCTCCGCCTTCTGGCCCGCAGGCACACCAGCCTCATCTACATGTCAAGGACCCTGACCCATCGGCTTAGACTTTCGTTGCTGACGCAGCAGGCATGCGGTTTGTTGCGCCCTTCGACGCTGAGGGGCAATTTTTCATCAGCTTTGGCCGCGGGAGGCCTTGCATGCCACGGCCAACTCTGGCAACGTCGGCTCGTTAGGACAGCGATACTGTCCCATCTCGGGCCGTCATTGCGACACGCCCGGCGCGACCTGAGGACTTCTTGATGATCCGTCCGGCGACGGCAAAACGAGATCCCAAGACCGCCGCCCGCACCGCGCGGGCGGATCGGGCGCCGCACGGCCGCTGAGGCCGCCAGACGCCCGCGAGGAGCGGGCGACTTCGCAAGAACCCCGAGCCTCCCCAACGCTGACGAAGAAGAGCGGCGGGCCCTCAAACGGCGTCCCGAAACCGCCCGAACCCCGAACATGGCCCCGCGACGGCGAGGATGGACGATGAGCGACGTGCAGAAGCTGACCCTGGCAGAGACCCGGACCGCCCGCGCCGCCAAACCGCGTGACGGCGGGGCCCCGCTCATCGTGCGCGACCCCGCGCTGCCTGCCCCCCAGGGCCTCTACCACCCGTCGAACGAGCGGGATTCCTGCGGCGTCGGCTTCATCGCCGACATGAAGAACCGCCGCTCGCACCGCATCGTCCAGCAGGGACTTCAAATCCTTGAGAACCTCGACCATCGCGGCGCCGTGGGCGCGGATCCGAAGATGGGCGACGGCTGCGGCATCCTCGTCCAGATCCCGCACGCCTTCTTCGCCGCGGAAGCCGAGCGCCTCGGCATCGCCCTGCCGGGTGCCGGCGAATACGGCGTGGCGCACCTCTTCATGCCGCAGGACCCGGAAGGTTTCCGCATCGTCGAGGAGATCGTCGCCAAGGCGATCGCGGACGAGGGCCTGCAGCTCCTCGGCTGGCGCGAGGTGCCGGTCGACAACTCGGATCTCGGGGAGAGCGTCAAGGCTGCCGAGCCCAAGCACCGGCAGATCTTCGTCGGCAAAGGCAAGGGCATGGACGACCAGGAGGTGTTCGAGCGCCGCCTGTTCCTCGCCCGCAAGGTGATCTCGAACGCGGTCTACAACCTCAAGGACCCGCGCACCGCCGGCTATTATCCGGTGTGCCTCTCCTCCCGCACGGTCGTGTACAAGGGCATGGTGCTCGTCAGCCAGCTCGGCGGCTACTACAAGGACCTGCAGGATCCGCGCTTCGAAAGCGCTCTCGCCCTCGTCCACCAGCGCTTTGCGACGAACACCTTCCCGAGCTGGCAACTCGCGCATCCCTACCGGATGGTCGCCCATAACGGCGAGATCAACACCCTGCGCGGCAACGTGAACTGGATGGCGGCCCGCCAGGCCTCCGTCGATTCCGAGCTCTTCGGCAACGACATCTCGAAGATCTGGCCGATCTCCTACGAGGGCCAGAGCGACACCGCCTGCTTCGACAACGCCCTCGAGTTCTTGGTGCGAGGCGGCTATCCGCTCGCGCACGCCATGATGATGCTGATCCCGGAGGCCTGGGCGGGCAACCCGCTCATGAGCGAGGACCGGCGCGCCTTCTACGAGTACCACGCCGCCCTCATGGAGCCCTGGGACGGCCCGGCCGCGATCTGCTTCACGGACGGGCGCCAGATCGGCGCGACCCTCGACCGCAACGGCCTTCGCCCCGCCCGCTACCTCGTCACCGAGGACGGCCTCGTGGTGCTGGCCTCCGAAACCGGCGTGCTGCCGATTCCGGAGGAGAGCATCGTCGAGAAGTGGCGCCTTCAGCCCGGCAAGATGCTCCTCATCGACCTGGAGCAGGGTCGCATCGTCTCTGATGACGAGATCAAGGGGCAGCTTGCCACCGCCCTGCCCTACAAGGATTGGCTGAAGCGCACCCAGATCGTGCTGGAGGACCTTCGCCCGGTTCAGGCGCGCGAGAGCCGCACGGACGTGTCGCTCCTCGATCGCCAGCAGGCCTTCGGCTACACGCAGGAAGACCTGAAGCTTCTCCTTCAGCCCATGGCGGTGACGGGGCAGGAAGCCGTCGGCTCAATGGGCACGGACACGCCGATCTCCGCGCTCTCCGACAAGCCGAAGCTCCTCTACACGTATTTTAAGCAGAACTTCGCGCAGGTCACGAACCCGCCGATCGATCCGATCCGCGAGGAGCTCGTCATGAGCCTCGTGTCGTTCATCGGCCCGCGCCCGAACATCCTGGATCTCGAGGGCACCTCGCGCCGCAAGCGCCTCGAGGTGCGCCAGCCCATCCTCACCAACGAAGACCTGGAGAAAATCCGCTGCATCGGCCATTTCGAGGACCGCTTCGACACCAAGACCCTCGACATCACGTATGACGCAGAGCTCGGCGCCGCCGCCCTCGACGGCGCGGTGGACCGCCTGTGCGACCGCGCGGAAGCGGCCGTGCACGGGGGCTACAACATCATCATCCTCTCCGACCGCATGGTCGGCCCCGACCGCATCCCGATCCCGGCGCTGCTCGCGACGGCGGCGGTGCACAACTACCTCATCCGCAAGGGCCTTCGCACCTCGGTCGGCCTCGTTGTGGAATCGGGCGAGCCGCGCGAGGTGCACCACTTCGCGTGCCTTGCGGGCTACGGCGCGGAAGCCATCAACCCCTACCTTGCCTTCGAGACTATCGAGAGCATGCACGAGCGCGGCGAGCTTCCGCAGGAAGTCGACGCCGGCGAGGCGGTGAAGCGCTACATCAAGTCCATCGGCAAGGGCCTTCTCAAGGTGATGTCCAAGATGGGCATCTCCACGTATCAGTCCTATTGCGGTGCGCAGATCTTCGATGCGGTGGGCCTCAAGTCCGATTTCGTGAACCGCGACTTCTTCGGCACGGCGACTACGATCGAGGGCGTCGGCATGGCAGAGGTGGCGGAAGAAACCGTGCGCCGCCACCGCGACGCCTTCGGCGACGCGCCAGTCTACCGCAACGCGCTCGATGTCGGCGGCGAGTATGCCTACCGCCTGCGCGGCGAAGAGCATGCCTGGAACCCCGACACCGTGGCGACGCTCCAGCACGCGGTGCGCCTCAACGCGCAGGACCGCTACAGGGACTTCGCCCGGCTCGTGAACGAGCAGGAGAACCATCTCAAGACCATCCGCGGCCTTTTCCGCATCAAGGGCGCCGAGGAGACCGGTCGCAAGCCCGTGCCTCTTGACGAGGTGGAGCCGGCGGCGGAGATCGTGAAGCGCTTCTCGACCGGCGCCATGTCGCTCGGCGCCATCTCCAAGGAGGCGCACGAGACACTCGCTATCGCGATGAACAAGATCGGCGCGAAGTCCAATACCGGCGAGGGCGGCGAGGACTCGTCGCGCTACCCGACGAAGAAGCGCTCGGCGATCAAGCAGGTGGCCTCGGGCCGTTTCGGCGTGACGACGGAGTACCTCGTCAATTCCGACATGATGCAGATCAAGGTCGCGCAAGGAGCGAAGCCCGGCGAGGGCGGCCAGCTCCCCGGCCACAAGGTGGACGCCAACATCGCGCGGCTTCGCCACTCGACGCCGGGCGTTGGCCTCATCTCGCCGCCGCCGCATCACGACATCTACTCCATCGAGGATCTCGCCCAGCTCATCTTCGATCTGAAGAACGTGAACCCGGATGCGGACGTGTCCGTGAAGCTCGTCTCGGAGGTCGGCGTCGGCACGGTCGCGGCGGGCGTCGCCAAGGCGCGGGCGGATCACATCACGATCTCGGGCTTCGAGGGCGGCACGGGCGCTTCGCCCCTCACCTCGATCAAGCATGCGGGCTCCCCTTGGGAGATCGGCCTCGCCGAAACCCAGCAGACCCTCGTGCTGAACCGCCTGCGCGGGCGCGTGGTGCTGCAGGCCGATGGCGGCCTCAAGACCGGACGCGACGTGATCATCGCAGCGCTCCTCGGCGCGGACGAGTTCGGCTTCTCGACGGCTCCGCTCATCGCGGCGGGCTGCATCATGATGAGGAAGTGCCACCTCAACACCTGCCCGGTCGGCGTCGCGACGCAGGACCCGGTGCTCAGGAAGCGCTTCAAGGGCCTGCCCGAGCACGTGATCAACTACTTCTTCTTCGTGGCCGAAGACGTGCGCGAGATCATGGCCGAAATGGGCGTTCGCACCGTGGCGGAGCTCGTCGGCCAGTCCGATCTTCTCGACAAGGCTGAGGCGGTGGACCACTGGAAGGCCCGCGGCCTCGACTTTTCGAAGATCTTCCACAAGCCCGAGGTCCCCGCCGGCGTTGCCGTCCGCCATGCGGAGCGGCAGGTGCATCCCATCGCCTCCGTGCTCGACCGGGAGCTCATCGCCAAGGCGGAAGCGGCCCTCGTGGACGGCAAGGCGTTGACCATCGAGGCGACGGTGCGCAATGCGGACCGCACCGTGGGCGCCATGCTGTCGGGTGAAGTCGCGAAGCGCTACGGCCATGAGGGCCTGCCCGACGACACCATCACGGTGAAGCTCAAGGGCACCGCCGGCCAGAGCTTCGGCGCCTGGGTCGCGGCGGGCGTCACCCTCGTGCTCGACGGCGAGGCGAACGACTATGTCGGCAAGGGCCTTTCCGGCGGCAAGCTCATCATCGCGCCCTCTGCCTCGTCGCAAGCCGTTGCCGAGCGTTCCATCATCGTCGGCAACACAGTGCTGTACGGCGCCATCGCGGGCGAGTGCTACTTCCGCGGCGTTGCGGGTGAGCGTTTCGCCGTGCGCAACTCAGGAGCTGTGGCGGTGGTCGAGGGTACGGGCGACCACGGCTGCGAGTACATGACGGGCGGGGTCGTCGTGGTGTTGGGGCAGACCGGTCGGAACTTCGCGGCAGGCATGTCGGGCGGGATCGCTTACGTGCTGGACGAGGACGGCAGCTTCGCCAAGCGCTGCAACCTCTCCATGGTCGATCTCGAGCCGGTGCCGGAGGAGGAGGAGCTCATGCAGCGCCTTCACCATCACGGCGGGGATCTCGAAACGAAAGGCCGCATCGACATCATGGCCAACATGTCGGGCCATGACGAGGAGCGCCTCATGCAGCTCATCTCTAACCACCACACCTATACGGGCTCGGCGCGGGCGCGGGAGATCCTCGACGATTGGGCTGCCTACCGCACCAAGTTCGTCAAGGTGATGCCGGTCGAGTACCGCCGGGCGCTGCAGGAGATGGAGCGGTTTCGCACGCTTCAGGCGGCGGAGTAGCGCCTGTGCGGATCTACGGCGACCTCAATTCCGGCAATTGCCTCAAGGTGAAGTACACAGCGGACCATCTTGGCCTCGCCTATGATTGGGTGGACGTGGACATCACTAAAGGCGAGAGCCGCACGGATAGGTTCCTGAAGCTCAGCCCGATGGGTCAGGTGCCGGTGGTGGAACTCGACGACGGGCGACCGCTCGCTCAGTCGAACGCCATCATCCGCTATCTTGCCCGCGGCAGCGCGCTCCTGCCCGAGAATGCTTACGAGCAGGCGAAGGTCGACGAGCTGCTCTTCTGGGAGCAGTACAGCCACGAGCCCTATGTGGCGACGACGCGCTATCACGTCGTTTACCTCAAGCGCTCCCTCGACGAGCGGGAGGGATGGCGCTTGGAGCGCGGCGAGCGGGCGCTGGACCTCATGGAGCGCCTGATCGCAGGCCGCGACTGGTTCGTCGGCGGCGCGCTCACCATCGCCAATATCGCGCTCCTCGCCTATACGCGCCTCGCCCACCAGGGCGGCTTCGATCTCGCCTCGCGCCCCGGCGTGCGGGCCTGGATCCGGCGCTGCGAGGGCGCTCTCAACCTTCAACCGGCGTCCTGACGGACCTCAGACGAGCTGAACAACCATGGGCAAGGTCACAGGCTTTCTCGAATACGATCGGCAGGAGCAGAAGTACCAGCTTGCGGGCGACCGGGTGCGCCACTTCCGCGAGTTCACCCTGCCCCTGGACACGGGCGACCTGCGCAAGCAGGCCGCGCGCTGCATGGATTGCGGCATCCCGTTCTGCCACGGGCCGACCGGCTGCCCGGTGCACAACCAGATTCCCGACTGGAACGACCTCGTCTTCAACGACGACTGGGAGGAGGCCTCGCGCAACCTCCATTCGACCAACAACTTCCCGGAGTTTACGGGCCGCGTCTGCCCTGCGCCCTGCGAGGAAGCCTGCACGCTGAACCTCGAGAACCAGCCTGTCACCATCAAGACCATCGAGCAGGCGATCGCCGACAAGGCCTGGGAGATGGGCTGGGTGCGCCCGGAGGTGCCGGACGTCGTGACGGGCAAGCGCGTTGCGGTGATCGGTTCGGGACCGGCGGGCCTTGCGGCCGCCCAGCAGCTCGCCCGCGTCGGCCACGAGGTGCATGTATTCGAACGCCAGGAGAAGCCCGGCGGCCTGCTGCGCTACGGCATCCCCGACTTCAAGATGGAAAAGCACCACATTGACCGGCGCATCGCGCAGATGGAGGCCGAGGGCGTGGTCTTTCACTGCGGGGTGAATGTCGGCGTCACGAAGAGCTTCGCGTCGCTTCACAACGAGTTCGACGCGGTGCTGTTCGCGGGCGGCGCCGAGGATCCGCGCGATCCGAAGCTGCCGGGCCAGGATCTCAAGGGCGTCCACATGGCGATGCCCTATCTCACACAGTCGAACCAGCGCGTGAACGCCGAGGAGGTCACGGCCGAGCCGATCCTCGCCGGCGGTAAGCACGTTGTGGTGATCGGCGGCGGCGACACGGCCTCCGACTGCATCGGCACCGCCTTTCGGCAGGGCGCCCTTCAGGTGACGCAGCTCGATATCCGCCCCAAGCCGCCCGAGCAGGAGGACAAGCTGAGCATCTGGCCGTACTGGCCGACGAAGATGCGCACCTCGTCGAGCCAAGCCGAAGGTGCGGAACGCGAGTTCCAGGCAGCGACCCTCTCCATCGAGGGCCGCAACGGCAAGGTGACGGGCGTGAAATGCGCCCGCGTGGACAATCGGCGCCAGCCGATCGAGGGCACCGAGTTCATCCTGAAAGCCGACCTCGTCTTCATCGCCATCGGCTTTGCGGGCTCGGTCAAGGCGGGTCTTCTCGACGAGGCGGGCGTCGCCATGGACCGGCGCGGCAACGTGGTGGCGGACGATCGCAGCTACCGCGCTTCGACCGACAAGGTGTTCGTCGCGGGCGACATGCGCCGCGGCCAGTCGCTCATCGTGTGGGCTATCCGCGAGGGACGCCAGGCGGCCCGGTCCATCGACGAGTTCCTGATGGGCTCGAGCATCCTGCCGCGCTGATCCCGCCGCCCCCGGCGACGGGGCCGCGGGTTACGATCTCGGCCAGCGGTAATCGTCCGCCCGGCCCTGCCGCGGGCTGGGTGGAGCGCCGTCCCGCAGGGTTCGCTGCACGGTGACCGCAGCCTCGCCTTCGAGCTTCGGACGGCCGGACACCAGGGTGCCGCCGGGAGACAGATCGGGCCGGGTCAGGGGCAGCACGGGACCGGCCACCGGCTTTGCAGGCGCTTCCGGCGCGGCCGGTTGAGCGGCGGCCGGCTGGTCGGGGGCTGGGCCGGGAGCGGGCTCCACCACGGGGGGCGTTGCCGGAACGGCGGCGATCGCCGTGCCGGTTCGCTTGGCCTCGATGATGCGCTTGATCTCCGTATCGGCGAAATGGGCGGCTTTCCGGGCGCCGGCCCGGGTGAACAGTACGCCGTCGCCCGCGCGCAGGCGCGAGTTCTGGCCGTTCACGTCCGGCCCCGTCGCCGTGTAGCGATTCTCATCGTTCACGAAGCCCGGCCAGATGTCGACGTAGGTGCCGCCGAGACGCTGGACGCTCTCGCGATAGATGTCATTCAGGGCGAGGTAATCGACCGAGAGCTTGTCGTTCTTCATCGGCGGAACGCCGATCCAGACGACGGGAATCTGGCGCTCCTGGAAGATGCGCATCACCCCATCGACTCGGTCGCGGTAGAGCTGTTTCCAGCGGTCGGACAGCGGCTCGTGCGTGGTGTCGCCCTCGCGGATGGACTGGCGGTCGTTGGCGCCGATCATCACGACGGCGAGGGTGATCTTCTGGCCGCCGTTGAGGCTGTCCTGGATCTGCTTTGGCCACTCGGCCGCATCACTGCGGGCGAGGCCATTCTCGGAACGGGCCTTGCGCACCACCGCGACTTCCGGCGCATCGGCGAAGATGTCATCGAGACCCTGGCCGGTGAGGTCGGCGAGCGCATCGCCGAACACCACCACGTGGGTCGAGGGATCGACCTTCGGCTTTTCCTGCCGGGCGACGGCTGTCGGCGGAGCAGGTCTCGGTCGATCCGGCCTTATGCGAGGCGGAGCAGGCCGTTGAGGTTCCACCATGCGAGGCGGCTCGTCCTCGACGCCGAAGAGGCGGCGGAGGCTGAAGCCGGGCTGGGGCTGGGGCTGGGCCGGCTGGACGATCATGCCGGGATAGTAGCCGCCCTGGCGGCGGGGCTGGGGCTGCTGGGGGGCTCCTTGAGGCTGCACGTAGCCGAGGGGCCGGCCGTACTGGTCGTAGACCCGGGCCGGGCGCTCGCCATAGCCGCCGCGGTAGCCGGGCTCGCCGGGATACTGCCCGTAATACTGCGCAAAGGAGGGCAAGGGCGCCGCCATAAGGCTCAGCGCTCCCAGCCAGATTCCGACCATCGGACGCAGACGCATCGACTTTTTTCCCTGCAGCCCCCTCCTTCCTATAACGCTTGGGAACCGTTTCGTCAGCGGACTGCGCGCAATTCGCGCAACATGGCCGCGTTGGCGTAACCGTCGGCCACGAGGCCCCGCTGGAGCTGGAAGGCGCGCACCGCCGCCCGGGTCTTGGATCCGAGCTTGCCGTCGGTCTCGCCTTCGTAATGCCCGAGGGCGGCGAGGCGCCGCTGGATCTCGACGCGTTGGTCCCGGTCGAGCTGCGGCTCGTTCACCGGCCAGGCCCCCTGGAAGGGCCGCCCGCCCATGAGGCGGTCGCCGAGATGGGCCACGCCCATCGCGTAAGCGTCTGAGGAATTGTAGGTTTTGATCACGTCGTAATTCGCCGTGACGAGGAAGGCGGGCCCGTTCGCGCCCCCCGGCAGGAAGAGGGTCGCCTCGCCCGAGCGGGGCATGGGCCGTCCGTCGACCCGCCGCAGACCCAGCCCGGCCCAGCTCGGGAAACCCTGCCGCAGGTTGCGGAAATCGAAGCCCTCCGGCAGGTCGACCTCGAAGCCCCAGGGCAGGCCCGGCTCCCAGCCCTGCTGGCGCAGGTAGTTCGCCGTGGAAGCCAGCGCATCCGGCACCGAGCGCCAGATGTCCCGCTGCCCGTCCCGGTTGCCGTCGACGGCGAATTTCATGAAGCTCGAGGGCATGAACTGGGTCTGCCCCATGGCGCCGGCCCACGACCCCAGCATCACGGCCCGGTCGATATGGTCCTGCTCCAAGATCTGCAGGGCGGTGATGAGCTCCTTGCGGAAGAAATCGGCCCGGTAGCCCGTGAAGGCGAGGGTCGCGAGGGATTGCACCGCGTACATGGAGCCGGTGAACGAGCCGAAATTCGTCTCCATCCCCCAGACCCCGAGCACCACCGCCCGGGGAACCCCGTAGGTGCGCTCCACGGCGTCGAGGGTGTCGGACCATTGGGCGGCGAGTTGCCGCCCCCGCTCCAGGCGGTCGTTGGAGATCGCCCCGTTGATGTAGTCCCAGATCGGCCGGACGAATTCGGACTGCTTCTTCGTCAGAGCCACGACCCGCGGGTCGGGCGTCACGCCCCGGAAGGCGTCGTCGAAGGTGGCGCGGGAGACGCCCGCCGCCTGAGCCTCCGGCCACAGGCCCTCGACGAAGCGGCGGAACTCCGCGGCGGACTGGGACTGGGCGGACGCAGCCTGGGACTGGGAGGATGCGGCCTGGGACTGGGCAGGCGCGGACTGGGACCGGGGCTGGGCCTGCGCCGGACCTGGGGCCCCGAGAAGGCCGATGAGCAGAGCGCCGCACAGGAGGCGGCCGGTCGGTGTGAACGGTCGGGCCATGGGTGTCGCCGGTTTGTCGATGGCAGGCGGGTCTCCTGCCCGGTCAAAGCGACATTATCATGGTTAACGTCCGGTTGATGCGCGGCACCTCGACCGCTCCGGCGGGTGGCGGAGCGGGTCACGTTTCGGTGTTCGGGAGGTGCGCCTCCCCCCTTGTGGGGAGGGGAAGAAGCGGCGTCGCGCTTAAGCCGCTTTCCGTTCGGCGAGGTTGCGCTCCCAGCGCAGCGCCTGGTCGACGATCTGGGCGAGGTCGTCGTGCCGGGGGGTCCAGCCGAGGCCGCGGATGCGGTCGACCTTGGCGACGAGGGTCGCCGGATCGCCGGCCCGGCGGGGCTGGAGGCGCACCTCGAAATCGACACCAGAGACGCGCTTCACCACCTCGATCACCTCGAGCACCGAGGCGCCGTGGCCGTAGCCGCAGTTCATGACGGTGCTCTCGCCGCCCCCGCGCAGGTGGTTGAGGGCGACGAGATGGGCGCGGGCGAGGTCGTTCACCTGGACGTAGTCCCGGATGCAGGTGCCGTCGGGAGTCGGGTAGTCCGTCCCGAACACGTCGAGATGGGAGCGCTGCCCCAGGGCCGCCTGGGACGCCACCTTGATGAGGTGGGTGGCCGTGGGGGTCGACTGGCCGGACCGCCCCTTGGGGTCGGCGCCCGCCACGTTGAAATAGCGCAGCACGACGAAATTGAGCCCGTGCGCCCGGGCGGTGTCCTCCAGCATCCACTCGGTCATGAGCTTGGTGCGGCCATAAGGATTGATGGGCCAGGGCACCAGCCCCTCGTGGAGTGGGCTCACCTCGGCGTTGCCGTAGACCGTGGCGGTGGACGAGAAGATGAAGTTCTTCACGCCCTTCTTCACCGCCGCTTCGATGAGGGCGCGGCTCTTGACCGTGTTGTTGAAGTAGTAGGCGAGCGGATCCTCGACCGATTCCGGCACCACGATCTTGGCGGCGAAGTGCAGGATGCTGTCGATGCCGTGCTCGTCGACGAGCCGCCCGACGAGGGCCCCGTCGCCCACATCCCCGGTGACGAGGGTCGCCTCGGCCGGCACCGCCCAGCGGAACCCGGTCGAGAGGTCGTCGAGGACCACCACCCGCTCGCCCGCATCCACGAGTTCGAGGACCATGTGGCTGCCGATGTAGCCCGCCCCGCCCGTCACCAAAACCGCCATGCTCGTCGTCCTCCTTGCCCGGGCTTATTTAATCGCCTCAGCCCAACGCTCCAGCTTGCTTTGAGGTCCATGGTTAAAAGGCTGAGGCGCCCTAAGACAAGGAGGCCGGTCCGGCCCTCAAGAGCTTGACAGTTGCGGCGCGGTCCCGTTCTTCCACCCTATCCGCCTTCCAACAGGTTGCCTCGATGAAGCGTATCCGCAAAGCCGTCCTCCCCGTCGCCGGCCTCGGCACCCGGTTCCTGCCGGCCACGAAGGCCGTGCCGAAGGAGATGATGAACGTGGTCGACCGCCCGGTGGTCCAGCACGTGGTGGACGAGGCGAAGGCGGCGGGGATCGAGCACTTCATCTTCGTGACCGGCCGCAACAAGGCCGTGATCGAGGACCATTTCGACATCGCCTACGAGCTCAACGACACGCTGGAGAAGCGCGGCAAGACGAAGGAGCTCGAAGGCTTGGCCCGAGACCTGCCGCAAGCCGGTCAGACGAGCTTCACCCGCCAGCAGGCGCCCCTCGGCCTCGGCCACGCGGTGTGGTGCGCCCGGGAGATCGTGGGCGACGAGCCCTTCGCGGTGCTCCTGCCCGACATGCTGAGCCGCGGCTCCATGGAGCAGATGCTCTCGGCCTACGAGAAGCACGGCGGCAACATCATCGCGGTGGAAGAGGTGCCGCCCGACCAGACGCACCAATACGGCATCGTGTCGGTGGGCCAGGAGTTCGGCCAGACCTTCGAGATCACCGGCATGGTGGAGAAGCCCAAACCCGGCACGGCGCCCTCGAACTACATCATCTCGGGCCGCTACATCCTGCAGCCGGAGATCTTCGACATCCTGTCGACCCAGGAGAAGGGTGCGGGCGGCGAGATCCAGCTCACCGACGCCATGATCCGCCTGATGGCGCAAAAGCCGTTCTTCGGCATGAAGTACCAGGGCCGCACCTACGACACCGGCTCCAAGATCGGCTTCCTCATGGCGAACGTGGCCTACGCCCTCGACCGAGAGGATCTCGGGCCTGCCTTCCGGGCGGAGCTAGAGGCGCTGCTGCGGGGGTAAGCTTAAGCTCTCCGGGGCGCCGCCGCATGTCATTCCGGGACGGCGAAGCCGGGCCCGGAACCCATAACCATGACGGTGCAAGGTGTGCTCGGCGCCGGTGCGCTCTCTTCCGCACCCGAGGTGTTTATGGGTCCCGGGCTCTCGCTCCGCTCGCCCCGGGATGACAGGGTGGCGCCCCGGAACGACATGCGGCGGCGCCCCCGAATGACAAGGACCGTGCCCGTGTGCTAGGCGCACGGCATGGCTCTTGCGAATCTCAAACCCGATCCCGCCCGTCAGGCCGTGGCGTCCGCCATTCGGACCCTTGCCACGGAGCGCGAGGGGCTCGGCGCCCTCATCGACGCCATCGGCAACGGCCTCGGCGCGGCTTTTGCGGCCGCGGTCGCGCGCATTGCGGCGGCGGAGGGCCGGGTGATCGTCTCCGGGATGGGCAAGTCGGGCCACGTGGCCCGGAAGGTGGCCGCCACCTTCGCCTCAACGGGCACCGCCTCGCACTACGTCCACCCCGCCGAGGCGAGCCACGGGGATCTCGGCATGGTGCGCCCGCAGGACGTGATCCTGGCGCTCTCCTGGTCCGGCGAGACGACGGAGCTGGCGGATCTCATCGGCTACTCGAAGCGCTTCCGGGTGCCGCTCATCGCCGTGACCTCGAACGCGGACTCGACCCTCGGCCGGCAGGCGGACATCTGCCTCACCCTGCCGAAGGCGAAGGAGGCCTGCCCCAACGGGCTCGCCCCCACCACCTCGACGACCATGCAGCTCGCCCTCGGCGACGCGCTGGCGGTGGCCCTCCTCGAAGAGCGCGGCTTCACGGCGGAGCACTTCCGGGTGTTCCATCCGGGCGGCAAGCTGGGGGCCCAGCTCAAGCACGTGCGGGACATCATGCATACGGGCGAGCGCCTGCCCGTCGTGCCCCTCGGCACCTCCATGGCCGATGCCCTCGTGATCCATTCCGAGAAGAGCTTCGGCTGCGCCATCGTGGTGGACGCTGAGGGCGACCTCGCCGGCATCGTGACGGACGGCGACATCCGCCGGCACATGAGCGGCGAACTGCTCGCCCAGCCCGTCGAGGCGGTGATGACGGCAACGCCGCTCACGATCGCCCCCGGCATGCTCGTGGCGGAAGCCCTCGAGATCATCGAGACGACCAAGAAGGGCGCGCTCATCGTGACGGAGGGCCGCCGCCCCGTCGGCCTCGTCCACGTGCTCGACCTGCTGCGCGTCGGAGCCGCCTGAGAACGGGGGCTCAGCCGCGGGACCTCAACCTTCCCCGGCCCCGTCGGAGTCAGGCCCCGGCGGCGTTTCGACCGGGATGTCGAAATGCAGCACGTCCTCGCGGACGCCAAGCTTCGTGTAGAGGGCAATGGCCGGATCGTCGCCGTAATCGGCCTGGACATAGACCACCCAGGCGCCCCGCCGCGATGCGATGTCGCGAAGACGCTCGATGAGCGCGGTCGCGATGCCCTGCCGGCGCCGCTCCTCCGCCACCGCAAGATCGTAGATGTAGACCTCGCGCCGCCGGCGCTCGAACTTGTCGAGCTCGTAGGCGACGAGCCCGCCGACCACCTCGTCGCCCGACAGCGCCGCAAGGGCGATGACGTGCTCCTTCGAGAGAAGGTCCGCAAGGTGAGCTTCGTCCGGCGGCTCGGCCCCGTAGATTTCGGGATCGGCGAAGGCCTCGCCGAACAGGGCGTTCAGCCGGCGAAGGAGCGTGACGTCGCCAGATCGAAGATGCCGGAGCATGATGCTGGGGGAGGACATCGCCCATCTTTACCGGCCTTGCGGGGCCGGGTCAGCCCATCCTCAGGGAGCGGCATCGGGCCCGTGGGCGGTCTCCACGATCAGCGTCGCCCCCTCCACCCGGACCACGCGGATGCGGGCGCCCGCCGGGGCGTCCGGGCCTCGGACCCGCCAGGAGGAATCGTCCACGCGGACGCGCCCTTCCCCGCCCGCGATGGGCGCTTCGAGGGTGAAGACCCGGCTGACCAGGGCCTCGCCCCGCCGGTTGAGGAGCCCGCCCGTATCGTCCGCCTGGACGGACGGGGCGCTGATCGCCCGGCCGACCATGACGGCGGCGACGGAGAGCACCGCGAAGAGCAGGGTCGAGGCCTGCCAAGACAGGCCGAGCAGGGCATCGGTGAGCCCCGTCGCGAGAGCGGCGAGGCCGAGCCAGAGGAAGAACACGCCCGGCGCGAGGAGCTCGACGCCGATCAGGACCATGCCGAGGATGATCCAGGCCCAGGCGCCGAGGCCGGCGATCCAGCCCGCGATCATGCGCCGGACCCGGGAGGCGCGACCTGCGGCACGCTGCGGGGCCGGCGGGCTTCGGAGCCGGCGCCGTCGCCGAACACCGACCGGGTGAGCTCAGCGATGCCGCCGAGGGTGCCGGCGAGCCCGGCGGCCTCGATGGGCACGATCACCACCTTCTGGTTCGGGGCGGTGGCGATCGCCCGGATGGCGTCGACGTATTTTTCGGCCACGAGGAAGTTCGCGGCGGAGAGATCGCCCTTGGTGATGGCGTCGCTCACCATGGCGGTGGCCTTGGCCTCCGCTTCGGCGGAGCGCTCGCGGGCCTCCGCATCCCGGAAAGCCGCCTCCTTGCGGCCCTCGGCGGCGAGGATCTGGGACTGCTTCTGGCCCTCGGCCCGCAGGATCTCCGCCTGGCGCAGGCCCTCGGCCTCCAGCACCGCGGCGCGCTTCTCGCGCTCGGCCTTCATCTGGCGGGCCATGGCGCCGGCGAGGTCCGCGGGCGGGACGATGTCCTTGATCTCGATGCGCGTGACCTTCACGCCCCAGGGCGAGGCCGCCGCATCCATCACCTTGAGGAGCCGCTCGTTGATCTCGTCCCGGCGGGACAGGAGCTCGTCGAGGTCCATGGAGCCGACGACCGTGCGGATGTTCGTCATGGTGAGGGTGAGGAGGGCCTGTTCGAGGTCCGAGACCTCGTAGGACGCGCGCGAGGCGTCGAGCACCTGGAAGAAGGCGGCCGCGTCGATGGTGACGCCTGCATTGTCGCGGGTGAAGGCCTCCTGGCTCGGCACGTCGAGCACCTGCTCCATGACGTTCACCTTCTTGCCGATCCGCTCAATGTAGGGAACGATGAGTCCCAGGCCCGGCCCGAGGGTGCGCGCATAGCGGCCGAACCGCTCCACCGTATAGGCATAGCCCTGCGGGACCGTCCTGACGCCCATGGCGATCGTGACGAGAACCACGATGACGAGGGCGATGACGAAGGTGTCGAAGCCGAGGGAGAACGGCATGGGGGGCCTCCGAGGTGTCGCGGGGACGATCACCCAGGGTTGTTGATTTCCCGTTAAGGGTTCGCTCTCCCTCCCCTCGGGGGAGGGCGAAGTGAGTGCCGCCCCACCTGTCATTCCGGGGCCGCGCAGCGGAGCCCGGAACCCATAACCACCAACGGCGTAGAACAAAGCGCACCAGCGCCGAGCGAACTCTCATCCTGCGGTGGTTATGGGTTCCGGGCTCGCCTGACGGCGCCCCGGAATGACAGCAGGTAGCGCTACACCCAGCCCTGCAGCTCGCGATCGACGATGCTGCGGATCACCCGCATGCCGTCCTCGCTGTCGTTGAGGCAGGGCAGATAGGCGAAGTGCTCGCCGCCGTTGTGCAGGAAGATCTCGCGGTTCTCCCCGTCGAGCTCCTCCAGGGTCTCGAGGCAATCCGCCGAGAAGCCCGGCGCCACGATGGCCATGCGCTTCACGCCGCCCTTCGCCAGCGCTTCCACGGTCTTGTCCGTGTAAGGCTGCAGCCATTCGGCGGTGCCGAAGCGGGACTGAAAGCTCATGCGCAGGCGGTCGGGGGACCAGCCGAGGGCCTCGCGCATGAGGCGCCAGGTCTTCACGCAGTGGCAATGATAGGGGTCGCCCTTCATGAGGTATTCCTTGGGCACCCCATGGAAGGAGACGAGCACCACCTCCGGCTCGAAATCGAGCCCCGCGAGGTGGCGCTTCATGGAGGCGACCACCGCGTCGATATAGGTCGGATCGTCGTGGTAGGGCGGCGAGACCCGCACGGTGGGCTGCCAGCGCATGTCCATGAGCGCCCGGAAGGCCTGGTCGCAGGCCGTGGCGGAGGTGGCGGCGGCGTATTGCGGGTAGAGCGGCACGAGGAGGATGCGGTCGCATCCCTGGGCGAGGAGCGCCTCGATGCGGCCCCGCACGTCGGGCTTGCCGTAGCGCATCGCCCAGTCGACGCTGATGCGCCCGCCGGCCTTGGCTTCGAGATGCGCCGCGAGGTTCTCGGCTTGGGCGCGGGTGATGGTCTTGAGGGGGCCCTCGTTGCGCTCGTTGTTCCAGATCGTCGCGTAGTCGCGGCCCTTCCGGCCGGGCCGCGTGGTGAGAATGATTAGGTTGAGGAGCGGCCACCAGAGCAGGCGGTTTGTCTCGATCACCCGGCGGTCGGAGAGGAACTCTTTGAGGTAGCGCCGCATGGACCAGTAATCGGTCGCCTCCGGGGTGCCGAGGTTGAGCAGCAGCACGCCGACCCGGCCGGCCCGCACGGGCGGGTGGTCCACGGGACGCACGCCCGGCAGGCTGGACGGCTGGACCATCGTGTTCATGGAATAGCACCTCTAACGGCGGCGCGGCCCGAGGGGGCCGCGCAGTTTGGTTCCGTTCTAAATAGGTTTCCCGGTCGCCGGCGCAAAGCGTGACCGAGGGTCACTCCATGAGGAGGAGCCAGCCGTAGCCCATGATGAGGGCCGGGACGGCGGTGTAGAGCGTCGCCAGCACGGCGGCGCGGGGCGCCATGGCGATGGCCGGGAAGAGCGCGTCCCCGTCCGTGGAGATCGCGGCCGCGATCATGGCCGAGAGCGGCACCTGCCCGTTGATGAAGAGCGTGGTGGTGAGCACCATCACGCCGCAGCCCGGGATGAGCCCGACCGCCGTGGCGGCAAGCGGCAGGACGAGGTGGCTCGCCTGCAGCCAGTTCTGAACGCCGTTGCCGGTGAAATGCGCCACGATCTCGTAGCCGAACAGGCCGACGAACACCCAGAAGGTGACGAAGTTCGTGTCCACGATCATGCGCCGGACCGGCGGCAGGGTCATGGTGGAGCGCGGATCGATGCCGCCGTAGCCCCGCCCGTCGCGGCGGGTGAGGAACATGGCGATGCACAGGACCGCCCCCGCAAAGCCCAGCCACCGGGTCGGCTCGTGCTCCGCGAGGGGCCCGAACCAGGCATCCACGTCGACCTGGAACATGCCCCCGACCACGCCGACGACGAGCCCCGGCACGAAGAGCGCGAGCCAGGCCTTCTCGGCGAGACGGCGCAGGGCCGTGGGCCGCCGGTCGCCCTCGACGGGCGCCGCGGAGCGCAGGTTCGCTTCGATCTCGCGCTTGAGAACGCCGAGCCCGTTCGGGTGCAGCCGGTTCACCGCATATCCGGCCACGATGCCGGCCACGGTGCAAAGAGCGATGACGAGCGCCGCCGCCGGCGGGTTCTTGGCGATGAGGAGGAAGGCCGCATCCCCCATCGTGGCCGTGAGGGCCGCCACGATGGCCCCGAAGGTCACCGTGCCGCGGGTATACTGGGTGACGAGCAGGATCTCGGCGCCGCAGCCCGGCGTCGCGCCGAGCAGGGCCGCGATCGGCACCTGCCAGGCCCGGTGGCGCTGGAGGAGCTCGCCAAGGTCCACCTTCGCGCCCCGCTCGAGGCCGTAGAACACGGCGAGCGTGAAGGCGACGAAGACGCTGACGTCGATATAGGCGTCGCTGAGCGCCGTGACGGCGGCCTCCCGCAGGTCCGGCACCGCCACCGCCAGCCCCGCCGCGGCGGCGAGCGCCACGATCACCCATTCGGTGCGCAAGACCCGCCACACGGGCCCGTCCACGAACCAACGGCCGGCTTTGACTGCGATATCGGTCATCGGATTTCGCCCAGCATACGAGAACGTAAGGTCACCTTACCTGAATTTGCAAGTGATTTGCAACTGCGTACTTGGTCGCGCGATGGGCCAGTGGCATTCGGTGGTCTGCGAGGGGTGGGAGGCTTCCGGGATGCTGGCGGATCCCGGGACGGGCCGGACGTAGCCCGTGCCGCGAGGGGGGTGCCAAGACGCGGTGCATGCCGGGACCCTCAGTCGCACTAGGGCTTCGGTGCGAGCACCTTTCGGGAGGAGAGCTTCCGAGCTGGAGCGGGTCTCGCGCGAGCGCAGCCTAAGCTCCTGCCTCGGAGCCCGCAGTCAGGTCCTCGATCCGCTGTCGGAGCCCTACGGGATCGGGGCGCGACGCGCGGCCCGCACGGGGTCGATGAACGCCCCTCCCGGGGGCGGCGTCGCCCGGCCCGGCCCTGACCCTGCGGAAGGAGGCTTGCCTGCCGGAGGGCGCCAAAGCATTGTGCCGGCCGCGCATCGCAGCGGATGGAGATCAGAATGGTGGAAGTCACACGGCGTCAGACGCTGGGCCTCGGGCTCGGCGCGGGCCTGTCGATCACGATGTTCGGCGGGGCGGCCGGGGCGCAGACGGCGCCCGGCAGGGCCACCTTCAGCCTCGTTCTCGTGAACGACATCGACCGCATGTCCGACGACAAGGGCCGCGGCGGCTTCGGCAAGCTCGCGGCGGTGGTGAAGCAGGAGCGCGCCCGGGGCGTGCCGATGCTGTTCTGCCATGCGGGCGACACCCTCTCGCCCTCGCTCATGGCCGGGTTCGACCAGGGCGCGCACATCATCGAGCTCCTCAACGCCATCAAGCCCGACGTGTTCGTACCCGGCAACCACGAGTTCGATTTCGGCAAGGACGTGTTCCTCAAGCGCATGAGCGAGGCCCAGTTCCCTCTCCTCGCCGCGAACCTGCGCCAGGCCGACGGCTCGCCCCTGCCCGGCTTCAAGGACACGCAGATCGTCAATCTCGGCCCCTTGAAGGTGGGCATCGTGGGCCTCACCCTCACGGCGAGCCCCTCCCTCTCGCAGCCGGGCGACCTCAGATTCGCCCCCGAGATGGAGACCCTGCGGGCCCAGGCCACGGCTCTTCGCCGCGAGGGCGCCGACATCGTGCTCGCCGTCACGCACACGGCCCGCGAGACCGACACCGAGATCGTGCGCTCCCGGCTCGTGGACGTGCTGCTCACGGGCCACGACCACGACCTCATCATCAACTACGACGGCCGCACCGTGATGGCGGAGTCGAACGAGCAGGGCAATTTCGTCACCGCCATCGACTTCACTGCCACCATCGCCGGCGAGGGCGCGGCCCGGCGCGTCACCTGGACGCCGAGCTTCCGGGTGCACGATTCGAGCGCGATCGAGCCCGATCACGAGGTCCAGGCCATCATCAAGCGCCACGAGGCGGCGCTGTCCAAGGAGCTCGACGTCGAGATCGGCTCCACGGCGACGCCCCTCGACAGCCGCGGCGCCACGGTGCGCTCCGGAGAGGCCGCGATCGGCAACCTCATCGCGGACGCGATCAGGGAATCGGCGGGCGGCGAGGTGGCGATCACCAATGGCGGCGGCATCCGGGCGAACCGGGAATACCCGGCGGGCGCGCGGCTCACGCGCCGCGACATTCTCTCGGAGCTCCCGTTCGGCAACACCACCTCCCTCGTCGAGGTGACGGGCGCCGACATCAAGGCGGCGCTGGAGAGCGGCGTCTCGCAGATCGAGCAGCGGGCCGGGCGCTTCCCGCAGGTCTCGGGGCTGCGCTTCGAGGTGGATTCCAAGGCGGCGGCGGGCTCGCGGGTCTCGAACGTCCAGGTCAACGGCGCGCCCCTCGACCCGGCCCGCAAGTACCGGGTCGCCACCAACAACTTCATGGTGGCGGGCGGCGACGGCTACACGGCCTTCACCCGCGGGCGGGTTCTCCTCGGCGTGGTCGACGGCAAGCTCATGGCCAACGAGGTGATGGCCTATGTGCGCCGCAAGGGCACGGTCGACCCGAAGGTCGAAGGGCGCATCGTCGTCCGGTGACGGGCCCGGTCGCAGCGGCTCTCGCGGATTTCCGCGGGAGCCCCGCCGCCGACGGCTGGGGGCGCCTCGCCTTCTTCGCGGCGGGCGCCGCGGAGGCCGTGGCAGCGCGGGTCGACGAGCGGATCGCCGCGGGGGCTGCGGTCCTGCCCCCGCCCGACCACATCTTCACGAGCCTTCGCCTCACCCCGCTCCATCGGGTGAAGGCGGTGATCCTCGGCCAGGACCCCTACCCCACCCCGGGCGACAGCCACGGCCTCGCCTTCTCGTACCGCGGCCCCCGCCGGCTGCCGGCCTCCTTGAGGGTGATCTTCGACGAGCTCGCCGCGGATCTCGGCATCCCCCGCCCCCGCTCGGGCGACCTCACGCCTTGGGCCGAGCAGGGCGTGCTGTGCATTAACACGGCGCTCACCGTGGAGGCGGGCCAGGCCGGCGCGCATCTGAAGCTCGGCTGGCAGGCCCTCGCTGACGAGGTGATGGCGGCCGTCTCCGCCGAGCAGCCCGCCGTGGCCTTCCTCCTGTGGGGCGGCCCCGCGCGCCGGCGCGCGGACCTCGTCGACCGGGCGAAGCACCTCGTGCTCGAAAGCGGCCACCCCTCCCCCCTCAACCGCCTCAACGATTTCCGCGGCACGCGGCCCTTCAGCCGGGCGAATGCCTGGCTGGCGGAGCGGGGGCTGGAGCCGATCGACTGGCGGCTGCCGTGAGCACACTCTCCCGTGTGGGAGAGGGCCGAAAACCTGCGGTTTCCGGGGTGAGGGTTGTACGCTCGAAGAGTGTGGCGCGGGTTCTCCCTCCCCCCTCCGCGGTGGAGGGACAGCTTGCCGAAGGCAAGCAGGGAGAGGGGCGAGAGCGCAGGTGCAGATCGTGAGCCTCCCTCCTCTGAGGGGAGGGAGTGGATACGTCGCGCTACGGCCCCTCTCCCGGCAGGCTTTGCCTGCCACCCTCTCCCGCGAAGGGAAAGGGGGAACGAGCGGTCCCGCTCACCCCACCGGCCGCTCGTCCGCGATCACCTTGCCGTCGTTCGGCAGGCTGCCGGGGGCGACGAGGTCGACGGCGCCTTTGAGCTTCGTCACGGCCTGGAGGGTCGCGGCGACGGCGGTGCGCAGGGGGTCGCCCGGCGCGGCGGCCTCGGCGGCGAGGGTCATGGCGTCGTTCTCGCCCTCGCGGGTCACGATGAGCCGGAGCCGGCCGAGCTCGGGATGGCGGCGGGCGATCTCGGCCACCTGCTCGGGCCGAACGAACATGCCCTTGATCTTGGCGGTCTGATCGGCCCGGCCCATCCAGCCGCGGATGCGCAGGCCGGTGCGCCCGCAGGGGCTGATCCCCGGCAGGGCGGCGGTGAGGTCCCCCACCGCTAGGCGGATCTGGGGATGGTGCGGGTCGAGGTTCGTGACGACCACCTCCCCCACCTCGCCCTCGGGAACGGGATCGCCGGTGCCCGGGCGCACAATCTCGAGGATGAGGTTCTCGTTCACCACCATGCCGTCCCGGGCGGAAGTCTCGTAGGCGATGATCCCGAGATCCGCCGTCGCGTAGGCCTGGTAGGCGTCGATCCCGCGGGCCGCGATCTCGGCCTGGAGGGATTTCGGAAAGGCGGCGCCCGAACATAAGGCCCGCTTGATCGAGGAGGCGTCGCGCCCCGCCTTCTCGGCGGCATCGAGCAGGATCTTGAGGAAGTCCGGCGTGCCGCAATAGGCCACCGGCCGGAAAGCCTCGATCACCTCGAGCTGCTGCTCCGTGTTGCCGGGCCCCGCCGGAATGACCGCGCAGCCAAGCGCCCGCGCGCCGGAATCCATGATGAATCCGCCGGGGGTGAGGTGATAGCCGAAGGTGTTGAGCACCACGTCGCCCGGGCGAAAGCCCATGGCGTGGAGGCCCCGGGCGGCGCCCCAGGGATCCGGGCCCGTGCCCTCCGGCTCGAAGATCGGGCCCGGCGAGGTGAAGAGGCGGCCGAACCCCGAGAGCGGGCCGGGCACCAAGCCGCCGAACGGCGGGGCGGCCTTCTGCAGGGCCGGCAGTTCGGCCTTGCGCAGCACCGGCAGGCGGGCGAGCGCATCCCGGCTCGTCACGGCGGCGGGATCGACGCCCCGCAGCCGTTCCGCATAGGCGGGCGCGGCGAGCGCCGCCCGCAGCACGTCCGGCAGGCGGCGGAAGAGATCGGCCTCGCGGGCGGCGGGATCCTGGATGTCTCGGGCGTCGTAGGTATCGGCCATGGGGTCTGTCCTCGCTCTCCCCTTCGTAGCGAACGGGCGCGCCGAGGCAACGGCGAAGCGCGACTTAGAAGCGGAGAACCCGCAGGAGGCGCGTCACGTCGAGCAGGGTAACGAGGGCGGCCGCCACATAGGTGAGCGCCGCGGCGCGCAGGACCGTGCGGGCTGCGGGCAGATCGCCGTCCGCAAGATAGCCGCCCGTCTTTAGGATCGGCAGAGCGCGCCGGAAGCTCGCGTCGAACTCCACCGGCAGGGTGAGGAGATGGACCACGAGCCGCGAGGCCATGAGCACCGCGACGATCGCCACCTGCAGGATGAGCAAAGCGGGCGAGCGCACCAGGGCCATGAGCACCGGCGCGGTCGCCAGCACGATGGCGGCGACGACCTCGATGGTCTGGGCGGTCCGGGCGAGCTTCAGGCGAAGATGAAGCAGGCGGTTGCCGTCCGCATCCTGGAGGGCGTGGGAGACCTCGTGCGCCGCCACCGCAACCGCCGTGACGGAGCGCCCGTCGTAGTTCGGGGGCGTGAGGCGCACGGCCTTGTCGACCGGATCGTAATGGTCGCCCTGCGGGGCGAGTTCGACCTTCACGTGCTGCAGCCCGCCGAGGTCGAGAAGGTGGCGGGCGAGTTCCCCGCCCGTGCCGGGAAAGTCCTCCCGCTCGGCCGCATGCCGGCGCATGGCGCTGCGCACCCACCATTGCGGGCCGAAGACGAGGGCAAGGAGCGCCGCGACGGCGAGCGCGATCAGAAACGGCATGGGGCTAATGTCGTGCCGGCGTCGAGGCGGCGCAACTGCGGTGGGAGAGCGCGAGGGTGGAGTGAGCCCTGTCGGCCCTTCATCCGGCAACCCTCATCATGAGGAGGGCCGTCGGGCCCGTCTCGAAGGAGGGTTCGGCGTGGTGCTGCCCGCGGTGCCCTGGATCGCCCTCGTCCTTCAAGACGCTTCGCTGACGCGAAGCCCTCAGGATGAGGGCTACACCGGCGCCAGCCTCAAGTCCTGCAAGCCTCTGACCCTCATCCTGAGGAGCCGCGCAGCGGCGTCTCGAAGGAGGGTCCAGGGAACGCGGGAAGCGCTGCACGTCTCTCCTCCCCCTCAAGGGGGAGGGAAACGAGCAGCGTCGCGGGTTATGCCAGCCAGCGCTTGCGGCGCTTGTAGCTCTTCACCTCGCGGAAGGACTTGCGGTCGCCCTCGGCGACGCCGAGGTAGAATTCCTTCACGTCCTCGTTCTCGCGCAGCATCTTGGCGGGGCCGTCCATCACCACCCGGCCGGTCTCGAGGATGTAGCCGTAGGTGGCGTATTTCAGAGCCATGTTGGTGTTCTGCTCGGCGAGGAGGAAGGAGACGCCCTCCGTCGTGTTGAGCTTGCGGACAATCTCGAAGATCTCCTCCACGATCTGCGGCGCGAGGCCCATGGAGGGCTCGTCGAGGAGGATCATCTTGGGCTTCGACATCATGGCGCGGCCGATGGCGCACATCTGCTGCTCGCCGCCCGACGTGTAGCCTGCCATCGAGGAGCGACGCTGCTTCAGGCGCGGGAAATACTGGTAGATCGCCTCGAGGTCCCGCTTGATCGCGGCGTTGCCGTCGCGGCGCGTGAAGGCGCCGGTGAGGAGGTTCTCCTCGATGGTGAGGTGGCCGAAGCAGAGGCGGCCCTCGAGCACCTGGATGCAGCCGCGGCGCACGAGGTCGTTGGGCGAGAGCCTGTCGACCCGCGCGCCCTCGAACTCGATGGAGCCCTTGGTCACCTCCCCGCGCTCGGCGTGCAGGAGGTTGGAGATGGCTTTCAGGGTCGTGGTCTTGCCGGCCCCGTTCGCCCCGAGCAGCGCGACGATCCCGCCCTTCGGCACGGTCAGCGACACGCCCTTGAGGACGAGGATCACGTGGTCGTAGATCACCTCGATGTTGTTCACCGAGAGGATGGTGTCGGCGGGGGCGATGGCGGCGGCGGTCATGGATTCCTCATCGGGGCTTCCCCTCCCCCGCGAGGAGGGAGGGGAAGTGGCGTTGTCGCCTTAGGACTGCTTCTCGCAGGCTTCCGAGCGCTGCGGCCAGCCGGCATTGCCGGTGGCGTAGTCCTTGGCGGCGGTCTCGAGGAGCGGACGGACGCGGTCGCGCTGGGGCTCGATGTAGTCCGACGCGCGGGTCCATTTCTGGCCGTCCCACTCCATCACGTAGACGGCATGGTGGCCCGAATGGTCCTCGCAGGAGACGCGGACCGGGGCGGCGAAGCCCTTGGCGCCGAGTTCCTCCCACCGGGCCGCGGTGATGTTGAGGGATTCGAGGCCCCGGCGCATGTCGTCGCCGTTGATCACCTTCTTGCCGGTGATGCGCTGGGCGTTGCGGATGCCCTCGGCGATCAGCATGCCTTGGAAGACGCCGCGGTTGTAGAGGTTCTCGCCCACCTTCTCCTTGGTGGTGAGGCTCTGCCCCTTGTCGTGGACGTGCTTGATGATGTCCTGCAGGACCGGGACGTCGGCGCCGGTGGCGTGCCAGTTGAGGGCCTTGTAGCCCTTGGCCTGGGCGCCCGCCGGGCGCGCGTCGTCGTCGCCGCCGGCCCACCACACGCCGACCATGCGGTCGACCGGGAAGCCCGCGCGGCCCGCCTCACGAACCGCGGTGGGGTTCATGGCGCCCCAGCCCTGGAGGTACACCCAGTCCGGCCGGTCGCGGCGGATGGAGAGCCAGATCGAGGACTGGTTCTGCATCTCCGTCGGCGGCACCGGGTAGAGCTTCACCGTGAAGCCGTGCTCCTTGGCGAGCGCCTCGAGAACCGGGATCGGCTCCTTGCCGAAGGGCGCGTCGAGATGGAGAAGGCCGATGGTCTTGCCCTTGAGCTTGTCCATCCCCCCTTCCCTCTGGCCGACATAGCGGATGAAGGCGGAGGCGCCGTCCCAGTAGGTGGAGGGCGGGTTGAACACCCACGGGAACACGCCGCCCACCGCCGCGGCGGAGAGGCCGTAGCCCATGGAGAATTGCGGGATCTTGTCGATATGCGCCCGCGGGATCTGCGCAAGCGCGGCGCCGGTCGACCACGGCACGTACAGGATGGTGCCCTTCTGGCGGGCCTGCTCGTAGCACTCGATGCTGCGGCGGGTGTCGTAGGCGGTCTCGCATTCCTCGAAGGCGATCTTCACGCCGCCGATGCCGCCGTCGCGGTTGTTCAGCATGAGGAAGTAGTCCCTGGTGCCGTCGCCCACCGGGATGCCGGAGCCCGAGAACGGGCCGGTGCGGTAGGTGTTGTGCACGAAGGGGATCTGATCCTGCGCCAGGGCCGGGGCGGCCGCGAAGGGCGCGCCCAGGAGGCCGGCGAGGGCCAGGCCGGAAGCGGTTCTCTTGAAACTCATCTGTTTCCTCCACTCTGTCTCGTTCGCCGAAGAGGAGCCGGATGGCTCCCGTCGGGCGTCAGGGGCGGACGTCGCGCCGCCCTCTCTCGTGTGCCCCCGGCAGCGGCCGCCGCCGGGCGCGATGCCGGGCTCCCTAGTAGGGGAAGGGCCAGACGCGCAGTTTCTGCTTCATGATCTGCCACAGGCGGGCGAGGCCGTGCGGCTCGACGATGAGCAGGAAGATCGTGAGCGCCCCGATGATCATCAGCACGATCTTCTCGGCGGTGGCGCCGGTGATCGCGATGCCGATGGCGGGGAGCCCGAATTTGAGGATCGTCGGCAGCGCCACGATGAAGCCGGCGCCGAGGAACGAGCCGATCATGCTGCCCGTCCCGCCGATGATCACGGCGAACAGGATGACGAAGCTGAGGCGGATCGAGAACTCGGTGCCCGCCTCGGCGCCGCCGAGATACAGGAACACGAAGAGCGCCCCCGACACGCCGGCGTAGAAGGACGAGACCGCGAAGGCGAGGAGCTTGGCGTTGAGGAGCTTGATGCCCATGAGCTCCGCCGCGATGTCCATGTCGCGCACCGCCATCCAGGCCCGGCCGACGCGGCCGTGGACAAGGTTCGAGGCCACCCAGGTGAGCGCCACCACGAAGGTGAGGAGCACGATGTACTTCACGTAGAGCGACGCGGTGGGCCCCGTGATGGCGAAGCCGAACAGGGTCCTGAGGGGCACCTCGATCGCGCCCGAGGGGTTGTAGTTGTAGAGCCAGGGAATGCGCACGAAGGCCCATTGCAGGAAGAACTGCGCCGCGAGGGTCGCGACCGCGAGATACAGCCCCTTGATGCGCAGGGACGGCAGGCCGAACAGCACGCCCACCGCCGCCGAGAAGAAGCCCGACGCGAGGATCCAGATGAGGACGTTCACCTCGGGGAACAGGGTGGTGAGCTTGTAGCAGGCATAGGCCCCCGCCCCCATGAAGCCCGCGGTGCCGAGGGAGATGAGCCCCGTATAGCCGGTGAGGATGTTGAGGCCGATCACCGCCAGCGAGAGCGCCAGGAACGGCAGCAGGATCGTGCGGAGGATGAACTCGTTGGCGAGGAACGGGATCGCGAGATACGCGACGGCGAGGATCACGGCGATGCCGATGCGGTCCTGCCGCAGCGGGAAGATCGCCATGTCGGCCTGGTAGCTCGTCTTGAACTGGCCTGCTTCGCGGTAGAACACGGGGGGCTTCCTTCGCTCGGGCTCAGATGCGTTCGATGATCTTCTCGCCGAACAGGCCCTGCGGCCGGAACAGCAGGAAGGCGAGCGCGATGACGTAGGCGAACCAGGTCTCGATGCCGCCGCCGAGGAGCGGGCCCCAGTAGAACTCGGCGATCTTCTCGCCGAACCCGATGATGAGGCCGCCAACGATGGCGCCCGGGATCGAGGTGAAGCCGCCGAGGATCAGCACCGGCAGGGCTTTCAAGGCGATGATCTCGAGGGCGAAGGACACGTCCGAGCGCGCCCCCCACATGATGCCGGTGACGAGCGCCACGACGCCCGCCGCGAACCACACGATCACCCAGATCTGGTTGAGGGAGATGCCGACCGAGAGCGCCGCCTTATGGCTGTCGGCGACGGCGCGCAGCGCCCGTCCGATGCGGGTGTACTGGAAGAAGAAGCCGAGGACCGCGATCATCACGATGGCGATGAGGGCCGCCGCCACGTCGAGGTGCTGGACGTTGACGCGCCCGCCGAGGATGTCGAACTGCGAGGAGCCCGTGGGCAGGCCGAGCTCCTGGGTGATCATCACCTTCGGGTTGCCGCCGAACACCCACTCGCCGAAGCCGATGAGGAAGTAGGTGAGGCCGACGGTCGCCATCAGCATGATGATCTCGTTCTGGTTCACGAGCGGCCGGAGCACCACCCGCTCCACCAGCCAGGCGAGGCCGAACATCACGCCGACGGCCCCGACGAGGGCGAGGAGCGCCGCCACCGTGCCGGAGGGCAGGCCCATGCGCACGGTGAGGATCTCGTAGAGGCCGACGAGGCTGAGCGCCGCGAAGACCACCATGATGCCTTGCGCGAAGTTGAACACGCCCGAGGCCTTGAAGATGAGCACGAAGCCGAGGGCGATGAGGGCATAAAGAACGCCGGCGACGAAGCCCTCCCACAGGGTCTGCACCAGGAGGTCCGGCGCCTGCACCATCAGGACGAAGGGATCGACGAGCACGTCGTAGAGGACGTTGCCGCGCCCGATGGCCCCCGACTGCACGGCCGCCACGAGGGCGACCAGCAGGGCGATGATGCCGCCCGCCGCGACGAGGCGCCGGGTGAGCTTCGCGTCGAGGCCCGGTTTGCGCAGGGCCGGGGCTGCCGATTCCGCCACTGGGGTCTCCCTAATGCGCCACGCCGAGATAGGCGTCGATCACGCGCTGGTCGCGCTTCACCTCGTCAGGCCGGCCGTCCGCGATCTTGCGGCCGTATTCGAGCACGACGACCCGGTCGGACAGGTCCATCACCACGCCCATGTCGTGCTCGATGAGCGCGATGGTGGTGCCGAATTGCTGGTTCACGTCGAGGATGAAGCGGGACATGTCGCCCTTCTCCTCAAGGTTCATGCCCGCCATGGGCTCGTCGAGGAGCAGCAGCTCCGGCTCCATGGCGAGGGCCCGGCCGAGCTCCACGCGCTTCTGAAGCCCGTAAGGAAGCTTGCCCACAGGGATCTTGCGGATGTGCTGGATCTCGAGGAAATCGATGATGTCCTCCACCACGCGCCGGTGCTGGACCTCCTCGTTCATGGCTGGGCCGTACCGGAGGAGCTGCCAGAAGAAGCTGCTCTTCATCTTGAGGGAGCGGCCGGCCATAATGTTGTCGAGGGTCGACATGCCCTTGAAGAGCGCCACGTTCTGGAAGGTCCGGGCGATCCCGCCGCGCGCCGCCTCGTAGGGGCGCATGCGCGGGCGCGTTTTGCCCTTGAAGGTGATGCGCCCCTCGGTCGGGTGATAGAACCCGTTGATGCAGTTCAGCATCGAGGTCTTGCCGGCGCCGTTGGGCCCGATGATCGCGCGGATTTCGCCCTTCTTGATGTCGAAGGACACGTCCGTCAGCGCCTTCACGCCGCCGAAGCCGAGCGACACGCCCTCGACGGCGAGCAGCACGTCGCCCTTCACCAGGACGGGATTGTCGGGGGCCCTCATTCCGCCGCCTCCAGGACCGGCGCGGCTGCCGCGACCGGATAGGCCTTCATGTCGGTGATCCGCACCCTGGCCTTGATGACGCCCTTGCGGCCGTCCTCGAAGGTGACCTCGGTGGCGATGTCGGCCTCGCTCGACCCGTCGTAGAGCGCCTGGATCAGGGGGGCGTAGCGGTCGGCGATGAAGCCGCGGCGGACCTTCTGGGTGCGGGTGAGCTCTCCGTCATCCGCATCGAGCTCCTTGTGGAGGATGAGGAAGCGCCGGATCTGGGCGCCGCCCATGAGGGGCTCGTTCGCCAGCGAGCGGTTCACCTCGTCCACGTGCCCCTCGATCATCTTGGTGACGAGGGGATGGCCGGCGAGCTCCTGGTAGGAGGCGTAGGTCACGCCGTTGCGCTCGGCCCAGTTGCCCACCGCCACGAGATCGATGTTGACGAAGCAGGCGACGAAGTCGCGCCCGTCCCCGAAGGCCACCGCCTCCTTGATGTTGGGATAGAACTTCAGCTTGTTCTCGACGTATTTCGGCGGGAAGAGCGAGCCGTCCCGCATCTTGCCGACGTCCTTGGCCCGGTCGATGATCTTGAGGTGGCCGCTCTTGTCGAAGAACCCCGCATCGCCGGAGCGCACGAACCCGTCCGGGGTCTTCGTCTCGGCGGTCTTCGCCTCGTCCTTGTAGTAGCCCTGGAAGACGCCGGGAGAGCGGTAGAGCACCTCGCCGTTGTCGTCGATCTTGATCTCGACCTGAGGGGCGGGGCGCCCCACCGTGTCGGCGCGGATCTCCCCGTCGGGCTGCATGGTCACGTAGACGGAGGCTTCCGTCTGCCCGTAGAGCTGTTTCAGGTTCACGCCGATGGCGCGGTAGAAACGGAAGATCTCGGGGCCGATCGCCTCGCCGGCCGTGTACCCGACCTTGATGTTGCTGAGGCCGAAGCGGTTCTTCAGGGGCCCGTAGACGAGAAGATCGCCGAGCTTCCACATGAAGCGGTCCCAGGCGCTCACGCCGGGCTCGCGGTTGAGGATGCGCTCGCCCACCCGGTTGGCATGGTCGATGAAGTACTTGAAGACCCGGCGCTTCAGGGCGCTCGCATCCTCCATGCGCACCATCGTGAGGGTGAGCATGTTCTCGAAGACGCGGGGCGGCGCGAAGGCGTAGGTGGTGCCGATCTCGCGGCGGTCCTCCACCACGGTCTCGGCGCTCTCGGGGCAGTTGACGCAGAGACCCGCCAGGATCGCCTGCGCGTAGGAGAAGATGTGGTCGCCGACCCACGCGATGGGCAGGTAGGCGATGATCTCGTCGCCCTCCTGCAGGTTGTCGAACTCGCACCCGATGCGGGCCGCTGCGATGACGTTGTCGTAGGTGAGCATCACGCCCTTGGGGCGCCCGGTCGTGCCGGAGGTATAGAGAATGATGGCGAGGTCGGAGCCCCGCCCTGCCGCGAGTTCCGCCTCGAGAGCTGCGCCCTCGGCAGCGTCCGCGAAGCGCTTGCGGCCCTCGTCCACCACCTCGGCGATGGGGTGGAGCCGGGTGTGGTCGTAGTCGCGCAGCCCCCGCTCCTCGTCGTAGAGGAGGTGGGTGAGAAGCGGCACCTGCTCGGCGACGGAGAGAACCTTGTCGACCTGCTCCTGGTCCTGCACGGCGGCGTGCGTCACCTCCGCGTGGGCGAGGACGTAGGCCATCTCCTCGGCGACGCTGTCGGAATAGACCGGGATCGGCACGGCGCCGAGCCACTGGGCGGCCGCCATGGTCCAGTAGAGCCGCGGCCGGTTCTGCCCGATGATGGCGATCTTGCCGCCCCGCTTCAGCCCCAGCGCCTTGAGGCCCGCCGCATAGGCGCGCACGATCTCGTGCACCTCGCCCCAGGTCCAGGACTGCCAGATGCCGAGGTCCTTGTGCCGGAACGCGGTCCGGTTCGGGCGGATCTGCCCGTTGCGGACGATGAGCTTCGGAAATGTGTCGTCCTGCGCGGCTTGAGCCGTCGTCACAGACCTCTCCTCCCTCGGCATCGCGGGCGGAAGCCCACGACCATCTCGTTTCCTCTGGACCCGCGGGTGATCCCGCGTGGCTGCCGGTCACCCGGCCGGCTGCATTCTGAGCCGTTCGATAAGCACATGTGTAGCGGGACTGCACAAGGCGACAAGAGTCGAAGCCGTGCGGAAATGCCGATATTATGAGCACCACGACGCGCACCCGGTGCAGAGATGCACATGGGGCGACTGGCTAATATAGCCCCGCAGGCTTTGGGCGGGCGCACTGTCATTCCGGGGCGAGCGGAGCGAGAGCCCGGAACCCATAACCATGACGATGCAAGCTGCGCTCGACGCCGGTGCGCTTTGTCCTGCGATGTCGGTGGTTACGGGTTCCGGGCTCCGCTGCGCGGCGCCGGAATGACAGGCGTCGCGCCCATTATGACGAGGGCGGCGACCCGGAAAAGCGGGCACGGCGGTAGCCCGCCCCGGGCGGGGCGGGCTGCGCAGCTCCTTATTCGGCCGCGACCGCGAGGGACGCGGGCGTCGCGGGGGCATGGAACTGGGCGAGCAGCGCCTCCTCCTCGGCCTTCGCGGTCTTGAGGTTGCGCTCCTTGATGTGCCCGAACCCGCGGATCTTCTGCGGGATGGTGGCCAGGCCCACCGCCAGGGCGTGGTTCTCCGGCGAGAGCTTCTCCAGGATTTCCCCGATCCGGCCCTCGAACTCGCGGATGAGCCCCCGTTCGGTGCGGCGCTCGTGCGTGTAGCCGAAGAGGTCGAGGGGTGTGCCGCGCACCACCCGGAAGGGGGCGAGCACCCGGAAGGCCTTCATCATCCAGGGCCCGAAGCTCTTCTTGCGCGGAACGCCCGTGACCGGGTCCTTCTTGGCGAGCATCGGAGGCGCGAGGTGGAACTCGAGCCGCATGCCCTCGCCCTCGAAGGTGGAGGCGAGCTGCTTTTCGAAGGAGCCGTTGGTGTAGAGGCGCGCCACCTCGTACTCGTCCTTGTAGGCCATGAGCTTGAAGAGCGAGCGGGCGACCGCCTCGGTGAGCGCGGTCGAGCCCGCGGCCACCTTGGCCTCGGCCTCGCGGACACGCTCGACCTGCGCCTTGTAGCGCCGGGCGTAGCGGGCGCTCTGGTAGCCCGTGAGGAACTCGACCCGGCGGGCGATCACCTCGTCGAGGGTCTGCGAGAGCTGGCGGGAGGGCGTCGGCGCCTTCACATCGGCGAGAAGCCGGGCGACGGTCTCGGGTTCCGCGGCGGCGCGACGGCCCCACCCGAAGGCCGCGAGGTTCATCTTCACGGCCTCGCCGTTGAGCTGGATCGCCTTCTCGATGGCGGCGCCGGAGAGGGGCACGAGGCCCCGCTGGTAGGCGTAGCCCAGCATGAACATGTTGGCGGCGATCGCATTGCCGAGAAGCGCCGTCGCGACCGCGGTCGCGTCGATGAAGGAGGCGCCCTCGGGCCCCGCGGCGGCCGTGATCGCGCGTTTGATGCGCTCGGCTGGCAGCGAGAAATCGGCGTTGCGGGTGAAGTCGCCTGGCATCACCTCCGCCGTGTTGACGACGAGGCCCGTCTGGCCGGCCTTCACGGAGGCGAGCACCTTCTTGGTGCCCGTCACGACGAGGTCGCAGCCGAGCACGAGATGCGCGGCGCCCGCCGAGACGCGGATCGCGTGGATGTCCTCCTGGTTGTTGGCGAGGCGCACGTGGCTGTAGACCGCGCCGCCCTTCTGAGCGAGGCCCGCCATGTCGATCATCCCGAGGCCCTTGCGCTCGAGATGCGCCGCCATGCCGAGGATCGCCCCGATGGTGACGACGCCCGTGCCGCCCACCCCGGTGACGATGATGTTGAACGTGCGGTCGATGCCGGGGATCGCGGGCTCGGGCAGCGGCGCGAGCGCCACGCCGTCCGTCGCGACGGTCTCAGGAACGGCCTTCTTCACCTTGGCGCCGTGCACCGTCACGAAGGACGGGCAGAAGCCCTTCACGCAGGAGAAGTCCTTGTTGCAGTTCGACTGGTCGATCTGACGCTTGCGGCCGAACTCCGTCTCGACGGGCTGCACGGCGACGCAGTTCGACTGCACCGAGCAGTCGCCGCAGGCCTCGCAGACGAGGTCGTTGATGATGACGCGCTTGTCGGGATCGGGAAACTCGCCGCGCTTGCGGCGCCGGCGCTTCTCCGACGCGCAGGTCTGGTCGTAGATCATCACCGACACGCCCTCGACCTCCGAGAGCATGCGCTGGACCTGATCGAGGTCGTCCCGGTGGTGGACCGTCATGCCGGAGGGCCAGCCGATGGACTTCGGGTACTTGTCGGGCTCGTCCGACACGAGGGCGATGCGCTCGACGCCTTCCGCGCGCACCTGGCGGGCGATCATGTCGACCGTGAGCCCGCCCTCGTGCCGCTGGCCGCCCGTCATGGCGACCGCGTCGTTGAAGAGAATCTTGTAGGTGACGTTCGTCTTGGTGTGGATCGCCCAGCGCAGGGCCAGCACGCCCGAATGGTTGTAGGTGCCGTCGCCGAGATTCTGGAAGACGTGCTTGCGGGTCGAGAAGGCGTTCTCGCCGATCCAGTTCGCGCCCTCCCCGCCCATCTGGGTGAAGCCGTCCGTCGCCCGGTCCATCCACTGGACCATGTAGTGGCAGCCGATGCCCGCATAGGCGCGCATGCCCTCCGGCACCTTGGTGGACGAATTGTGCGGGCAGCCCGAGCAGAAATGCGGCGTGCGGGTGGCGACGTCGCCCGTGAGGCGCAGGACCTCCTGGTCGTGCTTGAGGCGCTCCACGCGCCCGCGCAGATCGTCGTTGTTGTGGTAGCGCAGCAGCCGCTCGCCGATGGCGATGGCGATGTCGTTGGGATCGAGGGCGCCCTTGACGGGGAACAGCCAGTTGCCGCCCTCGTCCTTCTTGCCGATGCAGACGGGCTGGTTCGCAGTGCCGTAGAGCTCCTCGCGCACCTGCACCTCGATGAGGGAGCGCTTCTCCTCGACGACGATCACGAGGTCGAGGCCGCGGGCGAACTCGACGAGCTCGCGCTGCGAGAGCGGCCACGGGCAGGCGACCTTGTAGAGCCGCAGCCCCATGTCGTTCGCCTTCACCTCGTCGAGCCCAAGCTCGTCCATGGCCTGGCGCACGTCGAGATAGGACTTGCCCACCGTGATGACGCCCACCTTCGGCTGGCGGCCGCCCGAGAGCACGATGCGGTTGAGGTTGTTGGCGCGCACGAAGGCCAGCATGGCGTCGCGCTTGAAATCCTGGAGGCGTGCCTCCTGATCGAGAACGCCGTCGCGGGGGCGGATGTTGAGGCCGCCGGGCGGCATGGTGAAATCGTCCGGCATGACGATCTTCACGCGGTCGATGGAGCCGTCGACGCTCGCCGTCGACTCGATGTTCTCCTTCACGCACTTGAACGCGACCCAGGTGCCGCAGAAGCGGCTCATCGCGTAGCCGTAGAGGCCGTAATCGAGGATCTCCTGAACGCCCGCCGGATTCAGGATCGGGATCATCACGTCGACGAAGTGGAACTCGGACTGGTGCGCGACGGTGGAGGATTCCGCCGTGTGGTCGTCGCCCATGAGGGCGAGGACGCCGCCGTTCTTCGAGGAGCCGGCCATGTTGGCGTGGCGGAACACGTCGCCCGAGCGGTCGACGCCCGGGCCCTTGCCGTACCACATGCCGAACACGCCGTCGTACTTGCCCTCGCCGCGCATCTCGGCCTGCTGGGAGCCCCAGACGGCGGTGGCGGCGAGCTCCTCGTTGAGGCCCGGCTGGAAGACGATGTTGTTCGGCTCGAGCCACTTCTTGGCGCGCAGGAGGTTCTGGTCGAGGCCGCCGATGGGCGAGCCCCGATAGCCCGAGACGAAGCCGGCGGTGTTCAGCCCCGCGAGGCGGTCGCGCTCGCGCTGCATGAGCAGCAGGCGGACGATGGCCTGGGTGCCGGTGATGAAGACGCGATCCTTCGTGAGATCGAACTTGTCGTCGAGCGTGACGTCCCGAAGCGCCGTGCTGAGATCGGCCATCTGCTCATTCCTCCTCGAACGCCCTCAAGCACGCCGGTTCGCCCGGTCTTCTGAGGCCCTGAATTTAAGTCAGCATTACTGACATATGTCGCCTGCAGCGTCAATGGATCAGCCCTCCTTTCGCCGTGTTCCACACCGAAAGGAAGCGCCCGACTCGCGAGCCCCGTTGAGCTCGCGAGCAAGCGTCACCATAAGACAAACGCATGATGCGCCCGATCCGTCTCACAGTCTCGCTGATTGCTGCCTTTTTCGCCGCGATCATCCCGGCTTTCGCCCATCCGCACGTCTTCGTGACCGCCCGGGCGGAGGTGCTGTACGGCTCCGACGGCCGGGTGACGGGCGTTCGCCACGCTTGGACCTTCGACAAGGTCTACACCTCCTACATCACGCAGGGCCTCGACACGAACGGGGACGGCAAGCTCGAGCCCGGCGAGTTGCAGGACCTCGCCAAGGAGAACACCACCTCCCTCGTCGATTTCGAGTACTTCACGGTCGTGAAGGCGAACGGCGCCAAGCAGGCTTTCGGCGAGCCGCGGGATTACGGGATGGCGGTGGCGAACGAGGAGGCGACGCTCACCTACGTGCTGCCGCTGAAGAATGCGGCGACGAACAAGCTCCTCACGGTCGAGGTCTACGACCCGTCCTACTTCGTCGCCTTCACGCTCGCGGAGGGCGACGATGCGGTGAAGCTCGCTGGCGCTCCGAAGGGCTGCTCCATGACCCTCACGCGGCCCAAGCCCGTCGACGTGTCCCAGCAGCAGAACCTGTCGGAGAGCTTCTTCGAGGCCCTCGATGCGGCCTCGAATTTCGGCTCGCAATTCTCGAACCGGGCCCTCGTCGCATGTCCCTGACGGCCGAACCGCTCGCGCTCGCCGTCCCCCGGCGCCGGGCCTGGCTCCCGCGCCTTGCCGTCGCCCTCGCGGCGGTGGCGGCGGTGGCCCTCGCGGGCGCTCTCCTCGCCTGGCTGTTCGTTCCGCCCGCGCCGCCGCCGCCCGTGCGCGCCCCGTTCGGCGCGGGGCTGCGCGAAGCGGCGCCGAGCGCCGGCGGGATCGGGGGCTGGATCCTGGCGCTTCAGGGCGCCTTCTATAAGAGCCTGCAGGCCGCGGTGTCGGGGCTCAAGGAGAGCGGCGCGGCTTTCTGGTCGCTGCTCGGGGTCGGTTTCGCCTACGGGGTCTTCCACGCCGCCGGGCCGGGCCACGGCAAGGCGGTGATCTCCGCCTATCTCGTCGCCAACGAGCGTTCGCTCCGCCGCGGCTTCTCCTTGAGCCTTGCCGCCGCGCTCCTGCAGGCGCTCGTGGCGGTCGCCGTGGTGAGCGTCGCGTCCCTCGTCTTCCAGGTCCGCGCGGCCACCATGACCCAGGTCACCGCGGGGGTGGAGCTCGCCAGCTTCGCCGCCGTCGCGCTTCTTGGCGCCGCCGTCACCTGGCGCAAGGCCGGCAAGCTTCTCGGCACCATCGCCGTGGCGCGGGACCCGCGGGCCCAACCGGCGGATGCCTGCGATCACGTCCACCTGCCGCCGCCCGAAGCCCTCGACCGCCTGAGCCATGGGCGCGAGATGGCGGGCGTAACGCTGGCGGCCGGCATTCGCCCCTGCGCCGGCGCCATCATCATCCTGGTCTTCGCCCTCTCGCAGGGCCTCTACCCCGCAGGCATCGCGGCGACCTTCGCCATGGCCCTCGGAACGGCCCTCACCACGGGCCTCATCGCGGCCCTCGCTGTCTTCGCGAAGGGCTTCGCGCTGCGCCTCGCCGGCGGGCGCGGGGCCGGCGGCGCGGTCGCGGTGGCCGGCCTCGAACTCCTCGCCGCCGCCTTCGTGCTGGTGCTCGGCGCGACGCTCCTCGCCGGGCTGTGGAGCACCGCGGGCGCCTGATTCAGTTGTCACAGGTCACGAAGCCTCCTCTCCCTCCCCTCAGGGGAGGGGTAGGGGCGGGGTATGCCGCGCCAGCGGCAGGTTTGACCCGAGGCAAGAACTCGCGCTTGCGCGCGATACCCCACCCTGCCCTCCCCTGAAGGGAGGGAGGAGGCCGGCTGGATCGAGGTTGTACGGTGCGCTGTGACTGTCGTCCCGGGGCGACGCCGCTTGTCATTCCGGGACGGCGGAGCCGGGCCCGGAACCCATAACCATGAACTTGACAGAACCCGCTCGGCGCCCGTGCGCTGTGTTCTGACACCGAGGTGTTTATGGGTTCCGGGCTCGCCTGCGGCGCCCCGGAATGACATTGGGCAGCACCTGGAGAGTGCCGCTGACGCGGCCTACCCCACCGGCCCGCTTCGCGGGCTGCGTTCTCCCCTGAGGGGAGGGAGGCGGCCGGCTGGATCAGCCCGCTGGAAAGCGGAATTCCGGGTCGTTTTCCAGCCGGATCGGCTCGCCGTGGGGCGTCGCGTGGGCGGCCCGGTCCCAGGCGGCGCGGCGGGACGCCAGCGTTTCCTCGTCCGCGATGCCCTTGCGGCCCACGAGGTCCTCGATGGCGGCGAGCCAGTGGCGGTAATAGGTGGAGCCGTCGTCGCAATCGCCCTGCCCTTGCGCCCGTCGGATCGCGGCGGCGAGGACCGCGGCCCACTCGCTCCAGGTGAAGAGGCCGCGCTCGTGGAGCGCCAGGGTCATGGCGAAAGCCTGGGCTTCCCAAGGCTCGCGAAAGACCGGCTCGCCGTCCCCGTCTCGCGGCAGGGGCGCCACCGCCTCCGCCGCCCGGGCGATCCCATCATGCCGGTTCAAGGTAGCTCTCCCAGGCATCGACCGAGACGGTGAGGGTCGGGTCCGCCTCCTCGCCCCACAATTCCGTGCCGGCGAACCGCACCGTGTAGAGCCATTGCGGGTTCTCGCCCCGGCCGTGAGCGTTGGTGTCCGGGAAGACGTGCGCGCCGTGGACGCGCTCGACCGTGCCGCGCTTGCCCCTCGCGTAGCGCGGGAGGCGCGTATGGCCGGGCGGGTTAAGGTTGCGCGTCGCGACCGCATCGCCCACGGCGAAACGCGCCGGCTGGGGCGCCGGCCGGTCCGCCGGTCCGCCGCGGGCGAGCACCGCCGGCACGTCCTCCGCCCGCAGGACGCGCTTCACCGGCGCTGGCGCGCCCGCCGCCCGGCCGCTCCGCAGCTCCTCCGGCGCCACGAGACCCGCCTTCACCACGAGCCGTTCGACGCCCTTGGTCCAGATCTCGTAATAGCTCGACGCGAGGTATTCCGCCGGGGGCAGGCTCTCGCGGGCGTGCCGGCTCATGTCGATGTTCCAGGTGCCGGTGGCGCCCATGGCGAGGGTCACCCCGAAGGCGCGGCGCTCCCAGGGGGCGTGGAACAGGGGCTCGTCCCGCTCGATACCGATAGGCCCGAAGCCCATCATGCCGCCGAGATCCTGCCCGCCGTTCACCGCGCGCCCTCCCCCGGCCGGCGGGCGAGGCCCGTGCCGATCATGGAGTCGCGGGTCACGCAATCGGCGAGAGCGTCCTCGTCCAGGCCCTCCGTCCCCTCGGGCCGCATCGGCACCACGAGGTAGCGGACTTCCGCGGTGGAATCCCAGACCCGGATCCGGGTGATCTCGGGGAGCGTCACGCCGAATTCGGCCAGCACGCCGCGCGGGTCCATCACCGCGCGGGAGCGGTAGGGCGCGCTCTTGTACCAGACGGGCGGCAGGCCGAGCACCGGCCAGGGGTAGCAGGAGCAGAGGGTGCACACGACCATGTTGTGCTCGTACGGCGTGTTCTCGACCGCCACCATGTGCTCGCCCTGGCGCCCGACGAAGCCGAGGGACGCGATGGCGGCGGTGGCATCCTCGAGGAGCCAGGCCCGGAAGGCCGGATCGGCCCAGGCCTTCGCGACCACCTGCGCCCCGTTGCGGGGGCCGACCTTCGTCTCGTAGGTCTCGACGAGGGCGTCGATGGCGGCCGGATCCACGTAGCCCTTCTCGACGAGCACCGATTCGAGAGCCCGCACCCGGAGCTCGATGTCGGAGAGATGGCTGTGGTCGTGCTCGTGATGATGAGGGTGGTCGTGGTGGACGTGGGGGTGATCGTTCATGGCCGGATCCTCGCGACCGTTATGACCCGATTGCCGGTGCTTGTCATTCCGGGGCCGCGCAGTTGAGCCTCACCACGAAGCGCTCCTCCCTCCCCTCAGGAGAGGGAGTTGTGACGCTTGCCGATCAAAGCCCCATGGCGCCGCCGTCGGCGCGGGGGTCGTGGGTGGCTTCGACGCGGCCGTCGCGGCGGTGCTTCACGAGGAGGCCCGCATGGCCGAGCGAGTCGAGATAGGGCTGGCCCGTCTCCTCCACCTCGTGCCCGCGCTCGCGTAGCGCCCGCAGGATCCCCTCGTCGAAACGGTTCTCCACCTTCAGGGTGGCGCGGTCGGCGCCCCAGGCGCGGCCGAGCAGCCAGCGCGGCGCGTCCACCGCATCGGCCGGGCCCATGCCGAAGCGGGCGTAGCGGGTGAACACTTGCGCCGAGAACTGGGGCTGCGCCTCCCCGCCCATGGTGCCGTAGGAGACCACGCGCCCGTCGTCGAAGGCCGCGAGGGGCGGGTTGAGGGTGTGGAAGGGCTTGCGGCCGGGCGCCAGGGGGTTCTTGGACCGGGGGTCGAGGGAGAAGCCCCGGCCGCGGTTCGACATGAGAAGGCCCGTCGCGGGCAGGACGCAGCCCGAGCCGAACTCCCAGAACAGGGATTGGATGTAGGAGACCGCGAGGCCCTCGCCGTCGATGGCGCCCATCCAGATCGTGTCCCCGTCGGCGGGCGGCGGGAGGGGAAAGGGCGCGGCGCGCCGGGCGTCGATGCGGGATGCCTCCCGCTCGATCACCCGCGCGGTGAGGAAGGCCGCCGGGTCATGGGTGAGCTCCCGCGGATCCGTCACCACCCGATCGCGGATCGCAAAAGCGCGCTTCGTCGCCTCGATGAGCCCGTGATGGTGCTCCGGCGTCTCGCCCGCCCGCACGTTCAGCCCGTCGAAGATGCCAAGAAGCAGCAGCGCCGCGAGGCCCTGGGTGGGGGGCGGAAAATTGTAGAGGGTGCAATCCTTGAGGCGCAGCTGGAGGGGCACGGCGACCCGGGCCCGGTAGGTTTCGAGGTCGCGGCGGGTGATCGGGGCGCCGAGGCGCTCCAGATCCGCTGCGATCTCCCGGCCCACATCGCCCCGGTAGAAATCGGCGAGGCCCGCATGGGCGAGCTGGTCGAGGGCGGCGGCGAGGGCCGGCTGGCGGCGGATCGCCCCCGCTTCGGGGGTCTTGCCCTCGGCGAGGAATGCCTCCGCGAAGCCCGGCGCCGCGTGAACCGCCTCCCGCTCCTTGACGACGTAGCGGGCTTCGGAGCGCGACACGGGGCAGCCCTGCCGGGCGTGGCGGACGGCGTCGGCCAGAAGCACGTCGAGGGGGAGTTGCCCGCCGCGGGAGCGGGAGAGTTCGAGGGCGAGCCCCCAGCCCGACACGGCGCCCGGCAGGGTCACCACGGCGTCGGGCCCGCGGGGCGGGATTTCGTCGTAGCCGCGCCCGCCGTAGCGCTCCAGGGTGGCGAGGGACCCGGCCGGCCCGCAGGCGTCGAGGGCATGGACCCGCCCGCCGGGCTCGCGAACGAGCCAGAAGCCGTCGCCGCCGAGGCCGTTCATGTGCGGGTAGACCACCGCCGCCGTGGCCGCCATCGCCACCATCGCCTCGACGGCGTTGCCGCCCTGGGCGAGGATGGCCTGGCCGGTTTCGGCGGCAAGCTGATGCGGCGCCGCGACGGCGGCGAGGGCGAAGGTGGGTGTCTCTATCATGGAGATGGGTTGAACCGGGGCTCGGGCGCGACCACGTGGAGCGTTACCTTGCACGGGCACCGGCCTTTAGGGTAGTGCCTTCCCGACCCATCGAGAGCCGATCTCACCCATCGAGAGCTGACCCCTTGGCCCAACCTGCCCGCACCACGAACTGGCGCAACCTCATCACCATCGTCAGCGTGCTGATCCTCATCGGCACGGAGGTGTTCGGCGTGGCGTTCGCGGGCGGCTGGGCCATCGCGGGCCTCTTCGAGCTCGGCAGCACCGTCGCGTACGTCCTCGTGGCGCTCTTCAGCCTGCTCGGCGCCTGGGCGCTGCTGAGCCTTTGGCGCCACGCGGTCGCGATCGAGCCGATCAGAGACTAGGCTGCGGCCCTCCGGCCGGCCCCGCCACGAGCTGGGGCCGCACCCGCAGGGCGTGGATCGCGAGGGCGGCGGCGAGGGCGGCGAAGCCCGCCGCGGCGAGCCACGGGTCGGCCGCGAGGAGCAGCACCCCGCCCACGGCCGCCAGAACCCGTTCCACCCCGTTCGTGTGCCTCAGGGCGTAGCCGGTCGCGCCGATGCACAGGCCGACGAGGGCGAGGCACGAGGTCACGAGGGTGAGCCCGATGCCGCTCCACTCGGCGATGCTCGCCGGGAAGGTGCCGGCGGGGGTGAACATGAGGAGGCGCAGGCCCTCCGGCGTCAGGCAGAACATGAACGGCACCAGGAAGGCCGGGAGCGTGTACTTCCAGGCCTGCACCATGGTCTGGAACGGGCGCCCGCCCGTGATGGCCGAGGCCGCGAAGGGCGCGAGGGCCGTCGGCGGCGACACGTCCGCCAGCACCGCGTAGTAGAACATGAACATGTGGGCGGCGGGCTCCGGCACACCCACCTTGGTGAGCGCCGGCACCAGCATGACGGCCGCGATGATGTAGCTCGCCGTCACCGGCACGGCGGTGCCGAGGATCCACATGGCGATGGCCGCGAGCGCGATGGTGCCGAAGCGCGAGCCGCCGCCGAGATCCACGATAAGCGACGAGATCGTAAGCCCGAGCCCCGTGAGGTTCACCACCGACACGATGATGCCGGCGCAGGCGCAGGTGGCGACGATGCCCAGCACCGAGCGCGTGCCGTCGACGAGCGCCTCGACCATGCGGGACGCGGCGGGATCGGGCTCGCGGCCCGCCCGGCGCGTGAGGAGCGCGTCGAGCCCCGACACGAGGGTCGCCGCCATCATGCCCCAGAACATGGCGGTGGAGACCCGCCCGTCGAACCACTCGCCGAGCCCCTGCGGGGAGAGCAGCCCGGAGGTTCCAAGGCCATAGGCCAGCGCGCCCACGGCGGCGCCGAAGAGGAGGGCCTTGCCGGTGACGAGGCGGCTGTGCGGCCGGATCATCGACAGGAGGAACGCGATGGCGATGGACCAGAACACCGCCATGAAGGAGGTGAAGCCGAGGATCAGGAACACGGCGATCGCCGCGAGCGACAGGAAGTGGTAGCCCTCCGCCTTGGTGAGCGCCCAGAGCGACGCATCCGAGGTCTTGACGGGCTGAACCCCGAGGCGCCGCGCGTCGGCCTCCGTCATGAGCCAGCACGACACGTAGTAGAGGATCGTCGGGATCGTCGCGTAGAGCAGGATCTGGAGATACTCGACGTTGAGGTACTCGGCGATGATGAAGGCCGCGGCGCCGAGGGTCGGGGGCGATAGCGTCGCCCCGATGCCCGCCGCCGACATCATGCCGCCCGCGACGTTGGGGGTGTAGCCCGAGCGCTTGAGCATCGGCCAGGCGAGGGACGCGACCGTCACCGTCGTGGCGACCCCCGAGCCCGACACGGTGCCGAGGAGAAAGCCCGACGCCACCACGGCCCGGCCGGGGGCCGAGGGCGAGGGCTTCTTGCCGAAGAGCGCGAAGGCCCAGTCGATGAAGAAGCGCCCGGCCCCGCCGCGCTCCAGCACCGCGCCGTAGATGGTGAACAGGATGATGAAGGTGGCGGCGACGTCGATGGGCGTCGAGAAGATGCCCTCGAAGGTGAGGTAGTTCTGCCCGATGATGCGGTTCAGCGTGAAGCCGCGATGGTCGAAGGGCTCGGGGATCGAGGGGCCGAAATAGCAGTAGACCAGGAACAGGGCGCTGATGGCGGGCAGGATCCAGCCCACCGTGCGGCGGGTCGCCTCGAAGATGAGGAGGATGAGCGTGCCGCCGAGCACCAACTCCTCGGGCGTCGGCCGGGTCGGGCGCGTCTTGTACTCCTCGATGGAGAGGCTCAAGTAAGCCGCCGTCGCGATCGAGAGGCCGACGAAGACCCAGTCGAGCAGTTGCGTGCGGATGAGAAAGCGGCTGCGGGTCGCGAGGGGGAACAGCGCGAAGGTGCCGATGACGAGGGCGAGGAGCGCGCCCGCCACGGGGCTGCGCGAGAAGATGCTGCTCTCGACCGCAAGCGCCGCGCCGAGGCCCACCGCGATGAGGGAGAACACCCATTCCTCGACGTTGGCCGGACGCGGCTCGGGCCGGCTGCCCTTCACCATCGGGTAGAGGACGAAGATGAGGCCGAGCACCGTGCCGAGGAAGGTGGCCCGGTAGGTGGTGGTGTTGACGGCGAACTGCGTCCAGTAGAGCGCGTAGGCCGACAGGGCGAAGCACACGCCCGCCGTGAGCCAGCCGAGCCAGCCGGCGACCCGCTGCGCCGGCCCGCCCTCGCTGTCGGAGGACAGCGCCTCGATTTCCTCGGCGGTGAGTTCGACCTTGGCGTCCGTGGCCTTCATCGGGCTTCTCTGTCTGCCCCCACCCGTGCGGGGAGGGTTGAGGGGTCTATGATGGGGCGAGGCGATGCCTCCTGCACCGCCCCGACCCGCCCGCCGGCGCGCTGCCCCTATGAGGCAGGCGCCGGCCCGGCACAGCCGCGCGAGGGGCGCCTAGCTCAGCACGCCCTTCGACTTGTAGAAGGCCTCCGCCGCCGGGTGGAACGGCACGGCGGTGCGGACGGCGGCGTTCTTCAAGGTGAGCTTGCGCGCCTCGGGGTGCAGCTTCTGGACCTCCTCGACATTGTTGAACATGCCGTCGAGCACGGTCTTGATGAAGTCGTCCTTCGCCTTGGCGGAGACGAGCAGCACGTTGGCAACGCCGAGGCCCTGGGAATCCTCCGTCATGCCCGCATAGGCGTCCTTCGGCAGGTTGAAGGTGCGGTACTGGCCCGGATACTTCTTCTCCATGGCGGCGAGTTCCGTCCCGGTGGGGACGAAGCGGATGGCGGGCTGGCCCGAGGTCGCGAGATCCCGCACGGCGGCGGTCGGCACGCCGCCGATCCAGAAGAACGCGGCGATCTTGCCGTCCTTCATGGCGCCGGCGGACTCGGCGACGCCGAGATTGTCCCGGCCCACATCCGAGCGCGGGTTGAGGCCGGCGGCCTCCAGGATGCGGTCGGCGATCGTCTCGGTGGAGGAGCCCACCGAGCCCACGGACACGCGCTTGCCCTTGAGGTCCGCTACCTTCGTCACGCCGGAGGCCTGGCTCGCCACGAGGTGCATGAAGCTGTCGTAGAGCACGGCGAGCACCCGCACGTCCTGCTTGCCCTCCTTGGCGAACGGGCCCTCGCCCATGAAGGCGTCGTAGGCGGAATCGACGGTGGAGAAGCCGATCTCGGCGTCCCCCGCATGGAGGAGCTTGGCATTGTCCACCGAGCCGCCCGTCACCTGGGCGGTGGCCTGGACGTTCGGCACCTTCTCGGAGAGGATCTTCGCGAGGCCGCCGCCATAGGGGTAGAACACCCCGCCCGTGCCGCCCGTGACGATGGTCATGCGGATGCGGGACTGGGCGATGGCGGGCGCCTTGAGGGCGAAGGCCGCGGCGGTGCCGGCGCCGATGGACAGCACGGAGCGGCGGGTGAACCGGGTCGTCATGGAAGCATCTCCCTGGGGATTGTTGTCGTTCTCCGGCCACGCGGCCGGTTTCCCGGCTTAGATTGACGGCTGACGCGAAAACCTCAAGGGGGTAAAAGGCTTTGCCCTTCTGTTGCCCTTTTCAGGGTAAAGAGGCGCGCTTCCCTCACGCTTCCCTCTCAGCTCGTCCTCCCATGATCGATCGCCGCACCCTGCTCCAGAGCGCCGCCGCCACGGCGGCCCTTGCCTCCACGGGCTTCGCCCGTCCGGCCCTCGCCCAGGCGGCCCTGAAGATGAGCGCGCCCGCGCCCTTCTCGTTCGACGCCTTGAAGGCCCGCGCCCGCGATATGGCCCGGGCGCCCTACACGGCTCCGGTCCGGCCCTCGCCGGAGGTGCTGCACCAGATCGACTACGACGCCCACGGCAAGATCCGGTTCAAGACCGACCTGGCGCTCTGGGCCGAGGGGCCGAGCGACTTCCCGGTGACCTTCTTTCACCTCGGGCGCTTCTTCCAGAACCCCGTGCGCATGCACGCGGTGGAGCGCGGCCAGGCGCGGGAGATCATCTACGACGACGCCTATTTCGACATGCCGGCGGATTCGCCCGCCCACAAGCTCCCGGACAATTCGGGCTTTGCGGGCTTTCGCTTCCAGGAGCGCCGGGGCGGCAAGCTCGACTGGCGCACCAACGATTGGGTGGCCTTCCTCGGCGCCTCCTACTTCCGGGCCATCGGGGAGCTCTACCAATACGGGCTCTCGGCCCGAGGGCTTGCGGTGGACGTGGCGGTGCACGGGCGGATCGAGGAGTTCCCGATCTTCACCCACATCTATTTCGAGACCCCCGCCGCGGGGTCGGACACCGTGACGGTCTGCGCGCTCCTCGACAGTCCCAACACCACGGGCGCCTTCCGGTTCGCCATGCGGCGGGGCGCCGACGTGGTGATGGACATCGAGAAGTCCATCTTCCTGCGCGGCGACGTGAGCCGCCTCGGCTTTGCGCCGCTCACCTCCATGTACTGGTATTCGGAGAAGGCGAAGCCCTCCGCCATCGACTGGCGGCCCGAGATCCACGATTCCGACGGCCTTGCCCTGTGGACCGGCACGGGCGAGCGCATCTGGCGCCCCCTCAACAACCCGCCCCGGACCATCACCTCGGCCTTCACGGACGAGCGGCCGAAGGGCTTCGGCCTCCTCCAGCGGGACCGGGCCTTCGACCACTACCTCGACGGGGTCTACTACGACCGCCGCCCCTCCCTGTGGATCGAGCCCCTGGGCGATTGGGGCCGGGGCTCCGTACAGCTCGTCGAGATCCCGACCGACGACGAGATCCACGACAACATCGTGGCCATGTGGGTGCCGGCGGAGCCGGCCCGGGCCGGCCAGGCCTACGACCTGCGCTACCGGATGCACTGGTCGGCGGACGAGCCCTACCCCACCCCCCTCGCCCGCTGCCTGGCGACCCGCCTCGGCAACGGCGGCCAGGCCGGCACCGACCGGCCGAAGGGCGTTCGCAAGTTCATGGTGGAGTTCAAGGGCGAGCCCCTCACCCGCCTGCCCAAGGGCGTCATCCCCCGCCCGGTGCTCTCCGCCTCCCGGGGCGAGTTCTCGAACATCCTCACCGAGGCGGTGCCGAACGACGTGCCGGGCCACTGGCGCACCCAGTTCGACCTCACCGTCACGGGGTCGGACCCGGTGGAGATGCGCTGCTATCTGCGTCAGGGCGACCAGGTCTTGAGCGAAACCTGGCTCTACCAGTACCACCCGGCCTTCTAGGCCCCATTCAGAAAACTCATGCCCTGCCGGCGCTTCGCGTCTGGAACGAGCGGCGCTTTTGTTATAGTAGAGCCTTCATGGGCGCCCACCATCACGATCACGGCCCCGCCGCTCACGCGACGGCGGCCTCTCCGACCTTGTCGCTGCTGCGGCTGTCGGCCGGGGAGCGCTTGATCGGCTCGGGCGTTGTCCTCGGAGGCTTGTGGGGCCTCGTCCTGTGGGTGATGGCGTAATGGGCGCACCGAGGCTGCAGACGGCGATCCGCTTCGAGGACGTGACGCTCGGCTATGGGCGCCGCCCCGCCGTGCATCACCTCGACGGCACCATCGCGTCCGGAAGCCTGACCGCCGTGGTGGGGCCCAACGGGGCCGGCAAATCCACCCTGCTCAAGGGGATCGTCGGAACCCTTAGCCCCCTTCAGGGCAGCATCGCCTTCTCGACGGGCTCGTCCACCCGGATGGCCTACCTGCCCCAGGCCGCCGACCTCGACCGCAGCTTTCCCCTGTCGGTCTACGACCTCGTCGCCATGGGCCTGTGGTCCCGGTCCGGCCTCTTCGGCGGCATCGGCCGGCGCGACCGGGTCCGCATCGAGGAGGCCCTCGCGGCCGTGGGCCTCACGGGGTTCGAGCGCCGCCCTATCGGAACGCTCTCGGGCGGCCAGATGCAGCGGGCGCTCTTCGCGCGGCTCCTCCTGCAGGACGCCTCCGTGATCCTGCTCGACGAGCCCTTCACGGCCATCGACCAGAAGACCACCGCCGACCTTCTCGACCTCGTGCGCCGCTGGCACGACGAGGCCCGCACGGTGGTGGCGGTGCTGCACGACATCGACGTGGTGAAGCGGGTCTTCCCGCAGACGCTCCTCATCGCCCGCTCCCCCGTGGCCTGGGGCGGCACCGAGGAGGTCTTGAGCGCCGCGAACCTGCTCAAGGCCCGCCGCATGGTCGAGGCCCACGACCCGCACGCCCAGGCCTGCCGCGGGGCGGCCTAGCCGGTCCCATCCGCCCGGGAGGGCTCAGCCGTGCTCGATCACCTGATCACCCCCTTCGCGGAATTCGACTTCATGCAGCGCGCTCTCGTGGGCGTCGTCGCCATCGCGGTGGGCGGCGGGCCGGTGGGCGTGTTCCTGATGCTGCGGCGCATGAGCCTCACCGGGGACGCCATGGCGCACGCGATCCTGCCGGGCGCCGCCGTCGGCTACCTCGTGGCGGGCCTCTCCCTGCCGGCCATGACCCTCGGGGGGCTCGTGGCGGGGGTGATCGTCGCCGTGCTGGCGGGTCTCGTCGCCCGGCTCACGGAACTCAAGGAGGACGCGTCGCTCGCGGCCTTCTACCTCCTCTCCCTCGCGCTCGGCGTCACCATCGTGTCGCTGCGCGGCTCGAACGTCGACCTGCTGCACGTGCTCTTCGGCACCGTCCTGGCCCTCGACGACCCGGCCCTCCTCCTCCTCGCCGCCATCGCCAGCGTGACGCTCGTCGCGCTCGCCCTGCTCTACCGGCCCCTCGTGCTCGAATGCGTGGACCCCACCTTCCTGCGCTCCGTCAGCCGGGCGGGAACGCCGACGCACCTCATCTTCCTCGGCCTCGTGGTGCTGAACCTCGTCGGCGGCTTTCACGCGCTCGGCACCCTGCTGGCGGTCGGCATGATGATGCTGCCGGCGGCGGCCGCCCGGTTCTGGAGCGCCGACATCACGCTCATGATCCTCGTCGCGACGCTGATCGGGATCGCGTCCGGCGCGGCGGGCCTGCTCCTCTCCTACCATTACGAGTTGCCAGCCGGCCCGGCCATCATCCTCACCGCGGGCGCGATCTACCTTTTCTCCCTGGCGGTCGGGACCAAGGGCGGCCTCGTCTGGCTTGCCCGGCCGCGGCGGCACCTGGAGGCCTGAGCTCGAACCTGAACCGGAGATTCCCATGATCTCGAAACGCCATGTGATAACATTACTGTTTGCGGCCTGGATCCTGCCGGGCGCGGCCCTGGCCCAGGCCCCCGAGCGACTGAAAGTGGTCGCCACCTTCTCGATCCTCGGCGACTTCGTGCGCGAGGTCGGCGGTGACCGGATCGAGTTGACCACCCTGGTGGGCCCGGACGGCGACGCGCATGTCTACTCGCCGACCCCGACCGACGGGCGGCGCCTCGCCGAGGCTCGAGTGGTGTTCGTCAACGGGCTCAGGTTCGAGGGCTGGATTGACCGGCTCGTGAAATCTTCGGGGACCAGAGCCGCCCTCGTCGAGGCCACGAAGGGCGTCGCGACCGTGCGGGAGCAGGGCGGCCAGGGGCACGGCCACAGTCACGGCGGCGTCGACCCCCACGCTTGGCAGAGCGTCGGCAACGCCAAGCTTTACGTGACGAACATCCGCGACGCCCTCGCCGCCGCCGACCCGGCCGGCAAGGAGGCCTACGAGGCCAATGCGGCGGCCTATCTCGCCCGGCTCGACGCCCTCGACGCCGAGGTGAAGGCGGCCGTCGACCGCATCCCGGCGGAGCGCCGGCGCATCATCACCTCCCACGACGCCTTCGCGTATTTCGAGAAGGCTTACGGGGTCGACTTCATCTCGCCCCAGGGCGTTTCGACGGAAGCGGAGGCCTCCGCCAAGGACGTGGCCCGCATCATCCAGCAGATCCGCAAGGATAAGATCACGGCGGTCTTCGTGGAGACCATCGCCGATCCTCGGCTCATCGAGCGGATCGCCAAGGAGACCGGCGCCAAGCCAGGCGAGCGCCTCTATTCCGACGCGCTCTCGGCCCCGGGCGGGCCGGCCGCCACTTACATCGACATGATGCGCCACAATATAAGGGCTCTCAGCACCGCGCTGCAGAGCTGAGGTGAGTTTCGTCCCGCGCCCTTCCCGGCCCGATCCGGGGAGATGGTGCGCGATTGCGCTGGAGGCGCCAGGTATGTCCGACAAGATCCCCGTCACCGTCCTCACCGGCTATCTCGGCGCCGGCAAGACCACGCTCCTCAACCGCATCCTGACCGAGCCGCACGGCAAGAAATACGCCGTGATCGTCAACGAGTTCGGCGAGATCGGCATCGACAACGACCTCGTGGTGAACACCGACGAGGAAGTGTTCGAGATGAACAACGGGTGCATCTGCTGCACCGTCCGCGGGGACCTCATCCGCATCATGGACGGGCTCATGAAGCGCAAGGGCAAGTTCGACGCCATCATCGTCGAGACGACGGGCCTCGCGGATCCCGCCCCGGTGGCGCAGACCTTCTTCATGGACCAGGACGTTTCGGATGCGGCCCGCCTCGACGCCGTCGTCACGGTGGCGGATGCCCGGTGGCTGTCCGACCGCCTCAAGGACGCGCCGGAGGCCAAGAGCCAGATCGCCTTCGCGGACGTGATCGTCCTCAACAAGACCGACCTCGTCTCGGGCGAGGAGCTCGACGCCGTCGAGGGCCGCATCCGCGCCATCAACCCTTACGCCAAGATCCACCGGACCCAGCACGCGAAGGTGCCGATCGCCGAGGTGCTGGAGCGCAACGCCTTCGATCTCGAGCGCATCATCGCGCTCGAGCCCGACTTCCTCGAGGAGGGCCACCACCATCACCACGACGAGGACATGCAGTCCGTCTCGTTCCGCACCGGCGAGGTGGACCCGGAGAAGTTCATGCCCTGGATCTCGGACCTCACCCAGCGCGAGGGCCCGAACATCCTGCGCTGCAAGGGCATCGTGGCCTTCCCGGACGAGCCGAAGCGCTTCGTGTTCCAGGGCGTCCACATGATCCTCGACGGGGATCTGCAGCAGGACTGGAAGCCCGGCGAGGCGCGCGAGAGCCGTGTGGTATTCATCGGGCGGGACCTCGATGCGAACGCCATCCGCGAGGGCTTTCTCGCCTGCGCGGCGTGAGCGAACCCCATCGGCAACCCTCATCCTGAGGAGCCGCGCAGCGGCGTCTCGAAGGATGGGGGCTTGTGTTAGAAGCAGCCCATGACCGCCACCGCCGCCCCCTCCCTCACCCAGAACGTCACCCCCCTCGGCTTTGACGCCAACGTCACGGCCGCCGCCTGGCTGAAGGACGTCGCGGCCTTCGGGCTCGGCGACGGCGGCGTGATGCTGGCGAAGGGCGCGGACACGCACCGCGCCGCGGCGCACCCGGAGGGCGGCGTGCTCGTCGCCGCAACGGACGGGACCCGGTTCGTCACCGGGGGCGACGACGGGCGCGTCGCGGTCACGGGGCCCGACGGCGCCACCGCGACCCTCGCGGACGCCAACGGCGCCTGGATCGATTCGCTTGCCGTGAACCCCTCCGGCGCCTTCGCGTTCGGGGCCGGCAAGCGCGTGCGGGCGGTGAGCGACAAGGGCAAGGAGCGGAATCTCGAGGTACCCTCGGCGGCCCGGGGCCTCGCCTTCGCGCCGAAGGGCTACCGGCTGGCCATCTCCCACTACAACGGCGCGACCCTCTGGTTCCCGAACCTCGAGACGAAGCCCGAGGTGCTGGAGTGGAAGGGCTCGCATCTCGACGTGACCTGGTCGCCCGACGCGCGCTTCGTCGTCACCTCCATGCAGGAGAACGCGCTGCATGGCTGGCGCCTCCTCCCCGACCGGGGGCACATGCGCATGAGCGGCTATCCCTCGAAGACCCGCTCCTTCGCGTGGTCGCACGACGGCAAGTGGTTCGCGACCTCGGGCGCCGAGGCCGCCATCGTGTGGCCCTTCGAATCGAAGGAGGGCCCCATGGGCAAGGCGCCGCGGGAATGCGGCGTGAGGCCCGCCAAGGTGGAGAGGGTGGCGTTCCACCCCGGCGTGCTCATCCTCGCGGTGGGCTACGAGGACGGCTGCATCCTCCTCATCCGCCTCAACGACGCCTCCGAACTCCTCGTCCGGCCCGCCGTGAAGGGCAGCGGCATCACCGCGCTCGCCTGGGACAAGACGGGCCGCCGCCTCGCCTTCGGCTGCGCCGACGGGCAGGCCGGCATCCTCACGCTGCCCCTATGACGGGGACGATCCCATGACGGGCCTCGGCGCCTATCTGCGCAAGGCCTTCGGCATGCCGAAGGCGGATCCGGAGCATGTGCGGCAGGTGAAGCTCTGGGCGAGCGCCGCCCTGCAGGCGCGCGACGGCACGGCCTTCGCGGTCAATGAGATCGCCTGCAACGATCCGGGCTGCCCCGGGGTCGAGACCGTGATCCTCGTCATGGAGCCCGGGCGCAGGACCCGGGCCTGCAAGGTGCTCAAAGCCCTCGACGAGGTGACGGAACAAGACGTGCGCGAGGCTCTTCTCAGCTGAGGGAGGCCTCTTTGCCCCGCGTTCTTCGAACCGCCGCCTTCGCGCTCGGCCTCATCGGAGCCGGAACGGCCTCTCAGGGGCCGGAATTCGCGCAGCAATACCGCCAGCGCATCGGCGGCGCCGTGGACGAGCTGCGCCGGGTGGTGGAGCGCTTCGACCGGGATGCGGCGGCCCTCGGCGAAACCCGCGAGACCGCCATCGCGCGCCTGCGCTCCAACGCGGACGACCTTGCGAGCCGCCAGGGCACCGCCATGCAGGGCAACGTGGACCGCCTCGCGCGGCTGGAGGCCCACCGGCAGACTATGGCCGAGGCCGGCTCCTTCAGCCGGGTCGCCCTCATGATGCGGGACGGCGACGCGGACCTCATGGGCGCCGCCTTCCGGGAATTCGAGCCCGCCATGCCCCTCACCGAGGAGGGGCTCCTCTCCGCAGCCATCGGTTTCGTGACCTTCTGGGGCGGCCTCCTCCTCGGCGCCGGCTTCACCCGCAGCCTCCTGCGGCGGCCGAAGCGCAACGAGATCGTGCTGGAGCGGTAGGGGGCTGATGTCTGACTCAACCTTGCCTCAGCCAACATCCTGAGGAGGGCCGTAAGGCCCGTCTCGAAGGAGGGTTCGAGGTGGTGCTGGAGGTGCCCTGGACCGCCCTCGTCCTTCGAGACGCTTCGCTGACGCGAAGCCCTCAGGATGAGGGCTATAACTCCGGACAACTCACGGCCGCCACCCCCATCCCGTACCCCTCCCCCGAAGGGGGAGGGGGAGCGAGCGGCGTCGCGCTCACGCGTCCCGGCGCGGGTTGCCGGCGAGGACGACGAAGAAGCCGATTCCGTCATGGGACGGGAGGGTCTGCAGCCGCTCGATCCAGCCGCGCTTCTTGGCTTCCAGGAGCGCTTTGCCGACGGGTTGGAACAGGGTTTCGCCCCCGCCCTCCGGGGGACCCGAGAGCTGCACGGCGACGCTCTTCGCCTGGCCGAAGCGGCTGCGCTCCAGCATGTCCTGGATGGAGGCCGCCGCCTGATCGCGGTTGGCCCCGCGCAGGTCGAGCACCGCCTCGGCATCCGAGACCCCGAAGGAACCGCGGAGCTTGGCGGCGTAGAACTCTTCGAAATGGGGCATGACCATCTCCTCCCTCCCCTCAGGGGAGGGTGCCGGCAGGCGGGTGGGGTGTTCACCGAAGGCGAATTCTACGACCGGCCCTATCAAGATGCGCTTGCGCGCGATACCCCACCCTACCCTCCCCTGAGGGGAGGGAGAAGCGCGTCTCGCAGGTTGGGCCGCGAAACGCGCCCGGGTTCGGCTCACCGCACCAGCACGTTCCGGAACTGCCAGGCGTCGGAGGTGTCGATGTCCTCCGGGAAGAAGCCTGGGCGGTCGGTGAGCGGGGTCCAATCGGTGTAGTAGCCCTTCACCGGGCCGAGATACGGCATCTGGACCTCGAGGCAGCGGCGGTAATCCATCTCGTCCGCCTCGACGATGCCGGCCTCGGGATTCTCGAGCGCCCAGACCATGCCGGCGAGCACGGCGGAGGTCACCTGAAGGCCCGTGGCATTTTGGTAAGGCGCGATGCGGCGCGTCTCCTCGATGGAGAGCTGCGAGCCGTACCAGTAGGCGTTCTTCTTGTGGCCGTAGAGGAGCACGCCGAGTTCGTCGATGCCGTCGACGATCTCGTTCTCGTCGAGGATGTGCTGCTCCTCCTGCACCTTGCCGGCATCCCCGAACATTTCGTGGAGCGACAGCACCGCGTCGTTCGCCGGGTGGTAGGCGTAGTGGCAGGTGGGCCGGTACACGGCTTTGTCGCCCTCGCGCACCGTGTAGTAATCCGCGATCGAGATCGACTCGTTGTGCGTGACGAGGAAGCCGAACTGGTTGCCGGGGGTCGGACACCAGGTGCGCACCCGGGTGTTGGCGCCGGGCTGCAGGAGGTAGATCGCGGCGCCGCAGCCCGTCTCGTGGGTCTTGGCGTTGTCCGGCATCCAGGTTTCGTGCGTGCCCCAGCCGAGCTCGGCCGGCTGCATTCCCTCGCTGACGAAGCCCTCCACCGACCAGGTGTTCACGAAAACGCCCATGGGCTTCGGGGTCTTGGCGCGCTGGGTGTCGCGCTCGGCGATGTGGACGCCCTTGACGCCGAGGGTCTGCGCGAGGCGCGCCCACTCCTCGCGGCTCTTGGGCTCGCCGGCGGCGACGCCCGTGTCGCGGGCGATGTCCATGAGGGCCTGCTTCACGAACCACGACACCATGCCGGGATTGGCGCCGCAGCAGGACACCGCCGTGGTACCGCCCGGGTTGCGGCGGCGGGCCTCAAGGGTGGTCTCGCGCAGGGCATAGTTCGTGCGCGCAGCCGGCCCCTTGCTCTTGTCGAAGTAGAAGCCCGCCCAGGGCTCGTTGACGGTGTCGATGTAAAAGCAGCCCAGCGAGCGGCACAGCTCCATGATGTCCACCGACGAGGTGTCGACGGACAGGTTCACGCAGAAGCCCTGGCCCCCGCCGGCCGTGAGAAGCGGCGTGAGGAGATCCTTGTAGTTCTCGCGGGTGACCGCCTTCTGGATGAAACGGATGCCGCGCTCGTCGAGCAGTTCCTTGTGCTTCTCCTGCGGGTCGATGACCACGAAGCGGCTCTTGTCGTACTCGAAATGGCGCTCGATCAGCGGCAGGGTGCCCTGGCCGATGGAGCCGAAGCCGATCATCACGATGGGGCCGGTGATGCGGCCGTGGATGGGCCAGGTGGTCATGGATGTTTGCTCCTTGAACGCGGATCGGGTGGCGATGTGGGAGAGTTCGGCGACAGGCCGATGACGTTGCGGCGCATCTAGGGTTTTGGGGGGTGCGGGGTCAACCGCGTCTCTGGCCTCCCCCTTGGCGCGCCAGCGCACGGGAGGGTGCCGGACTTGTATCCGGGCTACGCGTAGCCGCCACCCCCACCCCGGACCCCTTCCCTCAAGGGGGAGGGGCGGCGCGGTCAGGCCGCGCGCCCCAGGCCGAAGCCGGCTTGCGCGGCCGCAGCGACGAGGGCTGCAAGATCGGGCTTCTCCTCGAGGGCGCCCGTCGCCGAGATGAGGCCGCGCGCGCCGCCGAGCGCGCCCGGCTGGAGTTCGAGCGCCAGGAGCCGGTGCCGCTCGTAGGGGCCCGGCATCCACAGACTGGCCGTAAGGGCTGCCGAGAAGCCGAAGCGCTCGTAATAGGGCGCATCGCCCACGAGGAGCACGGCGCCGTGGCCGAGGGCTTTGGCCCGGGCCAAAGCCTCGCGCATGAGCTTGGCGCCGAGCCCGAGGCTCTGGCGGGCGGGGTCGACGGCGAGCGGGCCGAGCATCAGCGCCGGGCGGCCGGGGCCGGCCGTCACGTGCCACAGGCGCACGGTCGCGATCACGCGCCCGTTCTCCTCGACGACGAGGGACAGCCCCTCGGCCGGACGGCGGCCCTCGCGCAGGCGCTCGCAGGTCTTCTCGAAGCGCGACGCGCCGAAGCACAAGTCGAGCAGGGCCTCGCGGGCCTCGACGTCGCGGATGGTTTCTTCACGCAGGTGGATCACGGCCGTAGCCCTCCCGAAGCACGAGGGAAGCTGCAGCCCTCGCACCGGCCGCGTGAAGCGGCCGGCCGTCCGGACTCACTCAGGGGTTGGGGTGAGCAACCCTCATCCTGAGGGTTCGCGACGCGAACGTCTCGAAGGACGAGGGTTGCGGGTCCAGAGCACTCTGGAGATGCCCTCGTCCTTCGAGACGCGGCTTTCGCCGCTCCTCAGGATGAGGGCTCTTGTCCGTCAGATGACGTGCGTCTTGAGCGGCGGGAAGCCGTTGAAGTGAAACGCCGAGTACGTGGTCGTGTAGGCGCCCGTGCCCTCGATCAGCACCCGGTCTCCGATCTCCAGCGAGAACGGAAGCCAGTAGGGCTCCTTCTCGTAGAGAACGTCCGCCGAGTCGCAGGTGGGGCCTGCAAGCACACACGGGACCTTGCGGTCGTCGTCGTGCTCCGTGCGGATCGGGTAGCGGATCGACTCGTCCATCGTCTCGGCGAGACCGCCGAACTTGCCGATGTCGAGATAGACCCAGCGCACCTCGCTCTCGTCGCGGCTCTTCGTCGAGACGAGAACGACCTCGGCCTCGATGATGCCCGCATTGCCCACCATGCCGCGGCCCGGCTCGATGATCGTCTCAGGGAGACGGTTGCCGAAGTGCTTCGAGAGCGCCCGGAAGATCGACTCGCCGTAGGCTTCGACCGCCGGAATGCTCTTCAGGTACTTCGTCGGGAAACCGCCGCCGAGATTGACCATCGACAGGTGGATGCCGCGCTCGGCGCATTCGCGGAAGATCATGGAAGCGGAGGCGAGAGCCACGTCCCAGGATTCCGTGTTGCGCTGCTGCGAACCCACATGGAACGACACGCCATAGGCCTCGAGACCCTGCCGCTGCGCGTGCTCGAGCACGTCCACCGCCATCTCGGGTGCGCAGCCGAACTTGCGGCTGAGCGGCCACTCGGCGCCGACGCAGTCGCACAGGATGCGGCAGAAGACCTTCACGCCCTCGGCGCCGGTGAGCGCCGTCGCGCGGGCGATCTTCTCGACCTCGGCCTCGCAATCGACCGCAAAGAGGCGCACGCCGAGCTCGAGGGCCCGGACGATGTCCCGCTCCTTCTTGATCGTGTTGCCGAACGAGATGCGGTCGGGCGAGGCGCCGGCATCGAGCGCGAGCCCGATCTCGACGACCGAAGCCGTGTCGAAGCACGAGCCGAGCTCGGCGAGAAGCTTGAGCACCGCCGGCTCCGGGTTCGCCTTCACGGCGTAGAACACGCGCGTGTCGGGAAGCGCCCGGGCGAACTTGGCATAGTTGTCGCGCACGACCTCAAGGTCGACGACCAGGCACGGGCCGTCCTCGCGTCGATTGCGCAGAAAATCGCGGATGCGCTCCGTCATGGCGCTCTCCCCACCAAAGGTTCAACGGGGCCTGTGCGGCCCTGGATTGAAGTCTGGACGGCTTCGCAAGCCGACCGGCGTCAGCGGGACAGAGTCGATGGTGCTGCCCGTGCGATGGAGACACAGGACGCGCCAACGGGCTCTTGACCCGACGATGCTGCCTTGGATTGGAAAGGGATGGCCCCTGACCGCACGCCCGGCAATGAGAAACAAGCCTCTTCGGTGCTGACCTTTGGAGGGCCAACGAGACCAAAAAAGCCCGTTCGTCGTTGCTTTAAGTCGCGTCCCCCGTTGAGAGCGGGGTACGCCGGTTTCGCCTCCGGCTGCCGGTTAGGGGTATCGAGAGCGAGGTTGCTCTCGGGCGGCTGTCCGGCCTCTTGTCCGGATGCCCACCAACCGACACACGACCACAGGCACGTGCGAAATTGGGCAAGGGGGAGATACGATCACCCTCCCCCGGATGCAAGGGGTTTTTTGCAAATTGTTTGGCCTCTTGGCGGGTTTTTGGGCACGGGCGGGGCTATTCAGCCGCCGTTAACGGCGCTTAGTGGACGAAGGGCCCGGGGGCGAGAGCCTCCGACCCAGCCCAGCCGTTCGTGAACCGAGTTCTCCCTCCTCCATGATCACCCTGTCGCGCCGGACCCTGCTGCAGACGCTTCTTGCCACCGCGGCCCTGCCGGCCATGGCGCAACAGAACGGCGCACCGGCGCCGGCCCCGTTCCGATTCGAGGAGGTGGTGCGCCGCGCCCGGGACCTCGCGGCCCTGCCCTTCGAGGGCGCGGTGCCGCCCCTGCCCGAGCCCCTGAACCGGCTCGACTTCGACGCCTACCGCGATATCCGCTTCCGCCCTGATCGGGCGCTCCTCGGCTCCGGCAACGGGCCGTTCCGGATGCAGCTCTTCCACCTCGGCTTTCTCTACCAGCGGCCCGTCACCGTGAACGTGATCCGCGAGGGGGTGCCGACGCCGGTGCCCTATCAGCGGGAGCTCTTCGATTACGGCCGGACCCGCATCGAGCGGCCGCTGCCGGTCAATCTCGGCTTCGCGGGTTTCCGGCTGCACCACCCGCTGAACACCCCGAAGGTTCTCGACGAGGTGATCGCATTCCTCGGGGCGAGCTATTTCCGCTTCCTCAGCCGCGACCAGAATTACGGCCTCTCGGCCCGGGGCCTCGCGCTGAACGTGGAGGGCGAAGGCGGACAGGCGGAGGAGTTTCCTTACTTTCGCGAGTTCTGGCTCGAGATGCCGGGGCCGGATGCCGAGAGCGCGGTGATCTACGCCCTCCTCGACAGCGCCTCGGTGACGGGCGCCTACCGTTTCGAGGTCTGGCCGTCCGAGACCACCACCCTCGACGTGAGCGCGACCCTGTTCCCGCGCCGGCAGCTCCTCAATGTGGGCCTTGCCCCCCTCACCTCCATGTTCTTCGAGGGCGAGAACGAGCAGCACCGCACGGACGACTTCCGGCGCGAGTTGCACGATTCGGACGGGCTCCTCGTCCATTCGGGCGCGGGCGAGTGGATCTGGCGCCCCCTGCGCAATCCGGGCCGCAAGGCCGTGTCGTCCTTCGTCGACACGAACCCGCGCGGCTTCGGCCTCATGCAGCGCGACCGGGTGTTCGAGAACTACCAGGACCTCGAGGCCCACTACCACAAGCGACCGGGCTACTGGGTGGAGCCCGTCGGCCAATGGGGCGAGGGCCGGGTCGATCTGGTGGAGATCCCGACGCCGGACGAGACCCACGACAACATCGTCGCCTACTGGCAGCCCAAGAACCCGATGGAGCCGGGCCAGGAGGTCACGGTGGCCTACCGGATGCGCTCCGTCTCGTCGCCGCTGCGCATGCATCCCGGGGCCAAGGTGGTGAACACCTTTCAGACGCCGCCGCGGGCCTCGGGCTCCAATGCCCCGAGCGATCCCACGCACCGGCGCTTCATCGTGGATTTCGCGGGAGGCGACCTCGCCTTCTTCCTCGCCGATCCCGCCCAGGTTCAGGTCGTCCCCACCACCTCCGCGGGCCGGATCACCCACACCTTCGTGGTGCCGAACGACCACATCAAGGGCTTCCGGATCGCGATCGACGTGAAGCTCGACCCCGGCCAGAGCACGGACCTGCGCGCCTTCCTCAAAGCCGGCAGCCGGACACTGACGGAAACCTGGACTTACCCTTGGGCCGTGGCCTGATCTCACGCTGAACCCTCATCCTGAGGAGCCGCTGCCAGCGGCGTCTCGAAGGGGGGTCCAGCGTGGCGCTTCCTGCGGTGCCCGGGACCGCCCTCGTCCTTCGAGACGCTTCGCTATGCGAAGCTCTCAGGATGAGGGCTACACCTTGCAACGCCCTTCAACCCTGCAACCCTCATCCTGAGGAGTGCTTGCCAGAGCGCGTCTCGAAAGAGGGTCCAGGGAGCGCGGGACGCGCGAACCCGAGCAGGCTGAATACACCCTCTTCTTACGAGACGTTCGCTTTGCGATCCCTCAGCATGAGGGTTCCCGGCAGAGTATGGGCGCTATGCTCGCCAAAACAAAACGCCCGCCGGTGAGGCGGGCGTTTGTCGTCGAAGGGGCCGATCAGGCCTGCGGTTGGGGCTCGAGGCCGCCGTCGCTTTCGCGGGGCCGGCCGCGGCCCGTGGTCGGGATCGGAGAACCGCGAGTCGGGGTGACGGGCTCTCCCGTGTCGCGGACGGGGGGCTGTCCGTTGAGGAGGTTGCGGATCTCGTCGCCTGAGAGCGTCTCGTACTCGAGCAAGCCCCGGGCGAGGGTCTCGAGCTCCTCGCGCTTCTCCGTCAAGA